>Ga0310345_10000048_pt1 | contig 290423 bp, 268 predicted proteins | sample HC15DNA20500_MG_FD_204667 | JGI IMG/M metagenome (GOLD analysis project Ga0310345, IMG submission 204667) | Marine microbial communities from station ALOHA, North Pacific Subtropical Gyre - HC15-DNA-20-500_MG | ecosystem: Environmental > Aquatic > Marine > Oceanic | place: Pacific Ocean... | reverse complement strand
GTCAGAACTAGAAATTCTTGATCAGCTTCCCTTCGGGCTAATGAATGTGCAGGGCGATGCGATCGTCTTCATGAATTACACGTTGCAGAGTCTGTTGTCCGGGGAATTTAACTCCCTGAGAGCCTTGACGGAGATATTCCCGGGTGCCGCCCAGCTCTCAGCCCCACCCGAACGTCAGGAGCAGACATGGATCACGATCGGCGATGCAGTATTCTACGTTCATCGGGTTGAGCAGAACGCAGGAGCGCTGCTCATCCTGGTGCCGCTTAGCTACATGGATCCAAAGGACCCGCAGTTTCGAGAGCTACGCGAGCTTTATCAGGATTTCCAGGAGATCTTTCACAACTGCTTTGACGGCATCTACGTCGCCGACGGGAATGGGCGCACGTTGTGGCTCAACGAGGGTTTCGAGCGGGCCTACGGCCTAGACGCCCGCGACTTCCTTGGCCGTGATGCCCGCGAATTGGAACGGCTTGGCTATATCAAGCCTCTGATCACCTGGAAGGTTATTACCACCCGGCAGCGCCAATCGGCCGTGCAGCGGACCAAGGCAGGCAAGAGCGTATTGGCGACCGGAATTCCCCTGCTCGATGAGCGTGGCAACGTGCGCAAGGTGATTATCAATTCGCGCGACCTGACCGAACTCGTCGAGCTTCAGCAGCGGCTTTCCGAAACGGAGGCGAGTTTAGCCCGAACGCAATCCGAACTCGCACAGTTGCGGCGCGAGACCCGCAAGATCGAAGGCTTGATCTGGTCAAGCGGCGCGATGCAGGCGGTCGTCGATCTCGCGCTGCGCCTGGCCGCCGTTGACACAACGATCTTAATCCAGGGGGAGTCAGGTGTCGGCAAGGACGTTCTCGCTCGCGTCATCCACGCCGAGGGAGTCCGTCGCGACGCACCGTTCGTCAAGATCAATTGCGGAGCTATTCCGGCTGAGCTGCTGGAGTCGGAACTCTTCGGGTATGATCGGGGCGCATTTACGGGAGCACGCAAGGAGGGCAAGCCTGGCACTCTTGAACTTGCCCACCGAGGTACGCTGTTTCTCGATGAAATCGGAGAGATGCCGCCTCCGCTCCAAGTCAAGCTCCTACAGGTGCTACAGGATCGGGTCGTGACCCGCGTAGGAGGAACGAAACCAATCGAGGTTGACTTTCGCCTGATCGCCGCGACAAATCGCGATCTCAAGGCAATGGTGCGCGACAAGACCTTCCGCGAGGATCTCTTCTATCGCCTAAGCGTGGTACCGATTGAGATCCCGCCGTTACGCCAACGATCAGAAGACATCATCCCACTGACCCATCGGTTCCTTACCGAGGTGAATGAGCGCTACGGCTATGCGCGCCGGTTCTCCGGTCCGCTAATGGACTGCATGCTGCATTATCCTTGGCCAGGCAATGTGCGCGAACTACGAAACATTGTTGAACGCATGGTGGTCACCGCCGTTGGCGACGATGTAGGGCTTGAAGCACTGCCGATGGAATTCCATGAAGACGGGCTCCGTGGGAGCCAAGACAGCGGTGCATTTCGCGAAGCCCGCCGCGAACGCGAAGTCGACATCGTGCAAGCGGCAGTGGAGCAGTGCGGATCAGTCCGTCGTGCAGCGCTTCACTTGGGGATAAGCGAATCCACCGTTAAGCGAAAATTGCGCAGCCGCCGCTGACCACCACCTGCGGGACCTGTGAGCTGGGTTCACGTAGCTCACAGTCCATGATCACTGCATAGGCCATATTTGACCCTTGCAGGTCAAAATTGACCTGGCCTGATGACATCCTTCATGGCGTCATCATAGTAACATATTGAAGTATATATATATTATAGATTGGCATGGATCTTGCGCTGTCTCCCTTTGTTAATAGGGAGATCCATATGTCAGAAATGTTACTTACCGACGTCCTCGTCATCGGCGAGGGCTGCGCGGGCCAAACGGCCGCGCTCGCCGTCGCCGAAGAGGGCTGCGATGTTATCCTGCTCGGCGACGGCCGTCCGCCGAGCACCGCGGTCTCGACCGGCTTCCTGACCTTTGCGGCGCACGAGGGGTTTGGTCGCGATCAACTCCATCAAGCGATGTCCGAAGTCACCGGCAAAGGCCTGTGTGATCGCACTCTCTTGAGGCGTTTGGTTGACGAAGCCCCTCAGGAAATGGCTGCAGCGATCAAGGCTTACAACATCCCGTTCGACAAGGTTGAACGGGGCTTGCGGGCACGGCGCGCGCTTGGGAAGAGTGGGCGCGAACTTCTCTCAGGTTACGAGGCTGATTACAGCGAGCACGGTCAAATCGAAGACATGACCGGGCTCATGATGGAGTTCTCCTCAACGCACGGCACGGCGCTCTATGCGCAACTGCGAAAGGCAGTGAAGGCGAATCTCAAAATTCGACGGTGCCGTGGCAGCGCGCTGGTTCTCGAACCGAACACAACCGCCGTCGGTGCTCTTGTCGATGGTCAACCCACGACGATTGTTGCCCGCGCCATTATCATAGCTACGGGCGGGCTCCAGGGCCTCTACGAGTTCACGGATACGCCTGAAACGCTCACAGGCGACGGACACGGTTTGGCATTCGAGGCTGGCGCCGCTCTCGTTGATATGGAATTTGTCCAATTCTATCCGCTCGCGGTGCGCGAAGCGGGGATTCCTCCCATTTTCCTTTACCCAGACTTTCCGAAACTCTCGACGCTCGTGAATGAGCGCGGTGAAAACGTCCTTGCAAAGCATCTGGGGGAGGACTCTCAATACCTGGCAGATCTTCATAATTGGGATCATCTTTCGGCGGTTATCCAGTCCGAGATCATCGAAGGCCAGCGCGTCTACGTTGACTTTCGGCAGACCAAGGCCGCCGATTGGGCGGCAGACTCTTTGACCGGTACGTTCCTGTCAAAATTCATACCGAACTTCCGCGAGCGGCCGGTGGAGGTCGCACCGTCGGCACATTTCACAATCGGCGGGCTTAGAGTCGACGAGAACGGACGAACGAACCTTCCGCACATTTATGCCGTTGGCGAAGTTGCGGGCGGAGTGCATGGCGCAAATCGGCACGGCGGCACGGCGCTGGTCGAAGCGATCACCTTTGGCCGCATCGCCGGCCGTCATGCGGCTCATAGCCTCAACAACGAGGCGGTACGTAGGAACATATCTTCGCTGCCGCCGGAGCGGCGGTCTGGGCCCCCTCCTCGACTTGCCGGCCTGATGGCCGACTTGCGCCACGCAAACCAAATGGCGCTCGGGCCGATCCGCGATGGGCGGCGCCTTCAGGATGCCGGACTACGCTTGGCTGCGTTGCGTGAGGAAGTGCGGAGCTCAGGCTGGGAGAGCTACGCTCAAATGCAAGAAGTCTTGCGCCTCGACCGTGGCATCGTTCTTTCCGACTGCCTTCGCCAAGCGATGCTGCGCAGAACCGAAACACGCGGCACCCATGCGCGATCGGATCATCCGGAGGCCCGCGACGCCTGGCTGAAAAAGCAAGTCGTTCGCATCGCAGGCGACGTGCTGCATTTTGAGGATGCGCCTCTTTAGCAGCTGTGTCGCCTACCAAAAATCAACAACATCTGAGGGAACACCCAATGACTACGACTCTAGTCGCCCGTACTTCATCAGCCGGTCGTATGACACGCGAGGAGCGCAAAGTGATCTTCGCCTCCTCGCTCGGTACTGTCTTCGAATGGTACGATTTCTTTCTATACGGCTCACTCGCCGCTATCATCGGCGCGACCTTTTTCAAGGACTTTCCGCCAGCCACACAAGCCATATTCGCGCTCCTTGCTTTCGCGGCTGGCTCGCTTGTTCGGACTTTCGGCGCACTCATTTTTGGCCGTCTCGGCGATATGATTGGGCGCAAATATACCTTCCTCGTAACCATCCTGATCATGGGTCTGTCGACGTTCGTGGTCGGCCTTCTACCGGGTTCGGACACCATTGGACTTGCGGCCCCTACGATCCTGATTCTCCTCCGCCTGCTTCAGGGCCTCGCGCTCGGTGGTGAGTACGGGGGCGCCGCTGTTTACGTGGCCGAGCATTCTCCGCCCGGACGCCGCGGCTTTTATACAAGTTGGATTCAAACGACTGCGACGGGTGGCCTCTTCCTATCGCTCCTTGTCATTCTCGGAACTCGCTCATTGCTGGGCGAGGAATCCTTTACGTCTTGGGGCTGGCGCGTGCCGTTCTTGTTGTCCGTGGTACTGCTCGGCATCTCGGTATGGATCCGCATGCAGCTCAACGAGTCGCCCGTGTTCCAGCGCATGAAGGCAGAGGGCAAGGCGTCCAAGGCTCCCTTGAGGGAGGCATTTGCGCACTGGCCCAACGCAAGGCTCGCTCTGGTTGCCCTTTTCGGCATGGTCGCCGGCCAAGCCGTGGTCTGGTACACGGGCCAATTCTATGTGCTGTTCTTCCTGCAGAGCATTCTCAAGGTAGACGGCTTCACGACGACGCTACTTATCTGTTGGTCTTTGCTGCTGGGATCTGGCTTCTTCGTTTTCTTTGGCTGGTTGTCCGATCGCATCGGACGCAAGCCGATTATGATCGCCGGCTGCCTCCTTGCTGTTGTGACTTACTTTCCGATCTTCGAGGCAATCACCGAACGAGCGAATCCCACTTTAGCCAAGGCAATTTCGGAGGTGAAGGTCACCGTGGTCTCCGACCCGGTCGAATGCGGGAATCTATTCAATCCGGTCGGAACCCGCGTGTTCACATCGTCTTGTGACGTTGCCCGAGCCTATCTTGCTCAGAATTCGGTGCGATATGATCGTCACGCAGGTGCTGCAGGAGAGCCAACTCGCGTGCTCGTCAATGGCACCGAGGTAAAGTTCGATACGGCGCAGCTTAAGGAATCCCAGACTCGCGTGACGGCAGCGCTGCAGGCAGCGGGTTACCCCAAACCCGGCCAATCTGCCGCGGTGCATATGACGCATGCCTTTGATTTCGGCAAACCTCAAGTCTTACCGCTCATTGGCCTGCTGTTCATCCTGGCGATTTATGTCACGATGGTCTACGGCCCTATGGCGGCAGCTCTTGTCGAACTCTTCCCTGCTCGCATCCGCTATTCCGGGTTGTCTCTTCCCTACCACATCGGAAATGGTTGGTTTGGCGGGCTCCTCCCAGCGGCAGCTTTTGCAATGGTGGCCCAAACGGGCGACATCTATTTCGGGCTCTGGTACCCGATTGTGATTGCTGCGGTCACCGTTGTCGTCGGCCTGATATGGCTTCCCGAAACCAAAGATCGTGACATACACGCACTGGACTAGCGGATAGGCAACGCGCGGGACCTGCCACAGGGCGGGTCCCCACTATTTCAATTGAGAGGAATAATGATCAATATGATAGATCTTCCGAGGCATCCTCCATCGATGCTGCCTGTCATTCGAACTGTCCCGGAGCATGCCGCCACAGGAGAGTTAAAGAGACGCTACGATGCGGTAAAGTCGGCGTTCGACGTTCCGTGGATGGGGGTCGTCGCGATGGCTCATACGCAATATCCGCGCTTCTTCGATGCTCTGTGGGAGGGGTTTGAGCCGATAGCAGGTACACGGGCATTCCAAGATGCTTGCCGCGCAATGCGAGCGGCAACGGAAGCAGGCGTAGAACGAAGCCTCGGGATCTCGCCGCTTGCGCACCGCCTACAAGACCTCGGTTACGATCCGCGCGAGATCGGGGAGATCCGAACGATCATCGAGGTATTCTCGCATGGCAACTATCCATACATCCTGCTGGCAACCGTCAGCCGCTATCTCCTCTCGGGAGGGGATCTTTCAGGGGAACCACAAGTTTTCGAGACATCCCCCCGCTCCCCGCACATCTTTCATCAACCGATCTTGATGGAGCCGCACCATGCGGACGAACACACGCGCGGAATCTTTGCAGATATTCAGGCGACACTGGCGCTGCCGATCCTGAATACTGACTATCGAGCGCTCGCGCGATGGCCAAGCTACTTCCACCTGGCGTGGGCCGAGTTGAGGCCCCTCATTCGCACACCATCTCATGCCGCCCTGTCACAGCAACTGCATGAGCAAGCAATCGCGGTCCTGCGAACACTGCCGAATCCAGCTCGCCTGAAAGGAGACATGGTACGCGCGGCTGCGGCCGATGACGTTTCCTTGGCACAAGTGCGTGCGATGACCGAGCTGTTTCAATGGCTTCTGCCGGAACTTGCAGTCAACGTCGCAATGTTTCGCGCGCAAGTTCAGTGAATGCCAGTCGAAAAGGGAATGGAGCTGATCCAATGAGTTTTAAAAAAAGAATCAAGGCACTAACGTTTGACACGGGCGGCACGGTGCTCGATTGGCATACCGGCTTCCGAGATGCTTTTGAGACGGCAGGCCGCCGGCACGGAATCAATCGAGACTGGGCGGTACTGGCCAATGAACTGCGCCGTAGGTCAATGCAGGCAATGCTGAACCTCGGTCGGGATGCCCCCCCCGTCATACAACTTTGATGGTGCGCACCAATTCTCGCTTGATGCGATCTTAGCCGAGGAGGGACTGGATGTTTTCGATGATGAGGATCGTCGCACCATTGCCTGGGATGCACCTCACAGTTTCCGATCCTGGCCGGATGTCCGGGATGGACTGGCAAGACTGCGAGACCGATATATCGCTGTGTCGTTCACTTTGCTCTCGCATCGGCTCATCATAGACACGACGCGTCGTAACGGCCTGATGTGGGATGCGATCCTGTCTTGTGAGGGGATGGGTGTCTACAAGCCATTGCCAGCAGCGTATACGAAAGCGGCGGCTATGCTTCAGCTAAAGCCTGAGGAATGCCTTATGGTCGCATGCCATCGTTTCGATCTTGATGCAGCGCGAAACCTCGGCTTCAGGACAGCACTAATAAATAGGCCGGATGAGTGGGGCAAGGCTATTGGTCCTCAGAAACCTCCGCCGGGCAGTGAGCCTTACGACATTGAGCTGAATAGCTTTCTCGAGCTTGCGGCATTTCTGGAAAGCGAAAGCTAGCTAAACGCAAACGCCATCAGCGGTGCGTGCGAGGCAGCGCCGCTAGACCAACAGCTCCTGGCCGATACAGCGCTCATTGCGCTGTACGCCTAGGCGGAAGGCAAGCGGCGGGCTGCTTGCTCCGACCCAGAACATCACCCCATCCCCGTCTCCCAACCCAACTCCAACCGAATCCATCGGGACGGCGAGGATCACCCGTATTTTCTCTGAAAGGATCGTCCCTGTCGAAAGTCTGAGCTGCAAGCTCCAATCCTTCGACGCTCGTCAGATACGGGAAGATAGTCTCCAATAGATCTTCAGACTGCAGCGGATGGCCAGTGCTGCCCTCTGAATGGAGTCCGCGCCCTCCGGCGCAAGGATATGGACACCTAGGAGTTTTCGGCTTGCCCCATCAGCCGCAGGCTTGATCAGGCCGCGTGGGTCGATTGCTGCGAGCGCCCGCGGTACGTTGTCGAGCGAGAGGATGGAGCTGCCAGCCGAATACCCAGCAACGCGCTTGCGCTTCGATCATGCCGACGCTCGCCACCTGCCGGTCTGTGAAGACCACGGCGGGCATTGCGGCATTGTCACAGCGCAAGCGTAGCCGTTCAATGTATTCTTGGCGGCGGGCTTGGCGCCATAGGCAGCTTGTAAACGAACTGATCTCTCCGGGTCACGTCTCCGGCAGCACGCTGTTCAGACTTAGCGCAGAATTTTGAACTGCTCTTGTCCTGCCCCCAGATAGCCTGACCAGGCGGCGAAGATCCACGATGGAGGTCATCCCACGTCCATTCGGCAGCGTGTCAACCGGCCCGGAATGGAGAGTCCTGTTTCTCTAGTCCACCTACACGTGCACCTACTTCGGGCAGTCAACTCCGTCCGATGTATACGCCACCGCCCGCTAATTCCCGATAGATGATCAGCATGACTTCCATCCTTCAGGATCCATTGTTACCGATCTCCTCACCGGCCAAACGAGAGGAGATGCGACGTGACCACCCGCACGAACACAGCCATAAAGCGGACAATCAGGCGACAGCAGTTGCGCGAGATAGTGCCATTGGCTGACAGCACGATTTATGAAATGGAGCAGCGCGGCGAATTTCCACGACGCTTTGCTTTGACCGCACGATGCGTAGTCTGGGATCTGGACGAGGTTCAGGCGTGGCTCGCGGCCCGGCGCTCCAAGCCCATTCTCCGCGCTCCGAGCCCCGACGTGACGCGACGTCGAACCCGTCCAGTTAAAGCGCCGGATCGGGCTCCAAAATCGGCATCGACGGCGGGATGAGCGTCGGCACAAACTTTCTGCCGTCAACCCAAGCATCCAAGATATCTGACCATTCCTGCATCATGTGCCGACGCTGCGCCTCATATTCGGCTTTATTATAGACGCCGCGCGACGAGCGGCCGTCCTCGTGCGCCAAGCACTTTTCGATCCAATCACTGTTAAACCCGAGTTCGTTCAACAGAGTCGATCCTGTCCGCCGCAGGTCGTGAACGGTAAACGGTTCAAGGGGCAATCCCTCTGCCTTCGCCCGTTCGACGACCGCGTAGGTTATGCGGTTGAACGTGGCGCGCGACATTGGTGCATCCGCATCGTACCGCGACGGCAGAAGGTATCTCGAATTCCCGGCGCAGGTCTTCAATGCGATCATGATGTCGAGTACCTGACGCGATAGGTACACGTTATGCGCCTTCGACCGCTTCATCCGCTCTTTCGGAATCGTCCAGACCGCATTCTCGAAATCGACTTCGTCCCACACCGCGTCCTGCAGCTCGCTCTTGCGCACCATCGTGAGCAGGTAGAGCCGCATTCCCAAACGGATCGTGGGGAGTGTGGCGATGTGCTCGAGCTGTTTCAACATCACCCGAATTTCGGAAGGCGAGAGCGAGCGGTCCTTCGGCACGAAGGTGGCGATCGATGCCGGTCCTACTTCATCGGCCGGGTTGGCGACCTTTTCACCGTGCAGGATCGCAAATCCGTAGATCTGCTTCAGGATATCTCGGACATGGATAGCCGTCGCTGGGGCACCGCGTTCGACGATTTTGCCACAATGGGTTCTGAGATCGTCGGGCGTGATTTCCGTGAGGAGGCGATTACGCCAGACCGGCAGAAGCTCTCGCTCGAAGATGGAACGCCGCATCGCGCGCGTGCTGTCGGCCATCGGCGCCGCGGTGAGCCACTTCTCTCCGAACTCGCCAAAACTCTTCGCTTCTTTCAGGCGCCGCTTATCACGCTGCTTCTCTATCGCCGGCGACCGTCCTTCGCTAATGGCGCGCCTCGCGTCGATGCACTTCTCTCGGGCCCGGGCGAGCGAGATTCCGTCGCGTCCGTACCTGCCCAGATAGACCGTCTCCCGACGGCCGTTGAGCCTGTAGTCCAAGCGGAACGAGATCGCGCCACTCGGCATGACGCGAACATACATCCCGTCGCGGTCGGCGACTTTGTAGATCTTTTCTTTTGGTTTCAACGCTTTGAGCGCGGCGTCCGTCAGCATCCCTACTGCCTCCTGAAAAGTACCGTCAGCACAATTTCGCGGGCTCGCAGCGGTGATTTCCTTTTATCTTCAACGCGTTAAAGCAAAAAAAGTACCGTCACGGGCTTCACTGACCGTGACGGTACTTTGAAAAATTCATCGGAGCAATATACCGGAGGTCCGTCAGGCAGGCCGCTGGCGCCAAACTCTGCGCGCCGATAGTTGCTGAACGTCCTGAACAAGATTTATTTTTATTTTCAATATCTTGCGTCGTACCGTAGCGTACTTTCGGATACCCGCGGTAGGGTCTGAATCATTCCCACTCGATCGTCCCCGGCGGCTTCGACGTCACGTCGTAGACCACGCGGTTGACGCCCTTCACCTCGTTGATGATGCGCGTTGCGGTCTCGCCCAAAAACTTCATGTCGAACGGATAGAAGTCCGCCGTCATGCCGTCGGTGGATGTCACCGCGCGCAGGCCGACAACGTATTCGTACGTGCGGCCGTCGCCCATCACGCCAACGGTCTTCACCGGCAGCAGCACCGCGAACGCCTGCCAGATGGTGTCGTAGAGACCCGCCTTGCGGATCTGGTCGATATACACCGCATCGGCTTCGCGCAGGATATCGAGCTTCTCGCGGGTGATCTCGCCGGGGCAGCGGATCGCAAGCCCCGGACCCGGAAACGGATGGCGTCCCACGAACACGTCCGGCAGACCGAGTTCGCGGCCCAGCGCGCGCACCTCGTCCTTGAAGAGTTCGCGCAAGGGCTCGACCAGCTTCATCTTCATGCGCGCGGGCAGGCCGCCGACATTGTGATGCGACTTGATCGTCACCGACGGGCCGCCGGTGAACGAGACGCTTTCGATCACGTCGGGATAGAGCGTGCCCTGGGCGAGGAAATCCGCGCCCCCGATCTTCTTGGCTTCTTCATCGAACACATCGATGAACAGACGCCCGATGGTCTTGCGCTTCACTTCCGGATCGGTGACGCCCTCAAGCTCGCCGAGGAAGGTCTTCGACGCGTCCACGTGAACCAGTGGAATGTTGTAATGATGCCGGAACAGATCGACGACGGTCTTGGCCTCGTCCTTGCGCAGCATGCCGTGATCGACGAACACGCAGGTGAGCTGATCGCCGATGGCTTCGTGAATCAGGATCGCCGCGACGGATGAATCGACGCCGCCCGACAGGCCGCAGATCACCCTGCCCTTGCCGACCTGCGCGCGGATTTTTTCAATCGCTTCCTCGCGGAAGGCGCGCATGGTCCAGTCGCCCTTCAGTCCCGCGACCTTGCGCACGAAATTCCTGATCAGCTTCGCGCCATCCGGCGTATGCACCACTTCGGGATGAAACTGCATCGCGTAGAACTTGCGCTTGTCGTCGGCGATCACGGAGATCGGCGAGCCCGGCGCTTTCGCCACGCCGCGAAAACCGTCCGGCAGCTTGGTGACTCGGTCACCGTGGCTCATCCAGACGTAGTGCTTTTCGCCGACCTTCCAGACATCCTCGAACAGCGCACAATCGTCCGTGACCTCGATCAGCGCGCGGCCGAACTCGCGGTGATGGCCGGCCTCGACGGTGCCGCCGAGCTGCTGCGCCATGGTCTGCTCGCCGTAGCAGATGCCGAGCACAGGCACGCCCGCGGTCAGGATCGACATCGGCGCGGACGGTGCATCCTGATCGAGCACCGAGGCCGGGCCGCCGGACAGGATCACGGCTTTAGGCTTCATCTCCCGGAAAGCCGCTTCGGCCTTCTGGAACGGCACGATTTCTGAATAAACGCCGTCCTCACGGACACGGCGCGCGATGAGCTGGGTCACCTGCGAGCCGAAATCGACAATCAGAATCTTTTCGTGAGCGGCCGCCATGTCGGGCGTCGCTGGAGCGGTCTGGCTGTGTGCTGTCATGGGCAGGAAATACGCGACGGAGGGCGGAGTCGCAACCCGGCAAAGCATGCACGCCGACGCAATCCACCCATCAAAGAGCTCCCGGTTGACATGCCTTAAATTAGGTCAGTATTACTGACCTAATTATATATCGGGAGGGGAACATGCAAGATCTGGAAAAGACTCTCGACCAGCGGACCGCCTTCGCAGACACGTGGATCGCCGCCTGGAATACCCGCGATCTTGAGCAGGTTCTCGCGCTTTATGCCGACGACAGCGAAATGGTCTCGGACAAGATCATCAAGCTGGGTTTCGATCCGAACGGACGGCTGCGCGGCAAGGACAACCTTCGCGCCTATTGGGGCCGCGCCCTGCCCCTGCGCCCGAAGCTCCATTTCACGCTGATCAACGCCTTCGTCAGTCCGGACAGCCTTGTCGTGTTCTACCGCGATGAACTCGGACACGAGATCTGCGAATATCTGCGCTTAAATGCCGACGGCAAGATCGTTCAGGGATCGGCCAACCATCTTCACGGATGACAGATCAGGTCCGGCGCTTCATCACCGCCACAAAAAACCCGTCCGTTCCGGTCCGGCGCGGGGTCATCAGCAACCCCTCGTCCGACTGGATCGTTGCGGCGGCGAAATCGTCCGCCTTGTCCCAAAGTACCGACATCACCTGCTCAGGTGGCATCACTGAATAATCCGGATGGCGCGCCGTGAAAGCTTTCACCTGCGCGTTGTTCTCCTGCGGCAGAACCGAACAGGTGATGTAGGCGATCCGTCCGCCCGGCTTCGCCAGCGAGGCTGCGCGATCCAGCACTTCGATCTGATCTTTGATGCGAACCTCCAGTGCGCCGGGGCGCATCCGCCACTTCGCATCGGGATTGCGCCGCCAGGTTCCGGTGCCGGTGCACGGCGCGTCGATCACCACGAGATCCGCCGACGCCTTGATGTCGGACAGCGTATCGTCGGGGCCCTTCGGCGTGCGTACATCGGCGTTGTGAACGCCTGCGCGCGACAGCCGCTCGTGGATCGGCGCGAGCTGCCGCTTGTCGTGGTCGGTCGCAATCAGCCGGCCCTTGCCCTGCATCATCGCCGCCAGCGCCAGCGTCTTGCCGCCCGCGCCGGCGCACATGTCGATCACCTGCTCGCCGGGCTTCGCGCCGGTCAGGAACGCCGCAAGTTGCGAGCCTTCGTCCTGCACCTCGACACCGCCCTTGATGAAATCTTCTTCCGAATGGATGCCCGGATTGCGCGCATCGGCACCGAGATCGATCCGCAATCCCCATGGCGACCACGGCGTGGCCCGCGCGCCGAGATGCTTCATTGAGCCCAGCACCTTCTCATGCTTGGCCTTCAGGGTGTTGACGCGCAAATCGAGTGGCGCACGACTGGCCATCGCGGTGGCTTCCTCCACACGCGTATCACCGAACACGGCGGCGAATTGAGCATCGAGCCATTCAGGGTAATCGCCCGCGACGTGCGCCGGCGCATCCTTCAGCGTCCGCGATGTGAATGCGGCGCGTTCGGTGTCCGTGAGAGGCTCGGGCGCGAAACGTCCACCATCGCACAGCGCCGCAACGGCATCGGCGCTGAGCCCGCGTTCAAGCTTGAGCATGCCGAGCAGCCGCGCACGCGGCGTGTCGGCATCCATCAGCCACGCCGACGACGCGCGGCGGCGAAGCACGTCGAACACCAGTCCTGCAATCGCGGCGCGGTCGCCCGAACCTGCGAAACGATGCGCGGTGCCCCACTCCTTCAGCGCGTTCGGCGCGGGAATGCGCTGCGCGTCGATCGCTTGAAGAATCTCAATGGCTGCGGACAGCCGCGCGGCAGGCGTCATCGTGGTCTTTCAGGCATGCAAGATCAGAGAACAGACGCCTGACCTAGCCGCGTCTCAGATGAGAAACAAGACGCGAATGGCGAAATACAGCCACATGGCCAGCAGGACCAGCGCCCCTGAGATGAAAAACAGCGATCCGCGCGCATTCGCGGTGGTGACCAGAAATCCGGCCTGAAACACCTGCAGCACCACGAACACCCAGGCCAGCAAGACCATGATCAGGTCGGCATGCCGGGTCTCGATCGCCAGCACGACCACCACATAAAACAGCGTGTGGAGATGATAACCGAACCAGTCGCCATCCACGGCAGGCCTTGTCCCATCGCGCCCGCGCCAGAACAGGACAAGCAACGTCAGGCCGACCAGAACGAATGTCGGCAGCAGAATCATCTGAATCATCATTTGAAATACCCCAAAATTCAGCGCAGCCCGCGCCTGAGCAGCCTCTGCCCGCCCGGAAAATCATTCCCGGCGGACTGTGAACCTGTCCACAGACAACGACGACCAATGCTCAGAAGTTCCATTTTCAGGGTCAGACCGGGTGCTGAGATGACCAACGCAACAAAGGGCATGACAACTCTCCGCGGCGTCGCCGTGCGCAGCCTCGGCGTCGTTCTCATGATGGGCGCGCTGGCAGCCGGCGCGTTCAGCCTGCGCACCGCCGCGCTCACGCATCTCGGAATCATCGCCACGGCACCCGCTGTGGAATTTGAAATCCGGCTGCCGCCCGCTCTGGCGGGGGCCGACCTGAAGCGCGATGCGCAGGTGCAGCTCCTGACCGATCTCAATCAGACACTGGCGCAGCTCGATGGCGATCTGCGCGCGACCGCAGACGGACGCGCCGTGCTGCACGGCCACGTTCCGCTGAAGTTCCGGACCTCGGAGCGCATGGTCATTCTCAGCCTGCCCGGTCAGGCGCAGCGCGCGTTCAAGCTGCGGCTGCCGCCGAACCCCAGCCCGTCCGATGAATTCGGACCATGGCACATGGTCGATCGCGTCGTGTCCGGCGCGCACACTGAAGCGGCACGAGGACGACCGGACGACACCTTCGCTATCCGTTACCGCGTGCTGTGAAGCACCGGTCGCCAGAATTTTTATAACCGAAGCATTTTCAAGATCGCTATTTTCAACCGGGACGCACTTCATCACCTAAAAATTTTTCCATTTTCTCCGCACGTTTTAAACGCATCACACTGATCATCAGGCCATCTCACTGACATGCGCCGCGTGTAAGTTTCTCCGCAAAGGAGCCTCGCCATGTCCAGCGTAAAGCCCAGCTTCCATCTGACCCAGATCACAGACACACATCTCGGCGCCCGCTTTCCCGAGTTCATCGAAAATTTCCACCGGGTGAGCCAGCACATTGACGACAACAGGCCGGACATCGTCATCAACAGCGGCGACGTTGCGTTCGACGGTCCGGATCATCCGGACGACCTGGATTTCGCAAAAGCCCTGCACGACGCGCTGCCCGTCGACTGCCGGTATCTTCCCGGCAATCACGACATCGGCGACAATCCGACCCTGGTCGGCGTGCAACCCACACAGCGCGCCTCCGAAGAAAACCGCCAGAACTTCATTGCGACATTCGGCGAAGATCGCTGGCAGTTCGATGCCGCGGGCTGGTGTTTCATCGGACTGAACTCGCTGGTGATGAACACCTCACTCCCCTGCGAGGCCGAACAGCGCGAATGGCTCGCCGAGCAATTGTCCGCAGCGCGGGGCAAGCCGGTGGCGCTGTTCATTCACAAGCCGCTCTACAAGGACTCACCAGACGATGCAGAGCTTGCGGCCACATCATTCCGCTACGTCCCGATGCCAGCGCGCAGCGATCTGGTCGACATGCTTGGCAGCGCGAATCTGCGGCTGGTGGCCTGCGGCCATGTCCATCAGCGCCGGGACGTCACGTTCGGCAACGTGCGCCACATCTGGGCGCCATCGACCTCCTTCGTGATCAAGTCCAACGCGAAGCAGGAACTGATCGGCATCAAGGAAACCGGGCTGGTCGAATACGTTTTTCAGCCGGACGGCTTCGAGGTCCGCCACATTCGCGCGGCGGGGCAGATCAATCTCGATCTGTTTTCGGTGCTGGAGCCCTCGACAATGGTGTGACCTTGAATGTCGGAACTGAAATACCGCATTCGATGCACATGCGATGCAATTCCCTCTCCCGTGGGGAGAGGGTTGGGGTGAGGGCGTAGAATCTATCGAGAGACCGTACGCCCTCACCCGATGCACTTCGTGCATCGACCTCTCCCCACAGGAGAGGTGAAGCCGCGCTACACCTTGTCGGGCCCGACGCGCACAAGCTGCTTGCCGAAGTTCGCACCCTTGAGCAGGCCGATGAACGCTTCCGGCGCGCTCTCGATACCCTCGGTGACGAACTCCTTGTGCTTGAGCTTGCCTTCCTTGAGCCACTGCGACATGTCGCGGATGAAATCCGGGAACATCGCCGCGAAGTCGCTGACGATGAAACCGCGGAATGTCAGGCGCTTCACCAAGATGGCGCGCATGATCGAATTCGCCCAGGGCGGCGTCGGCGTGTCCTTGCCGAAGATGGTGTTGTAGTCGGCGATCAGTCCGCACACCGGGATTCGCGCGAACGGATTCAACTGCGGAAACACCGTATCGAACACCTTGCCGCCGACGTTCTCGAAGTAAACGTCGATGCCCTTCGGACAGGCGTCCTTCAGCTTGGCCTTCAGGTCCGGATCGCGATGGTCGAGGCAGTCATCGAAGCCGAGTTCGTTCTTGACGTAGTCGCACTTGTCCTTGCCGCCGGCGATGCCGACCGCGCGCGCACCCTTGATCTTCGCGATCTGGCCGACCGCAGAACCAACAGCGCCCGACGCAGCCGCAACCACCACCGTCTCGCCCGCCTTCGGTTTGCCGATTTCAAGCAGGCCGGTGTAGGCGGTCATGCCCGGCATGCCGAGCACACCCACCGCCGTCGAGATCGGCGCGATTTTCGGGTCGACCTTGCGCAGTCCCTTTCCGTCCGACAGGCCGTACTGCTGCCAGCCCGAATGCGCGAGCACGATGTCGCCCTTGGCGAAACCGGGGTTTTTCGACGCAACGACCTCGGCGACCGTGCCGCCTTCCATCACGCCGTCGATCGGCACCGGCGCCGAGTACGACGGTCCATCGCTCATGCGGCCGCGCATGTACGGATCCAAAGATAGCCAGATCGTTCGCAGCAGGATCTGCCCCTCGCCCGGCGTCGGCACCGGATATTCCTCAAGCCGAAAATTGCCCGGCTTCGGTTCGCCCTCAGGACGGGACGCAAGGACGATACGCTTGGCTGACTGGGACATGGTGTTTCCTCGGTTTCTATGAACGTGAGTGTTATTTAGCCGAGAGAACCGCGCATGGCCATGTCGCCACGCGCGGGCGGAGCGGCATGGCATCCATGCCGCTCATTTCCGTTTAAAACAGAATAAAAATGGTCAGTGACGCGAGTGCCGTCAGGCCGTCAGCTTCGCCAGCGCCTTGTCGAACGCCACCGCAGCGCTCGGCAAGTCCTTGAAGGACAGGCCGCTGTCCGCGGGCTGCTTCTGCTTGTCCGTGGCCGTCGGGCGAATTTCGGCGACCGGCTTGCCGCCGTCGAGAAATGCCTGCGGCGCGATCACATGGAATTCGTGATCTTCCGCCGGTGCGTCCTTGAGGAGAAACGCCCCGAGATAGGCCGTGCTCTCGCCGCGGCGATAGGAGATATAGCGCTCGATCGCGACCGAGCCGTCGCGCTGCATGCCGCCGAGCTTGGCGTAGCCTTTCGAGTCCAGCAGCCGGTGCGCCTTGAAGCCTTTCACGCCTTCCGACTTCGCTTTCGCGGTCTCCTCGGATAGGTCGTATTTGGCCGCCATCTCCTTGCCGACTTCGGCAAGCTGTTCCGACACCGAGTGCTCGAACTCCTTTAGCTCCGAGCGCGGCTTCGATGCCTTGCGCGGCTTGGCGGCGTTGCGCTTCTCAAGCTCCGCCTTGCACTTATCGGCGACATCCGCGACCGACCTGCGCTCAGCGTTAACCAGCAGGTTCTTCAGATCCTGATCGGAGAGCGCGGTAATCCTGTCGTCTGTCCAGTCAACCATAGTGTTCTTCTTTTCTGAAATGTTGGACGCATTGCGGCCGAACCCGGCCGGTTCAATAAGCGAGGGATGTGCTTGAACGAGCGCGGCCATATTGCGCGAAGCAACACGGATGCCGCGCGAGTGTACGCGTTTTGACAGGCCGTTGAGGCCGAAATTGGACGGGCTTTTTAGCTGCCGCCCGGATAGTTCGGGCTTTCGCGGGTGATGGTGACGTCGTGGACGTGGCTTTCGCGCAGGCCCGCGCCGGTGATGCGGACGAATTCCGCCTTGGCGTGGAAGTCCTCGATATCCTTCGCACCGACATAACCCATCGCGGCGCGCAGGCCGCCGGCGAGCTGATGGAGCACGTTGGCAACCGGTCCCTTGTAAGGCACCTGCCCTTCGATACCTTCCGGCACAAGCTTGAGCGTGTCCTTGATATCCTGCTGGAAGTAGCGATCGGCGGAGCCGCGTGCCATCGCACCGACAGAGCCCATGCCGCGATAGGCCTTGTAGGAACGGCCCTGCCACAGGAACACTTCGCCCGGCGTCTCGTCGGTACCGGCCAGCAGCGAGCCGACCATCGCAACGTCCGCGCCGGCGGCAAGCGCCTTGGCGAGATCGCCGGAATACTTGATGCCGCCGTCTGCGATCACCGGAATGTTCGCCTTCTTCGCAGCTTCCACCGCATCCATGATCGCGGTGAGCTGCGGCACACCGACGCCGGCGACAATGCGCGTGGTGCAGATCGAACCCGGCCCGATGCCGACCTTGATCGCATCCGCGCCGGAATCGATCAGCGCCTGCGTTCCCTCGGTGGTTGCGACGTTACCTGCGACAACCTGAACGGCGTTCGACAGCCGTTTGATGCGGTTGACTGCCTCCAGCACCCGCATGGAATGACCATGCGCGGTGTCGACAACGATAACGTCCACACCCGCCTCGATCAGCTTTTCGGTGCGCTCGAAGCCGCCATCGCCAACGGTGGTTGCGGCAGCAACCCGGAGGCGGCCCTGCGCATCCTTCGACGCGAGCGGATAAGCCACCGCCTTTTCCATGTCCTTGACCGTGATGAGGCCGACGCAGCGATACTGGTCATCGACCACCAGCAGCTTTTCGATACGGTTCTGATGCAGCATCTTCTTGGCTTCAGTCTGGCTGACGCCTTCCCTCACCGTGATGAGGTTCTGATGCGTCATCAGTTCCGAAACCTTCTGCTCCGGATCGGTTGCAAAGCGCACGTCGCGGTTGGTCAGAATGCCGACCAGCTTGCCCGGCTGGCCGTTGCCGCCGCCGGTCACAACAGGAACACCGGAAATGCCGTGATCCTTCATCAGCGTCAGCGCATCGACCAGCTTGGCATCAGGTCCGATGGTGAGCGGATTCACCACCATGCCGGATTCGTATTTCTTGACCTGACGGACCTGCGCGGCCTGGCCGTCCGGATCGAAGTTGCGGTGAAGCACGCCGATACCGCCCGATTGCGCCATCGCGATCGCCATCGCAGCTTCGGTGACGGTGTCCATCGCCGAGGCGATGATCGGAATATTGAGCGGAATGGCGCGGGTCAGGTGGGTTCGGACATCGGCGTCGGACGGCATGATGTCAGACAAACCGGGTTTCAGCAGCACATCGTCGAATGTGAATGCTTCGCGAATACCCTGACCCGATTGCGTGATTGCCATTGCCAACTCCGTTCGGCAGCCCGTGGCTGCGGTAAAAACCTCTGGATGTGCAAAATCGAGCGGTCCGCTAACGCGTCGCTCGAATCGAAGCCCATCAGTGGGGTTGGCGGTGGTCGATAGCACGCCCCCATGACGTTTCAAAGCATTTCGCTCGAAAATCCGAGGTTTTTACGCATGGGACATCTGCAATAGCCCCTCTGGCAACAGGCTTTCACGGAACGGGTCACCTCACGGCGAGTTTATTGACCCCGCCCCTCAAGACTGGCCTAACAGGGGTCATTCTCTTTTCGCCCGTCTTTTCTTCAAATCCTTCCCCACAGCAGAGCCGATGCAGAAGGAACGCCTGATACCGCTGATCGTGGCCTGTGCGCTGTTCATGGAAAACATGGACTCGACGGTGATCGCGACCTCCCTGCCCGCCATCGCCGCCGACATCGGCACCAGCCCGCTGACACTGAAACTCGCGATCACGTCCTATCTGCTCTCGCTCGCCGTTTTCATTCCGGCAAGCGGCTGGACTGCCGATCGCTTCGGCGCGCGCGCCGTGTTCAGCATCGCCATCGGCGTATTCATGGTCGGCTCGATCGGCTGCGCCCTGTCGACGTCGGTCACCGATTTCGTCATCGCGCGCATCATCCAGGGCATCGGCGGGGCGATGATGACGCCGGTCGGGCGGCTGGTGCTGCTGCGCTCCATCGACAAGAGTGCGCTGGTCAACGCGATGGCGTGGGTCACGGTGCCCGCGCTGATCGGCCCCGTGATCGGGCCACCGCTCGGCGGTTTCATCACCACGTATTTCTCGTGGCACTGGATCTTCCTGATCAACATTCCGATCGGGTTGCTCGGCATCTGGATGGCGCTGAAGTACATCGATCCGATCAAGAGCGAGAATCCCGAACGCTTTGACGTGGTCGGGCTGGTCCTTGCGGGATTGGGGGTTGCCGGTCTTGCCTTCGGGCTGTCGGTCGCCGGTCTCGGCCTGCTGCCATGGCAAATCGTCGTCGGATTGATCGTGGGCGGCGCGATAAGCATGGGCCTCTATCTGTATCATGCCAAGCGCACCGCATCGCCGGTGCTGGACTTCACCCTGATCAAGCATCCGACCCTGCGCGCCAGTCTCACCGGCGGCTTCATGTATCGCCTTGGCATCGGCGCACTGCCGTTCCTGCTGCCGCTCCTGATGCAGGTCGGTTTCGGTCTGTCGCCGTTCAAGTCGGGTCTGGTCACATTCGCCTCCGCGGTCGGCGCGCTCGGCATGAAGACTCTTGCCGCGCGGATCATCCGCACCTTCGGCTTCCGCAACATCATGGTCATCAACGCGGTGGTGAGTTCGTTCTTTCTGGCCGCCTGCGCCCTGTTCACGCCATCGACGCCGTTGCTGCTGATCATGATCATTCTGGTGGTCGGTGGCTTTTTCCGCTCGCTGCAATTCACCGCGATCAACACCATGGCCTATGCGGAAGTCACCCCCGGAGAAATGAGCCGCGCGACGACGCTTGTCAGCGTCAACCAGCAGCTTGCGATTTCAGCGGGCGTCGCGGTCGGCGCGTTCGCCGTTGAGGCGACGATGACGGCGAACCACTCCGTGGAACTTAGCGCAGGCGATTTCTGGCCGGCGTTCCTGATCGTCGCCGTGCTGTCGGCGCTGTCGGCGTATTCGTTCTGGAAATTGCCCGAGGATGCAGGCCACGAAATTTCGGGCCATCGGGTGCCAGTGGAGGAGACCCCGCAAGCCGCGGAAGCCGCCGCGGCGGAGCAAACCCACGACGCTCGCGACCAGAAGCTGGGTTAATCGCTAAGACGATTCGTTCTGCGCATTGTCGCCGCGAAATCCCAGCGCCAGCACATAGCGCTCGGATGAATCCTGCCGGCTGGCGGCAGGCTTCACATGCTTCACAGTCTTGAAATCGCGTTTGAGCTGCGCCACCAGGTCCGCCTCCGCGCCGCTCTGAAACACCTTCGCCAGAAAAGTCCCGCCGGGATTGAGGATTTCGCAGGCGAACGCCGCAGCGTTCTCGACCAGCCCGATGATACGCAGCTGATCGGTCTTGCGGTGACCGGTGGTGTTGGCGGCCATGTCCGACATCACGACATCCGCGCCGCCGCCGATCATTGCGCGGAGCTTCTCGGGCGCGCGGTCGTCGAGGAAATCCATTTGCGCGAACGCCACGCCCGGAAGTTCCGGCATCTCCAGAAGATCGATGGCGATAACCTTGCCCCTGCCCTCCATCGCGCCGACGCGCTTCGCAGCGATCTGGCTCCATCCGCCGGGCGCTGCGCCGAGATCGACCACCACCTGCCCTTGCTTGAGGAAGCGCTGCTTGTCGTCGATCTCGCGCAACTTGTACGCGGCGCGCGAGCGGAAGCCGTCGCGCTTGGCCTGCACGACATACGGATCGTTGAGCTGACGTTCCAGCCAGAGTTTCGACGACAGCTTGCGCTTGCCGCCGCTCTTCACTGTGACATGCAGCCGTCCGGTGGTGTCTTTCGCCATGAGACTTGGTTTCCAGCGGCATGATCCCCGAAAAGTGGGAACCGGTTTTCGGAAAGGATCATGCCGAACAAAAAGCAGATGCGCTCACGCACCCCTTACGACGTTTCAGCCGCGCCGTCACGGCATCTGAACGGATTTAGCAGGCCAGGATCGCGCCGTCGGCCCGCATCATTTCCACCAGCATGCCTTCGCGCAGGCCGCGGTCGGCGACGCGCAGGCGCGGCAGCGGGAACGCCTTGCGGATGGCGTCGAGAATGGCACAACCCGCAAGCACGAGATCGGCCCGTTCGGTGCCGATGCACGCATTGCGCGCGCGGTCCTGATAGGTCATGTCGAGCAGCCGCGCGATCGCGTTGTCCATGTCGGCATCGTTCATCCACAAACCGTCGACCTTGCGCCGGTCGTAGTGGGAAAGACCGAGATGGATGCCTGCAACCGTCGTCACGGTGCCGGACGTGCCGAGCAGGTGCATGCCGGACAGATTGTGGCCATGGCTGGCTGCGAACGGCGCAAGATGCTGCGCGACTTCATCGACCATCGCGCCATAGGATTCGCGGCTGACATGGGTGCCGCCGAAGCGCTCCGCGAGCGTGACCACGCCGAGCGGCAGTGAAATCCACGGTCCCTTCAAGGGAGGCGCATGCGGCTCGCCCGCCGGGCGCTCGATCCGCACCACTTCGGTCGAGCCGCCGCCGATGTCGAACAGGATTGCGCCCTTCGCACGGGGATCTAGCAGCGGCGAACAGCCGATCACCGCCAACGTCGATTCCGTCTCGCGGTCGATAACTTCAAGCTTGATGCCGGTCTCGCGCTCGATCAGGTCGAGGAATGCGTCTGCGTTGTCGGCGGCGCGGCAGGCTTCGGTCGCGATGGTGCGCAGCCGCTTCGCGCCCCTGGCGCGGATCTTGTCGCCGCAGACGCTCAGCGCACCGACCGCGCGGGAAATGGCGGCATCGCTGATCCGGCCCGTGGTCGAGATGCCCTCGCCCAGCCGGATGATACGCGAGAACGAGTCGATCACGCGGAAGCCGTCGTTCGAGACTCGCGCAATCAGCAGACGGCAATTGTTGGTGCCGAGATCGAGCGCGGCATAGGCCGCGGGGCCGCCATGAACGCGGAGATGTCCGCGGCCATGCGCCTCCTCCGAAACCGGTACTGGCGGGCTGACGGACGGTTCGCGACCGTCGTGCAACCGCACGTCTTCGTTCATGGCTAGTGTCCCGTATCCGACGTTCGATTCACCCCGCAGCACCTCCCGAACGAACGTCGGATACGAAAGGACACTAGCAAGTTATAATTCCAGTGATCCTATGGTTCTGACATTCGTAAAGTGCCGGGTGAGACGGGATACGAATGTCAGAACCGGATCACTGGTCCATCTCTGCGGCGTGAGCGTCACGCCACGGCAATCCTGTTCAAATAAAGTTTAACAGCGTACGTGCCCGGCGCAACCGCAGCATACCCGATCACGCATTGTGGCTGGGATTCAGGCGTCTTAAGTTTAACGCGCAGCCCCCACCCCACGGACGGAGTGCGATTTTCGTCGCCGGACCGTGATTTTCAGCGGATTTTTCATGCTCGATCACCCCTCCCGCGTCTCTTCCGACAACGATATCGCACTGCAAAAATTCGGCGTGGGACAGCCCGTCCGGCGCAAGGAGGACGATACACTGGTGCGGGGCAAGGGAACCTACACCGACGACATCAGCCTGCCGGGCCAGGCCTATGCCTGGATCGTCCGCAGCACCCACGCCCACGGCATCATCAAGGGCATCGATGTGGAGGCCGCCCGCGCCATGCCCGGCGTGCTCGGCGTGTGGACCGGCAAGGACCTCGCCGCGGCCGGCTACAATCCCTTCACCGTCGGCCTGCCGATGAAGAACCGTGACGGCTCACCGCTGCTGCAAACCAACCGGCTGCCGCTGATGACCGACAAGGTGCGCTTTGTCGGCGATCCGGTTGCGTTCGTCGTCGCGGAAACGCTGGCGCAGGCGCGCGACGCCGGAGAAGCGGTCGTGGTCGATATCGAGCCGCTGCCGTCCGTCACCAGCGCGGAAGACGCCGCAAAGCCCGGTGCGCCGCTGCTCTACGACCACATCCCCAGCAACGTCGTGCTCGATTATCATGCCGGCGACGACGCGGCGCTCGATGCCGCATTCGCACGCGCGGCCCATGTCACCCGCCTTGACATCGTCAACACGCGCCTCGCCGTGGTTGCGATGGAGCCGCGCGCGGCGCTCGCCAGCTACGACAAAAAGAGCCAGCGCTTCACCATCGAAATCCCAACGCAGGGCGTCGCCGGCAACCGCACGTCGCTGGCGAAAACCCTGAATGTTCCGAACGACAAGGTTCATCTGCGCACGCATCATGTCGGCGGATCGTTCGGCATGAAGAACGCGAACTATCCCGAATACATCTGCATCCTCCATGCCGCCCGTGAGCTCGGCCGCGCGGTGAAATGGACCGACGAGCGCTCGACCAGCTTTCTCTCCGACAGTCACGGCCGCGCGCAGGACGTCCATTGCGAACTCGCCCTGGCTGCTGACGGCGCATTCCTCGGCGTGCGCGTGCGCGGCTTCGGCAATCTCGGCGCCTACATCACCGGCGTCGCGCCGCTTCCGCTGTCGCTCAACATCGCCAAGAACATCAACAGCGTCTATCGCATGCCGTTGATCGGCGTCGACATCAAGTGCGTGCTGACCAACACCACGCTGATGGGCGCCTATCGCGGCGCGGGCCGCCCGGAAGCCAACTACTTCATGGAGCGGCTGATCGACCGCGCCGCGGACGAAATGGGCATCGATCGCCTTGCGATGCGCAAGCGCAACTTTATCAAGCCCGCACAGATCCCCTACGCGGCCGCGAACGGCCTGACCTACGACAGCGGCGACTTCCCCGGTGTCTTCAGCAAGGCCGTCGAACAGGCTGATGTCGCAGGCTTCGCCAAACGCAAGAAGGAAAGCCGCAAGCGCGGCAAGCTGCGCGGCATCGCCGTGGGCTCCTATCTCGAGATCACCGCGCCGCCGAGCGGGGAGCTCGGCAAGATCGTGTTCGAAGCCGACGGGACGGTCAGGCTCATCACCGGCACCCTCGACTACGGCCAGGGCCATGCCACGCCATTCGCGCAGGTGCTTGCCGCGCAGCTTGGCGTGCCGTTCGACGCCATCAAGCTGACGCAGGGCGACAGCGACATCGTTCACACCGGCAACGGCACCGGCGGCTCGCGCTCGATCACCGCCAGCGGCGCCGCGATCGTCGCCTCTTCGAGGCTGGTCATCGAGAAAGGCAAGCAGGCGGCGGCCTATGTGCTGGAGGCTTCCGAAGGGGACATGGAATTCGCCAACGGGCGCTTCACGATTGCCGGCACCGACCGCGGCATAGGCATCATGGAACTGGCGGCAAAGCTGCGGAATTCGAAAATGCCGGAGGGCGTGCCCTCCTCGCTCGACGTCGACCACACCGTGCAGGGCGTGCCCTCCACATTCCCCAACGGCTGCCACGTCGCCGAGGTCGAAGTCGATCCCGACACCGGCAACGTGCAGATCGTCCGATACAGCGGCGTCAACGATTTCGGCACCGTGGTCAATCCGATGATCGTCGCCGGACAAATTCACGGCGGCGTCGCGCAGGGCATCGGTCAGGCGCTGATGGAATGCGTGACCTACGACGACAACGGCCAGCCGGTGACAGGCTCGTTCATGGATTACGCCCTGCCACGCGCCGGCGATATTCCGTCAATGACATTGGGCAGCCACCCATCGCCCGCGACCTCGAACCCGCTTGGCACCAAGGGCTGCGGCGAAGCGGGCTGCGCCGGAAGCCTTGCGACCATCGTCAACGCCGTGCTCGACGCATTGTCAGATGAAGGCGTGACCAGCATCGACATGCCGCTGACATCGGAAAAGGTCTGGCGCGCGATTCAGGATGGGCGGAAGGCGAAGTCGGCGTGAGACGGCGTTCCACTACCGTACTCAAATATTCAGTCGTCATTCCGGGATGCGCCGAAGACGCAGGCCCGGAATCCATGATTGCGACTATCTCCTGAGTGGCCATGGATTCCGGGTTCGCGCGAAGCCGCGCGCCCCGGAATGACAAGTGGGGAAATCCGACCTCGAAACATTTCGTGATGGGGATACGCGTCCCCGTGTTCTGAACCGCGCTTAAGTTCGCCCTGTCCTGGTCGTGAGGGGCGCTTCTCGAGGGCGCTTTGAAGCGGAGCAGGATGCGGCGCCTGCGCGTGTGTCTCGCAAACACAACGCCCGGGAGGCTGGGGTCACCGTCCGGGCCAACTATGTGGCTCTGCCGTTCGCCGGCTGGACGCGGAGCGGACGAAGGCGGCGAAAGCCGTCCGGATCAGGGGTCGAGTAACCTCCCCGTCCGCACCCGGAAGTACGGTCCCCTCGCCCAAAATCGCCGCAATGGAGCGCCGCAAGGCGATGCGCTTCCGGAAGACCATCGCCTCGCACGCGATGCCGGAAGCGAGACGATACAAAGGTGCGCCTCGCGGCGCTCCATGCCCCTCGTTCTCCGGGGCAAAGCCAAATCTCACCTCGCACGATGCGCGAGAACGAATGCGCACGCCTTTCGTTGGCGCGAATGGGGCAAGCCCCACACGCGCATGCTGTTTGAAAATTGAATCCGGAAGAGCCGAAGCGACGCACGCTGTCGCATCACACTCAGTCATCGTCCCCGCGCAGGCGGGGACGACGTGGATAGAGACTACGCGATGCCTGATAGATGCCTCATGATCCGCGAACCCACGCAAGAATGAACGAACCTACGCCGCCATGGTCTCGCGCGGCTGGTAGATCGCGATATGCTGGCAATGCGCGATGGGCTTTGAGCCGTTGGCGACGATCACGCCGTCAAGCTCGACGAACTTGTGGCCCTTGCGATCGTAGTTGCCGGTGACTTTCGCGCGCACCGTGAGTTCGTCCTCAACCGCCGCCGTCGCCAGATAACGGATCGTGCTGCCGACATGAATCCACGGGCCCAGGATGGCATTCTCCATCAGCGCCCAGTTCATGGTCCGCAGCAGCATGCCGGTGTGAACGATTTTCTCGTTCGCATAGAGCGGATCGGTCTCGCGCACGTCGCGCAGATATTCGGCCGAACCATCCGTGCCGAGCGTGAACGCAGGAATGGCGAGCCACTTTCCGGTCGCGTAGGACGTCTCGCTGGCGGGAGCGGTCTTGCCGACAACCGCAGCGCTCTGGAAATCGCCGAGCGAAATTTTCGGTGTATCGGATGGCATCGATGCGGTCCCGGTGGCGCACAACTCGCCGCGGCTCTCGATCTTGATGGCAAGACCGCCGTCGATCTCTTCCGCAGTCACAATCGCCGTCTCGCCGTCGTAGACCGGCTTGAAGAACCGGCCGTCCATCAGACCGCGTTCCAGAAACGCCCTGCCCCATTTCGCCACCGGCATGTGGGTCATGTAGGCGAACACATCGACGCCGGGCACCAGTCCGCCCTGGAATCCAAAGCGGCGCGCGACCTGATCGTCGTGCATCTTGTTTTCGGAGTTTTTGGCCAGATTGTAGGCGTTGACGCTGTAGGGCTTGAGCGCGGTCATCAGTTTCCTCGGTTTCGCTGCGTTTCTTGGCCAAATCGTACGCAAAGCTCGCCCGAAGACAAGCTGTTCCAATGCATGCCTTGCAGTCGACATCCCCGGCCTTCCACTCGCCATTTTCACGCCGTTGGGTTACCAGCAGCGCAAACCTGAACGGAACAGCCTTGACCCACACGACCCGCATCTATGTCGACGCCGACGCCTGCCCGGTAAAGGACGAGATTTACCGCGTGGCAGAGCGGCACGGGCTGCCCGTCAGCGTGGTCGCAGGTAATTTCATCCGCGTGCCGAACCATCCGCTGATCGAGCGGGTTGCGGCGGGTTCGGGGATGGATGCCGCGGACGACTGGATTGCGGAACGCGCGCAAAAAGGCGATATCGTCGTCACGTCGGACATCCCGCTGGCGGCGCGCTGCGTCAAGGCCGGGGCCGACGTGATCGCCCCGAACGGCAAGCCGTTCTCCGAAGAATCCATCGGCATGACACTGGCGGTGCGCAACCTGATGACCGACCTGCGCTCCAGCGGCGAAGTCACCGGCGGGCCGCGTTCGTTCTCGCCGCGCGACCGCTCGGCGTTCCTGTCGGCCCTCGACCAGACCATCCGCTGCATCCAGCGCGCACAACAGAAGTAAGAGCACCGCGACGATATGGCGCCTCCCCTCATCCAGTTGAAAGACATCGCGCTGACCTTCGGCGGCACGCCGCTTCTGTCGGGCGTCGAGCTTGCCGTCTCGGCCGGCGAGCGCGTCTGCCTGATCGGCCGCAACGGCTCGGGCAAATCGACGCTGCTGAAGATCGTCGCGGGTCTTGTGGAAGCCGATCGCGGCAGCCGGTTCGTGCAGCCCGGCGCGACCATCCGCTATCTGCCGCAGGAGCCGGACTTCGACGGCTTCAAAACCACGCTGGCCTATGTCGAAGCGGGGATGAATCCCGGCGACGACCACTATCAGGCGCAGTATCTGCTTGAGCAACTGGGCCTGACCGGCATGGAAGATCCGGCCAATCTCTCCGGCGGCGAAGCGCGCCGCGCGGCGCTGGCGCGCGTGCTGGCGCCCTCGCCCGACATCCTGCTGCTCGATGAGCCGACCAACCATCTCGACCTCACCACCATCGAGTGGTTAGAGGGCGAACTCGCCAGCCGCCGCAGCGCGCTGGTGATCATCAGCCATGATCGGCGCTTCCTCTCAAATCTTTCGCGCGCCACCGTCTGGCTTGACCGGGGCCTGACCCGCCGCATCGAGAAGGGATTCAGCGCATTCGAGGAATGGCGTGACGAGGTGCTGGCGGAAGAAGAGCGCGACCAGCACAAGCTTGATCGCAAGATTGTCATGGAAGAACACTGGCTGCGTTATGGCGTCTCAGGACGCCGAAAGCGCAACGTCAAGCGCCTTGGCAACCTGTTCGAACTCCGGCAGCAGCGCCGCGACTATCGCGGCACCGCCGGGAAGGCGAACCTCGCCGCTGCGGAAGCCGAAACTTCCGGCAAGCTGGTGATCGAAGCCAGGCACATCGGCAAGTCCTACGGCGAGCGCAAGATCGTCGATGATTTCTCCACCCGCGTCACGCGCGGCGATCGTATCGGCATCATCGGCCCCAACGGCGCCGGCAAGACCACGCTGATCGGGCTTCTGACTGGCGGCGATGCGCCGGACACCGGCACCATCCGCCTCGGCGCCAATATCGAGATGGCGACGCTGGATCAGCATCGCGAAAGCCTCGATCCGAAAACCACGCTGGCCGATGCGCTGACCGGCGGGCGCGGTGACAGCATCATGGTCAATGGCACGCCCAAGCACGTCATCGGCTATATGAAAGACTTTCTTTTCGCCAGCGAGCAGGCGCGCACCCCGCTTGAAGTCCTGTCAGGCGGTGAGCGCGGGCGGCTGATGCTGGCGCGCGCGCTGGCAAAGCCTTCGAATTTCCTGGTACTGGACGAACCCACCAACGATCTCGACCTCGAGACCCTCGACGTGCTTGAGGAAATGCTCAGCGACTATCAGGGCACCGTCATTCTGGTCAGCCATGACCGCGATTTCCTCGACCGCGTGGTGACCTCGGTCATTGCACCGGAAGGCAACGGCAAATGGGTCGAGTATGCCGGCGGCTATTCCGACATGTTGGCGCAGCGCGGCGCGGACTTGCAGGAAAAGAACATCAAGGCGGTGGCCGCCGAAACGTCAAAATCCACAAAAAGCGCTGCCAACGCACCGGCGACGTCATCGAAGCGCCGCCTCAGCTTCAATGACAAGCACGCGCTGGAAACATTGCCGAAGACGATGGCCAAGCTGCAGGCCGAGATCGCAAAGCAACAGAAGCTGCTGGACGACCCCGAGCTCTATGCGAAAGATCGCAAGGCATTCGATGCCGCGTCCGCCGCAATCGCCAAAGCGCATGGCGAACTCGACGCCGCCGAGGAAAAGTGGCTGGAGCTTGAAATGTTGCGCGAGGAAATCGAAAGCGGCGTTTAGCGCTTCAGATAGTTCAGCGCACCCCGTCCGGCAGCAGCGCCTGTCGCGAAACACGCCTGCAACAGATAGCCGCCGGTCGGCGCTTCCCAGTCCAGCATTTCGCCGGCGACAAAGACGCCGGGCATTTTTCGCAGCATGAACTGCGCATCGATCTCGTTCAAGGCAATCCCACCTGCGGTTGAAATCGCGCGATCAAGCGGTGCGACGCCGGTGAGCTTGACGGGAACAGCATCGATCAAGGCGGCGAGCGCTTCGGAATCCATCACCGACAGTTTCAGTCCGCCCGCAATCGCAGCCTCCTGCAAAAAACCAATGGCGACCGGCGGAAGACCTGCGGCCTTTCGCAAATAAGTCGACATCGACTGCTTCTGCCGCGGCGCGCTGACGCGTGCGATCAGATCGTGTTTCGCGAGATCGGGCCGCAATGCGACGTGGAGCACGACCTCGCCATGCGCAAGCACCGCATCGCGCAACGGCGCCGACAGCGCATAGATCGCGCCGCCTTCAATGCCGTCGCGTGTAATCGTCGCTTCGCCGCGCACAGTCTCTCCGCCGAAGGACAATGCAACGCCTTTCAGGGGTTGCCCCTCAAAGCGGTCGCGAAACAAATCCGACCATCCAACGCGGAAGCCGCAATTGGCAGACCGCAGCGGCGCGATCTCAATGCCCTTCGCCTTGAACGAATCGATCCAGCCACCATCTGCGCCTAACTTGGGCCAGCTTGCGCCGCCGAGCGCAATCACCGTCGCGTCGGGCTCAAGTGACGTCCGACCTGCCGGGGTCTCGAACTGCAGCCAGCCATTCGCGCTCCATCCCGTCCAGCGATGGCGAAGCGCCAACCGCACGCCGGACTGATCGAGACGCCGCAGCCACGCGCGCAGTAACGGCGATGCTTTCATCGCTTGCGGAAACACACGCCCGCTCGATCCCACAAATGTCGGCTGGCCGAGAGTATCGCTCCATGCGCGGAGCGCCGTAGGCGGAAACGCTTCAATGGCCGCGCGCAGATGCGGGGCGGCTTCGCGATAGCGCGGAAGGAACGCATCCAGCGGTTCGCTGTGGGTGAGATTGAGGCCGCCGCGCCCGGCCAGCAGGAACTTGCGGCCGACCGACGGCATGCGATCATAGACGGTGACGTGCGCACCGCCTGCGCTCAAAACTTCAGCCGCCATCAGCCCCGCAGGACCGGCGCCGATGACGGCGATATTCAAGACGCTTACCCGCCCATCGACGGCAGCTTGATACCGGCTGCCTTCGCGGCCTGCTCCACATATTTGAAGGTCTGGAAGAACGCGCCGCCAAGATCACGCGCGGTGGACATGTCGCCGATCTTCGCGAAGTTCGCGGCGATGGCATCCGGCGTCCACTGATCCTGCGGAAGGTTGAGGCCTTCGGTCTCGACCACCTTGATGACTGCGAAAGAACCTGCGCCAGCGCCCATGATGGTGCGGGTGGGTGCGTCTTCGCTCAGCAGATAAAGCACCGCAGGCGTAATCGATTCCGGCTTCATCAGAGTAAGGATTTCCGGCCCGATCAGGCCTTCGGTCATGCGCGTTGCTGCTGTCGGCGAGATCGTGTTGACCTTGATGTTGGTCTTGCGGCCTTCCTCCGCCAGCACATTCATCAGGCCAACCATGCCGGCCTTGGCGGCGGCGTAGTTCGCCTGACCGAAATTGCCGAACAGGCCCGACGACGAGGTGGTGAGAACGATGCGGCCATAGTTGCGCTCGCGCATCCCGTCCCACACTGCCTTGCAGCAGTTGTAGGTGCCGGTCAGATGCACGGCGATCACCTTGGCGAAATCTTCCGGCTCCATCTTGCCGAACGATTTATCGCGCAGGATGCCCGCGTTGGCGACCATGAGATCGACGCCGCCCCACTTCATCGCGGCGCGTGCGACCATTTCCTTGACCTGCTCGAAGTTCGAGACGTCTGCGCCGTCCGCCATCGCCTCGCCGCCAGCCTTGCGGATTTCCTCGACGACCGCTTCAGCCGGGCTGACCGAACCGCCACTGCCGTCGCGGGCCGCACCCATGTCATTGACGACAACCTTCGCGCCAAGCTTGGCCAATCCCAGCGCGTGCGCGCGTCCGAGGCCTGCACCTGCGCCGGTGACTACCGCAACGCGTCCGTCGAATCTGATTGCCATGATCGTCCCTTAAAGTTTGGCGAAAGAAATGCGTTATGCGAAAAAGTGCATTCCGAGCCAGTCCGCGACCAGCGCAGGCTTGGGCTCACCCTCGATTTCAAGCGTCGTGTTGGTGCGTGCCAGCAGTTCTTTCGGCGACTTCATGGTCGCCTCCGCCAGCACGAACCGCGCGCGCACACGCTTGCCGGCGCGGACGGGCGTAAGAAACCGGATCTTGTCGAAACCGTAATTGATCGACATCGCCGCGCCGTTCAGCGTCGGCATGGTTGCATAGGCGAGCTTCGGCAGCACCGACAGAGAGAGAAATCCGTGCGCAATGGTCCCGCCAAACGGCGTCTCACGCTTTGCCCTCTCCGGGTCGATGTGAATGAACTGAAAGTCTTCGGTCGCATCGGCGAATGCGTCGATCTGTTTCTGATCGATGGTATGCCACTCCGAAACACCGAGCTCCGTGCCGACGAGCTTCAGGTAGTCTTCAAGATTCATCGCTGCGCCCACGAACCATCTCCCGGCTGAAATTCGAATTGCGCTCGCACATTCCACAGATCAGCCGTCCGGCCAAGCGAAATTTGCTGACCAGCACGGTTGCATGAGCGGCATTCGCTCTCGCTGAGGGCGACCATGGATGCCGTTTCAAACACGTTATGAGATGGAGCCGGGACGGAAAGCCGCCCGGGCGTTATCGGGCCGCGCTCTGACCGCTCTGCAGTTCCGGAAAATCCTCCTCCCGGAATTCCTTGCCGCGCAAAGCATCCTTGCGGTCGTTGTCATGCTCGAGCCGGCGCAGTTGCACGCGGCGAATCTTGCCCGAGATCGTTTTCGGCAACTCCGTCACCAGTTCGATACGGCGGATGCGCTTGAATGGCGCCAGCCGCGAATGAACATACTGGAAGATCGACAGCGCAGTGTCGCGGGACATCGCGGTGCCGGACACCACCGAGACGTAAGCCTTCGGAAGCGCAAGACGGATCGGATCCGGCGTTGGCACCACGGCGGCCTCGGCAACCAGATCATGTTCCAGCAGCACACTTTCAAGTTCGAACGGGCTGATGCGGTAATCGGAGGACTTGAACACATCGTCGGAGCGGCCGACGAAGGTCAGGTATCCGTCGTCGTCGAGAAACACCACGTCGCCGGTCTGATAGACCTCGCCGTCTGCACCTTTCGGTTTGCCGTCCTCGCCCTGATAGCCGAGCATCAGCCCCGCCGGACGATTGGCGCCGAGCACAAGGCAGACCTCGCCTTCCTTCGCCGGATTGCCGTCAGCGTCCACGACACGCACCGTATATCCCGGCATCGGCCGGCCCATCGATCCGATCTTCACCGGTTGTCCCGGCGAGTTGCCCGCAAGCGCGGTGGTCTCGGTCTGGCCATAACCGTCTCGGATCGTGAGGCCCCACGCCGCCTTGACCTGATCGATGACTTCTGGATTGAGCGGCTCGCCTGCGCCGCAAACCTCGCGCACCGAAACCTTGTAGTCGGCCAGCCGCTCCTGAATGAACAGCCGCCACACCGTCGGCGGCGCACACAACGTGGTCACACCGCAGCGGGCAACCGTTGCGAGCAACCCTTTCGCATCGAAGCGCGGTTGATTGACGATAAAGATGGTCGCGCCGGCATTCCACGGCGAGAAGAAACAGCTCCACGCATGCTTGGCCCAGCCCGGCGATGAAATGTTGAGGTGGATGTCGCCCGGCTGAAGGCCGAGCCAGTACATCGTGGATAGCGATCCCACCGGATAGCTGCTGTGGCTATGAAGCACGAGCTTGGGTTTCGCCGTGGTGCCGGACGTGAAATAGAGCAGCATCGGATCGTTCGCGCCCGTCGCACCCTCTGGCGTGAACGTCTCCGTATAGTTCGCCGCGTCTTCGAAATTGCGCCAGCCCTCATGGTCGGCTGTCGCCGCGACAACAACCTTGGTGAAATCCGCGCCGCCAAGCCCTTCGAATTTCGCTACTTGATCCTGCGTGGCGACAACGGCCTTTGCCTTGCCGCGATCAAGCCGATCACGCAGTTCATCCGCTGTCAGCAATGTGGTCGCGGGGATGACGATGACGCCCAGCTTCATCGCAGCCAGCATGGTCTCCCACAGCGGGACCACGTTGCCGAGCAACAGCAGCAGGTGGTCGCCGCGCTTCAGGCCGAGATCTCGCAGAAAGTTCGCGGTCTGATTTGAGCGGCGCGACAGTTCCGCGAACGACAGTTTCGTCTCGGTACTGCTCGCCGCATCGACGATCCAGAGTGCCGTGCGGTCCCGGCTCTCGGGACTGGACGCCAGCCCGGCATCGAACCAGTCGAGCGCCCAATTGAACTGCTTCTCATCCGGCCAGCGGAAATCCGCAACGGCCTTGTCGTAATCGGTGCGATGTTTGAGCAGGAAAGCGCGCGCGTCCTGGAATGTCGTCATCAAGGAATCCTATTTCGCCAGTCCACGCACATGCTTGATGATGCCGGAAAAGTCCACGCCGCCATGGCCAGCCTTCTCGAACGCATCATAGATAGTTTCGGCGTGCGCGCCGAGCGGCGTCGCAGCTCCCGCGGCCTTCGCAGCCTCCTGCGACAAACGCAGGTCTTTCAGCATCAGCGCCGCGGCAAAGCCCGGCTTGTAATCGTTGTTTGCGGGCGAAGCCGGAACCGGCCCCGGCACGGGGCAATAGGACGTCAGCGACCAGCACTGGCCCGACGACGTCGAGGCCACATCGAACAACGCCTGATGCGACAGGCCGAGCTTCTCGCCAAGCGCAAACGCCTCTGAAACGCCAATCATCGAAATGCCGAGGATCATGTTGTTGCAGATCTTGGCCGCCTGCCCTGCACCGGCCTCGCCGCAATGGACGACCTTCTTGCCCATGTTCTCAAGCACAGGCTTTGCGGCCGCGAAAGCAGCAGCGGTCCCGCCGCACATGAACGTCAATGTCGCACCCTTTGCACCTCCCGTGCCGCCGGACACCGGCGCGTCGATCGATGGCAGGTTGTGTTCTGTTGCATGAGCGTGCGCCAGGCGCGCGCTTTCCACATCGATGGTCGAGCAGTCGATCATGAGTGTGTTCTTGCCGACCGATGGAATGATCTCTTTCCAAACGCCCAGCACATGCTTGCCAGCGGGCAGCATGGTGATGACGATCTGCGCGTCCTTGACGGCCTCACCGGCGCTGGCGGCGATGCCGACGCCGTCCGCTTTCGCAGCATCCCTGGATGCCTGCGCGAGATCGAAGCCCTGCACCTTGTGCCCGGCCTTGACGAGGTTGGCCGCCATGGGTCCGCCCATGTTGCCGAGACCGATGAATGCAATGTTTGCCATTTCCTGCCCTCGTTATTGCTTCTTTGGAACCAGTCAGTCCGGAAAGACCAGCTTATACTTGCTATTCGGCGCGAAATACTTCCCGACAATCTCCGGCGTCACATCCTCGATCCGCGAAGGCGACCATTTCGGATTGCGATCCTTGTCAATGATCGCGGCGCGGACGCCCTCCACGAATTCCGCGCTGGTGAAGACTGCCAGCGCAGAATTGTACTCACGGATCAGACACTCCTTGAGCGATTTGGAATTTCGCGCGCGGCGAAGCAGTTCCAGCGTCACCTTGAGCGCTGTCGGGGATTTCTCCGAAAGCGCCTTGAGCGCCGCGAGCGCGAAATCCGAGCCGTCGCCTTTCAACGCGGTTACGATCTCTTCGACTGTGTCGTGAGCGAACGCGCGATCGATCAGGTCGCGGTGCTTCGCGATGGGAGCCTGACCATCCTGAATGCCAAACCGCGCCAGAATTCCGCGAACATCGTTATCTTTTGCCTGCAATAGAGCATTGGTTAGTGCATCCCGAAGCGCAGGCCAGTCTTTCGTGGCAATCAGCACATCCGCGGCGCCGGCATACACCGCATCGGCACCGCTCATCGTCTGGCCCGTCAGCGCGAAATAGGTTCCGATCTCGCCAGGGGCGCGTGACAGCAGCCAGGTTCCGCCGACATCCGGGAAGAAGCCGAGACCGACCTCCGGCATCGCCATTTTGGTCTTTTCAGTCACGATCCGGTGCGCGCTGTGCGCCGAGAGACCGACGCCGCCGCCCATGACGAGACCATCCATGTAGGCGACATAGGGCTTCGGAAAATCGGGAATGCGCGCATTCAGGATGTACTCCTCGCGCCAGAACACCGGCCCGAGATCGCCGCCCGCTTTCGCACTTTCATAAAGGCCCCGAATGTCGCCGCCTGCGCAAAGGCCGCGCTCGCCTGCACCCTCGAGCAATACCAGAGATAGACCGGGGTCCGACTCGAACGCATCAAGCGCGGTGACAATCTCGCGCGTCATCTCGAGCGTCAGTGCATTGATCGTCTTGGGACGATTGAGCCGGATAATTCCCGCCGCGCCCTCGCGGCAAATGATGACGTCCTTCTCGGGCGTTTCCGTCATCGCCGCGTGCGCGCTCATCGCGCGCCCTCGACCAGCTTGCGGGCGACAATCACGCGCATGATTTCATTGGTTCCTTCGAGAATTTGGTGCACACGCAGATCCCTGACGATCTTCTCGATTCCGTATTCCGCCAGATAGCCATAACCGCCGTGCAATTGCAGCGCCTGATTGGCAATCTCGAAACCGGCATCGGTGCCGAAGCGCTTGGCCATGGCACAGAGCATGGTCGCATCGGGGTCCTTGCGATCGAGCGCCGCCGCGGCCCGCCACAGGAACGTCCGCGCGGCTTCCAGTTCGGTCGCCATATCGGCGAGCCGAAACTGCAAGGCCTGGAATTCATCGAGGCGCTGGCCGAAGGCCCTGCGCTCCTTCGTGTAGGCGAGCGACTTGTCGAGCGCCGATTGCGCGCCGCCGAGCGAACACGCCGCAATGTTGAGACGTCCGCCATCAAGGCCAGCCATTGCGACCTTGAAGCCGATACCCTCCTCGCCAAGGCGATTTGCAACCGGCACGCGGGCGTTCTCGAAAATCACCGCACGGGTCGGCTGCGCGTTCCAGCCCATCTTGCGCTCGTTCGCGCCGAACGAGACGCCCGGCGTGTCGCGATCGATCACCAGTGTGGAGACGCCACGTGCGCCTTCACCGCCGGTACGAACCATCGCGACGTAGATATCGCTGGTTCCAGCGCCGGAAATGAACTGCTTCTGTCCGTTGAGAACGTAGTGATCGCCGTCACGCACCGCGCGGGTCGAAAGCGCGGCGGCATCCGAGCCTGCGCCCGGCTCGGTCAGAGCGTAGCTCGCGATCAGTTCCATGGTGCACAGACGCGGCAGCCACTTCTGCCGCTGCGCATCGGAGCCGTAGGCATCGATCATCCACGATGCCATGTTGTGGATCGAAATGAATGACGACACCGTCGGGCATCCGGTCGCGAGCGCCTCGAAGATCAGCGCGGCGTCGAACCGCGTCAGCGCCGAGCCGCCCACATCGTCACGGATATAGATGCCGCCCATGCCGAGCGCTGCCGCTTCGCGCATCACATCGACGGGAAAAAACTTTTCCTCGTCCCACTTTTGCGCGAAGGGAGCGATTTTCTCGGCGGCAAACTCGCGCGCCATGTCGCGAACCGCGATTTGATCCTCGGTCAGGGCGAATTGCATGGCGCGCTCGCTTGCTGGATTTAGTTCATCGTTGGGATGGTGAACTCAGCGCCGTCCTTGACGCCGGATGGCCAGCGCGAGGTGACGGTCTTGGTCTTGGTGTAGAAGCGGATCGAGTCCGGTCCATGCTGGTTGAGATCGCCGAACCCAGACTTCTTCCAGCCGCCGAACGTGTAGTAGGCAATCGGCACCGGGATCGGAACGTTGATGCCCACCATGCCGACATTGACTTTGGCCGCGAAGTCGCGCGCCGCGTCGCCGTCGCGGGTGAAGATCGCAACGCCGTTGCCGTAGTCGTGATCCGACGGCAGCGCCAGCGCCTCGCTGTAGTCGTGGGCGCGCACCACCGACAGAACGGGGCCGAAGATTTCTTCCTTGTAGATCCGCATATCCTTCGTGACGTTGTCGAACAGACAGCCGCCCATGTAGAAGCCCTTCTCGTAGCCCTGCATCTTGAAGCCGCGGCCGTCGACAGCAAGCTTGGCGCCTTCCTGGATGCCGATCTCGACGTAATCCTTGACGCGATCCAGCGCAGCCTTGGTCACCAGCGGGCCGAAGTCGGCGCTTGGATCGGTCGAAGGACCGATCTTCAGGCTCTCGACCCGCGGGATCAGCTTCTCCATCAGCCGGTCCGCAGTGGTCTTGCCCACCGGCACCGCCACCGAGATCGCCATGCAGCGTTCGCCCGCCGAACCGTAGCCTGCGCCGATCAGCGCATCGACGGTCTGGTCCATGTCGGCATCCGGCATGATGATGGCGTGGTTCTTGGCGCCGCCGAAGCACTGCGCCCGCTTGTTGGTCTGCGCGGCACGCTCATAGATATACTGCGCGATCGGCGAGGAGCCGACGAAGCCGACGGCCTTGATGTCCGGATCGTCGAGGATCGCGTCCACCGCTTCCTTGTCGCCGTTGACCACGTTCAGAATGCCGGCGGGCAGTCCCGCCTCCATCATCAGCGCCGCCAGCGCCATCGGCACCCCCGGATCGCGCTCCGAGGGTTTCAGGATGAAGGCGTTGCCGCAGGCGATCGCCGGGGCGAATTTCCACATCGGGATCATTGCCGGGAAGTTGAAAGGGGTGATGCCGGCCACCACACCGAGCGCCTGGCGCATCGAATAGATGTCGATGCCGGGGCCGGCGCCTTCGGTGTACTCGCCCTTCATCAGGTGCGGAATGCCGCAGGCGAACTCCACCACTTCCAGCCCGCGCTGGATGTCGCCCTTGGCGTCGGGCACCGTCTTGCCGTGCTCGCGCGCCAGAAGTTCCGCCAGCTTGTCGTAGTCGCGCTGCACCAGTTCGAGGAACTTCATCATCACCCGCGCGCGGCGCTGCGGGTTGGTGTTGGCCCACGCTTCCTGCGCAGCCTTCGCATTCTCGACCGCTGAGCGCACCTCGGCCTTGGTCGCCAGCGCAACCTGCGCCTGCACCTCGCCCGTCATTGGCTCGAACACGTCCCCAAAACGCCCCGACGTGCCTTTGACCTCTTTGCCGCCAATAAAATGACCGATCGTGCGCATGCGTATCCTCCAAAAGCGTGTGTTTGGAGGCTTTTAGCATCGCGAATACCGAGTTAGGAACCGGGTTCTGCGCACAGCACGGTGGCGCGCAATGCAAAGAGACCGGGTAGCTCAGTTCTCGGTTTTCGCCGGTTTGGGCTTCTTCGCGCCCGGTTTCGCTGCATTCTCGGATCGCAGGGCCGCCTGGCGACCAGCGCTGAGGATTTCGTCGGAGAACTCACTCGTACCCGCGGCACGCGCCAGAATCATCGCCCCCATCATGGTCGAGATGACGCCGATGGCTTCGCGGCGGGCTGTCTTCGGCGGCAGTTCCGGCAATTGCTCGACCACCATCGAAATCATGTCTTCGACTTTGCTGGCAAAAGCCTTGCGTGTCTTGGGATTGGCACGGGATACCTCCGTGCCGAGCGACGGCAACGCGCAACCGTTGCCAACGTCGTCGCGATGCTCGGCTGTAAGATAGCCATTCACGATCGCAGCGAGACGGCTGCCGTCGGTCTCCCGCTCCGCGCGCTTGCGCCAACGTCCGGTGGTCTGCTGCATCGCATACGCAAAAGCTTCACTGATCAGGGCGTCGCGAGACGGAAAGTGAGCGTAGAACCCGCCGTGAGTGAGACCGGATTCCTTCATCAGTTCCGCAACACCGAGGCTCGCGGCCCCGCGCTCGCGCAGCCTCACGGACGCGTTCTTCACAATCCGGGCGTGGGTCTCAGCCTTGTGATCTTTCGAATAGCGCATCGTCGCCTCATCAGATGTCCCGGATCATATAATAACACATTCCTGAGCCAGAAGCGCTCATTTCGCATTGTAAAATAGCTGCCATGCGCGGATTTGACGGCAGGAAAGAGATCGCGCACCATTCGCATCTGCTCGCTGCACTGCGCAAATGTCAGGCTCCCTAAAAATGCAAACAATCAATGACCACTGCACCGTCGCACGCGGCGACAACGGCATCGCACAATTGACAATCTGCAATGCGGGTCCGCTGAACATCATGAACTCGGCCGTCATTCGCAGCGTTCGCGAGGGACTCGAGCTTCTCGCCACAGACACCAGCATCCGCGTGCTGGTGGTGCGAGGCTCCGGCGAGAAAAGCATGATCGGCGGAGCGGACATCAAGGAGATGGCCACGCTCGATCAGGCCTCGGCTGAAAAGTTCATCACCGGCCTGCGGGACCTGTGCGAGGCGGTTCGGCAATTTCCCGCACCGGTCATCGCGCGTTTGCGTGGATTTTGCCTCGGCGGCGGACTCGAATTTGCCGCAGCGTGCGATCTGCGCATCGCATCGCAGGACGCAAAGTTCGCCATGCCCGAGGTCAAGGTCGGCATCCCCTCCGTCATCCATGCGGCGTTGCTGCCGCGATTGATCGGCTGGGGACGCGCCCGCTGGCTGATCCTGACCGCGGCGACCATCGATGCGCCGACGGCACTCAACTGGGGCCTGGTCGATCAGGTCGTGGCCGAGACCGATCTCGACGCAGCGATCGCAGCAACAGCCTCAGCGATTGCGGAATGCGGACCGGAGGCCATGCGAAGCCAGAAGGCTTTGCTGAAACAGTGGGAGGAACTCCCCCTCACCGAATCCGTCAATCTGAGTGTCGGTGTCTTCGGAAAGTCGTTCCTGACCGGCGAACCCCAGCGCCACATGCAGGCCTTTCTCGACAGACGAAAATAATTCATCCGTCGCACGAAAATATCTCATGCCTGTGGCATGCCACGGCATGTTTTAAACGTCGGGCTGCTTGTCCGCATATGATTCATGCTTTTATTGTCATCACGCGGATTGCTATTTCCGCATCTTTTCATATGATGCATGTCATCTAACACGGCGCTGCTCCGTGCGCGAACCAGGAGAGTTGCATGTCTACGTCCGATCCCGTTGTCATCGTATCCGCTGTCCGCACTCCCCTTGGCCGCTTTCAGGGCGACCTGTCTTCGTTCAGCGCGCACAATCTTGGCTCGCACGCCATCGGCGCGGCGCTCGAGCGCGCGAAACTTTCACCCGAGCGAATCGACGAAGTTTTCATGGGCTGCGTTCTGCCCGCCGGACAAGGGCAGGCCCCTGCCCGCCAGGCGGCACGCGGCGCCAAGCTGCCTGATGCCACCGGAGCCACCACCGTCAACAAGGTGTGCGGCTCGGGCATGAAGGCCACCATGCTCGCCCACGACATCATCAGCGCAGGCTCGGCAGACATCGTCATCTCCGGCGGCATGGAGAGCATGACCAATGCACCGTACCTGCTTCAGAAGGCGCGTGGCGGTTATCGCGTCGGCCACGACCGCATCATCGACCACATGATGATGGATGGTCTTGAGGACGCCTATGAGACGGGCCGCTCGATGGGCGATTTCGGCGAAGCCGCGGCGGAAGCCTATCAGTTCAGCCGCAAGGATCAGGACGACTACGCCATTGAGACGCTGACCCGCGCACGCAATGCCGTCGAGAGCGGAGCGTTCAAGAAGGAGATCGCGCCTATCTCCGTGAAAGAGAAAGCCGGCGTTCGCGTCGTCGAGAACGACGAACATCCGTTGAAGGTCGATCCGGCGAAAATTCCGAATCTGAAACCGGCATTCCGCCCCAACGGCACCATTACGCCAGCGGCCTCATCGGCCAATGCCGACGGCGCAGCAGCGCTGGTTCTGACGCGCCGCTCGATCGCCGAGAAGGAAGGCCTGCCGATCCTTGCCGAGATCAAGGGCCATTCGACTCACAGCCAGGCACCCGACTGGTTCACCACCGCTCCTATTCCGGCGATCCGCAAGCTCCTCGAAAAGATCGGCTGGACCGCAAGCGACGTCGATCTCTACGAGATCAACGAAGCCTTCGCCGTGGTGCCGATGGCGGCCGCACGCGATCTGGGAATTCCGCGCGACAAGCTCAACGTCAATGGCGGCGCATGCGCGCTCGGCCACCCCATCGGCGCAACCGGTGCACGGCTGATCGTGACCCTGCTGCACGCGATGGAAAAGAACAACGTCAAGCGCGGCATCGCTTCGCTGTGCATTGGCGGCGGCGAAGCGACCGCCATCGCAGTCGAGCGCAAGCTCAACTGATCGCGCGCCGCGCAAACTTGTCGTGCATCGGCGGGATTTTCCGCCGATGCCATGTGCCGCACACCCGACAAGCGGGCTGCGTTGTTCGTGTGCAAGCAACCTGTGGTGAGATCGTGAAACGAAACAGCGCGATACGACGCATCGTCGTAACTGGAATGGGTGCGGTGTCCCCGCTTGGCGCCGGCGTAGAGGCCAACTGGTCGCGGCTGATTGCCGGGCAATCCGGCATCCGCGCACTGTCCGATAATGTCGCCGCTGACCTGCCGGTGAAAGCCTGCGGCATCGTTCCCGATATCGTCGAAGATCCGGAATTCGGATTCGATCCTGATCGCGCAATTCCGAAGAAAGATCAGAAGAAGATGGACCGCTTCATCCAGTTCGCCATGATGGCGGCAGACGAAGCGATCGCACAGGCCGGATGGAAGCCGGAAGATGCGCGGTCCCGCGAGCGCACCGCGACCATTATTGGCTCAGGGGTCGGCGGATTTCCCGCCATTGTCGATGCGGTCCGCACCGCCGACGAACGCGGCGTGCGCCGCCTTTCGCCGTTCACCGTGCCGTCATTCCTGGTGAATCTCGCGGCGGGACAGGTTTCTATCAAGCATGGCTTCAAGGGAGCACTTGGTGCACCCGTGACCGCATGCGCGGCCGGCGTTCAAGCCATCGGCGATGCCGCCCGCCTTCTTCTTGCGGGTGAAGCGGATGTCGCAATCGCCGGCGGCGCGGAAGCTTGCATCGATCGCGTCAGCCTCGGCGGCTTCGCCGCCGCACGCGCGCTCTCGACCAATTTCAACGACGATCCGCAGCGCGCATCGCGCCCCTTCGACCGCGACCGCGACGGCTTCGTGATGGGCGAAGGCGCGGGTATCCTAGTCATCGAAACACTCGACCACGCGCTGAGCCGCGGGGCAACGCCGATCGCCGAACTCGTCGGCTACGGCACCACGTCCGACGCCTATCACATGACCGCCGGACCGGAAGACGGTGACGGCGCGCGGCGTTCGATCGAGATTGCGCTTCGGCAGGCGGGGATTTCGCCGATCGAGGTTCAGCATCTCAACGCGCATGCGACCTCGACACCTGTCGGCGACAACGGCGAGCTCGCGGCGATCAAAGCCGTATTCGGGACCGAAGGCCGGGTCGCGGTCTCCTCCACGAAATCTGCAACGGGTCACCTGCTCGGTGCAGCCGGCGGCCTCGAGGCGATCTTCTCGGTGCTGGCGCTGCGCGATCAGATCGCTCCCGCGACCCTCAATCTGGATCATCCGGATGCGGCAGCCGAAGGTGTCGACCTCGTTCGTGGCGCCGCACGGCCGATGGCCATGGAGCACGTACTGTCGAATGGATTCGGCTTCGGCGGCGTCAACGCAAGCGTTCTGTTCCGCGCCTGGTAAGGCGCGGCCAGACGCGGAAAGCTAAACTGGCTTGCGTGTCAGCCGCTTGTTCTTCGCGGTGAGATAGTCTCGCGTTACCGGCGTCGCACCACGTCCGGGCTTATACATCAGTTCGTCCGAAGAAACCGTGCGTCCTGATGTGGAGCGCAAGACCAGCGGTGCAACCGCCGATCCGCTGACGCGGTCGAACGCGACGGCCGGTTCGTTGCCGCGCCCCGACACCCAGCGGTCGCCCCATTGCATGATGGCCATCAGCGCGACCTGAAATTCCTTCGCCTTCACTGTCGGAACGTATTCAAAGCGCGTTCCGCGCTTGCCGACATCCATCTGGGTTAGCATTCCCTCTTCCACGAGGTGCCGGAGCCGATCCGTGAGCGTATTCCTTGCAATGCCAAGACCGCTCGTAAATCCTTCGAATGTGCGGACGCCCGCCAGCGCATCCCGCAGGATCAAAAGCGACCACGCGTCGCCGAGCACGGCGAGCGAACGGGCGATCGAGCAGTTCAACCGGCTGAAAGAAGGCTCTCGCATACCAGTCATTTCCTTCATTTAGTTGTTAGTCGAGACTAGTTGCAATATCGGACTATTTATAACATTTCGCGCCGGGCCGCCAAGCGGCGATCATGGGAGGTCATCATGCACAACGTTCAGATCAACGCTTTCGGCAAGCCATGGGAAGTTGTCGAGACCGTCAGCCTCCCCGATCCCGGAGCACCGGGTGCCGGCGAGATCGTCGTCGACATGGAATTTTCTCCGATCAACCCGTCCGATCTCGTGCTGATGCGTGGGCTGTATGGCGTGAAACCGAACTTGCCGGCACCGGTTGGCGCCGAAGGCGTCGCCCGCGTCGCCAAGATCGGCTCCGGCGTGACCGGAATCAAGGAAGGCGATCGTGTTCTGTTTCCGCGGGGCGCGTCGACCTGGCTCACACGCGCCAAGGTCAAGGCCGACGGTCTCTTTGCATTGCCGGCGAACGCAGACCCGCAGCAGCTTTCGATGCTGATGGTCAATCCGCCAACGGCGTATCTCATGCTGACCGAGTATGTCGCCCTCAAGAAAGGTGACTGGGTGATCCAGAGCGCGGGAAATTCGGCCGTCGGACGCGCCGTCATCGCCATCGCAAAGAAGATGGGCATTCATACCGTCAGCGTCGTACGCCGCCCCGAACTGATTGAAGAACTCAAGAAGCTTGGCGCCGATGTGGTGCTGGTCGAGGGTCCGGATCTGGCCAAGCGTGTCAGGGAAGCGACCGACAAGGCCAAGATCATGCTCGCGCTCGACAGCGTCGGCGGACCTGGCCTGATGCCGCTGAACGATTGTCTCGCCAATGGCGGCACGCTTGTCGCCTACGGCGTGATGAGCGGCGGACCCGGCCCCTTCTTCACGGCTCCGAATATTTTCCGCGACCTGACGCTCAAGGGATTCTGGCTGCTGAACTGGTTTAACAAAAACTCGCCGGAACGCGCTCTGGAGGTTCAGAAGCAGGTGGCGAGCTGGATCGCGGACGGAACAATCTACACGCCGGTGGAGGCAACCTACCCGCTCAGTGAGTCCAAGGCCGCGATTTCCCACGCCGCCAAAGGCACGGGCAAAATCCTGTTCAAGGGCGGCTGAGAAATCGCTTCAAAACCGGACGCGAAGCGAACGTTCATCGGCGCTTCGATGATGCATGGGTGGGCTTCCCTGTTCAGGGCGGCCAGACTGGCCTAGAACAATCCGCATCATCGGAGCGCCCCATGACCCAACCTGCTGTCGACCACCGCAATGCCGATCAGATCGCCTACTGGAATGGTCCAGGTGGCCGGCACTGGACCGACCGGCAGCAGCTCCAGGACGTTGTGCTTGCGCCGGTCTCCAAAATCCTGATCGACCGTGCGACCGTCAAGGCTGGCGAAGCCATCATCGACGTCGGTTGCGGCTGCGGTGCCACCTCTTTTGATCTCCTGAAACAGGTAGGGGCCACCGGCCGCGTGACCGGTATCGACATTTCCGAGCCGATGCTGGGGCGGGCCCGAGAGCTTGCGCCGGCGAATGCGCCGGTCGAGTTCGTGCTGGCGGACGCCACGGTGTATCCCTTTGCGCCGGAAAGCGCGGACATGCTGTTCTCCCGCTTCGGCGTGATGTTCTTTGCACAGCCCACGGACTCCTTTGCAAACATGCGCAAAGCTTTGCGGCCGGGCGGTCGCCTCGCCTTCGCCTGCTGGCGGACACCGCGCGACAATCCATGGATGATGCTCGGCCTGCAGGAGGCTTACAAATTCGTGCCGAAACTTCCCGAGGTGAAGCCGGACGATCCGGGCCCGTTCTCGTTCGCGAGCGAGGAACGGGTCCGCGGCATCCTTGGCGACGCAGGTTTCTCGGATATCAAAATGGAGCGAGCCGATCTGTCGCTCGACATCGCGACAGGCCGCGGCCTCGAAGCGGCCATAGAGACAGTCCTTGCCATCGGTCCCGCCAGCCGCGCGCTCGACAACCAGCCAACGGACAAGATCGAAGCGGCCACGCAGGCGATTCGCACAATGCTTGCTGCGCACCAGAAGGGCGACACGATCCCTCTCGGCGGCTCGATCTGGATCGTTACCGCGGCGAACAGCCGCTAGTCCCTGACAATCCGAATTCCCTGCCCGCATGGGTCGCCTGTTGCTGCGGGAACATAACATTGTTCTCGGCGCTTATTCGTATCCGGCAATCCATTGCGGAGACAACGATGGCGCGGAAATACTCGAAAGGTGCAGCAAAGAAAGTCGCGCGTGCGATGCACAAGCGAAAGAAGGGTACGCTAAAGAGCGGCGGATCCGGCAAAACGGTCAAGAGCCGGAAGCAAGCCATCGCGATCGGCCTTTCTGAAGCCCGCAAGGAAGGAAAGAAGGTGCCGACAAAGAAGTCTGCGTCAAAAGCCCGGAAAACAAAGAAGGCAAAAAAGACGAAGCGGTCGACGTCATAACGCGCAGGTCAAATCCACCAGCACCGCGGGCATTAAGTTTGTCGCGTAATGCCGATGGCAAATGTGGTTTTCCACTGGCCCCAGCCTGCCCGCTCGACAAGGCCAAGGCGGACTTTTAGTCTGCGCGCCGAACCCGGGGACAGGCTGAACGATGCTACCGAAGATCTGTCGTGCGCTGGCGCTTGCAGTTGCCTTGTTGGTGCAACCAGGCGCGGCGACGGCACAGGCCGACACCAGCGTTGAGATCACCTTCTGGAACTCGGTGAAAGACTCAAAAAATCCCGCTGAAATCTCAGCCTACCTCGATAAATATCCGAATGGCACATTCGCCGCCCTTGCCAGGATACGGCTGGACGCCCTGAGACAGAAAGCCAACCAGCCTCCCGGCGAACAATGGGCCGCCATCGGGTTTGCCGCGCGCGGCGCCTGGGGCGCCGTGTGGCAGAAGGCAACGCGGGATGAGGCCGAGGCGCGCGCGCTGACCCTGTGCGTCAACAACGGCGGGCGCGGTTGCAAGGTCTCATCCACGACCAAATGCGGCGCGATGTCGTTCTACACCACACGTATCCGCCGGACCCGTTACTGGGGCGCTTTCACAGCCGAAGGCCCTACGCTCGGTCAAGCCATCGATGCTGCGGCAGCGCGCTGCCGCAAGGAAGGCCGCAGCCCGTCGGATTGCAACATCCGGGTTTCGTTCTGCGCGGATGGAAGCCACAAGAGCTGATTGCCCGGGGCCTCAGCGGCGCTTAGGCCGCCGGGATCACATCGACCGCCACGGCCAGCTTCTGCTTGCGCGATCCGACAATAATTCCATCGACAGGCGAGACATCGGTGTAGTCGCGGCCCACCGCGAGAACGACATGATCGTTGCCGATCACCAGATCGTTGGTGGGGTCGAACCCCACCCATCCGATCTCCTCGCCACACCACACCGACACCCAGGCATGCGTCGCGTCCGCGCCCTGGAGCCGCGGACGCCCCGGCGGAGGCGTGGTCCGCAGATAACCGCTGACATAAGCCGCGGGCAGCCCGAGGCCGCGCAGCCCCGCGATCATGATATGTGCGAAATCCTGACAGACCCCTCGCCGCTTCTTGAAGACCTCTAACAGCGGCGTCGATATCTCCGTTGCTTTCGAGTCATAGACAAAGTCACGGTTGATCCGTCGCATTAGTTCAACCGACGAGACGAACGCCTCACCGCCGGCCGGAAAACATTCCGCAGCGTAGGCGGTAATTGTCGGCTGGATCGGCACAAGCGGGCTGGCGAACAAATATCCGACAGGAGAGACCGCTGCGAGGCCGTTCGACGTGAAGGCTGCCTCGCGCACCTGTTCCCAACCGGGAGAGGCCATGTCGCGCGGCAGAGCAGTGCGTGTAACGTCCACGCGCGATCGCGCATCAATACGCAGAACGCGGTGCGCGGTCTCGATCACGATACTCTCAGTACGGATGCCGAAGAAGTCCGTCCTCACCGCACGATCGAGCGGTGTCGGCTTGATCTCGACGTGATGGGAAATCAAATGCTGGCCATCGCCGTTTTTTGGCTCGAGCCTCAGTGAGCAGCGCGCAAAGCTGACCGGGCTCTCATAAGAATACGTGGTGACATGACGAATGTCGTAAATCACGCAAACCCCGTGAGCTTCTCGGGGCGCAACGCGAGACTTCCGTGCGGGAAGTAGTGCGATCCGATCGCATCAGCCAGATTCAGCAAGTCTTGCTCAAGCGAGAACAGGGTCTTTGCATCGAACGACTCCGCCTCTCCCGCGATCATCGCAGCCTGGAGGCTGACAGCACAACGATGCGGCGGGTCGATCAGGCCGCCTTCGCGCATGCTCGGCAGGCTCGCGATGTGCTCGTTGAGCGCCGCGATCTGGAACGCCACCGAACGCGGATTGAAGGAATCCAGCACAACCAGGTCGCGCACCGGCGCCAGTACGGGCCCGACCATATAGCGCGAACGATAGGTGATCTGGCAATCGACCAGCGTCAACAGCAGGTCGAGGTCCTCGGCAGTTGCCTTGTCGTCGGCGAACTGACGCGCAAAACGCGCAGTGTTAATGGCCCGCTCGACGCGGCGGCCCATCTCGAGAAAGCGCCAGCCCGCGGCGCGGTTCATGTTCTCTTGCGCAAGGCCTGCGAACGTCGCCAGTGATTGCAGGGTCCACTCCGCGGCCTCAAGCAACGCTTCATCGTCTTCGGCCTTTTCCGACAGCCGTTCGACCATGCCGGTGATGACATGCCACGCATCGGGCGAAAGGCGCTCGCGCAATGTCGTGGCGGTGCGTTGCGCGGAACGAACCAGCGACAGCGCAGAGCCGAACTTGTCCTTGGCCTGAAGCGCTTGCGCCGCTGTGGTCGCGAGTTTGGTGCGCGTCGATGGCGAGGTTGCGCCCCACGCGACGAGCAACCGCTGAATGCGTTCGATCACCGGTTGCATCGGCGATGGGCCCTTGCCGGGTTCACGCAATGCGCCGCCGAGCGCACGAACCAGCCGCAGCGTAGCCTCGGCCCGCTCCAGATAACGGCCAAGCCAGAACAGATTGTCTGCCGCGCGGCTTGGCACCCATCCGGCAATGCGCCTGATACGAACGGCATCGCTCGGCGGCAACAACGTGGACGTCGCGACTTCCTTCTCCGATACAACCCAGACGTCGGCGGCGCGTGCGCCCTCGCCCATTGACACCGCGCGCGCATCAGGCTTGTCGGCGATGCGGCAGAACCCGCCCGGCAGGATGGTCCAGCCTTTCGGCGTGGCGGCGGCGAAAACCCGGAGAACGAACGGGCGTGGAGAGATATGCCCGTTGTCCCAAACCGGCGTCGTGGAGAGGCGCACCATCTCCTGCCCGACATAGTCGATGCCGCGTTTGCCGATAGCATCGACCAACTGCGCGCGCTCATCTTTGGAAAGGGAACTGCCGACAATCGGACCACGGCCCGGGAAACCGGGCACAGACGGTCCGTAAGCACCGTCGATCGCCATGTCATCGAGGCGCGAAAGCACCTCGTCACGGGCGGATTTCTGCCCGCACCACCACGTGGCGATGTGCGGCATCTTCAGGTCTTCGCCGAAGAAGCGCTGGCTCAGGCTCGGCAGGAAACCGAGGAGCGTCCGCGCTTCCATCACGCCGGTGCCGGGCATGTTGGCGACAGCCACGCCGCCCTTCCTGATGACATCGATCAGGCCCGGAACGCCGAGCATGGAACGCGCATCGAGTTCGAGGGGATCGAGAAAATTCGAGTCGACACGCCGCAGCAGCACGTCAAGGCGCTTCAGGCCGGCCACGGTGCGGACGTGCAGCCGATCCTCACTCACCGCGAGATCATCACCTTCCACCAGCAGAAAGCCAAGATAACGCGCCAATGTGGCATGTTCCGAATAGGTTTCGCTGGAATTGCCCGGCGTCAGCAGCCCGATGCGCGGTTCGTCGCGATCGGCAATGGCCCGCAGGCTGTCGCGGAACGCCTCAAAGAACGGCGCGACGCGCTCGACATTCATCGACGTGTAGAGGTTCGTCAGTGCGCGCGACAGCACCAGCCGGTTTTCAAGTGCATAACCCGCACCGGACGGCGCCTGCGTGCGGTCGTTCAGCACCCACCAGCGCCCGTCAGGTCCACGGCCGATGTCGGCCGCGTAGAGATTGAGATAATGTCCGCCGGGCGGCGTCACGCCGCAAACCGAGCGCAGATATTCCGCGCTACCGGCGACGGCGGCCGCCGGCAAAGCACCCTCCGCAATCAACCGGCCTTCGCCATACAAATCGCGCAAGATCTGTTCCAAAAGCTCCGCGCGCTGGGCGACGCCTTCCGAAATCTGCTTCCATTCGGCTTCGTCGATCAGCAGCGGCAGATGGCTGAGCGGCCAGGAACGATCCGCAGCGTCACCAGGTGCGCGATATGTGACGCCGGCGTCGCGCATATGCTGATCCGCGGACGCAAAGCGGCGTTCGATCTCGCCCGGCGTGAGCGTGGAGAACGCGTCGAAGAACCGGGTCCATACCTCGCGGGGCTGGCCCTCTGAGTCGAGGAATTCGTCCGGAATTCCGGGCAACGGCGTATAGCCGCGGGTGCAATCCAGAAGATCGCGCTGCGCTGCTCGCGGTGCCTTTTCTCCGCTGTCCGTGTCCGCCATCCGACTCGCTTTCTGCTCTTCGCGACAACTTCGCCGATTATGGCGGCGGCCTCAATGCGGGAGCGGCGTCCGGAGGTCCAGAGTCAGGGGAAATTCGAGGGTCCGTTCCTCGGAAGGCACAGTTATCGGGCCCGGCGTGTGCCCGTGGTCCTGAAAGCGGGCAAGCCGCCTCGCTTCGGCCTCGTAGCTATTGACCGGCTTGGTGTCGTAGCTCCGCCCCCCTGGATGGGCGACATGGTAGACACAGCCGCCCAGCGAGCGGCCATTCCATGTGTCCAGAATGTCGAAAGTCAGCGGGGCGTGAACCGGGATCGTCGGGTGAAGACCCGACGATGGCTGCCATGCCTTGAAGCGTACGCCGGCGACGGCCTCGCCCGCGCGTTCGGTATTCGTCATCGGCAACCGGCGGCCATTGCAGGTGATCACGTGCCGGCCCTCGATAAAGCCGTTGACCTTGACCTGCAATCGCTCGACTGATGAGTCGACATAACGCACCGTACCGCCTGCGGAGCTTTCCTCGCCGAGCACATGCCATGGCTCAAGGGCCTGACGCAGCTCAAGCGTCACACCGCCGTGCTGGACGCTCCCGAACACCGGAAACCGAAACTCGAGTTGCGCCTCGAACCATTCCGGCTCGAAATCGTAACCAGCCTGCTTCAAATCCGAGAGCACGCCCCTGAAATCCTCCCAGAGGAAATACGGTAGCATGAAGCGATCATGCAGTGTCGTCCCCCAGCGCGTGAAGCGGCCATCCTGCGGTTCGCGCCAGAATTTCGCGATCAACGCGCGGATCACAAGCTGCTGCGCAAGGCTCATGCGCGCGTCAGGCGGCATCTCCAGCGCGCGGAATTCGACGAGACCGAGACGCCCTGTGGGGCTGTCGGGTGAGTAAAGTTTGTCGATGCAGATTTCGGCACGATGGGTGTTGCCGGTAATGTCTACCAGCAAATGCCGGAAGGTGCGATCGACCAGCCACAGCGGCACTTTCTCGCCTTTCGGCGGAATGTTAGAGAGCGCGATTTCCAGTTCATAGAGCGCGTCGTGCCGAGCTTCATCGATACGCGGGGCCTGACTGGTCGGTCCGATGAACATCCCGGAAAACAGATAGGACAGCGACGGATGACGCTGCCAATAGAGCACCACGCTCTTGAGCAGATCGGGCCGCCGCAGGAACGGCGAGTCCGCAGGCGTGCCGCCCCCCACAACAACGTGGTTGCCGCCGCCGGTGCCGGTGTGACGGCCGTCGATCAGGAAACGGTTCGCGCCGAGGCGAACATGCGCCGCCTCCTGATAAAGGCTGATGGTCGTATCGACGATTTCGCGCCAGTTTTTCGCCGGGTGAATATTGATCTCGATGACACCGGGATCTGGGGTGACCTTGATGACCTCCACACGCGGATCGTAAGGCGGAGCGTAACCTTCGACATGAACCTGAAGCTTCATGTCCTCTGCGGTTGCTTCCACCACCGCGATCAGTTCGAGATAGTCCTCGAGCTTCTCCACCGGCGGCATGAATGCGCAGAGAATGCCGTCGCGAATCTCAATTGACAGCGCCGTGCGGACACCGCCCTTTCCGCCAGCCTGCTGCTCCTGAATGAACTGGCGCGGCCCGCCATCTGCCAATGCTCCACCATCGAATACGGGTGGCTGAGCGACCGGCTCGGACGAAGCAGCCGTGGCATGGAACACCGGCAACGGTTCGCGCTCTTCCGTCGGGTCCTGCTCAACGATATAGGGATAATCCTCCGGCGGAATCCATTGTAGTGAATTCATCGGCAGCCGCAGACCCAGCGGCGAATCGCCGGGCATCAGGAACAGATTTCCGCGCCGGAGATTCCATTTCTCGCTCCGCCAGCGGCTGGCGGCCTTCGCATTCCAGCGTTGTACCGGCAGCACGAAGCCACGCGGCACGTTCAGCCCCTGCTGAAACACCTGCGCCATGCGCGAGCGTTCTTCCGGATCGGCGAACTTCGAATCGCTTGGATCGACATTGCCGGGAAGGCTGTTCTCCTTCAGCAACCAGTGCGCCTGATCCTCATAAGCCGGCAAAACGTAATCGGCATCGACACCGAGTTTCTCCGCAACACCTGCGGCGAATTTTTCCGCCTGCTCGATCTTCGCAGAGCGCGGCCCTTCCATCGGCGCAATCAGATCGGGATTGCGCCAGATCGGCACGCCGTCCTTGCGCCAGTAGAGCCCGAAAGCCCAGCGTGGCAGGCTTTCACCCGGGTACCACTTACCCTGTCCGTAATGCAGCAGGCCGCCTGGTGCAAAGCGCGTGCGCAAGCGGCGGATGAGATTATCGGCAATGCCGCGCTTGGTCGGGCCGACTGCGGCTGTATTCCACTCGGCGGACTCCAGATCGTCGATCGAGACGAATGTCGGCTCACCGCCCATCGTCAGCCGGACGTCGTCGGCCGAGAGATCGGCATCCACCTTTTCGCCCAGCGCATCGAGACGCCGCCATGAATCGTCGGAGAATGGCTTGGTGATGCGCGGCGCCTCGTTGACGCGTGTCACCTTCATCTCGAAACCGAAATCGACATTGGCAGAACTGACATTGCCGCTGATCGGTGCTGCGGTCCGGTAGTGCGGAGACGCCGCGACGGGGATATGTCCCTCGCCTGTCAGCATGCCCGACGTCACATCGAAGCCGATCCACCCGGCGCCTGGCAGATAAACCTCCGCCCACGCATGAAGATCGGTGAAATCAGCCTCGACTTCTCGGGGCCCCTGCAACGGGTCGATGTCAGGGCGCAACTGAATGAGATAGCCGGAGACGAAGCGCGCCGCCAATCCAAGATTGCGTAGCGCCTGAATCAAAAGCCAGGCGGAGTCGCGGCACGAGCCAGCGCCGCTCCGCAACGTCTCTTCAGGCGTCTGAATTCCCGGCTCCATGCGGATGACGTAATTGATCCTGTCGCGCAGCTTCGCGTTGAGTTCGACAAGGAAGTTCACGGTGTTGGTCGGTCCGCGCGGAATGCTCGCAAGATATTCCGCGAGCAACGGCGTGACTGGCTCGGTCTTCAGATAGGGCGCAAGCTCGTCGGCAAGGTCAGCCGGATATTGAAATGGAAACGTTTCCGCGTACGGCTCGACAAAAAAATCGAACGGATTGACCACCGCCATATCGGCGATGAAGTCCACCTCGATCTTGAATTCAAGCGTCGGCTCGGGAAAAACGAAGCGCGCGAGCCAGTTCCCTTGCGGATCCTGCTGCCAGTTGACGAAATGCTTCTCGGGCAAAACCTTCAGCGAATAGCTGGAAACCCGTGTGCGCGAATGTGGCGCCGGCCGCAATCGGATGACCTGCGGCCCCAGGCTGACGGGCTGATCGTACCTATAGTGGGTGACGTGATGCAGGGCGACGGCGATGGACACTTCGCAACAACCTCAATGGCTTGTTTTTTGAGCAGAACACCTGGCTGAGCCTCTATCAAGCGCTAACAACGAGCAGGAACTGCCTAACGCATTGGCGAATCGGGGTTTCGTGCCGAAATGCCGAGCGATTTGATGCGCGACGCCAGCGTTGTGGGCTTGATCGCAAGCAGTTCCGCCGCGCCATCCTTGCCAAATACCTTGCCGCCGGACGCCTTCAGCGCAGCCAGGATATTGTTGCGTTCGTGTTCCCGAATTTCGTCGTCGGTCATGATGGCTGGCGGCGCTCCATTTCTGGGGCGCCGCGACGCTGCGGGGAGTTCGGCCACCGCTTGCTGAATCGGCAGGTCAATCCGTAGCCGTCCGTTCTGGGCCAGAATGGCCGCGCGCTCGATCACATTCTGCAATTCGCGGACATTGCCGGGCCAGTCGTATTGCATCAGGCGGCGAACATCGCCTTCCGACAACCGCAGGTCGGATTTCAGCGATTTGCCCTCGCTGCTCAGGAAGTGCTGTGCAAGCAATGGAATGTCTTCACGGCGGTCGCGCAGCGGCACGGTTTCGACCGGAAATACATTGAGCCGGAAATAGAGATCCTCGCGAAAACGCCCCTGCTTCACCTCCTGTTTCAGTTCGCGGTTGGTCGCGGCGATAACACGGACATTGACGGCGCGCGTGCGTTCCTCGCCGACGCGCTCGAAATGCCCTTCCTGCAACACGCGCAGCAGCTTGCCCTGAAGCTCCAGCGGAATTTCTCCGACTTCATCGAGAAACAGCGTCCCGCCATCAGCCAGTTCAAACCGTCCGACGCGATCGCGCAACGCCCCGGTGAACGCTCCGCGGACATGGCCGAAAAATTCACTCTCGAACAGTTCACGCGGAATGGCTGCACAGTTGACCCGGATCAGCGGGCGGTCGCTGCGCTGGCTCGCCTCGTGGATAGCGCGCGCGATCAATTCCTTGCCGGTCCCGGATTCGCCGGTGATCATTACGGTCGCGTCGGTCGGCGCAACGAGGCTGACCTGCCGCAGCGTCTTCTGCACTGCCGCGGTACGCCCGATAATACCGCGGGGATTCGTCTCGGTGCGGATTTCCTCCTGCAAATAGGCGTTTTCCTGCTCGAGACGCTCGCGCAATTGATCGACTTCCGCGAGCGCCGCGCGAAGCTTTTCGTCCGCCTCGCGGCGCTGGCTGACATCGCGGAACACGATCACCGCACCGACCACCACGCCACGATCGCGGATCGGTGTGGATGTGTACTCGACCCAAACCGGCGTGCCGTCCTTGCGCCAAAACACTTCGTCATTGACCTGATGCACCGCGCCGTCGCGGAACGCGGCGTAGATCGGACAGTCCTCGTGCGGATAATGCCGCCCATCGTGATGGGTATGATGCACGGTGGAATGAATATCGGTGCCGACCAGTTCCTCAGCCGACCAGCCAAGCAGGCGCTCGGCGACCGGATTGACGAACGTGGTCTTACCTTCGGCATTGACGCCGTAGATGCCCTCGCCCGCCGCACGCAGGATCAACTGGTTCTCGCGCTCGATGTCGCGGAAGACGCGCTCGACGCGCTGCCAAGCTGCGATGCCGCCGCGCATGTGATCTTCCGCCGTGACATCGACCAGCCGGCGGCGGCGCTGTTCAAGATCGCTCATCGCCAACAGCACCAGCGGCGTGCCCTCCTGCGGGATCAGCGACCCGGTATATTCCAGCCGCAGTTCGTTTCCCGCAGCGTGACGCGGCGTCAGCGACGTGGTCCAGAACGAGCCCCTGTCGAACACGGCCTGCGTGAAAACGATCAGCGCGGGCAACTGCCCGGCATGCAAGGCGCTGATCTTCATCTGGCGCAGCAGAGCACGGTCGTATCCGAGCAGCGTGCACACGGCAGGGTTGGCATCGACGATGCGATCCCCGTGGGGGTCCAGCAACATCATCGGCTCAGCCGCAAAATCGAACGCCGTGCCCCACAGATCAAGGCTCTTTTCCGGTCCCGACGACAGCGAAACGTCCATGATCCCTCGCTACGAAATATCGTAATTGAACTACGAGTAATCGTGTATCACGAAATCTCGTAACCGACAATGTTACCGTTGCGGCGCAGTGACATTGATAAATCGCGCAAAACGGCGGTGGCACGAGGTTTGCGTAACGGATTGAAACGCCCATGCAGGAGGTTTCATGTCCACCTTCGATAATCCGTTCGATCCGAACCGCCGCCTCTCCTCTTTCGGCTGCGCTTGCGGCCGACACACGAGCGAAGCCGAGCACGAAGCCGCGCTCCAGCTCCAGGCCGAGACCCCACACAGCGAGGACCGGCGCTACGAAGGCGTTGTCGCCTCCGCCGTCATGCGCGCGATGTTTCCGCAGGATGCCGCACGCCGCGCATTCCTGAAATCGGTCGGCGCGGCGACCGCCGTCGCCGCCGTCTCGCAATTCTTCCCTCTGAAGACCGCGACCGAAGTGTTTGCGCAAGGCGCACCGCTCGAGAAGAAGGATCTCAAGGTCGGGTTCATTCCGATCACATGTGCGACGCCGATTATCATGGCGAAGCCGATGGGCTTCTACGAGAAGCAGGGCCTCAATGTCGAAGTGATCAAGACCGCCGGCTGGGCGGTGATCCGCGACAAGACCATCAACAAGGAATACGACGCGGCGCACATGCTCTCGCCGATGCCGATCGCAATTTCAATGGGCGCGGGCTCCAACCCGATTCCCTACACCATGCCCGCCGTCGAGAACATCAACGGTCAGGCCATCACCCTCGCCATCAAGCACAAGGACAAGCGCAACCCGAAGGACTGGAAGGGTTTCAAGTTCGCGGTGCCGTTCGACTACTCGATGCACAATTACCTGCTGCGCTACTACCTGGCGGAGCACGGTATCGATCCCGATACCGACGTTCAGATCCGCGCCGTGCCGCCGCCGGAAATGGTCGCCAATCTTCGCGCCGACAACATCGACGGCTTCCTCGGCCCCGATCCGATGAACCAGCGCGCGGTCTATGACGGCGTCGGCTTCATCCACATCCTTACGAAAGATATCTGGGAGGGCCATCCCTGCTGCGCGTTCGCGGCTTCCAAGGAATTCGTCACCACGATGCCGAATACCTATGCGGCGCTGCTGAAATCGATCATCGATGCAACGGCGTTCGCCCACAAGGCGGAAAACCGCAAGCAGATCGCGGAGGCGATCTCGCCAGCGAACTATCTCAACCAGCCGCCAATCGTCCTCGAGCAAATTCTCACGGGCACCTTTGCTGATGGACTCGGCAACATCGTGACGCAGCCGAACCGCGTCGATTTCGATCCGTTCCCTTGGCAGTCGTTCGCGGTCTGGATCATGACCCAGATGAAGCGCTGGGGACAGATCAAGGGTGACGTCGACTACGCCGGTATCGCGAGCCAGGTCTATCTCGCCACCGATACGGCGAAGCTCATGAAGGAAGTTGGTCTGACGCCCCCGACAACTATCACGAAATCGTTCAGTGTGATGGGCAAGCCCTTCGATCCGGCAAAGCCCGAGGATTACCTCAAGAGCTTCAAGATCAGCAAGGCGAGCTAAGCATGACCTCATCGCTGAAACTTCGCGCGGCCGTGCTGTCGATTGCGATCTTCCTCGCCTTCATCGGCGCGTGGCATCTTGCCACGCGCGGCAGCGGATCGGTGGCCACGATGAGTCCGGAATACGCAAAGCTGATGGGTGTGACAGCGACCCAGGGCAAATCGGCAATGCCGGGCCCGCTCGATGTCGGCGCCAAACTCTGGCAGCACATCAAGAGCCCGTTCTACGACAACGGTCCGAACGACAAGGGCCTCGGCATCCAGCTCGGTTATTCGATCGCGCGCGTCCTGCTTGGCTACTTCCTCGCCGTGATTGTGGCAATCCCGCTCGGATTTTTGATCGGCATGTCGCCGCTGATCAGCAAGGCACTCGATCCTTTTATTCAGGTTCTGAAACCTATCTCTCCCCTCGCCTGGATGCCGCTGGCGCTCTACACCATCAAGGATTCCAATACGTCCGCGATCTTCGTGATCTTCATCTGCGCGATCTGGCCGATGCTGATCAACACCGCATTCGGCGTCTCCGCCGTGCGCAAGGAATGGATCAACGTCGCCCGCACGCTTGAGGTCGGATCGATGCGCCGTGCCTTCACGGTGATCCTTCCGGCAGCCGCGCCGACCATCCTGACCGGCATGCGCATTTCCATCGGCATCGCATGGCTCGTCATCGTCGCCGCGGAAATGCTGGTCGGCGGAACGGGCATTGGCTATTTCGTCTGGAACGAATGGAACAATCTCTCGATCACCAACGTCATCATCGCCATTCTGGTCATCGGCCTGGTTGGAATGATGTTCGACCAGATCCTTGCGCGATTTACGCGCATGGTCACCTTCCCGGAGTGATGTGATGATCGAGAAATTCATCTCTATCGAAGGCATCGCCAAGCACTATCCGGCACCGGATGGCGGGAAGACGACCATCTTCGAGGACCTCTGGCTGTCGATGCCCCGCGGAGAGTTCGGTTGCGTGATCGGCCATTCCGGCTGTGGCAAGACGACCGTTCTCAACATTCTCGCCGGGCTAGACGAACCCTCCGAAGGCACCGTGATCGTCGATGGTCAGGCTATCGAGGGCACCAGCCTCGATCGAGCCGTGATCTTCCAGAGCCATGCTTTGCTGCCGTGGCGCACGGTGATGGGCAATGTCGCCTACGCGGTTTCGTCGAAATGGCGCAAGTGGGACAAGGCGCGCGTTCGTGCCCACGCTCAGAAGTTTATCGACATTGTCGGTCTCACCGGGTCCGAGCACAAAAGGCCCTCAGAGTTGTCCGGCGGCATGAAGCAGCGCGTCGGTATCGCGCGCGCGCTGTCGATCACGCCGAAAATCATGCTGATGGATGAGCCCTTCTCCGCACTCGACGCGCTGACGCGCGGAACGTTGCAGGACGAGGTTCGCCGCATCTGCCTGGAGACCGGCCAGACCGCCTTCATGATCACACACGACGTGGACGAAGCGATCTATCTCGCCGACAAGATCTTCCTGATGACCAACGGCCCCGGTGCGGTGCTTGCGGAGGTTCTGGAAAATCCGCTGCCCAAGGATCGCGGCCGCATCGATCTTCACCGTCATCCGCAATACTACGCCCTGCGCAATCACATCATCGATTTCCTCGTGACGCGCAGCAAAACCTTCGTGGACACCAACAAGGCCCACGATCCTCGCAACGTGCCCGTCGTCCGCCCCGGATTCACTGAGCCCGCGATCGTCACCAGCAACACACCTCTCGATAAGACCGCAGCCGGCCAGACCAGTGCCGCCTGACAGCCCTTCAAAACTGGAGAATTGACATGAAGCGATCCGACCTCACCGAAAAGCTGCTCGACATCAAGCGAGAGAACGGCTGGACCTGGAAGCACATCTGCGAACAGATCGGCGGCCATTCCGACGCGCTGATTGTCGGCGCCATTCTCGGACAGATGAAACTCACCAAGCCACAGGCGGAGAATGCCGCCAAGCTGTTCGGCCTGTCGAAGGCCGAGACCGCGATGATCAACGAAATTCCCATGCGCGGCGACGGCACCCAGATGCCGCCGACCGATCCCCTGATTTATCGTTTCTATGAAATGGTGATGGTGAATGGACCGGCCTGGAAGGCACTGATCGAGGAGGAATTCGGCGACGGCATCATGTCGGCCATCGATTTCGATTTCGCCATGGAACGCGTGGCGAACCCGAAGGGTGACCGCGTCAAGTTCGTGATGACCGGCAAGTTCCTGCCGTTCAAGTATTACGGCGCAACCGGCAACAATCTCGAATACGGCTACAAGGAAGCCTGAATCAAGGCATCAGGCGGATGGCGTCGTTGAAGAAATCCGGGCCGCCAAAGTTACCGGACTTCAGCGCCGTCACCGCATCGCCCTTGCTCCAGCCCACGCAGCGGAGCACCGGGACGCCTACGGCAATCTCGGGACCGACCAGAAACGCCGGGATGCCGAGGCGGTCGACCACAGCGCCCGAGGTTTCACCGCCCGCGATCACAAGCCGCCGTACGCCGGCAGCTACCAGACCTTCGCTGATCGCCGCCATCGCCTGCTCGATGGCGTGACCGGCAGCGTCACGGCCATGCCTCGCCTGTAGCGCTGAAACCTGATCGGGCGTCGAACTGCTCGCAATCAGAACCGGCCCTTTGCCAAGATACTCGCGCGACCAGTCAAGCGCGCGCTGAACCTCGGATGATCCTGCCACAATCTTTTCAGGATCGAGCCGCAGCACCGGCATCGATTTCTCCGCATGCGCAATCTGCGCCAGCGTCGCCTGCGAGCAGCTTCCGGCAAGGCAAGCGACCGGGCCGCCAATCGGTTTTTCGTTAGCACTCGCTGAGGCCGCGCTCACCCTGCCCGAAGCGACAAGGCCGCGGGCAAGTCCAAGGCCCATTCCCGACGCACCCACCGACAAACGATGATCGAGCGCAACCTGACCAATGATCTCAAGTTCGGGATCGAACACGGCATCGATGATCGCAGCACCAATGCCCTGTTTGGCAAAATCGATCAGCTTTGCGCGGATCGCTTCGGCGCCCTTTGCGACGGTGGCGAGATCGACCAAACCGACCTTGGATTTACTCTGCCGCGCCAGCACCCGCACCAGATTGGAGTCATGCATGGGGTTCAGCGGATGATCCTTCAACGGGCTTTCATTCAGCGGCACGCTACCCACGAACAGGTTGCCTTGGTAAACTGTGCGCCCCGTTCCGGGAAACGCGGGCGTCACCAATACGATGGCGTCGCCGGAATCAGCGCGCAGCGCGTCCATCACTGGACCGATGTTACCCGCATCGGTGGAATCGAACGTCGAACATATCTTGAACAGCACATGCGTGGCGCCGCGCGCCCGCAGCCACTTGTCCGCTTCGCGAGAGCGCGCAACCGCCTGAGACGCCTCGATGGAGCGGCTCTTCAGCGACACCACCACGGCATCGACATCGGGCAGCGCCAGCGCGTCATCGGGAACCCCGATGGTCTGCACCGTCCGTAGCCCGCAGCGTGTCAGCATGTTGGCAAGATCGGACGCGCCGGTGTAATCGTCCGCGATGCAGCCCAGAGCCAGTGTCACGCGCGCGCTCCGGTCTTGGACTTCGCAGCATAAGGCGCGAACCAGCCGAGGCCTTCGGCCGTTTTTCCTTTCGGCCGATACTCGCAGCCGACAAAGCCGCCATATCCCAAACGGTCGAGTTCATCAAACAGGAAGGGATAGTTAAGTTCCTCGGCTGACGGCTCGTTGCGCGAAGGAACGCTCGCAATCTGGATGTGGCCGATCATCGGCATCATCTGCCGCAACGCCATGGTGACGTCACCATGGACGATCTGCCGATGATAGATATCGAACTGCAATTTCAGATTAGGCATTCTCAGATCGTTGATCACGCTCGCAACGAAGTCGAAATCGTTCAGGAAATATCCCGGCACGTCACGCGGATTGATCGGCTCCAGCATGAGATCGATGTTTTCCTTAGCGAGCGCCTCGGCAGTCCAGGCCACGGAGCGGCGAAACGCATCGACTGCTTTCGGATCGCGGCGATCGGCAATTCCCGCCATCAGATGAAGCCGTTTGACGCCGGTCGCAGCGGCATAAGGCAACGCCTGCTGGACGCTGTTCTGCACGTCGGCAAAGCGATCCGGCAAGGCCGCAAAGCCGCGCTCGCCCTTGCTCCAGTCGCCCGGAAACAAATTGAACAGTGCCTGCGTCAGGTTATTGCCGTGAAGTCGTTGACCGACTTCGTCAGGCGAATGCTCGTAAGGAAAGAGAAACTCCACCGCTGAAAAGCCCGCCTTTGCCGCCGCGTCAAAGCGGTCGAGAAACGGCACTTCGTTGAACATCATGCTTAGATTTGCCGCAAAACGAGGCATTCGATGATTCCGTTCTTGTAATTACAACTCTGCTTTACTCACCTGGCAGTTTCGTTCCAGTCACACGCGCATACATCCGAGCCACCGAGGCGTCATCGTCGCGGCCCATCCCCGCGGCCGACGTCATCAGGAACATCTGCAATGCCGCCGCCGAGACCGGCACCGGGAATTTCGCGGTTCGCGCCATGTCCTGAATGATGCCAAGATCCTTGACGAAAATATCGACGGCGCTGCGCGGCGTGTAGTCGCCGTCCAGCACATGCGGCATACGGTTCTCGAACATCCATGAATTTCCAGCCGACGCCGTGATGACTTCGTAAACCTTGGCGATGTCGAGACCCTGCTTCGCCGCAAAGGCCATCGCCTCGCTGGCCGCTGCGATATGCACGCCTGCCAGAAGCTGGTTGATCATTTTGAACGCCGCGCCCTGCCCTGGTGCATCGCCGAGTTCGTAGAGCTTTGCGGACATCGCATCGAGCGCAGTCCTTGCCTTGGCGAATGCGGCTTTGCTGCCGGAAGCGAGGATCGTCAGTTCACCCTGCGCGGCGCGTTGCGCACCGCCGCTGATCGGCGCATCGAGATAATGCCGTCCGGTTGCCTCGAGCTGTTTCGCCAGCCGCCGCGCGACATCCGGGTCCATCGTCGCGGACGATATAAAAACCGACCCTTTGGGCAAGGTCTCCGCCACACCTTGCGGGCCGAACAGGATCGCCTCGGTCTGCGCGGCGTTCACGACAACACTGACGACCGCATCTGCCTCTCGCCCGGCCTCCGCTGGCGACGCTACGCCCCGGCCACCCTCCGCCGCCAGACGCGCGACCGGTTCCGGCGCGACGTCGCAACCCGCGACATCGAAGCCTGCGCGCTTGAGCGACAGCGCCATGCCAAAGCCCATCGAGCCGAGACCGATGACTCCAACGCGTCCCATTTTTTCGGACATATCTCTCCCTGTTTTTGCCTGTTCGTACATTGGGCGTCGAACGGTTACGGGCTTGGTAGCACGGCCCGCGGCCCGTCCAAAATGGCGTTTGAGCCGTCCCGAAAACCATGAGAAAAGGCGATCCAAGGGGCTCCACAATGACAGAAACACGACTTCGCGATCAGATCTGCCAGTTCAGCCGCTCGCTGTTTGAGCGGGGTTTGACCCCCGGATCGTCTGGGAACATCAGCGTCCGCCTCGACGACGGCGGTTGGCTGGTGACGCCGACCAACGCATCACTCGGATTTCTGGATCCTGCTCGAATCTCGCGGCTGAATGGATCGGGGCGCCTGCTGTCGGGCGATGCGCCCACCAAGGAAATCCCGTTGCATGCGGCGCTATACGAGACGCGGCACAACGCACGGGCCATTGTGCATCTGCATTGCGCCCACTGCGTTGCCGTATCCATGCTACCCGACATTGATCCGAAGGCAGCGTTGCCGCCCCTGACGCCCTATTACGTGATGCGCTGCGGTGCAACAGCGTTACTGCCTTACTACCGTCCCGGTGATGCTGCGGTTGCAGATGCGATCCGGGGACTAGCCGGCAAGTATTCGTGTGTGATGCTATCCAATCACGGGCCGGTGGTCGCGGGCGACACGCTGGAAGCAGCCGTGTTTGCCATGGAAGAGCTTGAAGAGACCGCAAAGCTTTATCTGATGCTGCGCGGCATGAACCCTCGCACGCTCACGCCGGAGCAGGTCGCCGATCTGGTTTCGACATTCCATTCCCCCGCGACGGCAACTGGCGGGAAACAGAGCCCCGGGTAACCCCCGCGACAATACGGCACGGAAAAGACGTGCATCGTTACTGAAGCGTCACGGCCATGTAACGGCACTGACACATAGAACTCCGACAAGCAGCGCATGTCTTGAAGGAGGATTCCATGCGCATTGCTGCTACATTGTCGTTGCTTGCACTGACCGCTCTGCCCGGTTTTGCATCGGCTCAAACGTCCGGTCAGGCCTTCCCTGCAACACTCGCCGGCCACGCCGTGATGCCGGCCGAGTCGTTTATCGAAGCCCCCGCGGATGCTCCCGCGGATCTGAAGGTTTCCGGCAAGTTCACCACCGGCGTCCGCGTTGATGCAGTTGGCACCATTGAGGGGAAATCCTTCGATCGCCCAACCGGTGTCAAATTGCCGTTCAAGGGCCAGCCCCTGCAGGGCCACTCCGGGATCAAGAAAGCCGCCGATGGCACCTTCTGGGTGCTGAGCGACAACGGCTTCGGCAGCAAAGCGAATTCGCCGGACTCGATGCTCTTCCTGAACAACTATCGTATCGACTGGGGCAAGGGGACCGTTGAGCGCGTCTCCACCGTCTTCCTGCGGGACCCGGACAAGAAGGTGCCCTTCCGCATCGCAAACGAGGGTACCGAAACGCGCTACCTGACTGGTTCGGATTTCGACACCGAAAGCTTCCAGCCGATCGGCGACAAGATCTGGATCGGTGACGAATTCGGCCCTTACCTGATCCGCGCCGACCGTACCGGCAAGATCGAAGCCGTGTTCGAGACCGAAATCGACGGCAAGCCAGCTCGCTCGCCGGATCATTATGCGATCACCTCGCCGGCCACGCCCACCACGCCAGTTGCATTCAACATCCGCCGCTCGAAGGGTTATGAGGGCATGGCCGCGTCGCCGGACGGCAAATTCCTTTATCCGCTGCTCGAAGGCCCGGCCTGGGACGCTGAGAAGAAGGATTGGGAAAAGACTGCTGACGGCAAGGAATACCTGCGCATTCTCGAGTTCGATGTCGGCGCGGGCAAGTGGACCGGCCGTCACTGGAAGTACGTTCTCGAGAGCAACGGCCTCGCGATCGGCGACTTCAACATGATCGATGCGACCACCGCGATGGTAATCGAGCGTGACAACGGAGAAGGCACCGCCGACAAGGCTTGCGAAGGCCCGAAGAAGCCTGACTGCTTCCACGATATCGCCAAGTTCAAGCGCGTCTACAAGATCGAAATGACCGACGCCAATGCCAACGGTCCGGTCCGCAAGATCGGCTATATCGACCTGATGAAAATTGCGGATCCGGACAAGAAGGCGCGCAAGCCGCTGAACGAAGGCGTCCTCACCTTCCCCTTCTGGACCATCGAGAACGTCGATGTGGTGGATCAGACGCACATCATCGTCGGCAACGACAACAATTTGCCGTTCTCCACCAGCCGTGAACCCAACAAAGCTGACGACAATGAGTTCGTGCTGCTGAATGTCGCGGAATTTCTGAAGGCCCGCTAGTTTCAATTACAACCAAGCAACATGAAAGGCCGCCCAATAGGGCGGCCTTTTTATTTCTGCCGTCTACGACCTCAGGAACGCGCGCGTCACGCGTTGCTGAAATCGCAAATCACAATCACGCGATGTAATTTTTTATGTTGCGCCGCCAGAATGATTTACGCGCGGCTCGTCTTGCGTCACCGCAAACCTGCGATACGCTCTCGCCCCGTAAAACGTCAAAAAGCCAAACTCCCCGGGAGGATAAATTATGTTTTACGCTTTCAAACATCATGCTCTGAATTCGGTTGCCGCCGCAGCGTTTCTTTGCGCTTCGGCAATTTCGGCGTCGGCTCAATCGCAAAACAACAATCTCGACAAGCTCGGCAACTTTCAGAAAACAGGCGTTACCGAAATACCAACTGTGCCGCAGACAGGCCGAAAGGTCGATGCGATCAAGGCCAATCTCGCCAAGATCAAATTACCACCAGGATTCAAGATCAGCCTCTACGCACTGGTGCCGGACGCACGGCATATTGCCGTCGGACCGCAAGGCGTCGTGACATTCGTCGGCACGCGCAAGAGCAAGGTCTATGCGGTGACCGACCGCGGCAAGGCTGGCTTTGCGGAAGAGGTGAAGGAGTTCGCACCTTCGGTGAATTTCACCATTCCGAACGGCGTCTGCTTCTCCAAGGATGGCTTCCTCTTCGTTGTCGAACAGAATCGCGTTCTCAATTTCCCTGCGGCAGAATTCTTCTATGAAAGCCCCGACATCGCCGTGGCCGTCGTCGTCCCGCAAGGCGAGCTGATCCCGAAGGAAGACGAAAGCTTCAATCACACCGCGCGGGTCTGCCGCATCGGCCCGGACAACAAGATCTACATCTCGCTCGGGCAGCCGTTCAACGTGCCGGCGAAGAACAAACTCGATGGCTTCGCGAAGAATGGCATTGGCGGGATCATCAGAATGGATCAGGACGGCAAGAACCGCGAGGTTTATGCCGGAGGTATCCGCAACTCCGTCGGCATGGACTTCAATCCGAAGAACAATCAGCTCTGGTTCACGGATAATCAGGTCGACGGGATGGGCGATAACATTCCTCCGGGTGAGCTGAATCGCATTACGCAGCCCGGACAGAATTTCGGCTTCCCCTATTTCGGCGGCGGCAAGGTTCGCACCGTCGAGTACAAGGCCGATACGCCGCCCGCCAACGTGGTCTATCCTGAAGTGGAGATGGACGCCCATGCCGCTGACCTCGGCATGGTGTTCTACAATGGCAAATCGTTCCCCGCGAAATATCGCGGCGGCATCTTCTCGGCCCAGCATGGATCGTGGAATCGGACCGATCCAATTGGAGCGCGCGTGATGTTCACATCGCTCAAGCCTGACGGCAGCGCCGACAAGACCGAGGTCTTCGCCTCCGGCTGGTTGACGCCGGATGGCGAATACACCGGTCGCCCGGTAGACGTCGCAACGCTGCGCGACGGCTCACTTCTGGTGTCGGACGATCTCGCCGGCGCGCTGTATCGTATCACCTACGAAGAGAAGTAAGGCACACGCCGCCTGCCGTGAACCGGCCCTTCGGTTCACGGCAGAGCCGATCCAACAACAAGAAAAGTAGTTCATGCGATCAAAACCAAACAAACACACGGCACCATATCTGGCCTTCCTGCTTGTTCTGCTGACGCTGAACGGGGTGGCCAGCACAGCGCAGGCCGCGGGTGACGCCAAGGCTGGACGAAAGAAGGCCCAAATGTGCTCGGCCTGTCACGGCATCGACGGCATCGCGAAGATTCCGATTGCGCCCAACATTGCGGGTTCGCCCGCGATGTACCTGGAGAAGCAGCTCAAGGCCTTCCGCTCCGAGGAGCGCAAGGAAGAGAATATGAATGTCGTGGCAAAGCCGCTGTCAGACGCCGACATCGCCGACCTCGCGGCCTGGTATTCCGGGATAGCCGTTGAGGTCACTTTGCCAAATTGAGAGACGCACAACGCGCACCATCACGCGGATGAGCGAGACGAACTGTTATCCGTTAGGCGCGTGACAGCTCTTCGATGGCTGCAACGACGGCATCCCTGACACCGGGGTCGTAAAGCGAATGCCCCGCAGTCTCGACCGTTCTCAGCTTTGCACCGGGCCATGCCTTGAGCAGCGCGTGGGCTGTTGATGGCGGGCACAGGAGGTCGTAGCGGCCTTGCACGACAATTCCCGGAATGCCCTGCAGGCGTCCGGCATTTTCCAAAAGTTGTCCAGGTTTCATGAAGCAGTTGTTCTGAAAGTAGTGCGCTTCCATAAACGGCGACGACGGAAGACCGCGGGCATCATTCGCCACCGCAGCAAAGTCCAGCCGTGTTTTCGAAGGCTGGTGTTCCGACAGAATACGCTCGGTGTCGTGCCACGCGCGGGACGCCGGTCCATGGATGGCTGGATCGGGTTCGAGAATGCGCCGCCAATAGGCGTCGAGCGGCTGGTCGCGCGCGTCTGGCGGCAGCAGGCTGAGAAAATCATCGTTCAGGTCAGGATAGAAGCGCCGCAAGCCGCCGATGAATGTCCATTCCAGCTCATCGCGAGTGCCCAGAAAAGTCGCGCGCAGCACGATGCCGCTGACGCGCGACGGATGCGCCTGCGCATAGGCGAGAGCCAATGTTGCGCCCCACGATCCGCCGACAACCAGCCACCGCTCAAAGCCCAGCGTCGCGCGGATGATTTCCATGTCGGCAATCAAATGCGGCAGCGTGTTATCTTTGCGCGATCCCTTCGGGCGGCTCCTGCCTGCCCCGCGCTGGTCGAACAGCACTGCATGAAAGCGAAGCGGATCGAACAACCGGCGATGGTCGGGCTGGCAACCGCTACCGGGGCCGCCGTGCAGATAGACCACGGGGATGCCGTCGGTGCGGCCAACTGTCTCCACATAAAGTTCGTGGCCCCCGCCCACCGGAAGATGCTGCACGGTCAGCGGCGCAAACCTGTCAGCCTTTTTGGACGAGGCGGTGTCAGCGGCGTCAGGCCCCATGTGGATCAGCCTCGAATGTGCCGCCTGCAAAGTTCCGGTAGATGAACCGGCGGTTGTCTCCGGCCGCCTCCGTCATAGCTGTCTTGAATATCCGCTCATGAGCAGGCGACAACGCACAGGCCGGATCGGTGTTGCCGGCATTGCCGGTCAGCGCAAATGCCTGACAGCGGCAACCGCCATAATCGATCTCCTTGTACTCGCAACTCTGACAAGGCTCCGGCATCCAGCCGGTGCCGCGATAGCGATTGAATGCTTCCGAATTCTGCCAGATCCAGGCGATAGAGTGATCACGCACTGATTCAAACGCGAGGCCGGTGATCGTTTCCGCGGCATGACATGGCAATATCTTGCCCGACGGCGAGATATTGAAGAACTGCCGCCCCCAGCCCCCCATGCATTTCTTTGGACGCAGTGCGTAGTAGTCCGGGACGACGTAGTCGATGGCGAGGATACCCTTCAGCCGCACCTCGGCTTCCTCGACGATGCGGGAGGCTTCCTCGATCTGTTGCATCGTCGGCATCAATGCAGCGCGGTTCTTTAGCGCCCAGCCGTAATACTGCACGTTGGCGACTTCCAGCCGATCGGCATCGAGATCGACGGCCATCTGGATAATGTCGGCAAGCTGAAACAGGTTTTGGCGATGCATCACAGCGTTGACCGTCAACGGCAGGCCAAGTTCGCGCGTCCACCCCGCAACCTCGATCTTCTTCGCGTGCGCGTCCCTCAATCCTGCGACGCGGTCGGCGGTGCCCCGCTCGCTGCCCTGGAAACTGATCTGCACGTGGCAAAGCCCGGCATCGGCCAAAGCAGCCAGCTTGTCCTTCGTCAACAAGACAGCGGAAGTGATGAGGTTCGTATACAGGCCAACATCGGTCGCATGCTGAACGAGTTCGACCAGATCCTTGCGCGCCGTGGGTTCACCGCCGGAAAAATGAATCTGAAGCACGCCGATTTCCTCGAGTTCACTCAGCACGCGCTTCCACTCCTCGGTGGACAGTTCCGCGCTCCCTCGCTCCAACTCCACCGGATTTGAGCAATACGGACACTGCAGAGGACAGCGATGTGTCAGCTCCGCCAGAACAGCCAGGGGGATGCCGAACGTTTCTGCGTGCGATTTGCGCTGTTCCAGCACCGCCAATCCATCCGCCGGATCGGCGTGAACAGGGGAAGCATCGGCGAGCGTCGGGCTCATGATTTCCTATCCTGTGCCTCCGCAAGAAACCCCTTCTCGGCGAGGTCCCGCAGCATGGCAATGACGTCCGCGCCGATCATACCACGATCGGCGGCATACTTGGCAGCGAGGACATCGATGATCTGATCGACAGTTCGAACACCGTCGCAGAGTTGCAGGATTTCCACGGCAATCTCGTCCGGCGCGAGCACCCGCTCCGGCACCAGAATGACCCAGACTCGCCGGGCTTCGTCGAACTTGAGCTTGGCGTGCCGGGCCAGCACGGGCCGGCTCCCTTCAGTTATGTCGATCCGGCGGCTCCGCAATGCCATCAGGCCTGCTCCGGCACAAAAGCGCCCGGAGGCACGTGGCCATCGACGTACGCGTGATAGAGTGCATCAAGCTGGACCCACAGCACGTTGGTCTTGAAGATCAGCGCATTGCAAACCGCTTCCCTTTCCTGCGGCGTCGCCGCATGGCGCTTGACGAAATCGAGAGCGAAGTTCGCGTCTCGCGGCGCCTGTTCCATCCGCCGCTTGAAATAACTCATGATGTTCGGATTAATGAAATCGTAATGCGCGAGCATTCCCGAAATTCGCTCCTCATGCAGGTTCGGCGCGAACAACTCGGTCAGCGAGGATGCGATCGCCTCCAGCGGAGTCTTGTCGCGGACGAAATGAACGTAGGCATCGACTGCGAAGCGCGTCGCCGGGAGAATACCCTCCGCGGATTCCACATAGGCACTGTCCAGCCCGAGTCCCTCGGTCAACTTCAGCCAGCGCTCGATGCCACCTTCGGTGCCAACATATCCGTCGTGATCTTCGATGCGGTGCCGCCACTCGAGCCGGATGTCGCGATCGCGGAAACGCGAGATCACCACCGCGTCCTTGATGGGAATGGAACTTTGATAATAGTAGCGATTAAGCGCCCAGGCCTGCACCTGCCCCTTGTTCAGCTTGCCGCCATGCAGCAGCCGGTGAAACGGATGCAGGTTGTGATACCGCGTCGCCCCGATCTGCCGCAGCGCGGCTTCAAGATCACCCGCCGATGCGAGCGGCGTGCCTGCCTTCAATGCGAACACACTCGTTGCGATCAAATGGTGATCTCCATTCCGTCCGAGGGAATCTGCCATCCTGAACTCTCGGCGGCTTTTCGCTCTGCGGAGTCCGGAAACAGAACTGGATTCGAATTGTTGATATGCAGGAATATCTTGCGCGCGATGCCGAGGTCCGCAAGCGCCGCAATGGCGCCGTCCTCACCCGACATCGCCATATGCCCCATGCGCTGGCCGGTTTTCGCCCCCAGCCCTGCGGCGATCAATTCATCGTCGCGCCAGAGTGTACCGTCGAAAAAGATTAAAGGAGCGCCCTGAAGCCGCTGCCTGAGATCGGGAGTAAGCCCTGCGCAGGCCGCGAGAAAATAAAGATACTGTCCACTTCTTTTGTCGATTATCCGCAACCCGAGCGTATCGCCGGGCTCGTCGCTCTCAGGTTGTGGCGCGCTTTCGAGATACCAGGCGCGCTTACCGGGAACGGCAAACGGCAGGATTTCGAGCCCCGACGGTGACCCGTCCGGAAGCACGGGTTCGAACGCCGTATCAAACTCAATCGGCTGGCGCCGCACCCGCTTCTCGTCGAGCACGTTGAAAATACTGTTCGACTTGAGAACGGAAAGCACGCGCTGATGGGCATAGATCGTGAATGGCCAGCCCTCACGGAGCGACAAAAGCCCGGCAACAGCATCGACCTCGCCGTTGGTCAGGATAACGCCGGCAATCGGGCTATGGCGGAGATGGCCCGTCTTGGGATGAAGCTGTGGCGTCGCGATCACCTGCTGGCGCAGGTCAGGCGAGGCGTTTATCAGAAACCAGTGCTCGCCGTCGGCGCTTACTGCAATCGAGGCCTGGGTCGCCTGCAGTTCAGGCTGCGAGCCGCGGGCCGCGCGGCAGACCTCGCAATTACAATTCCATTGAGGAACACCGCCGCCCGCCGCAGCCCCAAGAACGACGACGCGCATAAATAAGCTCCGCGCTCGATCAATGCGACCGAACTTCATCGTGACGATATCTCACATCACGGAACTCGGTGTCACAGACGCAATAAAAACCGGAGTCGCGCAGGAATGCTCCCGATGGGAAGAATTCCTGACGCAAACCGGACAGCTCAGCTACTGAACTGGTAACGCTACGCGGCTTACTTCCGCGCCGCGCAGGCGTACATGTTGATTTCCATACCAACTGGCACTTCGACGATCTTCGGAGTCTTCCAGGCCATTTTATTGGTCTCCTTCCCATTCCAGACGGGACTTTGCGCCACCGCCGACTCTGAAGCTAACACGGACTTTCGGGGTGATGTCATCCATTTTTCGGAGCCTCCGGCACAAGTTTGTGACCCCCCCCCCGATAGTGTGCGACGCACCAATTTCCGTTCCGACCCGCAGGACGCCGGATAATTTTCCAAACAATGGGCTTTACTTGGATACCTGTCAGCTTGAACCTAGGACCAACAACGACGCCTTGAACGGCGCGATTCTTTACGCAAGCACAGGTCGTCGCACCTTCCGGCCCGAGCAACGGAGCTCTCCTTCATTGACCTGTACGGAGGAAACCCAAGTTGAGCCTGCCCCGCACACGCATCAAAATGTCCGATGCAGATATCGTCAGCCGATTTGAACGCCTGGGTTACAAACTCGCGGTCGACAAGATCGCATTCACTACGGAGAGCGTTGAAGATTTTTATAATGCCCGCGAAACGCTGTGGACCGGCGTAGGCACTGTCAAAATTTATGAAGAAGGCGGGATGTTGTTGGTCGAGAAAGCGCAGCCGCGCGCCGGCCAGCCCACCCGCGACATCGCGGTTATCAGCCTCGGACACGCACGTGCCGTAATGGGCGTGCTTAAACCGGACAAATCCGCAGAGTTGCCGCGTTATGCCGGCACCATGGCATAGCGGATAATTCCATAGTTTGTTGATAGCGCGTGCCGCCGGTTCAGATTTGAGCGGCGGTGTTCTTCGGTATCCGATCCGCGAATTCCGAGTCGGCGTTATGTCGCTCCCCGCAGGTCCCGACGGAGGCTGGGTCAACGGTCAAGTGCTGCGCATGAATAGCGGCGGCGTCTGACCGCCGATGACTCTTAGTGGCGCCTTATCACTTGCAAAAGCTCGGCCGCGTGGTCCTCCGCCCGGCCGATGTTCTCGATGACGACATCGGGTACTGCCGCAATAACGGCCCTGCGAAGCCTCTCATCCAGTTGACCATCGCTGGAGCGCGCCCTTGCAGCCAGACGTTGCGCAAGGACTTCCGGCGGAGCCGTCACCGAGACCACCGTGACGTTAGCATATGATCTGCGCGCAAACTCGACAATGGTGCGAGACGCGTTCACGACGACGGCATGTCCGGCCCCGATATCATCGACGATCGAGCGCGGCACGCCATAGCGCAAGCCATGCGCCTCCCACTGAAAGGCAAAGTCGCCGTGCGCAAGCATCTGTCCGAATTGCATCGGGCTGACGGCCTCGTTGTTTTCGAACGACGAGGCCTCTCGGGTAACAACCCGCTGCGGGAAGACGACCTTGATGTCGCCGGCACAGGCTGCCTGTGCAAGCCCAATCAGCGTATCCTTGCCCGCTCCGCTTGGGCCAACAACCAGAACCAACCGGCCCGGCCCGATCAAATCCGTGCTTGGCGCGGACAGTGTCGCAATGTCGGTCATGCTACACGATGTCCTTCACGCCAAACGCTGCGCACCACCGGCAGATCTTGTGCAAGATGCACGCGGATCAGATCCGCGCGTTTACCGGCAACGATTTCACCCCGGTCAGAGAGGCCAACAGCTTCCGCGGCGGTTTTAGTGACGGTTCGCACCGCTGCTGCCAGATCAATCGCCGGCACATGCTGGGGCAACTGCATCGCCGCCATGAGTAGACTCGACGGGATATAGTCAGACGACATGATGTCGAGCAACCCCTCGCGGGCAAGATCGATAGCGGCAATATTGCCGGAGTGCGAACCGCCACGCACGACATTCGGTGCGCCCATCAGAACGGCGATGCCTGCCTGGTGAAGCCCCCACGCCGCTTCCATCGTGGTCGGGAATTCGGCGACGGAGACGCGGTCGCGGATTGCATCGGCGACATTCTCCTCGGTGGTGTCGTCATGACTGGCAAGCGGGATATTGTAGCTGTGCGCAAGCGCCACGATCGCGCGCATGTTGGTTTCACCATAGGTCTTTTGGTAGGCAAAACGGCGCTCGAACATCACGTCAAGTTCTGCGTCCGTCAGACCGCCGCTCTTGCCGCGATAATAATCACGCAGCTTGCGTTCGTCGCGAAACTGGCGCTGGCCCGGCGTGTGATCCATCAGCGACATCAACCGTATATCCGGCCGGCCGATCAGTTCCTCCGCTTCCTCGACGACGCTCGGCATCGGAATTTCACAACGCAGATGCAGGAAATGCTCTGCGCGCAGCAACTTTGCATCGCGCGCCGAAGAAATAGCTTCCGCCAGGATGCCTGCCTGACCATCGACATCCTCCGCACCTTCCTCACGCCAGACGCGCAAGGAATCCAGAACCGTGGTGATGCCGCTGGTGGCGAGTTGCCCGTCATAAGACACCACTGCCGCCACCGGGTCCCAGAACACCTTGGGCCGCGGCACATAGTGAGCTTCCAGGTGATCGGTATGCAGTTCGATCAGCCCCGGCATCAGAAGATCGCCTCCCATATCCTCGCCGCGCTCAGGTGCGTCACCCTCGCCAATCTCGGCGATCGCGCCTTGAGCGACTGCAACCCAGCCCCGTTCGATGACGTGGTCCCTCAGGACCACGCGTGCGTTGCTAAAGATGCTTTCGTTCCGTTCGGAGACCATTCTTTTCCTCTTATGCTGCCGCCGCGAATGACATGACGTCAATGACACGATCGGCAATCAGATGACGAACCTCGTCGTCGTGAACGATGGCTACCATCGCCACGCCGCGCATTTTCTTCTCAGCAACCAGATCCACGACAATCTTTCGGTTGACGCCATCGAGTGAGGCGGTCGGCTCATCGAGCAGCAGGATCGGCATGTCGGATATAAAGCCACGGGCGATGTTAACTCGCTGCTGTTCGCCCCCGGAAAAAGTCGATGGCGGCAATGTCCAAAGCCGCTCCGGGATGTTGAGACGGCTCAACAATGTGCCGGCCTTCGAACGAGCATCGTCGCGCGCGATGCCGTTCGCGATAAGTGGCTCCGCGACAACATCAAGCGTGGCAACACGGGGTACGGCACGCAAGAACTGGCTGACATAGCCGATGGTCTGGCGGCGAACGCGGAGAATATCGCGAGGCTGCACTGTGGCAATATCGATCATCGCTTCGTTGTGGCGCACCAAGATATGCCCTTCATCGCAGCGATAGTTGCCGAAAATCATTTTCAGGATGGACGACTTGCCCGCGCCTGACGGTCCGGACAGGACAACGCATTCTCCCGCATTGACCTGCATCGACACGCCCGACACGATCGGCAGCCGGACGCCGTTCTGCAGATGCATCGTAAACGTCTTGCTCGCATTCGAGATTTCGATCATCGGAGACATGGGCCCCTCATGCAGGCAAGATCGAGGAAACAAGGAGCTGCGTGTAAGGCTCGTGCGGATCGTCGAGCACCTGATCCGTCAGTCCTGTCTCGATCACCTCGCCGCCCTTCATCACCATGACTCGATGCGACAACAGCCGGGCCACCGCGAGATCATGCGTTACAATCACGACTGCAAGCCCGAGTTCGTTGACCAGTCCGCGCACAAGATCGAGCAGTCGCGCCTGAACGGAAACATCGAGCCCTCCAGTCGGCTCATCCATGAAGACAAGACGCGGTTCGGTAACGAGGTTGCGGGCAATCTGAAGCCGCTGCCGCATGCCGCCGGAATAGGTCTTCGGCGCATCATCGATCCGATCGGTCGAAATCTCGACACGCTGCAACCATGACGACGATGTTTCACGAATTTTACCGTAATGCCCCCAGCCGACCGCCATCAGCCGCTCGCCGACATTCGCGCCCGCCGATACCGCCATGCGCAGACCCATCGCTGGATCCTGATGCACGTAGCCCCAGTCGGTGCGGAACAGAAACCGCCGCTCCGCCTCACCCAGGGTTGCAAGGTCGCGCGTAACGCCATCTCGCATACGGTACGCTACACGGCCTTTGCTCGGGTGAAGCTGCGTTGACAACATTTGCAGCAGCGTCGATTTACCCGAGCCGGACTCTCCGACGATCGCGAGCACCTCGCCTGGATAAAGCTGAAACGAGACGTCCTTGCAGGCGAGGTGCCGGCCGTACCACTTGCTCAAGCCTTCGCAGATAAGGAGCGGCTGATCGTCGTCACGCATCATGTCACCTGATGGTCGGGGCCGAAGCCGGCGCCCTGATGGCCGTCCGCGCGGCGCGTTTCGCAATAGTCCGTATCGGAACACACGAACATCCGGCCGCCCCGATCGTCGACCACAACTTCATCGAGATAGGACGTCTTCGATCCGCACAATGCGCAAGGCGCGTCGAAGCGGTAGGTTTCGAACGGATGATCCTCGAAATCGAGCGATGTGACCTTGGTATGCGGCGGAATCGCATAGATGCGCTTCTCACGTCCGGCACCAAACAGTTGCAAAGCCTCACAGTCATCCATTTTTGGATTGTCGAACTTCGGCGTCGGGGACGGATCCATCACGTATCGCTCGTTGACCTTCACCGGATAGGCATAGGTCGTTGCGATGTGGCCGTGGCGCGCGATGTCTTCATACAGCTTGACGTGCATCAAGCCGTACTCCCCAAGCGCGTGCATACGCCTCGTCTCCGTCTCGCGCGGTTCAAGAAACCGCAGCGGCTCCGGGATTGGCACCTGATAGACCAGCACTTGGTTATCGTTCAACGCGGTTTCCGGGATGCGATGCCGGGTTTGAATCACGGTCGCATCCGATGTGACCGTGGTGGTTTTCACGTTCGCTGTCTTCTCGAAGAATTTGCGAATCGAGATCGCATTCGTGGTGTCGTCGGAACCCTGGTCGATCACCTTCAGGGTATCCTCGCGGCCGAGGATCGCCGCCGTCACCTGCACGCCGCCGGTGCCCCAGCCGTACGGCATCGGCATTTCGCGGCTGGCAAACGGCACCTGATAGCCTGGAATGGCGATTGCTTTGAGGATCGCGCGGCGGATCATCCGCTTGGTCTGCTCATCGAGGTACGCGAAGTTATAGACGGGCGCATTCATTCGGCGGCCTCCGCCAGCAAAACGTCGCTGTCCTTGGCAGCCTCGAATTCCTTGCGCAGTTTCCGCAGCAGGCCGAGTTCGGACTGGAAGTCCACGTAGTGAGGAAGTTTCAGGTGCTCGACGAAGCCTGTCGCTTGCACATTATCGGAATGGGACATCACGAATTCCTCGTCCTGCGCAGGCGAGCGCACCTCTTCACCCAACTCGCGTGAACGCAACGAACGATCGACCAGCGCCATCGACATGGTCTTGCGTTCGCTCTGCCCGAAGGCCAGGCCATAGCCACGCGTGAAGCACGGCGGCTGCTCCGCCGAGCCCTTGAACTGGTTGACCATCTGGCACTCCGTCAGCGCGATGGACCCGAGCGGCACCGCGAAGCCGGCATCTTCCGCAACAAACTCGACCTCGACCTCGCCAAAGCGAATCTCACCTGCGAATGGATGCGTCCGGCCAAAGCCACGCTGGGTCGAATAGCCCAGCGCCAGCAGAAAACCTTCATCGCCCCGCGCAAGATTTTGCAGCCGCAGATCGCGATCCGCCGGAAAGCTCAGCGGCTCCCGCGTGAGATCGCCGACTGGCTGATCGGCGTCTGCTTCTGGAGACGGCTCGATCAGGCCATCTGCACCGAGAATATCGGTCACGCGCGGCATCGGAACGTCGTCAATGACGCCCTGTGCCGGTTCCGGGATCGCCACACCTTCCGTAAGCGAGGGATCAAGTAATCGATGGGTGTAATCGAATGTCGGCCCCAGAATCTGCCCGCCGGGCACATCCTTGAATGTCGACGAGATGCGGCGGCGCACCTGCATATTTGCAGTGTCGAGCGGTTCGGTCGCGCCAAAACGGGGGAGTGTCGCCCGGAATGCGCGTAGCAGGAAGATTGCCTCTATCATGTCGCCCCGCGCCTGTTTGACTGCCAGCGCGGCAAGTTCGCGATCGTAAAGCGAACCTTCGGTCATGACACGATCCACGGCCAGCGAGAGCTGCCCGGAAATCTGTGACAGCGAAAGATCGGGAACTTGCTGATCGCCACGACGCTCATGCGCGAGCAGCCGATGTGCATTCTCGATGGCGCGTTCGCCGCCTTTGACAGCAACGTACATGGATCAGGCCCCTCTCGCAGTGATGAGCGTACTGCGCGGCAACGCCACCAGCTCAGCCCCGCACACCAACAGCAGGTCAACACCACGGGGAAACAGCGCGTGGTTGGCCTGCATGCGCTCGGCAAAATCGGAAGGCAGCCCGCCCGCGCGCAATGTCGAGGTGCCGCGAATACCGGGACCGCTCAAGGTCTGAGCCCGTCCTTCCGTCAGCGTGCCAACCTGAATCACCAGCGTCGTCGATCGATCCGGATATTCCGGCGTCCCAGGCGCAAAACCCTCGAAGTCCGGCAACGCCGCGCCATCATGTATCAGGGCGAAGGCGGCGCGGGATGCATCGCTTGTCAACGGGGCGCCTGTCTGAAACCGCAGCCATGTATCAATCGCGGGTTCGGCTGAAAAGCGGTCGTCAATCCAGATTGGCGTATCGTGGTCGAACAGGGCCAGCGAAACGGCGGCAGTGGCGGTCATCATAGGCGACGGTGCATGAACTCCCTCTGCGACGGTTTGGACCGAGCCGGGGCGCGCCAGCGCGTTCATCACGCTGCGGAACACGGATTGCGATGACTGTACTGGATCGACAAAGCCACCACTGGAGCCAAGGCTGGCATTGAGTGTCATCAGCCCTCACCCCTGACCAGCGTGTAGAAATCGACGCGGGTCGCCGCAGTCTCCGCCGCTTGCCGCAATCGCGCGTCTTCAAGCTCGCGACGCAACGGAGCAATGACCTTTTGTTCGACATCAGCCTTGAAACCGCTGTTCTGGATCAGCGCATCGCACAAGGCGATCAGCCTCGCCTTCTCACCATCCCGCCCCAGCACATAGCCGAAGCCAAGTTCACCGGAGGCTAGCCGCACCGCTGCGCGCGAAACGCTGGCCTCGCCGAGATTGAAAGGCGCGCCGTCACCGCCGATCCGGCCCCGAACCATGACAAGCCCGTTCTCGGGCTGCCGGGCTGTTTCGTGAGACGGAACATCGAGCGCTTCGAGGCAGGCCGAAATCCGCTCCGTCGGGGTATGCGCAAGCACGGACATCGCGTTACGGCGACAGGCTTCCGGTGTGGCGTGCGGTTGGGTCATGTCCAGCTTGCCGATTCTAAGTTGTCTATGTTAGTAGACAACTTCGTAACGCAGCGCCATGACAAACTGGTGACGTCGACATGATTTTCACAGCGTCTGGAATTGGCCGCCCAAACATGCCGTTGCATCCATGAGTTTGTCAGGAGAGCCAGCGACTGGTGTCGCACTCTGGCGCCGTGTCGCGGATTCCATCGAGCAGGCCATCGCCGACGGAACCTATGCCCGCGATACACGCCTTCCCGGTGAACTGGAAATTGCGGAAATACACCGTGTCAACCGTCACACGGTGCGGCGCGCGCTGGCGGCGCTGGCCGAGCGCGGGCTCGTCCGCGCGGAGCGTGGCAGCGGCACCTATGTCGAGGCTCCGCGTATCGCCTACCCGCTGCGCTCGCGAACCCGTTTTTCCGAGATCGTTGGCGCTGGCGGTCTTGAGGCCAGCGGTCAATTGCTGAGTGCGTCAGTCGAACCCGCGACACGCGAGCTTGCCAAACGGCTGGGGCTCAAGACGGATGCGCCGCTACTCCGGATCGATGCGTTGCGAATGGCGAACCGTGTTCCAATCTGTCTTGGAACCACATGGCTCGACGCGAACCGTTTCACCGACGGCGGACGGGTCTATGAGAAGACCCGTTCAATGACCAAGCTGCTCGCGCATTTTGGCGTGCGTGATTATCGCCGCGAGTGGACCAATGTCTCCGCTTCTATCGCCGACGCCGCTGATGCGACGCGGCTTGATCTCGCCCTTGGCCGCCCTGTTCTGGTCGCCGACAGCCTGGATGCGGAGCCGAATGGGACGCCCCTGCTCACCACCCGCGCTCGCTTTGCGGCGGAGCGCGTCCAGTTCGTCATCGAGAACAAGTAAGGCTTGAAATTTAGTGCCGCGCTTCGCCGGCGCGACCGATGATCGCAAAGCGCAGGCGGCTTGAGATCAAATCGATCACAGCGACTGCAGCCAGAATCATCAGGATCAGGGTCGAGACTTTCTGCCATTCCAGCACACGGATTTGTTCGGCCAGTTGCAACCCGATGCCCCCGGCGCCGACAATACCGATGATGGTGGCCGAGCGCGTGTTCGATTCAATGAAGTAGAGAATTTGCCCAGCCAGCACGGGAAGAACCTGCGGCATCAAACCGAAGCGAATTTCCTGTAGTTTGCTGCCGCCCGCTGCGCGGATACCCTCGACCTGCTTGCGGTCGGCTCCTTCGATAGCTTCGGAGAAAAGCTTGCCGAACGCACCGAAATCCGAAGTCGCAATCGCCAGCACGCCGGCAAACGGTCCAAGTCCCACGACATTGATCCACACCAGCGCCCAGATCAGCGTATCGACGCCCCGGATCGAATCCAGAAAGCGGCGCACCGGAAAGCGCAGGAAAACTGACGGAATGATGTTCCGTGCCGCCAGCAGGCTGACCGGCAGCGCCAGCAGCGCCGCCAGCAACGTGCCGAAAAACGCGATCGACAGCGTTTCCCCCATCGCGACAAGATAGGTGGGGAACGACGTGCCGGGGTCCGGTGGGATCATCAGCGTGATGAACCAGCCGAGTTGCCTAAAGCCGGTCACCAGGCGATCGATCGAGAATTCAAGATACCAGCAGCCGAAGATAAACAGCGCGATCGCGGCCAACCCGACAGCGAGCGCCTTAATGCGTGACCTATGCGATCCCCGGAAAAGGTCCGGATACTGAATTGCAAGCTCCTTTGGATCCCGTGTTGCCGGCGTCATATGCGCTGCTCCGATCCGAACAGCCGCCCGCGCAGCCAGCCGGTGCAGATATCGATGACAAACACGGTGACGATGATCATCAGCAGAATTGCGCTGACATCGGAGTAGAAGAACTTGCGCACCGCCACGACCAGTTCCTGGCCGATGCCGCCTGCCCCGACAAAACCCATCACCGACGCTTCTCGCACATTGATCTCGAACCGCAGCAATGTGTAGCTCGCGAAACCCGGCATCACTTGCGGAAGCACGGCAAAGCGGACGGCGGACATCCAGCTTGCGCCGGTGGAGCGGACGCCTTCGAGCGGCTTCATGTCGATATTCTCGGCCTGCTCCGAATAGAGCTTGCCCAGCGCGCCTATCGAGTGAATCGCGATGGCCAGTACGCCGGCCATCGGCCCTAGACCAAAAGCAATCACAAAGATCAGCGCAAACACGATGCTGGGAACTGTGCGGCAGAATTCCAGAGACCTGCGCACAACAAACCGCAACGCGGGATGCGGCGACAGATTGGCGGCAGCGAAGAAGTTGAGGCCAAATGCACCTAATGCGCCCATCGTGGTGCCGACATAGCTCAGCAGCAGCGTTTCCGCGAGCAGCTTGAGCCATTTTTGCCAGCCCCAAAACCATTCGGCGGGATCGGTCCAGACGCGCTTGCCCGTGTCAAGATTCAGGATGCGGTCGAAGTAACCAACAAAATTTCCGATCTTCTCGACAAAAGTCTTCGGCGCGACCTCAGCGCCAAAGCCCGCGACGATCAGCAACACGATGAATACGACAAGCCCTGCCGCAAAGCGCAGTCGTTTGCGAGAGATAGCCGTGTTGTAGGCGGCTTCGAGCGCCGCGATCTGCTGGGGCGGATAGCTGGAAAGGCTGATTGTCAAAATGAAACTGTTCTATGCAGGAAAGAGGAAGGGCCGAACAGGCACATCTGTCCGGCCCTCCGGCAGTCAGGATGCCTTCTTCTTGCGAAGACTATCGACGAACTTGATCAGTTCAATCATGCCGTCCCAATCCTTGGTGGTGGCCGGGGCGAAGTCTTTCTTCTGTCCGTCGGATAGCCTGTCGAATGCTGCCTTGTCCTTGGCAGGAGCCTCAAAGAAAGCCTTCTCGATGCTCGCCTTCAGATCGGCCGGCATGTCGGTCAAAACCGCGTATGGGCCATTGAGGATCGGGGCTGACTTGTGAACGATGCGGAAGTCTTCCTTCTTCATCGCCGAACCGTCGGCATTCTTCAGCATGCCCTTGGTCAGCATCTGGGCAAGGGTCGAGTCGTTATCGGCGGTCCACTGATTGGCGGCGACGTCAACCGTCCCCTGCGAGAGTGCCAGGAGCGCGTTTTCGTGGCTGCCGGTGAAAACCACCTTGCCGAAATACGATTCCGCGTCGGTGATCTGCATCTTGTTCAGTTCGAAACGCGGAACATTGTTGCCGGAGGTCGAATTCGGATCGACCAGACCGAGGTTCTTGCCCTTCAGATCGTCGATGCTCTTGTAAGGGCTCTTCGCCAGCACGAAGAACATCGAATAGTAGCCGGTGGTGCCGTCGATGTTGCGGTCATGTGCGAACGCGTCGGTATGCACACCGGTCAGACGCGCGCGGGCGAACGACGCCGAGCCGTAGCTGGCAACATGGATGGTTCCAGTGCGCTGTCCTTCGATCACCGCAGCGTAGTCGTTGGCGATGCGGAGGTTCACCTTCACGCCAAGCTCCTTGCTCAGGTAGGAAATGAAAGGCGCCCAGCGCTCGGTAACGCCGGACGCGTTCTCAGCAGGAACAACTGCGAAAGTAAGTTCGGGATACTTGGTCTTCCAGTCCTGGGCGGACGCAGCGGTGGCGCTGAAGGCGAACGCAGCAGCACCCGCAATGACGATACGGCGATTGATCATGGTGTCCTCTGTATGGTCGGTTATCGCAAGGTTCAGGTCGAATTCGATGACTCAAAGCATGCCGCAATCCGAAGACTGCTTCACGACATCGGCACGCTTATGCAACCGCGGCAGTTCCGAAAGCCGGCGCGAGAGTTCCGGGCGCAAAGCCCGGAGTCTCGTCCATCACTTCGCCAGCCTCGAGATCGTAGAGCTCGCGCGCGATCGTGTCGGTGAGTGCAGCAGGCACTCCGTCGAACACGATACGCCCGGCGGACATGCCGATCAGGCGGTCGCAGTATGTCCGCGCCAGATCGAGCGAGTGAAGGTTGCAGATCACCGTGATGCCGAAATGCTTGTTGATACGCAGCAGCGCATCCATCACGATCCGGGTGTTACGCGGATCGAGCGACGCAATCGGCTCGTCCGCCAAAATAATGTCGGGCTGCTGAACCAGCGCCCGGGCAATCGCCACGCGCTGCTGCTGGCCGCCGGAAAGCTGGTCGGCGCGCTGCGCAGCCATCGGCATCATGTCGAATTGCTCGAGAGCGGAAATCGCAATGGCCCTGTCGTCCTGCGGCCAGAGCTGAATCAGCGATCGCCACTGGGGCACGCCCGCAAGACGCCCCATCAGGACATTGGTCAGGACATCGAGCCGCCCGACCAGATTGAATTGCTGAAAGATCATCGCCGATCGCGCACGCCAGCGGCGCAGATCACTGCCCTGCAAGGCGGTCACGTCCACGCCTTCAAACAGAATTCGTCCACCGGTCGGCTTCTCCAGCCGGTTGATCATTCGCAGCAGCGTCGATTTTCCTGCGCCCGAACGGCCAATCACGCCGACGAAGCATCCCGGCTGAACCGAGAACGAGGCATTGTCGACGGCCGTCTTCGCGCCAAACCGGCACGTTAATCCGTCTACCTCAAGCATGTGCCAACTCCGTCTCAGTAAGTTCATTCCTCGCTAGCGTGGGTTTCCTACAGTTGTGTGACACATCCGCCTGCGGCGGTTGCACTCCCCCGAAATCGCGTATGCTGTGACGAAAAGCCCTTGTCATCCAAACTTCACGATGCCGTCATGAAACGTCATGAAGAGATGTTGACCTCACGTCCAATGCACCGGCATTCACCGGGAAAAATCCGTATCGAGAGTAGACATTCGTGGCCGGCCAGCTGTCCGCACAACCGCTTATCGATCCGACCGCGAACCTGCGTGACAGCAGCGCCGGCGCTTATTGCGAAATTGGCGCGCGCACCGTCCTGCACGAGGTCACGCTCGGCGATTATTCCTACGTCGTGAATGACAGTCAGATCGCCTACGCGACCATCGGGAAGTTCTGCTCGATCGCTGCGATGACGCGAATCAATCCCGGCAATCATCCAATGCATCGCGCGTCGCAAGCGCATTTCTCTTATCGCGCGAGCGCCTACTTTCCCGGCGAGGCAGATGAAGCCGAGTTCTTCGCCTGGCGGCGCAGTCACCATGTGACATTCGGTCATGACGTCTGGATTGGACACGGCGCCATTGTGCTTCCGGGCCGCAACATCGGCACCGGGGCGGTGGTCGCAGCCGGTGCTGTCGTCACGAAGGACGTGCCGGCCTATACGATTGTCGGCGGAAATCCCGCCAAGCCGATCCGGCGGCGGTTTCCGGAGCGCATCGCAGATGAGCTGATGACGCTGGCATGGTGGGATTGGGACCACGAGCGCCTACGCACCGCATTACCTGATTTCAGGAATCTGCCGGTCGAAGCCTTCGTCGAGAAATACCGCCATAACGCATCCCCGGATCTGGTTTTGAAAGCAGTTGGCACATGACGGACATCTTGATTGAAGGCGGCGAAGCGCTGGTTGGAAAAGATCTTGTCGATGCATCCATTCACGTTGTGGGCGGAATGATCGCTGAGATAACGTCCCGCAGTGGCGCAGCTTCCCTGCGCCTCAATAGTAATGGCCTCATTGCTCTTCCCGGCATTGTCGACATGCATGGTGACGCGTTCGAGCGCCAGATGATGCCACGTCCCGGCGTCGACTTCCCGATCGATGTCGCACTTGTCGACAGCGACCGCCAGGCGATTGCCAACGGCATCACCACTGTCTTCCATGCCACCACATGGTCCTGGGAACCCGGCCTGCGCGGAACCGAAAACGCGCACCGGCTACTCGATGCCATCGAAGGCATGCGGCCCCGGCTCGCCGCCGATACCCGCTTTCATCTGCGGCAGGAGACGTTCAATCTCGATGCCGAACCAACCATTGCCGAGTGGATGGCCGCTGGACGTGTCGATCTCCTCGCCTTCAACGATCACATGCATATGACAGCCGCGTCGATGAATAACCCGAAGAAGCGCGCTCGTATGGTGGAACGATCAGGTCTCACTGAAAGTGAATTCGACACACTGGTCGAGCGGGTCATGGCCCGAGCCAGCGACGTGCCGGATTCGATTGCACGGCTTGCCTCCATTGGCCGCGACCACAGCATCCCGTTGCTGTCTCATGACGATGAAGCGCCGGATCAGCGCGCTGGTTTCCGGACCATGGGAATCGACATCGCCGAGTTCCCGATCAATGAGGAAACCGCACGCGCAGCGATCGAGGCCGGCGACGTTACCGTGTTCGGAGCGCCGAACGTCGTGCGCGGGGGCAGCCATACCGGCTGGACGAGCGCGGCCGATATGGTGAGCAAGGGCCTGTGTTCGATTCTGGCTTCTGACTATTACTACCCTGCACCACTGCTCGCGGCGTTCCTGTTGGCCGCAGACAACATCCTGCCTCTGCCACAAGCCTGGGCGCTGATCTCCAGTGCTCCCGCGGCGGCCACAGGCTTGCGTGATCGCGGCCAGATCGCGACCGGAAAGCGAGCCGACATCATTCTTGTCGATGCGCAGGAGCCGCTCAGGCCTCGCGTCGTCGCGGCGATTGCCGGTGGCCATATGGTTCATTTGACCGAACCACAGCGGCTTTTGTCGGCAGCACCCGCCTTACGCAGGGTTGAACCGGCCTGAGCGAGCGGCTACTCAGGACCGCATGCCGCAACACCCCCGTTACGCCATCTACTTTGTGCCATCGGCGCAGAATGCGCTTTATCGCTTCGGCGCGGACCTGCTTGGGTACGATGCGTACTCGGGCAAGCCGCTGCCCTTTGCCGATGGCATCGAAACGGAAATCGAAGGCTGGAGGAAGCTCACCGTCGATCCGCGCAAATACGGCTTTCACGCCACGTTGAAAGCTCCAATAAACCTTCGATCCGGCAAGACTGAAGATGAGCTTGCCCAAGCCATTCAAGAATTTGCCCACGCGCCGCGCGCGATCCCCCGGATTGTACCCGTCGTTCGCGCTATCGGGAGTTTCATCGCGGTCGTGCCGCGCGATCCTTGTCCCGATCTCCAACAGCTTGCCGCCGAATGTGTCACTGCGTTTGACGATTTCCGTGCACCGCTGACACCCGAGGACCGAGAACGGCGTAACATATCCGCGCTGACGGACGGACAGGTCATGCATCTGGATCGCTGGGGCTATCCGTACGTGTTCGAAGACTTCCGTTTTCACATGACGCTGACGGGCTCTCTGCCGTCCGAGCAGCGCACGGTCGTGCTGAATATCCTGCAGAAGCGCTTTGCGGCGCTGAACTTGCAGTCGGTATCGGTCGACCGGCTGGCGTTGTTGCGTCAGAGCGATGCGACGTCGAACTTTACGATTTTGTCGGATTGGCCGCTTGTGGCCGCCTGATCGTGATTACGTTTGCAGCACCGTTGCGACCAGACGCGTCTGATAAGGATTCATTGTCCGCAGAGCGTTCAGAACCTTGCCATATTGAGTTCTGTCTGCATCGACCACGACCAGGATGATTCCAACCACGGAAAGCAGGGACGCGAAGTCCTGACCGTCGATGGCTCCCCCGTCGATCAGGGTGGTGCCGTTGTAGGCAAGTGCGCAGCCATTCTGCGTCGACAGTGCAGTTTGAGGTGAAGGTTCAGACTTGCTGCGCGCGCCGGCCGGAAGAACGCGAAGCTCGCCGACCTCGACTTCAAGCTCATCCAAGGTAACCGGGCTTCGCATCGCATCGAAGAAGCCCGGCCTGCCTTCGAGGCCGAGCTGCTTCGAAATTTGTTTCGTCTCCGTCGCATCCACAGTTAGGGCACGCATGCCGCGCTGGGCGAACTGTTTGGCCAGCGCGAGTGTGAATGCGCAACTTGCAGTCGGACCATTGGCTCCGACGATCAGAATCGCACCAGGCGACTTCTCCAAGGCCTGAGTAAGGATACCTGGCAGATCGCCAAGCCCATCGACATGAAGGGCTTTCGCCTTCGGATCAGCGCGGCTCGCGGCCAAGACCGCCTTACGCGAAACGGTCGCCAGATTGAATATCTCGCTGCGCTCGGGCAGATCCCTGTCGTCACGCCTGACGCCGTCAAACTGGTTGAGGAAAGCCGCCGCAAAAATTCCCGCAAGCAATCCGATGACGAGGCCGCCTGCCACCACCAGTGTTCGTGGCACCACATACTGCGCGGGCTGAATGGCCGCCGGGGAAATGACGCGGGAATTTGTCCGATCCAGCATCCCTTCTTCGCGAACTTCCTTGGCACGCCGCTGCAGCGTTTCATAGACGACCCGCTGTGCCGCGACGTCGTTCTCCAGATCCTTCAATTTCTGAACAGGCGGCTGTCCCAACGCTGAAACCTGCCGCGCAGCGATAATCTGCCGGTTGAGCTCGCCTTCGACCGATTTGGTCCGTTGATATTCCGTTTCGAGACTGCGCTGGATTCTCGCAAGCTCGGCGTCGATCAGCTCGCGAATCTGCTTAACCTGCGCACGGGCCGTAATAACGGCCGGATGCAACGGACCAAGCGATACGGCGCTATCGGTTTCGGCCTTTTTGGCCTCCGCGTAACGCGCACGCAAATCGAACATGGTCTGCGATTGCAGCGCTTCCGCGATGGTATCGATCGGTGGGTTGTTCGTATTGCGTTTGCGAAGAATATCCATCCGCGCCAGCAGTTCGGCGCCGCGTATTCTCTGGGCGGAAAGTTGATTGGTCAGATCTGTCAGCTCGCGCTCGCTCAGGAGGTTCCCTTCTCCGCCAACGAGGTTGTTCTGAATGCGATAGGTTTCGACCTGCTTCTCCGCGTTCGTCAGGTTCTGGCGCAACGTGCTCAAGCGCGATTCGAGCGCCTTCGCCGTCCGGCTTGCAGCCTCGGTTTGCATTTGCACTTGCACTTCGAGATAGGCCTGAGCAATTGCGTCGGCTATCTGCTTCGATTTTTCGGGAGAGGATGACGTCCAAACCGAAACGTCGAGGACAAATGTACGATCGGGCCGGCGAACATCGATCCGCTTCCGCAATGTGCGAAGCACGGCTCGGGTGCGCGCGTCCACCTCGGAGGATGACCCAGCCGAATCCCCACCGTCACTCGCGACGAATTCGGGATCGCTGGTCAGATTGAGCTTGATAACAACCTTCTCAAGCACTTCCGTCGAGGTGATGACCTGGACCTGGCTCTCGACCACCGCGAACGTCGCGTCGGCAGACGCCGCGGCAGGGCTGAGATCGTTCGGCAAAATCTGGAGCCCACGTGGATCGATCAAGATCTTGATTTGCGAAACATATCGCGGGGTCATGAAGAGAGCGATCATCAGCGCCAATAGCGCACATGTCGCGGTGATTGCTGCGATGAGTTTCTTGCGGCGGCCAAAGGCGGTCGCGAGGCCACGAAAATCGATGACCGCGGCCGGCGCCTCGCGCATGTCGATTGTCATTGCCATTGCCATTGCCATGCGCGAGCACCTGCTGAGCGCACCGAGAATGACGGACTTGACCGCATACGCATGGGACTGCCTGAACGCAACAAGGTCACCCGAGCCGACACCCCGAGCTTGCGCGGAGTTTGGTCCGGTTATGGTTAATATTGCTTGAAGAAAGGGCCTTTCGCAGGGCTGATAACCGCCGTCGCCCTCGAAATCGTCAGGCTGAAGTACCGTAAAGATCAATGGCCTCGATCATCCTCGTCCGATTCAGACTGTGCGGCCCCCGCTGCACTGCTCCATCCCGCAGCCGCACGGTGCTGTGCACGCTCTGGCGGACAACCTCCCGGTCCAGCGTGTCGATGCGGCAAAACGCCAGGCCCGTACCATAGCCTTCCGAGCAATCCTGCGCCGGCCGCCACAACGAGCCGTCGTAATGAAAGAAGTCGCCGGCGGGACGTGCGCAGCGATGGTCAACGAGGATCGGATTGCCGGCGTGGGGCTGCCATGGCCCGGCGAGATCGGGCGCCCAGAACACACTGAGCGTATCCCAGTTTGAACCGCGCCAGGTTCGCGTTGCCGCGAACATCCACCACAGCCCATCATGTTGGCAAACTGTCGCGTCCGAGGCTTCGACGTTTTCAAGCAGTATCGCTTCATGAACCCAGCGGTCTGGGAACCGTTCCGCGCGATAAAGATCGACGGTCCTCGACTGCAGGGATTCCGGTATCATCCATATTGCACCGGAATGCGTGAAAACGTGCGGATACGACAGATGAAACTGCGTCTCGAGAACGGGTCTCGGCCGCTCGAAACCATCGGCTCCCAACAACGATGTCGAGATCAAACCCTTTCCTGATGCGTGGTCGTACTCCTCGACAAAGAGATGCGTCTGCCCGTCCGCCACGAACAGAAATGGGTCGGCATAATAGCGCCCGCCGTCATCAGCCAGCCGACGGTAAGCGCTTGCGCCCGGCAGAGACGTCCTGGATTCCGTTTCGTCTATTTGCCGCCACGCGACAAACCATCGCGGCGCGCGATGACATAGCCGCGCAATGCGCGCATTCAATTTTTCGGCAAGCGACGTTGCACCAAACGACAACACCGGAGCTGAGTGAGTTGCTTTTGACCTCGCCTGTTTCGGCGACGGCTGCGCATCGCTCGTCAGCGGTACGGTCATAGCCTTCACACACAACTGCAACAGCGCCGAGAAGATCGTATCTAGCGCCCGCGTCGCCACCGTCCTGTCTTCAACGGCGGGCAGCCCCGAGATGACGACCCGCCCCTCTCGGTCCACAATCGTCAATGCAGGGCTGTGCGCGTCCAGCACAGCCAGCAAAGCCGCGTCATCCGAAGCTGTTCCGTCGTAGAGAACTGCTATATCCGGCAAAGCACTAGTCGCAGTTTGCCCAGCCAAATCCACGACCAGACCGCCGCTCATTGCGTCGCGCCTTTCCAGATACGGCTCGAAGGCCTTCTCACTGAGAAGGTCGCAGGCATTTCCGTCTTGAAGGCGAAAGGCAAACTTCTCCAACATTAGAAGGAGCGTGAATGCGCGCGGCGGCGGTGGGCCATCGACCAGCCGCACCACTGGATTGATATCGGGATAACGTGCGAGACGCGTGACCAGTTCGTGTTGCCACCGCCACAACCGCGCATGGTTGAGGCATATCGTTATCGTACGCTTGCTTGTTGTCTCGGTCATGAGGGACAGCCGGGCTTTAGGAGGCCGAGCGCGTCAAGCGTTGTGCGATCCAGCCTGCTTTCATCGGCGCGATCAACGATTGCCATTCCACCGGATCCGTTGAGCTCCCAGATCGACCAACGAAATTTCCGGCGCTCAGCGGCGCACCGCACGTCCAGCAACCACGTCGCCCGGGCCTGATCGCCAGCCTTACTATTACGGGTCGCGCCAAACTCGCCGAGCAGAATACGGTGGGCGTCAATGTTGTTGCGCGTAGCCCATGCCGCTACGCTATCGAAAGCGGCGTCGATGACCTTCGCGTCCCAGCGCTCGCTAAAGTAGGTAGCGATTGCGGCCCTTGCCGCGATCGACTGCCTGGCTTTATCGGCAGAGGAGAAAGCCGGATCTGCGGCAATCCGGTCCTCCACCGTGCGGATGGCTGCACTCTCCTCACCCTTGATCGCCGGATAAGGCAGCGCCTGCACGTCACGCCAGAACCGCTCGCGCGGCTCCGATGATTCGACACCCTGATGCGTGAAGAGATGCGGCTCGTAATAGTGAAACGAGTAAAGAACATTCTCGTCGCGAAACGGAGCGGGATCGAGAAGCCCCAGCCCTCTCCAACTGCCTCCCTGAGCTCCGGTGACCACCAGGGTCAAGCGCGGAGCTTCCTGTCGCGCAGCCCGGTACAATGCCTCCATCATCGTCTGCCAGCGACCCGCCGTCACCGTATCGTAACCTGCGGGCGGCTCGTTGACGGGCTCCAGCGCCACGTTCGGGTCATTCATGTCTGCAAGCAGTCGCGCGGTGCGTGAAACCACCGCCGCATAGGCCGTAAAAAGCGGCCTTTCTGCACCGACGAAGATCGCTTCAGGGCGATACTGAGCAACCTGAGAATTGGAGTGAAAATTGACGATCACGCTCAAACGTTGCACACGGAATCGCTGGATCGTTGCCCGCAGGATCGTGTCGAGCGCGTCGCGCCGCTCTCCTGTCATCTGGAGAAACGGCCCGGGGTCGACCGTCAGCCGGACGAAATCAAATCCGGACGCTTGAACCGCCGCGATCAATTCATCCGGAACGTAGTGTTCTGCGGTCGCGAACGGCGGCCAAGTGTACAAGGAACCGTCCAGGGGCGAGACAGACGCCCAGTTCAGCGGCCGGTGTACACCGATACCTCGCTGGAATGTCTTGGCAACATCAACGGCGTACGCCGTGGTCGCCGTCATTGCAGCGCATATCGTCGCCAGTATGCGCAGGAATTTTCGCATCACGAAATCCAGCGGCGGAGCCGTGCGGTGTGGTCGCACATCGTCAACAATGTAATGATCAGAATGTCCGCCGACTTGACCGACAGCGCATTGTTGGTCAGCGCCAATGCGAAAAACATCACCGTCGCCAGCATGACGATCGCCGATCGTCCTTTTAGAAGCGCCCGGAAAAGATTGGCCAGCAGCAGCGCGAACAGAATCGCACCTATCAAACCAAACTGGACGGTGAAGACAACGAAAGAGCTCTCGATGAACGGTAGTCCAAAAATATCGAGCGCGATCCGCTGAACCCGCGCGATATCGGCGCCGAACAGGAACTCCTTCCAGCTCAGATAGTCGAACACGCCATAGATGCTGACGCGCGCGAGAGAGCTTTGATCGACGAAGCCACCTTCGAACCGGCTCAAAGCGCCAGCGGCAAACATGACACCGATAACGGCGATCAGTACGATCAGCCCCGCGATCGCAAGCATCATTTTCCGCTGGATGGAATCGACCTGAGATCGCGCCGGCATGGGCTCGAGAATCAGAAATAGCGCACATGAAACACAGGCGGCCACACTTGCAATTCGCGCTCCGGACGCGAGAGCACCCACCAACAGAATGACAACACCCATCAGCTTGAACGACGGCCTCCATCGCGCCACGCTGAGGAAGCAGATGCCGACAGCACACCATTGGCCGAGCTGTAATGGATGATCAGACAATCCGGTCGGGCGGAAAACATCCTCACCAGCGGCATAAGGCAGCAAACGCGTCCTGAGCGCGAATTCGGCGATGCCGACCGCTGCGCTCAGGATGAGAAACAACAGGATCAGTTCGCCGAGGTTCGATCGCCACTGATTTGGCAGCGTCATCATGACGAACACAGCCATGCACGCGACGATATATGTGTCGAGGATATAGCCGGATGACGTGCTCTGGCCGCTCACCGAGAGCATGAGAAGCAAGCCGCAAATGCCGGCCAGAAAAACGATAATCGCGCGAAGGATACCGACATCCTGTGCGCTCAGCTCGATGCGATAGTTGAGCAGAATCGTAACTGCGATCAGACCGATCCCGTAGAATGCGGGGTGGATCTTCTCGATCGTCGAGCCTTCAAGCGTCGTATAATTGACGAACTGGTTGAGAATGAGTGCGTTAAGTCCAATCCTGAGCAGGACAAAAGCAACGAACGACAGATAAAGCACGCGCAGCAGAACACGGCTGTCGCTCGGCTCGGTAACGGCGTAACCGGAACGGATCATGGAAAGCTGCGCTATAGTGGCCAGTGAAATTTACCCTAGGCAATCCGCGTTAACAGTTGGCTAACCAAACGGTGCGTAAGGGTGGATGTTGGTTTCCGCCATGCGCAGCGCCGCGGTATGCGACGAATGCAAGAAACTCCGAAAATGTCCTCCGTCCGCGTTTTGTGCGTCACGCCTTTCGGTCCTTCGGGCAAGGGCGGCATCGACCGGCTCTATCACTATTTCCGCGAGTTCATTGCCGAGCAAAACGAGCCGGGGATTGATCTACGCTTTGCGCAGTCTCGTGGCGATGCGCGAGGCATCCTCTGGATTGCGACATTTCCGCTCATCCTTGCAAAAATCGGCTTCGCCCTCAGCCGCTTCCGTCCGCATGTGGTCCATATCAACTTCGCCACCGGTGGAAGCTTACCGCGCAAATATGCCATCCTGAAAATCGCGAGGGCATTTGGCGCGCGAACCATCGTTCATTTCCACGGCCAGTTTATTGAGGATCAGGTTGCTGCGCGCACGGTGCCAGGCCGGCTGTTTAGCGCGATTGCCAACCAGGCCGACTGCGTCGTCGCGCTCGGCAAGGTCCATGCAGACGCGTTCGAGCGCATCGGCGTTCAGCCCCAACGGATCGTGATCGTTCCCAACGGAATTCCCGATTTCGCAGCCGATCTTCCGCTGCCCAAGCAAGACACCGGCTCGATGGAAATCCTTTTTTCCGGCCTGCTGAGCGAAAACAAAGGTATGCACGTGCTGATTCCGGCACTCGCTCGCCTTCGTCAGACGACCGAGAACTGGCACTGCACAGTCGCCGGTAATGGTGATGTCCAGCACTTCGTAGACATGGCCCATAAAGCGGGCCTCGACCAGAAAATGACTTTCACGGGATGGATCGAAGCGAGCGAAATGCTCGATCACATGCGCAAGGCAGACGTGGTGGTCCTGCCCTCCCGCACCGAGGCCTTGCCGCTCAGCTTGATAGAGGGTGCCTGTGCCGGCGCGGCTCTCGTTGCGACCGATGTCGGCAACGTTCGTGACATCGTGGAAGACGGTGTTAACGGGCTTCTCGTAGCGCGGGAACCGGAGCCAATCGCCTCAGCGTTGCTCGAAATCGCCGCCAACCGTTCTAGTTTGGGCGAGATGCAATCCGCGTCGCGTCAAATCTATCAACGGCATTTTACGCTGTCGGCATTCGCCCAGCGGCTTCGCGAACTCTATCGGCAGGTCGCGAAAGCCCCATAGCAGCTTGCATCCGGCTCACGTCATGTGAGGGATCGCCAGCCGCTGATCGATGAATTTGCGCTTTCCCCTGCCCGTCATTGGCAGTTCATCGACGATCTTCAAGTGAATTGTGAGATCGCCAGCGGCACGCTCCGTCATTCGTGTGAGATAGTCCGAGAAATCCGGCTGCTGACCGCCTTTCGTGACCACCCTGAGTTCGACCTCGCCTGGAACAAGCTGACAGAACTGTACTTCACGCGTCAGATCATGCCGGTCGATCGGCACGCACAGTCCGTTAAAGGGAATAAGGGATCCGGACCGGCTAACCAGGTATTCGCTGCTCCGCCGCGGCGCCAGGTGATTCAGAACGAGCCGGTATCCATTACTCGCGCTTGGCAGTTCGACCAGTTGCGCGGCATCGCGCGTGTCGTACCGGATGAGCGGCATGCCTCTGAACATCAACCCCGTCGATACGACACGACCGGTTTTACCCGGCGTGGTGATCGGCTGGCCGTCATCGTCCACGAGTTCCGTGTATCCATAAATCGGGTTGAATTCATACGTATCCGGCTCATTGGCTCGCTCCACGGCGAACGCGACCTTCTCGCTCAATCCATAGAAAGGCACGATGGTCGCCTGATCGAAGACCTGTGTGAAGAGATCACGCTGATGCGGGAACAATTTTTCCGAAATCGGAAAAATTCCGCGGATCTGCCGCAACGGTGCGGTTCCGGTCCGGAGCAGATACTGAGCGAAAATTGCTATCGCCGAAGGATAGCCATGAATGAAGCGGATATTCTTTTCCCGGATGGCCGCCAGATAGGACGCCATCGTCGCATCATCGAGATGAAAAACGGAGAACCGCAATTCCTTCAGCGCCGGCTCGATCTCCATGTGGGAGTTCTTGCCGTCGATCAAATCAAATCCGCGGAAAACGCAGCGCCAGTCATGCGCCGTGAATCCGGTCGTCGACCACGCATCGTGAATGAAAGCGTACTCGATCGGGCTGCGGTTGCGATCAAGCATGATCGACAAAGGCTCGCCGGACGACCCATCGGTCGAAGCGCGGTCGAGGCGATCGAGCGGAACGGTGCACATTTCGTCGCGGTGGTCGAGCACGATCTGTCGCGAAAGGACAGGCAGTCGAGACCAGGCTTCGCTTCCCAGCAGTTCGTCCGGCGCGATATGACCAACCAAAGGCTTGAGCGTACGGGTGTAGTAAGGCGCATTCCGGATCGCCAGTTGAACCACTTCACCAAGCGCCTGCTGGCGATAGGACCGTACAAAATCTGTGTCCGTCTTCGCGCGATCGATCACACCGCGCCAATGACGATAGGTCTTGCCGAATTTGATCGAAGTTGGCACGTACTGAAGGAAGCGGCCGAGATGGGCCCGCGTCGATAGCGGCAACCGGACATATGCTCCGCGCGCGACGTCTAGAACTGTCATCGGTTTCCCCCTGATTTGGCGAACATGTCTATGTACCGCAGCCAATAAGAGGCCTGCGGTAAATCGGACATTTACCTTAACCGTGCATGGTCAAATTGATGGTTATTCAATCAAAACACGTTGCGGTTTACGTACCGGCCCTGAACCGGGGCGGAGCGGAACGCGTGGCCGCCCTGCTGGCATCCGGTTTCTTCAAGGCCGGCTGGCGCACCAGCCTGCTCGTTGATTTCGAGGCGTCTGAGAACCGCGCCCTGATCGACGCGGGCGTGTCAATCTGCGTGCTCGGAAGTTCCCATGCCCGCTCGATTCTCACCCTCACCGGTTTCTTACGGTCGCAGAAACCGGACGTCGTCCTCGCGATCGGCGGTGCCGCGAACGTCAAGCTTTCTGTGGCCCGCCTTTTGGCGGGCGGCCAATCCCGCATTGTACTTTCGTATCACGGACGTTCCGATGTCGGACGCGGGCGGCTTGGTCACATGTCGTATTCGTTCGCGCCGTGGCTTGCGCGACAAGCCGACGCGGTCGTTTGCGTATCCGATGGGCTGCTCGAACATCTCCGTGACGACTGGAAGGCGCCGCCGGACAAGCTGACGCGTATCTACAATCCGGTGTCGGTTGAGCACGCGATACCCGCGAGCCATAGCGACATCCTCCAGCGCCCACCCGTCGTTCTCGGCGTTGGAAGACTTAATCCGGAAAAGAACTTTGCTGCACTGGTTCAGGCGATTCCCCATCTGCCCCCTGATGCACGCGTCGTGATCTTTGGCGAGGGTCCCGAACGCGATAACCTGCTGGTGCTCGCAAAACAGTTGGGCGTCGTAGACAGACTGGAACTTCCGGGCTACCGCGATGATCCATGGCCCTGCTATGCGCAAGCCCGGTGTTTCGCATTGACGTCGCGCCGGGAAGCCTTCGGCAATGTAGTTGTCGAAGCGCTGGCCTCAGGACTTCCCGTCGTATCGACACGAAGTGGCGGCCCCGACGAAATTCTCGAGCACGGCCGTGTCGGCTCGCTCGTGGACAGCGGCGACATCGACGTGCTCGCGCGGGCCATCAACCAGGCACTTGCCAATCCCGGCGATCCCGAACCACGGATCGCACGCGCGCGCATGTTTGACGCCGAGACCGCGATCCGCAGCTATCTCGGCTTGTTCAATACGATACTGATTCGGCAGTAGCCGCCGGGGCGGATTGTCCGCGCCAGATTTCCCACGGCCGGTCAAGCATCCGCACCAGTGCAAATCCGGATGCAGAGAGCGTTGATGCATAAACCGCGATGAATGTCGCGGTTCCCCCGAACAATATGATGAGTGGCAATTGCCCGCCCAGAAGCACGCGGGTGCCGAGGGTCGCGGCTGAGGCCAGCCCAAATGAAACTGCTAGCCCTGCAATGGCGCGCCACGGAACAGTAAATGGCAACAGGCGTGTGGAGAGAAATGCGCTGCCCGCGAGCGAAACGAAGGATGAAAATGCCGCGATTACGGCGGCAACCTGCGGACCGCCTTGCGGAATCAAAAGGAGGCCGAGCAGCAGCGAAATCACCGCAGGCGGAGCCATGCTCACGAACTGCTGCCAGTTCTTTTTCGTGATGTAGAATGCGTTATCGAAACAGAAGTTCTTCAGGCTTGCGAACAGCGTTGCGAAGGCAATCCATGGCATGACCCGCGCGGCCTCAACGCGGTAAGCCTCTGGCAACACCAGTTCAGCAAATGGCTGCGCAAGCAGCGCGATGCCAACCGCCACGGCACCGCACAGCAAGATCAGAGTCAGAATATTACCGCTCTGAACGCGGCCGGCCGCCTCTCGCCCTTCGGATGAATAGCTGCGGACAAGCATCGGAAACAGATACGGATTAAGCGAGCCGCTGAACAGCTCAACCGGCTGCCTGGCGAGAGCATACGCTGCCGCATAAAGCCCGACGCTCGCAGGTCCAAGGGCATGATTGAGAATGAAGCGATCGAGCCACCCAACTGTTTGCGCCAGCAGCGTGACCGATACAATCGGCACTCCGAACAACAGAGCGGCGCGATAACCCTGACGCGGAAAGTAAGGCCACGGCAGGTCGCGGAAAGCCACCGCGCAGGCGAGCAATCCCAAAACAAGTGTTACCAGGGAAATTCCAAGGGACGCGGCAAAAAACGTCGGTTCAATGGCCAGGACAGCGCCTACTCCGCATCCAAGCGACAGAATGCCCCGTGCGATCTCGACGCCGGCGTAAAGCCCATGACGCTGTTGTGTCTGCAACAGCGTTAAACCAAGCCGCAACACAGCGAAAGCCAGCACATAGACCGCGACGGCAACCGTGAACCACCCGGACAGGCTGGGCTGGACGATTGCCAGCAGCAGCGCGCCCAGCAACGACAGGACGCAAGACGCAACGGTCAGAACAAGCGCCCGGCCGAGCCTGCCTGCGGACGGAACACGATCCTTGCTCTCGCTGCTCAATACAAAGAGACGCACCCATCCGCCGGTGGCCATATCGAGAATTTCGCCCGTCACAACGATGAGAGCAAACATCCCGTAGTCGTCCATCGACAGCAACCGGGTCAGCACCAGCAGCAGAACGAATGTCGACAGGCGGGGCACCAGATTAGCCCCGAAATAGAGCACGACGTTCAGGTTTTTCATCGGAGACCTGCGTCTGCGAAATTCGAGGCCGGCGCCTGATCCGGCTGCAAAGCCGGCAAAACATTACTCATGGAAGTAGCGGCAGACTGAACATCGATCCGTGTGCGGAACTCTCGCGTCTTCAGATCATTCGCACGAAAGACGATGCGTGCGGCACTCTCCATAACGCCAAACGCTGGTGAATATTCCGCACCCTCAAGCGTAACGGAGACGTTCGGCTGGGCGGAGACCTGCATCAGCGCCTCGCCGCCACGTGTGACAACGACGGTCGCCCCCTCAATCCTTGCCGAACATTCCGGATGAAGCAGAAACCCAATGCTGATTGAGGTCAGCGGCTTTGACGCCTGGTCTCCCGTCGCGAGGAGTTTGTCCCGCACCGTAAGCCCGCTGGCATCGACAGTGATCGTGCGCTCACACAACAGCCCAAAATCGCGAGCATACCCGTCATGTTGAGCTGAGACATCGACGCCGTGACCCGTCTCACGCAGACCGGTAAATTCCGAAGTGGCCTTACGCCGCCAATTGAATGCACCCGAAATTTCACTCTGGTCGGTTCCATTAATGCAGAGTGTATTGTGAACCGCCGTCCCGCGCAGGCGGTCGCGGACGCTGCCACCAGAGTGGTACAGGTACGTTCCGGGATCGACGAGCACCGGTCTTCCGTCAAGATGCAGCGTCAGCGACAGCGCATCAGCGTGGCCGTGCGCCGCAATCGACAGATAGCCGAGGGGGCCATGGTCAAACACGGCCAACGACTCGCGCCCGCTCATCCGGCCTCTTGAGACCGTATATCCTCCGCGCTCGAATATGCGCGTGCCTGCGCCTGACACCGATGTGGCGTCAGGCCAGCCAACAAGAAGATTTCGCAACTGTGGAGCGCCGTAATCCGCAGCCAGATCCTGGCGGCCGGTCACGGCCGCAATCCCGTTCACAACTGATCCTATATAAAGTGGCTCATGGCCTGCGCCGGACGCTATGACACGGCCCTCATCGTCATCACCGATGCGAGGATGATTTCCCGAGCTATCGAGCAACCATCGCAAATGTTCTCCAGCAGACGCGACGCGTGCAATGACGTTATCCGGAAACGGCACGCCGGCCGCTTCGGCGACAGTGAATGCAAGCATATACCACTCGCATGTAAACGCGGTGTATGTCGGCGACTGTTCCGCACCCACGCCATCGTCGTGGATCTGACGGAATGCTTCGGCGATCAGTATTGCCCTCGCCGCCGACGCATCAATTTCAGCCCCCTGCCAAAGCGTGCCCAGAACGAAAAGAGCCGCCTCCTCCGCAATCAGATGGTTGTTTGCCGACGAATAGCGCGATGGAAAACGCTTGAGCCAGTAAGCATGCGCGGCCAAGCAAGCCGCGATCTTGCGAGAAAGCCGCGCCCCAACCCGCTCCCGGCCAACCAGTCCGATTGTCAGCAGGATCGAGACGACGCGCAGGGCCAGTTCGATTCCGGAAATCCAGTTGATCCCCTTGAACGGTGGGTTCGCATCGATCCAGCTCTCGATCAGATCGAGCGCTGACTGCGCCAATTCATCATCGTTTTCCAGTCTGGACAGCGCTGCGATCACCGGCACGAATTGCAGACGGTTCAATTCCCAGACCAGCTTCACGTCGCCGCGGAGGCGATTGTGCCGGTACTCGATATCGAAGCAATAGGCGTCATCCGGCCAGCGCAACCCCGATACGGGATCGAGATGCCAATCCATCTCAGTGGACAGATGGAAATCGTGGCCGAGCGCACGATAGATTCCAGGGGCCTTCGCGGTCGGGGCGACCGATTGCCAAAGCGCACGCGTATCGGCGTCGATCGACTGCAGCCGGTCAATATCGACTGAAAGAAAAGGCAGATCCGCGGATTCGATCGCAAAGGCTGAATAGTCGTAAGATCTCGTCGCGGACAGGCGGCGCTTTCCGGCTTCGCGCAACCGATGGCCCAGCTCCGGGATGCTCATAGCCCGCAGCCGGTTGACGTACCATCCAAGTTTGCCGAACGAACCTGCCATGTCGACAGACGATCCTAGCGTGCTTGCGGGGTCACGGTGACCGGCGCTTTAGCCTTAGGCCGGGTGGTCCTGTTCTTGATCAGCGCGGCGTACGCTCCGAGCAACTTCGGCGCCTCGTGCTCCCATGACAAGTCGCGTTCAATGCGCTGCCGGCCGAAAGCGCCCATCGCTGCGCGACGTTCAGGATCATCAAGGAGTTCGATGATCTTGCCCGCCATGTCTTTCGGATCGTTGTGCCGGGCATAAAGCGATGCATCTGCTGCGGAGACTCGCCCTTCTGTCAGATCGAATTGAACGATCGGCTTGCTCAGCGCCATGTACTCCATGATTTTGTTCATGGTGGACTTGTCGTTCATTTCGTCAGCTTTATCTGGATTAACGCAGACATCCGCCGTGTTCAGCATCTCGAAGAGATCGTGATCACTGGCGCGGCCCGTGAACGTGACAAAGTCATCCACGCCGAGCGTTTTCGCCAGCGCCTTCATTTCTTCGAGCGCGGGGCCTCCGCCGACCAGCCCGAAATGAATGTCAGACCGCTTGAAATCTTCCACAATCACCTTCACGGCGCCTAGCAACAGGTCGATCCCCTCCTGTGCACCCATGACGCCGACATAACCGATCAGGAAGCGGCGTCCCTTTCGCAACAGCGGGTTGGGGGGAATGATTTGGATGCGATTGAGGTCCGGGCCGGAGCGGACTACGAAAACGTTTTCGTCACGCATGCCGCCGCGGGTCAGTGCGATCCTGCGATAGGATTCGTTTGTCGCGAGCGAGATGTCCGCCGTTTTGAAAGTCAGCTTCTCAAGCAGGACAAGCAACCGATACAACACGTCCTTCCGGCCGAATTTCGATACATAGAGTTCCGGATTGATGTCGTGATGATCGAACACGAACATCTTGCCGAGGAAGAGCTTGAAAAATCCGCCGATCAGAAAGATTGTATCGGGGGGGTTGCATGCATGAATCACATCGAACCCGCGCGCGAAAAGAATCTTCCAGCTCAGGAAGAACTCACAAGCCAGCGCCCAGCCGTATTCGAGCGGATAGCCTGATGCACGCTTTGCTTCGAAGCGCATCCCGTGGCGATGAACATGAACGCCATCGATCAGTTCGTAGCTCTTCTGCGCGTTAAACCCCTTCGGGCAGATCACGGAGACCACGCAGCCGGCTTTCACCATCGTTTTTGCTTCCGACCATACACGACGGTCGAAAGGTACGGAGAGATTTTCGACGATGATCAGGACGCGAAGCGGCCGTCCATCCTTGACCAGGCGCGGGTCACCAGTTGATTCCGACATAACGCGCCTTCATGTCTGGAGATTCCCACAACCGGGCAAGATCGAGAACGATCTGATCTTCGCTGAGCATCGGCTCAATGCTTCGGAATTCAGGCGAAGCGTTGCCGATGATAATGACGTCGGCTGCGACCACGGTCTTTCGCAGCGAAGTCATCATGATCGAACCAATATGCGGGATCGCTTTCTCGATGTACTGCCTGTTCACACCCGTGAGCTTCGAGAGATTGACGCTCGGGTCATAAAGCTTAAGGTTGAACCCCTTGCCGATCAGACGCTCGATTAATTCGACCTGCGGGCTCTCGCGTAAATCGTCCGTACCGGGCTTGAAACTGAATCCGAGCACGGCAATGTCGCGTTGGCCGAACCCAACAACCTTCGCAATAGCTCTTTCGATCTGATTGCGGTTGCTCGGAAGAATATTGGAGAGGATCGGCACTTCGACGTCGAGTTGACGTGCAAGATACGTCAGCGCGCGTGCATCCTTGGGCAGGCAGGAGCCACCGAACGCATACCCCGGCTTGAGATAATAAGGAGAAATGTTGAGCTTCGTATCGGAGCAGAACACATTCATCAGCTCATAGCTGTCGATATTCAACGCCTGGCAGATGTTTCCAATCTCGTTTCCGAAGCAGACTTTCAGGGCATGCCATGTGTTGTCAGCGTACTTGATCATTTCGCTGGCTTCGAATGATACCGTGAAAAGCGGCGCGCGAATTCCTTCGTAGAGGTTAGCAACCGCAAGGGCGGCGGCCGGATCGTCCGCCCCGACGACGGTCTTTGGCGGTGCAAAGAAATCGGCAACCGCTGTGCTCTCGCGGAGAAATTCGGGATTGTACGCGACGGATAGCCCCTCGCCGCAGCGTCGTCCGGATTCACGCTCGAGGATTGGAATGATTGTGTTGCGCATCGAACCCGGAATCATCGTCGATCGCACGATGACAAGGTGATCGCCCTGCTTTTCCCGAAGCGCACGGCCGATTTCCGCAATAACGCTGCAGACGGTATCGATGTTGATGCTGCCGTTATCCCGGCTCGGCGTCCCGACGCAGATCAGCGAGATGTCGGTATCGCGTATCGCCTGATTGACGTCGTCGGTTGCCGTCAAGCGTCCAGACCGGACCCCTTGCTGCATAAAGTCGTCAAGACCGGCCTCCACGACCGGCGGCTTGCCTTCGCGAAAGCACTGCCGCTTGATATCATTGGTATCAAGTCCAATAACCGTGTGACCCGTGCGCGAAAAACATGCGGCCGATACCGCTCCAACATAGCCCAACCCGAAAATGCTGATGCGACGGGGAGCAGTATTTTGCGGTATAACGGCAGCAATGACCGGCAAGCGATCAGTCGCCGTTTGCGCGCTTCCCGGAGCGAGTTCGATTAGATCGGAGCCATCGAGCCATGAATTCATTTGAGCCGCCTCGTCTTTTTTTATGTCGTATGCTGACGATGATGAAAGGGAAAGACAATGCGGGATCTCATCGCTTGTTAGGCTTACCTTGCCTCAAAATGATTGCATCGATTAACGCTTTGTTAACCTACCGATCAGAACAGGATTGGATGTATAAAATTGGCTCTATAAGCGCGTCAGAACGGCGTGAGATCTAAAGACGAAGAAAAGCGTAATGCTCAGAACCACATTTCAGGTGCTTGCGTGGACCTCTATTCTCGCAATCGTGATTATAACGGACGGCCCGATTGGGTTGCGTCCGGTCACTCACCTGCCGGGCAGCGTTGAACGATTTTTCGCTCTTCTCACGGTCGCGACGCTGTTCACGCTCGCCTATCCGAACCGAATTTCCTTTATTGGGCTTTCGCTCGTGCTCGCCGTCTTCGTTATTGAGTTTGCACAGGTCGCCTCATTCGGCCGCCATGCTCGCCTGCGTGATGCTGGCGTCAAAGTGCTCGGTGTCTTCGCCGGACTGGCGGTTGGCTATTTCTTGCGGGCCGGAATTGACCTGATACGCGCGAGATTCTCGGGCGATCCAAAAGCGCTTCCCAAGGCCGCAAACCAGTCCTGATAGTCAGGTAACTGCGCATCCGGCCTTGGTGCTATCGTAAAGTTGATCGCGATTTTCCGTCAGCGACAGAACTGCTTTTTATCCAGGACGATCAGACTTCAAGAGTGTCACCACCCTTGAGATGGAGGATTTCGCGGGCCTCATCAGGCGTGGCGACCTCCAGGCCGAGCCCCTCGATAATTTTGCGCGCCAGACGCACCTGCTCGGCGTTGGACTCCGCCATGCGGCCCGGCGCTGCCCATAGGGAATCTTCAAGTCCGACGCGGATGTTGCCGCCCATCGCAGCCGCCATTGCCGCGATCGGTAACTGGTTTCGGCCGGCACCCAATACGGACCAAACGTACTGATCGCCAAACAACCGATCCGCTGTGCGCTTCATATGCAGCACGTCCTCCGGATGGGCACCGGTGCCGCCCTGCAAACCGAACACCGTCTGCACAAACAGTGGAGCCTTCACCAAGCCCTGATCGAGGAAGTACTTCAGATTATAAAGATGAGCGGTGTCGTAGCACTCGAACTCGAAGCGTGTTCCGCTTCCCGAAAGCTTGCTCAGCACATACTCGATGTCTTGGAATGTATTTCGGAAGACGATATCCTTGTTTTCGACATGCTTGCGCTCCCATTCGTGTTCGAACTTCTTGAAGCGATTGAGCAGGCCGAAGAACGCAAAGTTCATCGACCCCATGTTCAGCGATGCAACCTCCGGTTTGTAAAATTCCGCGGGCCGAACCCGTTCATCGACTGTCATGGTTGGCGAACCGCCGGTCGTAAGATTGACCACCGCATTTGAACGCTGCTTGATCACCTTGAGGAATGGCGCAAACGCTTCCGGGCTCTGATCTGGCTGGCCGGTTTTGGGATTGCGTGCGTGAAGATGAACGATAGCGGCACCCGCTTCTGCCGCGCCTATAGCTGCGTCGGCGATTTCCTGCGGCGTCACCGGCAGCGCCTTGGACATCGACGGTGTATGAATCGCGCCGGTCACAGCGCAAGTGATGATGATTTTGCGGCTCATTTCTTGTCTCTTTCTTCTTTGCAGGCTCGTGGAACTAGTCGCTCTGTTTGGCCTTGTGCGCAACCAGCGCCGCGAGACGCTCGTTGCGGCGGATCGTCAATTTCCCAACGCGCTCAGGCGTTGGCAGGTGCGGCCAAGCCTTGATGACGTGATCGACGTTAGGGCTCTGGTACACCGCAGGTCCGGCGGACGCTGCCGCGAGTTCCTTGTAAAACCCGGTGTAGCGCGCGCAGTAATCCGGGATACCACCGGGCGCGTTGAGTTCGATTGTCTCGAACGGCCCGAGGAATGACCATCGCAACCCGAGGCCATCCTTAACAGTGTGATCGAGGTCTTCGGCCGATATGTACCCCTCGCCCACCAGCCGGAAAGCTTCCGCCAGCAGCGCGCCCTGTAACCGATTGAGCACGAAGCCGTTGATCTCCTTGTTCACCGTGACCGGCACTTGACCGATGGCGCGATAGATTTCGCGTGCACGCGAAATTGCCTGAGGGGATGTCCACGGCGCCCCGCAAAGCTCGACCAAAGGCACCAGATGCGGCGGATTGACCGGATGACCGACGAGACAGCGGGCGCGGCCTTTCAGGTTCTCCGTGAAACGTGAAGCCACGATGGCCGATGTCGACGACGCCAGAATCGTATCCGGCGCGGCAAGACGATCTATTTCGGCGAACAGCGCAATCTTGTCGTCAATTTTTTCGGGACCGTTCTCCTGAACGAACTCAACGTCCTTCAGGGCATCGGCCAGATCGCTCGCCACCGAGACACGCGCCGCTGCGCCATCCGGGTCCTCGGCAAGCCCATGCTTCGCGAGCGAACGCAGCTCATCCCTAATAAGATCGGGCGCAGCACTCAATGTCGGCGCATGCGGATCGGTGATACGCACATTCCAGCCCGCGCGCGCAAAGATTGCGGCCCAGGCGCGTCCGATCAAACCAACTCCGACAATGGCGACGCTTCTTTTACTGGACATATTTTCTTGTCTTTCGCCTTACAACCACAATACCTTGCGCCGCAGATCGAGATCGTCGCGCAGAGCCTTCGAGGGTCCCTCGTGAATGATACGCCCGCGCTCAAGCGCCACTGTCGTATCCGACAACGCCAGCGCAAGATCGAGATGATGGTCAACGATGATGATCGCGACCTCCTTGCGCAACCGGTCGAACGCCTCGAACAGTTGCTCGACGACGGCGGGAGCGAGTCCCTCGAACGGCTCATCGAGCAGCAGCACGCGCACGTCACCCGACAACGCGCGCGCCACCGCCACCATCTGCTGCTCGCCGCCGGACAGATAGTCCGCGGGACTGTCAAGCCGCTCCCGGATACGCGGGAAGTATTCGTAAACCCGCTCGCGGGTCCAATGAACGCCGTTGCCGGTCTGTCGCTTCAAGCCGCCCAGCTCGAGATTGTGTTCAACACTCATGCCCGCGAACAACCCTCGCCCCTGCGGGACATACCCGATGCCAAGCCGCGCGCATTCGGCGGATGCACGCCCGACAAGTTCAGCGTCGGCAAGCTTTATCGACCCGTTTGATGCCGGCGCGATGCCCACCAGCGTCTTCAGCAGCGTGGACTTTCCGGCGCCGTTGCGGCCGAGCAGCGCGACGATTTCGTTGTTATGCAGAGTGAAATTCACGCCGTTGAGAATATGGCTCTTGCCGTAGAACGTGTCGACGCCTGCTACAGTGAGCAAGGCGCTTGCTTTCGCCGATGTCTCGCGCGGCTTCGCCGCCACGGCGGCAGCACCGGAGCCAATATAGATCTCCTGAACTTTCTTGCTGCTGCGCGCATCCTCGACGGTGCCGTCAAGCAGCACACGCCCCTCGTTCATCACCGTCACATGGTCCGCGAGCTGGAACACCCGATCAATGTCGTGTTCCACGAGCAGCACCGGTAGATCAGACGAGATGCGCTTGATGATCGCTCCAATACGTTCACGCTCGGCAGCGGCAAGCCCCGCGAGCGGCTCATCAAGCAGCAGCACACGCGGCGCGGTCGCCAGCGCAACGCCCATATCGAGCAGCCGCTGGCCGCCATAGGATAGCGCGCCCGCCTCCGCCTTCTCGATGCCCGCGAGGCCCAGATAACGGATGACCTCGTCGGTCTCGCGGTTGATCGCCTCAATAGACAGCGCATTGGTGAAGGGATCGAACCGGCGCGGATGGCGCGCCTGCACCGCGAGGCGGATATTTTCGCCGACACTCAGTTCCGGAAACAGATTGGTGATCTGGAATGAGCGGCCGATGCCTGCTTCAGCGATCTCCTCCGGTGAATGACCAGCAATAGGCTTGCCCATCAGCGAGGCCTGCCCCTCATCCGGTGGAAACATGCCGGACAGCAGATTGAATGCCGTGGTCTTGCCGGCGCCATTGGGGCCGATCAGCGCATGCAGCGTTCGGTCGGCGATTGAGATATTGATTCCCTGCACCGCCTTGATGCCGCCGAAACTCTTCACCATGTCGCGGGCGGCCAGCACCGGCCCTTCGATCACGGCTTTCGGCCGCAAGAATTCCGGCAGCGGCAACGCCTCGACCTTGCGGGCCGACATCGCTGCTTCCTCCGTGATCCTTTTACGGAACGGCGCAAGAAGTTTCTCACCCACGCCGATCAGGCCGTTCGGCGAGAACACGATAAAGCCCACAAATACGAGGCCAAACCAGAGCAGCCAGTTTTCGGTGTAGATACCGAGAAACTCGCGAAACAGGATAAAGAACAGCGCGCCCAGCGCAGGACCAAGGAAACTGCGCATACCGCCGATCACGACCATGGCCAACAGCTCGCCGGAAAACGCCACCGAGATCGGGTCCGCGGATGTCATCCGGTTCTTGTAAAGTAGAAGGATGCCGGCGAGACCGGTCAGGGCTGCAGACAGTACGAAAGCCGCGAGTTTGTAGCGATTGGTCGGATAACCTAGAAATCGCGCGCGTTGCTCGTTTTCGCGGATCGCCACCAATACGGTGCCGACAGTCGAGTTATGAAAACGCCACAGCAGCACCAGCACCACGAAGGCGATGGATGCGACGAACCAGTAATAGTTGACCTGGGAATCAAGGTTGAAGCCGAAAATCGCCGGACGGACGATGCCGCCGATGCCGTTCTCGCCGCCGGTCACATCGGTCCAGCGAAACGACACCGTGTAGAGCATCGCAGCTAGTGCCAGCGTCAGCAGCGAAAAGTAGACCCCTCGCCGCCGCAGGATGAGAAAACCGAACGGCACTGCGACGAGCACAATGACGAGGATGGCGCCGATCGCGGGACCGAAAAATGAATCGGGCATGACGTTGCGCTGGAGCAGTGCCGCGGCGTAGGCCGCAAGCCCGAACCATGCGCCATGACCGAACGACACCAGTCCGGTATGACCGACGAGAATGTTCAGCGCCATGCAGGCAATGCCGAACACGACGACTTCCGTGGCCGACGTCGTCGTCAGGCCGAGCGCGACCAGCACCGGCGGCAACGCGAGCAACCCGATGGCGGCAAGGACCAGTTGAACGGGAATCCGCTTGAGCATGACAGACGGCCTCACTCGAAGCGCGTGATTCGCTCGCCGAACAGACCGCGCGGCCTGAACACAAGCACCAGAAGCATAAGGAAATAAATCGCAGCAGTGGATGCCGCCGAGTAGCCGATGCCGACCATGACGCCCTTCACCAGCCCAACCAACAGCGCTGCAACGACGACGCCCCAGAACGATCCGAGACCGCCAATCACCACCACGACGAAGGCCGGTGTGATGATCTCATTGCCCATCGCCGGATGGATCGCATAGATCGGCGCGAGCAGCACTCCGGCCAATCCCGCAAGCCCGATACCGAGTGCAGCAACAGCGGACATGTAAGGCTGCAGGGAAATCCCGAGTGCGCCGACCATGTCAGGGTTCTGCACGCCCGCACGCACCACACGGCCGAATGCGGTTTTTCTGAGCAGGAACCATAATCCCGCGACGCAGGCGACGGCGATGCCGAGCAGGACAACGCGGTAGAACGAATAAATAAACGAGCCGATCGCTACCTGCCCGCGCAAATCCTGCGGGATCGAGTATGACAGCGGCGGCGCGCCGAAGATCATACGCAGCGCCTGCTCCGCGACCATCGCCAGTCCGAATGTCAGCAACAGGGAGAGAATGGGATCGGCGCGATAGAATCGCCGGAACAGCAGCCGCTCGATCACGACGCCGAGCAACGCCACCGCCACCGGCGATAGCACAAATGCTCCGCTGAACCCGAGATAAGGCGAGATCACCAGAGTAAGGTAAGCACCGATGGCAAAGAACGCGCCGTGCGCAAGATTGACGATGCCGCCGAGCGAAAAAATCAGCGATAACCCAAGCGCAATCAGGAGGTAGTAAACGCCGTCAAGCAGTCCGTTCAGAATCTGCTGTGCGAGCAATATACCGGACATAGTCGCCGCCCCGCGATCGATGAGCCACGCGCAACACGTGTGCCGAAACAAGGAAAGAAGAGTGCGATCCTCCGAATGCCCCGGAGGATCGCATCAAGTCGGTGTTACGACGGGAACGTGCAACTGTTCTCTTCTCTGGTAGCAGCGATGACTTCGAGGTCTTCGTTCGGACCGGGCACGGGACCGCTCGATGAGAAGATGTCCCATTGATTCTTGATCTGAGCGGCAGGTAAGGCCTTCACCGCATACATCTCGTGCATGAGCTGATGATCCGAGGCGCGGAAATAGCCCGGCCTAGTCTTCAGAAGATCGAACTTTGCACCCTTCTCGAGGTGCTCGATGATCTTCGGCGATTCCGCCGACTTCAGATCGTTCATGGACTGCGCCACGATCTTGGTGGCGATGTAATCGCCCCACGCCTGATTTTCCGGCGGCTTCCCGTACTTTTTGCTGAAGGCTGCCACGAACGCCTTGCTGCCGGGCGTGTCGAGCAGATGATGCCAGACCACCGGCCATGTGCCGACGAAGTTGCCCTTGCCCGCCGCCCAGGCCAGCGCTGTGTCGAAGCCGAAGCCCCCCACCGGATAGGTCAGGCCGAACTCAGCATATTGCTTGAGGAAATTGGTGATCTGGTTTCCGGCGAGATTGATGACGACGAGATCCGGTTTCGCATCACGGATTTTCAGCAGATAGGCCGAGAAATCGGTGGCGTCGGTCGGCACCAGATCGTCACCGGCGAACTGGCCGCCGTTGCCTTCCATGAAGCGCTTGGCGACGCGCAGCAGGTCATGACCGAATGCATAGTCCGCCGTCAGCGAGTACCACTTCTTACCCTTGACGAGACCTTCCTGAAGGAATGAGCGGCCCACCGTCTTCACATACATCGAGTTCTGGGACTCGACATGGAACATGTAGCGCTGGCAATCCTTGCCGCGCAGCGCATCCGAGTTGCCGCCGGTGTTGATGAACAGCGTCTTGTTGCGCGATGCGACCTGCGCGATGGTCAAGCACGACGCCGACGAAATCTCGCCGATGATACAGGCGACCTTGTCGCGCTCGATCATGCGTTCCGCCTTGGTCGAAGCGGTCTGCGGATTGACCGAGTCTTCCTTCAGCAACTCGACCTTGCGGCCCATCACGCCGCCCGCCGCATTGATTTCTTCCACCGCAAGATCCGCGGCCATCACGCCGTATTCGCCAAGTGGCCCGAGAAAGCCGGTGCGCGGTGTCAGATGGCCGAAACGGATGACGTCGGCCGACTGAGCGCGCGTCGCTCATACGCCCGCCTCCGCAGCCTTGCCGTGGGAAGTGGACGTGCCGAAATAAGCCTCGATCACACGCGGGTCGTCCTGGATCGCGGACGGACGGTCGCTGGCAATGACCTGGCCGTAGTCGAGCACAGTGACGTTATCGGCGAGCGCCATGATGAGATCGACATGATGCTCGATCAGCAAGACGGAGATGCCCAGTTCCGCGATCCGGCGCACCATCTCCTCGAGTTCATCGATCTCCTGGGTCGTCAGGCCGGCGGCCGGCTCATCGAGCAACAGCAGCTTGGGCTTCGAGGCCAGCGCCCGCGCAATCTCGAGCCGGCGTTGCAAACCGAATGGCAGGAAGCGCGCTTCTTCATTTGCGTATGGCAACAGGCCGACAAATGCGAGCAAGCCGATGGCCGTCTTGCGACATTCGAGCTCCTGGCGGCGCATGCGTGGTGTGCGCAGCAATGCATCGAACACACCGTAAACCAGACGCTGGTCGTACCCGGCCATGACGTTTTCCAACACGCTCAGCTCTCCGAAAAGCTCGGTGTTCTGAAAAGTGCGGGACAGACCGAGACGCGCAATCTCGAGTGAGCGCCGGTCCGTCAGGTCGATGCCATCGAGACCGAACTCACCCTCATTTGCGCGATAGAAGCCGGATATGGTGTTGACGAAGGTCGATTTTCCCGCGCCGTTCGGGCCAATCAGGGCGTGAATTTCCCCGCCCTTTACCCGCAGTGAGGCCTTGGAAAGCGCAGTTAGGCCGCCGAAGCGCACGGTCAGACCATTCGCGACAAGCTCCGACGACTGTGTCGTTTTCTCACGCCGGAGCGCCGCCTCGGCCGGAAGACCTTCGGATGCGTCAGGCACGGGCTCCGCAGGGCGGAAACGCTTGAATAAATAGGCGAGCGTGCCGACGATGCCGCGCGGCAGCGCGAACATGACCAGCAACAGCAGCGCGCCATAGGCGAACTTCTGCCAAAGCTGGAATTGCTGCAAGTACTCCGGCAGGTAAGTCAGGATATAGGCGCCGATGACCGGCCCGAAGGTTGATCCGGCACCGCCAAGGATCACCATCAGCAGAAAACGGACGCTGTCCGAGAACGTGAATATGTCCGGCGAGATGTAGGAGTTCAGAAACGCATAGAAGGTTCCGGCTATACCGGCCGTGACGGACGAGATCACAAAGGCCATCGTGCGCATGCCCGTGGGATTGATGCCGAGCGCGCGTGCGGCGGTCTCGCTCTGCGAGACCGCGAGCATGGTACGGCCGTAGCGCGACAGCTTCAGGTTATGAATGAGCAGCGTGAGCACGAACAGCGTGACCGCGAGAACGCCATAGAATGCGAAGCCCGACAGCGGAATGCCGAAGATGTTCGGTCGGGGGATCGACGTCAGGCCAGTCGTCCCGCCTGTAAGCGACTGCCATTCGATCGCAACGTTCTCGACGATGATGCCGAACGCGATGGTGACAACCGCCAGATAGACGCCGCGCACACGCACCGTGGGAAACGCCAGAAGCACACCAAAGAGGCCGGAAACGATGGCCGCGCCGATGCCGGCGGCAACGATATCGAAGCCCAGCCGCATCGCGAGGATTGCGCCGGTGTAGGACCCAAGCGCGAAGAGGCCCGCCTGCCCCAGCGATACAAGGCCGGTCATACCGACGAGAACGTTCAGACCCACGGCAATCACGCCGTAGATCAGGAACAGCATGAACAGCCGCAGTTCATACTCGTTATCGGCCATCAGGGGGACGGCAACGAGAATGATCGCGAAGATCAAAAATCCGATCGGGCTGAGGTACTTCATACCTTGGTCACCTCTCGCTTGCCGAACAAGCCCTGCGGGAAGGCAAGCAACACCACGATCATGATGCCGAAGCCGATGATTTCCCGGGCGGCGGTCGAGATGTAGCCCTCGACGAATTTCTCCATCACGCCAAAGCCGAGGCCGACGATGACAACACCCGGCGCGCTCGTAATGCCGCCGATGATCGCAACCGCGAATCCTTTGAGGCCGACCAGCGTGCCCATGGTGGCCGACACCTGGATCACCGGAGCGACCAAAACGCCGGCTGCCGCCCCCAGCAACGACGCCAGCCCGAATGAAAAGGCGACGATTCGATTGACGTTGATACCCATCAGCGCTGCCGCACGCTTGTCATGAGCGACGGCCTGCATGGCGCGTCCCACCAGCGTATGGCGCTGCATCAGGCGCAGGCCGATCATGATCAGGACAGCCACTACGGGAATGATGAGTTCTTGCGGATAGACGCCGGCTCCGAAGATGTGAATCGCGCTTTTCACGCCGGGCGACGGCAGCGGCCGCGAGAAGCCGCCGAACTGAATCGTGGCGAGGGATTCGATCATGACGCCGACTGCGATGGTCGTTAGCATCCAGCCGATCGAGGTTGAACTGGTCGCGAACGGACGAACAGCAAAACGCTCAAGCAAGACGCCGAACACGGCGCCCGCAGCGACGCCGAGCGCGCAGGCAACAGCCAATGGCAATCCGGCATCGACTCCGAGAACGGCAAGTACCGCACCCAGCATCAGCGTGTCGCCATGGGCGAAGTTTACAGCCTTGGCTGACGACCACATGATGTGGAAGCCGAGCGCAACGAGGGCATAAATGCCTCCGATGGCAAGGCCCGACAGGATGTATTGAATGGTTGTCGTCACAACTCGATTTATCCTTGGGGGAAACAGCTTGGGTGAACTTCACTTGCGGCGGATCGCGTGACTCATACGCGTCCAGAAGGCGCGCGCCACACCTGCGCCGCGCCGCGGATGACCGATGGCCGCGAGGGGCCATCGGTGGAGATCGGATTGCGATCAGTTCGTCTTGTTGAAGCTTGTCTGCTCGATGGGAAGAAGTTTGCCGTCGGACCAGACCGTGAGCTTGTAATACTTCGGCAGAATGGCGTCCTGGCGCTCCGGATCGGCCGCATCGAACGCCGGCTTGTAGTCGGCTACGAGGCCTTCGTAGTTCACGGTGTAGAGAGCTTCGCGAACCTTCTTCCAGTCGTACGATCCGGCCTTCTCGATCGCCTTGGCAATGATGTAGACCGCGTCGTAGGCGTTGCCGACGCCCGAACCCATCTTGATTTCCGAGGGATCCTTGACGCCATACTTCGCCTGCAGCTTTTGCCAGAACGCTTTCTTCTTGGGATCCATCTCGCCCATGAAGGTGTAGGTCTGCACGACCTGGACGCCGTTGGCGAGCGGCCCGGCAAGTTCACCGAGGTTTCCGGCGATGCCCCATGCACCGATAATCGCAGGCTTGTAGCCAACCTTATCCATGGAGCGGACGATCTGGTTGCCCTCGCGGTCGAGCGCCCAGAGCAACACCACGTCCGCGCCTGCGTCGCGCGCACGCATGACCTGCGGCGTCATGTCCTGATCGTTCCAGTTAAATGTCTCAGCGGCTGCAAGCTCCTTGCCAGCCTTGGCCATCGCATCCTTCACGTCGGGCAGCGCGCCATTGCCCCAGCCGGTGTTCTCGTAGAGAAATGCGATCTTTCCGGTCTTGGACGACTTCAGTGCCTGTTCGACGAGGAAGCGCGCGACCCACTTGTCTTTCGCCGAGACGCGGAACATGTAGTTTGGATTGCGACCGTTCTCGATCGCTTTGGTGTTCGCGGCCAGCACGCCGACATAGGGAATTCCGATTTCATTCACCGGCTCAGCCTGCGCAACCGCGACAGTCGAGTGATATCCGCCGAGGATCGCAATGCACTTGTCGGAAAGCGCGATCCGGCGCGTGTTGTCAACGCCCCGCGGAGGTGCGCCAGCGTCGTCATACTGAACAAGGCTCAGCTTTTGGCCAAGGACACCGCCCTTGGCGTTGATTTCATCGATGGCAGTCTCGGCGCCCATCTTGATCGCCAGCCCGCCGAACGCCGCCGGCCCGGTGACGGCCGCCGAGTTGCCGATGCAAGGCTTTTGCTGCGCATAGGCAGGAGCCATCGCCAGCACAAGCAAAGCGGTTCCGGCAATCAGCCCGTCTCGTATCCTCGTCTGCGAAATCATGTCGACATCTCCCGCTCTTCAATTGAACAGCCGCAAGGCATGTCCGGTGAGGTCGAGCTAATCGGAGGCGCGTCGGCCAAACAAAGACCAAATTCCGATGAGATCTATAGGTATAACCTATTGATGCCGCACTGCACGCGTTTGATGCACATAGATCAAATGCAAACGCATGATTCAGTTGGAGAAATTACGACAATAGGCAATAGGTAATTATAACTGCTCAATAGATTTGCATCGACCGGCTGATAAAAATCCGACGGCGCATGCTCAACGCATCGAGATCTCAATGGACCTACGACAACTCAAATACTTCGTGCAGATTTCGGACAGCGGAAACTTCTCCCGCGCCGCCGAGGTGCTGCGCATCGCACAGCCTTCACTCAGCCAACAGATCAAGAGCCTGGAGGAAGAACTCGGTGTTCAGCTTCTGGTGCGCCACGCCAGAGGCGTCACCGTGACGGAGCAAGGCCAGCAGCTCTATGACCGCGCCTGCCGGATTCTCCAGGAGGTCGATGACGCCAAGGATTCAATCCGTCTCCAATCGTCGGATCCGTCCGGACGCGTCACTGTCGGCCTCCCGACATCGGCGTGCCGCGGAATTTCCGTCGAGCTCATCCGCACGATGGGAAGACTTCTGCCGAATGTGAACCTTCATATCGTCGAAGCAATGACCGGCTATCTCGACGAACTGATTCAAGCGGGCCGCCTCGATGTGGCGCTGCTTTACAATCACAAGGCCTTCGAACACGTCGCATGGACCGAGATGATGACGGAAGAACTGATGCTTTTCGTACGCAGCCACCACTCCCTTGCGAAGCGAAAATCAGTCCCGTTTCAGAACGTCTTCAAATCGCCTGTTGTGTTGCCTGGCCGCCCGAACGTGGCGCGCGCTCTGATCGAGCAACTTGCCGCCCGACACGACATTGCCATCAACGTCAAGGATTGCGACAGCCTGCCGGCAATTGCCAAGATGGTCTGCCATTCGGGATTTCTGGCGATCATGCCGCATTTCGCATTTTTGGATGAAATCGCGCGAGGAGAGATGGTTGCAGTACCCATCGTCGATCCCACCCCATCATGGACGTTGTCCGTGGTGGTTTCGCAAAGAACCATGAATACGCGCGGCAGCGAGGCAGTGGCCCGCGCGATGGCGGACCTGATCGCGGACATGGTGGAGCATGGGACCTGGCGCGCAAGGCTTCGCGGGGGAAGGACAAACAAGCCGTTGCCCGCGTGAAATGCGGCGCGCTTGAACTTGCTGCGACGTGTGTCGGCTTTCAGGCATTGCAAGAGCGAACCGAGGATATCGTTCGGCAGGCACCAATAATTTATCTCCATACAATGTCCGCTATGGGCGATTATACGCGGCAGAAAGGTCAAGCTGGCTCGGTCGCTCGCATCTCGGCGCAACTCGTCGAAGACCTTGTGATCAACGCGATCCGGGAGCACCTCGCGGTCGACCCGCAAGCTCCCGACGATCAGCTCAGACGTCATGTCGTGGATTCCGTTTCTGACGTCATCGTTTACCCTAAGAAGATCACGATCCGCCTGCAGCCGGATCATGCGGATGCGATCGAGATCCCATGGCAAGCCCCGGCGAAGAAGAGTCCCGCGCTTCCGCCGCCCTCTCGCCGCAAAAGTTCGACAACTGGTGTCTTAGAGACTCATCGTCGTCAAAGAAGCCCGCATTTGGCGGGCTTTTCTAGCGTTTGAGAAGGATATTCTCTGAAGGCCGGACTGGTTGGCTGGGGAACTAGGAAAAAATTGGGCCACCATTTAAGTTTATGAAATCGTTCAAGTCACTGATTTTTTTGCCAGATTAGGGACGGCATGCTACGTCGTAGCGCTACCATTCCACTTTGGATTTCGTCCCCCAGATGGCAATTGCTACCAACATTCTCCGCCGTGCCGGAAGTCGGAACTATCAGGTCCGGGTCTATGTGCCGAAGGATTTGCAGGCCCGCATGGGCAAACCCGGCAAGCCCCTCAAGCAGATTTGGAAGTCCCTTGGCACAACTGACGCCCGCGAGGCCAAGCGCCTCGCCCGCCCCATTGTCGATCAATGGGAGCGCGAGTTTGAAGAGCGGCGGCAGGTTCGGAAACTGACCGAGGGGGAACTACAGAACGCGATTTGGCGTCGATACATGGAATTGATCGCCGCAGATGAAAAGTTTCGAACGACGCTGCCTACGGAAGACGATTTAACCGTTATCTGGAAGCACCTTGAAGCCGAATTTGGCGAATACGAGATCGACGCATTCCGCATCTTTGAGTCGATCCGGGACACGTTCGAGGAAAATCAGCGTGAGCGCACTGCCCGCCTCGCCCAGATGAGGGCCGAAGCCGCGCGCGGCGAAACCAAGTTGATTGCCGAGGTCGTGCAACAGGTCATCGATGATCGCAGCTTGGGCGTCGATATTGGTTCACCGGAGTATCGAAAACTTGCTCAGGGCCTGCAACGTGCCGAGCTAGAGGGACTAACACGCACGGTGGAGCGCGATGCCGGTGATTTCTCCGGCGCGCCAAAGGACAAGCTGGTCCAGCCGCCCACAGTATTTGATCCACCCAAGGGCGAGCAAATCCTAGAGCTTTTCGACAAGTATGCTCGGCAGCGATCCGCGCGCGTTTCGAAGGATACTTGGGACCAAAACCGCAAAGTGGTCGCGCTGTTCGATGACTTCGTTGGCGGCAAAGCGCATATCTCTGCGCTCAATCGAAAGAACGTCCGCGATTGGAAAGACAAGCTGTTCGCTTGGCCGGTGAAGGCCATTGAGTCGAAGGTGTTTCGCGGCTTGTCATTCTTGGATGTTATCGAAAAGAACAAGACCGTGGGTAAGCCGGTGATCCAAGACAAAACGATCAATCGGTATCTCGCGGCGCTAGGCGGCTTCTGCGAATGGTTGTTGGCGAACGATTTCATCCGCGAGGACGTTATGCGCGGCATGTATCTGGAAGTTGATCGCAAGAAAAAGACTGTGTTCCCCTACACTGCCGATCAACTTAAGACGATCTTTGCTTCACCGCTCTTCCACAAGTGCGCTGGGAACGAACGCGAACACAAAAAGGGATCAGTCGAAATCCGCGATTGGCGATACTGGATTCCGCTGATCGCGATTTATTCCGGCGCGCGCCTCGGTGAGATTGCACAGTTGCGTAATGGGGACATTCGCCAGCTTCACGGCGTCTGGATTTTCCACATCACCGAGGAAGGCGAAGGCGGCAAGTCGGTCAAGACGGATGGATCGCAGCGTGTGGTGCCGGTTCACTCAAAGCTGATACAAATGGGCTTCCTGAAATTCCATGCGCGGCAATCTGCAATGGGCGAGAAGCTGTTCCCTGAAATGAAACCGGATGCGCGCGGCTATATTTCCGGCACGGCATCGACATTCTTCAATGACTATTTTCGGAACATCGGAGTGAAGATTGATCGGTCGCGAAACTTCCATAGCCTTCGACACAACGTCGCGGATGCGTTTCGCGCCGCTGGCTATCTAGACGAACAGCATGGCGTGCTGTTGGGCCACACAAAAGGCAGCACTACCGGCAGGTATGGCATCATGCCGGAAGGTCCGTTGCAGGACCGAGTGAAAATGATAGAGGCAATTAGCTATCAGGTTTAGCTGGCGGCTCGATTTGCTTAGGAGCGTCTCGCCTTTCAATCTGCTCCAACTTTGCCGGAGGCAGATTACCGTAAAGCTCTTGAATTTGCTTGGGGCGCGAAATCATGGCTTCGGCAATGATATTTACCAGCGTGAAAAGCTTTACCGCTATCTCTCTGTTGTCTTTTAAATCAATCTGACCGGGATGCACGGCATCGTTCCCAATCACGCGAACAATGTCCAACGCTTGTTGAATTTGCGGCTCAAGGCCGCGCTTCACTAAGGTTGAAATATCATCGTTAATATTCTTTCCAGGCAGACCAAGCTGCATGCAAAGTTTCTGAATACAAAGACGCAGCAACGCGGCAGCCCCGCGCGGTGACGTCGTTATGATCTTTGCAGCCTCCTCAAAATCCAGCTTTATCTCATCGTCCATGTCTTCATTAGGATCGACTGCAAATGACGCAGCAGGAAAGATAACTTGATCGTAAATCCAGATAGCGAGCCCCTTGCAACTAAAGCATCTGCTAACCCAACAATTATCGAGCCGGTCGCTCAAATATACGGATTGATCCTGAGTTTCGAAGAACGGCTTGCGGGACAATCGCTGCTTAAAATATCGAAGGAGATCGCGTTTCATATCTGCATTATACGTTCGGTCGTCATTGATCAGATCAACGATGTTTGAGGCCGGAACTTGCGGGCGATCTGCATCCGAATAGCCCTGAGCAAATAATCTGATCCAACTCTGGTGCGCGAGTGCCCCACATGTCGGGCAACTAAACGACTTTCCCCCGAGAACTGGATGAACTTGCTTTAATGCCATTAGAGTGCCCCCTTATGCCTTAACGACTGCATTCGCTTCAAATCGCGCGGCGCTTCCACTTCAATAAAGTCGTCGGCAACAATCCATTTGCCGCTGAACTTATCCCAAAATCTGATCGCGTCGAATTGAAACGCGAACTCATACACACCCCAACAAACAAGTCCGCGCTCTATCTTCTCGCCGGTCGCGTCGAACGGCACGCGATTGTATCGGCAGCACGCAGCTATCTCATCATAGTTTTCTTGAACGTAGGGTTCCTGCAACGCCACATGATACGGGTGTGATGACCGCCACCGCCCTATCCGCTTCACACGCCGCGCCGGGAAAGCCGGTTCGGCCTTTAAGAACTCCGGCAGACGCGCAATAGCCTTCGCGATCCGACGCGCTTCGTCGGAGGTCAGATGCTTCCAGTAGTCATCGAACTGCGCCGCGTGCAGATCATCGCGGCAATAAACCGACGCCAGCACGATGCCCGTGGCATCCTTGACCACGTAACCGTGTTGCGTCCTTTCCACCGGCCAAGGCGGTGGAAAGCGCCGTTTTTGCCCGCTTGACTCCATGAGAACAAAATAAGAACATACCGGGAGGCGGTCAACGCGGAACAGCAGAGTGTCGGCACTTCCAGAGCCAAATCCACAATCGGAATTGGAGCGGCTGGAAGCCGCAGCCGATCAGGCCATTGCCGCGTGCGACGGCGATCTGCGCGCGACGATCCGCGCGCTGATCTTGGCGAACGAATTTTTAGAGGCCAATACCTCTAAGGGTTACGTGCGGGGATATGAGCATGGAAGGTTCAAAACTTATTCGGGCTAGTGTGGAGCGTGTCATGTTCAATGTGGCGAACGATCTGAGAGAGCGATTTGACTATGCCGCTTATTTCTATCTGAGCGCGTGGGAGCGTGATCCGAACATGCGCATTGAAGGCAACACGATCATCCGCGAGGAAGACGACTTCGAAGAAATAATGATCGACACGTTTGAAGCTTTACGGGATTCAGTCGAAGCGGTGCCCGCAGCGCTTCTCAGCAACACCCTGGAATTGCGATCACAGATCGGACCGGAGCGATTTGAACAGATCGTGGTGGAACGTATTCAGGCAATCGGCGCGGGATCACTGCCGCGAGACGCGACTGAATTTGTCGAAGCGTTGAACCGAATATTGCAGGACGCGAGCTAGAATTTATCTTTGTTCGGATCAGTCTGCCCTTGCAGCTTCGCCATGCGCTCTAGCGCTTCCGGGCTGGTGTCGCCTCTTTCGATCAGCGCGGCTAGTTCGGTAAGTTCGTCGTCTTGATCACGTTTTGATTCCGGCAACAGCGGCGGAAGAGAAACAATGCCATATTCTGCCAAGAATTCGTCTAGCGGATGATATACACGCACCGGCTCGTTTGGATTTCGAATCCTATTGAGCGCATGGTCAAACATTGCATTGGTGATTGTGTAGGTCTTTTCTCTGCGAAAGCGCCATCCCCTACCGCGACTACGACTCGCAATTTTTCCATAAAGAGCGGATGCAAAATGAATTAACTGTTTTCGCGTCAGGCGCGTCGGATAGATTCCGGCTTCCTGCGCTCTTCGTCTCAACACTATGCCGGTATAGACCGCGCCATAGCCACCAGACAAAAACAGCTTGATCCAAAGGCCCACGAAAAATCCCCCGCACCAGATTATGAGCGCGAGGGATCGACGGTTGCAAGAGACTAGCCCGCAATCTTCTTGTCTATCTCTTTCAGGAAGGCCTCTACTACGACCTTCGCTCGCTTCAGGGCCAGCATCTCCCTTTCGATTTTTGTCCGCTGCTCGGGACCTACTGAAGCCTTGATAGCTACATCGACGCTAGCGTTGTCATTCGTATCGCCAGACTTCGAGAATCCAACTTTAAACCGGATCGACGTGCCAGGCTTTTGTCTAACGTCTAGCTTGTCACGCAAAGTGATCGCCTTCTTACCCGACCCCGATCCAATAACGCGTATATTGCTGCCCATTTATGCCCCTCCAAGTAAGCTACCTACTAATCTCAATCTAGAATCATTCGACTGGCCGCCAAACTGCCGGAAGATGATTCCGCATTTACTTAGGCGGCGCAATATGCCGGAGCCAATCGACCGGTATCCATTCATAGAGAACGCCGAACGCTACCAACGCCAGTGCTATAGGCACAAGACCGTCCGTGCCGTAGTTGCGAATAAAGTAGATCGCTCTCATAGCTTTAAGGCGCGCCCTCTCGGAGCGTGCAAATAACTCATAGCGAGATCGATATCGACGCATTTCTTGCCGAAGGAATCGAGCAGCGCCCAAATTGAGTGCGCGAAACTCTTCCGTTGTTTGGGGCACGCGCCCGAAATCCTCATATTCATGTCGAACCTGCATTATCAAGAGTTCTCGAGGGCTCTTTAACGGATGGTAAAGTCTCTTCGAGACGACACGCTTTCCGTAGTTCTCCTTCCGCTTACGTCGTAACCGTTCTGGCCACCACCAATGGGCGGCCAACGGCCCGAATATTAGTGGACGGTAGTGCATCAAGCCCAACGCATTGGCGATGGATTCTTGACCAGTGGAAAATAGAACGCCGGGATACTTGCCGTTCAGGTAGTCAAGAATCCGTTGCTGATACTTAATCGGAAAGTTGTCCAGCGCCGTCGGTAGCATTGCCTCACGCTGCGTTTGGAGCGGCGTATCTTCGACGTTCCGGATATCAATGAAGTAGTAAAGCAAAAAAATAACAAAGAAGTAGGTCAGTGAAATCAGCAACAGAAATACGAACACCCGATTGTCAAACGTTATCGAAAGACCGCCGAGCGGTATCTTATCGATTGTCACATCAAACGCCTTGATGGTGATCGCCAACACCGACGCAACAAGCAGGTTGCGCTTCACAGCGCGCGTAGCTGGCGATAACGGGTCAAGACCTGTTGGCAAAGGAAGACTCGGCAATCGGATGAACCAATTGCCGAGCATTATCACAGTGCCCCGGTTAGCCATAGCCGTCAGCTAGAACCATCCTCAAGAAAAGGGGCAGACCGGACAAGGCTAGAGCAAACCGTCCCGGTCGGCCTCTCTTAGGATTTCGCCCGCGAGCATACGGGCAATTGTCTCAGGCGGAGTGTTTCCTAACTGCGTCGACTTTCTGCCCAAGGCTCCAATTACCGTGACGATCCCGGCCTTAACCTCGAATGTGAACCGGTAGAATTGACCGTCATGTTCAATTTTGAATTCGGTCGCCATGTTCAAGCCCCTTCTATCGCATCCGGCAGTATCGACAGCGGCCAGATGTTGCCGCGCTGTCCCAAAATGAGCTTGATCTGATCAGCAGTGACCTTGCCGGTGAATGGGCATGGCTCAAGGGCTGCGATGGCTTCTGCCATCTGGTTGAGCCGGGTGTTCTCAATGTAGACTTCCATGACTTCCTCACGTTGGTGATGCAACGCGCACATAGATTCAGAATCTGAAACGGAAATCAAACAAGTATCCGTTTACTTTGGAGCTAAAATTTTGGTGCCACCGGCTGATGAGGCTGATCCCGCAGCACGACGTTCTGCGAGGCTAATTCCTCGTCTTCCAAGCGAAGCCGATACTTAGAACCGGGAAATACACCCGCACGTGTCAGCGTCAACTTTAGTGATGGCTGAATTGTCCAAATATAGCGCGAAAGGCCCGGCGCTGATGGCTGCAATCCATATTGGTCTGAAATCGATTTAACTACGTCCGCCTCCGGCGACTGCGAAGAAAATTCCGCTGTAATCAGATAAAGACGCTTAACCGGGAGATTGTCCGTGTAGCTCAGTCGAATTGATGTCGATGAGGTGGAGCACTGCCTAGTCGCTAAAATACCCCGGACGCATTTAATGTCCAATGATCCAAGTATCGGTCCGATGCTGGACTCTTCCAAACCCGTCGTAATCCCAAACATGTCTCGCTTCTGCTGCGCCGCTGCCATTTCACCGGAAGCGATCAAGACAGCACCAGCGAGCAGCACCTCAACAACCTTCATTGCGTCTTCCTCCCCAGCCGGAGGCCATCATAAGTCGCCTTGGCTTTCGGACTCAACCGCTAACGGCCGTAGCGATGCCGCCATACAATCCGGCGATGTTCAGCATAGAGCGCCGCCGCCCCCTTCTTTAAGTCCGCCGTCGCCGCGAACAAATTCCCGGTAAGCCGGATGCCTGTAACGCTGCCGGGTGCCATCAACGTCCACCGCCTGACGTGCGGCCCATACTTCCAGAAATCCCGGACGATGTAGCTAGGCCAGCCCTCGTCCGGGTTTGGTTCGGTATGGGTTTGATGCTGGCGGTCCGTAGCCCATTCTCCACCGGCACGCCGTAGAGCCTTCCTAGCCGCCGCAGCCTCATCGGCACTAACCTGAAATTCCCCGTGAACATGCAGCCGGTGAAAGCGATCCTCGTTTTCCTGTAGAACGATATGGAAGCTAACCGGGCGTCCCAAAGCCTTGGCAAGTTCGCGCGCGATGCGCCGCAGAAGCCAATTAGCCGGATCAGGATTCGACCTAGCCTTCTTTTCAACGTCATCCCGCAAATTGAGGTTCAGCGTATGCACAGGCTTCCGAAGGCTTTTGAGCGCATGGTGCAAATAAAGGACGCGAAGCTGATCAGAAGTATCACGCCATTGAGCCGGGGTCTTATGGGCGCGGACCGGATCAAGGGCGTAGAAGCCGCGCCACCATGGTGAGGTATGGGATCGGCGGGCGGGCGCGCTCGCTTTTATGAGGGCTGTTAGAGAGGTTGATAAGGGGGAGAGAGAATGAGGGATACAAACTGAAGTCCCCTTAGAAGCTCCAACGTGGGGAAATCGCGCGAGACCCTGCAAATCACGCAAAAATCCTGCGTCCCGATATACCGAAACGGGGCGGCTGGAATTTACCAGTTTGTCGAGTTTGATCGATTTGCGCGGTTCGGCGTGAAGAGCTGCGGGCGGGACGCTATAATCCATGGAGATCGGGCTTTCTGGCAAAGGCTGTTCGGTCTTTCTCCTTGGCCCCTGCGTTTCCTCAGACGCAGGGGCCGCTTTTATATATAGCGTCCAATCACAAGCTTTCGGTCGCTCAGCGCCGCATGATGCCGCCCGGACGCTGTTGGGTGCGGATTTCGTCCGCGACCATCTTTCGGATTGCCGGTTCAACGCTCCGGGCGATGTTCTCGCCCAGCTTGGCGTGATCCGCTGCCGATTGACCCGGCGAGCCCTGCACAGTGACGGCGATAGATGGCGCGATGACGGTGTGACCGCCGATCATGGGCGCGCTCGCCGTGCCGCCAACCAAGCCGCCGTCAGCAAAGCGTGGGATGGCGTTGTCGTTTACGGCCTTAAGCAAAGGCAGATGCCGCGCGGTCGCCCGAGCGTTCACAACGAATTCGCCGTGGGACAATCGCGCCGGGATAGAGTCCGAAGTGCCGGTTCCTGGCCCTGACACATAGCCGCCCTCGGCAAAGCCCAGCATCTTCGAAATACCGCCCATGAGGCCGCCGACGCCGCCGTTGGCGCCTGCCGTGCCGAACATCTTCCCGAACGCGCCCTCGCCCGTGATCGCGGCCATAAGGGCCTGCTTGGCAAAGTTCTTGAACACGTCCGACATAATGTCACCGAACGACGTTCCTTTTTGCCCCAAGCGATCGAAGACGTTCAAAAGCTCATTGCCCGCGAACCTCAGCGTGTCCTGCATCCCTTGGAATGCGGTTTGCTGTTGGCGCGCGGCGGCCGCAGCGGCCATCATGCGGTTTGCCTGTTCGGTAATCGCCGGGTTGGTTGCTTCGGTTACGCCGTAAAGCTCTTTGCCCGCCGCCGCGTTGGCGCGCTTGGCGGCTTCCTCAAGCTGGGCGACAAGCGTTGCGCGCTGGCGCGCTTCGCTGTTCTGCCCGATGGTCGCGGTTTCCGCCTGAATGATCGCGATGCGCCGGTTGCCCTGATCCAGCGCAGTCTCGAACGGGTCTCGCGGTTCACTCGCCGCAGGCGTGGTAGGTGCCGCTTTGGACAGATCGCCGCGCACCTTTGTCTGGGCGTCGATGGCCTCGCGCATCGCTTGGCGGACCGCGTTGGGGTTGCCGAGCAAGCCCGCAAGCTGGCGGCTAGATGGCGATCCATTTTCGGCAGTCTCGAAGCCCGGTTCGCCGCGCATGATAATGCCGGACGCAGCGGAATCTGAGGTAAGGCCGCGCGCACGCATGAACTCGGTGAACTTCGCCCAGAATGGCGAGTTACCGGCCTCCGCGAAGATGCCGGGGATTTCTTTCAGCGCGGCGTAAAGCTGGTTCGCCACGGAAACTGCGCTGGCGAGGTTCTGATACACGTTCACCCAGCTTTCCTGATAGTCCATGCCGAGCTTGGCGAGGTCCGTCTGAATGGGCTTGAGCCGTTCCGCCAACACGCGCTGCGCTTCCTCAAGGCGGTTCTTGAGATCGATCGCGCGGGCAATTTCCTCGGGCGAAACGATTTCCGCCGCCGCGAGCTTGTCGGCATTGGCGAGCATTTCCCGGAGATAGTTGGAATTGGCCCGTAGGTTGTCGGTGATCTTGCTTCCGAACGCCTTCTCAGACAGGTCCAGCGCGGCCAAGCGATGCCCCTTCTCAAGAGCGTCCGTGATCAGGGCGACCGTAGCCCGCAACTTCGCTTCATTGCTGGTCGCCGCAGAGATTGCCGCGACGTTGCCGTTACCGGCGAAGTTTCCGTTCTTGACCATTTCCGCGATGGTCTTTTCGAGCACACTGCCGCCAAGTGCGCCTTGAGATTTCTGCGCGAAGCGATCCAGCCCCGCGTTGATGTCGTCAACGGTGAGCTTTAGGCCCTCGCCGCTTTTCTGCATCCGCTGAAAAAAGTCGGTCGATAGGCCAGCCCTGCCCGCCTTCTCTGCGGTCTCGTTGAACTCTTCGATCTTCTCTTTCGCCAGATCGGTTGCGTAACCCATGAGCTTGAACATGCCAGCGGTCGCGCCGATGGCGACGCCAAGCGGCCCCAGCACCCCCAGCACCGATCGCAGCCCCAGCGCCGCCGATCCAGCAGCGCCGCTGGTCGCCAAAACGGACGCGTTCATGTCAATAAACTGCTTGGCGATCTGCTTGGTTACGGTCCCGGCAAGCGCGCTCGTATCCTTCATCCCGCGCTTGAAATCGTCCAGATTGACGCGAACCGGGATGTTAAGCGCTGGCGTCGGCATTCTCAGCTCCCACGAACAATGCGGTCAGGACATTCATGGCGAGCATGGCGTTCGGTGCGAGCGCCTTTGCGCGGACATGCGCGTCTAGAAGCTGTTCCGCTTCACCCCGAAGCAAGCCCCCACCGATCAGACCAAGCTCTATGACGCGTTCAACGTCTTCCGTTGAATAAACGCCTTCCTCGAAACGGCGGAAGCACGCAGCAGGCGTGTTGCCGTATTGGCCGGGCAAGCCGCGAACCTGCATCATGAGCCGGACGCGCGGGTCGCCAAGATCAAAGACATGCTTGCCACCTGCCCACGTGATATCTCGCGCACACTCGCTCATTTGAATACCTCGTTCGCCGCTTCGTTGATCTTGTCTTGCATGTCGTCTTTCATTTCCCGGTAGGTCGAATAGAAAAATGAGCGCGCCGGTTGCTTCGCCGTGCCAAACTCAAATGCTTCGGCGTAGTCGTAGCCATCCTTTGTTGTCGGATCGCCACCCGCCTGCACGATCACTTCAAGATCGTGCGCGCCTTTGACAACGGCGCATGATTGCTCAAGGTCGCCCGTATCCTCGGGCGACTGCTCTAGTTCCTTCAACCGCGCGCGTTGTGCAGCAGATAACTTGTCGGCTTCCGCCCGGATCACGCCTGCAAGCTGATCCGTCAGAGCGTCGGGAAGGCTCTCAAGATACTTTTCCAGATCGGCCATCACCACACCAAGTCTGCGGCGGTGATCGCCGGGTTGTCATAGAGCGAACGCTGATCTGCGCCGGTCGCGGCTCGAGAAACGGCCATCGCGGCGGCAACCGCGCCGTCAATGCTCAGCCACTTCTTAGATTTGTGGAACCGAACCGGATGCTGTTGCTTGTTGCGTTCAACTTCGACGTTGGAAAAGCAGAACCGCAGGATGGGATGCGCGCCATGCCGGAAGCGCCGGCCAACAATGGCCCGCTCCAACTCGGCAATCGCCGGCATCATGGTGAGCGCCCCCTGCCGCATTTCCACGGCGGGCAGTCCGTCGTCCAAGAGGTTGTTCAGCACGCCGCGTGCAAGCGCCGGGTCAAATGCAATTTCGCGAACATCGAAGCGGTCGCACAAGTCTCTGATCGCAGTTTCGACGGCGCGAAAGTCCACCACGTTGCCGGGTGTCGCCGTAATCAGCCCTTCCCGCTCCCATTGCGTGTAGGCCGCGCCCGTTTTGTCCTCGCGCTCTCGCAAGTTCATTTTGGGGCAGAAAAAGAAGGGATGCACAAGGTAGCCATCATCACGGTCACGCCATGCGGCGACAACAACGCTCAAATCCGTATTCGATGAAAGATCGACGCCGAGCCAACACGGCTGTTTCGCCAATGCATCAAGATCAATCGGTTCCGCCCCAGCGTCATAGACCGACATGTCCACAAATGGCGACGTGGCATGATCCAGCCATTGATTCAGATTGTATTGCTGGAAGTCATCGCGATCCGCGGGCTTGTCCTCCGCTTCAAGAGCGGCTTGCCGCATCCCGACAAGATCAGGGAAGCCGTGTTGCAGGCCGGGATTGACGCGATGCCAAACCTTTTCGTCGCGCCAGTCATATTTGGCGGGCGGCTCAAAGATGATCGGCAGATAGGCTGGATTGACGATTTCGCCCGAGGCTACCTTTTTGGCGTAGCTGTATTCCTCATACCCAAGGTTGTCCTGCCCCCGTCCCGCCGTGGTGATGATCACAAGCAGCGTGTTTGGCGTCTTGAGCAACCCGGTTTTCAACGCGCGCCAAAGGCGGCGGTTTTTCCAAACGTGCAATTCGTCGATCAAGACAAAGTAAGGCGTCTTACCTTGCTGCACGTCGCCTTCCGCAGGGATCGCCTGCAAGGTCGAACCGGACCCCAAATGCTCAAGCTCTAATTCGGATTCGACCACATGAACCGCGCGCTTGAGCGCGGGCGTTGCATTGGTGAATGCCTGCGCTTCATCGAACGCAAGCAACGCCTGATCTTCCGCCGTCGCCGCGAGAATGCAGGCACCGCCTGGAACCTTCTCATGGCCGCAAGAGTGCAGTAGGCCAAGGCCCGCGCCGAACGTGGTTTTGCGCGCGCCACGCGGAATCTGAATGTAGACGGTGCGGACTTGCCGGTTGCCGTATTCGTCGGACGGACCATAGATGCGCCGCAGGATGCGTTCCCAAAACGGCGCAAGCTCAAACGCGCGATTGCGCGCATTCGATTTCGGATGCTTTAGCGCCCGAAAGAACTTTACCGCCCGCTCGCCTCGCCCCTGCGGGTCGGCGATTGGCGAGGTGTCAAACACCCAAGTCGGATGCACTGTCATCATTATCCTGATTGTCGTCTCGCACCGATGGCCGCGACCGGCTAACGGGCGTAAGGCCAAGCTCCGCCGCTAACTGGCGAACCTGATTTCGGGCGTTTTGCTGAATGCTGATTGCGGGATGCTTGCGCGGCCCCTTGTCGGTCATCACAACCATGCCGTCGCGGTTCACAAGCCGCGTTGCCTCGGCAAGCTGGCCCGCCGCGTCGGCATAGGCCGCGAGCGTGCCGAGATCGGCTTCGGTCAAGTGCCGCCGCTCAACCAAGATCGGCGCGACCTTGCGCCATTCGGCCTTGCCGAGCCGGGAGAGCCACGCGGGCGGATTTGGAACTGCCTGCATGGTGCCCGTTACGATCTTGGAAGGCTTGCGGCCCTTCATGCCTTCACACAGCGAACGTCGAGGCCGCGCCGCCGCCCAAGCTCTTTGGTCTCTTTGATGTCGAAGGCATCGCCTTCATAGACGATCCGGTGTTCCGTGGTCACACCGTCAAGCCAACGCATACGGAACGCGATGCTGGCTTCAGACGACGCGCCCTGCCCGCGAATGAACTCTTCCGTGGCCGCATTGATGATCTGGGCGCGCGCGCTCGCCAATGGCACCCATGTGGTGATCTGGTTACGATAGGGATCAAGCGCCGCGGTCGGACGCTCAATCGTGATCGTTTTATCCAGCTTGCCCGCCCTCATGCCGCGCGCTCCCTCACAATGGCGCGAATGGTGACAATGCCGTGGGAATAGACGCCGTGCGGGTCGCGCATATAGCGGGAGCCGCCGTTCATCATGCCGGTGCAGCGGTATCCATCAAAGTCGAAGGGCTTTTCGATCAGGGTATCGATGATCGCGCCGCCGATCTTCTTGGCGGTCAGCAATCCCGGTTCCTTGACCCAAATATGCAGACTGGCGAACGCCTCATCGTAGAAGCGCCGGTATCGATCAGCATGGACCGTCTGCGCCTCTCCGATCATGATGCAGCGATCCAATTCCGGAGCGCCGGAGCGGTCAACGATGGCATCTGCAGGAACGAGCGCGGTTACGGCACCCGATGCGATCAGGCGCACGCCGATAGCTTTTTGCAGCGCTAGAGACGGTTCACCCACGCTAAAACACCCATTCCCGGTATGGTTCGAGCATGTCCAGCATGCCGAACGGTAAGGCTTGAGCGGTCACGCCGATCAGGGACGCCTCGCGGTTCTCATAAAGATCAGCGGCGAGCCGCAAGGTCGCTTCCCTTACCGGAGGCGGCAGATTGGCGTCGTCGGACGGAATGCCGGTGTATTTGGCAACCCACTCCAACGCTGCCGCGAGCTTATCGGCCAGCAAAGCGTCGTCGGCATCGCTGGTAAGATTCAAATGCGCCTTGAGATTATCAACAGTTACGGCCACTGAAAAAACTCCAATTAGGTGCGATCTTCCGCGACGGGAGATGGCCGGTCTTGGGCGATGTTTGGGAGGTTTTCACCCACCCCCGGCCCATGCAGCGCGTCAGCAAGCGCTCTAACGTCGATATCGAATGCGAGGCTCTTCGCCAGTCGATGCGAAAGCCGAACCATTTCCTGCTCAGCTTCACGGACCAGCCTACGCAGCGTCTTGGTTAGTTGAAGCTCAAGCTCATCATGAACAGGTGCAGGAATGAATCTGCGGCGCGTATGTGCCTTGGCCGTCAGCGCGGCCTCAATCGGCCAGCCGTCACGTAGGCGCTTCCGAATGGCTTGCGGACACATACCTGTCTGCTTTGCCCATTCCGCAATGGTCTTGGTGTGTCCGTGCAAGGTGTAGGTTTTAGCTTTAGCCATTGGCTTCCATGCTGCGTTCGAGGGATTGTTTTGTTGAGTTGTGGCAATGGCTGTTCATGGGAGCCCAATTACGTCTGTCCCAAAAAAGCCGCTTGTTACCTTTGTGCGGGATGACGTGATCGACCACATTGGCAATGCGACCGCAGCCGCAGGAACAGTGACTGTTGCCGGGTAGTGCGAGGAACATCCTGCTTTCACGCTGCCACTTGGAGTCGTATCCACGTTGGTGCGCAGTAGGCCTGCGCTGGTCAGCTTCCGCCTTACGGCGTTGCTGGCATTGGCAAAGAATGCCAAACGCGACCTTGTGGCCGCAGCTACAGATGCGTGGTGCTTTCATCGGCATCAGGGCATCCTCTGCACAGTGAGGTCGCCCAGCGCGGCGAAGCGCTTCAATGCGTTCTGGCGCGCCTCGCCTTCCAATGCCGTGAGATCGGACGTGTTGCCGCTGTCTTCGGCTTCCTTGTTGCCGCCAAAGATCGCGGCGAGCATGTCCGTGCGCCCCTTGTAGGCTTCCATTATTTCGGCAGGCGTTGCATTCCATGCATCCTCAGGAGGCCAGCCTAGCCCGGTAGCGATGCGGAACAGTTTGGTGTGGTGCTGTTCGAACGAGATCGGATTTGCCGGTGCTTCCTGCACAGGCTTGGACCGATCGACGCCTGCTAGGGCGAAAATAAACTTGGTGGCGGGACCGGCGAGCCGATCAATACCAATGTGCAGCGACATGCCTTCAAGGCTGTCGAGATACCGCGTGACGGTGTTGTCGCCCGCGCCTTCCCGGATCACGTCAGCAATAGCAGTAAGGCTGCCGCGAGAAACCAAACGTAGGAGTTTGTCAAAGCCATCATACTTGCGCTCAAGGCGGTATGCGGCCCGCAACGTCGGACGTAGCGATATTGCCGGAGAAACATCAATCACGATGTCGTCTGTTGCGAGCCGCATGTTCTTACGCCGCGACCTTCAGCTTCACGAACCGATCAGGGTGCGTGAGGTCCGCGCCGACGCGCTTGCGCGCATGGAAACGAACCTGGCCCTTGGTTGCGAGCGAATACGGATCACGCAAGACCGACAAGCCAACGCGATCAACGATGCGATAGCCCTGCAAGTCGCCGAACAGGATCGGATATTTGTTCGCACCGATATCGTCCATGTCGATCGCTTCAACGATTGGACGGCCAAGCAACGTGCTAGGAGCGCCTTCGCTGATCGGATCAAGCACCAGATAACGGCCCTGCCCGTCCTTCCAGAGGCGGATGGTGCCGAGCGTGGTCCGGTTCATGAGCCACACGCCATTCTGGGCGTGAGGCGTCGGCAGTGAGTGATACATGCCAACGATCACGTCAGCCGGGTTGGTCGTGGGGAACGCCGCTGCCGCGCCGGTCTTCACTTCCGCGATGCCCGTTGCAGTCATCAGGCCCTTTGGCTGTCCGGTGCCACTGCCCTTCACAAAGGCGAGGCCTTCGGTCTTGCCGAACGACTCCGCGAAGTCCGCCGAAAGCTCACCTTCCAGATTGTAGGCGTTGTCTTCCAGAAGCTGCGTCGAAACGTCGGTGAAGGTGGCAAGCTCGAAAGGCGAAATGCCGATCTGCTCATAGGCCGGTTCGCTGGACGTTCGGTCTGCGGTTTCGCCAACCCACGTCGCCGCCGTGGTCGCGGTGCGGCGCGGATACTTGATTTCTGCTGCCCCGATGGTCGTCACCCGCGCATACTGCCGGATAGGCGAATACTGATTGAGCAGCTTGATAAGCTCACCGAACTGCTCGGGGGCGAGATAGCCGCCAGCCGCATCGTTGGCGACGGTCAACGCCTTCACTTCGTCAGCGTTCATGCGGCCAATGTCATGCCGCAGGAATGACATGAAGGCCTTCTTTTCGACGCCGCCATTGTCGTTGTCGGCACCGATGATGCCGGGGCGGTTCAGCTTCGCTTCGATCTTGTCGAGTCGATCCGCAACCTTGGTGAAACTTTTCACCTCGGTAGCGATTTCCGCGACCTTGGTCTCGATTGCCGCGTAGTCAGGCGCGGTGTCCTCTTCCGTCTGGGGCATGCGCCCTCCCGTGGTAATGGCCGATTTGGCCGTGATGATCCGCGCGCCGGGATGGCTCGGGATTGGAACGATTGAAATTTCGTGGAGATCGAGCGCGCTGATTGTTCGCCCGCCCCCTTTGCGACCTGCGGCCTTTTTGGTGACAAAGCCGATTGAGAGGCCGGTGACTGCCCCCTCGCGAACAAGCGCGCGAACCTCGCGGGCGCGCGCAACGTCATCGATCAGAAGACGTCCTTTGACTGTCAGTCCTTCGGCGGTCTCTTCGATTGAATCCCAAACGCCGACGGCTTGCGCCTGATCGTGAGCGAACAGCATCGGCAAGCGCTGGGGCGAACTGAAAGCGCCCTTCACGATCAGATCGCCAACGCGGTCCGCAGAACCAAAAGGCCATGCCGTGCCGGTGATGGTGCCAGCGTCGTCAACCGAGAGCGCGGCCTTGATTTCAAGTCTGTCCATGATCGTCCTTTCCGAACCACGTCGCGTCCGCGATGGCGGATGCGAGCGGATAGATTTCTGCAAGCGGGCGTCCGGTTGCGTATGCCGCGACAAGTTCAGCGGCGCGCTTCGGCGAGGTGCCGCCGCCGATCAGTGCAAGCCGGATTGTTTCGGTGAGGTCCGCTTGAGCGAAATTGCGCGTGAAGATGCGCTCGCAAAGCAAGCCAATGCCTAGGCCGGTGCTTCGCTCCAGTTCCTGAATCGCAGGAACGGTGAGCCGGAAGTCGTATTCGGCATCGCCAAAGAACGCCCGGTGAGCAATCATTGCGCGGCACCTTGCGACGTGTTCGGGTTTTCGAACTTGTCGCCACCTGCGTATGGTGCGCGGTTTTCCATCGCCCGCACTTCGTTGGGGTTGAGAATGCGCGCCGCAATCGCCTTTGAATAAGCCTCCATCCGAGCCGCAAGATCGGCGCGAGCAAAGCCATCAGTAAGAAATTCAGCGAAATAGGTTGCGCGCTCTTCCGGCGTGAACAGCTTCAAGCGGATTTCGCCTTCCCAGCGAGAAACCCACGCCATCAGGCAAAGGTCTAGAAACTGGCGGCCTTGCTGTTCGCCGTTGCCCCACGTCGCGCGGCCAAGCTCAAACAACATGCTCGGCGGCACGCGCCACACGCGGGCAATTTCATCGATGGCAAATTTGCGAAGCTCCAGGAACTGAGCATCAGCGCTGGTAAGCATGAGCGCTTGCCAAGAGGCATCGCCGGGGAGCACAGCTGTTCCGCCGCTGTTGCTTCCGCCATGCGCGGCTTGCCATGCCGTGCGGGCCTTGGTGAGCGCTTCCGGCGTCGTGGCGTTCTTAAGGGAAAGCACTCCGCTGGGCCGCGCGCCGTTGCCGAACAGCCGGGCAGCGTGACGCTCCATGACCAACGCGAGGCCGATGGCTTCACGTGCTTCGTGAACAAGCCCCTCCCCGTTCAATGACGGACTAGGAATGTGCAGCATGTTCTCGCGGGCAACCGTGATCGGATTGCCCTTGCCGGTCTGCACCTTATAGACCGGCTCGCTATTATCAGTCTGGACGATGACCTTGGATTGCTCAGGATCGATGCGGAGCAATTCAACCGGCTTGCCGTCAACGCGAACGATATGGGCGAAGCCGCCGTTTGGATAAAGACAGGCGTCTCGTGTGATCTGTTCGCGGAACAGCGCTGCTGGCGTCCATTCGTTCGCTTCGTCGTGAAGTAACTTGTAGGCCGGATGGTTTGCCGCGCGTTCTTTGGCATCGCCAGCACGCTCATAGACGTGAACCGGAAGCTGTCCGATGCCCTCGCTGATTGCCTGAACGGCGGCGCGAACGGGCGCGCACGTCATGGCGCTCTTGGGCGTGACGCGAATACCAGACGATGCTGGCGCGCCCCCGAACAGGTCGAACAACCAGTCATCAGGCGATGCCAGACCTGATTTGGTTTCGATGCCGAGTAGCTTTTGAAGGCGAGATGGAAGTTTCAAGCGAGTCACAGACAATCAGAGCGATCAGCCTCGCGGCTGAACTGGTTCTCTCTGTTGCTGTGCTGGCCCTCTCGGGCGATGCGCGATGATCAGCGCAATCTCTAACGTGACAATAGGATACGCGATGCGCGAACAAGAAACAAGATGGTAGCGCTACTGTTAGCTGCTACTACGCGCTACTATTTTCGGCGCGTTCAGGCCAGTAAGTTATTGATTTAATTGGGTTTAGAGGGTTTGGCTGGGGAACTAGGATTCGAACCTAGACAAACAGAGTCAGAGTCTGTTGTGCTACCGTTACACCATTCCCCAATCGATCGCGGACCTGACCATTACGCGCGGTGCGGCGCCGGCGGATCGTTGTCCAAATCAGCAAATCGATATCGCGCGCTGGATATAAAGCGGTGCTGCGCCGCGGTCTACCCCTGCCTTGCCCTATCCCCTGATCGCACTCTCGAAATGAGGCTGCCCGAGTTTGCGGGCATCTCCGAGAACCATCCATTAATCCAAGGTAAACAAAGACTTAACGTCAACGGAAGCCGGCCGGCAGGTCCGATTTGTCAGGATGAAAATACCCCTTGTTCTACGGGACTTTAACTCGCCGACAGATTTCGCCGGTTGTAACGCCGCGCCGGGGACCACTTTGGGGAGCGCGACAAACTCCAGGACCGTTTAACAGTTCCTGCAACAAGCCTTTGTACGATCGGGGAAATTCAGACCATCAGACGGGCTAGATCTCTCTATGTTGACTTCACCGCAGCCAGCCTCGCTCGGGCGCGTCATTTCGGTACGCGGCTCGCAGGCGCGCGTCGGCCTGATGGCGACCAGCCAGATCAATGACGCCAATGTACGCGCCACCGTTGGCCAGTTTTTCGGTATCCGGACCGCGACCACCATCATCGTCGCGATGATTACCGAGGTCAGCCGCGAAAACCTCCCCGCGACCGACAATTACATCGCGATCGCATCGGTCGACCTGCTGGGGGAAATCGGCACCGGCCCGTCCGGCCGCTTCCAGCGCGGTGTCACCAGTTACCCGACCATTGGCGATCTGGTGGACGTGCTGACCAACCAGCAATTGCGAACCGTCTACGCGCCTTCAAAAGCCGAGCAGATCAACGTCGGCACGCTGCAACAGGATCCGTCCGTCATCGCCTATGTCGATGTCGAGGACATGCTGAGCAAGCATTTTGCGGTGCTGGGCTCCACCGGCGTCGGCAAATCCAGCGGCGTTTCGCTGCTGCTGAACGAGATTTTGCGCGTACGGCCCAATCTGCGCGTGCTCCTGCTCGACGTGCATAACGAATACGGCCGGTGCTTCGGCGACAAGGCGCTCGTGCTCAATCCCCGAAATCTGAAGCTGCCGTTCTGGCTGTTCAATTTCGAGGAGTTCGTCGACGTCATCTTCGGCGGACGCCCCGGCGTTCCAGAAGAACTCGAAGTTCTCATCGAACTTATTCCAGTGGCAAAGACGACGTACACGCAATACCAAAACACGGATCGCCTTGGCCTGAAACGCGTCGACGCCAAGACCGTCGGCTACACGGCCGATACGCCGGTACCATATCGTTTGGTCGATCTGATTTCGCTGATCGACGAGCGCATGGGCAAACTGGAAAACCGATCCTCCCGTATCATATATCACAAGCTGATTACGCGTATCGAAACCGTCAAGAACGATCCGCGTTACGCCTTCATGTTCGAGAACGCCAACGTCGGCGGCGACACGATGGCGGAGGTCATCAGCCTCCTGTTCCGCATGCCTGCGAATGGCCGCCCGATGACGGTGATGCAGCTCGCGGGCTTCCCGGCAGAAGTCGTGGACTCCGTGGTGTCCGTGCTGTGCCGGATGGCGTTCGATTTCGGATTATGGAGCGATGGCGCTTCGCCGATGCTGTTCGTTTGCGAAGAAGCACATCGCTATGCATCCGCGGATCGCGGCGTCGGCTTCGGACCGACACGCAAGGCGGTGTCACGTATCGCCAAGGAAGGCCGCAAATACGGCGTCTATCTCGCGCTGGTCACGCAGCGCCCCGCCGAACTCGACGCAACGATCATCTCCCAGTGCAACACGCTGTTTGCGATGCGGCTTGCAAACGAGCGTGACCAGATGCTGTTGCGCTCCGCTGTTTCCGATGCCGCAGCAAACCTTCTGTCGTTCGTGCCCTCGCTCGGAACGCGCGAAGTGCTGGCGTTCGGCGAAGGCGTCGCTCTTCCGACCAGGCTGCGCTTCAAGGAGGTTCCTGCGCATCAATTGCCGCGCAGCGAAGCGACGATTGCGACCACGCCTCCGGCACTCAGTGGCCACGACATCACCTTTGTCGGTTCTGTGCTGGAGCGCTGGCGCGGCGCGACATCCCATCGCGAAACACCGAACGATCCAACATTCGACCGGGGCGTCGCGGAGCGTCCCGTTCCCCGCGTGCCGGAAGCGCCGATGCTGCAACCCTCGCTCGGTCTCGATCCCGATCGTTTCTCACTGCTGAAGAAGCCCCTGCGCTGATCGCGTCCCTCTGCGGGAGAGCCGTGCACAGCCTCAGCTTTGCGCGGGGGTTGTCCTCGACTATGGTTGGCACAGACGGTCTCCTCCCCTCCTCATCGGACCCTGACATGAGCACGCCTCCCATCAGCCGCTTCCCCGTTCCTGCCCTGAATTCGTTGCCCGACGACATTCGAACGCGCATTCTCGGCGTGCAGGAGAAGTCTGGCTTTGTACCGAACGTGTTTCTCGCGCTGGCCTATCGTCCGGACGAATTCCGGGCCTTCTTCGCCTACAACGATGCGGTGATGGAAAAGGACGGCGGCCTGAGCAAGGCCGAGCGCGAAATGATCGTGGTTGCGACCAGCGCCGCCAATCAGTGCCATTACTGTGTCGTCTCGCACGGCGCCGTGCTGCGCATCCGCGCCAAGAATCCGCTGATCGCGGACCAGATCGCCAACAACTACCGTAAGGCCGACATCACGCCGCGGCAGCGCGCCATGCTCGATTTCGCGGTCAAGGTTTGCCTGGAATCGCAAAAGACGTCGGCGCAGGATTTCGAGGTGCTGCACGGCCACGGTTTCAGCGACGACGATATCTGGGACATTGCGGCGATTGCAGCGTTCTTTGCACTGTCAAATCGCATGGCAAGCGTGACCGACATGCGGCCCAACGACGAATTCTATATGATGGGCCGCGTACCGAAGGCGTAACGTGTTTGTTTGGAAAGGCGACTGCGTTGCTCGACTGGTGGGACATCATTCTGCGGCTCGGGGTCGCGACCGTCGCCTCCGGGATCATCGGCCTTAACCGCGACCTGCATGGAAAGCCGATTGGCCTTCGCACGCTGAGTCTGGTGGGTCTCGCCACCGCAACGGTCGTCCTGCTTGCCAATCCGGAAGCCCTGGAAGCCGGCCGGCTCTCCGATGCAACCAGTCGCGTCATCCAGGGGCTGCTCACCGGCATCGGCTTTCTGGGCGCAGGGGTCATCGTTCACAGCGAGCAGGCAAAGGTAAGAGGCCTGACCAGCGCAGCCTGCGTGTGGTTCACGGCCTGTATTGGAATCGTGTGCGGTCTCGGACAATGGCGGCTGGTGACAATCGCCCTTGCGATAGCGCTCATCGTCCTCGCGTTTGGCGGCCCCTTCGAGCGCGCGCTCCATCGTGCTTTCCGCGGCAGCCCTGACGAACCGCCGCCGAACTAACAACAGGATTTCATTGAGCGCCGGCCTAGTCGTCGCTCGCCGGCCCGCACCATCCGGGCAGATAGATCGCGTCCTTGCTCTTGCCCAGCGACAGCGCCTGCTCGATTGCCTTTGCAAAATCATTATCGACCGTCTTGCGCGACATTCTCCGGCGCAGGAAGTCCGCCCACAGGAACTCGCTGAATGGCGTTGTATCCTTTGCGAAGCCACCGGCCCGGCGCAATTCACCTGCAAGACTTCGAAATGGATCATTCTTCAACCCGGTCACATCTTTCGGCAAATCCCTGTAGTTACGGCGCTCGCCTTTCGCATCATAAGGATAAACCCACCGGTGATTGTCGAGCACGATCCAGAACGCTTTCGGATCGACCATCGTCAGGTCAGCGACCACCGAGATGAGGACTTCTTTTTCACCTTCCTCATGAAGCGCGCGTGCCAGGTGGTGATGGTCGATCACATAGTTTCGCTTGTCGGGCCCGACTACGACCGGGATCATGTGGCGCCCCAGAAGCTCGGCCTTCTTCTTCGATTTGTGCGCGCGCCATCGCGTGCGCTTCTCGCCGACCTCGCGCATGCCGACAGTCATCTGGGTCGGCCGCAGGGACAGAATTGAAACGGGCTCAAGGATGGGTTCGCGTTTGTTGGCCATTGGACGGCACTCCGGTGGAAGTTCCCAGACCTTAGCCAACCCCGCGCAGAGAAGCGTGGCCGATAACATCACTTTCGAGGCATTATTTTACAGGCCGCGAACGTGTTTCGAGGCGATACTCGGCTGGATCGATTCCGACCTATTCTTTTCGACATCACAGGAATACCTTCTTCGCGGAAGATATAGTTGCGCGACCGACTTAGGATGCCTTTGCTGATTTGGATTGTCTTTCATGACTGACGGCGATCATCGCGTGCTGAAATTCCGCCCGCGCACACGGGCACGGTCCCCGACGGCAAATCCGGCCGACAAACTTGCGCCCGACCTGTCCCGCTACGAACGGACGAACGAAAGTCCCGACGACTATCGTCATCGCATGATCGCGAATGCCGCTGCCATTGCCTTTACGGCAGCGCTGACGGGGGCCGGCATCTGGCTCGCCATGACCCTTGCCGATCTCCGGAACACGCAGGACTGCGTCCTGATGGGCCGACGGGATTGCGCGCACATTTCAGCACAGAAAACCGATCCGATTCGCCACAATTAGGGTCGAAAACGGGTCATTTCGCTGTCACGTTGCGCCATTGAACTCGGATCATGGCTCCGATATACGGGGTTCAACCCGTCCAAAGGGGCTTGTGGCACGGTTTCGAGCCCAGCGCCCCATGCCAGAAATGGCATTTACCTCAAAAATCTCAAAGGTTTAGCATGTCGTCTACATTCGATCAGGTCGCCACGATCATTGCGGAAACGTGCGACATTCCTCGCGACACGATCACCCCGGAAAGCCACGCAATCGACGATCTGGGCATCGACAGCCTCGACTTCCTCGACATCGCCTTCGCCATCGACAAGGCGTTCGGCATCAAGCTGCCGCTGGAGAAGTGGACGCAGGAGGTCAACGACGGCAAGGCCACGACCGAGCAGTACTTTGTCCTGAAGAACCTCAGCGCGCGCATCGACGAACTGGTCGCCGCCAAGGGCGCCTGACGCCCCTGCCATGCAGCTCGAATACTTCCAGATGGTTGACCGCATCACCGACCTCGACGTCGGTAAGCGGACGATTACGGTCGAGTCGCAGGTCCCCGAAACCAGTACTGTCTTCGAGGGGCACTTTCCCGGCTATCCGCTGATGCCGGGCGTGCTGCTGACCGAGACGATGGCACAGACGTCCGGCTGGCTCCTGATCGCGCTCCTGAAGTTCGAGCGCATGCCATTCCTTGCCAGCGTCAAGGAAGCCAAGATGCGCGACTTCGTGAAGCCTGGCGAACTGCTAACGATCAACGCGAGCCTTGTTCATGACGGCTCGGGCTTCGCTGTCACCGACGCCAACGTCCGTATCGGTGGCAAGTTGAAATGCAACGCGACACTAACCTTCCGCCATACGCCATTCCCTCACCCGGACTTGCGCGTACATATGGAAGCGATGGCGAAGCGTATCGGCTTTCCCGAACAGGCAATCGCTCATGACTGAGATCCCTTCATCAAAAGGCGGACCGCGCGAAGCCTGGATCACGGGCATCGGCCTCGCCACATCGCTCGGCGAGGGGCTGGATGCGCATTGGGACGCGCTTAACGCCAAGACGATCAACGTCGACGAGACAACCTTCGCGCCCTACATCGTCCATCCGATGACCAAGCTGAGCTTCGACGCGCAGATCCCCAAGAAGGGCGACCAGCGCCAGATGGAAGCATGGCAACGCATCGGTACATATGCGGCGGGTCTCGCGCTCGACTCCGCTGGCGTCAAGGGTAATGCCGAGATTCTCTCGCGCATGGACATGATCGTTGCCGCGGGTGGCGGCGAACGTGACCTTGCGGTGGATTCCTCGATCGTCAACGCCAACATCCAGGGCAACGCCGATCCGGCTCTGCTCAACGAACGGCTGATGAACGACCTGCGCCCCACGCTGTTTCTGGCACAGCTGTCGAACCTGCTCGCCGGCAACATCTCCATCGTTCACGGCGTCACGGGATCGTCCCGGACCTTCATGGGCGAGGAATCCGCTGGCGTGGACGCTGCTCGTATCGCACTGGCGCGCATTCTTGACGGACAAAGCGACATTGCCCTTGTCGGCGCGGCCCAGAACAGCGAGCGCAAGGAAATGCTGATGCTCTACGAGTTCGGCGATTTCAACCTGAAGAACAAGTTTATGCCTGTCTGGGAGCGCGACAACGGCTTCGCACTCGGCGCGGGCGGCGTGTTTCTGGTCATCGAGTCGAAAGAACACGCCCAGGCGCGCGGCGCAAAGCCTTATGCAAAGCTGACCAAGGTCTTTTCCGACCATGCACGGCGCAAGAACCCCGGTGACGTGACGGCAGTCCTCGAGGGACTGTGGTCAAAGATCGGAGCGATCGGCGAAAGCAGCGCGATTATCACCGGCGCGACCGGAGCTGCGCCCGTGACTGCGGAAGAGCGTGCGTTTCTCAATAAGCATCGCGATATTCCAACCCGCGGCACCGCCACCCCTTTCGGCCATGTCGTAGAGGCTCAATTCCCGCTCGGTCTGGCGCTCGCGGCGCTGTCGATCTCGCGCGGCGCGCTGTTTCCGCCGAACGATAAAACCGGCGTCGAGATTGAAATGACCAAGGCGCCATCCCAGATTGTGGTGATCGGGGCCGGTCACTGGCGCGGCGAAGGCATGGCGCTGGTTGAGGCCGTCTAAGCGGGGAAAAACCATGACGACGACGACTCGCGACAAGTTCGGACGACCCATCGTAGTCGTCACCGGCATGGGTGTTGTCACATCCCTCGGCGCAGGCAAGTCCGACAACTGGGCCAAATTGACCGCAGGCGAGTCCGGCATCCGGACCATCACGCGTTTCCCGACCAACGGACTCAAGACGACAATAGCCGGCACCGTCGACTTCATTCCGGTCGAACCGTTCTCGTCGACCTCACTCTCAGAGCGGCTGGCCGATGTGGCTGTCGAGGAAGCGGTTGCGCAGTCAAGCATCGGCAGCAAGGGTGACTTCCCCGGCCCGCTTTTTTTGGCGGTCGCCCCTATCGAACTCGAATGGGAACCCCGCAACGACATCGCCCGCGCGACGGGGATGAGCGCGGGTATCGATTATGACGCGCTGCTCAAGGCCAGTGGTAACGGCCGTTTCACCGGCTTGCACCGCCGCTTTTTGTTTGGCTCCGTCGCCGATCATCTGATCGAGACTTTCGGCACCAAGGGATCTCCGATTTCGCTGTCGACGGCATGTGCCTCCGGCGCGACCGCGATCCAGCTCGGTGTCGAAGCGATCCGCCGCGGCGAAACCGATGCGGCGCTGTGTGTCGCAACCGACGGCTCAGTTAACGCAGAGGCGCTTATTCGCTTCTCACTTTTGTCCGCGCTGTCCACCAACAACGAACCGCCACATGCGGCGGCACGCCCGTTCTCGAAGAATCGGGACGGCTTTGTCATGGCGGAAGGCGCCGGTGCGCTGGTGCTGGAAAGCCTTGAAGCCGCCACTGCGCGCGGTGCGAAGATTCTCGGCATCGTCGCTGGATGCGGCGAGCTTGCTGACTCATTCCATCGCACACGCTCAAGCCCTGACGGCAAACCGATCGTGGGCTGCGTGAAGAATGCACTGTCCGATGCCGGAATGGGTATCGAGCAGATCGACTACATCAATGCTCACGGCACCAGCACGCCGGAAAACGACAAGATGGAATATCTTGGCATTTCCACGGTGTTCGGCGATCGCGCACAGCAGATTCCGGTCTCGTCCAACAAGTCGATGATCGGACATACGCTTTCGGCTGCGGGCGCGGTGGAAGCCGTGTTCTCGCTGCTCACGCTGGAGAACCAGCGAATTCCGCCGACCATCAACTACGATGTGCCCGATCCAGCAATCCCGTTCGATGTGGTTCCGAACAAGGCCCGCGATGCGCGCGTGACCGCAGTGATGTCGAACTCATTCGGCTTTGGCGGTCAGAACGCGTCCCTGATCCTGGCCCGCGAGCCCGTCTAAAGGCTTCCGGCCAGGGTGTTCGGCGGTTGACGCCCTCCGCCGAACCGGCGATACCCACGTCCAAATCTGCAAGCAAATCAGCCTTTCAGGACGCCTTTATGCGTGCGCTCAGTCTTGTTGCCGACCGCCAACTGGTGGTCGCGGATATGCCCCCACCCCCGCCGCCCGGCACAGGCGAGGTGCAGATCCGCGTCAAGGCGGTCGCCCTCAACCACATCGACGTGTGGGGCTATCGCGGCATGGCTTTCGCCAAGCGCAAGCTGCCGCTTGTGGTCGGCGCGGAAGCCTCCGGCGAGATTGCAGCCATCGGCGACGGCGTAACCCGATTCAAGCCGGGACAGAAAGTCGTGATGTACGGCGCGCTGACCTGCGGCACCTGCCCCGCATGTCAGGCCGGCCGTGACAATCTCTGCGAGAACGTCGCCGGCATCATGGGATTTCATGTCGACGGCTTCGCCCGCGAGCTGATGAACCTCAACGAGCGGCTGGTGATCCCGGTGCCGGACGGCGTCTCCGATCGCGACGCGGCCTGCGCGCCGATCGCGTATTCGACCGTTCAGCACATGCTGTTCGACAACGCCAAATTGCTGCCAGGCGAGACATTGCTGGTACACGCCGGCGGCTCGGGCATCGGTACGGTCGCGATCATGATGGCAAAGGCCATCGGCTGCACCGTCATCACCACGGTTGGCGATGACTCCAAGATTGAGGGCGTAAAGGCGCTCGGCGCGGACCATGTCATCAACTATCGCAAAGACCGCTTCGAAGGTGAGACACGCAAAATCACCAGGAAAAAAGGTGTCGACGTGGTGTTCGAGCATGTCGGCGCAGATACTTTCAACGGCTCGCTGCTGGTCCTGAAGCGCGGCGGACGGCTGGTCACCTGCGGTTCGACCTCGGGGCCGACCACCACGATCAACCTGATGCAGCTTTTCCAGCAGCAGTACCGCATCTTCGGATCGTTCGGCGCGACCATCAAGAACATCGCCGAGAGCCTCGACAAAATGGCCGCCGGCATGAAGCCAGTCATCGACACCGAAGTGCCGGTTGAGGACGTCGCCACCGCGCTCAAGCGGATGGAAAGCCGGCAAGTGTTCGGCAAGATCATCGTCACACTGTGATGCGCCGCCTGTTCCTCCGTACCAGGGCTATTCTGCGCGACGCGCTCAAGCCTGTGACAGGAGCCATCGTCGGCGCGATTGCGGTCGGACTGTTGCGCGCTACCCGCTATTTCGATCCCGACAAGACCGCGAATTTCTTCGGCTCGGTCACGCGAACCATCGGTCCATGGCTGCGGGAACACAAGATCGGCCGCGCCAACCTGACAGCGGCTTTTCCGGAAAAATCACCGGCCGAAATCGATACCATCCTGATGGGCGTCTGGGAGAATCTCGGCCGCGTCGGCGCGGAGTTCGCGCATATCGACCACCTCTGGGATCTCAATCCGGAGAGCTGGGAGAGTGGACGCATCGAGCCTGCTCCCGGCAGCATAGAGAAATTTCTTGCACTTCGCGACGACGGCAAGGGCGCGCTGATCTTCGCATCCCACCTCGCCAACTGGGAATTGCCCGCCCTCGCCGCTCCGGCCTACGGTCTCGAATCCGCTGTACTGTTCCGCCGCCCGAACATCGCGGCTGTCGACCGCGCGATCCAGGACATTCGTGCCGTCAACATGGGCACGATGGTCGCCACCGCCCATGACGCACCGTTGCGGCTGGCGCAGGCCCTGCAGAACGGCATCCACGTCGGCATGCTGGTAGACCAGCACTTCGGCCGCGGCGTCGATATCACATTCTTTGGGCGAAAGACGAAAGCCAATCCATTGCTCGCGCGCCTTGCGCGGCAGATCGAAGTCCCGATCCACGGCGTGCGCATCATCCGTCTCCCCAACCATCGGTTTCGCATCGAGGTATCAGACGAAGTGACGCCGGTACGCGATGCCGAAGGCAAGATCCACGTGCAAGGCACCACGCAGGCCATCAACAGTGTGATCGAAGGATGGGTCCGCGAACATCCCGAACAATGGCTCTGGCTACACCGCCGGTGGCGGTGATTAGCGGCCTGTCTTCACCCGCGTCCATAGCCGGTTGATGATGCGCTGGGTCGCCGGATCGCGCGCTGTGATCACGAACAAGCGGCTCAAAGTCGCTTCGTCCGGATAAACCGTCTTGTCATTCATGACCTTCGGATCGATCAGCTTCTGGCTGGCGAGATTGCCGTTGGCATAAGACAGGAAATCCGAGTTCTTGGCAGCAACATCCGGCCTGTAAAGGTAGTTGATCAACTCGTGGGCCTCGGCGACATTCTTCGCGTCCGCAGGGATCGCAAAATTATCGAAGAACATCTGCGCCCCCTCCTTCGGAATAGCATATCCGATTTCGACGCCGTTCTTGGCTTCCGCCGCGCGGCTCTGCGCCTGTTTGATATCGCCCGACCAGCCGACAACGAAACAGATTTCACCGGTGGCCAGTGCGTTCAGATACTCTGATGAGTGAAACTTGCGCACATAAGGCCGCACCTTGCTGACAAGATCGGCGGCCTTTTCAAGATCAGCCTGTTTGGTCGAATTCGGATCGAGGCCAAGATAGTTCAGCGCGGCCGGCAGGATATCATCCGCGGAATCCAACATGTGGATGCCGCAATCCTTGAACTTTGCGAGGTTCTCGGGAACGAAAACAGCCGACCATGAATCGATCCTGGCGTCAGCGCCGAGAATGTCCTGCACCTTTTTGACGTTGTAGCCGATGCCGGTGGTGCCCCACATGTAATTGGCGGCAAACGCGTTGCCGGGATCATAAATCGCAAGGCGTTTAGTTACTTCTGGCCACGCATTAGCAAGGTTAGGCAGCTTCGTCTTATCGAGCTTCTGGAAAATGTTGGCCGCGATCTGACGCTGCAGGAAATACGCCGTCGGCACGACCACGTCGTAACCGGACTTGCCCGCCAAGAGCCGCGTCTCGACGGTCTCGTTGGCATCAAACGTGTCGTAGGTGACCTTGATGCCGGTTTCCTTGGTGAACTGCTCGAGGACACCGGGCGCCATATAGTTCGACCAGTTGTAGAAATTCACGCTGCGCTGCTGCGCCTGCGTGAATGGCGTCGAAGCTAAAAGAACACCTGCAACAATTACAGCAAGGGTCAGTCCCCTCTTTCCACCAGCGATCACCGTATTCTCCTTAACCGTGAAGAACGTGCGTCAGCCGCTCAAGCGCCGTGTCGAGCGTTGCATCTTTCTTCGAGAAACAGAATCTCACGACAGATGTGACATGGTTCTCTTCATAAAAGGCCGACACGGGAATGGCGGCAACCTTGTGCTCATGGACGATGCGCTTGCAGAAAGCCACGTCGCTTTCATTCAATCCAAGCGGCGCGAGATCAACGTTGAGAAAATAAGTCCCTTGCGATTGCAGAACCGGGAAACCAAGATTTGAGAGGCCTTTGCTCAAACGATCGCGGCTGCGCGCCAGATCCGCCCGCATTTGCAGGAAATAATCATCTGGTTTGCCGAGGCCGTAGGCGACTGCAACCTGAAGGCTGGGCGCCGTCGTGAAGGTGATGAACTGATGCGCCTTCGCGAGCACACGCAGGATATGCGGCGCGGCGCAGACGAAACCGATTTTCCATCCGGTCAGGCCAAAGATCTTTCCGGCCGATCCGATCTTCACCGTGCGATCGCGCATGCCGGGAATCGAAATCAGCGGAATGTGTTCGCGGCCGTCGAACACCACATGCTCCCAAACCTCATCGCAAATGGCGATCAGGTTATGCTCCTGACAAATCCGCCCGAGCATCTCGAGGTCCTCGCGCGGATAGACCACGGCAGCCGGATTCAGCGGATTGTTGAGAATGACGTAACGCGTCTTTGGAGTAATGGCAGCGCGGATCGCCTCTTCCGGCAGACGCCAGTGCGGCGGCTCAAGGCGCAGAAACTTGGGAATGCCACCCGCGAGCCGGATGATCGGCACATAGGAATCGTACATCGGCTGGAACAGCAGCACTTCATCGCCCGGCTGCACGAGGCCGAGGATCGATCCTGTCAGCGCCTCGGTGGCGCCCGACGTCACCATCACCTCGTTCATGGGATCGAGCTGCAGCCCGTGCCAATGGGCGTAATGGGTCGCGATAGCCTGGCGCAGTTCCGGAATCCCCATCATCGAGGGATACTGGTTGTAGCCGTTCAGGACGGCGTCGGCGGCCTTCTCCCTGACGTCGAGCGGACCGGGGTCTTCCGGGAAGCCTTGGCCGAGATTGATCGCGTTGAGGTCGCGTGCAGCCTGCGACATGACGTCAAAAATGGTGTTCGGGAGATCCGCGAAAATCCGGTTCACGAGGATCAGCCGCCTGTTTTGGACGGCAGTCCGGCAGCCTTCCACGCCAGCATGCCCCCTGCGAGATGCGAGTCGAACGGCTTGCCCGCCGCCTGTGCGGCCAGCGACGCCGTTACCGAGCGTTTGCCGGAGCGGCAGGCAAAAACCACCGTCTTGCCCTGAGGATCTGGGATCTCAGCCGGATCAAACGTTGAGAGCGGCAGTACCACCGCGTCCGGATAGGCCTCGGCTGCGACCTCATTCGGCTCACGCACATCGATCAGGAGATAGCGCCCCTGTGCAATTCCGGCGGACACCTCTTCCGCCGTCAAATCGTGAACTTTCTCAGCCTGTGACACATCGACCTCCACGAGGGTAATCCAGAAGATCGGCCCCCAAGATTAAGCGCGAACGACGCACAACCTCTCTTTTTGTGACAAGAAAATCAAGCTTGGCGGGCCGCCGGTTATCCCTAAATCGTGACCTGCGTTCCGACTTCCACCACACGGCCGGTCGGTATCTGGAAGTAGTCCGTGGCGTCGTTCGCCGAGCGGCTCATGCCGATGAACAGATGATCCTGCCAGCGCGGCATTCCAGACTGCGCAGCGGGCTTCAAGGCGCGGCGCGAAAGAAAGAACGATGTCGACATGATGTCGAACTGCCAGCCGAGCTTGCGGGCAATGGCGAGCGCTTTCGGAACGTTCGGCGATTCCATGAAACCGAACTTGAGCGTGACCTTGGAGAACATCTCTCCGACATCTTCTAGCCGTACCCGCTCTGCGATATCCACGCGCGGTGTCGATGCGATCTCGATGGTGAGAATGACATTTTTCTGATGCAGCACCTTGTAGTGTTTCAGACTGTGCATCAGTGCGGTCGGAGCATAATCCGGATTGCTTGTCAGAAAGACTGCCGTGCCGGGCACGCGCTGCGGCGGCTTCTTCTCCAGCATCGTAATCAGATCGGTGAGAGGAATTTCCTGCCGATGCGACTTTTCATAGAGCAGCCTGCTCCCCCGACGCCACGTGTACATTAAAAGCATGACCGCGCCGCCGAGCGCCAGCGGCACCCAGCCGCCTTCGAAAACCTTGAGCAGGTTTGCCGTCAGGAATGTCAGATCGATCGCAAGAAACGGCAAGATCAAAGCGGCCGCTGCGAATGATGACCACCTCCACACTTTCCAGATGACGACGAAACCCATCATCGCCGTGACCACCATCGTGCCAGTGACCGAGATGCCGTAGGCCGACGCCAGCGAACTGGAAGAGCGAAACATCATGACCAGCATCAAAACGCCAACAAGCAGCAACGTGTTGACACGCGGAATGTAGATCTGGCCCGAATGCGCTTCGGATGTGTGAGTGATCTCGAAACGTGGCAACAGACCGAGTTGAATGGCCTGCCGCGTCAAGGAATAAGCCCCCGTAATGACGGCTTGGCTCGCGATCACGGTCGCGACCGTTGCGAGCACAACCATCGGAACCAGCGCCCATTCAGGAAACATTAGAAAAAACGGATTCTCGATCGTGTGAGGATTGCCGATGACCAGTGCGCCCTGCCCGAGATAGTTCAGTGCCAGCGACGGCAACACCAGAAACAGCCATGCCGTCTGGATGGGACGTTTGCCGAAATGACCAAGATCGGCATAGAGCGCTTCGGCGCCGGTCACGGCGAGGAAAACCGCGCCGAGCGTGACCAGACCAATGATCCCATGATTGAGCAGGAATGAAACCGCATATACGGGATTGAATGCGAGTAGCACGCTTGGCTGTTGTGCGATCAATGGAAGCGCCGCCACCGCCATGACGGCGAACCAGATACACATGATCGGGCCAAAGAAGGCGGCGACGCGGGCCGTGCCGCGCGACTGGACAGCAAACAATGCGACGAGAATGATAATCGTGATAGGAACGACGTAGTGATCGAGCGCGGACGTTACGAGCTTGATGCCTTCGACCGCAGACAGCACCGACAGCGCCGGCGTGATGACCGCATCACCGTAGAAAAGCGCACCGCTGATGATGCCGAGCAGAACAACAACGCCGCCACTGGTGCCTAGCGCGCGCTGCGCCAGCGCCATCAATGCAAGCGTTCCGCCTTCGCCGTTGTTATCGGCGCGCAGCAGGATCACGACGTATTTGAGCGTGACCACGACAATAAGGGCCCATAGAATCAGCGACAGCACGCCGAGCACGGCTTGCGTGTTGGCCGTCGCGGCCGTCGCGCCGGCTGCTGTCACAGCTTCCCGGAACGCGTACAGGGGGCTGGTGCCGATATCGCCGTAGACAACGCCGATACTCCCAAGCATCAGTCCCTTGAAGGACGCGGTGGAATGCGTCTCACCATGTCCATTTGCCGCCGGCGTGTCCGCCGCGGCTGATGTCGTATCGGTCATCAGGAAGATTGCCTCGAAATTCACTGCACAATTGCAGCGCGGCAGGCCTATACCCCCGCGCTTCGCGCACACGTTAAACTGTTTTCATGCCACAGGCATGTCCTAAACGCATATACCCTCTAGGGCAGATCTGCATTTAACAAGACTAATCAGATAGTTACCTGAGTGCCAACTTCCACCACGCGCCCGGTCGGAATTTGGAAATAGTCGGTGGCATCGTTCGCGGACCGGCTCATGGCAATGAAGAGATGGTCCTGCCACAGCGGCATACCAGATTGGGCGGAAGGCTTTAGCGAGCGCCGGGACACGAAAAACGACGTCGACATGATGTCGAACTGCCAGCCGAGCTTGCGCGCGATTGCCAGCGCCTTCGGCACGTTCGGTGATTCCATGAAGCCGAAGGTGAGCCGGACGGTCGAGAACTTGTCGCTGATCTTCTCCATCCGCACGCGATCGGCCACATCGACACGCGGTGTCTCGGCGGTGTGGATGGTCAATATGACGTTGTGCTCGTGCAGAACCTTGTTGTGCTTGAGGTTGTGCAGGAGCGCGGTCGGAACGTATGCGGGATCGCTGGTGAGAAAAACCGCGGTGCCCTTCACGATGTGCGGCGGCCGTTTTTCGAGACTCTTGATGAGATCGGCTAACGGCACTTCGGTGCGCCGGGTCTTGTTGATAAGAATCACGGTACCACGGCGCCACGTCCAGACCAGACCAGCCATCAAAATCCCGAACAACACCGGCACCCAAGCGCCCTGAAGCAGCTTAAGGAGATTGGCGGTCAGGAAGGTCAGATCGACGATCACCAGAGGTACGATCAGCGCGGCCGCCGTTGCGGCCCGCCAGTTCCACAGCTTCCAGATCACGACGAAACACATCAAGCCGTCGCAGACCATGGTGGTGGACACGGCGATGCCGTAGGCCGACGCGAGATTGCTGGACGAGCGGAACAGGCCGACGAGCAGCAATACGCCGATCAGCAACATCACGTTGACGCGCGGCAGATAGATCTGCCCGGCGTGGGTTTCGGACGTATAGCGAACCTCAAACCGGGGAAGCAGTCCGAGCTGAATGGCCTGACGCACCAGTGAGAATGCGCCGGTGATCACCGCCTGGCTGGCGATGACGGTCGCCGCAGTCGCAAGACAGATCAGGGGCACCAGCACGCTTTCCGGCACCATGCGATAGAATGGATTTTCGATGGCTTCCGGATGCGCCAGAACCAAAGCGCCCTGGCCGAAATAATTCAGCAGCAGGCACGGCAGAACGAAATAAAACCACGCGGCCTGAATTGGCTTGCGGCCGAAGTGACCAAGGTCGGCGTACAACGCCTCACCGCCGGTCACGGCCAGAAACACCGCACCCAAAATCACCAGCCCGATCATGCCGTGCGTCAACAAGAACTGGACGGCAAAAATGGGGTTGATGGCGTGCACGATGCCGGGATCGTCACTGATGTGCATCAGTCCCATCACGCCAAGGGTCAGGAACCAGATGATCATGACGGGACCAAAGGCGCTGGCGACCATAGCGGTTCCACGGCTTTGCAGAGCAAACAGACAGACGAGAATCACAATCGCCAGCGGGACGACATAGTGCTCAAGCGCCGGCGCAGCGATCTTCAGACCTTCGACCGCGGAAAGCACGGAAATGGCCGGCGTAATCATCGCGTCGCCAAGGAACATCGCGCCCCCGATCACGCCAAGCGCCAGGAGCACCCAACTGCGCCTGCCCAGCGCTCGCTGGCCAAGGGCCATCAGCGACAGCGTTCCGCCCTCGCCGTTATTGTCTGCGCGCAGCAGCAGCAGCACATATTTGATGGTGACGACGACGATGAGCGACCAAAGGATCAGCGACAAAACGCCGAGCACGATCTCCCGCGAGACGGGACCGCCATGGGTCGCGTTGTGGACGGCTTCGCGGAAGGCATACAACGGCGACGTGCCGATATCGCCGAACACCACACCGATGCTTCCAAGAGTGAGAGCCCAAAATCCGGTTGTTACCGGCACCTCTTGGGGCGTATCGGCGGATGTATCGCTGGCAGCCATGATCGAAGAAACGCCCTGACGGTGTCTTTTGATCCCGGCAAGCCCGGCGATCACTTTGGAGTGGCGCTTCTTATATCACTGCCATCCGATGTCCAATGCGACGCGTCCGCAGGAACCGCGGAACACGGTCAGATGGTATAATAATACACCTAAATCAGGGCCTCAGATTGGGCGGCAGCGGCGGGTCCTCGCGCATCAATGTAATCGTCACACGCCGGTTTGCGGCCAGCGAGGGGTCATCCGGAAACAGCGGCTGAGTATCGGCCTTGCCCGCGACGGAGAACACGTGGGAGGTCGGCAAGCCCTCCTGTTCAAGGATCTGGCGGACGACATTGGCGCGGTCTGCGGACAGGTCAAAGCCGTCATACCCGGAACGCGATGGCAGGAAGCCTGCCGAAGTGTGACCGACAATAGCAACCCGCAGCGGCGTGGCCTTGAGTGGTGCGGCAAGCTTTTGCAGCAAGCGCCGCGTTCGCTCCAGAGGCTGCTTGGAGCCGTCGGCGAACATCGACCGGCCGTCTTGATCGACGATTTCGAGGTTGAGCCCCTGCTTGGTCTCCTCGAACATGATGTGTTTGGACAACTCGGAAATCTCCGGCAGGTCCTGCAACGCCTGACGAAGCGAGGCGGAGGCGAGCGCGAATTCGCGGTCGGTCTTCATGCGCGCGCCGGCCGTCTTGTTCTTGTCTTCCTGATCCGGCGTCGGATTATTGGATGCCTCCTCCGGCGGAATGTGCGCAACGTTCCGCATCTTGGGACGTGTCGGCAAACCATCGGACTCGATGAGACCCGAGAAGCGCGACGCGTTCTGGACGCCGAAGGCATCCCGCATCGAACCAGCAACGATTTTGAGCTTCTGCTGATCCTGGGTTGAGAACGCGACGAGCATCACGAAGAAGCTCATCAGCAGCGCCATGAGATCGGCGAAGGTCACGAACCAGCCGTGACCTCCCCCGTGTGCTGCGCCCTTCTTTTTCTTGGCCATGGCCTATGCCGCCTTACGTCAGCGCGAAAGATCAAGCCGGAACCGGCTCGCCCTCTTCATGGCGATGCTTTTCAGGCAGATAGGCCAGCAGCATTTCGCGGACCAGCGTCGGCGACTTCGCGTCGCGAATCATCAGGATTCCGTCGATGATCAGGGTGCGATTGGTATCTTCGTCGGTCAGTTTGACATGCAGTTTGTCGGCGATCGGCAAACAGAACAGGTTCGCAACAAGCGCACCGTACAGCGTCGCGAGCAGCGCCACCGCCATGAAAGGACCCAGCTTCGACGGATCGGACATGTTCGAGAACATCTGCACCATGCCGATCAGGGTGCCGATCATGCCGAACGCCGGCGCGCAGTCGCCGATGGCGCGATAGATCTTTTGTCCCTCGTCGAGATGCATCAGGAAATTGTCGCGGTCGCGCTCAAGGTTGTCGCGGATAAAATCCATGTCGTAGCCGTCGGCGACGTAACGGATTCCCTTGGCAAGGAACGGATCGTCGGTTTCAACTTTTTCAAGCCCCACGGGTCCCTGCTTCCGGGCGACTTCCGCAAGTTGCGCCAGTTCGTCGACCAGTTCGCGCGATGTCGTCTGCCGCATCGTGAACGCGTACTTCAGCCCCATCGGCATGCCATGAAGCATGGCAACGAAAGGAAACCGGATCAGCGTTGCAGCAAAAGAGCCACCTCCAATGATGATGATGGCGTGAATGTCGTAGAAAATCCGGAAATCGCCGCCCATCAGGATCAGGGTGACGAGAACGGCAATACCAGCGAGCAGGCCTGCCCCGGTGGCGATATCCATTTCAAACTCCGACGCAACGATACGGCGCGGCCCGTTCTGAGCGCGCATTTGAACACTAGCGTCGGTGCAATTAAGTTCGGGTAAAGGTTATCGAATTGATGCCATGGCGCGGCAAGATTGCCGTGAGCATCGCAGAAACCGGACGCAAACACCGGATATATATGCGGAAAGCCGCATTCCGGTGGTAGCGATCGTGAAAAAATCTCAGGAATTCATTAACCATAATCGCGCCAAGACGGCTGACGGTCAGTTCAGCCGTGGCGGCCGTTCATTCTCAACGGAATCGGCAACGACGTTGAAATCTGCCGTCGCAGGGCTCGAATAGCTTGGTTCGCTTGCAGCGGCGGCTTCTTCGCGCGCGCGGCGCTCATGTGCGCGATAGGACGCCCACCCGAGAGGAAGACTGAGCAGATAGATCAGCGAGCCGCCGGTCAGAAGATGCCACGGATAGCTGATCAGAACGGCGATGAACAACACCACGAGGACGACGACCGGCAGAACCATGTCCGGTGCGATCCTGCCGCCGATCATCTTGCCCGAGAACACCGGCAGCCGTGACACCATCAGGAACGCGATCGACAAGGTGAACACCGCCGTAATCGGAGCCGGCAGTTGCGGCGCACCGATGAACACCAGATACATCGGCAGCAGCACGCAAAGCGCGCCCAGCGGAGCCGGCACGCCTGTGAAGTAGTTTCCGGCGAAGGCAGGTTTGTTCGGATCGTCCATGGTGGCGTTGAAACGGGCCAGCCGCAGACCGCCGCTGATCGCAAAGATCATCGCAGCGATCCAGCCGACATTCTTCAGCTCGTGCAACTGCCAGAAATAGAGAATGAGCGCGGGGGCAACGCCGAAGTTGACGAAGTCCGCGAGGCTGTCCAGTTCGGCTCCGAAGCGGGACTGCCCCTTGATCATGCGCGCCACGCGGCCATCAATGCCGTCGAGCACAGCCGCGAACACGATCGCCGCCAGCGCCAGTTCGTTGCGACCTTCGATCGACAGCCGGATTGCAGTCAGGCCGGCGCAGATCGCCAGCAACGTGATGACGTTGGGCACAAGCATCCGGATCGGAATCTGGCGAAACCGGCGACGGCGCAGATCAGGCGCTCTGGGATCGGAAGGCATGTCCATAAGCCCTTATATAGCAATCCCCTCAATGCTTCGCCATTGTGGCGAAACGGCAGGAGGATGATCGCGGGCTTGGTTAATCCACCCGGTAGCTGCGGCCGCCGTCGCCAAGCTTGAAGTCGGCCAGCACGGTTTCACCGGCAATGGCCGTCTGGCCTTCAGATACCAGCGCCTTGGCACCTTCGGGCAGGAACACGTCGAGCCGCGAGCCGAAGCGGATGAGCCCAAAGCGCTCGCCTGCCCCGAGGACCTGGCCCTCTTTCACGAATGACACGATCCGCCGCGCCACGAGCCCGGCGATCTGGATCACACCGATCCGGCCAGCCGGCGTCGAGATCACCAACGAATTGCGCTCGTTGTCTTCGCTCGCCTTGTCGAGATCGGCGTTGAGGAATTTTCCAGGGCGGTAGGCGATGCGATCGATCCGTCCGGCCACCGGGCTGCGGTTCACATGGCAGTTGAACACGCTCATGAAGATCGAGATGCGCGGCAGCGGCTTGTCGCCGAGACCGAGTTCGGCCGGCGGCACGGCCTGCACCACCATCGAGACGCGGCCATCGGCCGGCGACACCACGATGCCTTCCCGCACCGGCGTTACCCGGACCGGGTCGCGGAAGAACAATGCGCACCAGACCGTCAATGCTGACCCGATCCAGCCCAGCGGCGTCCATATCCAAAACAGGATCAGGCTGGCGAAGGCGAAAGCTCCGATGAATGGGTAGCCTTCCGGATGGATCGGCGGAATCTGGTCGCGAATGGACTTAACGACGGACATGCGTTCAAGAACCTGCGTTGAATTGACCTAAAACTATTCTGCGGCTTCCGGCGCTGCCAGCGGATCATCGACCGGCGGCGGCGTGCGATTGGGCGCGATGTTCTCGTCGGCCATCATGGCCAGCTTTTCCCGCGCTTCCTGGGCCTCACGTTGCCTGTTCCACATGCTGGCGTAAAGGCCGTTTGCCGCCAGAAGCTGCGCGTGAGTGCCGCGCTCCGAAATGCGGCCCTGATCCAGCACGATAATTTCGTCCGCACCGACGATGGTGGACAGCCGGTGCGCGATCACAAGCGACGTTCGGCCACGTGCGACCTTTTCCAACTGGTCCTGGATTTCGCGTTCGGTATGGCTGTCGAGGGCCGATGTCGCCTCGTCGAGCACCAGAATCGGCGGCCCCTTCAGAATCGTACGCGCTATCGCGACGCGCTGCTTCTCGCCACCGGAGAGTTTCAGCCCGCGTTCGCCGACTTCGGTCTCATAGCCGTCCGGCGACATGCGGATGAAGCCGTCGATCTGCGCCATCGTCGCGGCCGCTTCCACTTCCGCGTCGGTCGCATCCCACCGGCCGTAGCGGATGTTGTAACGGATGGTGTCGTTGAACAGCACGGTGTCCTGCGGGACCATCCCGATCGACGCGCGCAGCGACGACTGCGTGACGTCACGAATGTTCTGGCCATCGATTGTGATCTGACCGCCGCTGACATCGTACAGCCGGAACAACAACCGGGAGATTGTCGATTTTCCCGCTCCCGATGGACCGACAATGGCGACGGTCTTGCCTGCGGGCACCTCGAACGAGAGCCCCTTCAGGATCGGCCGTTCAGGATCGTACGAGAAACGAACGTCTTCGAAACGAACCGTACCGGCTGAAATCTGCAACGGCTTCGCGCCCGGAATATCTTTCACTTCCGGATTGCGCGACAGCACGCCGAACATCTTTTCGATGTCGATGATCGCCTGTTTGATTTCGCGATACACCATGCCCATGAAATTCAGCGGCTGATAAAGCTGAATCATCATGGCGTTGATCATGACGAAATCGCCGACCGTATTGGTGCCGTTGCGGATCCCGACGGCGCACATCAGCATGGTTGCGGTGAGGCCGAACGTGAAGATCACCGCCTGCCCGGTATTCAGCACCGCGAGCGAGGTGTAGGTGTGAACACTGGCGCGCTCATAGCGCTCCATGGATTTATCGTAGCGCCGTGCTTCCCGTTCCTCGGCGCTAAAATATTTCACCGTCTCGTAGTTCAGCAGCGAATCGATCGCCTTGGTGTTGGCCTCGGTATCGGAATCGTTCATCCGCTTGCGAATCTCGATCCGCCATTCGGTCGCGTAGTAAGTGTAGAGCATGTACACGACGACGGTGACGAACGTCACGAGCACGTACCGCCAATCGAACTGCCACAACAGCACGCCCATCATCAAAGCCAGTTCGACGATGGTCGGCGCAAGTTGAAGAATGACCATGCGAACCATGGTCTCGATGCCGGTGCGGCCGCGTTCCAGCACGCGGGTCAGGCCACCTGTCTTGCGTTCCAGATGAAAGCGCAGCGACAGTTCGTGCATGTGCACGAAGGTCAGAAACGCCAGCTTGCGCACCGCGTGCATCGCCACCTTGGCGAACAGACCGTCACGCCACTGCGTCAGCACCATCATGACGATGCGGATGGCGCCATAGCTGAGCGTCATGATGAGCGGCGAAGCGATCAGCCACAGCAGCCAGTTCGACGACTGGACCGGCGCGGTGTCGGCGCCGGTCAGTGCATCGACGGCCCACTTAAATGTGAAGGGAACAAACAGTGTCGCCGCCTTGGCGATGAGCAGCAGAACCATCGACCAGACGACGCGCATCTTCAAATCGGCACGGTCGCCCGGCCAGATATACGGCCATAGATGCGCCAGCGTTCCGAACAGCGTGGCTTTTTCGGCATTCACTTCGGTGGCTGTGGCCGGCCGGGCGTCGTTCAGCGCCTCCGCAGGCTCGGCGGGATAGAGATCGGCCATTTTAGCGTCGGTCGCCTTGGGGCTGCCGGACGCTGCCGGAGGCGGCTCTTGCCGCCATATCGCATGGTGAAGTCATATGCGTCATATAGAGCGTTCCCGCCCCTTTCGCACCCTGCCCGGCGGCTCTTTTCCTTAAAAAACGGCGATTCGAGAAACAATCGACTGTGCGCCGCAAGATACGCGTCTTGACGATGTCGCAATGCGATGCCACATCGCATAAGATGAATACTATCAAGAACGTTTGTGTTTATTGCGGTTCCGGCCCCGGTACCAATCCCGAATTCGTTAAAGCCGCTACAGCCTTCGGCAAGACCCTTGCCGAAAACGGCGTCGGCTTGGTCTATGGTGGCGGCTCCATCGGCCTGATGGGCGCGGTTGCGGCCGGTGCACTTGAAAATGGCGGCAAGGTCACCGGCATCATCCCGACCTTTCTGACCAAACGGGAGCACGTCCTGAAAGACGCGCAGGAGCTCATCGTCACGAAGGACATGCACGAGCGCAAACAGCTCATGTTCGAGCACTCCGACGCATTCGTCGCATTTCCCGGCGGCGTCGGCACGCTGGAAGAACTCGTCGAGCAGATGACCTGGTCGCAGCTCGGACGTCACAGCAAGCCGATCCTGCTCGCCAATATCGCAGGCTTCTGGAATCCGCTGCTCGTGCTGATCGATCACATGAAGCAGACGGCGTTCATCCGCGCCAACCTGTGGGTCGATGTTCTCACCGCTGATCGCGTTGAGGATATTCTCCCTACGCTTCAGAAGGTTGCGGCGCAGGTGCCGGAAGCAGCCAAGCTGATGGATGATCAGGTCGCAAGCCGGCTGTAATCCGGTTTATACCGGCTGATCGTCTTTGAGAAATGTCACCGCCTCGATGCGGTTTCCGTCCGGGTCGGCAACGAAGGCGGCGAAGTATCTCACGCGGTCATGCGGACGCACGCCGGGCGGTCCATCGTCCGCGCCACCTGCCCCGAGAGCTGCGGCATAAAACGCTTCAACCTCGGCCGTTGTTCTGGCGCGAAGGCAGATGTGCGTGCCGCTGTCCGGCGACACGCGCGTCATGTTCGGACGCAGATTGATCCAGAATTCCGGATAGCTTTTTCCAAAGCCGAGCGTAGCCGGCCGCGCGATCAGCTTTGTCAGGCCGAGTGGCGCGAGCGCGGCCTCATAAAAGCGCGCCGCCCGTTCAAGATCGGCAACCCCCACCGAAACATGATCGAGCATTTTGACGCTTCCTCTTTGGACGGATCACGCAGGTGCGTTGGATTTCACCAGCTTGTAGACGACCGAATCCATCAGGGCCTGAAATGATGCATCGATGATGTTGGGCGATACGCCCACCGTGGTCCAGCGTTCGCCCGCCTCGTCCTCACTCTCGATCAGCACGCGGGTGATCGCCCCCGTGCCGCCATTGAGGATACGCACGCGATAGTCGACCAGCTTCAGACCTTCGATGTATTTCTGATACTTGCCGAGATCCTTGCGCAGCGCGACGTCGAGCGCATTGACCGGGCCGTTGCCTTCCGCCGCCGAGATCAGCATTTCACCGGCGACATCAACCTTCACCACCGCCATCGCCACGGTGACATGCTGTCCCAGCGCATTGTAACGCTGCTCGACGTTCACATCGAACTGCACAACCTTGAAATAATCAGGCACCTTGCCGAGCGTCCGGCGCGCCAGCAAATCGAAGGAAGCATCCGCGGACTCATAGGCATAGCCCGCCGCTTCCTTCTCCTTCATCTCCTCAACCAGACGCGTCAGCTTCGGATCGTTCTTGTCGAACGGAATACCGGCCCGCTCCAGTTCGGCGATGACGTTGGAGCGTCCGGCCTGATCGGAAACCAGCACCTTGCGGTGGTTACCGACAGCTTCCGGCGTGATGTGTTCGTAGGTCTGCGGGTCTTTCAACACCGCCGAGGCATGGATGCCCGTCTTGGTGACGAATGCGCTTTCGCCGACATAGGGCGCATGACGATCCGGCGCGCGATTGAGGATATCGTCCAGCGCGCGCGAGGCATGAACCAGCGTTGCAAGCTTTTCGTCCGACACGCCGATCTCGAATTTGTCGGCGAAATCCTTCTTCAGCTTCAGCGTCGGAATCAGCGAGCAGAGATTGGCGTTGCCGCAGCGCTCACCCAGCCCGTTCAACGTACCCTGGATTTGCCTCACGCCCGCGCGCACGGCAGCCAGCGAATTCGCAACTGCCTGCTCGGTATCGTTATGCGTGTGGATGCCGAGATGATCGCCGGGGATATGCTTCACAACCTCGCCGACGATGCTCTCGATTTCGTTCGGCATCGTGCCGCCATTGGTGTCGCACAGCACCACCCAGCGCGCGCCGGCGTCGTACGCCGCTTTCGCGCAGGCCACAGCGAATTGCGGATTCTCCTTAAAGCCGTCGAAGAAGTGCTCGCAGTCGAGCATAACTTCACGGCCCGACGCCTTCGCCGCGCTGACGCTGTCGCGGATCGAGGCGAGATTTTCCTCGTTGGTGGTCTCGAGCGCCACCCTCACCTGATATTCGGACGATTTGGCCACAAAACAGATCGCGTCGGCCTTCGCCTCGAGCAAACCCGCGACGCCGGGATCGTTCGACACCGAACGGCCCGGGCGGCGCGTCATGCCGAAGGCGGTGAATTTCGCATGATCGAATTTCGGTTTTGAGGAAAAGAATTCCGTATCCGAGGGGTTCGCGCCAGGATAACCGCCCTCGATATAGTCGATCCCGAGATCGTCGAGCATGTTGGCGATGATCTGCTTGTCGTGCAGCGTGAAATCAACGCCGTTGGTCTGCGCTCCGTCGCGCAGCGTCGTGTCGAACAGATAGAGACGCTCGCGGCTCATGATGGTCTTCCCGGCATCTCGCCTTGCGGCGCAGCGCCGCCCAGTGATTTCTTCATGGTGGTGTTGGCCAGCCATTCGTCGCCGACCGACACCGTATTCCGCTGCTGGGCCGTATAACCGCGCTTGACGAAAAACGGCTCGGCGGTGTCGCTGGCTTCGGCCGTCAGCGCGGTCGCACCGCGTGCACCGGCCAGTTTTTCCAGTGCGTCGCAAAGTGCCGTGGCGACGCCCTGCCGCGCAAAGCCCGGATGCACATAGAGCAGGTCGAGATGATCTTTGCCTTTGAGCGAGGCAAAGCCCACCGGCGAACTTTCGATGGTCGCCACCAGCGTCAACTGGCCCGCAAGCCGCCTACCGAATTGGTTTTCGTCCTCGGCGGCACCTGCCCACGCCTCACGCTGAGCATCCGAATAGTCATCCTCAGCCAACTCATCGATGCTGGCGACGAAGATCGCCGCGAGCACCGGAGTGTCCTCGGGAAGAAACGGCCGCAAGCCGACTTTTGGGATGGATTGGCCCATTGCCTTACCAGACGTTGACGAGTTTGAGCGCGAGCGCGATGGCGGCAACAATCAGCAGCCACTTGATCTCGATATAGTATCGCCAGTGCTTGGGAAAAGGCGTGTCAGGCTTTGTCATCGCGCAATCTCCCATGTGGTCACAGGCTTGCCGTCGGCATCCTTGCCGTCCTTCAACACGATTCCTCTGGCAGCAAGCTCGTCGCGGATGCGGTCGGATTCCTTGAAATCCTTCCGCGCACGTGCGGCTGCGCGATCGGCGATCAGATCATCGACATTGCCCGCTTTGGAAACGGCGCTGGCATCAGCCTTGGCAACCCACGCCGCAAACCGCGCGGCATCGAGACCGAGAAACGCGAGCGCGTTACCAAGCGCAACAGCGGCTTCATCTCCCGGGTCGCGAACCTGCTTGCGCAAGGCGTGCAGTTCAGCAATCACCCTGGGTGTATTCAGATCGTCAGCCAGGGCTTCGATAACAGAAGAAGGCGGCTCTCCTGAGGGCGGCGCCGCTACGCTGAAAAAGTCCTTCAGCGTGTTAAATGCATTGTCACACGCAGCCAACGACCAATCGATCGGTGAACGGTATTGGGTTTGCATCATCGCAAACCGCAATGCGTCGCCAGGCCATGAACGGCCGCGCCAGCCTGTCAGCAACTCCCTGATCGTGACGAAGTTGCCGAGGCTTTTCGACATCTTCTCGCCTTCGACCTGCAGGAAGCCGTTGTGCATCCAGACGTTAGCCATGCGATCCTTGTGGAAAGCACAGCAGGATTGCGCCAGTTCGTTCTCGTGATGCGGAAACACAAGATCGATCCCGCCGCCATGAATGTCGAACTGCTCGCCGAGATGCTTCCACGCCATCGCCGAGCACTCGATGTGCCAGCCCGGGCGCCCTTGCGCCGCGATGCCACCCGGCGACGGCCATGACGGCTCACCCGGCTTTGACGGCTTCCACAGCACGAAATCCATCGCATCGTGCTTGTAGGGCGCGACATCGACGCGGGCACCAGCCAGCATCTCGTCGAGCGAACGCCGTGCTAGCTTGCCGTAGTTCGGATCGGACGCGACGTTGAACAGAACGTGATCCTGCTCGACATAGGCGTTGCCGCCCGCGATCAATTTCTCGATGATCGCGCGCATTTCCGCGATGTGTTCGGTCGCGCGCGGCTCGACGGTCGGGCGCAGGCAGCCAAGCGCATCGACGTCCGCATGAAACTGTTTTTCCGTCTCCTCGGTGACCTTGCGGATCGCCTCATTGAGCGGCAGGCCGGGAAAGTCCCGCGCGGCGCGATCGTTGATCTTGTCATCGACATCGGTGATGTTGCGGACATACTTGACGTGGTCCGCGCCGTAGGTGTGCCGCAGCAGCCGAAACAGCACATCGAACACGATGACGGGACGCGCATTGCCGATATGCGCGAAGTCATAGACCGTTGGCCCGCACACATACATGCGCACGTTCTTCGGATCGAGCGGCCGGAACGGCAGCTTCTCCTTCGTCAGCGTGTCGTAGAGCTTGAACTCCATGGAAATCGAATCCCTTGCCTTGCGGCCGGGTCGTCCTCCCATGATCTCGTTTGAGAAAAGACGGCTCCAGCCAGCGAATCGCTAGCTAATAATCTCGCGGCAAATGCCGAAAATGGAGATCGAACCGTTCATGGGCCGCACAATGGTCCAGCCGGGGGGACCGCGTCAAGGTCACACCTCCAGGATTTCGGCGTCTCATACCCCCATTGCCACGGAATTGCCGCCCTTAATCATTCTTAACCGTTCGGGCTTAAGAATGGAGGCGCCTGTGCTTCTCCCGAACCGGTGCCACCATGCGATTCCTGCTCACACTGACTGCCTGCGTATCCCTGCTTGCCGCGACCGAGACCCGCGCCGACAGCCGCGTTTTCATCATTGCCAATCAGTCAGACGGCTACGGCGTCGATGAGTGTCTTGCCAAGGGTGAAAAATGCGGGGCTCCGGCGGCGCGCGCCTATTGCCAGTCACGGGATTTTGCGCAGGCTACCGGTTACCGTCGCGTCGATCCAGATGAAGTGACCGGCGCTATTCCGGCTTCCACAGGCGGGGCCCGCAGCAGCGGTGAGTTCGTCGCCATCACCTGTCAGCGCTAATAGCCTTGGTTCCACGGGGCTTCTTTTTGTCACGATTCTCTGCCTTATCTGGCCCCTGAATCGACGTGACCTTGCCGCCGGAAGCTTGTATGTGAGCCCGTCGGCCGCGCCGCGGTCAGCCAGGATCGTGACAGCTTGCCGAATTCTACGTTCTCGCGATGGACTTTTGCCACCGCTGCGCTTGTGAGCGCGGCGCTGTTGACCCATGGCGCGATGGGACAACAGGGTTTTCCGCCCCCACCGGCGGCCCAGCCCGGAACCGCAAATCCGATCTGCCAGCGGCTGGTCGGGCAGTTATCGGCCATCGACGGCGGCGGCGGCGACAACGCCAAGGCGGATCAGATCCAGCGTTATGTAGAGGCGCAGAGCCGGCAGCAGGCCGAACTGGAGCGCGTGCAGGATCAGGCCAAGCGCCAGGGCTGCGACAGTTCGGGATTTTTCTCGCTGTTCAGCGGCCAGTCCGCGCAGTGCGGCCCGATCAACACGCGAATCCAGCAGATGCGGTCGAATCTCGATCAGATCACCGGCAATCTTGAGCGGTTGCGCGGCGGCGGCTTTGGCGGCTCGGAACGCGAGAACCAGCGCCGCTCAGTGTTGATGGCGCTCGCCCAGAACAATTGCGGCCCGCAATACGCGGCACAACTTCGCAACAGCGGCGGTGGAAGCTTCCTCGACAATCTGTTCGGCGGCAATAATAACCCCGGCAGCGCGCCAATGGACAACGGTGCGGCATCCGGCACCTATCGCACGGTCTGCGCACGAAGCTGCGACGGGTTCTATTTCCCGATCTCGTTCGCCACTGTGCCCAGCCGTTTCGCCGACGACGAACGCACCTGCAAGGCCCTGTGCCCCGCCGCGGACGCGACGTTGTTCACCTATCGCAATCCCGGCGAAGACATGAATCAGGCGGTGTCGATCAGCGGCCAGCCCTATTCGCAGTCGCCGAACGCATTCAAATATCGCCAGGCATTCGACAAGTCATGCAGTTGCAAGGCGGTCGGCCAGACCTGGTCCGACGCGCTGAAGAATATCGACGACAAGGCGGCTGCCGCCCAGCAAGGCGACATCATCGTCACTGATGAAAGCTCGAAGAAGATGTCACAGCCGCAAAAGGCGGCTCCAGCATCGGCGCAGAAGAAATCAGGCACCGTCGCAACGCCCGCGAACGCACAACCGTTGCCAACCGGCGCGCCGACAGAAACGCCCCCTGCTTCAGGTGACAAGCCGATCCGCTCGGTAGGACCGACGTTTATTCCGGCGCGTTAGCGTTCAGACGCCCCTCACGTAAAGAGCTGCCGCGGGTTGCGATTGGCCTCGGCGAAGTCGACGAGCAGCTTGTTGACCTCTTCCGGCCGCTCCTGCTGAATCCAGTGTCCCGCACCGTCGATGATGTGCTTGCCGGACAGGTTGGGCACGTTCTCGTGCATCGACTTGACCTCATCCGCCGCCATCAGCAGCACGCCATCGAGGGAGCCGGCGATGAAAATCGAAGGCTGCCGCAACTTGGCCTTGTCGAGAAACGGTGTCAGCAGCCAGTTACGATCGAAGTTGCGATAGAAATTAATCGGCCCGCGAAAGCCAGATTTTCTGAATTGCGCGGCAAAAAAATCGATGTCGGCTTCGGTGAGCCATGCCGGCATCTTCTCAGGGATCGCCAGATTGTCGACCATGCGCGTGTTCTTGGGAAACGACGCAAACGTGAAGGACGCATCGCTTCGCCGGCAGTCGCCCGATGCTGAATAGAGAATGCCCAGCAGTGAACGGCGCACGTCTTCCTCCAGTTCACGCTCGACGCGCCCGGGCTGCTGGAAGTAATCCTGATAGAAATGCTTCTCGCGCGTCAGATTGAAGAACCTGACAAGCGGACGCACGGCCCGCCGCGGAAGAAACGGGACGCTCAGGTGCGCGACAGCGTGAAACATATCCGGGCGCAGCAGCGCGGTCGGCCCCGCGATGATCGAGCCCCAGTCATGACCGACCAGAATCGCCTTGTTTTCGCCGACGGCATGGACAAGCCCGACAAGATCGCTCGCGAGATGAAGAATGTCATACTCTTCGATAGAGGCTGGCGCTTCGGTATCGCCATAGCCGCGCAGATCAGGGACAATCACACGAAAACCGGCCGCGGCCAGCGCCGGAATCTGATGACGCCACGAATACCAGGATTCCGGCCATCCATGACACAGCAACACCAGCGGCCCCGTCCCCGCCTCCACGTAATGCATGCGGATGCCATTTGTGTAAGCGAACTTGTGCTGAACGGTATCGATCGTCATTTTCACCCCCGGATAATCTCGGCAACGCCGAAGTATCCGAACGATTTAGATGACGAAAATCATATGAGTCCATTGCGGCGAAGCGCATAGCCGCAATCCGGATCGATCGGAATTCTGTTTTAAACTTAGCTGTGTGCGGAAATGACCGATCCATATGGGCAAATCAAATGCGCGGGATTTTTTCCGCGCGCACGCATGGCTGATCAGCCTTCGAACGCTTCCGCCGAATTTCGGCTGGAGCGCGTCACCAGCGAATGATCCGGCGCGGGCAGCGCCTTTCCGTTGTCGCGAAACTTGTTGATGATCGGATAGCGGCGATCGCGGCCGAAATTCTTGCGCGTTACCTTCACGCCGGGCGCGGCCTGACGGCGCTTGTATTCTGCGATGTTAAGCAGGCGCGCGATGCGAGTCACCGTGTCGATGTCGAAGCCTTCGGCCACGATCGATGCGACCGAGTCTTCTCGCTCCACCAGCCGCACAAGAATGGCGTCCAGCACATCGTACGGCGGCAGCGAATCCTGATCGGTCTGGTTCTCGCGCAATTCGGCAGTCGGTGGACGCGTGATGATGTTGGGCGGAATGACTTCGCCGGACGGACCAAGCGCGCCCTCGGGCTTCCATGAGTTGCGCAAGGTCGAAAGCCGGAAAACCTCGGTCTTGTAGATGTCCTTGATCGGATTGTAGCCGCCGTTCATGTCGCCATAGAGCGTGGCGTAGCCGACTGACATTTCCGACTTGTTGCCGGTGGTCACCACCATCGAGCCGAACTTGTTGGAAATAGCCATCAGCAGAACGCCGCGGGTGCGCGCCTGCAGGTTTTCCTCAGTGACGTCCCGCTCCCGGCCCGCAAAGACCGGCTTGAGAATGTCCTCGAAGCCGTGAACCGCAGCGGCAATCGGCAATACCTCGTACTGGATGCCGAGTTGCGCCGTCAGCTTCGCCGCATCATCGAGTGATTCCTGCGCGGTGAAACGGAACGGCAGCATCACGCCGCGTACCTTGTCCGCGCCAAGCGCATCGACCGCGATGGCCGCGCACAGCGCTGAATCGATACCACCTGAGATGCCGAGCAGCACGCCGGGAAAACCGGCCTTCCCCACGTAATCGCGCAGGCCGAGCACACAGGCAGCATAGTCGCCCTTGTCGCCGTCGAGCACCGGTGTCACCGGCCCCTTGCAGGTCCAGCCGCCGTCGCCCTTGGTCCATCGGACGGTCGTGATGTTTTCAACGAACCCCGGCAACTGGAACGCCAGCGAGCGGTCGGCATTCAACGCGAACGACGAACCGTCAAACACCAGTTCATCCTGTCCGCCGACCTGATTGAGATAAACCAGCGGCAATCCGCTTTCGGCCACACGTGCGACCGATACCGACAGGCGCATGTCGTTCTTTTCGCGCGTATAGGGCGATCCGTTCGGCACGATCAGGATTTCCGCGCCGGTCTCCGCGAGGCATTCGACAACGTTCTCGTAGTCTTCGGACTCTTCCATCCATGTGTCTTCACAGATGGGAACGCCGACCCGCACGCCGCGGATGGTCACCGGCCCCGCCGCCGGCCCGCGCGCGAACACGCGCTTTTCGTCGAATACGCCATAGTTCGGAAGATTGGCCTTGAAGCGCAGCGCCGCGATCCGCCCCCCGTCGAGCAACGCGCAGGCGTTGTAGAGCTTACCGTCCTCGACCCAGGGCGTGCCGATCAGCACCGCCGGACCGCCGTCGGACGTTTCGCGCGCCAGCATTTCGATCTCGGCGCGGCATGCGGCCTGGAATGCCGGTTTCAGCACCAGATCTTCCGGCGGATAGCCTGCGATGAACAGCTCAGGCAGGACCAGCAGATCAGCGCCGTCGGACACCGCCTGTTTCCGGGCAGCACGGGCCTTCGCGGCATTGCCGGTGACGTCACCAACGATGGGATTGAGCTGTGCGAGCGTGATCGTGAGCTGGGTGGCTTTGGTCATGACCGCATTTAGCCCGCTCCGCGAGAAGTGCGCAATTGCTCAATATGAGCATAAATCAGATGAGACCTATGCGCTCCACGATGGCGAACAGCCAGACCCCTCCGGCGATCACCAACGTGACGCCGACGGCCGCCGACCCCATGTCCTTGACCCGGCCGATCTGCTTGTCGTGGTCGGTTGTCAGGCGATCGGCCAGTTTCTCGATGGCCGTGTTCAACAATTCGACCACCATCAGCAGCAGCACGATACAGATCAATTGGATCTTGCGTTCCGGCGACACGCCGATCAGGAAAGCCAGCGGCACGGCGATAACAAGTGCGACGACCTCTTCACGGAAAGCCTGCTCGGAACGGAAGGCAAACGCCAGTCCGTTCCGGCTGTTGATCGTGGCGCTCCACATCCGCGACAGCACCTTACGGAGCATTAGAAGCCCGCGACGGCCGGCATTGGCTTCGCTTTGCCGGAGCGATCCTGCTTGAGCAGTTCGGCAATCAGGAACGCCATATCGATGGACTGCTCGGCATTCAGGCGCGGATCGCAGACCGTGTGATAGCGGTCATTGAGATCCTCGTCGGTGATCGCGCGCGCGCCGCCGATGCATTCGGTGACGTCCTGTCCGGTCATTTCCAGATGGACGCCGCCCGCATGAGTGCCTTCGGCTGCATGGATGGTGAAGAACGACTTCACCTCCGACAGCACGCGGTCGAACGGCCGGGTCTTGTAGCCGGACGTCGAGGTGATGGTGTTGCCGTGCATCGGATCGCACGACCAGACCACCGAACGCCCTTCCCGCTGCACGGCGCGGATCAACTGCGGCAGATGCGCGTCAACCTTGTCCGAGCCGAACCGATTGATCAGCGTCAACCGGCCGGGCTCGTTGTCCGGATTGAGGACATCGATCAGCTTGAGCAGTTCATCCGGCTTCAGCGACGGGCCACACTTCAGACCGATCGGATTCTTGATGCCGCGGAAGTATTCGATGTGGCCATGATCGAGCTGACGGGTGCGGTCGCCGATCCAGATCATGTGGCCCGTGGTCGCGTACCAGTCGCCGGTCGTGGAATCCACGCGCGTGAAGGCCTGCTCATAGCCGAGCAAGAGTGCCTCGTGGCTGGTGTAGAAATCGGTCGAACGTAGTTCCGGATGACTCTCCAGATCGAGACCGCAGGCGCGCATGAAGTTGAGCGCCTCGGAAATCCGGTCGGCCAGTTCCTTGTAACGGCGCGACTGCGGCGAATCCTTCAGGAAGCCGAGCATCCACTGATGCACGCTGCCGAGGTTGGCGAAGCCACCGGTCGCGAAGGCGCGCAGCAGATTCAGCGTCGCCGCCGACTGGCGGTACGCCATCAACTGGCGCTGCGGATCGGGCGTGCGCGCTTCCTTCGTGAACGCGTTGTCGTTCACGATGTCGCCGCGATAGCTCGGCAGCTCGACGTCGCCCTGCTTTTCCGTCGGCGACGAGCGCGGCTTGGCGAACTGGCCGGCGATGCGGCCAACCTTCACCACCGGCAGCGCGCCGGCATAGGTCAGCACCACCGCCATCTGCAGCAGCACGCGGAAGAAATCGCGGATGTTGTTCGCGCCATGTTCGGCGAAGCTCTCGGCGCAGTCTCCGCCCTGAAGCAGGAAGGCCTCACCGGCAGCTACGCGGGCCAGCGACTTCTTCAGGTTGCGCGCTTCACCTGCAAAAACCAGCGGCGGAAACGTAGCAAGCTGCGCCTCGACATCGGCCAATGCCTTCGCATCGGGATAGTCTGGCACTTGCATGACTGGCTTCTTGCGCCAGCTGTCGGGCGTCCACCGCTCGGACATGACTGAAACTCCTCAGGAAACGGCAATCTTGTGATGCGCCGGGTTATACACAGGTGGGTACGGTCTTGCCAGATGCAAATCGGCATGAAGTCTCAAGGACTTGCCCGGGCTGAAAGCCCGCTTCCGCTCACTGTGGCGCAAGGAGACGGCTATTCCGCCGCCTGACGGACGTGCCGGGCGCTGGGCGTGCGCAGGGTCACGAGTTCTTCGGCGGCCGTCGGATGGACCGCCATTGTCGCGTCGAAATCGGCCTTGGTCGCCTTCATCTTGACGGCGATACCGACCACCTGGATCAGTTCGCCCGCCTCCGGCCCGACAATATGGCAGCCGAGAATCCGGTCCGTCGCGGCGTCGACGATCAGCTTCATCATGATCCGGGATTCGCTTCCCGACAGTGTCGATTTCAGCGAGCGGAAGTCGGTCTTGTAGATGTCGACGTGGGTGAACTGCGCCCGCGCCTCGGCCTCGTTCAGTCCGACCGTGCCAACCTCGGGCTGAGTGAAAACCGCCGTCGGAATGTCAGCATGATCGACACGCGTCGGCCGCTTGCCGAATACTGTATCGGCGAAGGCATGTCCTTCGCGGATCGCAACGGGCGTCAAATTGAGGCGATGCGTGACGTCGCCAACCGCGTAGATATGCGGCACGTTGGTCTGCGAAAAACCATCCACGGCAACGCCGCCGTTGATGGGGTTCAGCTCGACACCGGCCTTCTCAAGTCCGAGACCTTTGACATTCGGATGCCGGCCGACCGCAAACATCACCTGGTCCGATGCAATGCTTGAACCGCTCGACAGATGCGTGGTGAAGGCGTCGCCATGCTTTTCGACCTTGGTGACGATGCAGCCGGTGATCACGTTGATACCCGACTTCTCCATCTCCTTGCGAACGTGCGCCCGCACATCATCGTCGAAGCCGCGCAGGATATTTTCGCCGCGATAGATGACGGTCACGTCAGAACCAAGTCCGGCGAAGATGCCGGCGAACTCCAGCGCAATATAGCCGCCGCCCTGAATCACGATGCGTTTCGGGAATTTCGGGAGGTGGAACACCTCATTGGACGAGATCACATGCTCGATGCCCGGAATGGCTTCGCCATGGTTTGGCGCACCGCCGGTGGCGATCAGCACATACTTTGCGTTGACGGTTTCGCCGGTCGAAAGCCGCAGCCTGTGCGCATCCTCGAACGTCGCGCGCGCCTTCACGATTTTGGCGCCGGCCTTTTCCACGTTGAACGTGTAGGCCGCCTCAAGCCGGGCGATTTCCTTGTCCTTGTTGGCGATCAAGGTCGGCCAGTCAAACGTCGCGGGTGGAATGGTCCAGCCGAAACCCGCAGCGTCCTCGAGTTCATGCCGGACATGGGACGCATAAACCATCAGCTTCTTCGGGACGCACCCGCGGATCACGCAGGTGCCGCCCATCCGGTATTCTTCGGCGACCAGGACGCTTGCACCATAACCGGCGGCGATCCGGGCAGCACGTACGCCGCCGGAACCACCGCCGATTACGAACAGATCAACGTCCAAGTCCGCCATCTGAAATTTCCGATCGTGCCTAGATTTCCTTGCCGCGCTTCTTCATTTCAGCACGAAACTTGCCGTTGATTTCTTCGCCGAACTTCTGCGCCCATTGATCCATATATTGACGCGCGGCGTTGAATGCCACGGGCTCCTGCGCGATCACCTTGACGCCAAGCGGCGACTTGTAGAACGCGGCGAGCTCTTTCAGTTCCTGCTCGGTGAAGGCCGTGGCGTAAATCCGCGCCATTTCCTCGCCGATCTCCTTTTCGCGGCCGGCGAGATCCTTCGCGACCTGAACGGCAACCTCGTTGAGGTCCTTCTGGTAGTTCAGGTTGGCCTGCAGCAGCACGTCCTTGGTCCGCTGCACGAGACCGGGAACGGCGCCCTGATAGATCGCGCTGACATTCTTGGACGCCAGGATTTCCTTGGCATAGCCGATGGCCGCGGGGGTCGGCGGCTTCGGAGCCTGCGCCACCGCGCTGCCCAGCATCAGGCCCAGCACTGCGCCTGCCGCGAGCAGAACGTTCGAAAACTTCCTCATATCAATTCTCCTCAATTGCGCACCACACTAGCGCCGTTCAACAACGCGAATACCCTGAGGGCCTGCGAGCACAGCCGTCCGCGCAAGACCGATAAACAAGCCGTGCTCCACCACGCCAGGGATCGAATTCAATGCTGCCGCCAGTCTGGGGGAATCCGGTATCCGCCCAAGGTGGGCATCGATAATCCAGTGGCCGCCATCGGTGACGAAAGCATGGCCATCCTTGGCCTTGCGGACACCCATTTGCCCGGAAACGCCATTTTCAGCAAAGACCGCCTCGATGGCCCGGCGGGTCGCGCCGAGGCCAAACGGGATGACTTCGATCGGAAGCGGGAAGCGGCCGAGGGTCGGGACCCATTTCGATTCATCCGCGATCACAATCATTCGGTCGGATGCCGCCGCGACGATCTTCTCGCGCAGCAAGGCCCCGCCGCCACCCTTGATAAGCTCGAGATTGGGGTCGATTTCGTCGGCGCCGTCCACGGTAAGGTCGAGCCGATCGACCTCGTCCAGTGTTGTCAGCAGGACACCGCAGCGCTCGGCGTCAGCACGCGTCGCTTCCGATGTTGGAACGCCGACGACTTTGAGGCCTGCCTTCACGCGTTCGCCTAGCAGCTCGACGAAGTGTTTGGCCGTTGAGCCCGTGCCGAGCCCAAGCTTCATGCCGTCCCGCACCTGCTCGACCGCGCGCGCCGCCGCCTGCCTCTTTAGATCGTCCATCGACATCGTATCCTCGACGTTCCGTTCCCGTGGAACGCGAGGCATATAGCGCGGTTTCCGCGGCGGTGGATACGGCCTTGGGACTGAAAAAAGGCCAAAAAGGCCGGACATAAGTCCAATCCTGCCGCAGCCCTTGCATGATCCGGCTTCGCCCGCTAGCGATCCGCCATGACCTCCTCCCCCCTTATTGTCTTCGATCTCGACGGCACTCTCGTCGATACAGCCCCCGATCTCGTCGGCGCGCTGAACTTCGTCCTCCAGCGCGAAGGGCTGCCACTCGTGCCGGTTGCATCCGCTCGCACCATGATCGGCGCCGGTGCGCGGAAGCTGATCGAGCGCGGGCTCGAACTCGAGGGGCGCGCCATGAGCGTGGCGGACATCGACCGGCTGACCGTCGACTTCATTGCCTATTACAGGGAGCACATCGCGGACGCTTCCAAGCCGTTTGAGGGCCTCTACGCCGCCCTCGACGAACTGGAGGGACGCGGTTTCAGGTTCGCCGTCTGCACCAACAAGCTCGAGGGGCTTTCAAAGCTTCTGCTCGCGGAACTGGACATGACAAAGCGCTTTGCGGCGATTTGCGGCGCCGACACATTCGGTGTGGCAAAGCCCGACCCGACCATCCTGCGCCAGACCATCGCCCGGGCCGGCGGAGACGTCTCGAGATCGATCATGGTTGGCGATTCCGGCCCGGATGTCGGGGTTGCGCGCCGGGCCGGTATTCCGGTAATTGGGGTCACGTTTGGGTACACAGAAATCCCCATCGCGGAACTTAAACCCGACCTTGTCATCGGTCATATGCGGGAACTGCCGGGGGCCGTGAAAAATCTGGCGGCTTCTTTTGCAAGCCGATGAAAGGTATACGGTTTTGCCTGTTCACACAGATTCGGAACCGGCGTTAACCTTTGCGTAAGGAATGTACCGCGCCCGGTTGCGCGGACAGAATGACACTTCTAAGGTCCCGCGCGGGGACTATGCGGCTATCACCGCATCACATGACGGATGCACCATGCGTATCATTGTTGTCGTCGCGGCGGGCCTTGGCCTGGCGGGCTGCTCATCGTTCTCCATGCCTGACATGTTCAAATCGACGCCGCCGAGCGCGACGATTCAGCTTGAATCGCTGCCGGCGGGCGCCGAGGCGCGTGCGTCGAGCGGCGAGACCTGTAAAACCCCCTGCTCGCTTTCGGTGGTGGCCGCCGAGAATTTTTCCGTGACATTCTCGCTGCCGAAGTACCAGCCTGAAACCGTGCCCGTTCAGCTCCTCAGAGATCCCAGCGGTCCTGGCGTGACGGTCGACCCGAATCCGGTCTATGCGGAGCTGCAACCGGCGCTTCCCGGCAAGAAAGGCGCGCGCGGTGCACCCAAAGCCGCTCCAAAAGCCAAAAAGCCACGCTCTGCGCCGGCCGCAGCCGCGCCCGCAGAGGAGTCGCCGTTTCCGCCGCCGCCGGCCCGCTGACCCCGTTCCATTAGTGCTGTCTGCATAGCTGGATTCGTTTGTAAGCGCGCTTCATCGTGCCTAGATTGTGCTTGGGATACCACGGCGGGCGCGGCCCGCCGGGTAAAGCAATATGCATGGCGCTGAATGAGCGAACCTTTTCCAAGTTCCCTGGCCACGACATCTGCGATGACCGACCCCTTCGGGCGGTCGATCAGCTACTTGCGCGTCTCGGTGACAGACCGCTGCGACCTGCGCTGCTTCTATTGTATGTCCGAAGACATGACGTTTCTGCCGAAATCCGACCTGCTTACGCTTGAGGAATTGGACCGGCTGTGCTCGGCGTTTATCGCCAAGGGCGTCCGCAAGCTGCGCCTGACCGGCGGCGAACCTCTGGTTCGGCGCAATGTGATGTCGCTCGTACATTCCCTCTCGCGCCATCTCGACAGCGGCGCGCTGAATGAATTGACACTAACGACCAACGGTTCGCTGCTCGAGAAATTTGCTGCCGAGCTCAAGGACAACGGGGTACGTCGTATCAACGTCTCGCTTGATACCCTCGACGCCGCGAAATTCCGGGCCATTACGCGATGGGGCGACCTCGACAAGGTGCTGCGCGGCATCGAGGCTGCGCGCTCCGCGGGCCTCAAGGTCAAGATCAACGCCGTGGCGCTCAAGAACTTGAACGAGGACGAGATTCCCTCGCTGATGGAGTGGGCGCACGGCAAGGACATGGACCTCACCCTGATCGAGGTCATGCCAATGGGCGATATCGGCGAGGGCCGGATCGACCAGTACCTGCCGCTGTCACTGCTCCGTGCCCGCCTCGCCGCCCGCTATACCCTGACCGACCTGCCGGACGACACCGGCGGACCGGCGCGCTACGTCCGCGTCTCCGAGACCGGCGGCAGGCTCGGCTTCATCACGCCGATGACCCATAACTTCTGCGAATCCTGCAACCGCGTCCGGGTCACCTGCACCGGGACACTCCACACCTGCCTCGGCCACGAGGACGCCTCCGACCTGCGCAAGCCTCTGCGGGCATCCAGCGACGACGCCCTCCTCGCAGCCACCATCGACCGGGCGATCGGGCTCAAGCCGAAGGGCCACGATTTCATTATCGACCGCCGCCACAACCGGCCAAGCGTCAGCAGGCACATGAGTGTGACCGGCGGCTAAGGCGGTTTCGAATATTTCCCTGCTCGTGAGTTTGCTTGGCACAAATTTCCCACACCTCATCGCGCCTGCAGATTCTGCCTTGGAATGAACAAACTTCCAATTGACGGCGGCATGACACGCTGATTTGGTCGGGCAGCTTTATGCGCCTCCGGCTGGAAAAGCCGGCATGCCGTCACCTTCCGGTCGCGGCAGAGCCAAGCGACGCAGGGGCGCATTCGGGAGGATGGGTTTTGCAATCGCTTCTCAAATTGAGCCGCGCGATCGACGCGTTTACGACGTTTGTCGGTCGCTGGGTGTCATGGCTGATCGTGATCGCCGTCATCATTTCGGCGACCAACGCTGTTATCCGGAAAGTGTTCGACGTTTCGTCGAATGCCTACCTCGAATTGCAGTGGGTCCTGTTCAGCGCCGTGTTCCTGCTCTGCGCGCCATGGACGCTGCTCAACGGCGAGCACATCAAGATCGACATCATCAATCATGGCCTGCCTCTCAAGGTCCGAAGCTGGATTGACATGATCGGGCACGTCTTCTTCCTCGTGCCATTTTGCATCGTCCTGATCTGGACCTCGGTGCCGTTCTTCATCGTTTCCTTTAATCAGAACGAGCAATCGTTCAGCGCAGGCGGCCTTCCGCAATGGCCTGCGAAGTCGCTGATCATGATCGGGCTCGCACTGCTGCTCGTTCAGGCCGTCTCGGAAATCATCAAGCGCGCCGCCGTGATGCAGGGTCTGCTGCCCGATCCGAACGCGCATGCATTGAGCGCGCATGAGATCGCCGAACTTGAAGCCCTGAAGCTGGCTCAGGCCATTACACCCGAAAAACCATGACCGGCGTCGCCGTCACAGCGCAGAACGAGAGAGATTTCTAATGGCGGCGATGTTCATCCACTATATGGCGCCGATCATGTTCGCGTCGCTCGTGATGTTCCTGCTACTGGGATATCCGGTCGCGTTCTCTCTCGCCGCCAACGGGCTGCTGTTCGCCTTTATCGGCATCGAACTCGGACTGTTCCGTCCGGACTTCCTGCAGGCTCTTCCGGAACGCGTCTACGGCGTCATGAACAACGAGACGCTGCTGGCGATTCCCTTCTTTACGTTTATGGGGCTTATCCTCGAACGATCGGGCATGGCCGAGGATCTGCTTGAAACCATCGGGCAATTGTTCGGCAGCATCCGGGGCGGCATCGCCTACGCCGTGATTTTCGTAGGCGCGTTGCTGGCCGCGACAACCGGCGTCGTCGCGGCTTCTGTGATCTCGATGGGTCTGATCTCATTGCCGATCATGCTGCGCTACGGTTACGACCGCCGTGTCGCGACCGGCGTTATCGCCGCCTCCGGCACGCTGGCGCAGATCATTCCTCCGTCGCTGGTGCTGATCGTGATGGCCGACCAGCTCGGCCGATCCGTCGGCGATATGTACGAAGGTGCGTTCATTCCCGGTATCGTGCTGTCGATCCTGTATGCCGTGTACATCTTCCTTGTTGCGACGTTCTTCCCGCAAGCCACACCTGGCTTGCCGCTGGAAGCACAGACGCTGCGTGAGGTTGAAACCGCCAAGCACCCAGTCATCCTCCCGCTGGCAGCAATCTCGGCCGCCGCAACGGCATACTTCTTCGTGGTCAAGCTTGGCCTGTTCGACTGGACCTCGCCCGTCTTCAACAAGATTTCGGAGAACCCGCTCATACTTCACGGCTTCTGGTTCATTGTTGTGACCGGCCTGTTCTTCAAACCCTTCATCGGCATCATACGCACGATGACTTTGTCACTCTTCGTTGTGTTGATCGGCGCAACCGCAATTGCGCTCGAAATTATGCAATTCACCGAGGTGAAAGCCGGCGCAGACTACGTTGTTCTCACGATGTCGATCGTGGTGGCGATGTCATTCGTGCTCGCGGTGATCAACCGCATCTCGGGCCTGAAGCTGCTGTCGAAGCTCGCCGAGCAGGTCGTGTTCGTGATGGTGCCACCGCTCGGCCTGATCTTCCTGGTGCTTGGCACGATCTTCATCGGCGTCGCGACTCCGACTGAAGGCGGTGCGATGGGTGCTGGCGGCGCGATGATCCTCGCGATCATGAAACGGCGGCTGAGCTTCGACCTGACGCGACAGGCTGCAGAATCCACCGCCAAGCTCTCCGCTTTCGTGATCTTCATCCTGGTTGGAGCGCGCGTTTTCTCCCTCACCTTCTACGGTGTCGATGGCCACCGGTGGGTCGAGGAACTGCTGGTCTCACTCCCCGGCGGCCAGACGGGCTTCCTGATCTTCGTCAACGCCTTTGTGTTCGTGCTGGCATTCTTCCTCGACTTCTTCGAGCTGGCGTTCATTGTCATCCCCCTGCTCGGCCCCGCGGCCGAAAAGCTCGGCATCGATCTGATCTGGTTCGGCGTGATCCTCGGCGTAAACATGCAAACCTCGTTCATGCATCCGCCGTTCGGCTTTGCCCTGTTCTATCTTCGCTCTGTGGCCCCGAAAGAAGCCTATACGGATCGCGTCAGCGGCAAGCGGATGGAGCCTGTGACCACCGGGCAGATCTACTGGGGCTCGGTGCCGTTCGTGATCATCCAGGTGATCATGGTCGGTCTCGTCATCGCCTTCCCGGCCATGGTGATGCACTACAAAGGCGCACTATCGACCGTCGATCCCAACAAGGTCGATATCCAGATTCAGCAACAGGAAATGCCTGCGCTCGATTTCGGTCCACCGGCAGGCAGCAAGTAAGTTCGCAAACCTGCATGCTTCAACTAAAATCCCGACCTTCTTGCGAAGATCGGGATTTTCTCTTGATGGGCAGTTGATCGCGAGGATCAGGTTCGTGTGCGCGACCTGACCTGGAAGCTGTCGAAGCCGTATTCTGCAACCTGCCACCACGTGTACTGGTCGTTGCGGTAAGCCGCCATCGCTTCATATATCTTCTTGAAGTTGGGATTGTTCGCCGACGTTTCCGCATAGACCTCATTGGCGGCCTTCAGCGAGGCATCCATGATCGATGCAGAGAACGGACGCAATTGCGTTCCACCGGCCACCAGCCGCTTTAGCGCGGGCGGATTGTAGGCATCGTAGCGTGCCTGCATCGTTTCGTTGGCAAGCGTCGATGCCGTCTTGATGATGGACTTGTAGCTCGCTGGCAGCGATTCCCATTTGGCGAGATTGACGAGATTGTGCAGCGTCGGTCCGCCTTCCCACCAGCCGGGATAGTAGTAGTACTTCGCGACCTTCTGGAAACCGAGCTTCTCGTCATCGTAAGGCCCGACCCACTCGGCTGCGTCGATGGTGCCTTTCTCAAGCGACGGATAAATGTCGCCGCCCGCCACCTGCTGCGGTACCACGCCGAGCTTGGTGAGCACACGGCCGGCAAAGCCGCCGATCCGCATTTTCAAGCCGCTCATATCGGACGGGTCTTTCAGCTCCTTGCGAAACCAGCCACCCATCTGGCAGCCGGTATTCCCAGCCGCGAAGCCGATGACGTTGTGGCCTTTCAGGAATTCGTTGAACAGTTCGCCGCCACCGCCGACCTGTAGCCACGAGGTCTGCATGCGGCTGTTGAGGCCGAAGGGAACGGCGGTGCCGAGCGCGAAGGTGGGATCCTTGCCGACATAGTAGTAAGCAGCCGTGTGGGCCATCTCCACGGTGCCGTTGGAGGCAGCATCCAGCGCCTGCAGGCCCGGCACGACCTCGCCCGCGGCAAAGACCTGAATCTGGAACTTGTTGTCGGTGGCTTCGGCAACAGCCTTCGAAAACACCTCGGCCGCGCCGTAAATGGTGTCGAGAGATTTCGGAAAACTGGACGTCAGGCGCCATTTGATTTCAGGCGACGACTGGGCAATGGCGGGTGATGCGATCGCGGCACCGGCTGCGCCGATACCAGCGACCTTGATAAACTCACGACGTTTCATGATGACTCCCTGAATGTGATTTTGTGTGTTTTGTGCCCTTCTTTTCGAGGCTTGGAACCGGAGCATGGAGCAACCCGATACCAATATCCATGCTGATTTCTTCCACTGCACCGCAAAATAAAAGCCCGGCCTCTTTCGAGGCCGGGCTGGTTCAGACTGCTTCGGTGAACGAAATCAGCCGCGGGTGCGCGAGCGGATCATGAAGCTGTCGTTGGTGTATTCGGCGACCTGCCACCACAGATACTGGTCCGAACGGTAGGCCTGCATCGCATCGATCGCCTTCTTGAAGTCGGCGTTCTTGGCGGAGATTTCAGCCCAGAGCTCGTTGGTCGCCTTCAGGCACGCGTCGAGCACCTCATTGGTGAACGGACGCAGTTGCGTGCCGCTGGCCACAAGACGCTTCAGCGCGCCCGGATTCTGCATGTCGTAACGTGCAGGCATCCAGCCATTGGTGTGTGCCGCCGCGTTGGTCAGGATCGCCTGATAGTTCTTCGGCAGCGCGTTGAACTTCTCGAGGTTGGTGAACGCGTGAACCGTCGGTCCGCCTTCCCAGAAGCCTGGATAGTAGTAGAACTTCGCAACCTTGTTGAAGCCGAGCTTTTCGTCGTCGTACGGGCCGACCCACTCGGCTGCGTCGATGGTGCCTTTTTCCAGCGACGGATAGATGTCGCCGCCAGCAAGCTGCTGCGGGACGACGCCGACCTTCGCCAGCACCTGACCGGCAATGCCGCCGATGCGCATCTTCAAGCCCTGAAGATCGGCGACGGTCTTGATCTCCTTGCGGAACCAGCCGCCCATCTGCGTGCCGGTGTTGCCGCAAGGCAGACCCATAACGCCGAACTTCTTGTAGAACTCGTTGGCAAGCTCGTTGCCGCCGCCCTGATCGAGCCACGAATTCTGCATGCGCGTGTTGAGACCGAACGGCACCGACGCGAAGATCGCGAACGTCGGATCCTTGCCGACATAGTAGTAGGAAACCGTGTGGCACATTTCGACCGTGCCATTCGAAGTCGCATCAAGCGCCTGCAAGCCGGGAACGACTTCGCCGGCGGCGAATACCTGAATCTGGAACTTGTTGTCGGTCATTTCGGCGACGTACTTCGAGAGCTGCTCGGCGCCGCCGTAGATGGTGTCGAGCGACTTCGGGAAGCTGGACGTCAAACGCCACTTAACTTCCGGGGACGACTGGGCGATGGCTGGCGAAGCGACCGCAGTGGCGGCCGCTCCGGCAGCAGTTACTTTCAAAAAATCACGACGCTTCATTAGGCATCTCCTTTTGGGGGTGTTTCTTTTTGAAATCCCTCTGGAACGGTCTCTAGCACGGAAGTCGATTTGCGGAAAACGCGGGAACGCCGCATCCGGAGCGGATTAAACGAAAGTCGAATAAGGCCTCAAATCAGGTAAAAGAGGCATTCCAGGGCGTCAGGTGGAGACCGCCGCGCCCACCAGTTGCCTTTTGATCTCGGTGCCGATGGCCCGATAGATCGCCGCATGGGCACCGCCCGGCTCACTGTCTACCACTGGTGTGCCGGCATCCGACGACGTCCGGATGGTCATGTGCAGAGGGATTTCACCAAGGAACGGTACCTTGAGCCGCTCCGCCTCGTGCCGCGCGCCGCCATGCCCGAAAATATCGGAGCGCGTACCGCATTCAGGGCATTGGAAGTAGCTCATGTTCTCGACAATGCCGAGCGTCGGGACGTTCACCTTGTCGAACATCGCGATCCCCCTGCGCGCATCGATCAGGGCGAGATCCTGCGGTGTCGAAACGATGACAACGCCCCGCAGCGGCACCTGCTGGGCAAGCGTCAACTGCGCGTCCCCCGTTCCGGGCGGCATGTCCACCACCAGCACATCGAGTTCACCCCAGGCGACGTCCCACAGCATCTGCCGGATCGCAGACATGACCATCGGCCCGCGCCAGACCATCGCGGTCTCTTCCTCGACGAGGAAGCCGATCGACATCAGCGGCAGCCCGAAGCGGACAATGGGGATCATTTTCTTGGCGTCGTTCAGCGCTGGCTTTTCGCGAACGCCGGTCAGGCGCGGTACCGACGGGCCGTAGATATCGGCATCGAGCAATCCCACCCGCAGACCGAGATCGCGCAGCGCGAGGGCAAGATTGAGCGCCGTGGTCGATTTACCGACACCCCCTTTGCCGGACGCCACCGCGATAACGGAGCCAATACCGGGAATGGCGGCCTGCTTGCTCATCGGAGAATCCGCTGGCGCGCCTTGCGGCCGATGCTGAGCAACGGGCTTTACACCGTGCGAATGCTGGTGTGGTGCCGGGGCTGCGGCAGCGCCGGGTTTCCGCTCGGCGGTTAAAGCGACCATCACTGTCGTGACGCCGGGAATCGCCCGAACCGCGGCCTCGGCCTTGGCGCGAACGTCTTCCCATGCCCGCGCCTCGTTGGCGTCGACATTGATCGAAAAGAAAACCTTGCCGTCCGAGGCCATAATTTCGGAAAGCACCTTGGCATCGGCAAGCGGCACGCCACGCGGCGATGCTACGGCGCGAAGCGCTGCAAGAACCTGGGTTTTATCGACTGCCACAACATATCTCCCGGCATTACCCCCGGGGGCCGCCGCTTGTGGCCTTCATACGCGCGTCACCTGTGCCGTCAACGGCCTTGCAAGGCCGTCCATCATTCGCATAGCTGTCGGCATCCCACATGCCGGGAAATCCGGCCAAAACACACCAGCAATTCAAAAGAGCAAGATATGGCAAAAGTCGCATTTCTCGGCCTCGGCGTCATGGGATTCCCCATGGCTGGACACCTCGCGGCCAAGGGCGGCCATGAGGTGACCGTGTACAATCGCACCGCTGCCAAGTCGAAGGCATGGGCCGAGAAATTCGGTGGCCGCGCCGCCGCGACACCGAAGGCGGCCGCCGAAGGTCAGGATTTCGTGATGGCCTGCGTCGGCAACGACGACGACCTCCGTGCCGTGACCATCGGCGCCGACGGAGCATTTTCGGGCATGAAGCCCGGTGCCGTTTTTGTCGATCACACCACGGCATCAGCCGAGGTCGCCCGGCAACTTGATGCCGAGGCCACCAAGCGCGGATTCCAGTTCATTGACGCGCCAGTTTCCGGTGGCCAGGCCGGCGCGGAAAACGGCGTGCTGACGGTCATGTGCGGCGGCGCAGAAGCCGCCTACAAGCAGGCAGAGCCTGTCATCGCCTCGTATGCCCGGATGTGCAAATTGCTCGGCCCTGCCGGCTCCGGTCAGCTTACCAAGATGGTGAACCAGATCTGCATCGCGGGTCTCGTCGAGGGATTGTCGGAGGGAATTCATTTCGCCAAGAAAGCCGGGCTCGACGTTGGGGCGGTGATCGACACCATCTCGAAGGGAGCAGCACAATCCTGGCAGATGGAAAACCGCTACAAGACCATGGACGAAGGCAAATTCGATTTCGGCTTCGCCGTCGAATGGATGCGCAAGGACCTTTCGATCTGTCTCGCGGAAGCTCGCCGCAACGGTGCAAGCCTGCCGGTCACCGCGCTGGTCGATAATTTCTACGCTGAAGTCGAGAAAATGGGCGGCAAGCGCTGGGATACGTCGAGCCTGCTGGCACGGCTGCAGCGCTAACAGTCCTCCGCCTGGTACGACACATAAGGCGGCGCGGTATCCCGTGCCGCCTTTCTTCTATTTGACGGGTGCGAACAGACCATCCCGCGACACCGAAATTCATACTTTCTTAACCCGATTAAATTGACCTTTAAGCCACCTCTTAATGATTTAGCGCCAGAAATAGCGGGGAGCAGTGCGCGCTCGTATGAGCCGGCGCAGCATTGGTAATTGTTCGGGAATTTGTCGCGTAAAAATGAGTGAGACCGCCGACAAAAAAGAGCTCTCCGCAACATCGGCGGAAACACCGGCGCGCAGCCGCCGGGCCGCTTCGCAGCGCGTGCGCGAAGCCCGTGACCGCCTGACGTCGACCAGCGGAACACGGCCGGCCTTCGACCATGAGTTGTTGCGGCAATACGCGCAGACGCGCATTTCAGCGTCGCTGGTCGTCATCCTCCTCGTGGTCTCGACGGGCATCCTCGCGAGCTTCTGGATTCCGGCCGTCGCCGCCGTGGTCTGGACCGCCGGAATCCTTGCGATCCACGGCATCGTCATTCGCTTCTGCTCCAAGTTTCTTGCCGTTACGTCCTCATCGCCTGCGATCACACGCAAGTGGCGCATGCGATTTGTGGGACTGGATCTGCTTTACGGATTGGCCTGGACCCTCGTCCTGATCCATCCATCAGGCATCGATGTCGTCTCGAACACGTTGATGCTGTTCGTGATGCTGCTGGTCATTGCCGTTTCCAGCATGCTGGCGGCAAGCCTGCCCATCGCTGCCTTTGCGGCAACCGTTCCGGTTTCGGCGGCAATCGCGGTGAATTTCATCCTTCGCGGAACCTTCGATGATTACATCCTCGCCGCGCTCGCGGTGACTGCGGAAGGCTATTTCGCCCTGCTCGCTCATCGTCTGCATTCGACTACGCTTGCGACGCTGGAAGCCCGCGCCGAGAAAGATGCGCTGATCGGCGAACTCGAGCAGGCCAAGGCGATCTCCGATGAGGCCCGCTACCGGGCCGAATCCGCCAACGTTTCGAAGTCGCGCTTCCTCGCCCAGATGAGCCACGAGTTGCGCACGCCGCTCAACGCGATTCTCGGATTTTCCGAAGTCATGAAGAGCGAGATTTTCGGCGCACATGCCGTCGAGGTTTACAAGGATTACTCCGCCGACATTCACAACTCCGGCGTCCACCTCTTGAATCTCATCAACGAAATTCTCGATCTGTCGCGCATCGAGGCCGGGCGCTACGAACTCAACGAAGAGCCTGTCTCGCTGGTGCATGTTGTCGCGGATTGTCACCACCTGCTGAAACTGCGCGCATCGAGCCGCGGCATCACGATTCATGAAGTTTTCGAACAGGACATGCCGAAGCTGTGGGGTGACGAACGCGCCACGCGTCAGGTCGTGCTTAACCTGTTGTCGAACTCGATCAAGTTCACGCCGCAGGGCGGCGAAATCTGGCTCAAGGTCGGCTGGACAGCGTCGGGCGGACAATACCTCAGCGTCAAGGATACCGGCTCAGGCATTGCCGAAGACGAGATTCCGATCGTGCTGGCATCCTTCGGCCAGGGTTCAAACTCGATCAAATCCGCCGAACAGGGCGCCGGCCTCGGCCTGCCGATCGCCAAGAGCCTGATCGACATGCACGGCGGGACGTTCACGCTCAAATCGACCCTGCGGGTAGGTACGGAAGTGATAGTCACCTATCCGCCTGAGCGCGTGATGACGGCGCTGGCGCCGATGCGTGAGGAATCCCCCCCACTCCAGCCCGACAGGTCGCCAGAAGGACTCGCCGGGGATCGGAGCCGTCCGCGTTACAAGCCGATCATGAATGCGGGAACCGGTTTGTAGAACATCTTGCGCGAGCGATGAAAATGTCCATCAGTACAGTTCATGAAACAAGAAACGCCTTGCATCGCCGTCTGCTTCATCGATCCGAAGAGCAAGCTCTGCCTCGGCTGCGGGCGAACCCTGCCCGAAATCGCGCGCTGGCACAAAATGGACAACGGCGAGAGGCTCGGCATCATGGCAACGCTGCATCAGCGCATGCTCGATGCGGGTCTGGAGATTCGAGCGCCGCGACCCGAGCGTCAGGCCAATCCCTGAGCGCGGCAGGTGCCGCATGATACGCGCCTTCACAATCCTCGCCGTGGTGGTCTCGTCTGTCGGCTTCCTGCTGTCGATGTCGCATCCTGTTGCGTTCGCCAGCATGAAGGGCGCCTTGATCCGCGCCACGGACCAGACCCTGAATGCAAGACCGGCACGCGCGGTTGAAATTGCGCGCAGCGACAGCGGTGAATTTTCGCTGCGCGCGAAGATCAATGGATTCAGCACGCCGATGGTGATCGACACCGGCGCCACATCCGTTGTCCTGACCTATGAAACCGCGAAAGCCGCCGGCCTGCCACTGGAACTGCTGGACTACAGTGTGGATGTCGAAACCGCCGGCGGGCGCGTGCGTGCTGCGCGCCTGACCCTTGATCGTCTGTCGGTCGGCAAGCTGGTGGAACGCTCGGTGCCGGCGCTGGTGGTGCCGCGCGGCCAGATGAAGTCCAACCTGCTCGGCATGAGCTTCCTCAACCGGCTGGAAAGCTGGGAAGTTCGCCCCGACAAGCTGATGCTGCGCGGATATCCGTAAATCTGTCTTACGCTGCGATCGGCGCGGCGGAACGCGGTTCGACAATCGTGAGCGCCTCGCGCAACGAATCCGTACCCGCGCCCGGCTTCGTGCAGACTTCCGCAAGATAACGGCGAAACGCCCGTGCACCCGGTACGCCATGAAACGCGCCGACCAGATGCCGCGTGATCGAATGTAGCCGGGTCCCGGCGGCAAGCTCGCGCTCTACGTACGGCATCAGCGCTTCGATGGCGTCATGCATGGTCGCGTGCGGCGCGGCTTCGCTGAATAGCTCCGGATCGACACTCAGCAACCGCCATGGCTCCTGATAAGCCGCACGTCCAAGCATCGCACCATCGACATGATCGAGATGCTGCTTGGCGGCTGCGATCGAGGTGATGCCGCCATTAATGACGACCGGCACGTCGGGCAGCGCCGCCTTCAGGCGATAGACCCGGTCGTAGTCGAGCGGCGGGATATCGCGGTTCTCTTTCGGCGACAATCCGTTCAGCCAAGCCTTTCTTGCGTGAACGACCAGCGCATCCGAGCCTGCCGCGATCACGGCCCGGCTCAGCGTGTCCAATGCAACTTCCGGATCCTGATCATCGATACCGATGCGGCACTTCACGGTGACCGGAATTCTCACAGCCTGCTTCATGGCGGCGACGCATTCCGCAACGAGTTGCGGCTCCGCCATCAGGCACGCGCCGAAATTTCCGCCCTTCACGCGATCAGAAGGACAACCGACATTCATGTTGATCTCGTCGTAGCCGAAATCTTCGCCGATCCGCGCAGCTTCCGCGAGATCACGCGGATTGGATCCACCGAGCTGAAGCGCGACAGGATGCTCGCTGGCGTCGAAGCTCAGCAGGCGCCGGCGATCGCCATGAATAATGGCACCCGTGGTCAGCATCTCTGTGTAGAGCCGGGCACGCCGCGTCAGCAGACGGTGGAACACGCGGCAATGCCGGTCCGTCCAGTCCATCATCGGCGCCACGGAAAATCGGATACTGCTGTCAATCACGCTTCAGCCTCGGTCACCGGCTATCTATGCCGATTTGATCGGTCATTTCATAGCACCGGTTGCAAGCTATACCAGCCGCAAACGCGTAAATATCCGATGCTCTTCACCGCGCAGGGCTGCTTCGCAGGCAGACCGCTTGACAGGTTCCTTTCTGGAACTAACCTGAAACACCATAGCCCACGGGGTTTTCGGGGCCGCAACAAAACACGTGATGGATGTCAGTACATGGCCGACAAGACAATAACCGCGGAACTGGCGGGGCGGGTCATCTCCTTTCCCGAGATCGGCACCGAGGTGAGCGCGGGTGACGATCTTATGCTGATCGAATCCATGAAGATGGAAATTCCGGTTGCCTCGCCTGCAAGGGGCAAGATCAAAACCATTCTCGTCCAGATCGACGACATGGTCGATGAAGGCCAATCGCTCATGGTTCTTGAGATCTGAGCCACAACCGCGTCCGGGAGAAACACAATGCGTTCGACAGCGTGGCAGGACAAAACCGATGAAATCGACGAGCGGCGCAAGCTGGCGCTTCAGCAAGGCGGCGAGATCGCAGTCCGGAAGCAGCACGACAAAGGCCGCCTCACCATCCGCGAGCGGATCGAGCGTGTCCTCGACACGGACAGCCTGAAAGAGGTCGGTCCGATAGCAGGATCGGGCGAACGCGCGGAAGACGGCACGCTGTCTTTCACGCCAGCCAATTTCGTGCTTGGCATCGGCAAGATTGCCGGACGTCACTGTGTGGTGGCTGGCGAGGATTTCACCATGGGCGCGGGATCGCCCAACGCCGCCGGCCTGCGCAAGAGCATCTACACCGAAGACCTTGCGCTGCAGTACCGGATTCCGCTGGTGCGTTTTCATGAAGGCTCGGGTGCAAGCATCACCGGCAGCGGGGGCAAGAAAGTTCAAACCCTCCCCGGCGCTGTCTACGAACGCAGCCGTTTCGAATCCATCGCGCGATGCCTGGGAACAGTGCCGGTCGCCAGCGCTGCTGTTGGGGCAGTCGCCGGATTTCCAGCCGGACGCCTTGCGGCGTCGCATTACACCGTGATGACGAGAACGACGTCGCAAATTCTGACCGGCGGCCCGGCGCTGGTTGAGCGCGCCCTCGGCGTCAAGCTGACCAAGGAAGAACTCGGCGGTGCGCAGGTCCACGAAAAGAGCGGTCTCGTCGATGACGTGGTGGAAGACGAAAACGCAGCCTTCGATGCCATCAAAAAATTTCTGTCCTATATGCCGCAGAACGTATGGGAGTTAACGCCACGCGGAGCCAAGGATGATCCGGTCACGCGCGAAGCTCCTGAACTGGCCGATATCATCCCGGCCAACCGCAAGCGCATCTACAACATGCGGCATGTGGTGGAAGCGATCGTCGATCGCGGCTCTTTCTTTGAAATGGGAAAGAAATACGGACCGGGGCAGATTACGGGGTTCGCGCGCCTGTCAGGCTATGCGGTGGGCATCTTTGCGAGCGATCCAAAACACAACGCCGGATCACTCACCGCGGCAGGCGCGCAGAAACTGCGACGCTTTGTCGACCTGTGCCAGACCTTCCATCTTCCGATCGTCACCTTTGTCGATGAACCTGGCTTCATGATCGGCCCCGATGCAGAGCGCGACGCCACCATCCGGCACGGCGCTTCGGCGCTGATCTCGGTCGCACTCTCCACCGTTCCCTGGATGGCTGTGCTGGTGCGCAAGAGCATGGGCCTTGCCAACTACGCCCATATGCCATCGGGCTGTCATGTGCTGGCGTGGCCTTCGGCCGAAAGCGGCGCGTTGCCCGTGGAAGGCGGTGTCGCTCTGGCGTTCCGGCACGAAATTGCGGCGGCGGCCGATCCTGCGGCGAAACGGCTCGAACTCGAAGACCAGTTCGCCGCGTTGCAATCACCCTTCCGCAAAGCTGAAGCTTTCTCGGTTCACGACCTTATCCATCCGCGCGAAACCCGCTCTCGGCTGTGCGACTGGATCGAACTGGTACAGCCGGGCCTGGCACATGAGCTCGGGCCTCCGCAGTTCTCGTTCAGGCCGTAGCCAAACGCTGGCGCCAAGGGGCACCAGGGATGGCACCCGCTCGGGGAAGACCTCTCGCTCCCCGTCCGCGCCGTCGGAGTTTCACTCGGCGGCGGTGCGCACCTCTGCACGTTCCGCTCGCGCGGCGCAGAACTTAAACTCCGGAATTTTGCCGAACGGATCAAGCGCAGGGTTGGTCAGAAGATTCGCCGCTGCCTCGGCGTAGCAGAACGGCATGAACACCATGTTCTCCGGCACATCCCGGTCCGAGCGAACCTTGACTTCAATGGCGCCGCGGCGCGTTTCCAGCTTGATGAAATCTCCCGGCCACACGTTCAGCCGCCGCATGTCCTTTGGCGACATGAAGGCGACGGCTTCCGGTTCGATGCTGTCGAGCACGCCGGACCGGCGTGTCATCGACCCGGTGTGCCAGTGTTCGAGCACGCGGCCCGTGGAGAGCACCATCGGGTACTCGTCGTCCGGTATTTCGTCCGGTGCGGTGACGCGCGCCGGCACGATCTTGCCGCGGCCACTCTCGGTCGGGAAACCCGTGGTGAAGATGATCTCGTTGCCTGGCTTGAAAGGATCGTCAACCGGATAGGTCACCGCGCCTTCGCGCTCCAGGCGCTCCCAGGTGATGTTCTTCAACGACGGCATCAACTGCGTCATCTCGTGGAATACATCGGCAGGACCGCTGTAATTCCAGTCGAGCCCCATTCGCTTTGCGATCTCCTGAATGATCCACAAATCCTGACGCGCATCTCCCGGCGGCTTGACCACCTGCCGCGCGATCTGCACGCGGCGGTCCGTATTGGTGAACGAGCCGACCTTCTCGGCAAACGCCGAGGCCGGCAAGATCACGTCGGCATGAAACGCGGTCTCGGTCACGAACAGGTCTTGCACGACCAAGTGGTCGAGCATGGCCAGCGCCTGACGCGCGTGCTGCAAATCCGGATCCGACATCGCGGGATTTTCACCCTCGATATACATGCCGGTAATGTCACCGGCATGGATCGCATCCATGATTTCAACCACGGTCAACCCGCGCACCGGATCGATCTCGTGCCGCCACAGATGTTCGAACGGATCACGCAGATCGGTACGCCCGACCGGCTGATAGTCCGGCAGGAACATTGGAATCAAGCCCGCGTCCGAGGCACCCTGCACATTGTTCTGTCCGCGCAGTGGGTGAAGGCCCGTACCGGGACGGCCGACCTGCCCGGTGATCAATGCCAGAGCAATCAGGCAACGCGCATTGTCGGTACCGTGGACATGCTGGCTGATGCCCATGCCCCAGAAAATGATCGACGACTTCGCCGTCGCGTACATGCGGGCGACTTCGCGCAGCTTTTCGGCGGGAACGCCGCAGATCGGCTCCATCTTCTCCGGCGGGAATTCCTTGATCTTTTCTTTTAGGTCGTCGAACCCCTCGGTGTAGCCGGCGATGTACTGGTCGTCGGTCAGACCTTCGGTGATGATCGTGTGCAGCATCGCATTGAGCATCGCGACATCGCTGCCCGGCTTGAATTGCAGATGCATTGTGGCGTGGCGTGACAGCGTTTGCCGGCGCGGATCCATCACGATCAGCTTGGCGCCCTTCTTCGCTGCGTTCTTGATGAAGGTCGCAGCAACCGGATGATTGACCGTCGGATTAGCGCCGATCACGATGATGACTTCGGCATCCGCCGCTGCGGCGAACGGGGCCGACACGGCACCGGAGTTAAGCCCCTCCATCAGTGCTGCGACTGACGAAGCATGGCATAGCCGCGTGCAATGATCGACGTTGTTCGATCCAAATCCGGTGCGCACCAGTTTCTGGAACAGATAGGCCTCCTCGTTGGAGCCTTTGGCTGACCCGAAGCCGGCAAGCGCCTTGACGCCCTTCTCTTCGCGGATCTTCACCAGACCCTGTGCAGCGATATCGAGCGCCTCTTCCCAACTCGCTTCGCGAAAATGCGTAAACGGATTGGCGGGATCGACCTGATCGGTCGAACTCTTCTTGGCGTTCGGCAGCCGCACCAGCGGCTTGGTGATGCGGTGCGGATGATGAATGTAGTCGAAGCCGAAGCGGCCCTTGACGCAAAGCCGGTTGTGGTTGGCTGGACCATCGCGGCCCTCGGCATAGACAATCTTCTCGTCCTTCACCTCATAGGTGACCTGACAGCCAACGCCGCAGAACGGACAGAGGGAATCGACTTTCTTGTCCGGATAAACCGTCCGTGTCTGGTTGGCGTCGAGATACGCCGAGGGCATCAGCGCGCCTGTGGGACAGGCCTGAACGCATTCGCCGCAAGCGACGCAGGTGGATTCGCCCATCGGATCGTCAAAGTCGAACACGATCTTGGCGTCATGGTTGCGGTAGGCCATGCCGATCACGTCGTTGACCTGAACCTCGCGGCAGGCGCGCACGCAAAGTCCACACTGAATGCACGCATCGAGATTGACGCTCATCGCCGGATGGCTTGTATCGCTCGACCAACGATCGTTTGCCGGAAAGCGGCTTTCAGTGACGTTGACCTTGTCGGCCCAGTTCCAGAACTTGGAGTCGGGATCGTGCGATGTCTCGCGCGCCGGCTGGTCGGCGACCAGAAGCTCCATCACCATCTTGCGGGCGGAGACGGCGCGCGCGCTCGCGGACTTTACCTTCATGCCGACGTTGGGCATGCGCTTGCAGGAGGCAGCCAGCACGCGCTCGCCCTCGATCTCCACCATGCAGGCGCGACAGTTGCCGTCGGCGCGGTAATCCGGCTCCGGCGAATAGCAAAGATGCGGAATCTCGGTACCTTCGCGCTTGGCCACCTGCCAGATCGACTCGCCCGGCTGGGCCTCGACCATTTTCCCGTCGAGCTCGAATTGAATCTTGGTCATTCTGCGGCTTCCTTGGGCGCGAATTCCTCGGGAAAATATTTGATGACGGTGGTCAGCGGATTCGAAGCCGCCTGCCCCAGGCCGCAAATCGATGCATCGCGCATCGCCTGACTCAATTCATCGAGCAGGTCACGGTTCCACACCTTCTGTTCCATCAGCGTCGCGGCCTTTTGCGTGCCGACGCGGCATGGCGTGCACTGGCCGCAACTCTCGTCCTCGAAGAACCGCATCAAGTTCAGCGCAGCGTCCTTGACCTGATCCTTGTCCGACAGGATGACCACAGCCGCCGAGCCGATGAAGCAGCCGTACTTTTCCAGCGTTCCGAAATCGAGCGGGATATTATCCATCGACGCCGGCAGAATGCCGCCCGACGCCCCCCCCGGCAGATAGGCGTGAAAGTTATGGCCATCGGCCATACCGCTACAGAATTCATCGATCAGTTCACGCACCGTCACGCCCGCAGGCGCAAGCTTCATGCCGGGATTTTTCACCCGGCCCGAGACGGAATAGCTGCGCAAGCCCTGACGTTCGTTACGGCCCTGCGACTTCCACCAGTCCGCGCCCTTCTCAACGATGTCACGCACCCACCACAGCGTCTCGATGTTGTTGATCAGGGTCGGCAAACCGAAAAGACCAACCTGGAACGGATACGGCGGCTTGTGGCGTGGCAGTCCGCGCTTGCCTTCGATGCTCTCAAGCAGCGCGGATTCTTCGCCGCAGATGTACGCGCCGGCTCCCCGGCGCAGATGCAGCTTGGGACCACCCGGCGGCAGTTTTTCAATTTCCCGCTCAATGATTTCGCGTGAGGCCGGATACTCGTCGCGCAGGTAGATGTAGACATCAGGTGCCTCGACGATATACGCACCGATCAGCATGCCTTCAATAAAGCGATGCGGATCGGTTTCGAGGTAGTAGCGATCCTTGAACGTCCCCGGCTCGCCTTCGTCGCCGTTGATCGCCATTAGCCGCGGCCCCGGTTCTCCAAGCACCGCGCGCCATTTGCGGCCGGTCGGAAAGCCCGCTCCGCCAAGCCCGCGCAGCGAGGCGTCATCGAGCGCCTTCAGCAAATCTTCTTTCGTCATCGCGCCGGAGCGCAGCTTGTTCAGAAGTGCGTAGCCGCCCTTGGCGACATAGGCGTCGTAATTGACGTACTTCGGCAGATGCGCATGGGTGTCGCCGGCTTTCGCCGCAGCCAGCACACTCTCGACGCTCGCATGGTCGACAAAGTGATGTCCCACTTCGGCGGCCGGGGCGGTGTCGCAGCGGCCGACGCACGGCGCACGCACGACGCGCACGCCGGGACCCGCACCCTTCTTCAATTCGCCCAGCAGCGTCTCCGCGCCCATCATCGCGCAAGTAAGAGAATCGCAGACCCGGATCGTCAGCGGCGGAAGATCGGGCTGGCCTTCTTTGACCACGTCGAAGTGCGCGTAGAAGGTCGCGGTCTCGAACACCTCCGAGAAAGCCAGCTTCATCTCATCCGCGAGGGCGGCAAGATGCGCTGCGGATATCTGATGGTACTTGTCCTGAATGAGATGGAGGTGCTCGATCAGGAGATCGCGCCGCCTCGGCCGGTCCCCCAGCAAAAGCTCGATTTCATGCGCCGCGGTCGGGTCGATCTGGCGGCCCTTCGGGGTCGCCTTGGCCCGCCGCCTGCCCTCGCCAGGATGATCGAATGGCTGAACTTTCAGGACGTTATGGCTCATTCGAATATCTCATTTCCGGTGTTTCGAGCCCGAACGATAGCTTCTGGCATTCAGTATGCCAAGAATTATTCTATTCAAGGACCAGATAGTTGCATTCAGGAATCGTAACGCGCGCTATAGCCGCCGATCGTCGGCATCCCTGGCAATATGAAATCGAGTTCAGGTAGCGGTGGTCGGGAGCCGAGCGAAACCGGGTGCTGCCAACAGGCTCATCTGGCCCGTGTCTCAGCGGATACCGGGCTTATCCCGATCCAGACCTTTGGCGGCCAGATCGTCGAGATAACTCTGGAGGCGCAGATCGGCGTTGGCCCCAAGATCATGCAGAAAGACCCAAGAGTAGATCCCGGTGCTGTGCATGTCGTCAAAACCGATTCGCACTGCATAGTTTCCGACGGGATCGACGGAGAGAATGGCAACGTTGCGCTTGCCGCCGACAGTTTTCCGCTCCGCTTCCGAGTGCCCCTGTACCTCCGCGGACGGGGTGGTCACGCGAAGCAATTCGGCAGACAGACTGAAGGTTTTTCCGTCGTCGAACGCAATGCTCAGCGAGCGCTTGTCCTTGGCAAGCCGGATTTCCACCGGCCACGGGGTGGTCTCGCTCAAGCGACCGCCCCATCCGTCTTTTCAATCATGAACACAATTCGCTTTTCTGCGTGTTCAATGATCTCCACGCGATCACCGGTTTCCCGGATCAGGTTAGGAATGTCGATGACAGAGAGCGGATCAGTACAATGCACCTCCAACCGATCGCCTGCGGTTAGGCCCCTTAGCGCCTTCCGCGTCTTTAGCACCGGCAGCGGGCATTTGAGCCCTGTCAGATCGAGCTTGGTCATGGTCATGCTTCTCAATGGCGGACACTCAATCCAGCGTCAACGATCACGAACGCCATTTCTTGCAGCGCATCATTTTGGGCGGATTTATTGCAGTTTTGCTTGATCCTGACGTGCGACGAAAGCGCGACAACAGGCAGCTTGCTTTGCCCGGTTCCCGGGCACAAAATGCAGCCAGAACAATTGATTTGCTGGGGAACGTCATGAAAATCTTTATCGTCGCATTGGTTTTCGCAGGGATCTCCGCCGCTGCGGTGTCGATGCTCCTCAACAAGTTTCAGGAGCCTGGCTACGTCGCGTTCACGACGAGCGGAGCGCGCGTCGGCGATCCCGGCCATAATCTGATCGGGCCGAGCTGAGCGCCTAAATCAGACTCCCGTAATCCAGAAAACCCACCGTCTGGCCGGGCTTTATTGACGTGACCTCTTCGCCGAGTTGAACGAGCCCATCGGTATCGACCAGCGACGAAAGTAGCCCCGCTCCTTCACGCGGAAATTTCACCGCTTCGAGGACGCCATCGTCCGCCGTGCGCAGGCTGACCCGGACATATTCGCGGCGTCCGGTTTTCTTGGCGTAGGTAAAGGCAGAGCGCACGGGCATCGGCACCGGACTTTTCTGTGCTGTTCCGGCAAGCGCCAGAACTGTCGGACGAACGACGTAAGTAAACGTCACAAAGCTCGCCACAGGATTTCCCGGCAATCCGATAAACGGCGTGCCGCCGATGACCCCCATCGCAACCGGGCGCCCCGGCTTGATCGCCATCCGCCACAGCACCAGCGTACCGACGCTCTCGACGGCGGCCTTGACGTGATCCTCCTCCCCCGTGGACACGCCGCCCGATGTAAGGATCAGGTCGTGACGGATTGAAGCGTCTTTCAGCGCCGCGGCAAGAGACGCGCGGTCGTCGCGCAGAATGCCAAGATCGCTGACTTCGCAGCCGAGCCGCTTCAACAGGGCAGTCAGCATGAAGCGGTTGGAATCGAACAACTGCGCGGCGGCGCGCGGAGCACCGGGCGAAACCACTTCGTTGCCGGTCGAAAACACAGCGACCCGCAGCCGCCGCCTCACCTCGACGCGCGTCAATCCAAACGCTGCGATGAGCGCGATGTCCTGGGGACGCAGCCGGCGGCCTGCCGGCAACGCGGCATGACCTTCGGCGATATCCTCGCCCACAGGCCGCACGTTCGCTCCAGCCTTGAGGCCCGGCGGCAGCACAACCTTGCCCGTCTGGTCGAGACGCACATCTTCCTGCATGAACACGGTATCCGCACCCACGGGCATCGGCGCGCCGGTGAAAATGCGGATTGCCTCTCCCGCGGCTATTTCGTCTGAGGTTGATGATCCAGCCTGGATGCGGCCGGACACCGGAAACGATTGCTCCTTGTCGCGCGGCAAATCGGCGCTGCGCACGGCATAGCCATCGACGGCGGAATTGGTGAACGGCGGCAGCGCCAACGGCGCTTTAATGTCGGAGCTGAGAATTCGGCCGTCGGCCTCACTCAGATCGACCCATTCGGTGTCTGCCACGGCCTCGACGCGACTCGCGATCGTCGAGACAGCCTCATCGACCGACATCATCGGGCCGCCGAACGCGAAGCAGTCGTCCGAGAGTTGTGCCATCGGCGATCAGGCTCCCGCAGCCTCATGGGCGAGCACATCCTCGATCCGCACCGCGGCTGCCCGCATGATGCGCGAGACAGCCGGAATGTCATCGAGATGCGCGGACGGCAGAGCCGTATTTACCGCGATATCGGCGGCGATGCCGACGATAGTCGGATCTTTGGGAAACATCAGCGGTTTGCCATTCGCGGCGCGATGCACTTCGATCTTGGGATGCCGGTCAGCCTTGAAGCCTTCGACGATCAGCAAATCAACGCGTGACATCTTGGACAGCAACTCAGCCAGTGGCGGCTCGGGCGCGCCCCGCAGCTCATGCATCAATGCCCAGCGGCGGCCCGAGGAAATCAGCACTTCGGTTGCACCTGCCTGCCGGTGCTGCCACGAATCCTTGCCGGGAATGTCGACGTCGAAGTTGCTATGGGCGTGCTTCATTGTCGAGACACGCAGGCCCTCAGCAATAAGGTGCGGAATCAAGCGGGTCAGCAGGGTCGTCTTGCCCGCGCCGCTCCATCCCGAAAGACCAATCACCTTCATACACTGCTCCGAAACTCAAAAGGACTGCCCGGCCACGCCGGACAGTCCTTTATATAGGTATGAGCCTTATCGATAGATGGAATTATTCGGCCGGCATGGCCCGTGGGCTGCCGGTGTCAGGGGCGCGGCCCTTGGCCTGTTCTTCCTCAACCCAGAGCGAGTGATGCTCCTTGGCCCAGTTGAGGTCCACCTCGCCGGTGCCCATAGCGTCGAACGCGCCTTCCATACCGACCGTGCCGATGTAAATGTGCGCCATAATGCCCGCGATAAACAACACGGCGATGATCGCATGAATCACCGTCCAGAACTGCAATGCAGTCACATTAGCGGGGATGTACGGAAACAGCATAAACCAGCCCGATACCGACATCAGCAAGCCGCCGATAATGACCATCCAGAAGATGCCCTTCTGGCCGGCATTGAAGCGCTTTGCCGGCGGGTGCTCGCCGTTCTTGAGCATGCCCCCACCCTTCCTGATCCACACGAGATCGAGCTTCCCCGGGATGTTATCCTTCACCCAGATCAGGAACATGATCACGAGGCCAAGCATGAACGGGAATGCGAGATAGTTATGCGCGATCTTGCCCCACGCGGTCAGCGTGGAGAATGCTTCCGCGCCGAATATCGGAAGGATCAGTATGCGGCCGAAGCTGATATTCAGGCCCGACAGCGCCAGAATGATAAAGCAGCTCGCCGTCAGCCAATGGGTGAACCGCTCGAAGCTCGCAAAGCGAAGAATTTTGATGCCGGACAAACCATGTTCCACCCGGATGCGGCCGCGCACCATGAGAAAGATCGTGAGCAGCGCGAGCATGCCGAGGATGGCAACGCCGCCAATAACAGGAAGCGTGTGGCGCTGGAAATCCCGCCAATCCTTTCCGGCGGGCTGAATCAGACTCCTTGCCATCGGATCAGGAATGGTGATCCGCCCGGTAATTTTGTCGCCTTCCTTCAGCGCCTTGAGAAGCTGGTCTTCATGCACAGCGTCGGCGGTGGGCTTGAACGATAGCTGCGCGGCGGCTGGCTGAGCCAGCACAAACAGCACCGCGACGGCGGCACATATGGCCTTAAGGGTTGAGAGCGAGATCGACATCAGCACGACCTTCCAGTTTTCAATCAAGAACAACTTCGGACACGTTGTCCGAAGGCCGCTGGGGCCTTCGGGACTGCGCCCTAGCCTGTCGGTGAGTCGCTATAGGCTGTCTTCCAGCCCCACATGCCCGAACCGTAGCCGCGCTTCATCACGCGCTCCTTGTAGATCTCGGCAATGATGGCGCCATCGCCGGCCAGCAAAGATTTGGTCGAGCACATCTCGGCGCAGATCGGCAGCTTGCCCTGAGCAAGACGGTTGGCGCCGTACTTGGCGTATTCGGCCGGCGAGTTATCGGCTTCCGGACCTCCCGCACAGTAGGTGCACTTGTCCATCTTGCCGCGCGAGCCGAAGTTTCCGACCTTTGGATACTGAGGCGCGCCGAACGGACACGCATAGAAGCAATATCCGCAACCGATGCAGAGATCCTTCGAGTGGAGGACCACGCCGTCCGCTGTGGTGTAGAAGCACGACACCGGGCAGACCGCGGCGCAAGGTGCGTCGGTGCAATGCATGCAGGCCATGGACACCGAGCGCTCGCCGGGTTTGCCGTCATTGATGGTGACGACGCGGCGGCGATTGATGCCCCAAGGGACTTCATGCTCGTTCTTGCAGGCGGTCACGCAGGCGTTGCACTCAATGCAGCGGTCGGCATCACAAAGAAATTTGACGCGAGCCATCGTTTATTCTCCTCTCACGCCGTTTGAATCTGGCACAGGGTCACCTTGCCCTCGTGCATACCTGTGACCGGGTCGTAGCCGTAGGATGTGATCGTATTCACGCTCTCGCCGAGCACGATCGGATCCGCACCCTTCGGATATTTCGAGCGCTGATCGACGCCCTGGAACCAGCCGGAGAAGTGGAAGGGCATGAACGCCACGCCCTTGCCGACGCGATCTGTGACGAGCGCCTTCATGCGCGCCTTCGATCCGTTTTCCGGTCCGGTAACCCAGACCCAACCGCCGTCCTTGATGCCGCGCTCGGCCGCGTCGGACGTGTTCACTTCGACGAACATGTCCTGCTGCAATTCGGCGAGCCAGCGGTTCGACCGCGTCTCTTCGCCGCCGCCTTCGTATTCCACGAGGCGTCCGGAGGTGAGGATGATCGGGAATTGCTTGGCAAGTCCCTTGTCCACTGCCGCCTTCTGAATCGAGAAGCCGAGGTTGGCCATGCGGAACTGACGTCCGTCAGGCCGCGTCGGATACTTCGCCACCAGTTCAGGCCGCGCCGTGTAGATCGGTTCGCGGTGAACCGGCACCGGGTCCGGCAGATTCCACGCCACCGCGCGGGCCTTGCCGTTGCCATAGGCCATCACACCATGTTCCAGCGTGACGCGGATGATGCCGCCGGACAGATCGACCGCCCAGCCCACACCGTCCGGATTGTTGCCGCCGATCTTGTTGATGGTGGCGAGTTCGGCCTCGGTGAGATCCTTGTCCCAGCCGAGCTTCTTCAGCACGCCATAGGTGAATTCGGGATAACCATCGGTCAACTCCGAGCCCAAGCTATAGGAGCCTTCGGCCAGAAGATTGACGTTCTTCACCGAACCATCGGGTTGCTTCTCCTCGTACACCACACCGAAGCGCGCACGGAATGTGCCGCCACCATCCTTCACATGAAGGTTCGTGTTGTAGAGAGTATGCGTTCCCGGGTGCTTGATCTGGGGCGTGCCCCAGCACGGCCACGGCAGGCCGTAATAGTCGCCGCCGACCTCGGGCTCGTCTTTCTTGGCGCGCAGCGTGACCAGGTCGAATTTGCCCTGGTTCTTCATGTGCGCTTTCAGCCGTTCCGGCGACTGGCCGGAATAACCGGTCGAGAAGCCGCCACGATTGATTTCGCGCAGAATGTCTTCCGGAACCGGGCGGTTGTTCTCCACCTTGATGTTCTTGAACATCAGATCGGCGAAGCCAAGCTTCTTCGAAAGCCGATAGATAATCTCGTAGTCATCCTTCGACTCGAAGATCGGCTTGACGATCTGCTCACCCCACTGCAGCGAGCGGTTGGAAGCCGTGCGTGAGCCCGATGTCTCGAACTGCGTACAGGCCGGCAGCAGGTATGTGCCGTTCTTGCGTTCCGAGATCGCGGAGAACGTCGTCGGGTGCGGATCGGCGACCACGAGCAATTCGAGCGCTTCAAGGCCTTTTACCATTTCGGTCATGCGCGGGATGGTGTTGCCACCATGTCCCATGATGACCACGCCCTTCACGGTGTCGCGTTGATCGACGTCATCCGGTTTGGCAAGCGTCGCATCGAACCATCGGGTCCACGGGATGCCCGGCAATTCCATGTTCTGCTTGCGTGTGCGGGCCGGACGGCCCGCCTTTGCCGGCACTTCGTCGAAACGCGCCTGCAAGTAATCGTAATCGACGTCCCAGACACGGGCCCAATGCTTCCATGCGCCTTCGACGAGACCGTAATAGAGCGGCAAAGACGTGATATCGAGGCCGATATCGGTCGCGCCCTGCACGTTGCAGTGGCCGCGGAAGATGTTTGCGCCGGTCCCGTAAGAGCCGACGTTGCCGGTCGCGAGCAAAAGATTGCAGTAGGCGCGGACGTTGGCGGTGCCTACGGTGTGCTGCGTGCCGCCCATGCACCAGATGAACGTAGACGGCTTCTGTTTGGCGAATGTCTCGGCGACCTTCTTCAATTGCTCGCCGGGAATACCGCTGACGCGCTCGACCTCTTCCGGCGTCCATTTGGCGACTTCGGCGCGGATCTGATCCATGCCGTAAACGCGCTGGGCGATGAACTGCTTGTCTTCCCAGCCGTTGTTGAAGATGTGGTGCAGCATGCCCCAGATCACCGCGATATCGGTGCCGGAGCGGAAGCGCACGTACTCGGTCGCATGTGCAGCCGTGCGCGTGAAGCGCGGATCGAGCACGAAGACGTTGGCGCGGTTGATTTCCTTGCCCGTCAGAATGTGCTGAAGCGAAACCGGATGCGCTTCGGCGGCATTCGATCCCATGAAGACGATGGTCTTCGAGTTGCGGATGTCGTTGTAGGAGTTCGTCATCGCGCCATAGCCCCAGGTGTTTGCAACACCCGCGACCGTGGTCGAGTGACAGATGCGCGCCTGGTGGTCGATCGAATTGGTGCCCCAGAACGCCGCGAACTTGCGGAACAGATAACCGCCTTCGTTGGAGAACTTCGCCGAACCAAGCAGATAGACCGAGTCAGCGCCGGACTTGGTGCGTATCTCGAGCATCTTGTCGCCGATCTCGTTGATGGCCTGATCCCATTCGATCTTCTGCCACTCGCCGTTGACCAGCTTCATCGGATACTTCAGGCGGCGGTCGCCGTGCACCAGCTCGCGCACCGACGCACCCTTTGCGCAGTGCGATCCGCGATTGATCGGACTATCCCAACCCGGCTCCTGACCGACCCAAACGCCGTTCTGCACTTCCGCGATGACCGTGCATCCGACCGAACAATGCGTACAGATGTTCTTTTTGACCTCCGTCGGCGCACCGACGATTTTCGGTCCGGCCTGCGCCTTGCGCACCGATCCGAGTGGCATCAATCCGATAGCTGCGCCAGCGCCCGCAACGAGGCCTGAGCGGCGCAGGAAGGTTCGGCGATCGAGAACACCGGATGCGAGGCCCGCGGCAATGCCCTGCAAGCGTGAACGGCCGGCGATTCCTTCTTTTCTCTTGATCAGCATGTGCGTGCTTCCATCAATAACGGTTGACGCGATAGTAGTTTTTGACGTCCGGCGAATCGGCCTTGTAGCGAGCCTTGACGCGCTCGGCCTGCGACTCGTCCGCTTCCGCCTCGGTTGCCAGCGGCACAGCAGTCGCGGCAGCAGCGACGACGGATCCGCCCATCATGAAGAAGCGGCGACGATCTAGGCCCTTCGCATCCTGCGGCGCCTCTGGAGATGCCTTGCTCTTGGACGGTTTGCTCATCGCGGTCTCCTTCCAGTCAATTTTCCAGTTCAGCTCTCACGTCACTCGGACAGTGTGAAAGCCTCTGATTCCAGTTCCATGAAGATGCGGCCGACGCGCCCGACAGCGCGATAGAACTTGACCGACTGCGAAATCTCGAGATCGGCGAACATCCGCGCGGCCCATGGCCTCAGATGCCGCTCGAAGAACCGCGCCTGCGCTGCGAAGTCCGTATCGAAGTCGCCGCGCGCAAGACCAGCCATCACCTCGAGCAGAATTGCGATGTGATCTTCCGGCTCACGCGCTGGTCCAGCGCGCTCAATTCCCAGGACGTCGAAATCTTCACGGACGCGCGCGAGCGGCCGCTCGTGCAGGAAGCCCGTTAGATAATAAGAGGCGTAGGGCAGCAGTTCCCCTCGCCCCAGTCCGATGAACAGATCGAAAAATTCCTTGGCGACCACGCGCTCGTCGAACTGCGCCGCCGCTGCGGCAAGTTCGATATGCGCCATGCCGAGATCGGACGCGTCGCCCTTGAGCATCGCGACCTTGGACAATGTGTCTGCGGTCGGCGCTTTGCCCAGCAGCAGCGACAGCAAGCCGTACTCCGCGGCGCGAAGTTGATCGATTTCGTCGATGTCTGATTTCGCTGGCATATGCTCCCCGGCTGATCCGTAGAGGTCGGGGCGGAGAACGAAACGGGGAACCTGTGTCAGAGACTCAACGGCGAGGACTCTCTCAGCCGGAATACGCGACCATGCCGAAACCGAAGGCTGTGCAATTCCAATGGCCCTCGCCAGGGAGGCGACGCCGCCTGCTGCCTTGATGGCCTGCTCTAGTCCCGAATCCCGCATGGTACGAACCGAGTTCCCCCCACCGCGCCTTCAAATCAGGCATCTGGTTAACTGGAATTATTCTAGTTCCAATTAGTAACATAGGTTCGTCCTATGCCTCAAAAACTTTTGTCTAAATCCTTGGTTTTGCAGAACCATGCCGCCGCACCTGATGTTGCGACGCATTAGAACTGGTTTCGTCGACAGCTTGCGCAATCTCAATCCGGTCCTGCTCAGTTTGCTTGAAATCAGCGGCAACAGGCGTAGTGGTCGAGGACGGGGCAGACACTCTCACCTGTTGGAGTGGTAGATCAGCTTCTGAATTTTGCAGCGCAATACCCGAATCATCGCTCGCGGCGGCGGGTGCGTCACTATGAGGCAGGGTATCCGACGATTGCTGAGCGCTGGATGACTCCCCGCCCATGATCTGCAAAACCATTTTCGCAATATCAGTGCCGGCCGCGATCTCGCTGTTTCCCGGCACACCGCCCGGCGTGTTCCAGTCATACGCATAGTCCAGCGCCGGATTGACGTAATTTCGGATCGCGGGATCCAGCGCCCAGGATTTTCGCAAGGCTGCGTTTCGCAAACTTTCGGGCACACCCTTGCGCAGGAAGCCTGTTATATCGGTGGTTTCCGTAATCTCCTCCAGCTTCGGCAAGCTTGAGAGATCAAACTCCTCGGCATCGCCTTCAACAACTGGCGCGGGCGCAGCATCGCCCTTTTCAACCGATCTTTCAGCCGTGCCATCGGTCTCTGGATGCTTCGCATCCTGTTTGCGCTGCGACCAGCGTGAAAGAAAACTCTTCTCGGTATCCTTCTCGTCCTGACTCATGCGCCGCCTTTCCGCTCCCCGGATGGATCGCTGCCGCGCCTGCGATTAACATTTGCCTGATCACGTTTACGCTTGTGGAACACCTGCTCGACGTGAAACTCATCGACGAAAGCCGCGATCCACGCCGCGATATCCGGTGGCATCGGTACGGTGCCGATCACGTCGGTGCCGCTTTCGAACATCGCCTCACCTTCAGTCGGATCGACGGTGACCTTGGTCAATTCGAGTTCCGGTCCGCCGTCCTGACGCCGCAGCGCGACCCATATCTGCGGCGACCCATCGACAAGATTGTCTCGGTAATTGGCCGTCTCTGCGCTGAACAGATCGATAAATGCAGCCCCAGCGTAGTATAGCGTCGCATCGGCCTCCTGCGACAACACCGTCCAGGGCGCGGTCGCGGGCACAGTCTCGAGAATGGAGACAGGCGACCACATATGGTCGATCCATGGATTGTCGATCGCGCGGCGACGCAAGACCACGCCGACTTCACGGGACGCTTCGGTCATATCTGAACCTCCCGTTACCGGTGAATCACGCAACATTCGCCGCTGGCGCAAGCGGCAATCCCGCAACGAGGTTCTGCGGCTTCAGGCGCACCACCTTGTCCGCGCCCATCGCCAGAATGAGATAAACCGGATTGTTGCCGACGCGTTCATCCACGAACCGCGAATCCTCAAATGTCATACGCATCAGCGCCACGATCCGCTCGGCGGCATCTGCGCCGGGCGTATCTCCATTCCACAGCGCGTTACCGATCCGGGTTCCCTCGCTGTCGAGCCCGACGAACCAGCGCCAGTCGCGGTCCTCGATAGACGCGACAGGCTCCACCTTCACAGCGACACCCAGAAGATGGGCGATCCAGCGTTCGATGACCCGGCAGAGCGCATCGCGCGCTTTCGGATTGCCGCCAAGATTCATGACCATCGCATGCGCGTCGGATCGCGACCAATAGGTCCACGCATTTTCGTCATCCATGACGTCCATCTCGCCGAAGGCCTGCGGCTGGAGCATGGCGGTCAAGGGAGAGGTATGAAGATCATGCTGTGCATGATGCTGCGCCTCGACGACTTCGGCATCAGCAAGCAGCAGTGCGCCATTGTGAACCGTGGCTTTCTGGCTCCGATAGAACAATTCGGCCGCGCGCAGCACATACGGATCGTCGCAGCCTTCAAGCGCGTTGCGCAGGATCAGGTGACACAGTTGCGAGAGAAAGATCGGCGGCAGATCGCCGGCACCCTTACGCGCGAGTGCCACATACACGGCCTCAAGCGATGGCGCCGCCATCAGCCGATCGCGAAACGCCGTCATGAACGTCCAGTTTTCGCGCGCGTCAGCGTCGGCGAGTGCGGCAATATCGGCTTTCGATACTGGGCGAAGCGGGTCCCCGAGCAGACTCGCGTGCAGATCACGTTCAGCGTCGCAGGCATCGTCGGGCGGCATTAGTTCCGGCCGCGCCAGATACGCCATGATCAATTCCGGCGTCGCAATCAGACCGCCATGATCGGCCCGGCGCGTAAGATGATGGCCTGAAGCAACCCAGAATTCTCTCATGTCCGGTCCGTCTTTGTGAGCCCAAGAAGATCGACTTCCTCGGCGGGTTCGTCGCCTTCGACCTCATGAAAGGTAAAGGCGCGTGCATGGCTGTGCAATCGATCCCCACCCGGTTCGGCCGCGCGCGGCTTCAACGTCCGAAAGCGCTCGCGGATTTCTCCATTCTCAATGCTCCGGGCGACCGCCAGCAACGTTTGTGGCTCGTGGTCACACAGCGAAGCCGCAAACGCGACTTCTTCTTCAGCGGCAGAGCGCGCGGCCTCGATGTTCGGTGCGCCGAACTTCGCCATCAATTGCTCCGCAAGCCGATCGATCACGCCCTGCCGTTCGGCCTCGGATGCCTCGGTCACGACCGCAAGCGTCGACCAGCCCAAACTCTCGATTCCGAGAAAACCGGAACGCAGAGCAACCCGTTGTTTCTGTCCGAGGGTCGCGGGATCGCTGTCCCAGAATACGAACGCACCGGATACTGCCCATTCGCCGGGCTCGGCGGCACGCTCGAACACGAATGTGTCCGAGGGATCGAGCCTGATGGTGCGCGGCAATTTCAGCATGTCCGCCTCACCCAAGTTTCGGGGCGCGGTATTCGGGATCATACCATGCGACCCTGGCCAGCCCATCGAGCAGGCTGTCGCGCTCTGGCGGATTTTTCGCGGAGGTACTGAGAAGCAGATTGCCATTGACGTCGATTCCGCGCCTCTGGCCGGCCGCGTGCGGCGTAAGCCGCTCCAGATAATCGCGCGCGATCGGCTCGAAACCCCGCTCGTTCCACCGGTCGAACGCCGCCATGAAATGGCGAGCGAAACTGCCAACGATCGCCTCGGTCTCGACCATCTCGAATCCCTCGTTGAGCAGGGCAACACCGCCTGCCGCAACGGTTTCCTCGACATGCGCCATGTCGGCGGCACGCAGGATGACGCCGAACACAAGCCACTCCGGAACTTCATCCTCGCGGCAGTCCTTCGGCCAGCCAAGCCGCCCGCCACCCAGCACACCACCGTCGAACAGGATGGTGTCCGGCCAGGTGAACTGCACCTCCCGCTCCGGCGGGCAATGCACCGCGATGGCATCCCCGATCGCATTCATGCCGGCAAAGAAGGCACGGCGCGCCGACGTCAGCGGCTGGTCCGGCTCGAGCACGACGGCGAACTCGACCAGGTCGTAGCGCCGGACCCAGACCAATGTTCCCGCGCCAGCTTCGGCTGCAATAGTGCAGCCGTGCGCAAACGCGTCGCCATACTCGCGAAGCGATACGAGCGTGTACCCCGGAGGCAGATCGAGCGGCTGTTCCGCTTGCGCGTGACGCGAAACCATCATCGTAGAAAATTTCCCTAAGCTCTTTGTATTTGGGCAGTCTATGCTATTCCGGTCAAGCGGCCGGGCGCTTGCGCGAGCCGTTACCACGGCACCATATGGTTGAAATAGCCACTCTGAGCAGACGCCAAGGGTCAAGGTTGCAGATCATGAACAGCGCAAAGTCCCGCCTTCTGGTTTGCAGTTGCGAAAAGAGCATGCCGCTCGATGCGCAGGCAATCGGACGCGGGTGCGCGGCGCACATGACACAGGCCAACCAGCTCTGCGGTCTGGACCTCGCCCAGTTCAAGGCGGCGCTCGCGGAAGGCCAAGCGATCACGGTCGCGTGTACGCAGGAAGCGCCGCTGTTCAAGGAAGTCGCTGAGGAATTTCCCGACATTCCCCTTACCTTCGTGAACATCCGCGAAACCGGCGGATGGTCGAATGATGCCGCCGCGGCTGGGCCGAAAGCCGCGGCGCTGATCGCCGCTGCTTCTGAAGAAATGCCGCCGATTTCGCTGATCACACTGGAAAGTGGTGGTGTCGCGCTGATCTATGGCCATGATGACGTTGCCATCGACGCGGCCAGGCGTCTTGCTGACCGGCTCGACATCACCGTCATTCTCACCAAACCTGGCGATATCACGCCGCGTGCGGTCAATGAGTTTCCGGTGCTGAAAGGCACGATCCGCAATGCGCGCGGCTACCTCGGCAACTTCGAACTCGCCATCGACGATTACGCTTTGCCGGCACCTTCCTCGCGAAGCAAGCTCGTGTTCGGCGCTGCGCGCGATGGCGCAACGTCGTCCTGCGATCTGATTCTCGATCTCAGCGGCGGCCTGCCGCTGTTTCCGGCGCACGAACTGCGGCCCGGCTATCTGCGCGCGGATCCGCGCGACCGCGCCGCCGTCGAGCGCGCGATTGCGGAAGCCGGCAACCTTGTCGGCACGTTCGACAAACCGCGCTTCATACACTTCGAAGAATCACTCTGCGCGCATTCGCGCTCCAACATCACAGGCTGCACGCGCTGCCTCGATCTGTGCCCAACCGGCGCGATCACACCGAACGGGAATGCCGTCGCGATCGATCCCAACATATGCGCCGGCTGCGGGTCATGCGCATCGGCCTGCCCGACCGGAGCGGCATCCTATTCCCTGCCAAGCGCCGATGCGCTGATGCGCCGCTTGCGCACATTGCTGCAAACCTATCGCAAGGCGGGCGGCGAACAGGCGGTCGTGCTCTTTCATGACGGCGACCACGGCGAACCGCTGATCGACGCGTTGGCGCGATTTGGCGACGGCTTGCCGGCCAATGTGCTCCCGGTTCGCGTCAACGAAGTCACGCAACTCGGACCGGAATCCCTCGCAGCGGTCTTCGCCTATGGCGGCACAGGCGCCGCGCTGCTGATGCGCGCACAGCCAAGGCACGAAACGGCCGGACTGCGGCGCGCCGCCGATATGTCAGGGACGATCGCCGCTGCGCTCGGCTTCGGCGACGGCCTTGTCCGCATTCTGGAAACCGACGATCCTGATCAGTTGCGCGCGATGCTCGACGCGATGCCGCGTGGCGTTGCTTCATCGAATCCCGCGAGCCTCATTCCGCGCGGCGCCAAGCGCGGCGTGCTGGAAACCATGTTCCGGGAACTGCATCTCGCGGCCCCTGCTCCGGTCGATGTCGTTCCGCTCGCGGCTGGCGCGCCATTCGGCACCGTTCAGTTGAATGTCGAAGGCTGCACGCTCTGCCATGCCTGCGTCACCGCCTGCCCGACCAACGCGCTTTCCGACAATCCCGACCGGGCGATGTTACGTTTTACCGAAAGCCTCTGCGTTCAGTGCGGGCTGTGCGAAGCGACCTGCCCCGAGGATGTGATCACGCTGGAGCCGCGGCTCGATTTCCAGGCCTGGAATGCACCACTGCGTGTGCTGAAGGAAGAAGAACCCTTCCATTGCATCGCCTGCGGCACGCCGTTCGGCACCAGGAGCTCGATCGAGCGCGTGCTGTCGAAGTTGCAGGAAAAGCACTGGATGTTCGAAGGCGCCAACGCGCGGCGGCTCGACGTCATCAAGATGTGCGCGGACTGCCGGGTCGAGGCTGTCGTCAATGAAAGTTTCGATCCCCACGCCGCACCGCAACGGCCGCCCGTGATGTCCACCGAGGATTATCTGCGCGCGCGGGAAAGCAAGAAGAACGATCCTTTCGGATCGCAATGAACCGCGCGCACCGCGAGCGCGATCGGTCGGGAGATCGAATTTGTCAGTTACCCATGCCACCCCCAACCCACCCGCGACATCGAAGGCCGCGGGCATTCCCGGCGTGAAGCACGTCGTTGCCGTGGCCTCCGGCAAGGGCGGCGTCGGCAAATCGACGACCTCGTGCAACCTCGCACTCGGATTCGCGGCGCTCGGACTGAAAGTCGGTATTCTCGACGCCGATATCTATGGCCCGTCGCAACAGAAGCTGTTCGGCCTGCGCGGCAAACCGCGTCTGCTCGGTCCGCGCATGCTGGAGCCGCTGGAGCGCTTCGGGGTTAAAGTCATGTCGATCGGATTTCTGGTCGAGGAAGACAACGCCATGGTCTGGCGCGGGCCGATGGTGATTTCGGCCATCACGCAGATGCTGCGCGAGGTCGCGTGGAACGATCTCGACATTCTCGTCGTCGATCTTCCGCCGGGTACCGGCGACGTACAACTCACGATGGCTCAACAGACACCGCTGGCGGGTGCGGTTATCGTTTCAACGCCGCAAGATATCGCTTTGATCGATGCACGCCGCGGCATCGAGATGTTCAAGAAGGTCAACATCCCGATATTGGGCCTGATCGAGAACATGGCGAGCTTCTGCTGTCCGACCTGCAACCATGTCACGCCGATCTTCGGCCACGGCGGAGCGCGGCTTGACGCGGAAAAGCGCGGCATCCCCTTTCTCGGCGAAATCCCGCTGGACATGGCGATACGCCAGACATCAGATGAAGGCCGTCCGGTCGTTGCCACCGACCCGGAAGGCGTTCATGCGAAGCACTATATCGGCATCGCACGCCAGCTTTGGACGTCCATCACCACCGGCGCCGCGGTCAGACCCGCGCCGCGTATAGTGATCGAGTAAGCCATGACGGAAACAGTTCAAGCCAGGTCGACAAATGCGAGAAAGGACCAGCCGGTCCCGCGCGTGATGCCGGACCCGAAGAACCCGCGCCTCACCGAGCGCGTCACGGGGATCGACCAGACCGGCGCGCCTGTCGAGATCGGCGTACCGGTCGAGCGGCCGCTGACCCTCTACCTCAATTCGCAGGAGATCGTCACCATGATGACGATCAACGACTATCCTGAATATCTCGCGCTCGGCTATCTCCTCAACCAGAACATGCTGAAGCCCGACGATGTCGTGACCGAGGTGGTCTACGACGACGATCTCCAGGTCGTGGTCGTCTACACCGAACGCGGGACCAACTTTGAAGAGAAGCTGAAGAAGAAAACGCTCACCTCCGGCTGCGCACAGGGCACCGCCTTCGGCGATCTGATGGAAGCCATCGAGGGCGCGGTCCTACCCAAGGCGGAATTGCGCACATCGTGGCTCTATCAGATGACCCATGCGGTCAACACCGCGCCCTCGCTCTATCTCGAAGCCGGCGCCATCCACGGCTGCGTGCTGTGCAAGGAAGGCGAACCGATCTGCTACATGGAAGATGTCGGACGGCATAACGCGGTCGACAAGATCGCGGGCTGGGCCTGGCGGCACAAGGTCGATGCTGCCGACAAGATCATGTACACCACCGGGCGCCTTACCTCCGAGATGGTGATCAAGACCGTGCGAATGGGCATTCCCATTCTGGTGTCACGCTCCGGTTTCACAGCGTGGGGCGTGGAACTGGCGCGGCAGGTGGGGCTGACACTGATCGGCCGGACCAAGGGCAAGCGGTTCATCGCGCTGTCCGGACAGGAGCGGATCGTCTTCGACCAAAGCCTGGAATTTGTCGCCGAGGAATCCGCGCGGCACCGGCGCAAGGGCAGCGACGATGACTGAGGACCGGCCATCGACAGTCGGTGTTCTTCTCGCAGGCGGGCTGGCGCGGCGCATGGGCGGCGGCGACAAGCCGATGAAAACCATCGGCGGCCGCACCATCCTCGAGCGTGTGATCACGCGGCTCGCACCGCAATGCGATGGACTCATTCTCAACGCCAATGGCGACCCTGCCCGCTTCGCGGCGTTCGGGCTTCCTGTCGTCGCAGACACCGTTGAAGGATTTGCAGGTCCGCTCGCCGGCGTCCTGACGGCGCTCGACTGGGCGGCCGAACACAGGCCGGATGTCGAATGGGTCCTCAGCGCAGCGACAGACTGTCCGTTCCTGCCGCGCGATCTGGTTGCGCGATTGCAGCGTGCGCGGATCGCGGAAGACGCCCAACTTGCGGTCGCAGCTTCCGGCGATCAGACCCATCCGGTGATCGGACTTTGGAACGTCGCCCTGCGCGGCGACCTGCGGCACGCGCTGGTGGTGGAAGACATGCGCAAGATCGATCGCTGGACCGCCCGCTACAAGCTGGCGACAGTGACCTGGCCGGACAAGCCGATCGATCCGTTCTTCAACGCCAACACCGTCGAGGACGTCGCAGAGGCCGAGCAACTCGCGGCGCTCGACGGCGCTTGACCCGGACCTACTATGCCGGACGGAATCCCGCCCGCTCCAGCGCTGCACGCGTTTCCGGCGATGTGAGCGAGTCCAGAAAAGCCCGTACGGCGGGCCGCGCCTTTCGCGCAGTCACAAGCGCAAAGTCGTAGTGCTCCTCGGCAAACGGAATAAAGCCCAGCCCGGCGGCGCGCGCGACCGGCGCAATGGTCATGCCCCAGTCGGCACGCTTCTGCGCCACCGCCGCCGCGACGGCATTGTGCGAGCGTGGCTGGTTCCAGTAGCCATCCGGTTTCACACCATCGAGCAAACGATCGATCAGAATGCGCGTGCCCGCGCCCTGATTGCGGTTGACCATCAAACACGACGGGTCTTTCAGGGCCGCACGCACAGCATCCTCCGCACTGAGACCTTCGAAGCGTTCGTCTCCTGCACGGAACACAATGCCTTGCATGCGCCGGTAGCCCGGGACGAGTTCAAGGCCGGGGACAAGAAATGGCGTGTTGTATGTGTCGGTTTTCTCATCGAACAGATGGATCGGGGCGAGATCGCATTCGCCGCGCCGCGCCGCGGCCAATCCGCCGAGGCTTCCCACCGAGATCGAACGGACAGATAGTCCGGCGCGCGCCAGCGGAGCTGTGACGACATCAAGCCCGGTGCAATGGCTGCCGACAATTACCAGATCGGGCACACGGACATGCGGTGTGAACAGCATCACCTCGGTGTCGGTTCCTGCCGGCATCTGATCCGCGAGCGCATCGATCTTCAGAAAGCCGTCGGCCTGCGCGAAGGACGTGATCGCGCCGGAGCCCTTGCCTGACGGATAGGCAATCAATCCCTCATCCCCCTCGACCAGCGACACCATGACGAATTCGGTGCGGCCGAGTTCCGATGCGATGCGCACCGGCACCTTCGCCGTCACACGTGCATCGTTGCGCGGCGGCAGTCCCGCAAGGCGGCGCAACACCGGCACGATCATGTCGTGAAATGTGAACATCGCCGACGTGGGAAACCCCGGCAGGATCACGACCGGCTTGCCATCGCACACTGCGAGGCACAGCGGCTTTCCCGGCTTCAGCGCAACGCCATGCGCGACGATGCCCGGTTTGCCGAGCCGCGCGACAATGCGATGGGACACGTCGCCTTCGCCTTTCGAGGTCCCACCGGACACAAGCAGCATGTCGCTGGTTGCCAGCGCCTCGCGCATCACAGCTTCGAGCCTGTCCTCCTCGTCCGGGAACGCGCCGAGAAAGACAGCGTCGCCGCCATTTTCCGAAACCGCAGCCGCAACGATCGCGCCGTTGGTGTCGTAGATCGCAGCCGGACGCAGCGGGAGGCCAGGTTGAACGAGTTCGTCGCCGGTTGAAATGATCGCAACGCGCGGTTTCTTCGTTACCAAAACACGCGCGATACCCGATGCGGCGAGCATGCCGATCTCGCGCGAGCCCACCAGCGTGCCCGCGCGCAGCAAAATCTCGCCGCGCGCGATATCGGAGCCGGCATAGGACACGAACTGCCCCGGCGAGACAGCACGCCGGATCTCGATCGCGTCATTGCGCAGCGGCTGCGTATGCTCGATCATCACCACGGCATCTGCGCCGCGCGGAATGGGACCGCCTGTGGCAATCGGCGTTGCGGAGCCTTGCACCACTGGCAATTCCGGCGCAGTGCCGCAGGCAATTGTCTCATTGTTCAACCGCAGGTGAACTGGCGACGCCTCGCCCGCAGCCTCCAGATCGGCGGAACGAACGGCAAACCCGTCAACGTTAGAACGGTCGAAAGGCGGCACGTCCATCGCTGCCACCACATCGCTCGCCAAAGCCAGACCGAGCGCATCCGAAAGCGCACGTTCCTCAACAGCGAGTTCGCGCGGAAACAGCGCAGCCTCGAATCGCGCGAGCGCCTCCTCACGCGACAGGATCGTGAGAAACTGATCCTGATCCGCGCCATCGCGGCTTGAAGCTGGACCTGACTTGTTCATTTCACTTAACTCATGACACTTCGCGAAGGGAAAGCGCGCCGACCGGCGTTCCGGCGGCATGACCCTCGCTGTTCCCTGCCACGGCAAGCCAGGCGTCGGCATTGATAATGGCATCGAGCGAAAGCTGTCCTGCCGCAAGCGGCATCCAGGCCTGATCCGACATTTTCAGCAGCACGATTTCGGCAACACCGATAGCGGAAGAAATCTTGCGCGCAAGGGGGCGGAACATTTTCTGTCGCGGCAGTCGTGCGGTCAGCATGTCCAGCACCGGTTGAACCAGCGCAAGGCAAGCGCCCAGTGCCTGATCGGGCAAGCCCGGCAGCGCGACCACCGGCGTTGCGCCGATTTTACCGACGGCCGCCGTGCGTCCCGGCTGGAATGCCAGTCCATACGCCAACAGCGTGCCGTATTCCTTGATGGCGTGGATTGTCGCATCCGTCCGGCCGCCACCTGTGCCGCCGACGGTTAACAGCAGATCGCAAGTCTCGACGCCAACCGCGGCGACTATCGACGCGGCGTCGCGTCCGTTAGTTTTCGACATCGTCACGCGAGCGCCTGCGGCTTTCGCGAAATCGAAAATAAATTGTGACGACGCTGTGCTGCTGTCCGCCGCCTGCACATCGATAATCCGAACTTGCGGAGATCGAACCGCCACGTGCGCAAGTCCAGCCACGCGGGCTGCGAGCACATCGAGTGAGCCGACAATCCGGCCCGCTTCAACAATCGATCGTCCCGGCGCAAGATCATCTCCGGCGCGGCGGACTCCCTGACCGGGTACGGCTTCGGCCACAATCTGACACAACGGCCCAGCCTGCTCGACCAGATCGGCATCCAGCACGCAATCGCAATTGTCCGGGAGACGCTCCCCCGTCTCGACCCAATGCGGCGATTTCACGAGTTGAAGCGGCGAATAGGACGATGCGCCGACGATGTCGCTCGCGCGCAACGCCCATCCATCTGTGGTTGCCGTGTTGAAGGCCCGCAACGCCGCTTTCAACGGAGACGTCTCGGCTGCGACACGACCGATCGCCTCCTCTAGCGGCACTTCAATGGCATCGACGGGCTTCAGGTCGCTACACAGCAACCTGAGCGCAACATCGAGTGGCGTGAGCGCCGCCGTCAAACGCTGTGTCTGAATCATGCCTGATGGTGGACCATCTGGCAGCGGCTTAGCAACCGCCGGATGGTCCTGCTCAGACAAGCCCTCAAGAGGCCTTCTTTTCAGCGTTCGGGAAGAACAGTTGCTTGCCATTGACCTGATAGGCGGCGATCGCCGCTTGTCCCTCGGGCGAGATCAGCCAGTCGATGAAACTCTGGCCGAGATCCTTTTTTACCGTGGGGTGTTTTTCAGGGTTCACAAGGATGACGCCGTACTGGTTGAACAGCCGCCTGTCGCCTTCGACCACAATCGCGAGATCGCCGGGGTTCTTGAACGACAGCCAGGTGCCACGATCGGAAACGACGTAGGCATTCATCGCACCCGCCGTGTTGAGCGCGGCGCCCATACCCTGCCCGATCTCGCGGTACCACGGACCCTTGGCGGTTTCGAGATCGACTCCGGACTGCTTCCACAAGGCAAGCTCGGCCGAATGGGTGCCGGACTTGTCGCCGCGCGAAACGAACGGAGCGGCCTTTTCCTGAATGGTTTTCAGCGCAACGACGATGTCCTTGCCCTTGACGCCTGCAGGATCGGTTTTCGGGCCGATCAGGACAAAGTCATTATACATGACATCGAAGCGCTTCACGCCCTGCCCTTCGCTGACGAATTTTTCTTCCTGCGCCTTGGCATGCACGAAGACAACGTCGGCGTCGCCGCGCCGCGCCGTATCGAGCGCCTGCCCGGTGCCCTGCGCAATCACCTTCACGTCAATGCCGGTCTTGGCTTTGAACAAAGGCAGGATGTAACCGAACAGACCGGAATCCTGCGTCGATGTCGTCGAGGCGACGACGATGGACTTGTCCTGGGCGGAGACTGGCGTCGCAAGCGCGGCGGCAAGCAGCGAGACGACCAGAGCATAAGCATATCGATGTGTCATAACCTGTCCTTTTAGTGTTCAAACGACGAGATCGCCGCGTACGAAAGCCGCAGCTTCCGGTGTCGACGGGTTTTTGAGGAAATCTTCAGCAGGCGTTTGTTCGCGAACGGCGCCGCGCACCATGAAAACGACATCGCCGGCAAGCCGCCGCACCTGGCCCAGATCGTGCGATGCCATGATGATCTTGATTCCGGATTGCGCGGCAGCGCGGACAATCTCCTCGACGCTGCGGGTTGCCGCCGGATCGAGGCTGGCGGTCGGCTCGTCGAGCAGAAGCAATTCGGGATCTCGCGCCAGCGCCCGGGCAAGAGCCAGCCGCTGCTGTTCACCGCCGGACAAACGGCGGGCGGGACGCATGGCGAGTTCAGCGAGACCGACGCGTTCGAGCAGTTCCGCCGTGCGCGCGGCGACTTTCTCGCTCGGGTAGTCCGCGTGTGTCAGCCCATACGCAATGTTCGCAGCCGCAGTCCGGCGCAACATGACCGGGCGCTGGAACACGAACGCACGCCGGGTCGGCTTGACGTCAGCGCGGCCGCCCCAGGTGATCGCGCCTTCGGTTTGCACCGAAAGCCCCATGCAGAGCCGCAACAACGTACTCTTGCCTGCTCCGTTCGGCCCCACCACCACGGTCGGCGCGCCGGATGCGAGCGTCAGACTCAGGCGATCGATTATGGTCGTCGCGCCTGCGCGAACGGAGACGCGATCGAAAACCACGGGCAGATCGGTGACCGGCGCGCGCATGCTCACCCTGCCTGCCGTTCGGACCAGATCCGCGCGCCCCACGCAGCGGCGTTGATCGCAAAAACCAGAGCGACCAGAATCAAACCGAGCCCCAATGCGAGCGGCAGGTTTCCTTTCGACGTCTCCAGTGCGATCGCCGTGGTCATTGTCCGGGTGAAGCCGTCGATGTTGCCGCCGACGATCATGACGGCGCCCACTTCTGCCGCGGCCCGGCCGAAGCCGGCGAGCAATGCGGTCAGCAGACTGAAGCGCGCGTCCCACAACAGCGTCGTCATGCGGCCAAGCGGACCGACGTCCATCGCCGACAGTTCGTCACGATATTCTGTCCAAAGATCTTCAATGGTCTGGCGTGCAAGTGCGGCGATGATCGGCACGATCAGGATTGCCTGCGCAATCACCATGGCGGACGGCGTGAACAGAATGCCGAGCTCGCCGAGCGGTCCGGAGCGCGAAAGAAGCAGATAGACCACAAGACCCACGACCACCGGCGGCAAGCCCATGAAGGCATTGAGAAGGACCACGATGGCATTGCGCCCCGGAAAGTGCGTGAGCGCGAGGACGGCTCCGAGGGGCAAACCAATGCAGGCCGCGAGCACGACGGCCGAAAGGCTGACAGCGAGCGACAGTTTGACGATGGCAAACAACGCTGCATCGCCGCTCACGATCAATTGCCAGGCGTTCAGCCCATCCAGCATTCCGTTTCCTCCTTATGCGTTGTCCTGCATATTTTTCGATGGTGTCAATGAATTGAAAATATGCAGGAATATTCATATAAACGCAGAATGGAAATGCTGACGACCAGTGAGGCAGCCGATTACCTCCGCCTTGGCGAGCGCAAGCTCTACGAGCTGGTCGCCGAGGGTGCGATCCCCTGCACCAAGGTCACCGGGAAGTGGCTTTTCCCGCGCGATGAACTCGACCGCTGGATGCTGTCGGGCCTGATGCGGCCGGCCGGAATGGCCACATCCCAGCCGCCTTTGATCATGGGCGGAAGCCAGGACGCGTTGCTGGAATGGTGCCTGCGCGAATCCGGCTCCGGTCTCGCCACTCTTGTTGAAGGGACCGAAAGCGGCGTCGGACGCGTCCTGCGGGGCGAAGCCATCGCCGCGGCAATTCATTTTCACAGCGACAATGAGGATTCAGGCGAAGATCCCAACGTCGCAGCAGTGCGCGCCATGGCCGGCCTGCACGATGCGGTGCTGATCGGTTTCGTGCGGCGTGAGCAGGGCCTTCTGCTCCAGCCGGGAAATCCGAAAAACCTCTCAGGGCTCGCGGATGTCCTCACGCGCGGTGCAACCATGGCCGTGCGGCAGCCCGGTGCGGGTGCTCAAATGCTGCTGGAAGTTCTTCTGAAGCAGCATGGCGCGAAGCCGAAAGACCTCCGCCGGCTCGAGCCCCCCTGCTTGACCGGACCCGATCTCGCAACAGCGATCCGCGCGGGCGAAGCCGATTGCGGCATTGCGACGCGGGCTGCCGCCAAAGCAGCAGGTCTCGATTTCGTGCCGTTGCTCTGGGAAAATTTCGATCTGGTGATGCGGCAGCGCTCTTACTTCAAGCCGGCGCTGCAAGCCTTGGTCGGCTTTTTTTCAAGAAAGCCGCTCCGACAACGAGCAACCGATCTCACCGGCTATGACGTTTCGCCCGCCGGGACCGTCCGCTTTTTTGCGTGACGAGTTAAACCGCTATTTCGTTTTCGTGTCCGGCGGGCAATCCGGGCTCACCTGCATCGGCTTGCCGTCGCTTTGAACAGTTGGAGCAGCAGAATTGGCATGCCCTCCTGCGGACGGCAGAATAGCGCTTTTCTCCATCGCCATGGAATTCGTCGATGATGAATCCGCCGCCTTGCCCGTCGTTGTGCCGGGGGCCGTGTTGCAACTCGTTTCCTGCTTTTCAGCCGACGGTGCCGGCGTCTGTGCGAAGACAGGAGCGGTTGCGCATATGCCGACAAGAATCGCTGCGGTGATCCGGTCAATCATTTTGAGGCTCCTGTGAGCGGAAAACATCAAGTATCCGAACAAGGCAAACGCCCGTCCGTGACCATTGTTCCGTTGCAGCCAGTGACGCGCTGACGCAGTGCCTCTTGGGCAGCACTTTATCGGACAGGACTTTCATGCTTCGCTGGACACGGAATGAAAATGGCTTTTCGAGAAGGAACCACCGGTGCAAGGCGTTGACCGTCGCAACATAAGGGACCGGTTTCGCCTTTTGCTCGCGGTCAGTGTACTCGCCGCGGCAATCGGTGCGATTCCTGCCATCGCGCAGTTACGCGGCCACGGCGGCCCGGTTCGGGCGCTTGCGATTTCATCCGACGGACGCACCCTGCTCTCGGGAAGCTTCGATGGCAGCGCGATTCGCTGGTCGGTTGATCGCGATGCTGCCGAACAAGTGCTGCGATTTCACGCCGATGCCGTCAATGCAACCGCCCTCCTCAGGGATGGCCGCGCAGCAACAGGGGGCGCTGACGGCCGCATTGCAATCTGGACGCCGGGCAAACAGCAGCCTGACAGCGTCCTTGAAGGCCACACGGCCCCAATCGCCGCGTTAGCGCTGTCACCGGATGGCGCAGTCCTCGCTTCGGCGGCGTGGGATCACACTGTGCGACTCTGGCCGCTCGCTGGCGGCACAGCGCGCGTGCTCGAGGGCCATACGCAAAACGTCAACGGCGTCGCATTCAGCCCCGATGGCAAATCTCTTGTCAGTGTCAGCTACGACCTCACGGTTCGCATCTGGCCGCTCGACAGCACCGCATCGCCAGCCACTGTGACCCTGCCCGCTCCGCTGAACGCGGTGATCGTGTCCGGTGACGGCGAGATCGCCACCGCCGGCGCAGACGGAAAAATCTATTTCCTCACCGGTGCGGGAAAACCGGATGGCGAAGCTGCCGCAGGGCAGATCCCGGTGATTGCAATGGCAGCATCGAAAGATGGCACATTGCTCGCGGCAGCGGATGTCCGGGGCTCGGTCGCGATCGTCGATCGCAAAGCGCGCGCACTCGCCCGCAGGCTTGTCGGACCTGGACTTCCGGTGTGGTCGGTGGCGTTCATGCCGGACAACGGCACGCTTTTGACCGGCGGCGCCGACAGCGTGATCAGGCGCTGGAACGCACGCACCGGGGAGCCGATCGGAGCGACGATTCAGGAGAATCCGAACGACCCGCTTGCCGCCTTCGCTGGTGACCGCGGGGCCGAAATTTTTCGGGCTTGCGTGGCATGTCACACGCTCGCACGGGATCAAGGCAACAAGGCTGGTCCGACGTTATCAGGAATTTTCGGACGCAAGATCGCAACGCTGCCGGGCTACAATTTTTCAGAGCCGCTGAAAAAGCTCGACATCGTCTGGACGCCGGAAACGGTGTCGAAGCTGTTCGAGGTCGGCCCGGCGGTCTATACGCCGGGCACAAAAATGCCGGAACAACTGATCGGGTCGCCCGAAGACCGCAACGCGCTGGTGCAGTTTCTGGCGCGTGCCACGAAGAAGTAAGAGCGGCAGTTTTCAGCTCCGCAGGCCGGGCGCCTCGTGACCGGTGCGCGCCACATACTCCGTATAGCCGCCGCCGTACTGGTGGATGCCCTCAGGCGTCAGTTCAAGCACCCGATTGGACAACGCCGCAAGGAAATGCCGGTCATGCGACACGAACAGCATGGTGCCTTCATATTGCGACAGCGCTTCGATCAGCATTTCCTTGGTCGCCATGTCGAGATGGTTGGTCGGTTCGTCCAGCACGAGAAAGTTCGGCGGATCGAACAGCATCTTTGCCATCACCAGCCGCGCCTTCTCGCCACCTGACAGTACGCGACACCTTTTCTCAACGTCGTCGCCGGAGAATCCAAAGCATCCGGCCAGCGCACGCAGCGAACCCTGCCCGGCCTGAGGAAACGAATATTCCAGTTCCTCGAACACCGTGCGTTCGCCGTCGAGCAGATCCATGGCGTGCTGCGCGAAGTATCCCATCTTCACGCTGCCGCCCAGACTCACCATTCCATTGTCCGGCTCTGTGGAACCGGCCACCAGTTTCAGCAGCGTGGATTTACCCGCGCCATTGATGCCCATGACGCACCAGCGCTCCCTGCGCCGCACCGAGAAGTCCAGCCCTTCATAGATGCTGCGGCTACCATAGCCCTTGTGCACGTTCTTCAAGCTTACGACGTCTTCGCCGGAGCGCGGCGCCGGCAGAAACTCGAAAGCCACGGTCTGGCGGCGCTTCGGCGGCTCGACACGTTCGATCTTGTCCAGCTTTTTCACGCGGCTCTGCACCTGAGCCGCATGCGAGGCGCGCGCCTTGAACCGCTCGATGAACTTGATCTCCTTGGCCAGCATCGCCTGCTGCCGCTCGAACTGCGCCTGCTGCTGCTTTTCGGCAAGTGCGCGCTGCTGCTCGTAGAATTCGTAGTTGCCCGAATATGAAGTCAGCGAGCCGCCGTCGATTTCCACCACTTTGGTCACAATGCGGTTCATGAATTCGCGATCGTGCGAGGTCATCAGCAGCATGCCCTCATACCCTTTGAGGAATTCCTCCAGCCAGATAAGGCTCTCAAGATCCAGATGGTTGCTCGGTTCGTCGAGCAGCATCGCATCGGGCCGCATCAGCAGGATGCGAGCGAGCGCCACACGCATTTTCCAGCCGCCCGAAAGCGCACCGACGTCGCCGTCCATCATCTCCTGACTGAAACTCAGGCCTGCGAGAACCTCGCGCGCACGACCTTCCAGCGCATAGCCGTCCAGTTCCTCGAAGCGGTGCTGCACCTCGCCATAGCGCTCGATGATGGCGTCCATCTCGTCCGCCTTGTCGGGATCCGCCATGGCGGCCTCGAGTTCTTTCAACTCCGCAGCCACGGAACTGACCGGCCCGGCCCCGTCCATCACCTCGGACACCGCGCTGCGGCCCGACATCTCACCGACATCCTGACTGAAGTAGCCAATGGTCACGCCGCGATCGACGGCCACCTGACCTTCATCAGGGAACTCCTGGCCGGTTATCATCCGAAACAGCGTCGTCTTGCCTGACCCGTTCGGACCGACGAGGCCAACCTTTTCGCCTCTCTGAAGCGCTGCGGAGGCTTCGATGAAGAGAATCTGATGGCCATTCTGCTTGCTGATATTGTCGAGACGGATCATGTGCACACGAGTCAGGGGAAAAAGTTGCGCCGTCTTAGGCCATGTGGCGCGGCCACGGAAGGGTGCGTATCACCACCAGACCACGCGAATACGACCCCGGAAATTTGCTGTTTCGAAAAAACAAAATAGATGATCCAGATCAATATCTTACAATGAACTTCTCAAGCAAGATGGACGCCAGCCGCGCAGCATCGTAGCAATGCGCTGATACGCCCTCGCTGACCGGCGGCGTCCGGTTTAGGGTGATCTGACAACAGCCGGAGATATCGATCGTGACGGAACATCTGCCGGCGGCTTCCATCGAAGCCGTCGAAACCAGCCTCGCCTCGGCCGGCTATATCGCCAGCCGCCAGATTGCGACCGCGGTCTTTCTCGCGCAGCGAATTGAAAAGCCCATCCTTGTCGAGGGCCCCGCCGGTGTCGGCAAAACCGAGCTTGCCAAGGCTCTCGCCGCCTCGCGGAACCTCTCGATGATCCGCTTGCAGTGTTATGAGGGCCTTGATGAGGCAAAGGCGCTCTACGAATGGAAATACGCCAAGCAGCTTCTCTATACGCAGATCCTGAAAGACAAGGTCGGCGAAGTCCTCGGCGGGGCTGAAACGCTTCCCGCCGCCCTGAGCCGCTTGCACGATTTTGGCGACGTTTTCTTCTCCCGCGAATTCGTTGAACCACGGCCCCTGTTGCAGGCGCTGCAGCAGACCAACGGCTGCGTATTGCTGATCGACGAAATCGACAAGGCCGACGCGGAGTTCGAGGCTCTCCTTCTGGAGATCCTGTCTGATTTCCAGATCACCATTCCCGAACTCGGAACGATCTCGGCCATCGTGCCGCCGACCGTGATTCTGACCTCGAACGGCGAACGCGACCTCGGCGACGCCCTCAAGCGGCGCTGCCTTCATCTTCACATCGGATTTCCCGATCAGAAGCTGGAAGAGCGGATCATCGAAAGCCGCGTTCCGGGAATCTCGCAATCCCTGCGAAAGCAGATTGTCGGCTTCATCAATGAGGTTCGCACACTCGATCTGAAGAAGCTGCCGTCGGTCAGCGAAACCATCGACTGGGCGCGCGTGCTCGTCCTCCTGGAAGCGCCGGAACTCGACAGTGAGACCGTCAAGGAAACGCTGAACGTTCTCCTGAAGTACGAAGCGGACATCGAAACCACGTTGCCGCAAGTCAGCGCTTTAGTGGCCAAGGCCGGCCGACAGAACGTATTCGGATAGTGCAATGAGGGAAAACCTTCATCGCTTCTTTCGTGCAGCCCGCGGCGCCGGTGTTCGCATCTCGCCGTCCGAAAGCATGGATGCGATGAGGGCTGTGGCTGACGTCGGTTTTTACGACCGGTCCGTTCTGCGCGACACCTTCCTCGTGACTCTCGCCAAGAGCCAGGAAGAAAAGCGGCTGCTCAGCGACTGCTTCGATGTGTTCTTCGATCATCCCGAACTGACCCAGCCCCTGGCCGATGGTGATCCGGACGCCTCGGGCGAACAGCAAGAGGGCTCGGAGGCTGGACAGACTGAAGGCGCACCCGGCGCGCCCTCCTCCGGCCTCGGCCAACTGGCGCAGACACTTCTTTCGCAGGACCGCGCGGAGATGGAAGCCGCCATTTCCAATGCGGCCAACGCCGCTTCGCTGTCAGACATCCGGTTTTTCACCCAGCGCGGCATCTTTTCCAGCCGGATCCTCGATCTGCTCGGGATTCAGCAACTGCGCGACGATCTCGAGCAACTGGCGCAAACCAATCCTTCCGAAGCCGAGCGGCTCGCTGCCGCGACCGAGGCCCTGCGCGAAAACGTTCGTGATCGTGTCTCACAGGCACTCCTTCTCTACGGGCGCGAAGAAACCGAAAATCTTCGCAACGAAATCCTGAAGAATGCGCCCCTCTCGCAACTCGACCGGCGACAGGTCGAGCAGATGCGCGCGCTCATCCGCGTCATGGCGCGGCGGCTCCGCGAGCGCTACAGCCGGCCCCGCAAGCGCCAGCGGCGTGGGCATCTCGACGTGCGCCGGACCATTCGGCGCAACGCCGCGTGGGGCGGCGTTCCGTTCCTGACCACGTGGAAACGCCGCCACCGCGACAGGCCGAAAATCGTTGCCATCTGTGACGTCAGCGGCTCCGTCGCCAAGGTGTCGGATTTTTTCCTGCTGCTGATTTACAGCCTGCATGAAGTTGTCTCCGATGTGCGCTCTTTCGCGTTCTCGGGTCATCTGGTGGATGTCAGCGACATTCTGGATTCGAAAACGCCCGAGGCCGCGATGGCCGACATCATGTCGCTGGTCGGCCTTGGATCGTCCGACTACGGGAAGTCGCTGGCGGATTTCGAGGCGAAATGGATGCGCCACGTCACGCCGCAGACGACGGTCATCGTGCTCGGCGATGCGCGGACCAACAATCTCAATCCGCGTGCGGACATCCTGCGCCGCATCTCGGAGCGGTCGAAGCGCGTCGTCTGGCTCAACCCCGAAGGGCGCATGATCTGGGGTATGGGTGATTCCGAGATGCCGAGATACGCAACCTATTGCAGCGTCGTGCGGCAGTGTTCGACGGCCCAGCAACTTGAACGCGCCATCTCCGACATCGTTGCGTCTTACCAGTAGTGCCGCCCCTGAATACGCATTCGACCTATCGATAAAGGCTTTCGATCTCGGTCTCGTACTTCTTGTGCACGTTGGCCCGGCGGACCTTCATCGTCGCCGTGACCTCGTCGTCATCGTGATCCAGCTCCTTGGTGAGCAGATAGAAGCGACGGATCTGCGAGACCTGCGCGAGCTTCGCGTTGGCGCTGTCGATCTCTGACTGGATCAGTTCACGCAGGCTCGCGTTCTCGGTCAGGTTCTTGAAGTTCGTATAGGCGATGCCTTTCTCTTCGGCCCACTTGCCTGCGAGATCGTAATCGATCTGGATCAGGGCGGAGACGAACTTGCGGCCTTCGCCGATAACGATGCATTCCTTGATGAACGGACTCGACTTGACGGTATTCTCGATCTCGGACGGGCTGAGGTTCTTGCCGCCGGCCGTGATCATGATGTCCTTGAGACGGTCAACGATGCGGAAGTGACCGTCAGTGAGTTCCGCGACATCGCCGGTGTGCAGCCAGCCGTCGCGGATCGCGGCTCTGGTCGCCTCCTCGTTGCGGTAGTATCCCGCAAACACTGTGTCGCCACGGATAAGAAGCTCGTTGGAGTCGCCGAGCCTCGCCTCCATGTGGGCGATGCCGGGTCCCACCGTTCCGACGCGGCGGTCGGAAAGCATCTGCCCGAGCGCGATGCCCGAGCTTTCCGTCAGGCCATAAACTTCGACGAGCGGCACACCCAGGGTGCGGAAGAAATGAACGATCGATGGCGAAATCGGCGCTGCGCCCGTCATTGCGATGCGCGTTTTCCGCAGGCCAATGAAATTCTGCAAGGCGCGAAAGATCAGCCAGTAGCAAATCGCGAACGTGATGCGCTCAGAGAGCGTCCGGCTGGCTGCGTTCTTTTCGGCGAACGGTTCACATGCGGCATAAGCCTTGTCGAAGAGCGCGCGGCGAATGCGCCCCGCTTCAAGCAGCTTGATGTGAATCGACGAATGAAGCTTCTCCCAGATGCGCGGCACGCCGAGAAACATGCTCGGTGCAACCTCCCGGAGATCCTCCTGCACGGTCCGGATCGATTCTCCGAAATTGACCAGCGAGCCGAGATAGACCGGGACCATCACCGTCGTCATCTGCTCGGCGACATGGCACAGCGGCAGATAGGACAGAAGGCTTTCCGACGCATCGAGATTCAACCGTTCCACCGAGGCGATCGCCTGTGCGCGAATGTTCTTGTAGCTGAGCATCACGCCCTTGGGCTTGCCGGTGGAGCCGGAGGTGTAGATCACCAATCCGATCTGGGAGAGCTGCTGCCGGTCCACGATGCCGTCCGTCAGTCCGGCATGGCTCGCCTCGAACTCGACGCCGAGCGCTTCAAGCGCCTCGAACGACATGACCTGATCGGGCGGATAGTCCCTGATGCCCTTGGTTTCGAGGACGATGATGCTCCGCAGCTTCGGCAACTCATCGCGCCGCTCCAGAACCTTGTCGACCTGCTCCTGATCCTCGCACACGATGATCTCGGACTCGGAATGGGCCAGCACATAGGCGACTTCGTTGGCCGGGCTGGTCGGATAAACGCCGACCGCGACTCCGTCGACAATGTTCGCGCCGAGTTGCGCCAGCACCCATTCGATCCGGTTTTCAGACAGAATGGCGACATGCCCGCCGGCGCTCAGCCCCAGCGCGCGAAAGCCAAGCCCGACATGGCAGGCGCGCGCGTAATAGTCCTTCCAGCTACACGGATTCCAGATTCCGTATTCCTTCTGCCGGATCGCGACACGTTCAGGATGTTTGCGTGCGTTCTCGCGCAACATCTGCGGCAGCGTGAACTCCGGAAATTTCTCGCTCATGCGATCCTCACACAGCCTCAGGACAGCCAGCGCTTGCGGCGCTTGTAGTGCTTGATCCCACGAAAGCCTTTTGTCTCGGCATTTGCTGCGCCGACGCCCAGATAGAATTCACGGACGTCCTGATCGCGCACCAGTTGTTCTGTCGGCCCGTCAGTCACGATCTTCCCGGACTCCATAATGTATCCATAGGTCGATACTGCGAAGGCGACCGCCGCGTTCTGTTCGACCAGCAGCATCGAGACGCCCTGCTCGCGGTTGATGCGCGCGATGATGGTGAAAATCTCTTCGACCAGCTTCGGCGACAGGCCGAGCGACGGCTCGTCCAGCAACATCAACTCGGGCTGCGCGATCAGCGCGCGCCCGATGGCCAGCATCTGCTGCTCGCCTCCCGACAGGTATCCGGCGCGTCCGGTGCGCCTCTCGAACAGACGTGGGAAATAGGTGTACACGAGATCGAACGGCGTTTTACCCCCTGCCCGCCCCGACATGGCATAGGTCGCCGCGGTGAGATTTTCCTCGACCGTCAGGTCTTCAAATATCCTGCGCCCCTCCATCACATGGAAAAGGCCGCTCCGCACCAGTTGATGCGGAGCGAAGCGTGAAATGGCGTCGCCCTTGAACAGGATTTCGCCGGTCGTCACCTTGCCGTCTTCCAGTTCGAGAAGATTGGAGACGGCCTTGAGCGTGGTCGATTTGCCGGCGCCGTTGGAGCCGAGCAACGCGACCACCGCTCCCTTGTCGACTTTCAACGACAGGCCGCGGAGCACCTGGACCGTCTTGTTATAGACGACCTCGATGTTGTTGACTGAGAGAACTGCTTCCGCGGTCATTGTCGTTACTTCGCGATCTTGATCCAGTCGGAGACCGGCTTCATGGTCTTGTTCGCGCCGTCATACTGATAGACTCGGCCGACAGGAACGGTATTGCCGGGAATCGAGATCGGCACGCCGATGATGCCGCCGGTGTCGAAGTCCTTGATCGAATTCAGCGAGGCTTTCATGTTGGCCGCGGTGAGCTCCTTCTTGGCGTCAAGCGTGCGCTTGGCGGCTTCCGTCATCAGCATGGCGGTCAGGAAACCCTGCATGTAGCCGGTCGACTGATACTCCGGACGGATCTGCCGGATTTTCTCCAGCATCGGCGACTTGCCTTCCGTATCGTAATAGTAGCGATACGGCATCACGCCCATGAAGCCGTCGGCGACATCTGCCGACTTCGCCCAGATCGCATTGTCCATCGACCAGAACGTGCCCATGAACTTGGTCTTGAGACCGAGTTGCTTGGCCTGGGTCATGAATTCCGGCAGCGGGGCCAGAATATAGCCGTGGAAGATCGTGTAGTCGGGATCGGCCCGGCGCAGCTTGAGAACTTCGGTCGAGACGTCGACGCTGGTCGGCGGCGTGGCGATCTTCTCGACGATCTTGAGGCCAAGCTCCCCGGCCCGCTTTTCGGTCGGCGCAATCGGATCGCGGCCGAATTCGGTGTCGGAATTGACCAGAGCGATCTTTGCGCCCGGCTTCGTCTTGGCGATGTACTCCAGCAGAATGCCGATCATTTCCGAATAATCAGGACCGGCGATGAACTGGTTGGGAAAGTTCTTCGGATCGTTCAGTTCGGTCGCGAAGGACGCACCCGCGAGCAGGATATCGCCGCGGCGATTCAGCTCCGCGTTGATGGTCTTCGAGAAGGCGGTGGAGTCTCCGTAATAAAGGTTCACCTTCTCCTGGCTGGTGATACGGTTGAACACCGCCACCGAGTTATCGACCTTGTAGCCGGTGTCTTCGGCCACGTACTTGACCTTGCGGCCATTGATGCCGCCCGCGTCATTGACGATCTTCACGTAGTCCTGGAACGCGTTGTTCAGCGCGATGCCAGCAAAGGCGAACACGCCGGTCATCGGCATCGATCCGCCGATCACGATCTCATCGGCGGCGCGTGCCGGAGCGTTAAGACCTAAAGCGAAACAGCCTGCGGCTGCGTAGGACAGCAGATTCCGCCGCGTTGGAAAGAGTCTCATTGTTGTTTCTCCCTGCATATTACTTTTTGAACGGCCATAGATGGAAGAAGCGCCGCACGCGGCGCCAGATTTCGGCAAGGCCCTGCGGCTCGAACAGCAGGAACCCGATGATCAGCAAGCCGAAAACGATGGTCCGGATCGGTGACAATTGCGCCACCGCATTCGGAATGAAGGTCATGTAGGACACCGCGATCTTCAGGAATTCCGGAACCATGGTCATGAAGATCGCGCCCAGGATCGCGCCGAGAATGGTGCCCATCCCGCCGACGATCACGGCGGCAAGAAAGAACACCGAATAGATCAGCGGGAAGCTTTCGGGAGTGACCACGCGGAAGAAGTAAGCCCACATGCCACCGGCAACGCCCGCATAGAAGGACGACAGCGCGAAAGACAACAGCTTGTACTTCAGCAGCGGAATGCCCAGCACTTCCGCTGAAATATCGCGGTCGCGGATCGCGATGAAGGCGCGGCCGATGCGCGTGCGAAACAGATTGGCCGCCGCGAGGACTGACAGCGCCGTCAGCGGCATGAACAGCCAGTACAACTGGAACGGACGCGCGAGATCGTATCCGAACAGCCGCGCCGGCGGCATGCTGAGCCCTTGCGTTCCGCCGAGGATGGCCGGCCCGTTGGCGAACAGGAAATGCAGAATGAAAGACGCGGCGATGGTGGCGATCGCGAGGTACAGCCCCTTCACCCGCAGACTCGGAATGCCGACAACCATGCCGACACCGGCTGACACAAATCCCGCCACAACAAGATTGATGATGAACGGCGTGCCGACACGTATTTCCAGAATGGCGACAGTATAGGCGCCAACCGACATGAAGGCCGCCTGCCCCAGACTGACAAGGCCGGTATAGCCGGTGAGAATGTTAAGCCCGGTCGTGCTGACGATATGGATCAGGACAAGACAGGCGAGATAGATCCAGTACTGATCGGCGAAGAACGGAAACAGCACCAGCCCCGCGAACAGCACCAGCAGCATGAACCGCTGCACGCTGGTGTCGAACAGCGATTCTGCCTGAGCGTAAGTTTGATGGATGGCGCCGATACGCATCAGAGTCGCTCGATTTCAACGGTGCCGAACAATCCGTAAGGACGGATCATCAAGGCGACCACGAGAATGATGAAAGTGACGAGCAGCTTGAATTCACCGCCCAAATAAGTGCCGACCAGCGCTTCGACAACGCCGATCGCCAGACCCGCGACGAGCGCGCCGGCAATCGAATCCAGACCACCGACAATGACGGCGACCAGCACCGACAGACCGAACACACCCATGGTCGGCGAAATACCGCCGATCGATCCGATCAGAATGCCGGACCCTGCCGCTGCCATGCCCGCGACGATCCACGAGACCGAGAACACCGCCGGCACATTGATGCCGCAGGAAAATGCCGCGCCCTGATCGGTCGCAGTGGCGCGCAGCGCGACACCGCCGCGCCATGTGCGGAAGATCAGCAGGAATGCCGCGATCAGAACCGTCGCAACCGCGAAACTCACTGCGATTTTCGGCGAGATGTATGCACTGCCGATAAAGATCGGCTTCGACGGCAGGAAGTTCGGCAGCGTCGCCGGGTCGCTTCCCCAGACGAATTCAACAAATCCGATCAGCACCGAACTGAGACCGACCGTCACCATGAACACGGAGATCGGACTCTCGCCAAGCATCGGCCGGATCAGAACACGCTCGATGACCCCGCCGAGAATGCCGCCGCCGATCACCGTCAATATAATCGCGAGCCAGACCGGAAGCGCGAGCGCAGCGGTCAGCCCGAAGAAGAAATACGCGCACAGCATCAGCATTTCGCCGACCGCGAGATTCAGGACCTTGGTGGCCTTGTAGATCAGAACGAAGGCGATGCCGGTCAGCGCCAGCAACGCGCCCGATCCGAGGCCCGAGAGCACAATCTCGGTGAGAAAGAGCCAATCCATCACGCTGCCTTCTCGCCTGCAATGCGCCGCGACAGTTCGCCGACATCACCCGATCCCAGATAGGCCGAGATGACGTCGGGGTTGTTCTGAATCTCCGCCGGTTTTCCGGTCGCGATCACCTGTCCGAAATTCAGCACGACGACATGGTCCGAAATATCCATCACCAGGCCCATGTCGTGCTCGACCATCAGGATGGTGACACCCCACTCCTCCTTCACGTCGAGAATGAAGCGGGCCATATCCTCTGTCTCTTCGCGGTTCATGCCCGCCACCGGCTCGTCGAGCATCAGGATGCGCGGACGCATGGCGAGCGCGCGCGCCAGTTCGACACGCTTGCGCAGGCCGTAGGACAGCGACGCCACCGGCTGATCGCGGATATGCTCCATCTCAAGAAAGTCGAGAACGCGCCGTTCGATCTCGGAGCGCAGTTCGAGTTCCTCGCGCCGCGCCCGGCCGAAATACCAGAGCGCGTCGAACACGTTCGTTTCCATATGGGCGTGGCGCCCGAGCTTGATGTTGTCGAGCACGGTCATGCCGCGAAACAGCGCGATGTTCTGGAACGTGCGCGCCAGGCCGAGCTTGGCCCGCGCCGGCGGATGCAGTTTGCTGATGTCCTCGCCGCCGAATGCGATGATGCCGGTGGATGGCCGATAGAAGCCGGAGATGCAATTGAACAGCGATGTCTTGCCCGCGCCGTTCGGGCCGATCACCGCCGTGATCGATCCGGGCGCGACTGAAAACGAAACATCCGTCAGCGCCTTCAGGCCGCCGAAAGCCAGCGACAGATTGCTGACGTTCAACTCGGCCGACGATGACGCATCACGATCCCGCATCGTCATGCTGCGCTCCGCGCGATCAGCCCATCGATATCCGGACGCACCGGATTCCCCAACCCTGTCACCACGATCTCCCCCTATGTATTCCCCGGCGCTTTCAGCGCTCTTTTGGCGAAGTGTTTTTAAGACACCGTCCTCATCGCTTTTGTTGCGCCAACAGCGCATGTTCCATGTACATCCGCTCCACAGGCCGATCGAGCGAGTTGCCGGCCCGTTCAAAGCCGCGGCGCCAGTCTTCGACATGCCGCCGCATCCAGACCATACCCTCTTGCTTGTCGCGCTTTCGGATTGCGTCGAGCAGATGATGATGTGCGGCAATCAGACGCGGCATGCCTTCGGCGACATTGCGCACGACCATCTCTGTAGTCGGAAAGAACAGCAGCCCAGCCGGCTCACGCGCGAGTTGCAGCACGCGGTTATGCGATGCCTTGGCGAGCAGAATGTGAAATTCGGCGTCCAGCTCGGCGAACGCAGCGGGATTGGCGATGGATTGCTCGGTCTTCTCGATGTTGAGAGCGATCTCGGCGATGTCCTCGTCCGTTGCGTGATCCACCGCATATTCGATGGCGGCAACCTCGAGGATCATCGCGGTCTCGAACAATTCCCGGAATGTGACCTCGTGCAGCACCAGCGCACGGCTGAGTCGGCTTGCCAGCTTGTTGTAACGCGGCAGGCAAGCATACAGGCGGCGGCTGGAATCCCGCCGGATCAATCCGCTTTCCTCGAGAACCCGGATTCCCTCGCGAACTGTCGAGCGATTGACGCCAAACTGCTGAACCAGCTCGGACTCCGTTCCGATCGGGTCATCGGGCTTGATCCGGCCGTTGACGATCTCGCGCTCGATCGCGTCAGCCACCTTTTGATAGGCGGGCGCGACCTCGATGCGCTTGAAGTTCGGGGACGTCGACGACATGAAGGCTCGATGTTGATTGTCGGACAATTGGTAGGGGCGTGCCTTGGGCTCGTCAATGGCCTGTTAACAGCGACTTTTTTGCTGCATTGCGAAAATTAGTCAGCCAAATTTCACTTTTGTTGTCTTGTCCGACAATGCAGACCGACCTGATGGCTTTTGATTGATCCCGTTGCAGTTGCTGGAGAATGTCGCCCTCCCCGCATCCCGGCATTGAACAACCGCGGCCGAGGTGTTCCCCGCGGCGAAAACAAGAGCATGCGGATGCCGGAATTCGATTGGTATCGTTGCAACCATGCAAATTGACAAAGAGGGTGCCGTAGACGAAATCCGAAGACGGAATTTCCGGTTATATTGCGCCGTCACCGATCAGCAGAGCGGATAACCCATGGTCAGCCAACGACTCCGAGCCCTGGACGGCTTGCGCGGCGTGGCCATCCTGCTGGTGATGGGCTTTCATTATTTTTATCATCTCGAGTCGTTCTACTATAAATCCACGCTGTACCCGTACGGCGAGACGTTCAGCAACGTCCTGATCTTCAAGTACGGCTACATGGGCGTCGAGCTTTTCTTCATCATCTCGGGCTTTGTCATCGCAATGACGCTGGAATCATCGCGATCGGTGATCGATTTCGCGATCCGCAGATTCGTGCGCATCTGGCCCGCGCTGATTGTTTCTGCGATTCTCACCTTCTTTCTTCTGAACTGGTCCGATGCGCCGTTCGCCCTCCACCGCCGCCAGTCCTGGCCGAATTTCCTGCCGTCGTTGACGCTGACGCCGCCGTCGCTGTGGTCCGGCTGGTTTCCGAAGGTGGATTACGTCACCGGGGTCTACTGGTCGCTGGTGGTCGAGATCCGGTTCTACATGATCGCTGCAATCCTGTTCTGGCTGTTCTCCCGGGAGAAACTCGCGCGCAACCTCGTCATCTTTACACTCGTCGTCTACATCGCCCGCGCCCTGCTGCGGCGCGCGATGCCCGGATACAACGGGGTCTATGATGCCCTATTCATTCCTGATTACCTGCCGTGGTTCGCGGCCGGTGCGGTATTCTACGAACTGTACAAGGAACGGCTCGCCAAAGGCGCAGCGCTTATCATGCTCGCCATGATTTATGCGCTGATCGCGCGGGTCAGCACAAACTACGCGATGATCGGGCGAGATCCGGTCTTCGCCAGCGCCGCTGCGCTGGCATTCATGGTCCTGTTCTGGTTCCTTGCAACAAAGCCGGCATCGATGAGACTTTTTGAAGTTCGCCCGCTGGTCTGGATCGGCGAGTGCAGCTATTCGATCTATCTCTACCACTACGCGGTGGGGATGATCCTCATTTCACAGGTCTCGAAGACCATCGGTCTCGCGCCGCAGCTTTTGCTGGTGGCCGCGATTTCGCTGCTCGTGCTTGCTGTGGGCCGCGTGTCCTATACGGTGGTTGAGAATCCGGCGCGGCGCTGGCTAACGAAGCTGCTGATCGGCCCGCCGCAGAAACCTGCGGCGGCGGCATCTCCGGCGGAGTAGTTATTTGCCCGTGAAGGTCGGCTGCCGCTTGGCGAGAAACGCGTTGACACCCTCGGCAAAATCCTTCGTACCGATGCACGCGCCAAACGCCTTTGCCTCGGCTTCCATTTGATCGTGCAAGGAATTGTCGAGCGAGCCACGTAGCAGCGCCTTGGCCTGTCCGTAAGCGAATGTCGGCCCATCCGCGAGACGGCGCGCCAGCTTTTCGGTTTCACTGGCGAGATCGGCCGGCGGCACGATGCGGTTGATGAGACCGAGCCGCAGCGCTTCGGGCGCATCGTAGACGTCCGACAGCAGTGCGATTTCCATCGCCTTGCGCAAGCCCACCAGGCGCGGCAGCGTCCATGAAGACGATCCGTCCGGGCTGGTGCCGAGTTTCGAATAGGCCAGGGTGAAAATCGCATTGTCGGCGGCGATCGCAAGATCGGTCGAAAGCGCGATGCTCATGCCTGCCCCAGCGACCGCGCCGTGGAGACTGGCAATCACCGGCTGGGGCAGCCCCGCCAGAATTTCGAGTCCTTCATGCAGCGGTTCCATGATCGTCGGAACATGCCTGCGCACTTCGTCAGCCGGTCCCTGAAACGCAGAGATATCGCCGCCCGCCATGAAGGCGCGCCCCTCTCCTGCAATGATGACGACACGGTTTTCCTTATCGGCGGCGACGCTTTTGCAGGCGCTCAGAAACGCATCCGCCGCATCCACGCTCAGCGCGTTCAGAACCTTGGGACGATTGAAAACAATGCGCGCAATAGGTCCATCGACCTTCAGAAGCACCGGCTGATCTGACACTCGCATCTCCCTTGACCATTGTTGCTTTGAACAATCGGTAAGCCGGAAAATCCAGAGCGTCAACGCACAGTGAGGCGCAGGAAACTCATGATACAGCCGAGCGCGCCGAAGCCAGCACCCAGCGCCAGCGCGACAGTCGCGCCTTGATGGCCGGCAAGTGCGAAACACAGCGCGGCCAGTGCCGCCCCCAGAGTCTGGCCGATCAGACGCGCGGTCGCGACGATGCCGCTCGCGCCGCCGCTGCGCCCGGCCGGTGCGCTGCCCATGATGGCTTTCATGTTCGGGGACTGGAAGAAGCCGAAACCGCAGCCACAGATCGCCATGCGCCATACGATATCGGCGACGCTCGGCGATGCCGGCAGCATGGCGAGCAGCGCCATTCCGATCCCGAGGATGAGAAGCCCCAATCCGCCCAGCAGGCCGGCGGGATGGCGATCCGACAGACGTCCCGCGATCGGCGCCATGATGGCAACCACGATCGACCACGGCGTCATGAAGAATCCGGTTTCAACCTGGGTGCGGTGGAGAACATCCTCGAAGTAGAACGGCAGCGACACGAAGGCGAGTCCCTGCACCGCGAACGAACAGACCGCGGTTGCAACCGACAGGGAAAACATCGGCCTGCGAAACAGATCGATCGGGAGCATTGGAGCTGGATGATCCGCCTGCCTGCGCAGCAGCCACGCGCCGAAGATCACTGCGCCCGCGAGCTCGATGGCGACAACGCCGACCGGGGCCTTATGCGCGGCGCTGCCGATTCCGAGAATAAAAAGACAGAGGCTGATCGATGTCAGCAGCGCGCCGGGAAAGTCAAAAGCATGAGCCGCGCGCGGCGTTTCCGGCAGGGTCTTGATGCCGATCAGCATCGCAGCCACGCCGAACGGAATGTTGATGGCAAACAGCCACGGCCACGATGCGACCGACAGGATGCCCGAGGCGAGCGCTGGGCCGAGCGTGAACGCGGTTGCGACCACCAGCGCATTGTTGCCAAAGCCGCGCCCGTGAAGCCGGGAGGGATACACGAACCGGACCAGAGCCGTGTTGACGCTCATCACACCGGCAGCCCCCAGTCCTTGCAGCACGCGCGCGATCAGCAGCGTCGGCAATGACCACGCCAACGCGCAGGCCAGCGAGGCAATCGTGAACAGCAGAAGCCCGCCGAGATAGATGCGCTGATGGCCAACGATTTCGCCAAGCGCCGCCAGCGGCAGCAGCGTCGCGACCATGGCGATCTGGTAGACGTTGACGACCCAGATCACGTCGGCCGGCGTCGTGTGCAGGTCAGCCGCAATTGCGGGAAGCGCGATGTTGGCAATAGCGGTGTCGAGCGCCGACATCGCAAGTGCGGTGAAGATCGCCAGCACCGCCCAACGCCGGGTTTCCGGTGGAAGACCATCGGTCACGGGAGGAACCTTCGCCGAAATAGCGTCCATTCGCGAAGTGTCCTGAGGCGTTCGCGCGTTACGTGAGGTGCTTATGTAGCTGGAATAGATGCTGGCCTGCACTGGCGGCATTGCATGCGGCATATGCGCGCGTGTGAATTGCCGGTGGACCGCGTGGCTTCCGTCGAACTGTTCTGAACGAACCGCCCGATCAGCCCCTCAAGGTGAACTGAGAGAGTCCTCTCCGAGGTAGCGGATTCGCGCCTCGCTCCACGACTCCTTCTGCAGGGTGTCGAGGATCGCAATCGACAGCGATTTTCGCAGGGGACTGTCGGGCGGCAACGCAAACGCGTAGTTCTGCGCTTCGATGGAAATGTCCAGCACCTTCAGCCGCGACGCGAAGCCCTGCCGAATGGCCCATGTCAGCAGCGGCTTGTCGTAAACGAACGCATCGATGCGGCCTGCGCGCAAGGCCTTCAATCCGTCGCTGAGCGTCTCGTAGGGCTGAAACTTCAGCTTGCGCCGCAGGAGATCGCCTTCGGACGATGTCCCCTTGACCGTGCCGACCCGTACCGATTCCAGATCGGAGGCGCCGTAGATCGTGCCCTGAATCTGCGATGTGGTCAGCACTGACGTCACGCCTGCGGTGAAAACCGCAATGGTAATCACCGACACCACCAGCCAGATGGTCGCGACGCTCCGGCCCAGAATGGTCTGCGGCCCCTTCTCTGCCGACGATCGCTGTGTCATCGCCAGCGTCGACCACCACACGCTGGAACTGATGCCCTTGGTGATGCTGCCGCCGAAATATTCGTTCTGCCGCCGTTCCAATAGCCAGACAAGAATGCCGGCCACCAGCGTCAGTCCGATCAACGCCGCGACGGCTTGTACAAAATTGAAGGACGTCATCGCACGGCGAAGCGTTGCCCAGTTCATCACGCTGACAACGGGAACGGCGATGCCTGTGCCCGTCGAATAATACGACTGCGTGAAATCGAGCACCTTTTCGCGCTCGACGGTGACGGTGATTGCGCCGACGGCGACGTCGAGATTCCCCGCGGCGGTTTGCTGGATCAGCTCGGGCACGTCCCGGATTTCAACGAAACGAAACGTCCGGTTCGTCGCCTTCGCGACCTGCCGCCAAAGCTCGATGCTGAGACCCGACCACGCGCCGTCGGACCCCTTCATCGCAAACGGGGGCGCGTTGTTGACGCCGACCACAAGTTCGCGCTTCGCAGGTGGCGCTGCCTTTTGCGTCTGCGCGTGGGCGAACGGCGGAATGGACAACCACACGAGCACCAGAAAGGCTATCCGCAAGATCATCGTCTCTTCCGCATGTTTGTGAGCTGGTTATCGGTGACGAAGCTGTGACAGAATTTGATGAGCACGGCGTTACCAAAATGCCCTCTCCTGGCCAGTGCTCACAGCCCCACCGGCTGCTTTGTGAGCCTGCATACTACTGCTATACCTGAATATCTCATCCCAGGCCTGCATGACCGAAAGAGCAATTCCATGAAAGCCTTTGTCTACGGTGCGAACGGCGCCGCGATCACCGATGTCCCGAAACCCGCACCGAAGGGCCCGCAGGTTCTGGTGAAGGTTCACGCCTGCGGTATGAACCGGGCCGATCTCGGCATGATCAAGGGCCATGTCCACGGCGCGGCCGGCGGCGTTGGCACCGTGCTCGGCATGGAATGGGCCGGCGAGATCGTCGAACTCGGCCCCGAGGCAAAGGGCGTGAAAGTCGGCGACCGCGTGATGGGCTCCGGTCCCGGCGGTTACGCCGAATATGCCGTCACCGACTATGGCCGCCTGTTTCATATCCCCGCATCGATGGACTTCGAGCAGGCCGCCTCGCTGACGCTGGCGCTGACCACGATGCACAACGCAGTCGTGACCAATGGCGCGCTTCAGCCGGGTCAAAACCTGCTTGTGCAGGGCGCGAGTTCGGGCGTCGGACTGATGGCGCAGCAGATCGCCAGGCTCAAGGGTGCGAAGCTTGTGATCGGATCGTCCACCGATCCGAAGCGCCGCGCGCAGCTCACCGATTGGGGTGCGGATATCGCGATCGACTCGAACGATCCGGCATGGGTAGAGCAGGTGTTGAAAGCCACCGGCGGCGCGGGTGTCGATGTCATCATCGATCAGGTGTCCGGCAAGCTTGCGAACCAGAATCTTGCAGCGACGAAAGTGCTCGGACGCATCATCAACGTGGGGCGGCTCGGCGGCACCCATGGCGACTTCGATTTCGATCTGCATGCCGCGCGCCGCATACAGTATATCGGCGTGACCTTCCGCAGCCGCTCGATTGAGGAAATCCGCGATATCTTCGCGGCCGTAAAGCAGGATATCTGGCCTGCGGTGGAATCCGGCAAGCTCAAGCTGCCGATCGACCGCGTCTTCCCGTTCGGCGACATTGTGCAGGCTGTGGACTACATGTCTGCCAACAAGCATTTCGGCAAGATTGTCCTTAAACTTTAAAGCTCGCTGCCAACTGCGAATGATACGCATTTGGAGTCGCGAACTCTCGCGTTGACGTGCGCTGCAAAGGGCGTGACAAGACGCGCGCATTGAGGGTCCGATGAGCGCAGTCAAACAACGCGTAGCCGCCATATCGATCGCCGCCAGCGCCAGCATGGCCGCGATCAAATTCGTCGTGGGCGTGGCCATCGGCAGCCTCGCGCTGATTTCCGAGGCGCTGCATTCGTCCGTCGATCTGATCGCCACCGTGGTGACATGGATCGTGGTGCGGGTGTCCGACAAGCCAGCCGACGCCGAACATCATTACGGCCATGGCAAGCTCGAAAGCCTTTCGGCGCTGGGCGTGATCGCCCTGCTCTATATTCTGGCCGGCGGCATCGTGGTCGAGGCCTACAGCCGCCTGCGTGAAGGCGTAGCGCCGCCAACATTGACCGCCCTGCCGTTCGTGGTGCTGGTCGTGGACATCGTGGTGAACTTCTGGCGCGCACGGGCGCTCCACAAGACAGCCATGGAAACCAAGAGTCAGGCGCTGGAAGCCGACGCGCTGCACTTCGCTTCCGACGTGCTGGGCTCGTTCGCCGTTATCATCGGTCTCGGGCTGGCTGCCTTCGGTTATGCCTGGGGCGACGCCGGCGCGGCCATCGCCGTCGCGGTGCTGATTTCAATTCTGGGATTGCGGCTCGGCAAATCCACCATCGAGACCCTGCTGGACCGCGCGCCCGACGGCGCGTCCGAGAAGGCCGAGGAAGCGATCCGCGGCATTCCCGGCGTTGTCGATCTGGAGCGGCTGCGTGTGCGGATGGTCGGCGCCCGGCATTTTGTCGATGCGACCGTGCAGGTCCCCCGCACCTATCCCATCGATCGCATCGACAGCATCAAGCGCAAGGCGCAGGATGCGGTGACCACAGCGCTTCACGACGCCGACCTGACCTTTACCGCGGTGCCGGTCGCCCGCAGCAATGAAAGCGTGCGCGAGCGGATCATGGTGATCGCCCGCAACTCGGGCCTCGCAATCCATCATGTGACGGTCCACGACCTCGGCGGGAAACTAACCGTCAGCATCGACCTCGAAGTCGATGGCGACATGCCGCTGGACGAGGCTCATGACATCGCGCACCGGCTTGAACATGCCATCCGCGATGAATTCGGCGCTGACGTCGAGGTCGACACCCATATTGAGCCGCTCGAGCCGGAGCTTCCCCACGGCACCGATGCCGGCGCGGATCGCGTCGAAGCCATCCAGAAGGCGCTGTCTCAATACGCGGCCGAGAGCGGCGCGATCCACGACGTGCATAATGTGCGGGTGCGCGATACCGAGGCCGGCGAGATTGTGAACTTCCACTGCCGCGCGGTCCCCTCAATGAGCGTCATCAATGTTCATGAGAAGGTGGATGAGATCGAACGCGCCCTGCGCCGCGCGTTTCCATCCGTGAAGCGCGTCATCAGTCACGCCGAGCCCGCGCGCTGACGATCAGCGCCTCCGTTCTCGTTTCGGACTCAACTTTCATCATCGAAACAAGTCGGATTCTCCTTTGGACAAGATTTATTTCGCATTAACGATTCGTTGACTCTCGACAGCCCCCGAAAACTGGATTCAAATCACATTGATTCGGAGGGTTGGGGAAAACCTCCCGAACGGGGTGCAGACAAGAAAATTCGAGGGGCAAGGAATGGCGCGTTCGCACGCAGCGACCACGTGTGTCCAATCCGATTCTATCAAGGGATTGGCACAGTCGATCGCGAAGCCGGCATATCACCGGCTGCTGATCGCGGAGCCGACGCTGCGGCGCGCCGTTCCCACCCTGATCATCGCTTTTCTCATCACCATCTGCATCGGCGCCTTCGTCCAGGTCCTCGACCAGACCCGGCAAAAGCGCGCGTCGGTCAAACGCGACCTCTCAGCGCTGGCAGATGTGCTGGCGGAACGTCTCGACCGCATCGTCCTGACGCGTCAGGACCGTGCGGCGTCGGCCGAGCGGCTTCAGAGCCTGTTGCCCGGCTTGGTGCCTTCTTGGGGCACCGCCGCCGGCCGCCATATCATCGTGACCAGCCCCGACCAGAGCATCATCGCGCGGGTGTCCATCGATGTTCCAAACGACGACGCCAACCGCCTGATCGACGTCCTCAGCGCCACGCAGTTGCTGACCTTGCAGGGAACACAAACCAGCGTGGTCGAAGTCAATCTTCCCAACACCTCCCGCGCCCTCGCCGCCCAGCGCATCGTGAAATCGATGCCCGGTCAGGTCGTCGTGGTTCAGGAACAGGTCGAATCTCCCTGGCGCTCGGATGCCGCCCTGCAGATCACGCTGTCCGCCACCACCGGCTTTGTCGTGCTGATCCTCGGCTTCGCATTCCACTGGCAGTCCACCCGCGCCCGTGAAGGCGACTTGATCAACGACGCCGTGCGCGCCCGGATCGATACCGCGCTGAATCGTGGCCGCTGCGGATTGTGGGACTGGGACCTCTCACGCGGACGCATCTTCTGGTCGCAGTCGATGTTCGAACTGCTTGGCCTCGAAAGCCGCAGCGACCTGCTGACCTTCGGCGAAATCAATGCGCTGGTCAAAACCGACGACATCGACCTCTTCCACATTGCTGACCAGCTCGTTTCCGGCAAACTCGATCACATCGACCAGACGTTCCGCATGCGCCATGCCAACGGCCACTGGATCTGGCTGCGCGTGCGCTGCGAGCTCAGCCAGGGCCAGAACGACAACGGCTGCCACCTGATCGGCATCGCCGTCGACATCACCGAGCAGAAGAGCCTCGCCGAGAAGACCGTCGAAGCCGACCTGCGGCTGCGCGACGCCATCGAGACAATCCCGGAAGCCTTCGTGCTGTGGGACGCCGACAACCGCCTCGTGCTCTGCAATTCGCACTTCAAGCGCCTGCACAAGCTCCCCGACTCCGCGGTCAAGCAAGGCACCTCCTACGAGACCCTGATCGAAGTCGGCAGCATGCCGGAAATCCGCACCCGGCTGCCGAACTCCCTCGCCCCCGGCGCCCGCACCTTCGAAGCACAACTGGAAGACGGAAGCTGGCTCAACATTAGCGAACGCCGGACCAAGGACGGCGGCTACGTGTCGGTCGGCACCGACATCACCCAGATCAAGCTGCATGAGCAGAAACTGATCGACAACGATCTCCGCCTCACCGCCAACGTGATCGACCTCAAGCGTTCGCAGGCCGAGCTCGAGCGGCAGGCCCAGTTGCTCGCCGAACTCGCGCAGAAATATGCCGAGGAAAAGACCCGGGCCGAGGAAGCCAACCAGACCAAGTCAAAATTCCTCGCCAACATGAGCCACGAACTGCGCACCCCGCTGAACGCCATTATCGGGTTTTCGGAAGTGATGGGCAGCGGCATGTTCGGCGCGCTCGGCTCCGAGAAGTATCAAGAGTACTGCAACGACATCATGACCAGCGGAAACTACCTGCTGGACGTCATCAACGATATTCTCGACATGTCGAAGATCGAAGCCGGACGCATGAAGCTCGATTACGAGCCGCTCGACCTGGCGCAGACCCTGACCGAGTCCCTGCGCGTCGTCTCCGGCCGGGCAGAAAACAAGAACCTGACAGTGAATGCCGATATCCGCGGCGCGATCCCGATCGTTGCCGACCGCCGCGCCATGAAGCAGATCGCGGTCAACCTTCTGTCCAATGCGGTGAAGTTCACCCCCGACAATGGCAAGATCACCGTGCGCAGCCGGATGCGCAACGGCTCGATCGTGCTCACCATCGCCGATAGCGGCATCGGCATCGCGCGCCAGTCGCTGGCGAAACTCGGCCGGCCGTTCGAGCAGGTCGAAAGCCAGCTCACCAAGAGCTATCACGGCTCGGGTCTGGGGCTTGCCATCGCCAAGTCGCTGACAAACCTGCACGGCGGCTCGATGAAGCTGCGCTCGAAGCTGGGCGTGGGAACCATCGTCTGCGTGACGCTGCCGTGCGGACACGGCGAACACCCCGCACCAAGCATTATTGCCGAGGCGATCCCTCAAGCAGCTTCAGGAAAACCTCGCGCACCTCGTTCTGCGTCTCGCGCACCCGGGCCTCAAGCGCCGAAAAGTCCGGCGCGTCTCCAGCCCGCGTCAGCACCCGCAGAAGATCCTCCCCAGCTGTCTCTGGTTTGAATTTCCCGATCACGCAGAGGCGGATGATTTGTGTGAGATCATGATAGAGCCGCGATGCCGCCCGCAGGGTATCGGCATCGGATTGCAGTAGCACCCCGAGCCGCGCAGCATTGTCCAGCACCTGCACCGTGCTGACATTGAGAATCTCCGGCTTCTCCGCCGCGTGAATGAGCTGAAGATACTGGGCGATGAACTCGATATCGACCATGCCGCCGGCGGCGTTCTTCAGGTCCCAGATGTCGCTCTCGCCTCTTTCCTCGGCGATGGCGCGGCGCATTTCGAGAACGTCATTGGCAATGATCCCGGTCTCGCGCTTGCGCGTCAGCACATCGCGGATGACGGCTTCGATCTTGGCCTGGAACGCCGGCGACGCCGAGATGACGCGGGCGCGCGTCAGCGCCATGTGCTCCCAGGTCCAGGCCTCGTGCTCCTGATACTCCGCGAAGGAATCGATGCGCGAGGCCAGCGGACCGGCGCGGCCGGACGGCCGCAGCCGCATATCGACCTCATACAACACGCCGTAGTTGGTGCGCGTGGTGAACGCGCTGATCAGGCGCTGGGTCAGCCGCGCGAAATACTGCGACCCCTCCAGCGGACGGTTGCCGTCGGACTCCGGGGCCTCGTGATCGAAATCGTAAATCAGGATCAGGTCGAGATCGGACGACGCCGTCATCTCGCGGCTGCCGAGCTTGCCCATCGCCACGATGGCGGTTTCCTGACCTTTGATCCGGCCGTGCTGCTCCGCGAACTGGTCCATGACGAGGCCATGCACCGTATGCGCGATACCCTCGGCCACGTCGGCGAAGGCAACGCTGGCGTGCTGCGCCGAGACCGTGCCGGACAGGATGCGCGTACCGATCAGGAACAGGCTTTCCTGCCCGAACAACCGCAACCGATCCAGAAACTCCTCATATGAATTCGCATCAGCCAACGTCGACTCGAGCCGTGCCGACAATTCATTCTGGTCGGGCATCGCGCCGAAGAAGCGCGGATCGATCAGGCCATCCATGATCTGCGGCTGCCGCGCCAGCATGTCGCTCAGGCGCGGCGCTGCACCAAGCACCAGCGCGACCAGCGCCACCAAGTCCTTGTTCTGGCTCAGCAGTGAGATCAACCGCCCACCCCGCTGCAGCGCCTGCAGGAAGCGGTCGAACGCCGTCACCGCATCGTCCGGCTCCTCGGCCCGCGACAGGCCGCGGATCAGGTCGGGCACGAATTCGTTGAAGGCCAGCCGCGTCGCCTCGACCTTGAACACGCGATACTCGCCGCTCATCCAGCGCTGAACGGTTTCCGCGACCATCTTGGGCTTCTTGAAACCGAGCGTCAGCAGATGCTCGAGCAACCGGTTGTCGTCGGGGCCCTTGCTGTAATCGATGTCCGGCAATTTCTCGGTGCCGGTCGGATCGCCCTCGAACAGGCGGCTGTAATGGTTCTGCACGCAGTTCAGATGCGCCAGCAGATCCTTCGCGAAAGCGGCACGATCGTCGTAGCCGAAGAACCGCGCGAACCGTTCGACGGCCTCGGCTTCGGCCGGCAACGTGTGGGTCTGCTCATCCGCGATCATCTGCAGGCGATGCTCGACCCGCCGCAGGAAGTCATAGGCCGAGGTCAGCTCGTCGCGAGCCTCGTTCGTAATCCAGTTGCTCGCAGCGAGAATGTTCAGCGCTTCCAGCGTCGGGCGCACCCGCAGTTCGGGATGCCGCCCGCCCGCGATCAGTTGCTGGGTCTGCGCGAAGAACTCGATCTCGCGAATGCCGCCGCGGCCGACCTTGACGTTGTGGCCCTCGACCGAAATCTCGTTCTGGCCACGGAACGTCTGCATCTGCCGCTTCATGTCATGGACGTCGGCGAGTGCCGCGAAGTCCAGATGCTTGCGCCAGACGAACGGAGCGATCTCTGCCAGCAAAGCGTTGCCGGCCTTCTGGTCGCCGGCGCAAGGCAGCGCCTTGATCATCGCGGCACGCTCCCAGGTGCGGCCCTCGCGCTCGTAGTAATGCAGCGCCGCCGCCGTCGAGATCGCCACCGGCGTAGACGCCGGATCGGGCCGCAGCCGCAGATCGACGCGGAACACGTAACCGTCGGCGGTGCGCTGCTGCAGCAGGCGCGAAAGCCCCTGCGCAACCTTGACGAAGAATGGCGACGGCTCGATGCCCTCGGCCAGTGTCGGCGCTTCCAGCTCGTAGAACACGATCAGGTCGATGTCGCTGGAGTAATTCAGTTCGCCCGCCCCCATCTTGCCCATGGCGAGCACGACGAGGCCGCTGCCGATTTCGGGATGTTCCGCATCGGGAGGCAACAAACGTCCGCGTGCCGCTTCCTGCTTGAGCAGAAAACGGATGGCGCACTGAACGGAGGTCACCGCAACGTCGGTCAGGGCCCGCGTCACCCGCATCACCGGCCAGACGCCGCCGATGTCGCACAGCGCGATCATCAATGCGGCTTCGGATTTGATCCGGCGAAGCAGAATCATCACATCGGCTTCGGTCGCAGCGGCGGCGACATCGGCCACTGCCTTCTCAATCAGCGCCGCGAGATGATCGTCGGGATCGCATTGAAGGAGCCGCACGACGCGGCCCGCATCGGCGCGCATCAGGTCGAACAGATAGGGCGAGGCTTCCGCGATACCTTCAAGGATGGCTTTGGCATGCGGGAAGGAACCTGACACCTTCCTGAGCGCGGTCGCGACATCAGGCGGCACGTCGCCCAGCCAGTCGGCCAGCCGCCGCTCGGCGTCCTGCGATGCAAACAGTTTCGGTCCCGCCACGAAGCGGGCCGCCAGGGTGGGCCGGTCGGCGCGGCCCATCTCAGGTGAACTCATACAGTCTTCTGTTCCACGCCCCGGCTCGGGATCACAAGCGTCACGCGCAGCCCCGGCTGGCTGTCGGCGAGTCGCAGGTCGCCACCATGCAACGTTGCGACAGCCGATGCCAGACTCAAACCGAGCCCCGACCCGGGCTGGGTGCGGCTGGCCTCGAGGCGGACAAACCGCTCGACCGCGCGCTGGCGGTCGGCCTCCGGAATGCCGGGTCCGTGGTCCGTGACACTGAGAAGAACATTGTCCCCGTCCCGCCGCGCCTCGATCAGGATATCGGGCGATTTGGTCCCGCCGTCTCGACGCGGAGCCACCGGCTGACCGTACTTGATGGCGTTCTCGACCAGATTGGCCAGCGCCTGGCTGACGAGTTCGCGGTTGCCGTGGATCATGGCGGCGTCGGCGGCGACTTCGAGGGTCAGGCCCTTGTCTTCCGCCAGCGGCTCATACAGTTCGTGGATGCCGTGGGCGACTTCAGCCGCGTCGAAATCGGTCATGTTGTCGCGCGCCTGACCGGACTCCGCGCGTGCGATCATCAGCAGTGCATTGAAGGTTCGGATCAGGCCATCGGATTCATCGATGGTGCGTTCCAGCGCCGCACGGTATTCGCCTTCATTGCTGGATTTCGCCAGCGCTTCTTCGGCGCGATTGCGCAGCCGCGTCAGCGGCGTCTTCAGATCGTGCGCAATATTATCGGACACTTCCTTCAGTCCGGCCATCAGCGCCTCGATGCGTTCCAGCATCGCATTGAGATTTTCCGCGAGCCGGTCGATCTCGTCGCCGCTTCGGCCCACCGGCAATCGCTCGCTAAGATCGCCCGCCATGATCCGCTGCGTGGTCCCGGTCATGGCGTCGATCCGGCGCAGCACGCGGCGGGCGACGAATACGCCGCCGCCGAGGCCGAGAACGACCACGATCAGCACCGACCATTGCGCTGCCTTGGCCACGATGCCGAACAGCCGACGCCGCTCTTCCAGATCGCGTCCCACCAGAATCCGGAAGCCGCCGGATAGTTGGGACACTCTCACCAGCGCGAAGTGGCTCTTGGTGTCGGTTTCTTCCAGCCGTTTGTAAAACGTCTCGGCCCAGCCAGGATGATCCATCACCCCCGGCTCAAGCGAGGCGACATTGCCGGCGACGCCCTGCCCCTGCGGGGTTGTCACCAGATAAAGATTGGCGCCCGGACGCAGCGCGCGGCCCTCGACGGCAGCGACCAGCCCGCGCAGACCGCCCTTGGTATATTGCTCGGTGAGTTCGCTCAGTTCGGAGTTGACGGTGTCGGTGATCTGCTCGGTGATCATGCGCCGCGTATTCCAGGCGAAGTAGCCCAGCAGCGATGCCGCGAACAGCGCGAACAGGAACAGATAGACCAGCGTCAGCCGGAACGCTGTCGTCCGGATCAGTTTACCGAATGCCGTCACGGATCATGTATCCGGCACCACGGATGGTGTGCAGCAGCGGCTTGTCGTGCCCCTTGTCGATCTTGGAGCGCAGCCGCGAAATATGCACGTCGATCACATTGGTCTGTGGATCGAAGTGATAGTCCCACACGTTTTCCAGCAGCATGGTGCGGGTGACGACCTGCCCGGCATGCTTCATCAAATATTCCAGCAGCCGGAATTCACGTGGCTGCAACGTGATCTCGGTGGCGCCGCGCTTGACCTGATGCGACAGCCGATCGAGTTCGAGATCGCCGACGCGATAGGTCGTCTCCTCGGACGGGCCTCCATGACGGCGGGACAGCACTTCGACGCGCGCCAGCAGTTCAGCGAATGAATAAGGCTTCGGCAGATAGTCGTCGCCGCCGGCACGAAGTCCCTTGATGCGGTCATCGACCTGGCCGAGCGCCGAGAGGATCAGCGCCGGCGTATGATTGCCCTTGCTGCGCAGCGTGCCGATGATCGACAGTCCGTCCCGCTTGGGCAGCATGCGGTCGATCACGAGCACGTCGTAATCGCCGGACTCCGCCAGCGCGAGGCCCTCCTCGCCGTCGCCCGCATGGTCGGCGATATGGCCGACCTCGCGAAATGCCTTCACGAGATAGTCCGCCGACTCGCGGTCGTCTTCAACGATGAGCAGTCGCATCTGTGATTCGGTCTGGGTCTGAGCAGCGGAGCTTTGTATCACCATGGCGCGATGATCGTCCTCTTGCAAGGCAGCGAGCGACGTGCCCGCGGCCGCCAGCCCCGACAAGAGAAAGAGAACGGGCGGCGAAGCTGGGGGACTTCGCCGCCCGCATTGCACGACCGACTGGAGTGCGATCGCGCCGCTTTCGACGGAGGGGGGCGTTTTCCATCGAAAGCATCCCTGCATGATACTGAAAATCGCATCATGCCTTGATTTCAAGGGACGGGCTTTTGGCCCGCCCCCGGGAAGGAGCCGTCGGCGGGGGCTACTTTGCCGGCGACAACTCCCCATTCCTCACCCGCCTGCGCGGATGCTTAACTATCGAAGTGGGCATGATCTGATCCGAAAACCGGTGCCCACTTTTCGGGATCATGCCTTAACCCTTGGCGACCGGCATCGCGACGAAGCGCGACGAGTCTCCGGACTTCACGCGAACCAGAACGCTGTTCTTGTTCTCGCTGCGCGCGGTGTTGATCGCCTCGCGGACTTCAGCCGGGTTCGAAACCAGCTTGCCGGCGACTTCGAGAATGACGTCGCCTTCCTTGAAGCCGCGCTCAGCCGACGGGCTGTTCGGATCGACGTCGGTCACGACCACGCCTTCCTTGCCCGCGCCGGCCACGCTGTTCGCCGGAGCCAGCGTCAAACCGAGGTTCGGCACGGTGACGGTGCCGCGGCCCGACTTGCCAGTGTCCTTCTGATCGGTATCGGCACTTGCAGCCTTGGCGTTCGGCAATTCGCCGAGCGTCATGCTGAGGATCTTGTCCTGGCCCTTGTGAACCACGACCAGCTTGACCGTCTGACCCGGCGCCATGCTGCCGATGGTGCGGGCGAGTTCGCGCGCATCCTTCACCGGCTGGTCGTTCACCCGCGTGATCACGTCACCGGATTCGACGCCCGCCTTCGCGGCCGGACCATTGGCCTGCGGCTCCGCAACCAGCGCGCCTTCGGTCTTCTTCAGACCGAGGCTTTCGGCGATCTCAGGCGTCACCTGCTGGATCTGCACACCGATCCAGCCGCGGCTGACCGTGCCCTTGTCCTTGAGCTGCTGCACAACGCTCTTCACGGTCGACGCCGGGATCGCGAAGGCAATGCCGACGCTGCCGCCCGACGGCGAATAAATCGCAGTGTTCACGCCGACAACATCGCCTTCGGTGTTGAAGGTCGGACCACCCGAGTTGCCCTTGTTCACGGGCGCGTCGATCTGGATGAAATCGTCATACGGACCGTTGCCGATGTCACGGCCGCGGGCTGAAACGATGCCAGCGGTCACGGTGCCGCCGAGGCCGAACGGATTGCCGACCGCAAGCACCCAGTCGCCGATGCGCGGCTGACCGTCAGACAATTTAGCGAACGGCATGTTGCTGACGCCATCGACCTTGATCAGCGCGAGATCGGTGCGCGGATCGGTGCCGATCACCTTCGCGGTGTGAACCTTGCCGTCGTCCGCGGTGACTTCGACCTTGTCGGCGCCATCGACCACATGATTGTTGGTCACGGCGAAACCGTCAGCCGAGATGAAGAAGCCCGAGCCCTGCCCGGTCATCTGACCACCGCCACGTCCACCGCGGCCGCCACGGCCACCGGGGAATCCATCCGGACCGCCGAAGCGGCGGAAGAAGCGCTCCATCGGCGAGTTCGGCGGGAACGGGTTGTCTTCCGGGCTCGCGTTTTCGCCCGTGGTCACCTTCTCCGCGATCTTGACGCGCACCGAAACCACCGAGGGCTTCACGCGCTCAACGATGTCGGCAAAGCCGATCGGCTGCTGAACCTGACGGACGTCCTTGTTGACCTGCGCATGCGCGGTCGTGGTCAGCAGGTCGAAGTTATTCGACGGGCTGAGACCATAAGCGGCGACGCCGAGGCCCGCGACGACCGAAGCCATCAGCGCGAACTTGCGCGCGGAGAAAATGGAACGGCGGGGAGCGACGTAGGATGGAAGTTTGGAAAGATCGGTAGGGCGGTCAGTCATGAATAATCTCCAGGAGGGCGCGAAAACAGGGTGCGAATCTCGCGGTGCATGTGTGCACCTGTGCTCTGGAAGATGGGGCGCGCGGCCTTACCGCGCTCTGACGGGGGAATTAATGTTTTGTAATAAAAACAGGGCCGCAGCGGCCCTTTGATACCTGCGCCGGATCGCGATCGGAACCGGTGCGCGAAAAGCCCGCTAAACGGACGTTTTCGGCGGCTCCTCGCCCGCAATGAGCTTCTCCAGCCGCGCCTCTTCCTCGGGGGTGAGTTGGAATGACGCACCCTCCTCGGCCGCGGCAGCGCGGTTGCGGCGGCGGTTGCCGAACCAGAGCGCCAGCCCGCCCCCGGCCAGCACCAGCGGGGGAATCAGCCATAGCAACAGCGTCCGGCTTTCGACGCGCGGCTTGAGCAGCACGAATTCGCCGTAACGGGCGACCAGAAAGTCCATCACCTGCTGATCGGTGTTGCCGGCAGCGATCCGCTCGCGCACCAGCAGACGCAGATCGCGCGCCAGCGGCGCGTCGGAATCGTCGATCGACTGATTTTGGCAGACCATGCAGCGCAGTTCGCGCGACAGATTGCGCGCCCTCGCCTCCTGCGCCGGATCGGCCATGATCTCGTCAGGCTGCACGGCGAGGGCGACGGAGGGCAGGAGAACGGCACCAACAATCAACAGAATCGCTATGCTGGAAGCCAATGCGCGCGAAACACGGAGGATGCGCCCCCTCTCCCCCACGGGGAGAGGGTTGGGGTGAGGGGCGCTGGATGTCAGAGTTGAAATCCGATCCCCCTCACCCGGCGCTGCGCGCCGACCTCTCCCCATTGGGGAGAGGTGAAGAAACATCCGTAGACGTTCGCTCCATGCGTGATGTCGTCCCCCCAAATGCGTGGACGACATCGCAAATATCTTTGCGTTCGCGCGCAACATCCCTACTCCGCAGCCTGCAACGCGCCGGAAGTCTTGTTGGTCTTTGCCGGCTTCGGCGCACCAACGCGGAGCCGCCGGTCGGTCAGCGACAGCAAACCGCCGAACGCCATCAGCACCGGCCCGAACCAGATCAGCAGCACCAGCGGCTTGTGATAGATGCGAACCGCCACCGATCCGTCAGCGTGGCTGTCGCCGAGCGAAATATAGACCTGGCTCGCGCCGCGCGTCAGCAGCGCAGCTTCCGTGGTCGACATGCCGCGCGTCGCGAAATTGCGCTTTGACGGCGACAGGATGCCGACCGTCTTGCCCTCCTGCATGACCGTGAAGTGCGAAATCGCCTCGCGGTAATTCGGCCCCTGCTGCTGGGTCACATCATCGAGCCGCACCTGATAACCGCCGACAATGACGACATCCTTCGGCTGCATCGAGGCGATGCTCTCGCTGTTCCACGTCGTCTCGCAGACGATTCCGATCAGCGCGATCCCAAGGCCGGCATGGGCAAACGCCGACCCCCAGGTCGAGCGCGGCAATCCACGCGCGCGGCTGAGCGATGTGGCGAACGGGACGCGGAACAGTTGCGTGCGCTCGACAATGTCAGTGAGCGAGCCGAGCACCACGAACGCCGCGACACCGATCATCAGTGGCGCAAACGCACCGCCGCCCTTGGTCCAGGCCCACAGCACCGCCATGGTGACCAGCGCGACAATGCCCGCTGCGGTCAGACGCTGCGCCGCGCCGACAATGTCGCCGCGCTTCCACGCCAGCAAAGGCCCGAACGGCACCGCGAGCAAGAGCGGCAGGAACAGCGGCGCAAATGTCAGATTGAAGAACGGCGCACCGACCGAGATCTTGTCGCCGGTGAGCACCTCTAGCGCCAGCGGATACAACGTGCCGACGAACACCGTCGCGCAGGCTGTTGTGAGCAGCAGGTTGTTCAGCACCAGCGCGCCTTCGCGCGAAATCGGCGCGAACAAGCCGCCCTGCTTCAATGCCGACGCCCGCCATGCATAAAGACTAAGGCTGCCGCCGATGAACAGGCACAGGATCATCAGAATGAACACGCCGCGCGCGGGATCGCTGGCGAAGGTATGCACCGAAGTCAGCACACCCGAGCGCACCAGGAAGGTGCCGAGCAGCGACAGCGAGAATGTCAGGATCGCAAGAAGAATGGTCCAGACCTTCAGTGCGTCGCGTTTCTCCATCACCACCGCCGAATGCAGCAGCGCGGTGCCGGCGAGCCACGGCATCAGCGAGGCATTCTCCACCGGGTCCCAGAACCACCAGCCGCCCCAGCCGAGTTCGTAATAGGCCCAGTACGACCCCATCGCGATGCCCAGCGTCAGGAATATCCATGCCATCAGCGTCCATGGCCGCACCCACCGCGCCCACGCGGCATCGATGCGGCCTTCGATCAGCGCTGCGACGGCGAATGAAAACGAAATCGAGAAGCCGACATAGCCGAGGTAGAGCATCGGCGGATGGATCGCGAGGCCGATGTCCTGCAGGATCGGATTGAGGTCGCGGCCCTCGATCGGCGGATTGGCGATCCGCGCGAACGGGTTCGAGGTCGCGAGAATGAACAGATAGAACGCCGCGCCGATCCATGCCTGCGCCGCCAGCACGAGCGCGCGTAGCGTGCGCGGCAGGTTGTTGCCGAAAGCGGCCACCAGCGCACCGAACAGCGCCAAGATCAGCACCCAGAGCAGCATCGAGCCTTCATGGTTTCCCCATACGCCGGTGATCTTGTAGATCATCGGCTTCAGCGAATGGGAATTCTCATAGACGTTCGCAACCGAGAAGTCCGACGTGACATGCAGCCAGGTCAGCGCCGCGAACGACAGCGCGGCAAACGCGAACTGCGTCAGCGCCGTGGAGCGTGCGACATTCATCAGCGCCGGATCGCGCAGGCGCGCGCCGATCACCGGCACCACCGACTGGATCAGCGCCAGAACCAGCGCCAGCACCAGCGCGTAATGTCCCGCCTCGGCGATCACTTCGCGTTCCCCTGCACGTTTTTGGCATTCGCCGGCTTCTTGTCGTAGTCGTCCTTCCAGTGGCCGGTCTTCTTCAACTCATCCGCGACGGCCTTGGGCATGTAGGTTTCGTCATGCTTGGCGAGCACCGTATCGGCCTTGAACACGCCCTGCGCGTCGAGCGCGCCTTCGGAAATGATGCCCTGCCCCTCGCGGAACAGGTCTGGGAGAATCCCCTGATAGGTCACCGGCAGGATTGCGTTTCCGTCGGTGACCTCAAACTTCACTTTAAGCTGCTCACCGCGCACCAGCGATCCCTCGCGCACCATGCCGCCGAGGCGAAAGCGCTGGCCCGGCTGGATGTGCTTTTCGGCGGCCATGGTCGGCGTCGAGAAGAACAGGATGGAGTCGCGCAGTGCATTGAGGACGAGCGCCGCCGCAATCGCCAGCACCGCCAGCGAACACCCGATCAATGTCAATCGCCGCTGTTTGCGCGTCATCGTATCATTTCCGTTTGTATCTGAATGCTTGCCGTCCTCGCGCTCTGCTCCCTCTCCCCAATGGGGAGAGGGTTGGGGTGAGGGGCGCTAGATGCTCGAAGTAAAATCCGATCCCCCTCACCCGGATTGCTTCGCAATCCGACCTCTCCCCGCCGGGGAGAGGTGAAAAGAGCTCCGTCATTGCGAGGAGCACTCGCGACGACGCAATCCGTTCTTTCTGTTCCAAAAGATGGATTGCTTCGCTTCGCTCGCAATGACGTGGCTGATGCAACCCGCATTTATCCATCCAGTCCAAGGCTCTTGAGACCATCGTTCAACTGCTGCAACCGCCCGGCGTCGTTGCCGATAGCGCCCCGCGCATCGATCAGAGCAGCCTGCGCCTTGTCGCGTTCGCCGAGGACCATATAGGCGCGCACCAGCCGCAACCAGCCTTCGACATCGTTGCCGTTGTCCTTCAGCCGCGTGGCGAGACGATCCACCATGCCGCGGATCATCGTGTTGCGGTCGCCTTCGGTCATGTCCTTGGCAGCCGCGATGGTGTCGTCGGACAGCTTGGGCGCAACAACGCCGACGCGCACCAGCGCGCCCTGCACCAGCGGACGCCACGGCGCATCGGCCGGCGCCGACGCCAGCATGCCACGCCAGATATTGATGGCATCGTCCTTGCGGCCGTCCTGCTCGGCCGCGAGGCCGGTGAAATAGCGCGCCTTCACCTCATTCGGATCAAGCGCGATGGCGCGGTCGAACTCGGCCTTGGATTCGGCGGTCACGACCCCGCCGCTCGCTGCGGCAATCGCTTCGCCGAGATCGGCGCGGCGCGATGCGCTCTCGCCGTTGTAGGTGATGGAATTGCGCCAGGCCCGCACCGCGTCGTCGTAGCGGCCGATCCGCGCCAGCACCGGCGCCAGCACGTCCCAGCCCCGCCCGTCGGTCGGGTTTTTCTCGAGATGGGTTTCGACCTGCGCCACCAGCTTGTCCATCGACGCGGTCGCAACTGCGGTACGGCTGCGTTCCGCGAGCGGAAAGTCGCCGAGCGACGGCGAGCCGAACTGCGCATACAGCCCCACCGCGACCAGCGGCAGGCCAATGAGCGCGATCACGGCAACAGCGCGGCGAAACGAAACGCTCGACAACGATGGAGGACCCGCATGGGCCTCCGATGCCGCGAGCAGACGGCGGCTGATCTCGACGCGCGCCGCTTCCGCCTCTTTTTCTCCGATCATGCCGGCGGCGGCATCGCGCTGAACCTCGGCGAGCTGATCCTTGTAGACCACCGCTTCGCTGCCTTCGCGCGCCGAGGTGTTGCCGCGCCCGAGCGGCCACAGCACGGCAAATACCGCTGCGGCAGTCATCAGCGCGAACACAAACCAGAGCGTCATTTCAAAGGGTTCCCGGCAAAGTAGAACCGTTACAAGCGGTTATTCCGTGCGGGGTTACACCATGGCTGGCGGATGGGCGCAATTGACATTTCCGTCACGGATTCAATGGGATTCGAAGCCGTCTTGCGGCCTTTTGAGAATCGCAGCGTCAGGTGGAGGCAATAGCGCGCGGGGATCTTCAGACCCTTGCGCCAGATCAACCGGCGCGCGGCTGCCTGGCGGGTTTCGCGGGCTCGGCCGCCTTGCGTTCGACCGGCCGCGCCATCTCGGCCGCCTTGCTCATCAGCGAGGCGTAATCCGGGCCGAACATCACCTCGCAGAACCGGATTGCGGCCTTCACCTGCATCAGGCGGAACGTACGGACCCGCTGATCGGTGGTGCGAAGCGATTCCACCAGCGTCTCGGTGGCCTTCTCGACATAGTGCTGCAATTCGGTGTGCGCGCGCAGCGACACTTCGTTGATGGCAAGCTCGCTGGCGTAGTTGCGGCACATCGCGACGAAATCGATCAGCGCTGCCGTCTCCTCGACGTCCACCGGATCGATCCGGTTCGCGGTGGTGACGTCCTTGTCCGGCCCCTGCCGCAGCAACCGGCGCACCCGGCCCGGCACGCTGTCGATTTCCGATTGCAGCGAATTGGAGATTTCGGAGCGGATCGCGGCGAGCTGCTTGCCCCATGCGGAGTCCGAGCGAATGTCGAGTTCGGTGCGCAGCCCGCGGACGCCGTCGTGCAGCGTCTTGAGATGGTTGGAGGTGTCCTGGAACTGGCCGCGCTTGATGTCGTTGCGCAGTTCGGCGGCGACGCGCGACAGATCGTGGATCGCCATTGTCACGGTGACGCCGAACGGCGTACCGGCCACGCGGATCTCATCGTCGGATGCGGCGACCGCGATGCCGAGGCGGACAATCTGCCAGGGTGATGCGAGCCGCTGCATCACCAGCGAGATCGCGAACGGCAGCACCTGCGGGGTTTGCAGCGACGGAATATTCAGCGCGGCCATCGTCGAGGTGATGTGGGAATCCGCGAACACCCGGATATGTCCGGTCAGCTTGTTGTTGAGTTTTTCCAGTGAATCGCTGGCTGCGAGAACTGCGCCGATCGGCGCGATGTCATCCACCACGCTCGGCGCGCCGAGACGTCCGAGCGTGCGCTGGCGTTCGCCGCTGGACAGCGCGCCGGTGACATTGGCAATGGCTTCGGAGGCGGCAACCTGCATGGTGCGGACGGCGGCGTTGATGTCGGGCGCAGCAGACGCCTGTGCCAGCGCGGCCTCATAGGCGTTAACGGCATCGGGAGCGCCTTCGCGCCCGAGCCATATCCAGATCGGAGCAAGCGACGAGCGCCTGATCTGGCCGGGCCTGACATGGGGAATGCTCTCGACCAGAAACGGCTCGAGCGGACGAAACACCCGACGCATCGGATCGTCGGTCCGGGGCGTCATATCCTCGGTGGGCGCGCGCACGATCATGCGCAGTTGCTCGAGCACGAAGCCCGCAACGGCGACGTCCTCGCCACGCTCGATCGCCCGCTCGAACTCGCGCATCAGCAGCGCCTGCGCCTTCGGCGGAAGCTGCCCGAGATAGTCTCTCAATCGTTCGATCGACGATTGGCTCATGCGCCCAAACGCTCACCTTCGGTGACACCCGGCAGGTGTCCACCGGGTGTCATAGCCGGGGCGTCGTTAATTTGGCGTTGAGGAACAGGGATTTGGGGGCCAATTGCGGCGGTACCCTAGCCCACCGCCGTCCACGTGCCGTCCGGGTTGCGGCAGGCCGTTCCGCGCTCGGCGGTCGGCTGGCCGTTGATATAGACGGTGTGGGTAAAGGCGCGGCAGCGGGCCCCGCGCCTGGTATAGGCCGGACCCGGCACGATGTTGCCGTAGCGGCCGGTGTCCGGATTGCGCCAGTCCACGGGCGCGCCCGGCGCACCCCGGTCGAGGGCGTTCATTTCGGCCTCATAGGCGTACTGCCGATCCTGCTCGTCCATCGACGCGCCGACCCGGTTGCCGATCAGACCACCGATGGCCGCACCGGCCATCGCCGCGCCGACCCGCTCGCCCGTCCCGCCGCCGATGGCCGAGCCGATCAGCGCACCGCTCAGCGCACCGATCACGGTCCCGGAATTCTCCTTCGGTCCGCTGTCGGCGGCACAGCCGCCGAGGGTCAGTGTGGCCGCGAGCAGAATGGCGGCTGTCCGATGATGCATAGTGTCGTCCCCAAAATTCACTGCGGACATGGATCGTCCGGCGGCGCTTTGGAACGGACGAATGGGGCGAGAGAGCGGCGGTTAAATCCCCGGCAGCACCAGTTCCGACCGCAGGCCGCCGATCGGGGCCGCGCCGAGCGTGAGGCTGCCACCGTAGAGTGCGGCGAGATCGGTCACGATGGACAGGCCGAGGCCGGAGCCCGGCTTGGTCTCATCCAGCCGCTGGCCGCGGCGCGCCACTTGGGTCCGCTCGGCCGGTGACAATCCCGGGCCGTCGTCATCGACGATGATGCGCAGGGTCGGATCGAGCGCCCCGCCGGGCGTCAGCTCCAGAAGTACCTCGATGAAGACCTTCTGTGTCGCCCACTTGCAGGCATTGTCGACGAGGTTGCCGACCATCTCCTCGAGATCCTGCCTTTCGCCGCGGAATTTCGCTCCCGCGTTGACCTCGGCATCGATCAGAATGTCCCGGTCGCGGTGGATTTTTTCCATCGTCCGCGCCAGCGCCTCGATCACCGGCGCAACATCGGTCACCGTGCCGATGGTGGTGACGCGGGCGGCGATGCGCGCGCGCTCCAGATGATGCGCGACCTGATCGCGCATGATCTCGGCCTGCTCCAGAACCTTGATCGCCAGCGGATCGTCCCGGTGGGCGCCCGCTTCATTGACGATCACCGACAGCGGCGTCTTGATCGCATGGGCAAGATTGCCGACATGGGTGCGCGAGCGTTCGACGATGGCGCGGTTGGCGTCGAGCAGCGCGTTGGTTTCGCGCGCGAGCGGCACGATCTCCTGGGGAAACTCGCCCTCCAGCCGGTCGGCCTGACCCGAGCGAATGGCCGCCAGCGAATTGGAAATGCGCTTGAGCGGCGCGAGGCCGTAACGCACCTGAAAGATCGTGGTCAGCAGCAGCCCGACAGTCAGCGCCGCGAAGGTCACCGTCAGATAGGTGTTGAACGCCCAGGTTTCATCCTCGATCTCGGTGGCGTCGCCCGCCACTGTCGCGAGGAATTTTCCCTCGGTGCCGAGATCGACCGGCCGCTCCACCATGCGCAGATGCTGGTTTTCCGGTCCGATGACATAGCCGACCCGCACGCCGGACTGATCCAGATCGATACCTTTGTCTTCGAGCTTGGGCAGCGACGCATCCCACAGCGAACGCGACGCGCGCACCTCCGGCTTGTCGCCATCGGTCCGCGCCATGCGCCAGTACCAGCCCGACAGCGGCAGTTCGAACAGCGGCTCGCCCAGCGACTGCACGGACCGTTCGGACTTGTCGCTCGAATCGTCAGGCTGCGCGGCTTCGGCAATCAGGGTGCGGAGATAGAAATTGAGCCGGCGGTCGAAGGCGCGCTCGGTCGAACGCTTGTAGACCGTCGACAGCACGATCCCGGTGATGACAAGGATCAGCACCACCCACGCCGTCGCCGACAGGAACAGTCGTGTTGCGAGGGATTTCGCGTGACGATTCAAAAAAACTTATCCCAAGTATGGCGCATGCCCAGTGGCGTGTTCAACCGCGTCATTGCGTGGAGCACTTGCGACGAAGCAATCCAGTTCTTTGCACTGCCCTGTATTGCTTCGCTTGCAATGACGGTGGGCGATTCCGCTCCACCTGAGCCTATCACACTTTACCGCGCGTCGGTTGCGGAAGCCTTTGTATCCGCCACCGGCGGCGTCAGCAGATAGCCGAGGCCCCGCACGGTCTGGATGATATCGACGTCGAGCTTCTTGCGGATGCGTCCGACGAACACTTCGATCGTATTCGAGTCGCGATCGAAGTCCTGATCGTACAGATGCTCGACAAGTTCGGTGCGCGACACCACGCGGCCGGAATGATGCATCAGATACGCCAGCAGCCGGTACTCGTGCGACGTCATCTTGATCGGGTTGCCGTTGACGCTGACGCGGTTGGTGCGCGTGTCGAGCATCACCGGCCCGCAGGTCAGTTCGGACTGGGCATGGCCCGCGCTCCGGCGCAGCAGCGCGCGAATTCGGGCGAGAACTTCTTCGAGGTGAAACGGCTTGGCGACATAGTCGTCGGCGCCGGCATCGAAGCCCTGCACCTTGTCGCTCCAGCGGTCGCGTGCGGTCAGGATCAGCACCGGCATGGTGCGCTTGTTGCGCCGCCAGGCCTCCAGCACCGAGATGCCGTCCATTTTGGGGAGCCCGATGTCGAGCACCACGGCGTCGTAGGGCTCGCTGTCGCCGAGGAAGTGCCCCTCCTCGCCATCGAATGCGCGGTCTACGACATAGCCTGCATCCGACAAGGCTGTCGTGAGCTGGCGGTTGAGATCGGGATCGTCTTCAACAACGAGAAGGCGCAACGTCGTCTCCAGGTGGCAAGCTTGCGATAACCTAACATGAACGCCGCGGCGGTGAATGCACCATGAACGGAAGCCGTGCCGGAGGTTACTTTTTCTCCATACTCACTTCTTCTTCACGGCCGCCTTGACCAGTTTGTCGAGCACGCCGGGGGTCTCCTGGCCGGTTGCGAGGCTGAGTTTCTCGCGGGTCCGGCCGCTGACATAGACGCCTAACACGCCGAATCGGAACCCCCAATAGCTCACCAAGAGGCCGGTCGCGCCGATCAGGGCATTGATCGCCGTCATGTCGCCGGTCCAGAACTCGTGGACCAGAACGGCCCACAAGGCTGCGCATTCCAGGGTTAATTCCAGAGCGTAAAACGGACGCCACAGCCTTTGAACGACATCCTCGCTGCCAAGTTCCGCGCGGATCGTTGCCTGTGTCTCGGCCACCGAACCGCGCACCGCCTCCGCCTCCGCGCGGACGGCCTCTGTCCACGCATTCTCGGCCAGCGCGATCCTGTCTGCGCCGCAGGACGGCAACACCTTGCCGACCGCCTCCGGCGTTGGCTCAGATGCGCCGACCACCTCGGCCAGGATGCGCCCCGCCGCGCCGCCGAGCGGGCCGCCAAGCGCGGTTCCCAGTATCGGCGCACCGAGCCCGATCACCTGTTTGGCGAGACTAGCCCAATCCATTGGACGTCCTTTCTGTGAATGCCGTGACCGCCGCTTCCTGAGCGGCGCGATGACGCCAGCGCCAGATCAGAAACACGGCGACTGAAGCTGCAAGCGCTGCTGCGACAACCAGCGCGGCTACTTCAAAGCGCGACGTGGCGGCAGCCGCGGCCGCGCCCGCCGCAATCACCGCGCCGGCGGACGCCGGACCGGCCGGATTTTTCACAGGCACAACTGCCTTGCCTGCGGAGGTTTCGGCAGACGTTGCCGTAGCCGGCGTGCGTCCTTGCGCCATCGCCAGCGCCGCAACGCGCACGCCATTGACGCGCGCCGTCCAGCCGCGTCCGAACACCGGAAAGATTTTCAGCCCTTGCAGGAACGCGAGCCGTTCCGCGCAGATCGCGGCAACGAGATCCCCAGCGTTACGCTTTGATGTTGCGGCGATGACGTCGTTCGTGACCGCGCTGGTTGAGTCCGGCATCTCGAGCACGCGGCGCAGGACCTTGCCGGCACGGCCGATACCGGAGTTCACGCCGTAGTCGAACACCGCATAGTCGACGCCGGCGGGAAGCTCGTCGCAGCGCATCGCATTCCAGTAACGCTCGCGATAGATTTTCCGCGCGGCGCTTTGCGGCATCGTCCGCACATCGTCCGCTGTGGCGTTGCCCTTCCAGTAACGCCGCGCGTCGGCGAGCGTGATGCCGAAATTGGTCGGCCCGCCCGGATCGGAGGGATGATCGGTGTAACCGCCCTCGTCCTTCAGCAGCCGCGTCAGGGCCGCGTTGTAAGATTCCGCGGCCATCAGTTGTACTGCCCGCCGGTCGCTGTCGTTCCCGCGGTCGAACCGGGCAATGTCGCGCCTGATGACAGGATCACGCCATTCAGCGTCACCGAGTAACGCGATCCCGTTGCGGAGCCTGAATACGTGTTTGAGACCGCGACGATCTGGGCGACGATGGTTGCGTTGGCAAAAGCCGTGAAGGCCGGCGTGCCGGTCAGCGTGACAGTGCGGCCGATCACGGCGATCGAACCGCCCGCAGTTTCGCTCCACCAGTGATAGAGCGAACCGCCGGAAATGGTGTAGTCCGCCGACACCGCGATCTGCCCGGCGTAACTGCTATGCATGTGCGCAGTGGCGCAGGTGCCGAACTCCATCTTGCCGGTGACGTTGATACGCCCGGCCTTCGTCGCGTTCAGGCCGCTGCCCGCCGTCGCGGTCACCAGCTTGAAGCCGCCAATCCCCAGTTCGGCGCCATTCGAGACGCTGACGGCATCCCCGCTGACGCTGATGACGACATTGCCCGGCGTGGTGGTATCGCCTTGAAGCACCGGCACGCCGCCGACGAACGGGCTCGTTACGCTCACACCGGCCGCGTAAGTGCCGTTGCCGACCTGGATCGTGACGGCTTTCCCGTTCAGATCGAGACCTGCAACGGCACTGATCGCTTTCTGAATTGTCAGAAAAGCGCCGCCCGAGGCGTTCGACAATCCGTCGTTGCTGTCGCTTCCGTCGGTTCTCACATAATATGTGCGGCTGGCAGCCAGCGTCTCGCGGCCGCCAGGACGCGACATCGCACGCCAGCGTGCGGCGGTGCCGTCGTAGCGCAGCAGTGCAGCCTGCTTTCCGGCAATCGTCAGATCGGTGCCAAGCGCGAAGCGGTTGGCGGCCGTCGATGACGCGCTCTCGTTGAGCAGCGAAATGATCTGGCTGCCGGTGTTGATGAGAGCAATCACGCGGCCTTCTGCCCCGCCCGCCAGTCCCGACATACTCCGCAGCGTGTCGGACGACAGGTTGAGAACCGACACCGCGCCGAGACCGGACGGATTGTAATCGTTCTGGTTCGCCGTGATCTGCGACGGCGAGATCACGCCCGTCAGCGACAGACCGCGCGGAAGCGCGGCGTTGCCAGAACTCTGGTCGATCGCGAGCGCCTCGACGAAGGTCGAGCCATCGCTGGAGACCTTCAGCTTGAAGTCATCGGAGCCGATCAGGCCGAATTCGGCGCGGCCGGAAAACGCATCGGAAAACACGACCGACGCAGTCTTCGCACTGGCTTCCTTGGAAATCTGCACGCGCATGTGACCGGTGCCGCCGCCAGCGACGGAAACCGCGTTGAACAGCGCCGCATTCGATTTCACGGTCAGCAGATTGGGAGCGCTCGCGGTATCGTTGACGCCGAGTTGTGCGACGCTGCCTGGCATCGCGCCAGCGCCGCCAGCGACATCGGTCCATGCCGTTCCGTCATAGACCAGCAACGCGCCATCGGCATCGCACCACGCACACCAGCCGGGCTTCGGGACCAGAAAGCGCCATGCGCCGTCTTGGTAGGCGGCAACCGCGTCAGCGTGTCCGGCCCATGCGCCGGTCGCGCCGCTCGCGATGATATGACGATCGCCTTCCGCCGGCGTGGTGGGTGGCGCGGTGCGGTCGGCATCGAGAACGCCGATCTGCACCACGGCGTCGACCGCGACCGCTGCGGCCTCAATGGGCGCGAGGCCGTAATGATCGTCGAGCGGATGAAAGAAGGTCAGATGCAGGATCGGCGGCACGCTGGATGCGAGCTGATCGAACCGCACGCTGCGCCCCGCGACGCTGTACTCATACGCTTCCGCCCAGCCGTCGTGACCGGGCACCACCTTCATGCGGTCAGGCCGCAGCGTGTAGAGTTCGCGCACCTCGTCACCGAGCGCGACGGCCTCGACATAGGCATTGCCCGCCAGCAGCATGTGCGCATAGAGCGCCTCGAAGAAACTCGCGCCGTCCTGCCGCGCATTGGGCCGCGTCAGAAGCTGCAGCAGCGGATGCGCCTCGCGCTCCTGCGCGCCTTCGTAAAGAAGGAAACCGCACGACGCGGCGTTCTCGGCAATCAGCCGAACCGCGCGGTGCACGATGGCATTGGCGAGATAACCCTCGCGCGCCAGCGCCGCATAATCGCGCGGCGTCCATCGTGCCCGCCCGCCGGACTCGAACGCGAGCACCTGCGCGGTGCGCGAGGCTTTCGCTTCGGGGGGACGGAAGAGATTTTTGAAGTTGAGCATGGGAGTCCTTTCTCTCAGGAGGCAGAGAGAACGTCGGGGCAAGCATCATCATCATCAGGGTCGTCCCCGCGAAAGCGGGGACCCATACTCCCTGAACTATCGTTTTGGGCGCAGCCGTTTCGATGCGTCCTTTATCGTCACATCATTTGGTGGTTATGGGTCCCCGCTTTCGCGGGGACGACATCGTCAAAAATTGCCAGGCCGCGCATAACAGCTAACCTACAATCCCCGCACCCGCGGCTGTGCCCGCGACGTGAACGTCAGCGACGCAATCGCCCACACCAGCGCATCGAGCCTGTCCGGCGAGCGGCCGGACGTCAGCCCGCCGGGACCGAAGTCACACATCTCGTCTTCCAGCGCCGGAAAACTTCCCGCATGCCTGACGCAGCCCTGCTCGTAGAGTGTCGCGACGGGCTCGGCGCGCAGATATTTCCCGCGATGCGCTCGCACGGACACCACCGGCACGCCGGCGTCGACCTCGTTGATCACCGAGCGCACCATCTCGCCGCCCTGATTGACCTCCGCGACAAGCGCATCGGCTTCCAGCTTTCGCCACAGTGCGATGGCCTTCGCCGCCCACACCGCAGGCGTCGCTTGCGATACCGTTTCGTCGGCGATCACATAGATCGCGCCCTCGCCCGTGATGCCCGCCGCGACAATGCCGCAGGCGTCGGCGCGCTTGCCTGATGAGGCCGGCGGATCGACCGCGACCACGATGCGCGAAAGCGGCGGCGCGTCGCTCACACGGCAATTCTCGATCAGCGCCCGCGACCACAGCGCGTCGGGGCGGTCCTCGATGATCTCGCCATCCAGTTCCTGCCGTCCGAGCCGCGTATCCTTGTAGCGCGCGAGCACGCCTTTCAGGAATGTCGGCGCAAGATGATAGGCATTGGCCTGTGTGCCTGCGCGCGTGACGACACTGGTCGGCTCCAGCATCAACCGCTTGATCAGCGCGGTCGGCCGCGGCGTGGTCGTAATCAGTTGCCGCGGCTGATGGCCGAGACGCAGACCGAATTGCAGCATGTCGAAGGTCGCCTGCGCATAGCGCCACTTCGCCATCTCGTCGGACCAGGCGCAGCCGAATTGCGGCCCGCGCAGACTTTCGGGATCTTCCGCGGAGAAGGCATAGGCCACAGCGCCGTTGCTCCATTCCAGCCGCCGCCGCGACGAGATCCACACCGGCCGTTCGTCGCGGCGATGAACGGCGAGCAGGCCCGAGACCCCCTCGATGACGACCTCCCGCACATCGTGTTCTGTCTCGCCGACCAGCGCGATGTTGGTCACCGGCGCATCGGCCAGTGGCGCAAGCCCGAGCGCCTGCGCCCTCACCCATTCCGCGCCGGCGCGGGTCTTGCCGGCGCCGCGCCCGCCGATCAGCAGCCATGTCAGCCAGGGCTGGCCATTCGGTGCCAGGAGTGGCGGCACCTGATGGTCATGCGCGAACACATCCCACCGGCCGAACAGCAGCTCGAGTTCAGCCTGGCTCATCCCCTCGATCAGAAACCGGCGCTGCGCTTTCGACCAGCCCTTCCAGGCGTCGCGAAAGCTCGCGGCGGAATTCGTCGAGGTCTCGGGGCACGGAGTCGTCATCGGCGGCCTTCGCGTTGTCGTCAGTCCCACGCTCCTGCTCACGCAGCCGCATCACTTCTTTCAGTGTGCGCGCGAGTGAGGCCAGCACGCGGGCGCGGCTTTCGGTCTCGATGCGCTGCGCCGGATACAGCCGCGACGGGTTACCCACGATGCGCTCGATCTTCGACAGTTCGCGCTCGATCGCGTCGCTGACCCGCGCAACCATCGACGTCGCCGGCGTATCGCCCGGCGGCGGATCGGCGGCGATATCGGTAGCCGTCTGCTTTCTGGGCTTGGGGCGCGTCGTCCGCCGCGCGCTGCGCGCCGCGATCGCCTCGTTCGCGGAATGATCGTGCGGATCGGCGACAAGATTGCCGGGATGTTCGTGAGTGACTTTCGCACGCGGACGCTTTTCCTTTTCAGGCTTCGCCGCGAGGGGCTTCCTTGCAGTCTTCGGAGCAATCTTTCCGGCGCTGGTCTTTTTGACAGGCGCCTTCTTGACCGCAGTTTTCCTGACCGTTTTCCTGGCAGTTTTCCTGGCCGTCGTCTTCACGACCGTCTTGCGTGCAGCCTTCTTCGCCGCCGGCCTCTTGACCGGAGCTGAAACAGGCTTTTTCGGCATTGTGAAAGCTCACTGAAACGAAAACGCCGCGCTCAAGGCGCGGCGATCAACCGGTTATTGCTGTCATTGCCGGGCTCGACCCGGCAATCCATCTGCGTGAGGAAGCTGTCCGGATGGATGCGCGGATCCAGCCCGCGCATGACACTCAGAGCGATCTGTTCAGCGTACCTACGTCCTGAAGAAGACGAACCAGATAATTGCCAGCACGAAGATCGCGGCGATGGTGCTGACGGTCAGCAGCGCCAGGACGGACGGTCCCGGCTCCGCCTGCCGCGCTTCGGTCGGCGTTTCGACAACCCGCCGATGGCCTTCTGCGTGTTCGACTTTTGCCATTGCGTCCTCATTCATTGGAATGCGCGAAACAGCCCGCGCAGCATATGAAGGGCAACGCCCGATGGCAGATGAGGTTCCTGATCGAACCGATGCCGCCGCGTGCATGTCTCTCAGGCACAACTCTGGAGCATGCGATAACCCTACTGCGGGAGCGTTACGCTGTCAAGGACTATTTTCCTAGTCGCGCCGTGGTGAGAAGCACCTTCATCTTTACCTTGCCGGGTATGACTTACGCTTCCATCACCGGATCAAACTTGGTTCAACGATGGCGACCGTGCGACGCTCTCCGTGAAGAATGCGGTTGGTAAGCGTCTCACGCATCGGGGGACTCACTAGTCCAGACTTCTCAAAGAAGGCCGGCCGCTTCCTGCGCTGGCGCTCAAAGCTACCCAAACCTAAGCCGAAATTCGTCAAATACTGGCGGACTCGATGATGAGGAAGGTGTGGGACAAAGAGTGAACAAAGACTCGACTCTCACACACAACTCAGGTTCCCTACTCGATGGCTGATTCGAAAAAACCGCCCCGGCAAGGGCGGCTTTCGAATTACCTGCATAACCTTGGTGGGGCAGCAGGTCCGTAGATGATTTGTGTGTAAGCATACGGATAAGAATCCGGAATCATTCTCAGGTCAAGCCCCATTCAAATCAAGGAGCCCTCATGGCTTACAATTTGTTTGTTGCTTACGACCTCGACACGCCCGGCCAGAACTATGACGCGGTCCACGAGCGGATCAAGTCACTTGGCCGTTGGTATCACACGCAGCAGTCGCTGTTCTATGTGCATACCAATCTCACCCCCAAGGAAGCCCACGATGCTGTGCTGGCCGTGATGGACTCCAACGACAAGCTTATGGTCGTTGAATCCACTGGAGCTTGGATGTACCCGGCTCCGCCCGCCGACGTCGAAGCCATTAATCGCGTTTGGTTTGAGATGGCTTAATCCGCCAGAACCAATCGGTTCAAACATTTTGAACCTCCTAGCCCGGCTCACGAGCCGGGCTTCTTTCCTGATTTGGTTTTCGCAGCCAATGCGGCGGCAAGCCTGCTATCGGCCTCTTTTTTGAGAATTTCTCGGAGTCATTCATGGCCACCACTCAGGACGAAATAGCTACACCTATCTACGCAGCTATAGGAAATGCCCTAGTCCGATGGGCGCGCCTTGAATATGGGGTTTGCCAAGTATTTTGTGAAGCACTTAGCCCCGCTGCACACGACCCAAATGGTAACTCGATCACAACGTTTTCCCCGGCGTCAGATGCCTTCTGGGCCACCATGTCCTTCGAGGCAAAGTTGAAAATGACTACTGCCGCTGTGGAGGCGAGGTTATCACGCCCATCGCAGTATGCTTCCGATTCCCTTCTGGCTGAATGGGCTAAACTAGCAAAGCGTGTGGGGGAGAAATCTCGGAGTCGAAACAAGCTAGCTCATGGCGGAATGCTCTGGACAACGAATCCAGATGGCTCACTAAGAGCCGACTATGTTCCTTATTACTTTCCTATTATGTCCGGGAAACACACGATCCACGCATATCCTGGCGGCGGGGGCGAAATGCATATCGCGTCATCTTTGCCCAGTGAAAAATCACGCATGAGCGCAAAACGCATCGAAACAATCCGCTGCGGGTTTGATGTGGCCATTCAGAGGCTCAACAGGTTTCTCGGCGCGCTGAGAGAGCACAACACAGCAGTGTCCGAAGAACTAGCCGCAACAAGGCGGTTTTTTGAGTCTGCTCAACAAGGCCAGACTTAATCGCATAGTCCGCCGCCGCTTCAACCATCGCAGGCGTTATTTCAATTTCAGTATCAGGCGCGCCAACCGCTTTCGCGGTGGCCTCACTACTACGTTCTTGACATTGGATGTCTCGAGGAGATTTGGGCTTATTCTCCTATAATCAATCCTGCTAATGCCAGTCGGTCAGTGCACCGTGTGCCGCTGGCGCGAAATCTCGGCCTGCCGCAAAATTTCAAGCGGCAGCCACGGCTTCTGCATGAACATGGTATTGTCGGGGACATCCTCGATGGCCTGCTCCGATGTCACGATGACATCGATATGCGGAAACCGCTCCATCGCGATCCACGCCAGTTCGATTCCCGACATCTCGCCGTGAAGATCCGCGTTGGTGAACATCAGCATCAGGTCCCCGCCGGTTTGTTCAAGCACGGCGGCGGCCGCCTCGGCGCTCCTGCACTGAATGACGTTGAGATCGCTCTCCTCGAAAATCAGGCTGACGAGCTCCCGCTGCAGCTGATCGTCTTCGACGACCAGCACAGTCTGTTTCAGCGCGTGTCCCATGGGGTCTCCCCTTTCCATGAAGAAAGGCAATGCACGAAGGCGGGAGAAGTTCGCCTGATGCCGAGGAACCAAATCAGCAATGTCACGTTTTCCTTCGCGATACGAGCTACACCATCGAGGTACATCGTGAAGCAAACCGTCGATCGCGTGATGAAGGCGTTCGTACAAAAGCATAAGGCGATGACGCCCGAACAGGAGCGCCGCGTTCGCGATGAGGTTTCCGATTTCGTTGCGAAACTTCTCGAGAAGCGCGCGTCGCAGCTCACCAAATTCGGCAATGCGCGGCTGCGGGAAACAGAGCCGCATATTTAGCTCTCATTCGACAGAAGCTACCGCAAAACTGCATACCCGCCGGACCGAGGCGGGTTTTTCATCTCCGAATGGAACTCCGCGGGAGGAACCGGAATCCTCGAAAGCCGTTTCCACCTCACAGTGTGGAGACCCGATCATGACAGCTCAAGAGCATGTTCTCGACGCGGTTCTACGGGCACAGGGCGTTCTGGCCGACTATATCGAACCAGGCCCGCGCGACTGTGCCCAGACGCTTACCAAGCTTTACGCGATCTTCGCTGACGACAGGCTGACCAACGCCGTCAACACTCTGAATCTGGAAGCCGTTCACGCGGCAATGGCGTCGGCGGATACGTCCAAGCAGATATTCACCTCTCCTCGTCGTCGAACCAGCGGTTGACGCGCTAACGATCTGATTTTCTTTCCCGCTCACTGTGCTTCGCAGACAGTATCTGTATGCGAAATAGCCGTCCAAATCATCAGCTGAAGCGCTTGCCAACTAGTCACGCTGAAACAATCATTCTCACCTTAGCTATTCTTTTCTTTTCAGGTCGATCGAATGCTTTTTTAATCGCGTCCTTCGTTTCTTTGATTGCTTGCTGAAGGCCTTTTGGAATTTCCTCTTGGCCTTGCTTTATTAGACGCTGATCGTCTTCCTTTTCCAATGCCTCCAATGTTCGATTTTTCATCATTTCGAAGCTCCTTGTTCTGCTCCGCATACTGGTCAACGCGCCTGAGATAGCGCGGGTTCAAATCTGCTGGAAAATAATGCTTCCGCTTTACCCAAACAAAACCTTCGGCTTGAGAAATTACCGCGACATCGATCGGACCACCCACAGTATCCATCCCACGCGAAACGCGCTTCTTAATCGAAGTCAAGTTGACGAGAGCCTCTGCCATTTTTGCCAACTCTGGCTTGGGCATAAATTCAATCAGTCCGTCTATCGCAGCTTGGGAGCTCGTTCGAATTTCGTGGAAAGCCTTCGTTCGGAGTCCTTCAACAAACGCTTCTTCAGCAGCGCGCACAGACTTTTCGAATGACTCTTTATCAGCTTGATCGTCATACTCCAAAGAATCAACGATCGCCTTTCGAATATCGGGTGCCGTTCTGGTACAAAACGCCGTTATAAGCCTCTCGATCTCGTCATCAAGGCCATAGAGAAAGCGATCAACCATTTCCTTCTGAGCAAATGGGATCACCCGTGCTTTCGGTCCATTTCGATCAATATCTACCAGATTCGTTTGGCTGTACTTCAACCGATTTCCAACCATTCCATCTATTTCGAAGGAAATCAGGGTTGGAAAAAGCTCATTCGTGCCGAAACCAGCGATAACAATTCCGGTTAGGCCATCCGACAGCAGGTCTTTTTGAAGGACTAGTTTGGCAATCGATAACAGCCGTTTTCGCTGATCGTCATTAGCAAGCGCCAATTGGGCTTCAATCAACTCCGCCAAAATAGCATTGAATCCTTCAACATCGGCCGGTCCATCACCGCCTACAAATTGCGCATCCTTCCGCGATCCCCATATCCGCTCGAAGGTCGCGATGACCTCGTCAAGCGTCGTCTCAATCAGTGCGTTAAAATCTGGCGGCGCGGCTTGTTTCGTGTGCTCCAACACTTTTTGCTGAAACCGACTTTGAAAACGTTTTTCGATCCGATCAAGAATGGGAAAGACAAGCCTCTTGATTGAGTCATCCTTCACACGCTTTGGCGATTTAGCGCCAAAGGAGTTCAAGTACTCAAGAAAATGACGTGCCGCATCTTCAACTTTTTCAAACTTTCCGGTTTCAGATCGGAAACGTTTTATAAGAGTTTGTAACGGCACCTCAGCAAAACTGAGGCCATTGTAAACCATGACTCCGATAGCGTTATGATAACAAAGCTCAAAAAGCTTATCGGCGGAATCGTAAGTCTTCTCTTCTTGATTTCCCGATTGAATAGTAACAGCACTGTCTGCTGCTAAAGCGATGGCAGATTTATTGAGGATAGCTATTTCCGCTGTCATATTGCACGCCCCAGAAGATGACGACTTCTGATTGACCCAGCTCGTTGCTCTCTAACGCGAGCGCTTGGTCGGTAGGTCGACATCAGAGGCCTCTTGGGAACTGTGGTTCGCGATAAGTTCCGTGTCAACCAAAGGTTGCCACTTTCCAAGCGTATTGATGACGCATATCCGATGCGGATAAAATACTAACAATAAAGAACTATTTCTCAAAACTTACTACAACCCACCTCTCCTCTTTGTAGTCGAACCAGCGGCTGAAGCGTTTGCCGTCCCATTCGTATTGCAGATGCCGCTCCTGCATGGGAACGCCGGCGACATCCGGCCAGAACGCGGCGATGCATGAGCCGCCCTCATCCCGCACGCTCGGATAAACGATGCCGTCGCTGCCGTCGTCGCGCAGCTTTAACGCGAACGGCCGGCTGTGCGCGTAGCTCTCGCTGTCCAGGATCAGCCGCCTCGTCTTGTCGTCGAGCTTCGTCACATCGTGAAGTTTCGCATCGACGTGCCCGAGCAGCACGCGCATGTCTTCCCGGCGCGGCGGATCGCTGGAATCCGCCGCGAAGCGCGCGAAGTGATAGCCGGTTTCCTTCACGGCGGTTTGCAGCGACCGCGCGGCGTAATAGACGCCGTAGCTGCCGTCCGAAAAACGCGAGCCGTTGCGGTTCACATGGGTGAACGGCGCCATCACCCACGATGCGTTCGGCCCGGTCACGCGCCGCTCCGGCGGCACCAGCGCGATCTCGCCGGCCTCATCGCGCAGCCGTGGATTGGTCGCCTGTTCAAGATCGGTCAGCACATCCCATACGGCAGGATCGTCCGAGACGCGCTCGAACAGCGCGATCGGCGGATAGCGCGAGGCGATGATGCGCCATGCTTCCCGCCAGCGCACACGCGTGGTGTCAGGTGCTTTTGCCGTCACGACCACGGCGCGCGCGCGGCATCGACATAGGCGCGCACCGCCGCGAGATCCGTCACGTCCCCGGCGGTCATTCTGGCCAGCGGAGTCTGTCCGGCGAAAGAACGGTTCGGCCGCAGCACCCAGCCGTCGGCCAGCGCGGCATCGGAATAGATGATCTGCAGCGCCTTCCAGATGCCGGCGACATAGCCGATCCGGCGCAGCGTATCGTCCGGCAGGCGCGCGGCCTTGCCGCTCTTCCATTGAAAAAACGTGCGCTCCGGGGGGTTGCCGAGGATGCGCCGCGCGTCGCTGTTGCCGACGCCCCAGCGGGCCATGATACGGAAGAAACCTTCCAGCGCGAGGCCGTGACGGTCGGCAGGAACAAGTTCCGATACTGTCTGCGATTTTGCAGGCATTTGCCTATCCTCTGCAATCTTGCATAAGATAGGAACCTCGCCTTGAGGCGTCAATGGCTCATCCGGCCGTTGTGGGCCGCCGGAATCACATTTCTGGAGCATGCCGGGAACGTAACCCGGCAGCGTCACGCTGTCAAGGATTTATTTCCTATTCTATGGACAACCGAACGGTCTGGTCCTCGTCCGGCAGGTTTTGTTTCTTGGCTGCCAGACACTTCTCAGCTTCGGAACATGTATCCGTTGAAGCCGTTTCGTAGTCTAGGAAAACCGCAGGCTCATCCACGGGCGGCCCATCCGGCGTCGGCCGCATCCCTCAGTGACTTCCTCTTCAAGAAGTAGCCGCGCGGGCCGGGATGCAGACTCCCCTCGCAATCCGCTGCGGAATACGCCTCTCGCAATAGCTGTTGCAGACGGGCCCGTTCAGTCTGGTGCATTTCGCCGTGCAGGCCGCATAGGTGCAGCTCACACCTGAAGGCTGGGAGGCAGCCGCCGCCCCCGGGAATGAGGTTGCACTTGCGATCAGATGAACGATCAGCCAGACGGCGTTCAACATGCACGGCTCCGGTCGCGGAGTGCAGGACGACAGGGGGTCGCGTGCAACGCAGCCGGACACCTTGTTGCCATTCCCGCCTTATACGCCGAAGTTTGTCACCGTTTCGCCTTATCGCGCAAACAGCGGGATCAGTCCCTACTCCGCCATCTCGGCGGGGGCCTGTTGCGGCCCGGCCAGCGGGCGCTCTTCCATCAGGATCACCAGCGTCGCGGCGGTCGTCAGCAGAACAGCGGCGGCGGCGAACACGTAGCGGAACGCGACGATCATGTCGCTCGCGGCGATCGCATGCTTCGAACCGATCTGATGCTCGGCGCCGATGGTGAGGTTGCCGCCGAGCACCATCAGCAGGATCGCCGTGAACACCGCAACGGTGAACGACGCCATCAGCGAGCGGAAGAAATTCATCGCACCGGTCGCCGTGCCGACCTGCATGCGCGGCACTGCGTTCTGGATCGACACAACGCTGACCGGAAACACCGTGCCGAGACCCACCGCCATGAATGACAAGGCCGCGAGCAGTTGCCACAGCGGCAGCGGCGTCGCCACTGCGAGCGCAGTCGCGGCACACGCTGCGACGGTCACACCGCCGATGGCCGCGCGCTTGTAGTGTTTGGTGAACATCATCGCGCGGCCCGCGGCCCATGCGCCGAGCACCGACACCGCGACCAGCGGAATCAAGGCGAGGCCGGCTTCACTCGCGGAAAGCCCGTACACTACTTCGTAGTAGAGCGGCATGTGCACCGTGAGGCCGATCATCGTGCCGATGGCGCAGCCGCCCGCCGCCATCGCGTACGGCACCACCGATCCCGACAGCAACGGAATAGGCAAGAACGGTTCACTGGTGCGCTTCGCATGCCAGACAAATGCGACGCCGAGAAAAAGCGCCGATCCGATCATCGCGATGATCGCGGGCGATGCCCATGCGAAGCGGTTGCCGCCCCATGTCAGCACCAGCATCACGATCACGGCGGATGCCATCAGCAGCACGCCGCCAAGCCAGTCGACCTTGCGCCTGCGGTGGAACACGGGAATCTTTTTCATCTTCGGCAGCAGCAGCGCCAGCGACAGCGCGCCGAGCGGCAGGTTGATCCAGAAGATCACCGACCAGTGCAGATGTTCGGCGAACAATCCGCCGAGCACCGGGCCGCCGATGCCGGCCGCGACCCACACCGACGAGAAATAGGCCTGGTACTGGCCGCGTTCGCGTGGTGTCACCACGTCGGAGATCACCGTCTGCACCAGCGGCAGGATGCCGCCGCCGCCGATGCCCTGAAGGGCGCGCGCGAGAATCAGCGTCAGAATGTTCGGCGCGATGGCGCACAGCACGGAGCCCAGCAGGAACAGCGCCAGCGAGACGATGATCATCGCGCGGCGGCCGTAGATGTCGCTCAGCGTGCCGTAGACCGGCGCGACCGCCGTTGATGAAAGCAGATAAGCGGTGATGACCCACGACAGATTGCTGACGTCGTGAAACTGCCGGCCGATGGTCGGCAGCGCGGTCGCGACAATGGTCTGGTCGAGGGCGGTGAGGAACATCGTGAGCATCAGGCTCAGCAGGATGGTCCGCACTTCGCTCTTCGAGAGCGGCGGCGCCGGCACGATCGGCGGCGCTTCCGACAGATCGATCACTTCGGTGGCGATGTTGGCAACGTCGTCCGATGTATCCAGCGCCTGCGCCTCGTCGGCCATATCGCCGCGCTGTCGATGTGTCTCGGTCATGAGGCTGGACGAGGTCCGGAAAATGTTTCTGAAGAAGGATCAAGCCGCAAATGACTTGAACTCGAAATGTACGGGATGACACCAGTTTTATCCTGTTTCGCGCGGCTTCATAAGCGGCGCAGGCGCATGGGTGCACCGCGCGGAAGGACCATCACGTGGGCGTTATCCGACGCCTGATATACCGTGGATAGGTTACTTGGACGGCGGCCGCTGCTTCAGCCGCGCCCGCTTCGGAATCACGCCGGGCCACTGCACGATGTGGTCCTCGAGATCGGCTTCCTCGATCTCGTCCTCGCTGCCCCAGACCCTGCCCTGCACCGAAACGCCGGCTTCATGGACGGTGTTGGGGTCGCCGGAAATCAGTGGGTGCCACCAGTACAGATCGCGGCCCTCGGCCACGAGCTTGTAACCGCAACTCGGCGGCAGCCAGTTCAACGTCCGGACGTTCTCCGGCGTCAGCCGCACGCAGTCGGACACCTTTGCCGACCGGTTGGGATAGTCCTTGCAGGCACAGAGCCCGGCATCGAGCAGCCTGCAGGAGATGTGGGTGAAATAGATCTTGCCCGTATCCTCGTCTTCCAGCTTTTCCAGGCAGCAGCGCGCGCAGCCATCGCACAGGCTTTCCCACTCGCTGTCGGACATCTCCTCCAACGTCTTGGTTTTCCAGAAAGATTCGCTTTGGGTCGAGGGCGGCCGAGGCCGGGCTGTCATGGCTTTGAACCTGCTGGGATCCTGAAGCGTCCTTACGCTAATATGGTGCTTTATGAGCCTTGGCGGCTGTTGCGCAAGCGGCAAGGTGCCGCTCGATGTTCCCGGCGCCGAAAAGCGTGGGCAGCATTCACCGTCATCATTAAAAAACCAACGCGGCCATTGGTTTATGGTTCATGGTCGGCTAGAAGATGGCGGATTCCCGCTGGCAAAATCGGCCCTCCGATCGCCTTGGGGATGCCGCAAATTGATCAGCATCGTTTAACCAGCGCTTTTCATCCGGCGACTCGTGATCCCGTTTCGCCGCGTCATTATCAAGGGTTCCGGTGCGCCAGATCGTACCCAGCGAGTGGAAGAAATGGTTCCGGCACTTCCTGCTGGACCTCGACGCGCGAATTGATTCCTCGCTGTTTAATTCGGCTGTCGGCCTGCGCGAGCTCTGGGAGCGCTATTCGACCTTCATGGATCGCTTCTATGTCGGCCGCTGGAAGCGCTGGGTTTTCATCGAGCCGCTTTCCGAAGGCGCAACCATCGGTCTCGCCGGCCTCGTTCTGATGCTCGCGCTGGCCATCCCGGCATTTCGCGAAACTTCCGATGACGACTGGCTGAAGAAATCCGATCTCGCCGTGACATTCCTCGATCGCTACGGCAATCCGATCGGCAGCCGCGGCATCAAGCACAACGATTCGATTCCGCTCGAAGATTTCCCCGACAACCTGATCAAGGCCACTCTCGCCACCGAGGATCGCCGCTTCTACGATCACTTCGGCATCGACGTCGCCGGCACGGCGCGCGCTCTGATGACCAACGCGCAGGCGGGCGGCGTCCGGCAAGGCGGCTCATCGATCACGCAGCAGCTCGCGAAAAACCTGTTCCTCAACAACGAGCGCACCATCGAGCGCAAGGTGAAGGAGGCGTTCCTTGCGATCTGGCTGGAAACGCGGCTGACCAAGAACGAAATCCTGAAGCTCTATCTCGACCGCGCCTATATGGGCGGCGGCACCTTCGGCGTCGACGGCGCGGCGCACTTCTATTTCAACAAGTCCGCGCGCGACGTTAACCTTGCTGAAGCCGCGATGCTCGCCGGCCTGTTCAAGGCGCCGACCAAATACGCGCCGCACATCAACCTGCCCGCAGCCCGCGCCCGCGCCAACGTCGTGCTCGACAATCTGGTCGACGCCGGTTTCATGACCGAGGGCCAGGTGTTCGGCGCACGCCGCAATCCCGCCAACGCCGTTGACCGGCGTGACGAGAACTCGCCCAACTATTATCTCGACTACGCCTTCGACGAGATGCGCAAGCTCGTCCTGACATTCCCGAAGTCCTATATCGAACGTGTCTTCGTGGTCCGCACCGCAATCGACATGAACGTGCAGCACGCCGCGGAAGCCGCCGTCGAAAACCAGTTGCGCCAGTTCGGCCGCGACTATCACGCGACCCAGGCCGCCGTGGTTCTTGCCGATCTCGATGGCGGGGTGCGCGCCATGGTGGGCGGCCGCGACTACGGCGCCAGCCAGTTCAACCGCGCTGTCGATGCGATGCGCCAGCCCGGCTCCTCGTTCAAGCCTTACGTGTACACCACTGCGCTGATGAACGGCTTCACGCCAAAATCCATCGTGGTAGACGGCCCGGTTTGTATCGGCAACTGGTGCCCGCAGAACTACGGACGTTCGTATTCGGGTTCGGTGACGCTGACGCAGGCGATCACGCGCTCCATCAACGTCGTGCCCGTCAAGCTGTCGATCGCGATGGGCGGAAAAGGTGGCCCGCGCGCCGGACGCGCGAAGATCGTCGAGACGGCGCGCAAGATGGGCATCACCGCTCCTCTGGTCGATACGCCGTCGCTGCCGATCGGCTCGACCGAAGTGAGCGTCGTCGAGCATGCGGTCGCTTACGCCACGTTCCCGAACAAGGGACGCGCGGTGAAGCCGCATGCCGTGCTCGAAGTCCGGACCGGCGCAGGTGATCCGGTCTGGCGCTGGGACCGCGACGGCAGAAAGCCGACGCAAGCCATCCCGGCATCGGTGGCTGCCGACATGGCGGAAATGATGAGCCACGTGGTCGACGAAGGCACCGCGCGGCGCGCCCAGCTCGACGGCATTCCCGCCGCCGGCAAGACCGGTACGACGAACGCGTTCCGCGACGCATGGTTCGTCGGTTACACCGGCAACTTCACAGCAGCCGTGTGGTACGGCAACGACGATTACTCATCGACCAACCGCATGACCGGCGGCTCGCTGCCGGCGCAGACATGGCACGACGTCATGGTCGTCGCGCACCAGGGCGTTGAAATCAAGGACATTCCCGGCATCGGCGCCGGCAAGAAGCGGCCTGACGCTGTTGCTTCGGCCAACGCGAACGCGAAGGCCTCCGAGGTCAATCCCGGTCCTCCTCCGGTGCTGACCCGGCGTGGTGCTAATATCCTGGTGCGCGTCGAGAAGTTGTTCGATGATGCCGCCAAGACCGTCGCCGTGCCGGGCAAGACGTCCTCGAATGACAACGGCAAGCCGGCGCCGGCCTCCAGCGTGGCTTTCCCGGACAGTTTCGCATCGGCAACCGATCAGCCTGCGGCGGCCCAGCCGCCCCGCAAGAACTAACCGCGTCATGAGTGCGCTTCGATCGTGCGGCTGATCCTCATCACCCTTGTTACACTGATCATAGCAACCATCGTCGGCCTCGGTGCCACATGGATGACGGCGACGCGTGGCGTCGATGTCGGCACCATCAAGATCGGCGCGTGGACCGCCCGGCCCCGGACCGGGACCAGCAGCATCGACCCCTACTCTCGCGCCTCCGTCGCCCGCAGTGGCGAGCTTCCGGTCGGCACCGGTGACGGCGTGTTGTTCACCGCAAACAGGGACGATGCAGGCCGCGCGCTCGACGGACGATGCGATGTGGTCGTGAAAGGCGTGACGCCTGCTGCGCGTTTCTGGACCATGACGATTTACGATACCAAGGGCCAGCTCGTCGCCAATTCGCTCCAGCGTTACGGATTCACCAGCCAGGAAATCGTTCGCGGCTCGGACGGCAGCTTCGAGGTGCGGATCACGTCGCGCGCGCGCGCCGGCAACTGGCTGCCGACCGGCGGCCTTGACCGATACATGCTGGTGTTGCGGCTCTACGATACGCCGGTCGGCGTCGGAACGCGCACGCAGAAGGATGCGCCGATGCCATCGATCAGCACGGTGAGCTGCCCATGATCCGCTGGCTGTTCGCAATTCTCGGTGGCGTGCTGCTCGGCGGCGTGGTTCACCTCGTGAGTGTGCTGGTGCTTCCGCGGGTCGCGACGCTCGACGCCTATTCGCGTCTCGCTCCGATCACCAAACTGAATGCTGTGACGGCATTGCCGGCTGCTGCGCCGGGGAGCGCTCCGATGCCGTTCATGGACCCCGCCTTCGCCAGCGCCGCCTGCCGCTACGATCTTTCCAGCGGTCCGCTCAAGCTCACCGTTCCGGTGAGCCAGGCCTATACCTCGGTGTCGTTCTACACGCGCAACGATGTCGCCTACTATGCGATCAACGATCGCTCCGCAGGGCGGCGCGTGATCGAGCTCGACCTGATGACGGAAGCACAGCACGCCGAACTGCCGGAAGACGAAGAAGTCACCGCGGCCGACCGCCTGATTATCGACTCGCCGACCACGACCGGTCTCATCGTACTCAAGGCGCTTGCGGCAGAGCCCGGCCTGATGCCACAGGCGCAGGCCTCGCTGGCGGCAGCAAAATGCGGCCTGCAAACCGAAGCACCGCAAGCCAAGCGGTAATTTCCAGATCAGCGACACGGGTAAAGCCGCCCGCAACAACAGGATTGCGGGCGGTACTGCCGATGTCGTTCACTTCAGGTGTGGCCAGATCTCCAGAGCGCCGCGATAGATCATCTCGCCGGCGACATAGAGAATAACCGCGAGGCCGACATAAGCGATCCAGCGATGCTTCTGCAGCAGCTTCGCGATGAACGACGCGGCAAGACCCATCAACGCTATCGATAGAGCCAATCCAAAGACCAGCACCATGGGATGCTCCCGCGCCGCGCCGGCGACCGCGAGCACGTTGTCGAGCGACATCGAGACGTCGGCGATAACGATCTGCCATGTGGCCTGGGCCAAAGTCTTGGTCGGGGCACCTGAGGTCTCACCATCAGGCGTCACAACGTGCTGTTCATGCCCGGCGCTCAGCTCACGCCACATCTTCCAGCAGACCCACAGCAGCAGGATGCCGCCAGCGAGCAGCAGACCGACAATGGCCAGGAGCTGGGTCGTAAGAGCTGCGAAGACAATTCGCAGCAGTGTCGCGGCGCCAACGCCGATCAAGATCGCCTTGTTGCGCTGCTCTTTTGGCAGACCTGCAGCAGCAAGGCCGATGACGATGGCGTTGTCGCCCGCAAGAACAAGGTCGATGAGAATGACCTGAACAAGTGCGGTCAGGGCTTCGGGGGTGATAAGTTCAAACATAAGCCGGGCTTCCCTATTTTGTGGAAGAGCGGCCCCTGTCGCAGGCGAACACGATGCAGCACAACAAGCATCACGCATCGACTTTTCAGTCAGTGCATCACGCTGCCGGACAACAGCCGTATAGTTTAAAGGGCCACTCCAATTGAATTCCAGTCCGACATCGCAGCTTCACGCTGCCAGAGGGGCCCGGCCTGGTCGTCTAGCTTCTAAAACGTCTCCCGTTACTTGGAGTCAGTTCTGCGTTCGAACAGATGCTCGAACAGTTGTGCGACCTGCTCCGGTTCTCCCAGCACGGATGCTGCGCAACCGGTGATAACGAGGCCGCCGGCGACATCCCAGAGATTCAAATTCTCCGTGTTTTTCTTGGTCTTGACTGACAGCGCCGCGATCGCGGCAAGAGCTGCTGCCGCGAAAAACAGCACACTGAGCGCGGGTAGGACCAGATGCGGTTCAAGCGTGTAGACAATGAACAACGCAGGCACAGCAACGGCGAAACTCAGCGCAATCAGAGTTCCAAAAGATCTCCCGAGAAGAAACAATCTTTCGACCGGGGAACCTGTCATTCCATCTCCCATCTTCATCTCAGGGCAAATCAGTTGGTTCGATGTCTTGAAAAAACAAACAACTGATTGCAGGCGGACTCAACGCGGCGTTCCGCCGCGTGTCGGAACGTCGCAGAGTTTTTGGATTTTGATTTATCCGCCGACGCGCAGCGCCCGGCCGACAACAGGCGTCGCCTTGATCCACAGTTCCGATGCGCGCTGGGACAATTGAACGATCAGACGATCGGCATCCGCCGCCATCGGATCAGGCGCCTGAGTCACCAGCCGGTCCAGCGCCCACCGATACGACGCCACGCGCTGCTGCAGACACTGCTGCGCCCACTGCACGACCAGAACGTTCTCGCGCATGCGCGCCTGCGCGTCATCGTATTCGCGCGGTGAGAGATCGGCGACGATGCCGAGCGCCTTGTTGCGCTTGATATCGAGATCGTTGACTTTCAGGGCGACAGGAATGAACTGATCCAGCATCACGCCATCGTTGCGCACATCCTCGATCAATCCTCCGTAAGCCGCAGCCTGTGACCGGTGCGGCTCGTCGATCATCCGCCGTCCATAGAGCGTCCGATCGAAGACAACGTTCTGCCGCCAGGGCGCGGGTATTTTTTCGTAATCGCCGAACACCGCTTTCCATGCCGGGTGTGAGTGCGGCGGCTCGATGAAGTAATAGGCAAGATCGCGCAGCGACCGCTCCAGGTCCGTCAACTGGAATTGCGAAGGATAGCCGCCCAGACTCTTGGTCGCCTCGGCGCCGACCCATCTGTGCATGTCTTCATGATAGAACGTCGAGCGGGTGCGGCCGAAATCATCGCTCGGGCAGGCGAGGCTCGCAACGAATGGCAAAAGATAGAGCGGATTACACATCGCGGTCCGGTCTGAAAGCGTTGCCGATCCGGCGAGCCTTTCGCCGGGAAAACCTGTTCAGGAACGCGCCCTGCGCTTGCGGCGGCGTCCCGGAGCCGTTCCCTCCCCCGGTCCGACTCCATCGCTGGTTTCGTCAGCGTAGCGCTCGATCCGGATGGCTGGGAGAATCAGGATCGTTGCCGTTCCCTCGCGCGGGACCATGTTCATGTCCGGCCCGGCGCGCCGCGCCGCTGCATCAGCCGGAAATTCAACAATGATGCCCATATCGATCTCTCCTGACCGCCTGCTTCCTGCGCCGGCGGCACCCGGCCATTAAGAGTGGTCATGGTTAATGGGTTGTTAACAGGCGATCGATAACGTCAGGCCCAGACTTAAACCCGTGTATCCGGCATGACGACACCTCCGATGTTTCACGGCTTCGATGGCCTGATGACGCTGTCCCGGCGCGAGGGCGTCGACATTCGCCCGACGCTGCTTCGCGTGCTGACCGACCTTTACGTCCAGACCAGCGACCACACCCTCGACGAGGAGCGGCAGTTCGCCGAACTGGCGACGCGCCTGATCGATGAGGTCGACGATGCCACCCGCGCCGCAGTGCGCGCCCGCCTGGCGATCTACCCGAACACGCCGCGTGAAATCGCCTGGAAGCTGCAACTGAAACACACGACAGACAGCCGGGTCGTTGTGCGGGACGACGAGCACATCCTTGACGACACGCTTGAGATCGAACCCGCGGCAGACTTCGAGATCGTCTCCGACTCCGAAGCGCCAACCGCCCCCATCTTGCCCGCGCCGACCCTGTCGATGCAGCCGGACGATGCGGCAAAGCTGATCGAGATGTTTCTGGCCGCCGACAACGGCCACCGTGCTCAAATGCTGTATGGCCTGACCGATACGCCGCTGAAACCGTCGACGCCGGTCGATCCGCGCCGCGCCGCGCGCGCGGTCACAGCGCTGGAGCAGGCCGCGCTGGCGGCCGATTCCGCTGGCTTCGCCGCCGAACTCGCCGACGCGCTGATCCTGACGTCGCGAGTCGCCACCCAGATCGTCAACGAACCGGGCGGCGAGCCCCTCGCCTGCGCGCTCAAGGCGCTCGGCATGCCGGGCGAATCGTATCAGCGCGTGCTGCTGTTCCTGAATCCGTCGCTCGGCGCGTCGGTCATGGAGGTCTACCGGCTGGCGCGCCTCTACGAGGTCATCGAACTGCGCACCGCACTGATCATGCTTGCCGCATGGCGCGGCTCGGCACTTGCCACCACGCGGGCAAAATATCGCCCTGCACTTTATGACGACGAGCACCAGCGCGCCCGCTCAACATCCCTACAATCGCGGCCCACAGCCCAGCCGGGGACGCGCGTCACCACCCGCAACACGTCTCGCGGCTAAATTTACGTCTTCGCTATATCAAGGAAGTGACGGCCTTCCTTGTCCTCGACTTCGACAATCCAGACATCCGGATCGAAACCGATCTCCTTCGCAAGACGCGCTTCGATGACCTGCTCGTCGACAGCTTGCGGCGGCGACTGAATGAAGGCCCGTTCCATGGGATGGCTGTCGTCGTAGGCGGTTTGCGGCGCCGGAACGAACAACATCGCCGTGCCATTCATCAAGGCGATCTTCACAAATACCGCGCCGGCCTCCTCCGCTCCGCGACGCCGGACCGCGCCGAACATGCCGACGCCCTGGCATCGCCGCAGATAACCCGCGACCCAGATGGATGTTTTCAGACGAGACATGAGGCTGGACCGACCGGGCGAATGGAAGACAGAGAGGTGCTACCACAGTCGGAGCGCGGCCTGTCTATCCATTTAAGAGGGGCCGCCTATTCGATCGGCCGTCCCGTCAGAACGGTCAGATCGCGAATCAGGCGGTCGGACAACTGGCCGGTGACTGGCATCTTGCGATCCCGCTCGAACTTCTGGATCGCGGCCTGCGTGTCGGTGCCGACAACGCCGGTAGGTTTTAGCTGGCCATAGCCGTACTCGGTCAAGGCACGCTGAACGGCCGCGATACGCCGCGTCGACACGATCAGATCGCCAACCGGATCGCTCTTGGCCGCGTGAACGACGGCCGGAGGCCGCGGCGCGGCAGACGTTGCAGCCTGCTTCGCTGGCGCAGGCGATTCCAAAGGCTTCTCGACAACGCGCGCTTCCGCCTCAGGCGGACGAACGCGCGGCAATGGCGCGGGAGCCGGAGCGACCGCCGGCAGTGACGACACCGAAGCGGTGCTGAACATCGGCGACGGATGACGCCCGGCCTGCAGGAACATCGCATTGGTGACGATGGCGATGACCGCCGCGAGCGCCGCCGTTGCCGCCAGGGTGTCCTTCGGGCTGTGCAACAGAACGCGCATGATCAGGCCACGCTCGGACTCGGCCTCGACCGCCGCAACTGCGGGGGCACGACGGCGGCGGCGTGGTTTCTCGTCGTCTTCTGCGATCTGTCTAGGCACTTTTCTTCACCTGATAGTCTTGATGTTCGGCGCGTTGGGGCGCCAGGGTTGCGATATTACTAGGCTTCTCGGCCGGCGGCGTGAACGTGATCGGCAACGCCACCGTGACCGTCGTGCCTTCGTCGATCTGGCTTTGCACCGTCATCTCACCGCCGTGCATGGCAACGAGGCTCTTGACGATCGAGAGGCCAAGTCCGGTGCCTTCGTGGCGGCGCTGATAGGTTTTTCCCGCCTGAAAGAACGGATCGCCGATCCGCTTCAGATCCTCGGCGCCGATTCCGACACCGCTGTCGATCACGCGAACCAGCAGGCGCGCCCCTTCGATCCCGGCGGTGACGGTGACCGTGCCGCCGCGCTCCGAAAACTTGATCGCATTGGACAGCAGATTCAAAATCATCTGCTTGAAGGCGCGCGGGTCGCCGGTGATCTGCGGCAAGTCGGCCGGCGCGCGCGTCACGACATCGATGCCGTTTTCGCGTGCTTTCAAAACCATCAGGTTGCAGCAACTGACCAGGGACTCGCGCGGCGAGAAAAGTTCGGGAAGAATCTCGAAGTTGCCGCTTTCCATCTTCGACATGTCGAGAATGCCGTTAACCACCGACAGCAGGTGCAGACCGGATTCGTTGATCAGCTTGGCGTACTCCTGCCGCCGTGCCGCGTCGATCATCATCTCGTCTTCGCGGACGATCATCTCCGAGAATCCGATGATGGCGTTCAGCGGGGTGCGCAGTTCATGGCTCATCGTGGCGAGGAAGCGCGATTTGGACGCCCCTGCCCGCTCAGCCTCCATGTGAGCATTCTCCAGCGCCTGCTCCTGGAGCTTGCGCTCGGTCACATCGCGCATCACCGCAACCACTTCGACACCCGGATCGGTCAGCGATCGCGACGTCGCATCGATCGGGCGGCAGCGCATTTCGATCCAGATGAATTCGGGGGGGGCCGGTGTCCGCTCATGATCAAAGCTGCGTATAGCATCCCGCTTGACGCGAAACTCGACGCTGCGCTCGTCGCCGCTGCGCGCGGCCTCCGAGAGAGCGGTCAGATAGGCCGGCCGGTCGGCCACATGAACACGGTCGAACAGACCATGCTCCTGAAGCAATGCCGCAGGTGTGCCAAGCAGCGCTTCCGCTGCCGGCGAAATAAAACGGATCGCGCCATTGCGGCTATGCCGGGAAATCACGTCGCTGATGTTGTGCGCGAGCAGCCGATAGCGCTCCTCTTCGACCATCAGCAATTTTCTGCTCATCTGCGCCAGCGATTCCGCGCTGAAAGCCAGAGCCGACGCATAGATCGTTGCCGAGGCAATACCGAGCGCATCGAACAGCGAACTGTATGAAGCAGGCACTTTGGAAGCCGGAAGCGCGCCGAAAGCGTCGATCATGACCAGACCCAGCGCGCAACCGAGCGCCAGCACGACGGCAATGACAACGGCACGCCGCGAGGCGGACAACGCCGCATCGAGCGGAACGGCCACAAGCCAGATCGCTGCGAACGACGAAATTCCGCCGGTATTGATGCAGACCGCCATGACCACCGCCGCCAGCGCGGTCGATGACAGAATGTGCGCGCGCTCATAATGACCTGTGCGCGACAGATAATAGGAGACGAGGATGGGCGCGATCAGCCACGCGAACACCATGACCTCGACTTCCTGCGGAGCGCCGCGAACCGCGAGATAGAGCGGAAGCGATGCAAGCGCCGCAAGGCCGCCGAGCAGCCGCGGCCCGATGAAAGCGCGATGGCGGGCTCTCGTCATCAAGTCCCGCCGCGCCGATGGATGCAGCAGCGAGTCCAGATGATCACGTATGATGGCGGACAATCTCACGTTGTTCTCACTGTTCGGCCGGTCGTCGTGTCGACTGCCGGAACGCCCCCGTTTTTCGTTTGGCCGATGGTGTCAGAGTGAACTTAAGCGAACGCTAAGGCGCGCTGCCGATAGCAAGTTACGCCGTTCGAATGCGCTGTTTTCGCGGACAATCGGCGATTTCATCCAGCCGAATGGTGAACGCGAAGTTTCCATGCGGCGCGTTATGGTTTCGAAATCGTGCATGGGCCGCGGCCACGGCCGCGTCATTCGAAGCGAAATATTGCTCTTATCAATCGAAAATTTACGCCAAATCAAACCATTCAAATTTTAGACAGCGCAAGAACCGGAGATTTATCCGCGTCTGATACGACACGGGATGATTGCGAGATCAATCGCAACGGGGCGGAGTGCTTCATTGTGTGAAGCCACTCCGGTGAAAGCGACTAACGGGGTGTGAGATGTTTTTCCTCCTTCGCATGGCGTTCTGGCTGGGGCTGGTGCTTGTGCTGCTCCCGACCGACAAAACGCCCGATTCGGACAAGGGTCCGCAGATCGGCGCGTCGGAAGCTATTTCGGCAGCCACCGCGGCCGTGTCCGACATGAGCCAGTTCTGCAATCGTCAGCCGGCGGCATGTACAGTGGGCGGACAGGCGGCGACGGTGATCGGCGAACGCGCGCAGTCCGGCGCCAAGAAGGTTTATCAGTTCATCACCGACAAGGCCGAGAAGAACGAAAAGAAGGCGCCTGATCCCGTCGACAAGGCCGGCAAAAAAGCACCGGATCACACCGGCTCCATTGGCACGCCGGATGACAGCGAGGTCGGCGGACCGGAGATCGCGGCGGTCGTGCATCAGACGTTGACGCAGGACGACCTTGCGATCGACTGGCAGCCGCCAGCCGGGGGACCGGCGGGTCCATAAGACCCCGACAGGCGATTCCGGGCCGAAAAAGGCCCGGAACTTATGGCTATCGATGTCTCGCGATCTCATATAAGGCTCGGACGAGACCTTTTGATATGAGCACGCGGACCGCCATGACCATCGACGAAATCAGGGACAATTTCGAACTGCTCGATGAGTGGGACGACCGCTACCGCTATGTCATCGAGCTTGGCCGCACGCTGGCCCCGATGTCCGATGCCGAGCATTCCCCGCAGAACAAGGTTCAGGGCTGCGCCAGCCAGGTCTGGCTGTCGCGTGACATCGACCGCAGCGGCGACGAGCCGGTGCTGAATTTCAAGGGCGACAGCGATGCGCATATCGTGCGTGGACTGATCGCGATCCTGCTGACAATCCAGTCCGGCAAGACGGCGCGCGAAATCCTGGACACCGATCCGATCTCGATCTTCGACGAGTTCGGATTTCGCGAACACCTGACGCCGCAGCGCTCCAATGGCCTGCGCGCCATGGTGGAGCGGATCAAGAACGACGCCCGCGAAACGCTCGCTTCTGCCTCTTAAGATAACTACGGCGTGAAAGCCGCGTCATCCGCAAGCCAGGTCCTGATCGAACCGCCGGTGCCGTGCGCATCGCTGCGCAATCCGTAATGACGCGCCAGCCGGTCGAGCGCCAGTTGCAGCACAACCTTGGCCGAACGTGACGGCCAGCCGCGCTCACGCTCGACATCCTCGAGTCCTCGCAAAAAGCAGCAGACATCGAGCAGAAGCCCGGAGAATTCCGGTCCGCAGGCTTCCAGCGCCAGACGCACGCGCTGGCGCGACGCAACGATCAGATCCGTCATGTCGTTGCCGCCGCCCGATCCTTTCGTCCGGCCGATACCGGTCCAGCTCGACGTCACGCGCGGCGTCATGTGTCCGCGGGTGAAATCCGCGCGCAGGCGTTCACCCGCGATGAACTGATCCGGTCCGATCATGGCGCGCCCATCACGTCCTTTGCGGCGCGCCAGCCACGCCAGCGGGCTTTCGCTGTCATTCACAAGGACCTGGGTCACGCCGGTCTCCGTCATGAGATCGCGCGTTGCGAGATCGAGATGCTGTGCTCGGAACGCGTCAACCGCGTCACCGGGAACCTGCGTGGCCGATTGCCGGGTCTTGCTGTCCTGCCGCTTCATCGGACGTCTCCGCCGGCCGCCGCGCGGCAGATCAGTTCGAGTGTCGCGACACGGCAATCGAACCAGATGTCGTCGCGGCCATCTTCCACGACGCGGCATGCATGGGCGACGGTGGTCCGGTCGCGTCCGAAGGCGTGTCCGATGATCTCGAAACTGAGCCCAAAGCCGATATGGGCGAGGTACATCGCGATCTGCCGCGCGAAGGCCATGCGCTGAGAACCGCGCAGACCGGTTTCAAGAGCGGCAGCGTCGAGACCGAAATCCAGTGCGACACAGGCCGCAACCAAACGGCAGATCTCGTTCGGATGCGGTTCACCGGTGCTGGATTGCGGCGGAGAAAAAGGGAGAGCAGGCGGCTGGAAATCGAGCATCGAAACCTCACTAGGATTTTATACCTATATCCTAGCGACGATGCCAACAGCGGGGATAGCGATCCCCGAAAAAATATAACAGCCGTGCGGACTTGACTCCGGGAATTTCAAATGTGGAATTATTCCTAAGCTATGGCAAGCCTGTTGTTTTCAGGCCCTATTTCCGGCGCCGCCGCTGCTGGCCAAGGCCCATCTTCTTGGCAAGCTGGGACCGGGCCACCGCATAGTTCGGGGCCACCATCGGATAGTCGGCCGGAAGGCCCCATTTCTCGCGGTACTGCTCGGGGCTCATGTTGTACTGCGAGCGCAGATGTCGCTTCAGGGACTTGAAGCGTTTTCCATCTTCCAGACACACGAGGTACTCCGACGTCATCGACTTCTTGATGGAAACCGCCGGTTTGGCCGGCTCCGCCTGGGCTTCCGTGGCGGAGTTTGAAACCCGCACAAGTGCTGCGTGAATCTGACTGATAAGGGCCGGGATTTCAGCCGCGGTGGTCGCGTTGTTGCTGACATAGGCGGAGACGATCGAAGCGGTCAGGTCGACAAAGCCCTTGGGGGTGGTTTCGCTCATCGTGATGTCTTTCAAATCCGCAAATCAGATGACAGTCGAAAAGCTCTGGCGCCCAAGCAAAGGGCCGCCTGTCGACAGTTTCGACGTCATCTATACTTGCAAGTATGAGAGATTTGCTGCCGCACTGACAAGGACAACAAGAATACCGGCGTGTATTTATTTACGCTCGGGAACGGCCGTCTGTTTGCCGGGATCAGCCGCGCTGATCCAGATGCGCGCGCAGTTCGTCGATCGACGCAAACCGCACCATGCCTTCAGGCATCTGCGCCTCGATCGATCCGTCGGAATACAGCGAATACGCCATCGAATCGACGACTCCCGACTTCACGATAGTGACCGACGAGGCATCCGCTCGCCGCGGCGGCTGAAACCGCTCGCGGACAGGCTCCGGGGCGTCATGATCGGAGGCAGGCGGCGGCGCGCTCCGTTCATTTCGAGGCAAGGGTGAATCCTGCCGCCCCTTATCGGATTCAAGCCGCGAACTGGGCCAGGCGCTGTCGAATGCGCCTCGCGCCTCCGGTTCCGGCTCGTGACGCTCGAAATCCTCCACCGGCCTGTCGGCGCTGTCGTCCTGCGGTGAGAGATCGCGCGGGGGCAACTCGCGCGCCTTATCGCGCCGGTGCGACGAGAACATGATGTTGCGGCGCTGGCGCGCAGGAGTTTCCGCCGGAGGCTCGAATGATTCCGTGGCAGGCGCAGGATTGCGCGCGCGGGTGACCGGATGCTCCGGCCATGGCGCCAGCTCATGCGCGCCGAGCGGCGCACGGCCGTGATCGTCGCGGCTGTCGTCGCCGAAATCATCCCGGTCCTGCGCTCCATCGCGCGGCTGATCGCGGGTAAACAACGTGTCTTCGCGGGCGGGCCTTGGGGGCATCGGACGCGGCGTCAGCGGCGGTTCAGGCAGGGTACGCGCCGGGCGAATAGGCGGAACAGAAGGCTCGATCTCAGCGGCCGGCTCGCGCGGCAACACGTCTGGCACCGGCAGACCGGTTTCCAGACGGCGCGCCAGGTTCCGGAATTCCCGGCCAACGAAATACAGGCCGATCAGGACCAGCCCGGTGCAGGACACCACGGCCCCGGCCAGGATCATCGTGTTGCCGAAACTGAATTCCTTGATCGGAATTCCGAACACGACCGTCAGAAGGCCGATGCAGAGGATGACCGTTCCGCCGATCAATAGCGCAATCATTACAAGCTCCAAACCCGCGCTAGTGATCCGGTTCTGACATTCGGATCGAATCTCTTCTAGGCACTTTTACGCATGTCAGAACCAAAGGATCCCCTAGAATGATAGGTTTGCCGGTGTCCGTTTGGATCCGGCGGACTCACAGGGGGAGTTCCATAATAGTTTCAAGTCAGCGCATTACCAATTGGTAATTGAATGCTTTTTCGACGAAAGATGCCTCGTCGGTCAGGCGCCGTTCAGGTTCAGAACCCCAACCTGCCCCGCGTGCAAAAAAGCTTTCGGAGCAGGGTTGTTTTACCCTGGTTGCAAATGTTGCAACGCAATTAGAGAAAATACGCCATATTTGGCAATTACCTGAACACCGATCTGGGATACAAGGTTCCCGGGAAAGCCTGCCCGGGAAACATGCAGGCACGGGAACGGCTGGATTCATTAGCTGAGATGTCATCGATAACAACTTCGGCCCTCGACACGCCAGCCGGGCGCTCGATCGAGCAGACTTGTGACGATCTTGCGCTTGCCGTGCTGGCAGTTCTCGCGGTCGTCGCAGGCCTGACGTTCCGCGACTACGGTCTGGGCTGGGATGACTACACACACGCGGAATATGCCGATCTGCTGCTGAAGATGTTCGGCAGCGGCTTCACCGATACCAGCGCGCTGTCGTTCGCCAACCTCTACATGTACGGCGGCGGCTTCGACATGGCGGCCGCGCTCCTGCACAAAGTCATTCCGCTCGAACTGTTCGAGACGCGGCGCCTTCTCGGCGCCATCGTGGGCCTGATCGGCATCGGCGTGACATGGCGGCTGGCGCGGCGCGTCGGCGGACCGGTGGCCGGTCTCGCAGCGATCGTCCTGCTCGCCCTGTGTCCGACGTTCTACGGACACATGTTCATGAATCCGAAGGATGCACCCTTTGCCGTGGCAATGGTGATCCTGATGCTCGGGCTGGTGAGGCTGGCGCAGGAGTATCCGTCGCCCAAGCCTCATACGATCCTGATCATCGGTCTGGGTGCGGGTCTGTCGATCGGCTGCCGTATCCTCGGCGGACTGGCGCTGATCTACGCTGCGATCGGATTTCTGCCGATCTGGATTTCCGACATCCGGACCCATGGCCTGCGCGAAGCCGCACACCGGCTCGGTCATGTCGTTTATGTTCTGCTGCCCGGCGTGCTGCTGGGCTATCTGATCATGGGCCTCGTGTGGCCGTGGTCGATCATCGACCCCGCCAATCCGTTCCGCGCGCTGACGTACTTCTCGCATTTCTTCGAGAAGCCCTGGAAGGAACTGTTCAACGGCGCGATCGTCTCCGTACCGGACATGCCGTGGTCGTATCTGCCGACGCTGTTCGCACTCCAGCTTCCCGAAGTGTTGCTCGGCCTGCTCGGCGCCGCCGTCGCCGGCACATTCGTTGCGCTGATGCGCTCCAACGTCGATACCCGGCGCAAGAGCATTATGCTGATGCTGACGCTGGCGGCGACGCTTCCGCTCATCATCGCGATGGTGAAGCGTCCTGCGCTTTACAACGGCATTCGCCATTTCATCTTCGTCATCCCGCCGATGGCCGTTCTCGCCGGCGTGGCCTTTGCCACGATCATCGGCTGGCTGAAGGAACGCAGCCGTCCCGCGCAGGCCGTGTTCGCAGCGGTATTCTTGCTGGGGCTGATGCTGCCGCTCAACGAGATGATCCGGCTGCATCCCTATCAGTACACGCACTTCAACCACATCGCGGGAACGGTTCGCGCCGCCGACGACCGCTACATGCTCGACTATTGGGGGCTCGCGCTCAAGCAGGCGTCCGAGGGGCTGCGGCAGGAGATCGAGGAGCGTCAGGAGCCTGCGCCGCGCAACCGCAAGTGGCGTGTGGCGGTGTGCGGTCCGCAGCGTCCGGCACAGGTCGCACTTGGCCCTGATTTCACCATCGGCTGGGACAGCCAGGCCGCGGATTTCGCCATGACGCTGGGCGAGTTCTACTGCAAGGGACTGAACGCGCCGGTTGTGGTCGAAATCAAGCGTGACGACGTGGTGTTCGCGCGGGTGTACGACATCCGCGGCAAGAGCATCGCCAGCCTGCTCACTATTCCGGCACCCTGATCCCTGCCCGTTTCGGGTTCGCGGCATGGCGCCCCTGCGGGCGTCGCATGTTGCGATAGCGGTATCCCGGGACTAGGCTCCTCCCCGAGCAAGATCAAAACAAATCGCGGGAGAAAATCGCCATGTCACCGGCTGAAGCACGTCTCAAGGAAGTCCAATCCAACATGGTTCCCGGTGAGTGGGAGCAGCGCGTCAATCTCGCCGCGGCCTATCGCCTTGTTGCGTATTATGGCTGGGATGATCTGGTGGATACGCACATCTCCGCCCGCGTCCCCGGTCCAGAACATCACTTCCTGATCAATCCCTATGGCCTGATGTTCGACGAGATCACCGCATCGAGCCTGGTGAAGGTCGACCTCGACGGCAACCAGCTCACCCAGAGCGAATACAGCATCAATCCCGCCGGCTTCACCATTCACTCGGCGATCCACGAGGTTCGCGAGGACGCCGGCTGCGTTCTGCACCTTCACACGCCCGACGGCACCGCGGTTGCAAGCTGCATGGAAGGGCTGTTGCCGCTGAACCAGACCGCCCAGCTCGTCACCGGCGACCTCGCCTATCACGACTACGAAGGGATTGCGCTCGACCACGACGAACGCCCGCGCATCCAGAAGGATCTCGGCACCAAGAACCATCTCTTGCTGCGCAATCACGGCACGCTGACAGTCGGACGTTCAGTCGCTTCCGCATTCGAGCGCATGTTTCATCTTGAGCGCGCCTGCACGATGCAGGTCCGCACCCGCATGCTCGGGCCGACCGCCTACCCGGTCGAAAAGCTTGTGATCGAGAAAAACGAAAAGCTGGTCAGCGACCCGGATCGTTCGGAACTGCGCTCAACCAAGCTCGTCTGGCCGCCGCTGCTGCGCAAGCTCGACCGGCTCGATCCAAGCTACAAGACTTGACAGGATCGGCTTCGGATATAGATTCCATCCGTCAGCCTCTACACTGACAGAGACTAAAAACGCCGCCCAATTCCGGGCGGCGTTTTTGCGTTTGGCGGATGCTTCAGCATCGACCGCCTCAGCGCGGGGTGTCGGCAAACGCCGCAAGAATGCGCGCCCACGAGCGGATACCCTTGTGGAAGCTCTTCAGGTCGTACTTCTCGTTCGGCGAGTGGATGTTGTCATCCTCGAGGCCGAACCCGATCAGCACCGTGTCGAGTCCAAGCGTCTTCTTGAAATCCGCAACAATCGGAATCGATGCACCGGACCCGATCAGCAGCGCATCCTTGCCCCATTCGTCGGTCAGCGCATGCTTTGCCGCCGCCAGCGGCTTCATGCCCCAGTCGAGCGCGATTGCCGGCGCGCCGGCGTGATCGATAAACTCAGCCGAGCAGTCCGCAGGCAGACGCGAGGTGACGAAATCCCGGAAGGCTTTGCGGATTTTCTCCGGGTCCTGTCCCTCCACCAGACGGAACGAGACTTTCGCCGATGCGTGCGCGGGGATGACGGTCTTGGAGCCTTCGCCGGTGTAGCCGCCGAAGATGCCGTTGATGTCGCAGGTCGGACGCGACGAAACCTGCTCGATCAGCAACCGGTCCTTCTCACCGGCGGGAACCGACAACCCGATCGGCTTGAGGAATGTTTCCGGCGACAGGTTGAGATTCTTCCACTGCGCGAGAATATCCGCCGGAAGATCTTTCACACCGTCGTAAAAACCCGGAATGGTGATGTGGCCGTTGTCGTCGTGGATGCTGCCGAGAATGCGGGTCAGCACGCGGATCGGATTTTGCGCGCCGCCACCGAAAATACCGGAATGCAGATCGCGGTTTGCCGCCTTGATCTTGACTTCGTCATAGACGAGGCCGCGCAGCGACGTTGTGATCGCCGGCGTGTTCTGGTCCCACATGCCCGTGTCGCAGACCAGCACGAAGTCGGCTGCGAGGTCCTTCTTGTGCCTGTCGAGGAACGGCCCGAAATTCTTCGAGCCGACTTCCTCCTCGCCTTCGATCAGGATCGTCACGTTGAGCGGCAGCGAGCCCGTGACATTCTTCCATGCGCGGCAGGCTTCAACGAAAGTCATCAACTGACCCTTGTCGTCTTCAGCGCCACGCGCGACAATGATCTTCCGGCCATCGGCATGATTGGTGACGATGGGCTCGAACGGCGGCCGGTGCCAAAGATCGAGCGGATCGACAGGCTGCACGTCGTAGTGGCCGTAAAACAGGACATGCGCGCCGCTCTCGCCGTTGCTCTTGCCGACGATCGCCGGATGCCCGGCGGTTGGACGCACGTCGGTCGTAAAACCAATTGAGGCGATGTCCGCTGCGAGATGAGCAGCCGCCTTTTTGCAATCGTCCGCGAATGCGGGATCGGCCGAAATCGACTTTATCCGAAGCAGCGTGAACAGCCGCTCCAGGCTGTTGTCGAAATCCTTGTCGATATGGTCGAGAACGGCTGCGAGTTGCGGTGTGGCTGACATATTCGATTGGTCCTCTCGGTCGGGATGCGCCGGCATCGTCGGCCAACTGGACTTGCCCGACAATTTCTGCTTCACCCTCTATCATCTTTTATCACGCTTCTCGCGGCTTTTGTGCCCTCGAGCATCGATCGCATATGCTTTTCTACGAACCGCTTTTTCTCACAATCTTTCCGGCGCTCTATGCGTTCTATCTGCTTCTGACCGGCGCATCGGCCAAGAAGTGGACGCTGCTGATTGCGAGCACGCTGTTCTACATCTGGGGCGAGCCCGCTTTCGTGCTGGTGCTGTTCCTCTCGACTGCGATCGACTACGCGCTGTCATTTCATCTCGTCGAAGGAAATCCGGCCCGGACGCGAAAGCTGGCATTGGCCGCCGGGATTGTCGCCAATCTGGGCCTGCTCATTTTCTACAAGTATGCGGATTTTCTTGCCGCGAACATCAATCTCATCCTGTCGCCCTTTTCCGCCAGCCGCATTCCGTTGCTGCACATTGCGCTGCCGATCGGCGTGTCGTTCGTCGTGTTCGAGAAGATCACCTATCTCGTGGACACTTACCGCGGCGTCTCGAAACCGGCCGACCGGTTTTCAGACTACTGCCTGTTCGTGCTGTTCTTTCCCAAGCTGCTCGCCGGGCCCATTCTCAAATACCATGAGATGCGCGACGCAATTGCGTATCCCCCGCCTGTCGTCTGGACTGATTTTCAGGAAGGGTTTCTGCGCTTCGCCCGCGGGCTGGGCAGAAAACTGTTCATTGCCGATCCGCTCGGCAGTTTCGCCACGCAGGTTTTTGCCGCAGACCCTTCAACACTGTCTCCAGGCATGGCCTGGCTCGGGCTGGCGTGTTTCACGATCCAGATCTACTTCGATTTCGCGGGCTATTCCGACATGGCGATCGGCCTCGCCCGCATGTTCGGCATTCCGCTCAGGGAAAATTTCAATTCGCCTTACGCCTCCCGCTCGATCACCGAGTTCTGGCAGCGCTGGCACATCTCGCTGACCACGTGGATTCGCGATTACCTCTATATCCCGCTCGGAGGAAATCGGGAGGGTGAAGCCCGCACCTATCTCAATTTGTGGATTTGCTTCCTGCTCTCCGGTCTCTGGCATGGAGCGAGCTGGAACTTCGTGCTGTGGGGTGCATACAACGGATTGTTCCTGACTCTCGACCGGATGTTCCTGCGGAGGCTTCTCGACCGCTGCGGTGCGTTCATAGCAACGGCGGTGACCCTGTTTATTGTCATGATCGGCTGGGCGATCTTTCGTTCTGAATCGCCCACCCATCTTGGGCCTTTCCTCACTGCGTTGTTCGGCTCATCTTCCGCCCACGCCGCGATCTCTGTTCCGGCGGAGGTGCCGTTCACGCTTGCGCTCGGAGTGATCATCTCGCTTTTCCCGGCGACGATGCTGTTCGAGCCGCTCAGAAATGCCTACAAGACGCACAGCTGGCTGCGGCTTGTGACGGCGGTGGCGCTCGTGATGCTGTACGTTTTTGCCATTGCCCGCTCGGTGACGGTGCCGTTCCAGCCATTCATCTATTTCAGGTTCTGATGCCATGAACCGGCTGTCATTCTCACACCCCGTTGTCCGCGCCACATTCAGCATTTTCCTCGTGCTGCTGCCGCTGTTGACCGCATGGAATCTGGCCGTTGCACCAAATCATCCGAAACTTGAAATCAAGATCGGCCCGAAGCTCGCCGGCGTCACACGGCAGTTGCCGCTGAACTGGTCGCTGTCATCCCTGATTGACGGCAGCCTGCAGAAAGCCATCACCGAGCGTGTAACCCAGGCTCTGCCGATCCGTCCGCTGCTGGTGCGCTTCAACAACGAGCTGAAATTCGAACTGTTCGGAGAACTAACATTGCCCGGCGTCGTCCGCGGGGCGCACGGACACCTGATCGAGCAATTCTATCTGGACGACTACTGCAATCGCACCGAAGGCATGGTCGAGACGCGGGCCCGTGCGACTATTCCCAAGCTCAGGGCGGTTCAGGACTATTACCGCTCGCGCGGATCGGTTTTCATTTATCTGATCACACCGTCAAAGGTCGCACACCTGCCGGACTATTTTGTGAATCTCCAGGCATGCCCGAGCACGCCTGCGGCGAGGACCGAGTTCGTTCCGAGGTACGTGAACCTTCTGCGAGAGGCGGGTATCAATGTGGTCGATACCGCAACCATGATCCACTCCTTGAGAGGAAAGTACGAGGTTGAACTGTTCCCGCAGGGGGGAACCCACTGGAACGACATCGGCGGTGCTTTGGCCGCGACGGCCATTGCCGAAGAGATCAACCGGCAAGCCAACCAGACCCTCGCGCCGCCGTTCACTTTTACGTACACCATTTCCGGTGTCACCAGCGGCGTCGATCGCGAACTGGCAGACCTGATCAATGTGTTTTTTCCACCGACAGCCTATCTCACGCCGAAGGTTAAATTTCAGCACTCGGCCTCCTGCCCGGACCATCCGTCAAGCAAGCTCAATGTCGCGGTGGTCGGCAGCAGTTTCACTCACCTGCCAGCGGAAATCCTCGCACGCGACAACTGTTTGTCGGCGCTCAGCACATATTTTTATCTGAACCTCAGCCGGCACGGCGGCCAGCCCTATCGCCGGCTTCAAACCAATCTCGCTGAAAAAGATCTGAACATACATTCCCCAAGTGGCATGCCGTCTGACGTGAGTTTCGCCTGAATCCGACCGCAGGACAATCATTTTCCGTCCCGAGCGGCGTCGTCGGGCGC
>Ga0310345_10000047_pt1 | contig 298369 bp, 271 predicted proteins | sample HC15DNA20500_MG_FD_204667 | JGI IMG/M metagenome (GOLD analysis project Ga0310345, IMG submission 204667) | Marine microbial communities from station ALOHA, North Pacific Subtropical Gyre - HC15-DNA-20-500_MG | ecosystem: Environmental > Aquatic > Marine > Oceanic | place: Pacific Ocean... | reverse complement strand
GCCGACTCCACTCGACGCTGGGCTACGTCAGCCCCATGACGTTCGAGAAAAACTGGTCCGCAGCTCAGCAACACCGGGCTGCCTAATTCCCTCGGTTATGGGATTCGTGGAACAGGGGCAAGGTCAACCCATTACCGGAAATGGTCAGCGAATCAGCCGTCAATCTGCCGACCCACGGTGGCAAATTAAATCGATTTTTTTGCGCCGGATATAGAATAGATTCTATTTTTAGAGTGGGCGCTAGCATTTACAAACATGCTGAACACCACAGCTTAGACTCCAGATCATATATTTATCGATAAAATCTATAAAATATGATCTACCATCCCATCATCATCAGATTAAATAAAAATGGCGCATAACAATGTTTATGGTATATGAGTGCGGTTAGATGAAGATTTCCTGAAAAGAAACGAACGCAGCCGAAGCCTGATCCAGGCGAGCGCCAGCACTCAGCGAAAATTCAGCCAAATGCTGTGTAGATCCGAAGGAAATACTCAGCCGGAGAGCGACCGAGGAACGCTTGTATCTCCATGGGCTCGTACGCCTGTGGAGCCCCCCCCCGAATCGGCGGGCACAGTCCCCACTTACGATAGCGGGTAGGCATACGACTACGTTCTATGACTAGAACGAAGAAAAAAGGGCGGAAGTGCTGACAAGCCCGGAGTGTTTGCGGCGCTGATCACCACCACCCCTCCCCCGCGCCAGAGCGAGCAGCACAAGAAATCAGCGGCTGTGGCAATCGCCGAGAGAGACGCAGCACTCAGTGCCGCTACAGATACTCGTGATCGCCTGGCGACGCTCGCGGGAAATGGCGCGTGCCGCGCAAATCAGTAAACCGAAGAATGGTTCCAGGGTGACGTTCCCTTGACTTGAGCGGCAGTCAGGAAGATTCAGCTCGCTCCTATGCCACTACCCTGCCCTACATTGTCGCGGCCGTTGTAATCCTCGCGCGCTCGGCAACGAAAGTGAATCATCCTGCCCACGTCTTACTCCCCCTCGCAGGACTCGCTCCACTCCGAACTAATCATCACATTGAAACACGCCGGAGATCCTCCCCCCAGGTTTGCGCACCGTTGGACAGTGCCGGGAATCTATTTTTAGAACTCGTTCTATATAAATAGAAAACTTCTTATACCACTATCGTATCAAGTGGTTGTGCGATGTGAGCAGATCTTGATCGGGAGATTATGTTGGCAAAGAACCGATTAGGGACGCGCGGCAGAAATCTGGTTATTCAGTTTCAGCTCAAAAACGTGTCCGAAAGGGACGATCTGGAGTAGAGAACGACCACTTTCCAGGTGGAGATTACCATCAATTAACAAACGAAATTAGATCATGAAAAAGCATCTCATTATTCTTGCAGCATCCATCGCACCGGTCATGGCGTACGCGGCCAGTGGGAATACGATCAACTTTCAAGGGGAAGTTACGGATCAGACCTGCCAGGTCACGATCAACGGTAACGCAGCCAACCCTACGGTTCTGTTGCCAGCCGTCTCATCGACGGTTTTGACTTCTGCGGGCGCGACTGCAGGAACGACGTCTTTCACTGTGGGTGTAAGCGGCTGTGTAGCGCCGACAACCACCACGCAAGCAATCAAGACTGTCTTCGTGGGCAACCAGGTTACGGCAGCCGGGAACCTCGGCAACACCGGCACAGCTACGAATGTCGCTCTGCAATTGCTTGATCCGGCGACGCCGACGGTGCCCTTCAACCTGGGCAATGCTGGTGGCTACGCAGCCAGCGGCCTCACGCTGCCAGTCGGCGCCACGTCGGCATCGCATGATTTCGCTGTTCAGTACATCTCCGAGCCAGGCGGCGCAACTGCCGGTTCGGTGCTGGGTAGCGTCCAGTATGCAGTGAGCTATCTGTAAATACGACTGGAGTTCCCGGGTCTGTCTTCTCGGACAGGCCCAGGAGCCTTCGGGCGGAGAAAACTGAGAGTTGTTGAAATGGCCTCGCGTTACCCCATGCCTGTTCTAGGCGCCGTACTGAGCATCGTGCTCGCGCTACAAGCAGGTTCCGCCATTGGCAGCGTAACCATGACTGGCACCCGCGTGATCTACGACGGACGGTCGCCCGGAGAAAGTCTGCAGTTCACCAATCAAGGAAGCAGCCCCAGCGTGATGCAAGTATGGGTTGACTCTGGAAACGAGCAATCCACTCCAAAGACCGCTGACGCACCTTTTATTGTCACTCCGCCGGTATTCCGTATTGAACCCACTGCAGGCCAGACAATTCGCCTGCTATATGTGGGCAAGGATTTGCCTAAAGACCGCGAATCTGTCTTTTATCTTAACACCCTGGAAATTCCTTCCTTAAATTCTTCGTATGCAAACCAGAATCAAATGCTGGTAATGCTACGCAACAGAATCAAGATACTTTACCGACCGTCTGGTATCGAAGGAAGCCCTCAGAAAGCGATCGAAAAGCTCAGCTTTCAGATAGTTCGGCAAGGTGCCAATGTAAGCATCATTGCAAAGAATGCATCGAGCTACCACATATCGCTCGCGAACGGAAATTTGATTTGCGGTGGAGACGTTGCGACATTCTCCCCTGCCATGATCTCGCCCCAATCCGACATGGAGTGGAGCGTGAAGGGACGCTGTCCTGCGGGCGAATCGCCCATCCATACGAAAGTGCAATATGTCGATGACTACGGCGCAGTTCGTGAATCGGAGCTTCCGGTAACAGTTCAAGGCGCGCACTGAAATGACTAACGGGAGAACCCGTGGCTTTCGTAGTTCCGTGATTTGGAGGCATAACAGAACTGTTCTGCTTTCCGTGATACTGAGTACGCTAGTCATTACCGCATCAACGCTTCAGGCTATGGCGGCTCCAATCAACGTTGACAAGCAGGCGTCTGGCGGCGCTACGCTAGCCTACAGCTTCGACAGCAAACTGCTTCTTGGTTCATCGCTCGGTGTGGCCAACATCGAACGATTCAACAAGGCAAGTGCGGTAGAGCCTGGTATTTATCCGGTCGACATCTACGTCAATGGTGCTTTCGCGGCACGCAAGCCCGTCGATTTCCGAGCCATGGAAGGTGATGTTGTTGGCCCTTGTTTGAACGACGAGTTCCTGACCTCCAGCGGCATACTCCTTGATGAAGGTAGTGCAACTGGCAGCACGTCGACTCGGTCGCTAGCCCCGACGGGGAAGCGGGCCGCGCCCGCTCCGGAAACTCTGGCACCCGTTCCTCACGCCGAGAATTGTGTCCCGCTTGAGCGCCGCGTGCCGGGGGCATCTACTGCGTTTGACCTGTCCCGCTTGCGCCTGGATATCGGCGTCCCCCAAGCACAGATGAAGCAAGTGCCACGCGGTTTCGTCGACTCGGCCAATCTGAATGCCGGGCAGACGATGGGATATGTCAACTACGACACCAACTATTACACCTCGTCAGCCTACGGCGCTCGGTCAAACTCCGCTTACGCAGGCATCAATGCGGGTCTGAACGTTGGACTCTGGCGTCTTCGCCAACAATCGACCTACACGTATACAAGTGGGCTTGGGGAAAGTCGTTCTCATTGGAACAATATCCGCACTTATGCGGAGCGGCCGCTAGTTTCGCTGCGCAGCAATCTCGTCGTTGGGCAGAGCTTCACCGGGGGCAATCTCCTGAGCGCGGTGGGATACACCGGCGTGCACATCGAAAGCGACGACCGCATGTTGTCGGATTCAATGCGAGGGTATGCGCCTGTGGTCAATGGGGTGGCAAATACGAACGCCCGCGTCGTAATCAGCCAGAACGGTCAAACGATCTATCAGACCACGGTGGCACCGGGTCCGTTTTCCATCAAAGATCTCAATCCGACAAGCTACCAAGGGAACCTGACCGTACAGGTTCTTGAAGCCAACGGAGAGGTCACCACGTTCATTGTGCCGTTCTCGGCGGTACCGAACTCGCTTCGCCCAGGCCTGTCGCACTACAGTCTGACGCTTGGCCAGGTACGACAGATAGCCGACTCGAACGCCAAATTTGCCGATGTTACTTATGAACGCGGTTTGACGAATGTACTGACGGCAAACGGCGGTGCGCGAATTTCACCTGACTATCAGTCAGTGCTTGGCGGAGTCGTGTTTGGCACGAAAGTCGGAGCATTCGGTGTGAACACAGCGTGGTCGAGAGCGCAGGAACCGCAGGGCGGTAACGTGAACGGCTGGCGTAGTTCTGTCAACTACAGTCATACGATCCAGCAAACAATGACGACGTTCACGTTGGCAGGCTATCGCTATTCAACAAATGGTTATCGAGATTTTATCGATGCGATCAGCTCTCGTGCAGCTTTGCAGAACGGAGCCAATTGGATCTCCAGCACCTATCGTCAGCGGGACCAATTTACCGTCAATGCCAATCAGAATCTCAACGGACTCGGCTCGTTGTCTTTATCCGCTTCGACCAGTAGCTATTACAGTTCAAGGTCACGGGATACGCAATTCCAGCTCAGCTACAACAACCATTATCGGCGCATCAGCTACAACTTATCGGTAATCCGTCAGCAAACGGGCATGCTCTACGGTGGGAATGCTCCTGGCATGATTGGCGGCGCCCCGCTACCAAGTTCGCCGCCCAGGTTGACCAATGCCGTGATGTTTACGGTTTCCATACCCCTCGATCTGGGAGCTCGCTCCGCTTCAGTATCTGGCAGCGTGGCGCACAGCACGGATCAAGGCGTGTCGTATCAGACATCCGTAAGCGGCGTCGCCGATACGGCACAGACGCTTAGCTATGGATTCTCTGTTGCCGGGCAGACGCAAAACGAATCGCGCAACTTCAGTGGCAACCTGCAGAAGAACCTGTCGGCGGTAACAGTCGGTGCAAACTACTCGCAGGGCAACAACTATTGGCAGGCTGGTGCGAACGCACGCGGCGCTGCGGTTGTGCACGAAGGCGGTGTCACGCTCGGGAGATATCTCAGCGATACCTTCGGACTCATCGAGGCAAAAGGTGCGGAAGGTGCGGCAGTGCGTAATGCTCCAGGGACATTCGTGAACCGGTTCGGCTTCGCAATCGTGCCTTCGCTAACGCCCTATCGCTACAACGATGTGGCGCTCGATTCCAAGGGCATCAATCCAAACGCAGAACTAACTGGTAGCCAGGTCAGGGTCGCGCCATATGCCGGATCTTCTGTCCTGCTCAAGTTCTCGACGCTCACTGGTCATGCGGTGCTGATAACCGCTACGGGTACAGATGGAGAACTATTGCCGTTTGGTGCCACCGTTCTCGACAGTTCTGGCACGACGATTGGCGTCGTTGGCCAAGGCAATCAGGTCTATGCGCGTGTGCCAAACGACCAAGGCACGCTGACCGTCAAATGGGGGGAAGGCAAGGAGGATCTGTGCGTCATCGGCTATGACCTCAAGACAGCGGATGCGAAGGAAGTCATACAGCGTTTTGAGGGGAAATGCCGTTCAGCTCATACGGACAAGACTGCCGCACGAGCTCAAGAGCACATGTCAATGGCAAATACACCTGCCGGAGCCGGCAGAAATTCGGAATAACCACCCATGATCCGCCGCTTGCAGATATTCATTCTTCGTTTAGGGAAAGAGCGTCTCATTCCTTCACTTGCTGCGCTACTCTTTATTGTTGGCATAGCAGGACCGATGTTGGCGTTAGCACAGTCGACATCCAAAGGATGCTGGGCGATCACGACAACGACAACGAGTCCAAACTCCTACCTCTATACCGATCCCGGTACTGTTGCGAGGAATTGGAATGGCGCAGTCGATACGGCAGGGCAAGGCGCGTATCCCATGACCGTCTCGGTCAACATACCCGCTTTGGTACCAGATGGCACGCTGCTCGGAAGCGGCGTTTCGTCAATCAATAACCTCGGGGGAAGTGGCGTGGGAAGCTATAGCCCTGAGCAGGTATTGTTCCGATGTTCTCCGGATGCAGATGGAACCTTGTACGAGTACTATGCGACAAACGGCGATTCCTCTTACGCGGGAGCCACTGACGTAAGTGCACAATCTGGTATCCCGGGAACCTACAGGTCGTACTATACGGGGGTCGTGTCGCGGATAACAAATATTACTACGGGTGATTATCTCAGCCGGGCGTGGAAAGCCCGTCCCCTAACCGGGCTGGACCGTGATAGTCAGGGATGGATTCTCGTCAAAGCAAAGAATTTCAGCCAATACAGGCTGGAGATGTTTCAGTGTACGGTTTGCCAGTCTGGCGCTACGAATGGTACAGGTACCTGGGCGCAACCTCAGCCACAAGGATATGTCGCATTCGTCGGGGGAGCCACTGGGACGGTTATCAAAGGCAACCTTGCTGTAGACGCCGACTCCGCATCCAACTTTTCAGGCTGGCCTAGCACATGGCCAGGCGCAATCAATGCGTACCAGACGGTCATAGTTAGAAGGGCTGCAACCTGCGCGGTAACCAACGCGACGCCTTTAGTACGTTTTCCAATAATATCTGTCCGGGAACTGAATCAGGGAAACACAAGACAACTGCCGGTGACTATACAAATGCAGTGCCAGAGCTCAACACCTTCCGGACTGTCTGCGTTCATAAGTGGAACTGCCGCGAATCAGACCGCTCTTGGTGTACTCGTCCAGCCCGCCAATGCGCAAAGCGCCATCGCAGCAGGCCTGACAACCGCGGGAAGTGGCGTCACTTATCTACTCTCCGATGGCTATGGTATCGATCCGAGCGTTGCGACCGGTGTGGGCGTGACACTGTCCAGGCCAAACGGCACGCCATTGAACTTCCTGACAAATCAGTACGTTACGACAGGAGGTGCGATCGACGGATGGGACCCCGTGCTAAACGACGCAACGGCGAACGGGCCTGCAAGTGGCGGAATGACTTCGTATACACGCGTCTTCAATGCAACCCTCAAAGCGTTCGCACCCGGCGTTACACCGGTGACCGCCGGCCGATTCAATGCGACCGCCCAAGTGGTCGTTCGAGTCCAGTGACTATGTTACGCATATCCAGACTCGACGATTAATAAGTATTCCTATCTTGCAAGGTGTATCAGCAATGTCCCCGATAGGGCGCGAAAAACCGGAGTTCCGCGGAATCCGAATCAATAAAATCTGGAGTGATTGGCGCCTTCTCTCCGGTTTCCGCGCACTTGGACTGGTAATTATCCTCAGCGCGATGCTTATGCAGACATGGAGCCCGCAAGCAGCTGCTGGCGTGACACCGGAAATCTCCCGGGTTGTTTACGCGGCGGATGCTGTTGAACAGTCTCTGCAGGTATTTAATGTCAATGATTATCCGGTTCTTGTTCAGGCCTGGGTCGACGACGGCAGAATAGACGCGCTGCCACAAGAGTCGACCGCACCGATAATCGTAATTCCACCAATATTCCGCCTCGGCCGCGGCGATCAGACAAGTCTCCGACTAATAAACTCCGGTGCCGCGCTTCCGCAAGATCGCGAGTCATTATTCTGGCTCAATATCTATGAGATACCGTCGACGCCCAATAGCGTTATTGCGGAGCGCCAGCTGGTGACTGTAACGATGCGGACGCAGATCAAAGTTTTCGTTCGACCTCGCAAACTTCCTTTTCCATCAGACGAACTCCCGAAGCGCCTCGCGTTTTCCTTGACAAAAATGCCTGATGAGTTCCTTTTGGAGATCAGAAATCCCACGCCATACTATGCAACCATCTCGGCGCTTAAAGTCGATACTGGATCTGCCTCACAAGTGGCACCCGTGGAAATGATCGCGCCTTTCTCCAATACCATCGTCCATCTCAGCCCGCAAAAAGACAGCGTCAGCAATGACGCAAGGATCCACTTCTCGCTAGTCAATGATGATGGGAATTCAGTTGGCGGGGAGCGTACAGTTCATATTGGGAATTAAAGCGTTGATTTTTGCCTTCCATGCGGCTTCACGCCCCTACGTTAAATCATGTATTGACAGGCGGACCCAGCAAGGCAAGGGCAGCAGACGCACCTCTGGAATCCATGAGACTGTTCGAGATCGGCATGCAAAGCCCGGGGCGGGGCCGCAGACAGTACAAGTAGTACGGCAAGGCCCCGCAACGACTCCAGAATCTTTTTGAAACGGCTTCCAAGCGCGACACCTCGTACAACGGCCCGAACTACCACTATCGCCACGCGATGTGCGAGTTGATTGTTCGATGCTGAGCGTTGCCCTCGGACACGACAGGATCGAGACGCTGCCTTCTGACGCAACTAGGCTCGTGCGGCGGCCAGTCGCTTCCTGACGCTGTCAAGCAGACATTCTGCTGGCGTCGAAAGCCGCGCATTCCAGCGTGTAATGAGTGAGATGGGGTGTTCGACTCCCTCGCAGGGCAATGCCTTCGCTACCAGGCCCAGTTCCGATACGAACTCCCGAACGTAGCCGGGCAACACCGTAACCCCGAGCCGCGCCTTCGCAAAGCTGATGGCCGACAGAACCGTCCCGACCTCGACGGATGTCGAGTACGTCAGGTGTCTCGACGCAAAAACGCGATCGATGGTCCGCCGTGTGCTGAACGTTGAATGCAAGGAGATCTGCGGATAGTCCGCAAGCAACTCCCAGCTAACCTTGCGCTTGCGTGCCAGTTCGTGGTCGCCGGCACAGATCACGAACATGGATTCGTTGTACAGGTGCTCGATCGAGAGCTTGGGATGGGCTTCTTCCATCGAAACCAGTCCGAAGTCGGCCTTTCCATTGACCACGTACTCGATCGTCTCGTCCGTCGACAACTCATGCATGCCGATCCGGATCGCCGGATGGGCTTCGTGGAACGCCGAAACCGCCCCACGCAACAATCCCACGCACATCATTGGCGACGATGCGACGCTGACTTCGCCAGCTTCCAGGTTCAGCAGGCTCTGCATACTGCGCTCGGCGGCATCCATGGTCCCGAGCACTTCACATACATGGCCATACAGCTGGTGCGCCAACTGGGTTGGTGTCACCTTGCGCGTCGACCGTTCGAAGAGCCGCTGCCCGACCTTGGCCTCCATCTCCTGGCACACCTTGCTCACCGCCGACTGCGTCATGTGAATGGCCTGGGAAGCTCCGCTGAAACTGCGGAGTTCGTACACGACGCGGAATACTCGGAACTCCCTGAGTGTGAAGTTCATGGCGCTGGCAATTGGACGGAGCGCTCGATGGTACATGACCGCTCGCCGCGCCCGTCAGCTTTTCTTCTTGCGCTCAAGAAACCGCGCCATGTACGCATCCGGTTCTGACCCAGCGTAGACGTCGCCAAACACGGCAATGCTGTGCTTCAGCCCCCGCTCGATCGCAGGATCTTCCCACGCGCGCAGCAGCAACTTCTGCGCGCGCACAGCTTCCGGCCCGCACTCCAGTATTTCGGATACCGTATGCGCAACTGCGGCATCCAGCGCGTCGTTGGCAACGACCTCGTGAACAAATCCCCAGGCGTGGGCGCGCGCAGCATTGATCGAGGACCCGGTCAGCAACATCCAGCGCGTGTTCCCCTCACCGATCAGGCGAGAAAGGATGTTTGCATGAATGACCGACGGGATGCCGATCCTGACTTCCGGCATGGCGAAATTGGCATGCTCGTCAGCGATGCGGATATCGCAAGCGGCGGCAAACTCCATGCCGCCCCCCATGCACCAGCCCGACAAACGGGCGATCGTCGGCACCGGGAAATCGCGGACTGCCTCGCACAGATCGTGCAACCGCGTGATGAACGCCACCGCCGTCTCCGGCTGGAGCCTGGCCAGCTCCTTGATGTTCGCGCCACCAACAAATGCCTTCTCCCCCGTCCCGCGCAACACCAGTACCCGGACGTCAGGGCGACGAGCTAGCCGACGCAGCGTTTGCGTGAATTCGACGATCGTGTCCGAGTCCAGAATATTCAGACTGGTGCCATTGGCGATGCGCAGCGTCGCCACGCCCTGCTCCGATACATCGAGCGCCAGATGTTTGATCTCTTCCGTGTTCACCATTTTCACCGTTTCCTGATTCATTCTTCCAGTTCCCCTGCCTGCTGACCAAGCTTCGGCGCCGGCGTTGCAAGATCATTTTGCGCGGCTGGCGAGCGAAAGCGTGCAACGATACGCCGCTGACCACCATCGCCGAAGTCGCGCTGATCAAAGAAGCCAACCGAGCGAAGCTGCGCATCTTCCAGCAGGTCTTCCACGCGATTGACACGCGCGCACGGAATATCCGCGGCTTCCAGCAGCGCCACCCACGCGTCGGTGGTGCGCGTCAGCATGACCTGCGCGAGGTGGCCATAGATGACGTCGTAGTTCTCGGCCCGCGCGGGCGCAGTTTGAAACCGGCTGTCGCGCTCGAACGTCGCGAGATCATCAATCGCCTCGAAGAACGACTTCCAGTGCTTGTCGTTGTAGACAACCGCTGCGATGTAGCCATCGCGCGTTCGATATGGCTTCCTGTGCGGTGTCAGCAGGCGGCTGTATCCCATTGCGCCAGTCGAAGGTTCGAACGACGCTCCGCCGAGGTGATCCGCAAGAACGAACGCCGCCATCGTCTCGAACATCGATACGCGAACCGTATCACCGCGCCCCGTGCTCTTGCGCGCGAACAGTGCCGCAATGGTGGCGTGCGCGGCCGTCAGGCCGGTCACCCTGTCTGCAATCAGCGTCGGCACATACTGAGGCGCGCCGCCCGTCTGGCGTGCAAACAATTCGGCCAGCCCCGTCTGCGCCTGAATGACGTCGTCATACGCCGCACGTCCGTGCAGCGGCCCACCCTCTGCATACCCGGTCAGTTCAACATAGATGATCGACGGATTCAGGCCGCGCACGGCCGCTTCATCGAGCCCCAACCTGCGCATGGCTTGCGGCCGCACGTTGTGCACCAGCACGTCAAAGCCCGGTAGCATCTCTCTGAGCGTTCGGACATCATCCTCTCGCTTGAGATCCAGGACGACCGACGATTTTCCCTGGTTCGCATGAAGGAACATGCTTCCCATGCCAGGCGCACGCTTGTTGCCGGCATGGCGCATCACGTCACCATCAGGCGGCTCGATCTTCACGACCGTCGCCCCATAGTCGGCCAGAATCTGCGTGCAGACGGGACCCATGATGACCGACGTCAGATCCAGCACACGGACGCCCGCAAGCGGCCCCGTCGTATCCGGTGCGCGATGCGTCATTGCTGCTCCACACCCGCCTTGGTGGCCCTGGACGTCCAGATGCCACGCTGAGCGACAGTGAATGCCGCGAAGTCACGCGTGCTGGCCGGCGCCGCAACCATGCCGAGCTTCGCAAGCTTCTCCACGACGGGGGGACGTGCCACGGCATCGTTCACGGCCTTGTTCCATTTCTCCACGACGGCCGCCGGCGTGCCAGCCGGCGCGGCCAGCCCCACCCATACGACCAGGTCGAAGTTCTTGTATCCAGCCTCCACCATCGTCGGCACGTTGGGAAGCTCGGGCAAACGCCTGGGACTCGTGATGGCCAGGCCATCGAGCTTGCCACCGTGAAGGAAACTCATGACGACCGATGTATCCGCCACCATGTAGTCGATCTGCCCACCGAGCAGATCGGTCACCGCAGGAGGCTGACTTTTGTAGGGAATGGCGTCGGATGACACGTTCGCCATCTGCGAGAACGTGGCGGCCGCGATCTGCGCCGAGCCGCTGCCGTAGCCATAACGCAGATGGTTCTTCTGCGCGTACAGGGCCATGTCCTTTGCCGTCTTGTATGGCGCATCCGGACGCGTGACCAGCACCATGGGGATCGTAGCGATGCGGGAGATATGAACAAAGTCCTTGATCGGGTCGTAGCCGGGACGTTTGAACAACGCTTCGATGCCGGAATGCGTGGAACTGCTTGTCAACAACAGCGTGTAGCCATCCGCCGGCGACTTCGCCACATAGTTCGAGCCGATGATGCCGTTGGCGCCCGGCCGATTGTCCACGATGATCGTGCCAATCGACGAACGCACCTCCTCGGCAACAATGCGCGCCGCCGTGTCGGAAGCACTGCCGGCCGTGAAAGGAACGACCAGCTTGATCGGCTTGTTCGGATAGCCGTCGCCTTGGGCAAAAGCGTGTGGCGCAACGATGACGGCGGCCAACAAGACGGCAATACGTGTCTTCATGAGATGTCTCCTCTGTCTGATGACCACCATGTTGTTCCGATCCATTCATGCAAACAAGCGAATTGTCTTCATAGATTTATCATCGAATGGAATATGTTGGCAGCAGATCCAGCAGGGCCGCCAGAATCCGGGTTCGCGTGCCCATGTGGTAGACGCGCTTGAGAAACAGATGCGCGTCATGCTCCCAGGCAAACCCCATGCCGCCATGGACCTGCACCGACAGCTTGGTGGCCTGCGCGGCCGCTGCCGCCACCAGCCGATTCGCCGTGCCCGCGAGACTCGGCCCCTTCTCAGATTCACTCAATAGCGCGCGAACGGCATAGCGACCGTTATCAAGCGCAACCCACGCATTTGCCAGCGGATGCTTGATCGCCTGATACTGGCCAATCAGCCTGCCAAACTGGCGCCGCTCCTTGGCATATCCAATCGCCATATCCAACGAGGCGGCGGCTGCACCGATCATCTGAGCCAGTTCTACCGCCAGATACCGTCGGAGAATCGTCGCCATGTCCGCCTCGGCAAGCGTCAGCGTCGTCTCGGCAAGCGCACCGCGCTCAGGTAACACTCCCAGTCGCCCACATGCATCCATGCCTTCCATCTCCTGCACGTCGCATCCTGCGTACCGCCGGATCCCCCACGTCCTCCGGTCTGCCCCCAGATAGAGCTGGTAGTAGCAGGCGTCCTGGCCGTGATAGTCGACGAATCGCCCGGCGCCGGCCCCTTCATCCACACGACCGACGCCGGGATGGGTTTCGGGCGGAAGGATCACACCAGCATCGACAAGCGCGGGCATGTCATCGCAGAGTGGCTTCAGCACGTAGGCGGAAAATGCGAGCGGCTGCGTCAGAAGCGCACGGCCCATCAACTCACCGATTGCGAGGACCTGCGATTCCGCCTGCGACTCGAATTGGCACAGATCCAGCCACCCACCTTCATCCAGCAGCGACCAGAGCAGATAGCGCCTGGCGGCGTCGTGCGTACAGGCAGTTCTCGCATAGGCGATCGGATGTTGCTCGCGGATCAGTCGATCAAACGATGCCACCAGCATTTCGTCGGCTTCAGTCTGCATTGGCAATTTTGTCCTTTGGTAGGCCCAAGACTCGTTCTGCGATGATGTTCCGCTGGATCTCGGATGTACCAGCAACGATCGTCTCCGCTCTCGACCACAGGAACTCGCGAACGATCGAAGCATCCTCGGCATAGTCGCCATCCGCCCCGGGGCCGATCGCCGCACGTTCTCCCAACAGGTCAAGTTGAAGCTCGATGACCATCTGCCGTGTTTCACTCCAGAGCAGCTTCAGGATCGCCCCATCAATCCCGGGGGTGTTGCCTGCTGCGACCCGGCTTACCACCCTCTCCACACGCCAGCGAATCACCTGACAGCGATCCCGTGCATCCAGCAAACGGGAGCCGTAGGTCGCTGCGTCGCTGCCTTCCGCCGACACGCGCGCCAGCAGTGATTCAGCCCGGCCAAGCTCATGCTCCAGTTGCACGACGCGGGGAAGGAAATAGATGCCGCGCTCGAACTCCGCAGCGGCCATGGCAACTCGCCACCCATCTCCAACCTGCCCGACGATGTTCTCGTCGGGTACCGTCACATTCTCGAAGAAAACCTCGTTGTAGTCGGCCTCGCCCGTTAGCTGGCGGATTGGACAAACACGAACGCCTGGCGACTGCATATCGACGAGCATGAAGCTGAGCCCTCGATGTCCCTGGCTTTCCGGGTCCGTGCGAACCAGCGCAAAGCACCATCGCGCAAGATGCGCCTGGGTGGTCCAGATCTTGTGCCCGTTCAGGGTCCACCCGGCCTCGCCCTTGACAGCCCGCGACTTCACCGATGCGAGATCGGACCCCGATCCCGGCTCGGAGTAACCCTGACACCAGATTTCCGTGCCAAGACGAATGCCAGGGAGAAAACGTGCCTTCTGCGCCGCTGTGCCGAACTGAAGCAGGGTCGGCGCCAGAATCGAGTGCGCGATGCTGTTGATCGGCTGAGGAGCCCCCTTGGTAGCGCAAAGCTCGTGGAAAGCGATCAGGTCGGCTATGGGCAATGCGCGCCCGCCGTACTCCTCAGGCCAGGTCAAGGCAATCAGATTGGCGTCACAGAGGAGCGCGTTCCAGCGCAACCGGCACGCCTGGCTCGGATTCATGTGCGATGGGAACTCCTCGCGCAAGGCTGCCAGGCCCCCCTCCAGCCAGGCCCTGGCCTCCACAACGATCTCCGGCGCTTCGCTGGTGTCCGACACGGTGTTCATCTCGATGTTCGGCATGGGTCAACGAGTGGGATGGTCAGAGGTGCCGCTGGACAGCACGACAAACGGTTCGTCACGCCACCGTAGCGGGCCTGCGACCCATTGGCCGATGGTCTCCGGAGAGACACCTTCCACCAGCGCCCGCGGGACAAAGCTCCCGTCCGCTACGTCGAAGACACCAATCTCCGTGTAAACGCGATTCACGACGCCCTGCGCCGTCAGCGGCAATTCGCAGCGAGCGACCAGACGGGAAGCATTCGAACGGGTGAGCGTTTCCATCATGACCCAGACTGTCGGCGTTCCAACCGCAAGATCCATGGCCCCACCAACGGACGGCAGCGGGTCGCCTTCACCGAGGGCCCAGTTGGCAATGTCGCCGTTCGCAGCCACTTCGAATGCCCCAAGCACCGTGATATCGAGATGTCCCCCACGCATCATCGTGAAGGACAGTGCGTGGTCGCAGATCGATGCACCGGGCTGGAGCGCCACATTTTCCTTGCTGGCGTTGATGAGATCCGGGTCAGGTGGCACCGATGGGTTTCGCTGCGCCATGCCCAGGATGCCGTTCTCGCTATGGAGATGAATGCCAAGACGCGGTGAGATGTGCTCAGTCACCATTGTCGGCATCCCGATACCCAGGTTGACCACTGCGTACCTGGGAAAGTCTTCCGCAACAAGGCGGGCGATATCGTTTCGCGTCAGGCAGCGCATGTATCTCTCCGGACTACGCGGTTGACAAAGATGCTCGGCGTCACGATGTGGCAGGGGTCAAGCATCCCCGTATCGACCACCTCATCCGCTTCAACGATCGTGGTGCCGGCGGCCGTGCACATCACCGGCCCGAAGTTTCGCTGTGCATAGCGGTATTCAAGATTGCCGAGCATGTCCGCGCGAGACGCGTTGACGAAGGCATAGTCCGCAGGCAGCGGCTGCTCCAGTACGTATCCGCGTCCGTTCATCACCCTTGTCTCCTTGCCTTCGGCGAACGGCGTCCCGTATCCCGTGGGCGTGAAGAACGCCCCGAGCCCCGCCCCCGCGGCACGAATACGCTCGACAAGCGTTCCCTGTGGCATGACTTCCACCACCAGGCTGCCGGCAATCACCCGGTCCCTGAGAAATTCCGATCCCGGCATCCGCGGGTAGGAACAGACAATGCGCCGCACCCTGCCAACCCGCACCAGCTCCAGGAAGCTTGGATCACCACTGCCTGCGTTGTTGTTGATCAGCGTGAGGTCCCCGACGTCAGTGCTGTTCAACAGCGCGGCGAGTAGTTGCCTCGGGATCCCCGCGCCGCCGAATCCACCTACAAAGATGGATGCGCCGGATTCAATGTCGGCAACCGCTGTCTCAGCGGCGTCAATCAGCTTGCTCTGCATATTCCGTTTCCAATCCTGTTCCCGTTGCGCTCTCCAACTCCCAGACCACATGCCCAAAGGCCAGCTCCCGGTGGGTGTCCGCCTCCAGACACCGGAAAGCCGTCCGATCGGCGCCGAGCCAGCACTCGACATCAACGCTCCGTCCCGGGTACGCCATGCCGGTGAACCGGATATCAATCTGGGAAACAAAGCACTCGCCACCGAGCGGCGGCCGCCTCAAGACTGCCCGAGTGGCAATGCCTGCCATTGAAGCACCATGCAGGATCGGCGCGTCCAGGCCCGCCTTCCTTGCGCTTTCGGGGTCGATATGCAGTGGATTGCGGTCACCGGTCAGTCGATAGATCGCCGCCTGGTTCCTGGCAGTGGGCATCCGCAGCGTCTCATCCGGCCGCCGTTCCGGTGGGCTCGGTATAGGCGGCAGCGGTGTGTCCGAAAGCAGACTGTCACCCACGGAGTAGCCGCCATCGCCCCGGCAGACGTTGACCTGCTCGATCCGCGCCAAGCACCTCTCCGACGCTTCGTCGAAAATGCAACGCTCCACTGCAACCACAGCGCCACCACGCTCCCCCTTGTCTGTCACGCGTGTCACGCAACTGCGGCTGACGACGCTGCCCGATGCGGGAAGCGGACCGAACAACGTCATGCGCTGTTCGCCGTGCACGACCTTTCTCCAGTCAATGCCATGTGCCGGATCTCGCATCCAGAACCCCTGATAGGCAATGACCGACACCATGGATGGCAATGCACGAATCCCATCTTCGTAGAGGTACTCGATCTCGTCACCGAAGGCATCGGGATCACCCAGGCCGGCGCCAACCCCAAGGGCGTACAGGATGCAGTCGTCCGCGCCATAACGATGGTGCAGGGCATCGAAACGGGTCGATTTCAGTTGGTGATAGTCCAAAGGCATCGTGACCCTCAAACTGGATCCCAGGCAAACACTTCCGCCGAAGTGTCCAGCGGCATGAAGGATTGGCGAAGTGCCGGCATTCCGTGTGTGGCGATGGTGTCCGAGGTCCAGCCTTCGGAACGATGCACGGACTTCGCAGGTCGCGACTGGCTCATCAGGAATATTTCGTTGAGCCGGATGGCGAATACCTGGCCCGAGACGTTCGCCGATGCATCCGAAGCCAGGTACGCAATCAACGGCGCGATCGTTTCGGGTCCCATGCGACGAATCTTCTCGATATGCGCTGCCTGTTCGGGCGTCTTTGCCGGAATGGTCTCGGTCATCCGGCTCCAGGCGAGCGGCGCAATGCAGTTGGATCGAACGTTGAAGCGCTGCATGTCCAGGGCGATCGCCTTGGACATGCCGACAATGCCAAGCTTGGCCGCGCAATAGTTGGCTTGCCCCCGATTGCCGATGACCGCAGAGTTCGACGTCATGTTGATCAGGCTGCCACCACCCTGCTTCTGAAAGTGATCGGCGGCTGCATGGCTGACGTTGAACGTGCCGTAAAGATGCACCTTGACGACCGCGTCGAAGTCCTCGGGAGTCAGCTTGTAGAACATCTTGTCCCGCACGATGCCGGCGTTGTTCACTACCGCATCGATTCTGCCGAATCGCTCGATGGCGGTAGCGACAATGCTCCTGGCGCCCGCATACTCCGCAACGGAATCGCAATTCGCCACAGCGGCTCCGCCGGCACGCCGAATCTCCTCGGCCACCCGCTCCGCGGCGTTGTCGCCTGCCGCGCGACCATCAAGAGAGACGCTGAGATCATTGACCACGACGCCGGCGCCCTGACGCGCCAGTTCAATCGCGGCCGCCCGCCCGATGCCATTGCCGGCCCCCGTTACTACCACTACTTTTCCATTCAACATGTACCTATTTCTCCAATGAAAGGATCGTCGTCGCCTGAGCGCTCAACGTGCCGCCATTTCCATGGACGAGCGCCGTGCGTGCGTTCGCTACCTGACGGTCGCCGCATATGCCCTGCAGTTGCCGCACGGCCTCGACCAGGCCGAACATGCTGTACATCCCTGGGTGCACGCACGAAAGGCCACCCCCATTGGTATTCACGGGCAGCGCGCCACCTGGCGCGATGCGCCCGCCCTGGATGAAGCGCCCCCCCTCTCCCTTGGGGCAGAACCCGAGATCCTCTAGAAACAGGATCGGGTTGATGGTGAACGCGTCGTAGAGCTGAACGACATCGACCTCGTCGAGATGCATCCCGGCTCGCTGCAGCGCAGACGCACCCGAAATCCGTGCATCCGTCGTCGTCAGGTCGTCCATGCATGAGATTTGCCGATGGTGATGCGACATCGCCGTCCCAAGGACATGGACGGGCACCGACGCCAGGTCCTTCGCCCGTTCCGCCGCAGTCACCACAATTGCCCCCGCGCCATCCGTCACCAGGCAACAATCGCGCGCAGTGAACGGCGATGACACGACCTTTGCACCCAACACGTCATCGATCGTCAGAGGCTCTCGCCTGAACGCCTCGGGGTTCAGTTGCGCCCACTTCCGTGCCGAAACCGCAACCTCCGCAAGTTGCTCGCGCGTGGTGCCGTACTCGTGCATATGGCGCATGGCCGCAAACGCATAGCTGGTGGGCGGATTGAACGGCTGGAATGGGTCCTCAAACGGAAACGGGTCGAGCTTCGCGCGTGCCGGAGACGTGGCCGAGACGCTGTTGCCGCCACGTGGCGTCGCGCCGTAGGCAATCACGATGTTCCTGCAGAGACCAGCCCGAATCGCGGCGGCAGCCGTGAGCAGATGGCCAACGAACGACGCGCCCCCAATCTGCGTACTGTCGGAGAAGCGTGGGCGGACACCGAGGTACTCCGCCAGCTTCACCACCCACATCGAAGATGAGAGACTGGCCGTCATCAGACCGTCGATATCGGACATTCTGAATCCGGCTTGCGCGATCGCCGCGTGCACAGCTCTCGATGTGATCTCCAGATCGGTCTGCCCGCCGGCATCGCCAATGCCCGCCGTTGCGCTCCCGACAATCGCGATACTTCCGCGCAGCGATGGATCCCAGTCAATCATTCGCTCGTCTCCTCAAGAACAAGGCGTGGAGGCTCCGTGCTCGGATCCACGATGGCACGCAGACGCATGCCGATGGCCAGCGCGCCGGGAGCAGCCCCGGGAACCGTTGACATCATGCGAAACCCATCATCCATGTCGATCAGCACCACATTTCGTCCTGCGGACTCTCCGTAACCGGGAATCTCCGAGAAGGAGTACAGCGTGCCCGTACGCGTCATCGGCACCCATGCGTAGTGCTCCGCGTCGCATGTGGGGCAATGCGTGCGTGGGAAGAAGAAGCGCTTGCGACACGTCTCGCAACACTGGATCATTGGTGTCCCCTGCCGCAGGGCCGCGAAGAACACCTGCTCCGGCGATGCCGGATTTACCGCTCGCTTAGCTGCCTCACTATTCATCCTTGACTCCCGCTTGCTGAATCACGCCCTTCCACTTCTCCATTTCCGACAAGACAAAAGCCCTGTAGGTGGGCAGGTCCATATCGCCCGGCTCTGACCCTGTCGAACGGATGTACTCCGACGTCGCCGGCATGGCGATGGCCTTTCGGAAGCCCTTGTTGAGCATGTCCAGGACCTGCGGCGGTGTTCCGGCGGGCACATAGGCACCGACCCAGGTGGTCAGTTCGAAGCCCTTGTAGCCGAGTTCATTGAGCGTCGGCACCGTTGGAAACTGATCGCTCCGCCGCGCCGAGGCGATCGCCAGCGGAACGATCTTTCCGGACTTGAGATACGCATTCGCGGTCACGGATTCGGCCACGCCAAACGGAACCTGACCGGAAACAAGATCCGCCATCGCCGGTCCCGCGCCCTTGTAAGCAACGTGAACGAGCGGAAGTCCACTCTGTGCCCGCAGGAGTTCGCCGATAATGTGCGGAGCTCCGCCGATACCGGCGGTACCGTAGGGAATGCTTGGGTGGCTCTTTCCATAGGCTTTCAGATCGGCGAACGTCCTGATGTTGAGCCCTGCATTGACGAGCACGAAGTTCGGACTAATCGCCAGCAATGCAACCGGATCGAAGGCTTTCCTGGCGTCATAGGGCAGCGTCTTCTTCAGCGCGGGATTGATGACGTGGCTGGTCGCGCCCACCAGGATGGTGTAGCCGTCCGCCGGCCGCCGCCCGACGTACTCCGTGGCGATCTGCCCCGTGGCGCCCGGTTTGTTGTCGACGACGAACGTCTGACCGGTTTGCGCCTGAAGGTCGGCGGCAACCTTGCGGGTCAGGATGTCGGTCATGCCACCGGCGGCATATGCAACAACCAGCGTGACCGGCTTCGATGGGTAAGCATCCGCCGCATGGGCGGCCGAGATAAACAATGCTGCGAGCGAGATTGAAAAAACGAACTTCACTAGCGGTCTCCTATGCCCAAGGTTTCTGAATGGAATTGGTGCGCAGCCCCCTACTGGGGCTCGATGCCGGAACGTTTCACGATGTCGCCCCACTTGCCGATCTCCTTTTGAACAAAGCGCTGAAAATCCGGCACTGACATCTGGCCCGGCAGCGTTCCCTGTTGCTGGAGCATTTCCTTGAAGCGAGTCTCGTTCATGGCGCTCTTCGCCATCGCGTTGAGTTGACTAACGATTTCGGGCGGAGTGTTGGCCGGTGCGTAGAAGCCGATCCAGATCTCGGTCTCGTAGCCCGGAACGCCCTGTTCTGCGATGGTTGGAACATCGGGCAAAACCGCCGCACGGCGGCTGGTGGTCACCCCCACGGCGTTCAGCTTGCCTGCCTGGATGTACTTGATGGCGGTCAGCGCATCCACGAACGACGCCTGAATCTGCCCACCAAGCAGATCGTTGACCGCGGCTGCGGTTCCCTTGTAGGGCACATGCAGGAGCGGCGCGCCGGTGCGGCTCGCAAGCAATGCACCGGAAAGATGCGTAATACCGCCAGTACCCGATGAACCGTAGCTGAGACTCCCGGCGCTCCGCGCATACGCCAACAGCTCCGGCAGTTTCCTAGCGGGAATCGAGGGATTGACGACGAGCACCGCAGGCGTGCTCGCCAGAAGTGCCACCGGAGCGAAATCGTGGGCCGTGTCATAAGGCAACTGCTTCGTGATGGACGGATTGACGACGTGCGCCGTGGTCGTTACGAGCAGCGTGTAGCCATCCGGCTTCGCCTTCGCCACCTTCTCCGTACCAATGATCCCGCCGGCACCTGGCCGGTTATCAACCAGCACGGTCTGCCCGGTAGCATTCTGCATACTGGTGGCCAGTTGCCTAGCCAGCACGTCGGTCATGCCGCCGGCTACGAACGGCACGATCAGAGTCACCGGCTTCTGCGGATAGGCAACCGCCTGGGCAACGGCGGAAGCGAGCAGCATGCAGCCGCCCAACAGGCAACGTCCAAGCCTTGCACTTCGATTCATCTTGTCTCCTCCTTTATTGCGCGTGGTGTATCCCACGTCGTGTCACTGGAGGATTCGGATGGTAGCGACTGACCTATTCATGACACAATCGACTTCTTCTCATGAATCCAGTCGGTGTTGGAATGAATATCACCTTTCGGCAACTGCGCCTCTTCCTGGAGGTCTTCGAGACTCACAGCATCACCGCGGCAGCGGTTCGTCAGAACCTCACCCAGTCCGCCGCCAGCAAAGTCATTGCCGAACTCGAGTCTCAATTGGGCTTTGCCCTATTCGATCGCACGACGCGCCGGGTCGAGCCCACGGCTGCGGCCATCGAATTCCATGCCTTTGCAGTCGACGTGATCGCCACCATGCACGCCGCCACCCGCAGCGTCGAGGAATTGATTGAACTGAAACGCGGCAAGGTAAGTGTGGCGGCGTCGCCGCTGATGATCTACGGGCTGCTTGCCGGCCCGATCACCGAGTATAGGAAGCGATTTCCTGGCGTCAGCTTCGAGCTCCACGAATTGTCGACGGACGAAACCGTCGAGAGCGTGCGTGCGGGAACTGTAGATTTCGGGCTCGGTGCCGTCGAAACGGACCTGCCAGGTGTTGCGACCGAACTCGTGTATCAGGGGCGTATGCGCCTGGTGGTCAGCGACGACTGCCCCCTCGCAGCCCGCAAGCGCATCTCTCTGGCGGACCTATCCCACTGCAACCACATTAGCTTGCGGCGCTTCTTCAGCGTGAGACGCACGCTGGATCAGCTTGTCCTGGACAAGGGTGTCACGCTGCCAAGCGCTCTGGAAGTCGGCACGCTGACTTCCGCGCTTGGCTTGATCAAGCGAGGGGCGGGTGTGTTGATCGCGCCGGCCTATGCGGCGGACATCGCTGAGGAATGGGGAATGCGAACGATCCCCATCGCCGATATTCCGCACGACGCGCATCGCATCTCGCTGATCCGGCGTCGGCTGGGACGCCCCACGCTCGCGACACGCCAGTTTCTTCGAGAACTCATTCCACAACTGAAGCAGATGAGCTCCTGAACCCACGAACCGCCCGCCTACACGCCGCCAAACTCGGACCACGCAATCTCGATGGCGTCACGCAGTGAGAGCAGCACAGGCGCATATCGCGCCTCCAGCGGACCATCGTCATCGTCCCCTACCGCGTACGAGACACTCAGGGTATAGAGCACACCATCCGGGCCCATCACTGCCGTCGCGATGCCCTCCATGCCGAGCACGACGCGCGAGCGGCAATAGCCGTCCTTCGCGTACTTCGCCCTCGACGTGTCGATGCGCTCCTTGTACTTCGGCCACTTCTCGCCGTAGTGGCTCGCCAGCCTGCCCATCAGCAGTTGCCGCCGCGATTCCGGCAGGCCGGCAAGATAAGCGTGCCCGGTCGAGCTTCTTACCATCCCGAATCGCGTTCCGGTCATTGCGGCACGACTCATCAGCCCACGGCCTTTGCGAATCGTGTGGAGATAGACCATCCAGAATCCATCGGCGGCGGATAGCGTGACGTTGATCTGCTCCGCCGTCGCCACCTGGCCCATCAGCGGCAACACGGCATCCAGCTCCGAGCGCCCGATATGGAACGAGCGCGCCAGGCTCAGGCATACCGGCGCGAGGCGATAGCCCTTCGACACACCGTCGTATTCGAGATAACCGCCTTCCACCAGCGAATGGGTAAGGCGACTGACCGTGGGCCTCGGCAGGCCACTGCGTTCGGCGAGCTGAGCGTTGCTCAGCACGGGCGCGCCGCTGACGAATGCCCGCAGCAAGTTCAGTCCGCGCAGCAACGTCTGGCTGCCCGGTGTGGTGCGCGAGAAAGGCTCGCTCTCGTGCGTCGGTTCAAGCATGGCTTCCTGCCGGCTTCGGTCGCTCCGGTCGTTTCAACTGTCGAAACGACCATACTGCGGCCCCCTCTCTACGCGGTCAATGCTCGATATCCCGCGACCATCCCATTGAATCCCAATCAGAAGGAAACGTCGTGCCGCACTCACGGTGCCTTGATTCCTGTCCGGTTCCAGACTGCGATACGCGGCCCGCCCGATGATGTGCGCGTGGACAAGGACACCCCATTTAGCAATGGTGGCGGGGCACTAAGTCCATTTCATTGAAGGCCCCGTCCACACAATGATCTATGTCAGAAAATGTGCTTGATCCCGAGGGTCGTGCCGAACTGATTGCTGCCCGGCGGCGTATGGCCGAAGCCGGCTGCGCCATTGCCAAGACCCATGTTCGAGTTTTCCTGATTCAGTGCGTAGCCCAGCGTCAGGTAGGCCTCGGTACGCTTCGAGAATGCGTACCGGCCTGTGGCGACGAACAGCCACGGATCACCACCGGTGTTGCGGAAATCCTGGTAATAAGCGGCCGCGCTAAGCGTCACCGCCGGCCCCGCCTGCCACATCACGCCCGTCCACCACAGGTTCGACGCCTGATTCGACACACCTGGCAGCGCGCCCACGAGAATCGCTCCATCGTAGGCCTTTGCCCATCGGTAGCCGGCGAACACCTTGAGGGTGGAGAGCGCATAGGTACCGGCCAGCGTGGCCCGACGCGACGTGGCGTCGCGGTTCGTGGTCAATGTGCCGGTGTTGACCTCGTCATAGGCCGTGCCAATGCTGAACGGGCCATTGTTGTAGCTCAGGCGAAAGCCGAACTCCCGACCTAGTTTGGCATTCCCAGGCACCTCGCTGCCATCCACCGTGGTGCTTTCCGCGCCAAAGCTGTACATCGCCGTGGCCGTCAAGCCGCCGAACTTCCCCACATACTTCACGGTGTTGTCCGGCCGGGCGACGAAGGCAAGATCCTGATTGAAGATGGACCACCTCGGCGACAGCGCCATCGGGTCGAACGCGCCGATCATGTCGAACAACGCGCTCTGCTGACGCCCAAACAGGATGCTGCCCCATTGGCTCTCCAACCCCACATATGCCGATCGCCCGAACAGCCGTCCGCCCTGTGCTGATTTGCCAGTGTCGACATCAAAGCCACTTTCGAGCACGAACACCGCTTTCAGGCCTTGGCCAAGGTCCTCGGATCCACGTACGCCCCAGCGCGAACTGGAAAGGCTGCCCGACGTCTGCCTGACCACGCTGCCTCCGCCCACCTGGTTGTTGGTGAAGCTCACGCCTGCATCCACGACGCCGTACAGGGTCACGTTTGCCCGGGATTCCGCCGAAACGCAGCACAGCAATGCTGCGAGTGCGGGAACTGTCAATCTCGCCTTCATTCTTTTCCTCCAAGTTGAAAATGCCTCAATCTCCGGCTGAGGCTGGCCAGGTCATGGCGTGTGGACGCGCTCCCGCTTGAGCGGGAACGCTTCACGCCTTATTGATTTCGTGGCGCATCAAAGCGCTGGACAAAGCTCCGCCCTGCCGGCTGTTGTCGGCGAACGGTACGTTGCTCGTGGATGAGTGATTGAGTTCGGAGCGCGCGGCTACGGATTGCCCGTAACCAGAATGCTCGCGGTCTTCCGATAATGTTCGGCTTGCTTCTCGATCAGCGTGACGGCGTTACCGCGGATGCAGGCAATGCACGCGATACGGGGGCTGTCGACAGTAGTGGACTGAGCCCCATGCCGCAGTTGTGGTGTGTGAAGTATCCGTCGTCGTCGTGACGATGCGCGACCCGAGGTCGCCAGGTTGCGAGTTGCCATCCTTGTCTCCTTGTTTGATCAACTGCATGGATGGCCAATCACGTGAAGCGGCTCGGTGGGCGCTGACGAACCCAGTACTCGGCTAACCATTGCATGAGTGCGCGTTGTCGATCTGCGTCGACCAGAACACGCACCAGCGGCGAGTATCAAACACTTGACCACGCATTGCCAGACCACCGTTTCGGTATCCGAAACGAACCCGGAGAACCGATATGGGGAGAGCAGCGATAAGGAGAATCGGGCTAATGCGCGCCTTATCGAGCGTGCAATTCGCCATCGACGCTGGCGAACCACTGCAGCAGCAACTGATTGATTTCGTCTGCTCGTTCGTATTGCACCCAATGCCCGGCGCCGGGAACCAGATGCCATTGCCGAGCCGACAGATGTCCCGCGATGCGCGGTGCCGCTTCCACGGGGTCAGCCGTCACGTCATGCTCGCCCCAAATCAGCAGCGTCTTTCCGCCATAGCTGTCGAGCGCCTGTCCGAGCACCGGACCGCCGCGCGAAATGGACTTGCTGCGAAAGCGCGTGGCCATGCAAGCCCGTTCGTGCACCGCCATGGCCAGCGCGTCGATGCTGGCCGGATCGTGAAGCATCAGTGCTTCGAGGTTGTGCCTCAACCCCTGCAGCATCTGCTCGCGGTCCTCCGTGCGCCAGTTGACCATATCGAGTCGCTGGCGCCGCTTACCGCCATGCCCGGCAGAGCCCAGTAGCGCAAGCTTCTCGACATTCGGCAGCGCGGCTGCCAGGCGGGCCGCGACAACGCCACCGAAAGAGAAACCCGCCAGCGCGAATCCATCCGACGCGCCGAACCGCTGCCTCAGACTGGCTGCCACTGTATCGACCAGCCGATCCAGCCGGTCATCCGCATGAGGATCGCCGTCGAGCGTGGCGGATTCACCGAAACCGGGCAGGTCAGGCAGCCATAGCGTGTGCTGCTGGCTCAGCGCCTCGATATTGCGCACCCAGTGCATCCAGTTTCCATGACCGCCATGGATCAGCACCAGGGGGGAGCCACGACCGATCTCGCGCCAGACCATCTCTGTAGGACCGGATCGGTCCCGGTGGACGACAGCCCTCGCGCTGAGCCGCTCGATCATCTCGTCTGGCGTCGCGGGCCGTGGGGGCGTTGTAGATATCGGGCTCGTCATATTGCAATTACGTGGGGACGTGGGAAATGAAGCGCTGTATCTGACCACGCACGGCGTGCCCGAAGCAAGTCATGGACGAGAAAAATCGCCTCGATTCGAGTATGTGAGTTTCGCCCTTATCCCTGCTCTTCGCTGACTCATCATCTGATCACGCCGGGCGTCAGCCGTTCGGGACCTCAGACCTTCAAGTCCGCCAGCATCTGTTCCGCCAGAAAATCGCACGGTGGCCGCGCCGATTTCGCGCTACGCGCCAGCACGACCTCCAGCGGCGCAAGCGGCGGCAGTCCTTCGGACTCCCCCAGCACAGCGAGATGCGCCGGCACGCTGCATCGGGCCAGCGGCGCCACCGCCAGTCCAGCCTCGACCATGCTGATCAATCCAAGCAGACTGGGGCTTTCATACGACATCCGATACTGGATATCGGCCTGCTGCAGCGCTGCGATGGCGCCGGCTCTCGCGGCGCTGCCATGGGCGAAGACGGCGATCGGGAGCGGACGCTCCCGCCAGATGGGTCGGCCACTGCGGGCCGAGACCCAAACCATCGGCTCGTGGCGGATGAAATCCCCGGTGACGCCGCGCGCCTTCGTGATGCAGGCCAGATCCAGCGTGTTGTCCTTCAGCAATGGAATCAGTGCGTGGCTGGGCAACCCGATGACACGGATCTCCACGCGCGGATGGGCCGCCGCGAACCGGCGCAAGACCGAAGGTAGCAGCGACGACGCGTAATCGTCAGGAACGCCGATCGTGACGCGCCCGCGAATCTCCGGGCGAACCACCGCCGACCATGCCTCCTCCCGCAAGGCCAGCATATGCCGTCCGTAATCCAGGAGCGTCCTGCCGTCCTCGGTCAGGGCGACGTTGCGCGTGGTGCGCGTGAAGAGTGGTTTGCCGAGCACCTCCTCGATCGCCTTGATCTGCATGCTCACGGCCGATGGCGACCGATGCAGGGTCTCCGCCGCGCGCGCGAACGACCCGGCATCGGCCACGGCAACGATCATCTCCATCACGTCGAGATCGAGCTTCTTCATTTCATCAGTAAATCTGAATAATCGGATCAGTATAATCCGTTTTACTTAGCTATCCCGTGGTCCGATACTGCCAGCATTCCCGATCAAGGATGGTTCTGGACCAGGTGCTGCGCATGAGAACGATGTACGAATTCATGGCCGTGGGCGGCCTGCTGGCAATCACGCCGGGCCCCAATATGGTCTACGTGATGGCGCGCTCGGTCTCGCAAGGCACCCGGGCTGGGCTGACTTCACTGGCGGGCGTCATGCTCGGTTACATGACCTACATGCTCAGCGCGGCATTTGGCATCAGTGCGCTGTTCCTGGCGATTCCTGGCGCCGCGCGCCTGCTTGCCATCGCTGGTGCAGCCTACCTGCTCTACATGGCCTGGCAGATGCTCAAGCCAGGCGGCCGGTCCCCGCTTCAGGTCCAGGCAACCCAGGCCGAACGGCCGCGTCGCCTGTTCACGATGGGCGCGATGACCAGCCTGCTCAATCCCAAGCTAGCGCTGGTCTTCCTGTCGATACTGCCGCAATTCATCGACTATCAGGCGGGTGGCGTCCTCAGGCAATCGTTGGTCCTGGGGCTGGCCCTGACCGCCGCTTTCGCATCGGTCAACGCGCTCGTCGCCATATCGTCGGGCCGCGCCGCGGCAATGATGGGAAGCCACCCACGCTGGCTGCTGGCGCAGCGCCTTGTGGCGGGCGGCGTGCTTCTGCTGCTCGGGGCGAGGATGGCACTGGAAGCCGCGCACTGGCCGGCGCTGTCGTAGCGCCATCGCCCGCTTACGGCGAGTTCATCCGCAAACTTCCCCGGATCGACGGCGGATGGACGATCCACGGCATCGTGGTATCCACCCCCGTATCGTCCAGGCAGCCCTCGAAGGTGCCGCTGCCGGGATACTGCTGATGGACCGAGAGCGTGACGGCGATCATGGCCGCGCCATTGGTGCAGATGCCGACGCTGCCGCCCGGCTCTGCAGGGCGTATCACCTGCCCGCCCATCACGTCGCCGCTCTGCAGGGTGCCGTCGGCTTGCCACCAGTGCCATTCGCCCCCGATGACGGTCGCCTCCACCACAGTGCTCGTATCGACAACGGCGCCCGGCTCGGCTGGCGGCGGCGCCGTGCGGTCGAAGCTGGCAACCCAGAATCCGCCGTGGCCAGCAATCGTATCGCTGCACGGCTCACCGGTGCCGGTGTCCGATCCCGAGAACGTCACGCGGCTGGCGCCGGTGTCATAGGCCACGTCCTCGTACACATCGACGCCCGAGAGGCAGGCCTGGGAATGAACTTCCGGATACGCGCAGGCGGCGCACCACGGAAGCAGCATGACCGACGCGACGCGCCGGACCTGCGCATTGAGATCTGGAGTCATGGCGACCTCCCGGTGCATCTTGTTCTTCCAATCCTTCCCATAGCTTAGGAAGCCCAACGCCTTCCTGCCGGGTCATTTTGCCGATAGCGGCGACGCGGCATCGCGGGGGATGGCGTCCTCCCGATCGATCCGACCAACGAGTGATGCAGACACCCCATTTGCACGCGTCGAAGTCACTACTGCGCAACTCGGCTGGCATCCTTGGCGTGCTCTCCTAGACTGGAAGCTTTCGTCACAAGAGACCCGCAAGGAAAAACCATGGCCGCGATCGAAGTGAAAGTGCCGCAGTTGTCCGAATCCGTCTCGGAAGCCACGCTGATGCAGTGGAAGAAGCAAGCCGGCGAGGCCGTCAAACGCGACGAGATCCTGGTGGAACTGGAAACCGACAAGGTCACACTGGAGGTGCCGAGTCCGGCCGACGGCGTGCTCGCAAAGATCGTCCAGCCCGATGGCGCCACGGTCCATACGGACGACGTGCTCGCGGTGGTCGACACCGAGGGCAAAGCGGTCGCTGCAGCCTCTCCCGTGGCGGCTGCAGCGCCGGCATCCGCCCCAGCGCCCGCACCCGCCCCTGCTCCGGTAGCCGCCGTGGCATCAGGTGGCGCTGGTGCCCCGGCATCGGCCAAGGCAGACTTCGACGTGATCGTGATCGGCTCCGGCCCGGGTGGATATATCGCCGCCATCCGTGCGGCCCAGCTAGGCAAGACGGTAGCCTGCATCGAGGAATGGAAAGACGACGCTGGCAAGCCACGGCTCGGCGGTACCTGCCTGAACGTCGGCTGCATTCCAAGCAAGGCGCTGCTCGCCTCGTCCGAGTACTTCGAGCAAGCGAAGCATGGGCTGGCCGAACATGGCGTGCAGGTCAAGGGCGTCACGCTCGATCTGCCGCAGATGATCCAGCGCAAGGCCGCGATCGTCGACAAGTTCACCGGTGGCGTGGAGTTTTTGTTCCGCAAGAACAAGGTCACCTGGATCAAGGGCCATGGCAAGTTCAAGGGGCGGGCCGCGGATGGCGTGATCACCGTGGAGGCTAGCAACGGCGGCGAGACGACGTCGCATACGGCACGCAACGTCATCATCGCAACGGGTTCGAAGGCCCGCCATCTTTCTGGCGTGCCGGTCGACAACAAAATCGTCTCCGACAACGAGGGCGCGCTGTCCTTCGATTCGGTGCCGAAGAAACTCGCGGTGATCGGCGCCGGGGTGATCGGTCTCGAACTCGGCTCGGTCTGGCGACGGCTCGGGTCCGAAGTCACGCTGCTGGAAGCGCTGCCCACATTCCTCGGCGCGCTTGACGAAGCTGTGGCCAGGGAAGCCGCCAAACAGTTCGGCAAGCAGGGGCTTACGATCCACCTTGGTGTCGACATCGGCAATATCGAAGCCACCGCCAAGGGCGTCAGCATCGCCTACAAGGACAAGGACGGCGCGGAACAGAAACTCGTCGCGGACCGATTGATCGTGTCGATCGGGCGCGTGCCGAACACCGACAATCTGGGTCTGGATGCCGTGGGCCTGGCCGCCGACGCGCGTGGCTTCATCCCCGTGGACGACCAGTGCCGCACCCCGGTGGCGGGCATCTACGCTATCGGCGATGTCGTGCGCGGCCCGATGCTCGCCCACAAGGCCGAGGACGAAGGCGTCATGGCCGCCGAGGTCATCGACGGCCAGAAGCCACACATCGACTACAACTGCATTCCGTGGGTGATCTACACCGAGCCCGAAATCGCCTGGGTGGGCAAGTCAGAAGCCCAGTTGAAGGCGGAAGGCCGCGAGTTCCGTTCCGGCCAGTTCCCGATGATGGCCAACGGCCGCGCGCTTGGGATCGGACATCCGGATGGCTTCATCAAGATGATCGCGGACGCCAAGACCGACGAAATCCTGGGCGTGCACATCATCTCCGCCAATGCCTCGGATCTGATCGCCGAAGCCGTGGTCGCCATGGAGTTCAAGGCGGCATCGGAGGACATCGGCATGATCTGCCACCCACATCCATCACTCTCCGAGGTCATGCGCGAGGCTGCGCTGGCGGTGCGGAAGCGGGCGCTCAATATGTAGTTGGCGCTATTTATCGTATTGGTCGTACGGGTCGTCTTTCCAAAGGTAGTGGCCCAGGACCGACTGGAGCGTCTCGTAGCTGACCGGCTTCGTCAGCACCATGCCGATGCCGGCCTCCAGGCACGCGAGTCGCTCCTCGGGTCCAGCGGTGGCCGTGATGGCGACGATGGGCAGGTCGGGGGCCACCTGCCCCGCCTTGCCCGTGCGGATTCTGCGCGCGAGCGCCAGTCCTTCGATGCCGGGCAGGCTGAGGTCAGTCAGCAACAGCGCGGCCGGGCCGCTTTCCAGCGCCCTGAGCGCGTCGGTACCGTTCTCGCAGACCACCACCTCACAGCCACCAATGCCCTTGAGCTGGTCCTCCAGCACGAGCAGGCATACGGGATGATCCTCCGCGACGATGACGCGCGGCAACGGCGGTTTATTGGCAGGCATGGACACGGTATGTGGCAACAGAAAATCGGCTGTCGCTATTGTGCATGTCGAGGCAGCGACAAGGTTGCTGAAAACTCCGCAACTTCCCGTATCGGTTTGCAGCCTTTTCTGCAACCCCTTCCCATTTGCCGCTAGGCTGACACGTTTCGCAATGTCTGACCCGCCAACCGACGGCGAAGATTGTCCAGGAAGATGTCGACCACACGCGCCGCATTGCCGTCCGAGAAACCGGCGCTATGCGGCGTGGCAATGACGTTCGGCAACGACCATAGCGGCGACGTCGCCGGCAATGGCTCATGCGCGAACACATCGAGGTATGCGCCGGCCAACCTTCCTTCTGTCAGTGCGTCGATCAGCGCTGGCTCGTCCACCACTTCTCCACGCGCCACATTGACCAGCCGCGCGCCAGCCGGCAATCGCCGCAGGGCCGCGCCGTCGACCAGTCCACGCGTCCGGTCCGTCAGAGGGCAGGCCAGTATCAACCAGTCCGAGCGGGGAAGCACCTCGTGCAGGGTATCGAACGTAAAAGTCTCGAACCCTTCGCCAGCCGGCGTCGGCTGTTGCCTGACCACGGCCACCGACATGCCGAGCAGGCGCAGCATGGCACCGAGCTGCTGCCCGATCGGGCCCCACCCCACAATGGTTGCGGTCTGCCCCCGCACGTCACGCGGCAATCCCGTGCCGAGCAACGGGGCCCAGCGTTGCTCGCGCTGGGCGGCGAGCAGCAGCGGAAAATGCCTCGCCAGCGCCAGCAATCCCGCCAGCGCGGTTTGCGCCACCACTCCCGCATTGGCGCCGGAAGACGTGGTGACCGTTACCCCGCGCTGCCGCAACTGGCCGAACACGGCGCGATCGGCGCCGGCCGAATGCACATGCACCCATCGCAGCGCGGGCGCCTCGAGCATCGCCGAGTAGAAGCGCTGCGTGTCCGGCAGGATCTGATGCTTGGTCGATAGCCCGGTCACATCGCGCGACACGAAGGCGATATCGACATCGACACCCTTCGGATCATCAGTGGCAGGCGCCAGTACCGGCAGCCACGGCGTGCCGTCCATGGCCAGATCGATCGCGGCGCGATGCTCCCTCAGCGTTAGTTCGGACAACAGGATGCGCAATGGCTGGACGGCTTCTAGAGACTTCGGCTGAGTTTGAGACATGTCTGAATTTCAATCGACAGTGGCACCGGAGGCCTTGACCACGACCTTCCACTTCTCATATTCCTTGCGCGTGAAATCACCGAACTGCTGCGGCGAGCCGCCGACCGGATCGGCGCCTTCACGAACCATCTGCGCCTGCAGCGATGGCAGGATGTCATTTACGGCCTGATTGACCCGGGTGACAACCTCGGCCGGCGTGCCCTTCGGTGCGAAGAAGCCGAACCACGAGCCAGCCTCGAAGCCAGGGAAGCCCTTCTCCGCCACCGTCGGCAGATCCGGCAGCGAGCGGGAACGCTTCGCGCTAGTCACCGCCAGCGCGCGCAGCTTGCCTGCCTGGATCTGCGAGATCACCGATGGAATCGTGGCGAACATGAACTGGACGCGCCCCGAGAGCAGGTCGTTCAGCGCATCGGCACCCTTGTAAGGCACATGAGTGGCCTGGGCACCGATGCGTTCACTGAACATGAAGCCCGACAGATGCGACGACGTCCCCACCCCGGTCGAGCTGTAGTTGAGCTTGCCCGAGTTCGCCTTGGCATAGGCCACGAACTCGTCGAAGTTCTTTACCGGCAGCGCGGCCGGCACGACGAGCACGTTCGGCACGTCGGCGATCTGCACCACCGGCACCAGATCCGCCAGCGGGTCGTAGTTCAGGCGCTTGTAGAGCGTCTGATTGATCGAGATCGGCCCCACCGAGTTGACCAGCAGCGTGTAGCCATCGGCCGGCGATCGGACAACGTACTCGGTGCCGATATTGCCGCCCGCGCCGGGACGGTTGTCCACCACGAAGGATTGCTTGAAGCGCTGGGCAAGTTGCTGGCTGACGCTGCGCGCCAGCATGTCGGTGGTACCGCCTGCGGTGAAGGCCACCACCACACGCACGGGCTTGGCCGGATACGGAGTGCCTTGCGCCGACGCCTGCGCGGCGAACGTGAAACCAGTGGCGGCCAATGCAGTAGCCAGCCATCGAACGGGGGCGAATCGATGCATGTCTTGTCTCTCTTGTTTATATAGTTCTTATGCGCACCGGGACGATCTTGCGCGGGCCCGGCGCCATGCCACCAGTCGGGACCCGCGATTCGGGGCACAGATCCCGCCGGTTCGCCACTAGCCATCCACGCCTCTGCGGGCGTTGGATGGCATTCAGGCCTTCTTCTTCAGGTGCAACGGTGATGCGGTAAAACGGTAACGCGGTAAGGCGGTAAGGCGGGGATACGGGAATGCGTTAATTCGGCTTCCTAGTCGCGGAAGCTCGGGTCCAGGCGATCAAGCTTGCGCAGCAACGCTGGCCACTCCATGACGCCATACGGACGGCGCGTGCCCGGCTGATAGTTACTCCACGTGGCTTCCAGCACGTCCGCCGACACCTGCTGCAGCGGCGTGTTGCACGACATCGCCGCCACCTGCGAGCGGCAGGCCAACTCGAGCCGATGCATCCAGTTGAACGCCTCGCCCACGGTATTGCCAACGGTCAGGGCACCGTGATTGCGCAGGATCAGCGCCTCGCCCTTGCCCAGGTCTTCAAGCAGCGACGCCTGCTCGGCGGTATCGAGCACCACGCCCTGGTAGTCGTGATAGCCGATCTTCAGGAAGCGCATCGCTGTCTGCGTGATCGGCAGCAAGCCGCACGCCAGGGACGACACCGCCATCGATGCCCAGCTATGGGTATGAATCACACACGCCACCTCGGGCCGCGCGTGATGCACCGCGCTGTGAATCACGTAGCCGGCCTTGTTGATGCCGTAGTTCAGCGAACCGAAGTCCGGCTTCGACAGGATGTTGCCCGCGTGGTCCACCTTGATCAGACACGATGCGGTGATCTCCTCGTACATCATGCCGTACGGGTTGATCAGGAACGCATCCTCTTCATCCGGCACGCGCACCGAGATGTGGTTGGCCATCATGTCGGCCATGCCATAAAGCTCGACCAGCCTGTAGCACGCGGCGAGATCGACGCGCGCTTGCCACTCCGTGTCGCTGCACTGGCCGCGCATCGAGGGGATGTTCAGCACACCCGGTTTCGTCATGATCCTGTCTCCCTTTTCGGTTTCTTGATTCGATTCGATGTCTTAGTCGGCGCCCAGCGCGAGATCGCTCGGCCGGCGCTTTTCGATGTTGTACTTCAGCAGCGCCGCGCAGCGGTAGATGCCATGCGCGAACTTGCCGTACGGCAGCGTCAGGAACAGCGCCATGACGATGCCGAGGTGAATGGCCAGCGCTGTGGCCATCGCACCGGTATCGCGCAAGGCCAGCAACGCCAGCCCGCTCGCGCTGGTCAGGAACAGCAGCGCGATGAATCCACGGTCCATCGGCTTCTGATCCGGATCGCCGGTGCGCGGGTCGCGCCGCACATTGAGCCAGAACAGACCGGCGGTGCCGATCAGCAGGCCGATGCCGCCCACCGTGCCAAGCAGCACAGGCAGGCTCGTCAGCGCGTACGGTGCATGCAGATCCAGCAGGTAGTGATACAGCGTGGCCACCGTCGTCGCGGCAAAGCACAGCATGAAGCCGTAGAACGTGAAATGGTGGAAGCGCCGGCGCAGCAGCGTGAACGCGTCGTCCTCGTTGTTGCAGCCTTCGCCGTGCCCACCGCCGAGATACTTGAGCCGCAGCGCATCGTGCGCGGCGCCGCCCACGGCCGCACCGCCGTCATCACTGGCTCGCGTGCCGGGCGTTACCTGCTGCCAGAACCGCGTCACCCCGATGCCCAGCGCGACGATGGCGAAGACAAACACCACGCCGAACATCACTGCCAGCAGATTGTGCGGGAAGATCGCGTAGAAGTTGCCAGCCAGCGGCGCGTGCAGCAGGCTGCCACGCATCGCCAGCACCATCAGCAGGAACAACGCCAGGCCGCCAGCCAGCGCCAGCGCCGTGGTCAGCCCCGCGCGCCGGTACAAACCGCCGAGCGCGGCGGGAAATGCGTAGTCGCCGTAGGTCTGCACACGCACCTTGGCCATCGCCTGCGGAATATTGACCGCGAACTCATGCGGCGGCGCGTACTGGCAGGCGTGATAGCAGGCGCCACAGTTGTGGCACAGATTGGCCAGATAGTGGATATCGGCCTTGGGAAACTCCAGCCGGCGCGTCATTGCCGGGAACACCGCGCAGAAGCCCTCGCAATAGCGGCAGGCGTTGCAGATCTGCAGGGTGCGGGCCACTTCGCCTTCGTCTGCAGTCAGCGGCAGCGCGCCGCGCGCCAATGCCGCGGCCTCGCGCGTCAGCGCTTCAAGATGTTGCATATTCCTTTTCCGTTGATGCCTGTGAGGCACGCCTGGCCATGCCCTTTGCCGCCTTGGCGGCCTGCGTGCCGGCAATCCGGCCGAACGCGGTGCCGATCGCCATGCCGACGCCAGCGGTATAGCCCTTGCCGAGCACGTTGCCAGCCATCATCTCGCCGGCCACGAACAGGTTGTCGCTCGGCTTGCCATCGAAATGCACGGCCGACTCTTCGTTGACCTTCAGTCCCAGGTACGTGAACGTGATGCCTGGGCGAAGCGCGTAGCCGAAGAACGGCGCGGTGTCGAGCGGCCGCGCCCAGTGAGTCTTGGACGGCGTCACGCCTTCGGTGTGGCAATCGTCCAGCACCGTGTGGTCGAACTTGCCGACCCGGCACGCGGCGTTGTACGCGTTGATCGTCCGCATGAACGTGGTTTCGTCGAGCCCGAGCTTGCGCGCGAGTTCCGGCAGCGTATCGGCCTTCACGCCCGGGAACACCGGCGGCATGAAGCGCCCGACGGCCTTTGCGTCGATGATCGAGTAACCGATCTGCTGTGGCTGCTGCGCGACCAGACGGCCCCAGATCGCATAGCGCTTGGGCCAGAAGTCCTCGCCTTCGTCGTAGAACCGCTCCGCGTTGGCGTTGAGCACGACCCCGAGCGAGACGCAATCGATTCGCGTGCAGATGCCACCGTCATAGAGCGGCGCGCGCGCGTCGATAGCCACGCAGTGCGACTGCGACGGGTCACCGATCGCGTCGGCGCCCGCGGCAATCATGTGCTTGAGCAGCACGCCCATGTTGAAGCGGGTGCCGCGGATCAGGAAGTTATCGGCGGGCCATTCGCCCCGCTCGTTCTGGCCCCAGGCCTCCCGCAGCCACTCGCGGTTCGATTCGAATCCGCCGGCCGCCAGCACGCAGGCGCGTGCTTCAATCCGCTCGGCGCCGATACGCGCCGCCACGAATCGGCTGCCATCGAGCTCGATGGCGTCGATTGGGGCGTTGTACCGAATCTGCACGCCGAGCGCCTCGGCGCTGCGGTAGTACGCATTGACGAGCGCCTTGCCGCCGCCCATGAAGAACGCATTGGTGCGAGCCACGTGGAGCGCGCCAGATAACGGTGGCTGGAAATGCACGCCATGGCTGCGCATCCAGTCCCGGCACGACGACGACGCGCGGATCGCAAGCCGCGCCAGCTTCTCGTCGGTCAGGCCGCCGGTCACTTTCAGCAGATCCTGCCAGTACTCCTCTTCGGGGTACGCGTCGACCAGCACGTCCTGCGGAGCGTCATGCATGCAGCGCAGATTGCGTGTGTGGGAGGAATTACCGCCGCGCCATTCTCGCGGCGCGGCTTCCAGCAGCATCACGCTGGCGCCCGCTTCACGGGCCATCAGCGCTGCGCAAAGGGCGGCATTGCCGCCGCCGATCACCAGGACGTCGATCATGACCGGGCGTCCTGAGTGCGGGGATTGGGGGTGGGGGTGGAAATTGACACGCCTTTCTGAGCCTTCCTGGAGTCTGTCCGGGACTGTAGCCGCCCGCTCAGGGCCTGCTAACCCGTTGACTGGCATGGGGGTATCACGATTTGTGATGGGACAGCCAAGCCGGGCCCGAGGCGGGAAACAGGTGGCGGAGGATCGCGATGGGGTTGCATGGGAGGCCTTTCAGATCCGTCTCATATCCATCCCGGCTGCGCTGGCCCAGAGTATCGAACACGGCACCCGCGGTGCCGCTCTCTCAACCTCCAAGGAGCCGTTCACATCATGGATGACATCATCGAATTCAGTACCTCCAGGCGTGCCAGCCAGACCGGCACGGAAGGCCCCTGCCCCCATCTGCTGGCATTGCGGGGCTGTATGCGGCACGACGGCCGGCCGCTGACACCCGGGCAGATCGACCTGCTGATCAAATCCTCCGTCATGGAGGAATTCATGTCCAGCATGGGGTGGGACCCCACCACCGTCGTCAATGCGGGGGACTGGCCGGCTCTTGAGGACATGCCGTACGCCGGAGCATCGGCGAACCCGCTGTTCGGCTGCTTGGCTCAGACCTACCGCGAGCAGGGCGTGGAGTTCTATGTGCCGAGTACGGATTTCTTCCGGCCACTGGCCGCTGGCCAACCTGGAGGGCGTCAGGGATGATCGGGCTGGACACCTGCGTGCTGGCGCGGCTGATCCTGGACGACGATGCCGTACAGTCGCCGATCGCCGCCGGTCTGATCGCCAGTCTGACCTCCCAGCGGCCCGGCTACGTGTCGACAGCGGTCATCCTGGAACTGGCATGGGTGCTGCAGCGGCGCCGCTCGCGGCCCGAGATCATCCGGGCCATCTATCGCCTGCTCAGGAGCCGGGCGCTGCGGGTCGAGTCCGCTCCAGTCGTCTATCGCGCGTTGGCGATGCTCGCGTCGGGGAACATCGGTTTCGCCGATTGCCTGATCGACCGTGCCGCGCACGCAGAGGGCTGCGAATACGTCGCCACGTTCGATCACGCCGCCGGCCACATGCCCGGGTTTCGCGATATCGGGCGTCATCCGTACCCGCTATCCCTCCACTAAGAGGCGCTATCAAAATGAAGCGAAGCGGTTCTGGCTAGGGTGAAGCAGGGGTTTCGGCTCGTATGCGAGCCGCCTGCGGAACGGCATGTGCCTGCGAGCACATGCGCGCCCTGCAAGGGGGCGGCCGCAGACAGTACAAGTGGACTGGCCAAGGGCGCGCAACGACGCCAGAATCATTTTGATAGTGCCTCTAGCAGCCGTGCCCCGCGCCAACCTCCCGATCGCACCAGACCACGCGCCGTATCGGCCAGCACCACCCGCAGCGCCAGCGCAGCGGGTGACAACTCATCGTCCGACAGACTGCAAAGCAGGTTCTGACGACCTACCTGCGGATCGTCGATCTGCGCCAGGTGAAATCGCGTTTCCGCATCGGGATAGCGCCCCACTGCCGCCCATGGTTGCAGCGTGGTGCCGAAGCCCATGTCGACGGCATCCATCAGCATCGCCAGCGAATCGATCTCCTGCGTGACATGCGGCACAACCTTGGCCCGGGAGAATGCCGCATCGAGCGTGCTGCGCAGACCATGAACACCGGTGGGCATGATCAGCGGCACCTCGGACAGATCGGCCATGGTCAGACGCGTGGGCGGCTCGGCCTTACCCTGCGGCAAGGCATTGCGGGACTGAATCAGGAAAAGCGTCTCCTCAAGCAGCGGCATGACCGTCCAGCGCCGCGCGGCATGGGTATCGAACAACACGGCCAGATCAAGCTGGCGCGCATTGAGCATCGCGGTCAGGTGTCCCGACAGGCTTTCGACAATATGCAGTCGCACGTCGGGATAGCGCTCGCGCATCGCGCGAATCAGCGGCACACCGATCACCGAGGCCGTGGTCGGCGCCAGCCCGACACTGACCGTACCGGTCAGCCGCGCCTGATGCGCGGCGCGGCGCGCCTGCTCCGCGTGCCGCAGCGTCAGCTGGGCTTCGTGAAAGAACGCAAGGCCCGCTTCAGTCGGCGTCACGCCGTGTGGCGTCCGGCGCAGCAGGCGCGTGGCCAGTTCGCTCTCGAGCCGGCTGATCTGCTGGCTGACAGCCGATTGCACCATGTCGAGCTCAAGCGCCGCCCGGCTCATGCTGCCGAGTTCGACCACTCGCACGAAGTATTGAAGCTGGCGCAATTCCATCTGTGTCCCCTGGCATCGCTACCGCCGATTCCGGCGGCAACGATCGTCATCTCGTGGGACGTCTTATACCAGATGCGAAACCCGGCGCGCCGAGACGCCGGCTCCGGGGTCTCAGGCTTCGTTGGCGCCGCTGTACCAGTCGACAGTCTGATCTAGGTACACCAGACCCTTTTCAGCCAGCCCCGGACGCATGTTGTACATGTCGACGCCCAGCACGCCGGAGGCCAGCTTCTCGCGCTTGCCAGCTTCCAGCGCCTCCCGCTCGGCCGCCTTCGCGGCGATGTCCGCCGCTTGCGGTCGCGCCACGACGACCACACCGTCATCGTCCGCGACGATCACATCCCCGGGTCGTACCAGCGTGCCGGCGCAGACCACCGGTACGTTGACCGCGCCCACGGTCTCCTTGACCGCGCCCTGCGCGGAAATCGCGCGGGACCAGACCGGAAAGCCCATGGCATTCAGCGTCGACACGTCACGCACACCGCAATCGATGATCAGCCCGCGCGCGCCGCGCGCCTTCAGCGACGTTGCCAGCAGATCGCCAAACACGCCGTCGGTGCAGTCGCTCACCAGGCCCACCACCAGCACATCGCCGGGCTGAACCATTTCCACGGCCACATGGATCATCCAGTTGTCACCGGGATGCATCAGCGCCGTGACGGCACAGCCCGAGATTGCCGAACCGGACTGGATCGGCCGCAGATATGGCTTCATCAGCCCGGTACGGCGCTGGGCCTCATGCACCGTCGCCACGCCGAACTTGCCCAGCGCTTCGACATCACGCGACTCGGCGCGCAGGATATTGCGATAAGCGACGGTTCTCATGCCAGGACCTCCGAGACTTGCGGGAAAATGCGGGCGTAGCCCTCACCGTAGGTAATCTTGCGATCGGAATTGCGCGTTGCCTGCGCGCCCCGCTGAAGCGCGACGCGAGTGTAGTACTCCCACAGGTGCTCCTGCGCGGCCATCGTCGTGAACGCGCGCTGCTTCTTCTCCCAGACCGCTGAGATATCGAGCAGCACATCCGGCTTCCAGTTGCACTGCTCCGGCTGGTGCGGCTCGAACAGGAACACGGGCGGCGCGCCGATCACCGGCACCTCGGGCTTGTAGCCATGCGCCTGGGCGATGATGCGCGCTTCCTGCGCCACGTGAGTGGCCAGTGGGTGGTCGAAGTTATAGATGTCTTCACGCGAGTGCGTCAGCACCAGTTCCGGGCGAATGTCGCGGTAGATGTCGGCCAGCCGCAGCAGCGCTTCGTCGGGCACGCGCAGCGGATAGTCGCCCAGATCGAAGCATTCGAGCGTGCCGCCCAGGATCTCGGCGGCGCGTTCGGCTTCCTCGCGACGCGCGACCTTGACCCGGTCCATCGTCATGCCCGGCTGCCGCCACATCTTCGCGGACTCGCCGCGCTCGCCGAACGACAGGCACACGATGCGCACGTGATAACCACGCTCGGCGTAAAGCGCGATGGCACCGCCCGCGCGCCAGACAAAATCAGCGGCGTGGGCGCTGACCACCAGGATGGAGGGCTTTGCAGCCGATGCTTGTTGTACGGACATGGCAATACGAAAAACGTTTTCGAGAGAATGGGCGCAGTCAGGCGCCCGGATGCGGCCTCGATCGGCCGCTCAGTTGGCCGCTCAGTTGGCCGCTCAGTTGGCCGCTCAGTTGGCCGCTCAGTTGGCCACTCAGTCAGCCCCTCAGTCGGCCCCTCAGTCGGCGGTAATCCCAGCCTTGCGGATCACCCCGGTCCAGGTCGTGGTTTCCGAGCGGATGAACTGGCCGAACTGCTCGGGCGTGCCTGAGACGATCGTCACACCAAGCTGACCAAGCTGCTTGCGCACGTCGGCATCGTTCAACGCGGCGTTGGCCGCCGTGTTCAGCGCCTTGACGACCGGCGCGGGCGTCTTGGCGGGCGCCACGAGTCCCCACCAGACCGAGGCCGTAAAGGCGGGCAGCCCTTCCTCCTTCGAGGTCGGGACATTGGGCAGCAACGCCGAACGGCTGGCGCTGGCCACCGCCAGCGGCCGCAACGTGCCGGACTTGATATGGCTGATCACTTCAAGCGGATTGATCGGCATGAACGTCAGGCGTTCGCCTATCAGGTCGGTAATGGCGGGCGCGCCGCCTTTGTATGGAACGTGCAGCACGTCGATGCCAGCGGACTCCTTGAGCATTTCGCCTGCAAGGTGGCCCGAGCTGCCGTTGCCGGCCGAACCGAAGCTAAGCTTGCCCGGTTCCGCCTTGGCCTGGGCGATCAGCCCCTTCATCGATGTGATGTTCGACTTGGCCGGCACGACCACCACCAGCGATGCCTCGCCAATCCGCGCCACTGGCGCGAAATCCGTGGCCGGGTTGAAGCTGAGTTTGTTGAACAGCGCCGCGTTCGTCGCCAGGCTGTTCGAGGCCATCATGATCGTGTAGCCGTCGGCCGGGGCCTTGGCCACGAAGTCCATGCCGATATTGGTGCTGGCGCCGGGGCGGTTGTCGACGATGATCGGCTGCTTGAGTTGCTGGCTCATGCGCTGGCCAACCGAGCGAGCCACGATATCGACCGCGCCGCCCGCCGCATACGGCACGACCAGTCGGATCGGATGGTCGGGATACGCGTCGGCGCGGGCCGTCTGGGCGCCGATTGCCAGCGCGGTGGCCAGCATTGCGGCCAGAATCGGGCGGCTCCCGCCCTGCAAAACATGAATACGAGCGAGCCCGCGCAGCATGATGTCTCCAGATGTTATTAATCTCCTGGCACATTCTCGGCGCGGGTCGTGATACTGTCCAATATGTTTTCAGGTGGCTCGTTATTTCGAATTCGTATCAATGGACTTTCGCCAACTTCGCTATTTCGTGGCCGTGGCCGAGGCGCTGAGCTTCAGCGAGGCCGCCCGCCGGCTGCATGTCAGCCAGCCGCCGCTCAGCATCCAGATCAAGGCACTGGAAGATGAACTGGGCAGCCCGCTGCTGGAACGGTCGCGCCATCACGTGGCGCTAACGCCGGCCGGAGAACTGTTCCTGGACAAGGCACGGGCGGCACTGGCCAATCTCGACGAAGCGCGTGACGTGGTCAGGCAGGTGGCCTCCGGCGAAGCAGGAGAGATACGGGTGGGATTCACGGCGTCGGTGCCGATGCAGGATGTCTTTCCGCGCGCCGTGCACGCCTTCCGCGAGGCACATCGCCATGCCCGGCTTGAACTGGTGCACATGTCCACTGGTCAGCAGCTCCAGCAACTCGAAAGTGGCGAAGTCGACATTGGATTCCTGCGTCCCTCGCCTCAGTTCCGGCCACCGGCGCGTATTGAAGTGCGGGAAGTCCTGGCGGACCGTCTGGTGGCAGTGCTACCGGTCGGCCACCCGTTGGCGCGATCGAATGAGCAGACAGAGATCGACATCAGTGAACTATCCGGCGAGAAGTTCCTGCTGTTTCCCCGCGGACTCGGCTGCGGCCTGTTCGACCACGTGACCACACTGTGCAATCGCGCCGGATTCGCGCCGAATGTCGCGCAGGAAGCGCGCGAGGCCACCACGATCATCGGTCTGGTAGCCAGTGGTGCGGGGGTGTCGGTGCTACCGGCGATCTACGCGCGCACGGGCATCCCCGGCGTGGCATACCGTGCCATCGCCGGGCCCGACGCAGGCAGCCGCATCCTGATGGCGCATCGCGCGGATGCGCTATCGCCGATCATGAAACGGTTCGTGGGATATTTCTGAGGTTGGGTGTTGCCGATTGCTGGCTCCCCTCTTCCGCTCGCGGAAGAGGGGAAAAAACCAACTGCAGATCAGCCGCCTGGCGCCGTCACCAGCCCATCCGCGCGGAACATCGCCTTGATCCCGCGCACGGCCTGACGGATACGCGATTCGTTCTCGATCAACGCGAATCGCACGTACTCATCGCCGTAGTCACCAAACCCGATACCGGGGGATACGGATACCTTGGCCTTGGCCAGCAGTTGTTTGGAAAACTCCAACGAGCCGAGCGCGCGATAGGGTTCCGGGATGCGGGCCCAGATGTACATCGAAGCCTTTGGAATATCGACTGGCCAGCCCGACTCGATCAGCCCGCGTGCCAGCACGTCGCGGCGCGACTGGTACTGGGCGGCAATTTCCTTCACGCACTGCTGGTCGCCCTCGAGCGCGGCGATCGCCGCCACCTGCAGCGGGGTGAACGTGCCATAGTCGTGATAGCTCTTGATACGCGTCAGCGCGGCCACGAGGTCGGGATTGCCGACCATGAAGCCAATCCGCCATCCCGCCATGTTGTAGCTCTTGGACAGCGTGAAGAACTCCACCGCGATGTCCTTCGCGCCCGGCACCTGCATGATCGACGGCGCCTTCCAGCCATCGAAGACGATATCGGCATAAGCCAGGTCGTGCACCACGAAGATGTCGTGCTTGCGCGCCAGCGCAATCACACGTTCGAAGAAATCGAGCTCCACGCAGGCCGCCGTTGGGTTGGACGGGAAACCCAGCACGATCATCTTGGGCTTCGGGTAGCTGCCGCGAATCGCGCGTTCCAGTTCGGCGAAGAAGTCGATGCCCGGCGTCAGCGGCACTGAACGGATGTCTGCCCCCGCGATCACCGCGCCATAGATATGGATCGGGTAGCTGGGGTCGGGCACCAGCACGGTGTCGCCACGGTCCAGCGTGGCCAGCATCAGGTGCGCAAGGCCTTCCTTCGAGCCGATCGTGACGATCGCTTCCTTGTCCGGATCGATATCGACGTCATAGCGTTCGCGGTACCAGTGCGAGATCGCGCGACGCAGCCGCGGGATGCCCTTCGACGCCGAATACCCGTGCGTGTCCGGCCGCTGCGCGGCGTCGACGAGCTTGGCCACGATATGCGGCGGCGTGGCGCCATCGGGGTTGCCCATGCTCATGTCGATGATGTCCTCGCCACGGCGGCGGGCGGCCATCTTGAGCTCGGCGGTGATATTGAAAACGTACGGGGGGAGACGATCGATGCGCGCAAAGCGGCGCTTGCCGGAATCGGCAGTCATGTGGAGTCCTTTACGTAAGCGCCCGGAACCGTCCGAGCGACGTCGCGACCGTTGTCTCGGTCGCTGGGGACTGAATTTAGCAAGACGCGCGCGATCGCACAACCAATAAATTGCACGCGTCGAACAACGCGCGTTGCGCTGCGTTACTGGAACATGCCGCTGGGCGGCTGCGTCGGACGATCCGGAGGAAGATGGCGCACGATGCAATCGAGCGCATCGGCATTGGACTTGGTACCCCCCATCGACCCGGCAATCGCGTCGCGATACTGCGGCACATCGATGCGGCTGTAGTAAAGCCTGGAGGTCTGGTCGAGCCAGTAGACGTAGTCGCTGTCGCTATCGGTGGTGCCGCTGCGCAGCCACTCGCCCAGGTTGTGGTTGCCAAGCCGCGTGTCGGCGCACGCATCCTGGATCGTGTTCAGATATTTGTTGAGGCCATGGGCCTCGTAGTTACGCACGGAGTCGGGGGCGCACGCCGCGGTGCCAACAGCGGCGGCGATGGCGGCGGCAACGGCAAACAATGGCGACAGGCGAAGGCGCGGCATGGCAGATCCCTGTGTCGATGAGCGTGGCGATTAGTGTATCCGCGCCACGCCCCTGCCGGAGCCCGCGACGAAAAATTTCAGATGTCGCGATTCAACTCTTCAGTCGTCGATCGTTTCATGCACCGCCGCATTGCCGCGTTTCCAGTAAGCCGATGCGCGAATACGCGACTTGTCGATGCCGCGCTCGCCCACCAGATACTGGCGCACCTCGCGCATCGCGGCGGCCTCGCCAGCAGCCCAGACGTAGCCTTCGCCCTGCGGCAAGCTGAGCCAGCGAAGCGTCGGCGCAAGCTGGCTACCTTCGGGCCGGCCTTCGCGGTGCACCCAGTGCACTTGCGCATTCGGCCCTGTCGCGAGCGGAATCTGCGCCGAGGCATCCGACACCTCCGCCACCACGATCACACGGGCGTCCGGGCCCAGTTCCTCGATACGACGAGCCATGGCTGGCAGCGCGGTGTCGTCGCCGATCAGCAGATGCCAGTCGAACCCGCGCGGGATCACGAACGAACCGCGTGGGCCGCCCACGCCGAGATACTGGCCCGGCTGCGCTTGCGCCGCCCAGGTGGAAGCAGGCCCGTCGCCATGCAGCACGAACTCGATGTCGAGTTCGCGGGCTGTGTTGTCGTATCGGCGGGGCGTGTAGTCGCGTGTCTCTGGCCGGGGCTGCCCTTCCGGAAAACGGATGCCGTCGGCCCCCACTTCTGGCAGCGCAGGCTTTTCCGCACCCGGGGGCGGGAAAAACACCTTGATGTGATCGTCGAACGAGCCCGAGACGAAATCCGCGAGGTCTTCGCCACCCAGTGTCACGCGCAGCAACTGCGGCGATACCCGGTGCGTGCGCAGCACCTTGAGCAGGCGCATCTTGAGCGGATGGCGGACGCGCTCGACTGTCAGATTGCGGTCGTCATTCATGCGTTCTGGTCTCCCGATTCGATGTCATCCGCCGCGCGGCTCAGGATGGCGGCAATCCGGCGCTGTTCGTCTGGAGACGCACCGCTGCGAAGCGCCAGCGCCTGCTTGAGTCGCATCCGCGACGCCACGAACTCGGGCACCCATCCGCCCTGCTCGGGCTCGCGCTGCGGCTCGCCGCGCATGGCCCGGCGCATCCAGTCCATCTTGCGCGCCACGTGCTGCAGCCGTGCCAGCATCTGCTCCAGCCGCTCACGGTTCTCTTCCAGATAGGCGCGGCCGGCGTCTGCCAACTGGTAGCGCTTCTTGTTGCCCTCGGTATCGACCGTTGCGTAGCCGAGATCCTCCAGGAAGGTCAGCGCGGGATAGACCACACCCGGGCTCGGCTTGTAGAACCCGCCCGTGCGCGCCTCCAGCGCCTTGATCAGCTCATAGCCGTGTGACGGCTTTTCCTCTAGCAGCGACAGCAACAGCAGTTGCAGATCCTCGGCGCTGAACTTGCGGCCACGGCGCAGGCTTTCGCCATCGAAGCCATCGGAGCCGTCCCAATCCCCACCGCCTCCACGGGACCAGAAGCTGCCACCTCGGCCCATCGCGTGGATCAGCACGCGCAAGCCATCGTGACGCTGCCCGCGCCAATGCCCGTGTCCGCCATGCCGCCCTTGATGACCTTGGCGACCTTCACCCCTACCATCAGAACCAAAGCAGTCCCTCATGATTGCACTCCAATAAGTCTTACGATGCATCTTAAGATATATATCGTACGATATAAAGTCAAGGACGGATTCTCAGGTCATACGGTATGGGATCGTTCCTGTCATAATGCAAGCCACTACGCAAACACCCAGGACACCCAAGGCATTCCACGCAGCACCCTTTCCGCAATTCAACCTGGCAGGAGGAGACACCGTGCCTGAGAAGAAAGCCATCCTCGTCGTCGGCGCCGGCGACGCCACCGGGGGCGCCATCGCCCGCCGCTTTGCCCGCGAGGGTTATGTCGCCTGCGTCACCCGACGCGATGTCGACAAACTCGCGCCACTGGTCGAGCAGATTCGGGCCGAAGGCGGCGAAGCCCATGCCTTTGGCTGCGACGCACGCAAGGAAGAAGAGACGGTTGCCATGATCGAGCGCATCGAGCGCGATATCGGGCAACTGGAAGTCGCGGTGTTCAACATCGGCGCGAACGTGAATTTCCCGATTCTGGAAACCACCTCGCGCGTCTACTTCAAGGTCTGGGAGATGGCCTGTTTCGCAGGCTTCCTGATGGGCCGCGAAGCCGCACGCGTCATGGTGCCCCGGCAGCGCGGATCGATTTTCTTCACCGGCGCCACTGCAAGCACGCGCGGCCGCGAGGGCATGTCGGCATTCTCGGGCGCGAAGCACGCGCTGCGCGCGCTGGCGCAAAGCATGGCACGCGAACTTGGCCCGAAGAACCTCCACGTCGCCCACCTGATCATCGACGCCGCCATCGACACCGCCTTTATCCGCGACAATTTCCCCGACCGCTACGCCACCAGGACACAGGACGGCATCGTCAATCCGGAGCACATCGCGGACACTTACTGGATGCTGCATCAACAGCCACGCGATGCCTGGACCCACGAACTCGATCTGCGTCCCTGGATCGAACACTGGTAATCGCCCTCAAGCCAGCATTGCCAAGAAGCACAAAGCCGGACACAAAGGAGACATGCAATGACCAAGCAGGTGGAATTTTTCTTCGATTTCGGCAGTCCTTACTCGTACCTGGCGTACAAGGAACTGCCTCGCGTGGCGGCGCGTACCGGCGCAACGATCGTGTGGCGGCCGATGCTGCTGGGCGGGGTATTCAAGGCCACGGGCAACCATAGCCCGGCCGAGATTCCGGCCAAGAGCAAGTGGTCGTCCGGCGATACCGAACGCTGGGCCCGGCGCTACGACGCACCGTTCCGGCACAACCCGTTCTTTCCGGTGAACACGCTGGCCCTGATGCGTGGCGCGATCGGCTACCAGCGCAAGGGTGACGCCGAGTTCCATCGCTATGTCGACGCGATCTTCAGCGCGATGTGGGAACACGGCAAGAACCTCAACGACCCGAACGAGATCGGCAAGGTGCTGGTGGCGGCGGGATTCGACCCGCGCGAGGCACTGGCGATGCTCGACGACCCCGAGGTCAAGGCCGAACTCAAGCAGGTGACCGAAGAAGCCGTGGCACGCGGCATTTTCGGCGCGCCAAGCTTCATCGTCGATGGCGAATTGTTCTGGGGCAACGACCGGCTGACGTTCGTCGAGGAACAACTCGCCAGCTAACGCCACCTGCCCGGGTAAATCCCCCTCGGGCGGCCCTTCAGGCGGCCCCTCAGGCGGCCCCTCAGGCGAACCATCAAGCCGCCAGCTTGAACGTTGTCACGGCGGCGGCAAGCTGGTTGGCCTGGGATTCGAGCGAATCCGCGGCGGCAGCAGCCTGCTCCACCAAGGCAGCGTTCTGCTGGTTCACCTGCTCCATCTGCGACACCGCCTCGCTGACCTGCGAGATACCCGACGACTGTTCGATCGATGCGGCCGAGATCTCATTGACGGTATCGGCCAGTCGCCGCACGGCCACCACGATGTCCTCGATCGTGCTGCCGGCCTGTTCTACCTGCGCGCTGCCGGCGCCCACCTTGTCGACGGACGAATCGATCAACGACTTGATCTCCTTGGCGGCCCCTGCGCTGCGCTGGGCCAGCGCGCGCACCTCGCCAGCCACCACCGCGAAACCGCGACCCTGCTCGCCGGCACGTGCCGCTTCCACGGCGGCATTGAGTGCCAGGATGTTGGTCTGGAATGCGATGCCGTCGATCACGCCGATGATGTCCACGATCTTCTGCGAGCTGGCGTTGATCTCGCTCATCGTCTGCACCACGCCGCGCACCACCTCGCCACCGCGCGATGCCAGATCCGCGGCGTCGCGGGCCAGGCCGCTGGCGCGCGTGGCGCTCTCCGCGTTATTGGCCACCGTCGACGTCAATTCCTCCATGCTGGCGGCAGTCTGCTCCAGCGCCGAAGACTGCTGCTCGGTACGCGACGACAGGTCGGTATTGCCCGCGGCAATCTCCTTCGCGCCGGTTGTCACCGCATCGGAGCCCGCCCGCACCTTCGCCACGGTGTCCGTCAACCCATGCTGCATTCGCGACAGCGCGCGCAGCAATTGTCCGATTTCATTGCGGCCGGCTTCGGGCACCTTGATCGTCAGATCGCCGTCCGCCACGCGCATGATCAGGTCGCACGCCAGGTGCAGCGGCGCCACAACCAGCTTGCGCAGCGCCAGATGCACGACCACGATCAGCAGCACCGACGCCACCATGCCGACACACACCAGGATCAGCACCCGGTTGAAACGGGTGCTGATCCTGGCGATCACGGCTTCAGTTTGCTGCGTGGCGAGTGTCTCGAAACGCTCGACATCAGCCGAGTACTTCGTGCCTGTCGCCGTGATGTCCTTGTCGTTGATCGCCACGAATCCATCGGGATCATCCTTGCGCAACGCTTCGAGTCCCCGTTGCACAGCGTCATTGTGTGCCCGTGCGACAGCGACCATGGCCTCGCGTGTCGAGGCATCCAGCCCCTCCAGGACAGGCGCGCTGGCAAAGCGTTCCAACGCATCGGTGGACTTGCGGATCGACCCTTCCGCATTGCCGATTGCCTCGGCATTGATGCCGCCACCGGCTTTGGACGAGTTGTACGCACGCGTCAGCGCGGCGCGCGCGCGTGTCATGTCCTTGTAGGCGCTGTTAAGCAACTGCACACGCGACGATACCTGATGCATGTCCTCCGCGGACTCGCTGGCTGCGTACAACTGGGTCACGCCCAACGCGGCGCCAAACACGATCATCAGGCCGAAAATCACCAGGGTCGCCAGCAGGCCGTGGCGGATGCTCAGGTTATTCATGGGGCTCAACAGATAAGGGTGCAAGCCCGCCTTAACGACGCCCGCGCCTGAAGCTTGAGCCTATCCATGATCTTCATTTGCGATAGATCAAATACGGGGCTTGCGAGAGGCTTTTTCAGCACTCCCGGGCGGCGGTATCGCGGACCGTGCTACGCTGTCTCGCGCATCGTGTGGTTCGTATCGCCGGTCCTGCTCCCCAGTCAACCGCCATCTCGCCATGTCCATCGCCTTCGACCTGCCTCCCGCCGCGCGTACCGGCCAGCCCGTAGACGCCATCGACACGCCTTCGCTCGTTGTCGACCTGGATGTCTTCGCCCGCAACATCAGCCGGATGCAGACCGCGGCCGACATGGCCGGCGTCAAGCTGCGTCCCCACGCCAAGGCACACAAGTGCCCGGATGTTTCGGTCGCGCAGATCGCCGAGGGCGCAGTGGGCATCTGCTGCCAGAAGGTCAGTGAGGCCGTGCCGTTCGCGCGCGCCGGTATCCACGACATCCACATCAGCAATGAACTCGCCAGCCCGGCCAAGGCGGCGCTGCTGGCCGAAATGGCCCGGCATGCGCGCATGAGCGTGTGCGTCGACGACGTGGCGCAGATCGACGCGCTGGCCAGTGCCGCCTCGGCGGCAGGCAGCACGGTCGATGTCTTCGTCGAGATCGATGTCGGCCAGGGTCGCTGCGGTGTGCGGGATGCATCCGAGGCGCTGCGGCTCGCGGAGCGCATCGCGAAACACGCGCCACTGAAATTTCGGGGCCTGCAGGCATATCACGGGGGCGTCCAGCATCTGCGCGGCTGGGCCGAGCGTCGTGACGCCGCCGCACGGGCTGCCGAGCGCACCGGTAGTGTCATCGCGCGCCTCGCCGCAGTCGGCGTGCGCTGTGACGTGGTGACGGGCGGCGGCAGCGGCAGCGTGGAGTTCGACCTGACCAGTGGCGTCTATACCGAAATCCAGCCAGGTTCCTACGTATTCATGGACGCGGACTACGGCAGCAATGCCTACACGGGCACGCTGCGCTTCGAACATAGCCTGTTCATCGCCACCACGGTCATGAGCGTGGCGGCGGGAGACCGCGTGATCCTGGATGCGGGACTGAAGTCGATGGCAGTCGATTCCGGGCTGCCGTGGATCTGGGCCGATGGCGCGGCGTCGACGACGCTCGACTACGTGGCAGCCAACGACGAGCACGGCATTGTGAAGCCGCGCCGCGCCGACACCCCCGAGGCGTTGCCCGCACTGGGCAGCCGCGTCATGCTGGTGCCGGGCCATTGCGACCCGACCCTGAATCTCTATGACGAGATCATCGGCGTCCGGGCCGGCGTGGTGGAATGTGTCTGGCCGATCAGCGCGCGTGGGCTGAGCCGCTGATTGCCGGAACTGGAGCGCCCGCCCGCTACGCGAGTTGGGCGGCGATTTCGTTCAGATCGGCCCGCGCCCAGATCGCGCCGGTCCAGGCCTCGAAACGGAGATCCGACAAGGGAATCGGCATCAGCGTGCCAAGCCAGTCGGTCGGCGCCGCGCCGCAGCGCAGTCCGTTGGCCACCATCGTCATGGCCTCGGGCACGTCGATTTCCGCCACACGCGTGACGGTCGGCCACGGTACCAGGCGCACGTCCAGCGCCGACAGACCAAATCGGTAAAGACCAAATCGGGTGTGCAACGCCCCGCGCGTCAACGTGTGACGCGCCTGACCCAGCCCGTCATCCTTGCTCGCCGACGGATCCCACTGCTGGTTGCGTGAGAACCAGAGAATCTCCTGCTTGCCCAGGCGCGGCTCCCGCATCAATGCGGCAGCCGGCACGAGACGCCCGGCGCGCGCGATCGCGGCCAGTGGCGTGCCCACCGTGTAGTGCCAGACATAGTCGGGTTGGTTGTTCATGATGCAACTCCTCCAAGCGCCCTGCTCAGTTACCAGACTGGGGGCGGGAAGCCCTGATCACAAGCAAGGTCACGGCTTGTTGCACCCGCAACAAGAATGGGGTCAGACGCGTCCAGCACGGGTGCCACCTCCCTGCAGCCCAGGACTGGCGCGGCTTTCAGGGAAACATCGCCAAATTGAAAGCCGAGCCGCTGCGTCAAAATTCGAGGGAAGCGTCTAAAACCATAGCACACGGTTTGGTGCATCGCAGCACAATATTCTGATGATTCAGATAATTTGACAGCTTGCCCGACTGGCCCAAAGCGCAAAAAAGACCGATGCCGTCATCGGAATTCTTGGGCCCGATGTCATTGCGAGGACAACCTGGCTGCTTACGCTGCGAAGCGCATCGCGAGTCACGCGACGCGCCGCGGCAAGACCGCCGCGGCCAGCCATTCCCCGCACGAGACACCGACCATGATCGACGCAATCCGCACCATCACCCGGGCCCGCACCCGCGGGTGCCTGGCGGCCCTGCTGCTGTGTGCGACCCTTGCCGCCTGTGGCGGCGATGGCGACGGCAGCACCGGAAACTCCGGCACCACACCACCCACCGGCACCACGCCCGGCGGCGATACTCCCGATTCCGCCAAGCCGCTCATGAAATGCGCGCCCTGAGCACCGACGGACGCCACCAACAACGACACGCTTGACCAGGGCAGAACCGCTATGAACTCCAGCAGCCGACGCAATTTCCTGAAGATGGCTGGCAGCAGTGCCGCCGCCACCGCCGCGCTTGCCGCATTCCCGCCGGCCATCCGCCGCGCGCTGGCCATTCCGGCCAACAACGCCACCAAATCGATCCGCGACGTCGAATACGTTGTGATCCTGACGCAGGAGAACCGCTCGTTCGATCACTACTTCGGCACCATGAACGGCGTGCGCGGCTTCAGCGACCGCTTCCCGATCCCGCTGCCGGGCGGCCGCAACGCATTCCAGCAGACCTACGCCAGCAACAACGTCAACCGCGTGGTGCTGCCGTATCACCTGGACCAGACCGCCGGCAACGCCCAGCGCGTGAGCGGCACGCCTCACAGCCAGCCCGACGCGCAGGCCGCGTGGGACCTCGGCCGCATGAGCGCGTGGCCCACCGCCAAGAAGACCCAGTCGATGGGCTACTACACCGAGCAGGAACTGGGCTTCCAGTACGCGCTCGCCAATGCATTCACGCTCTGCGACGCCTACCACTGCGGCTTCCACGGTGGCACCAACACGAACCGGCTGTTCCAGTGGACCGGCACCAATGATCCGTTCGGCAAGAACGGCGGCCCGGTGATCGACAATAGCGGCGACTCGCTCGACGCCACCGGCATCAACTACACCTGGACCACCTATCCGGAACGCCTGCAGGCCGCCGGCGTGACCTGGAAGGTCTACCAGAACATGCCGGACAACTTCACCGACAATCCGCTGGCTGGGTTCAAGCAATACCGCGCGGCCAACGCGGCGCTGGGCAATGCCGCCAACGGCTCGCCCTACACGCCGTACACACCGGCCAACGACACGGTGAACCCGCTCTTCAAGGGCATCGGCAACACCATGCCCGATGGCGGCTTCCTGCAGGCACTGCGCGATGACATCGCCGCCGGCACGCTGCCGCAGGTATCGTGGATCGTCGCGCCAGCAACCTACTCGGAACACCCGGGGCCGTCGAGCCCGGTGCAGGGCGCGTGGTACACGCAGCAGTTGCTCGACGCGCTGACGGCCAACCCCGCGATCTGGAGCCGCACGGTCCTGCTGATCAACTTCGACGAGAACGACGGCTTCTTCGACCACGTGCCGCCGCCGTGCGCCCCCTCGCTCGACGCCACGGGCAACCCCGTCGGCTACACGACGATGGATGCATCGGCCGAGTACTACAGCGTCGACAAGACGCCGTTTGGTCCCGGCCCGCGCGTGCCGATGTACGTAGTGTCGCCGTGGAGCCGTGGTGGCTGGGTCAACTCCCAGGCCTTCGATCACACCTCGATCCTGCGTTTCCTCGAACAGCGCTTCGGCGTGGCGGAAACCAACATCAGTGCCTACCGGCGCGCGATCATGGGCGATCTGATGTCGGCGTTCGACTTCGTCAACCCGAACAGCAACACGGCCCTTACCTTCACGCCGCTGCAGAAGACCGATGCCGACACGCTGCGTGCCGCGCAGGATGCCAAGGCGCAGATTCCCGCGCCAACGGTTGCCGCCCAGTCGATGCCCACCCAGAAGAGTGGCACACGCCCGTCGCGCGCGCTGCCCTACACGCTGCATACCAGCGGCTTCGAGGACCCGTCCACGAACACGGTCTGGCTGCGTTTCAAGAACGACGGCACCCAGGCCGCGGTATTCCACGTGTACGACCACCTGCATCTGGGCGATGTGCCGCGCCGCTACGCGATCGAGGCAGGCAAGTCCTACGACGCGAAGCTCGACGTAAGCCGCGACAGTGGCCGCTACAACCTCTGGGTGCTTGGCCCGAATGGCTATCACCGCGCGTTCGTCGGCGATATCAGCGCGCAGAAGGCTGCCGGCGGCGGTGCCGCGCCCGAGATCCGCGTGTGCTACGACGAGGCGAACGCCCAGGTCTGGCTCACGCTGATCAATCGCGGCAGCGCGACGTGTACGTTCACGGTCAAGCCAAACGCCTATCGGAACGACGGCCCCTGGACGTTCGAGGTCCCGGCCGGCAAGGAGGTCGATCAGCACTGGCCCGTGGGGTCGCAAGGTAACTGGTACGACTTCACGGTCACCACGCAGCAGGGTGGTTTCATGCGCCGCTTCGCTGGCCGGCTGGAGAACGGCACGCATACGGTCTCCGACCCGGCCATGGGCGCCTGACAACGGCTCACGGCAGCTGGTCCGGCAGCCTCGCAGTTGCCGGGCTGGTGAGCCGCCCGGCCAGGTAGTCGCTCATCCGGGGATGCCCACGGCATCCCCGGGCCCGATTCCACGTTGAAGTAACGATGCCCCTCGGCGTCGGCGCTGTCATCACCTCCCTCGCGCCGTGAAGCAGCATGATGGCCAGCCACCCCCCGGCACCGGATTGGCCACGCACAGGCCTTCGTCACGCTGTCATATTTCCGCCTTATAGTCGGCAGCTCTCCCGTTTCCGTTTGGAACCCCATGCTTGGCGATCTGCTGATGACCTTCTACGAGGTGGCGCGACAAGGCAGCATCACCACCGCCGCTCGCCAGTTGCGAGTCAGCCAGCCCACGGTCACGGGGCGCATCCGCCAGCTCGAGGAGCTCTACGGCGTGGAGTTGTTTCATCGCCGAGCCAGCCGCGTGGACCTGAGCGATACCGGCGTCGCGCTGATGCCGCTAGCCGAGCAGATCGTGCAGCAGGAGAGCAATGCCGACTTCCTGCTGCGCAATGCCGGAAATCTCCGTATGGGCAACCTGCGGATCGGCGCAACCGGCCCCTATTACATCCTGCGCAGCGTGGCGGCATTCCGGCAGCGTTTTCCGGCCATCGGCGTCAGCATCCAGATCGGCAACTCCCGGCAAATGCTCGATGCGCTTTTCGAGTACCGCATCGATGCCGCCGTGTCGTCGCATGCGGTCAATGACGATCGCCTGCACCGAGTCAGGCTGGCAGCGGACCCGATGGTGCTGGTAACGCATCCCGCGCACCCGTTCGCGCGCAGGCCGCGCGTGGAAGTTTCCGAACTCGCCGCCTGTCACCTGCTCGTGCGCGAACAGGGCTCGATGACGCGAGAGGCCACGGAAAGCGCGCTCCGTGCCGTCGGAGAGGAACTGCCGGCGCACACCGTGATCGGCAGCCGCGAGGCCATCTGCGAGGCCATCCGCCACAACCTTGGCGCAAGCGTGATGCCGATGGGTGAAGTGCCACGCGACCCGGCCTTGACGGTGGTGCCGTTCGCCAGCCGCGCGCCGGTGATCCACGAATACCTGTACTGCCTCAACAGCCGGCGCGAGACACGGCTGCTCAGCGCGCTGCTGGACAGCCTGGTGCTGCCCGGCGCCGCCTCCGGGCGCCATTGCGAAGTGCCGCCGCCAGCGCCTATATTGAACTGATCCGCCCGTCTTCCAAGCGCCCTCCGCCCCAAACGCCTCCCATCGATGACCGACCCGGGCCGCTCCAGCTTTCCCGAGTACGACCAGCTACTCGCGCTGCTGGAACTCGGCGCGCCGTGGTTTCGTTCGAAAATCGCCTGCGATGTGACCGTGCAAGGCCACACGTTTGCCGTGCACGTGGCCAGTCTGGGCACCGACGCACCAGACGCCCCGGCCATTGGCATCTTCGGCGGCATTCACGGTCTGGAACGCATCGGCACGCAGCTTGTGCTCGATTACATGCGCTCACTGCTGTGCCGTCTTGCCTGGGACGACCTGCTACATCGCCAGTTGCAGACGGTGCGGCTGGTCTTCATGCCGATCGTCAATCCAGGCGGGATGTATGCGGCAACGCGCGCCAATCCGAATGGTGTCGATCTGATGCGCAACGCGCCGCAGGATGCCGATGCCGCCGTGCCGTTCCTGGCCGGTGGGCAGCGTATCGGCGCCTGGCTACCGTGGTATCGCGGCCGGGCGGGCGCGCCAATGGAAGCGGAAAGCCGCGCGATGCTTCACGTGGTGGAAACCGAACTGCTGCCGCGCCCACTGAGCTTCGCCGTCGATTGTCATTCGGGCTACGGCTGGCGCGACAGCATCTGGTTCCCGTACGCGCGCACGCACGCACCAATGTCCCACTTCCCCGAGATGTACCTGCTCAAGACCATGTTCGAACAGGCCCATCCGCATCACGGCTACGCATTCGAGCCGCAGAGCCATCAGTACCTGCTGCACGGCGATCTGTGGGACTTCGCGTATGACCGCGCGCCGCCGCAGAACCTGTTCCTGCCGATGACGCTCGAACTGGGTTCGTGGCTCTGGATCAAGAAGAATCCGCGTCAGATTTTCTCTCGTGCCGGCATTTTCAATCCCATCAAGGCACACCGCACTGCACGGGTCCTGCGCCGGCATGTAAGCCTGTTCGACTTTCTCGGCCGGGTAGCCGTGGCGCCCAATCGCTGGCTGCCGAACGGAGCGCAGCGGGATCACCTGCTGGAGCAGGCGCGCGCGCACTGGCAATATGGACCGCCCATGCCATGAGCGCCTGGATCTTCCTGCGCGGCCTGACCCGTGAATCACGCCATTGGGGCAACCTGTCGGCGCTATGGACATCGCGCGGGCTTGGGCAGCCGCTGCTGATCGACCTGCCCGGCAACGGCACGGCGCGCGACGCCACGGTGCCGGCCAGCGTCGACGGCATGATGGAGGCGGTACGGGCCGCGGCGCATGCATCGGGCGTGCCGGGACCATGGCGCGTGCTGGCGATGTCGCTCGGCGCGATGGTGGCAACCCGATGGGTTCAGGCGTGGCCCGACGACGTGGCGGGGCTGGTGCTGATCAATACGAGCATGAGGCCCTTCAGCGCGATAACGGAGCGCCTGCAGCCGCTGAACTGGCCCGCGCTGCTAGGCATGGCCCACCACTGGCAAGATCGCGTGCGCTGCGAACGGACCGTGCACCGGCTCACCTGCGAGCGGCTCGATACCCGCGACGCCGACATCGCCGGCTGGGTCGAGATCGCACAAAGCGCGCCGGTCTCGCGCAAGGCGGCATGGCTGCAGTTGCTGGCCGCCGCACGATTTCGCGCCATGACCGCCGCGCCGCCATGTCCGACGCTGATCCTCTCATCCGATGCCGACCGACTGGTCAATCCGGCCTGCTCGGCGCACCTGGCGGCAGCTTGGCGTTCGGATGGCGTCAGCCATATCCGTCATCCATGGGCAGGACACGATCTGCCGCACGACGATCCTCTGTGGCTGTGCGACACAGTGGCCGCCTGGAAGCAGGACAAAAAAATACCGCCGGACGGCTGATGCCCTCCGGCGGATGATGTGTCCTGCACATAGTTTGGTACGCGACTCAGGCGTGCGCTTCGAGCAGCGCCGCAGCGCGCTTGTTGCACAGCGCGCCAAGCAGCGTTTCGGCCGCCGATTCCAGACGATCCTGCGTGCCGAACAGGCGCGCGGCAATCAGACCGCTCTGCAGCGCCCCGTAGATCACCTGCGCCAGCATGGCGGGCGGCACCGGGTACGGCGTGTCACGCTCTTTCTGGCCGCGCTCGAGCAGCTTCGCCAGCCAGTTTTCGTTGACGTGATAGAAGTCCTTGAGCACCGAGTGCACCGACTCCGGCAGGCTCAGGATCTCGGTCGACAGCATCCCCGCCAGACAAATCTGGTTCGACCCGCAGGTCTGGCGCAACGGCTCCAGGTACTGACGCGCCTGGTCCAGCACGGGCAGGTCGGCGCTGATGCCAGCAAGCCGCTCGCTAATCCGCCGGCTGTACTCCTTGACCGCTTCCAGGATCAGATCGTCCTTCGACGGGAAGTAGTAATGAATGCTGGAGGTCTTGACGCCCACCAGCTCGGCCAGGTCGCGATAGCTGAAGCCGTTGCATCCGCGTTGGCGGATCAGGATCAGCGTGTGTTCGAGCAGTTGCTCGCGGACAGGTTGCGTTTTCATGGTCGCCACTTTATCTACACGAAGATAGATACACAACCGGGACTTTCCCGGAGCCAACCAGCGGCCATTCAGGCCGGGAACCCGCGACGGAGGTGGCGATTGCAAAACCACGCCACTTTCCGGCCGCCGGGAATCCGGGCATTCGGCCCGGACGATTTCATCTTAGCGTGCGTATCGCACCATGAAAGCCCGGCGCCCTGTCGAGGGCGCCGGGCTTCAGCTGACAACCGCCCGGTCGGGGCGGCCATGGCACTGGTCAGGCAAGGGCGCCGCCGGTGTAGACGTCCGGGGTCCGGGCACCGTCGAAGTACGGGTTGCGTGCTTCATTGCCACGGGCGCCGTCCAGATACGGATCGGCCTTGCGAGCCGGGCTGGCGGAAACGCCACTGCGGTCAAGGCCGGCTACGAAACGCGCGCCATCCAGATACGGGTCGATGGTACGTTCCACCAGGCCATCACGGTTGCTGATGCTGGCCGTCAGGCCGTCCCGGTTGCTGATGCGGGCGCCATCCGTATAGGCGTCACGGTTGCCGATATGCGCGCCTTCGGTAAAGCCGTCGCGATTGCTGATGCGAGCGCCTTCGCTAAAGCTGTCGAACTTGCCTTGGCGGGCGCCATCGGTAAAGGCGCTGCGCTGGTCGTTCACGCGATACGTATAACCGTAGACCTCGCCGTGCGAGGTGGAGGCTTGGGCGGCGCCCGTCACGAAAGCGGCGGCAAGGGCGGCGGCGGTCAGGATGGTCTTGGCGTTCATGATGCTCTCCTTCTTCAAGGGGCCGGGCAATCCGGTTCAGGTTGTGGATTGCGGGGCCGAAGTCTGTCTGCAAATTCGCGGCGCTCTTCTTCGTCTTCTTTGCTGATTGCTATCTACTACTAGATAGATTCAAAGACTTAAAAAAAGAACCGTTTCCGGTACTGCGTCACTGTCTGGTGTTGCTTGGATTGCCCGCTGCGGTGGTTGTTTGCGCTGCAACGTGTTCGTCCATGGCGTGAATACTATCTACCTATAGATAGATAAGCAAGCAGAAACTTGGGACGCCACTCAAAAACTTTTCTATTGCCCCGATCGAAATCATCAATCACGAAGATAAGTAATTGATTTTACGAGATAAAGTTGAGGTAAGTCCTCTTCTGAAGCCTGCCGATGCTTTCCCGACGGGCCTTGCAGGTGTTAGGGTTACTCACCCCTGCCGACAGTCGAGCATCGCAATGCCGCCCCCCAAAGCGTCCCCCGCCCCCAATCCGTACCGGCGCTGGCTGGTTGGCGCCGCAGGGCTGGCTGGCGTGGCGCTGCTGGCCGGCGTCGGACGGCTAATAATGTTTCGCGCAATCGAACGTGAAGCGTTCGTTCCGGCCTCGGGCGGCACGGCAAGGCCAGACGATTTCGGCGTTGCATCGCGTCAGTTTGCATTCGCAAGCGGCGACCGCCTGCTGCGCGGCTCATACGTCGCGGCCTCACCCGACGCGCCCGCACTGTCCGTATTTCATGGTGACGAGGAATGCCTGGCCGACTGGGCACCCGTCCAGGCGCTATTGCACGCCGCGGGCATCAGTTCCTTCGTCTTCGATTACAGCGGCTATGGCGCCAGCACGGGCCGGCCTTCCGTTCGCCACCTGCACCAGGACGCCCTGGCTGCCTATGCCCAGTTCCGCGCCGTTACGCCGCAGGCGTCGCGGCACTACGTCATGGCGCATTCGCTCGGTAGCGGCGTATTGCTGGATGTCGTGGGCGATCTGGCGCCGGCACCTGACGGCATGGTCATCGGCGCCGGATTCCGCTCGGCGCGTGCCGCCGCAGTCGTCACTGGCCGGGTGCCGCGCTGGCTCGCCTGGATGTTGCCGGACCCATGGAATAACATCCGGCAAATCCGGAATCTGACCATGCCCATCCTGCTGCTGCACAGCAAGCGGGATGAGACGATCCCGTTCCGGGATGCCGAGTGCCTGGCGCGGGCCGCACACGGGCCCCGGCGGCTGGAAGCCTTCGAGGACCTTCCGCATGACGCGGCGATCGAGCCCCCCTACATGACCCGTTTCTGGGCGCCAGTGATCGCCTATCTGAAGAGCGGGAAGCTCTGACGGCGATCAGCGACAGGCTACAGCTTGAACTCGCCCACCACCTTCTGAAGCTCCTGCGCCTGCTCGGCCAGCGCCGACGAAGCCGCAGCCGCCTGTTCGACCAGGGCGGCGTTCTGCTGCGTCACATCGTCCATCTGGGTCACGGCTACATTCACCTGCTCGATGCCGTCGCTCTGATGCTCGGAAGCCGTCGCGATCTCGCCAAGGATCTGCGTCACCCGACGCACCGCCTGGACAATTTCCTCCATGGTCTGCCCGGCCTGGCCGACCAGCGCCGAACCGCTTTCCACCTGACGCGCCGAGTCATTGATCAGCACGTTGATCTCCTTGGCAGCCGCGGCGCTGCGCTGGGCCAGCGTGCGCACTTCGCCAGCCACCACGGCGAAGCCGCGACCCTGCTCGCCCGCGCGCGCTGCTTCCACGGCGGCATTCAGGGCCAGGATATTGGTCTGGAATGCAATGCCCTCGATGACGGCGATGATGTCCGTCACCTTGCGCGAACTGACGCTGATGGCATTCATCGTTTCCACGACATTGCCGACGATCGCGCCACCGCGCTCGGCGATGCCGGACGCCGAAGCCGCAAGCCCGTTGGCGGTGCGCGCGCGATCGGTGTTCTGCCGGACCATCGCAGTCAGTTCGCCCATGCTCGACGCGGTTTCCTGCAGCGTGGCCGCCTGCTCCTCGGTCCGCTGCGACAGATCGGTATTGCCCACGGCGATTTGCTGCGATGCCGAAGAAATCGAATCGCTGGCGGACTTGATGCGCGTGACCAGGTCGGTCAGCATGTCTTCCATCTCTCCCAGGCCGCCGAGCAGACGACCGAAGTCGCCACCGCGCTCGGTTTCGAAGTCCTTGCTCAGATCGCCGGCAGCCACCGTCTCCGCGATGAATTCAGCCTCTTTCAGCGGCGCCTCGATCGCACTGGCCAGACGGGCCCAGCACACGACGCTGAACACCGCCACGGCCGTGCCCAGCCCATAGAGCCAGCCTCGCGTGTCCCCATCGGCGATCTGGCCCAATGCCAGCGTCATCATGACCGCCACCAGCACCACCACCACCCCAAATGCCGCGCCCAGCCGGATGCGCATGCTCAAGTTATCCCACGCCATCTTTCTCCGCTCCTCTTTCGTGCCCCGCGTTGTCCGGGGCTATCGATGGACTAACGGATCCAGCAAAGTAACCTTTACCCCTCCGAAAGAGTGGGACGAGAAAAGACAAAACCGGGACAAAAACAATCAGGCGAGGCGTTCCCGCCATCATTTGGTCATCGGCGCGTCATGCCGCTGTCATGCGGGAGAAATGCCTGCAATTGACCGATGTTGCGTGCGGCAGACGGGGTGTCGTTTTTTTGCCGATGGCAGGATTTGACGGCGCGGATCGCGTCGGAGACCGGCAGTGGCACCTCCGCCACAATCGGTGGAATCGCCCGGCCCATTGCCCCAGAAACGACAAAGCCGGGACGCGCAGTTCGCGGCATCCCGGCCAATGGGCAAACAATCTACTCCTGCGTGCGGCGTACCGCAATCATTCTTGTGGTCGACCCCACATGAACCATGGTGACCCATCGTGTACCTTGCGCCGGATCGTCTATATTTGACCGCAATGGCGCTCACATCCGTTCACGACTCACCGCCGTAGACAGCCCCTGGAGGTAAATGCCATGCGTTCGCTTGCAAACTTGTTCAGTCCGCCGACGCCCGAGAAAATCGCCGAGAAGGAACTGCAAGACATGAGGCTGACGCTTTTCCAGGCAGAACGCCGCCTGCTGGAAGCGCAGATGCAAGTCGACTACTACCGGAACATGATCGCTTTCCTGGAAGAAGTGGGAACGAGCGGCGTGGAGGGTGTGGCCGACCGACGCTATGCGATCACCCATACGGGCACGGACGCCGCCGCTGCACCCGCACGTGCCGCACCGGGCCTGACCACGGTGCCAATCGTGCCCTCTGCCGCCTGACGCCGCGCTGGCGTGGCAACACCCGCATGGGCTCGTTCGGGCCTGTGCGATACTGGCCGCCTTCCCTAGCTTCGTGCTGTTGCACTGGAACCGGCCATGAGCGAACCGCTGCCCGCCATCGAAATTGAAACCGCGCCGAACCCGGCGTTCTCCGTGATCTGGATGCACGGGCTGGGTGCCGATGGCAGCGACTTCGTTCCGGTTGTCCCGGAACTCGGATTGCCCGAAACCCTGGCCATCCGGTTCATCTTCCCGAACGCCCCGGCGATACCCGTGACCTGCAACGGCGGCTACGTCATGCCGGCCTGGTATGACATCTACTCGCTAGATGAAGCGGGTCGCCGTGCCGATGAACGGGGCATCCTGCAATCCCGCGATGCCATCCGCGCGCTTATCGCACGCGAGAACGCGCGCGGCGTGCCAACCAACCGCATCGTCCTGGCGGGGTTCTCGCAAGGTGGCGCGATCGCGTACACCACGGCCCTGACCCATCCCGAAGCGCTCGCCGGAGTGATTGCGCTGTCGACATACATCCCCTCGACCGACCTGATCGCGTCCGAGGCCGCACCGGCCAACGCCGCCACGCCAATCCTCGCCGCCCACGGCACCGAGGACGATGTCGTGCCGCTGGTGCTTGGGACCCGCGCGCGCGACTGGGTGGCTGCCGCGGGTCATCCGGTCACATGGCTGACCTACCGGATGCCGCATTCGGTCTGCATCGAGGAAATTGTCGATATCGGCCAGTGGCTGCAGGAGCGCTTTGTGTGAGTGCCGCGACGATTGCCGCGCTAACATGGCGGCCGTCCTTCATCCGCCTCTTGTGCCCCACCCCCGATATCCACGCATGATCCCCGCCGCTCCCCTGCCCCGCATCGACTTCAACACCCGCAAGGCCCTGATGTTCGCGCTGACCGCCGAACGGCTGTCAGCCTTCTACGAACACGGCCAGTGGATGACCGAGGGCCAGGGCGCCACGCTCGCGGGCAACTGGCTGTCGCGCTCGAAACTGCAGCTGGCACTGTCGGAGCGGCGTGTGCTGTCCGACCTGAGCGATCAACTCGCCCGGCAATTGGCCGAAACGCTGTCGCGTGAAGCCGGCCTCTACGCCTCGCACGAGATGATGGAAGCCCTCGATCCGAACTACCAGTCCGCATTCGCGCACGACATGCTCGATGAGTGCGAGCGGATGCTGCGGGAGGCTGGCGTCGAGGAAGACTGAGCATCTAATGGCACTTACAAAGTGCTAGCAGTGTTCAGCGACGCCCACAATGGACTGTTCCTGGCGGCACCACGGCACACCAGCAAGTCCGTGTTCCTCCAGCACGATCTCCGCCCCGCGCTGTCGGAACGGGGTGTGCTGGTCATCTCCGTCGATGAATGAGCGGCCCGGCCGTGCGCTTACCGCGGCCGTGATGTCCCCTACCGCGCCTCCACCGCAGTCCGCTTCGGGTTCAGCAGGTCCGCATCGAGCCGCCGGAACACCATGGCGGACGCCAGCGTGATCACGCCCACACTGAGGAAGGCCAGCCGATAGGCCGGAGCAGCCACGCCAAGCTTGGCCGAGAACAGACTCACGAGTCCACCGCCAATGGTCACGCCGAGGCCGATCGCGAGCATCTGCACCATCGAAAACAGGCTGTTGCCGCTGCCTGCGTCTTCACGCGACAAACCCTTGAGTGTGACGCCGTTCATCGCGGCAAACTGCATGGAGTTGGCGGCACCGAAAATCGCCAGCTGCACGATCGACAGCCCGAGCGGCCAGCCCGGCGAGATCGCCGCGAACGAAGCGATCGAAGCCCCGACGATCACCGTATTGACGAGCAGGAATATGTCGTAGCCGAAGCGATTCACCAGCGGCACGATCCAGCGCTTCGAGATGGTCCCGGAAATGGCTACCGGCAACAACATCAGGCCCGAATGAAACGGGGAGTAGCCAAGCTGAAGCTGAAACAGCAGCGGCAGCAGGAACGGCACGGCGCCCGAGCCAATGCGGCAGACCAGGTTGCCGACCAGCCCCACGGTGAAGTTGGGCTCCCGAAACAGCGCGAGACGGAACAGCGGCGTGCGATGGCGACGCGCATGCGGAATGTAGAGCAGCGCGCTGGCAATGCTTGCGGCCATCAGCGCGGCGCTCAGGCTACTGACCGAACCACGCTCAAGCGCGAGCGAGAACGTGACCATGCACAGCGACAGCAGGCCACAGCCTATCCAGTCGAACGGCGGCGCGGCATCCACTTCGCCAGCCGGCAGGTAACGATGCACGGCGAACAGGCCGACCAGCCCCACCGGGACATTGATCAGGAAAATCCAGTGCCACGACGCGCTCTGCACCAGCCATCCGCCGAGCACCGGGCCAAAGATCGGCCCGACCTGCCCCGCGATGGAGACAAAGGCCAGTGCGGCAATGTACTGCTCGCCGGGTATGTTGCGCAGCACCGCGAGCCTGCCGATCGGCAACAGCATCGATCCGCCAATGCCCTGCAGCACCCGCGCGATCACCAGTTGGGTCAGCGTGTGCGCCGTGGCGCAGAACACCGAGCCAATCACGAAGATCAGGATCGCGCTGAAGTAGACGCGCCTTGTGCCGAACCTGTCGGCCAGCCAGCCAGACGCCGGGGTCAGCATCGCCATGGTCAGCGTGTAGGCCACCACCACAGGCTTGAGATCGAGCGGTTTCTCGCCCAGGCTGCGCGCCATTGCGGGCAACGCGGTGTTGACGATAGTGGTGTCCAGCGTCTGCATGAAAAAGCCGGCGAAGACGATCCACAGCATGGCCTTCTGGGAGAAGGCCTGATCGGTAGCGGAAGCAGAGGCGGTACGCATAGGAAATTCTTGATGGGGCGGCGTCACCCCGGGTAATCCCGGAGACGTTCGAGCATGGTACCTAGCGGACACCCCATCGGGAACCCCTCTGGCTTTGTTGACTGCAATCGGATTTTCCGATGACAATGCGTCGATGCTCAATCCCGTTTGGATCCAGACTTTCGCGACCGTGGCCACCGCGCGCAGCTTTACCGACGCGGGGCGTCAGCTTGGCCTGTCGCAATCGTCGGTCAGCGACCATATCCGGCGGCTCGAAGGCAGCGTGAACCGGCGGCTGTTTGTGCGCGATACGCACTCGCTGGCGCTGACACCCGATGGCGAAGCCCTGCTCGTTCATGCCCGGCTGATTCTCGAATCCCTGGCCCGTGCCGAATCCCAGTTCAGCGGACCGCGCCTGCAGGGCCGCGTGCGCCTTGGCACCTCCGAAGACCTGGCGCAGGGTCCTCTGCCGAATGTGCTGGCCGCATTCCGCGCCACGCACCCGGACGTGGAGCTCGAGATCACCATCGGCATGACCAGCAAGCTGTACGAGTGGATGGAAGCGGGCACGCTGGACCTCATCGTCGGCAAGCGGCGCGAAGGCGAGCGCCGCGGCGTGCCCCTTTTCCGTGGCCGGCTCGAATGGCTGGCGCGACCCGGTACGGTTGTGGATGTGCGTCAGCCTCTACCGCTGATCCTCGTGAACGAACCGAGCGTGACGCGCTCCGTGGTGCTGGATACGCTGGCCAAGAATGGCTGGCGCTGGCGCGTCGTGTGCACCAGCAGTAGCCATTCCGGATGCATCGCAGCGGCGCGCGGCGGGCTCGGCATCACCGTGCGGGCCGAGAATCTGACCGGTGGCGGCCTGGTGCCACCGGTCAATTTCGATGCACTGCCAGCACTGCCGGACGTGGAGTTCATCACGCTGGCCGCACGCCGACTCACCGAGCCGGCCGACACGCTGCTGCAACTGATTCGCAAGAGCGACCTGCGCGCCGCGCGGGTCGATTGATGCCTGCTTAGCCTGGCAACGCGCCCAGCGCCTGATAGGCGGTCAGCAGGTGATATGGCGTGGTGGAAGGCATCTCCGCCCGCACGACCATGCCATCGGGCGCCAGGCATTCGTGCCAGCCACCGGCATGGAGAAAGCGCGTGCGGAAGCGGTCAGTCCAGACCGCGAGCGCATCCAGCGCTTCGCCATCATGTTCGACCGATCCCTTGACCGCCAGCGCCCGGGCGAACTCGGTCTGTGCCCAGATGCGCTCGGTGGCATCCAGTACACCCCCCGCCCCATCCAGCGCCGCGCAAACACCCAGCGTGTCGTCCGCCACGCCGTGGCGGCGCGCGAAATCGAACGCCCGGCGCAATGCCGATGACAGTGCCGCATCGGCGAACAATGCCGGGGCCGTCATGACCAGCGAATACCACTCGAATTGATGTCCCGGCTCGATCCGATTGCCGGCGCTGCCCTGGGGCAGTTCGGCCACGCAGCCATCGGCGGCATCGACAAAGCGTGCGTGCACCGCATCGGCCAGGTCACGGAGCCGGTTGGCGAACCATGTGTCGCCAGTGGCTTCCAGCGCGGCCAGATAGGCCTCGGTCAGGTGCATGACCGGGTTCTGCAGCACGCCGCTGCCATTGGACGTGAAATCCTCGGCCAGGGCCGCGTGATACAGCCCGCTGCCATCGGCAAAGCGGTTTTCGATGACATCGACCGTTCGACGCAGCAGGTCCAGCGCCGCGGGGCTGCCGCCAGCGCGGTGGTAATGCGCGCAGGCGAAGACCACGAAGGCGTGGGTATAGAGATCGCGCGTCGTATCGAGCGGCTGGCCGGACGCGTCGATGCTGTAGATCCAGCCGCCCGCTCCATCGCCGAAGTGACGTTGCAGCGCTGCAAGCAGCGTATCGGCATGCGTCAGGTTGCCGGCCGTCGCAAAGACATAGAGCTGGCGCGCGCACGCCATCGCCCGATAGCGTTTGTCCGGCAACGGCTGGCCAGTGGCGCCGTCCAGTGCCTCATGCGCCAGTTGCATCGCCGGATTCCATCCCGCGCCGGTCCAGGGCGGCAGGACGGCCGTATCGAAATGGGCGAGCAGCGCGGAGATCCGGGCGGAAAGGGTCGGCGGCGAGACTGGCATGTCGGATTGGGTTCGGGTGGGCCGGATAGTCGACCCGCAAGACCGAAGCCAGACAAGATAGCAGGCCCGGAGATACGAGGAAAGGCCGCCGACGCCGCACCGCATCATTTCGGGGTGGCAATGCCCCGCGACGCTGACTATGTTGAAAGTCCGCCGGGTTGTCGTTCCTGTCATGGCCCGTCGGCAAGGGAGAATTGCCATGCCCACCACCCATCCCATGACCCTGACCGACCACCGCCGCACGCTGGTCATGCATGTGCTTGAAGACCCTCCCGGACGCTATACGTGGCGCATCGTGGTGGAAGAGAAATGCGGCGGCGCCGAATGCGACAGCATGATCGAAGCCGCGGCCGACTACCCCTCGCACGCGGAAGCGGAGGCGGCCTGCTGGGCTGCCGGCAACAGCATGCTCGACAAGCCGCGCGCGGCGGGCGAAGTCACTGACACGCAAACGCTCCACTAGGCGCGCGCGCCTGCAAACGCCCCCGGCCTGGGCCGGGGTTTCCTTCAAAGGACGAACTAGCGATGGACAAGCCCACCGTAAGCCCCCGCCGCTTCGTCGAGATCCTGAACGAGCGGCTCACCCGGCATCCCCTCTACCGCGAGGGCATGCACGTGTACGCCATTCCGCCCCATTCGGAGCATCCGCACAGCCTCGTCTGCGTGGGCCCGCGGGGGACCGAATGCGTCTGCACGACGATCGAGGCCATCGTGCGTGGCGAGTGCGACGTCTTCCCCGACATCGCACGGGACTGGCGCCCCCGCCCGAACCCGCCCGCGCACGAACACCGCGCGCGTTAGCGGTCGATTGGCGGTCACGATCCGGCGGGCTATGGCCCGCCGGATCGATTTCGACTGCCTTGAACGACACAATCCTGCGCTGATCGCTCCGGCTGGATACAATGGCTCCGCAATCCCCTGCCCGGAGCGCCGATGAAGAGAGATTTCGAAGCGGATGGCATGACCGCCGACCCGTTGATCCCCGAATCCGGATCACAGTCGGCCAGCACCACACCGAGCCCGGCGGCGCGTGCCGCCGAAATGGCCGCCACGGTTGCCCGAGCTGCCATCGACCAGGCCGATCATGCGATGCGCAACTGGACCGACCCGGTAGAGGGTCCGGTGCGTGCCGGGTCCCCCGAACATCTGCGCATGTTCTGCAACATGCTTCTGCAGACCCACAACCCCTACAAACCCGCCGTCATCGAGTGGCCGAAGCTCTCGCCGGAAGCGCTTGAGCGCGTGACCTCGCTGCCGATCTGGGACATCGCCGTGCAGACCGAAGGCCGCGCGTCGATCCGCGTGCACAGCTTTGCCCGGCTTCAGCGTAACCCGCTGTTGCGTAGCGCCCTGGAAATGGATGGCGACGAGGAAGCGCGGCACAAGGTGGTGCTGGCGAAGCTGGTCGAGGCCTACGGCATCCAGTTGGAACCCGAGCCCGAATATCTGCCGCCGTCCGACATCGAATGGGGCTGGCTGGTTACCGGCTACAGCGAGTGCATCGACAGCTTTGCCGCCTTCGGCCTGTTCGCGGCCGCCAAGGATTCGGGCTTCTTCCCCGCCGAACTCGTCGAGACCTTCGAACCGGTGATTCAGGAAGAAGGCCGCCACATCCTGTTCTTCGTCAACTGGGTGGCCTGGTACCGCGCCAGCCTGCCCTGGTGGCGTCGCCCCGCGTTCGCCTTCAAGGTGTTCCGCGTCTGGCTGTTCCTGATTCGGGAACGGATCGGCCTGGCCCGCCAGATCGAAGTGGACGAGCATGGCGGCGCCCAGGATGCCAACTTCCCGATGAACGCCGCCGAAACATTGGCCGACTCGCTGACGCCCGGCTCGATGATCGATCTCTGTCTGGCGGAGAACGATCGGCGCATGGCGGGGTATGATGCGCGGCTTCTGCGTCCGACCACGGTGCCCAAGCTGGCGCGCTTCGCACGACGCTTCGTCAAATAATTCGCCATGCTGTTTGGATTGTCCCTGCTGACCCTTGTGGTCTGGTGCGTGCTGGTCTTCGCCCGCGCCGGTTTCTGGCGCGTGCGCAAGCCCACGCCCTCTCCCGCCCCGGCCGAATGGCCCACCGTGGTCACCGTGATCCCGGCCCGCAATGAAGCGGACGTGATTGGCCGCGCCGTCACCGGTGTGCTGAGCCAGCGCTACGCCGGCCGGCTCCATCTGGTGGTGGTGGACGATCACAGTACCGATGGCACGGCGGACATCGCGCGTGCCGCGGCCCTGTCCATCGGCAAGGGCGACGCGCTGACCGTGATCGGGGCACGCGACCTGCCCGCCGGCTGGAGTGGCAAGGTCTGGGCGCAGTCCGAAGGTCTGGCCGCCGCCGACAAGGCCGCGCCAGAGGCCAGGTATGTCTGGCTGACCGATGCGGATATCTGGCACGGTCCGAATGCGCTGGCCGAGCTGGTGGCCCGCGCCGAGGACGAGCAGCGTGACCTGGTCTCGCTGATGGTGCGCCTGCGCTGCGATTCCGCGTGGGAACGCATGATCGTGCCGGCATTTGTCTTCTATTTCGCCAAACTCTACCCGTTCGCGAGCATTGCGAACCCGCGCAGCCGCGTTGCCGGCGCGGCGGGCGGCTGCATGCTGGCGCGGCGCTCGGCGCTGGCCCGTATCGGCGGGTTCGAAGCCATTCGCGGCGAGTTGATCGACGATTGCAGCCTTGCGGCGAAGATCAAGGCAGGTGGATCGATCCGGCTCGATCTGGCGGATGACAGCATTTCGCTCCGCCCCTACGACGACTGGCAGAGCCTCTGGAACATGATCGCCCGCAGTGCCTACACGCAGTTGCACTACTCGCCGTGGATGCTGATCGGAGCCACGCTGGGCATGATCCTGACCTATCTGGCCCCGCCGGTCCTGGCGCTGGCCGGCGGCGCGGGGACCTGGCCAGCCTGGCTGGCCTGGCTCCTGATGGCCATCAGCTACCGGCCGATGCTGCGTGAGTATCGCCAACCCGTGTGGATGGCACCGCTGCTGCCGCTGACCGCCTTGTTCTACCTGGGCGCCACGCTGGATTCCGCGCGGCGCTATTACCTGCGTCGCGGCGGCCAGTGGAAAGGGCGCTCGCAGGCGCCCGTACGATCGTAACGTCCAGATGGCGGGGCCACCCGCCATGCCGATCGGCTACTTCAGATAGCCGGCTTCCCGGAACCACGTGAGCGCGTCGCGCAGCCCTTCCTGATAGGGGCGCGGCGCGTATCCAAGCTCACGCTGGGCCTTGGCGGAAGTGAAGAACATCCGGTATTGCGACATCTTCAGCCCATCCACGGTCACGAACGGCTCCTTGCCGGTGAAGCGTGCGATGGTCTCGGCCACGCGCGCGACCGGATAGAGCGGCCAGCGCGGCAACTCGATGGTTGGCGCCTTGCGGCCGGCCATGCCCGCGATGTCGGCCAGCATCTGCCGCAGCAGCACATCCTGGCCGCCCAGGATATAGCGCTCGCCGATGCGCCCTTTGTCCAGCGCCAGGAAATGACCGTTCGCCACGTCGTCCACGTGGACCAGATTCAGGCCGGTATCGACGAAGGCCGGGATCTTGCCGGTGGCCGCTTCGACAATGATCCTGCCTGTCGGGGTCGGGCGCACGTCGCGCGGGCCAATCGGCGTGGAGGGATTCACGATGACCGCCGGCAGGCCTTCCGCCACCAGACGCTCCACCTCGCGCTCGGCAAGCACCTTGCTGCGCTTGTAGGCACCGATCGCCTCATGGCCGGCCATTGCCGCCGTCTCGTCGACCGGCGCCGTGGCGCCCGCCACACGCAGGGTGGCCACGCTGCTCGTATAGATGACACGCTCTACGCCGGCGGCGCGCGCGGCGTTCATGACCGTAACCGTGCCCTCGACGTTCGAACGCACGATTTCCTCGGGATCAGGCGCCCAGAGCCGGTAATCGGCCGCCACATGGAACAGGTATCGGACGCCGGCCATGGCGCGGGTCATCGACGCCGCATCGCGCATGTCGCCTTCGACAATCTCCACGGGCAAGCCGGCCAGATTGGCGCGCGGGCTGGTCGGGCGCACGAGCACACGCACCTGGAAGCCACGGTCGAGTGCCTGTCGCATCACAGAGGAGCCCAGGAATCCCGACGCACCTGTAACAAGAATGCAATTGTTAATTTCAAATCCCCTGACAATACTGCCGGCGCGGCAGGCATTTCTGCCCCGCAGAAGCCCGCCCACAGCCGGATTGCGGTGCGGCATTCTCGCCGGAAACGCGCTGTTGGCAAATTCCCACGCGGCGACACGAAAACTGACACCGGTATATAGTAACCACCGTAATCCGGAAATGTGATCCCGGGAGTACCAAAATATAAATGTCTTCTAATCTTCACAAGAGGGTCTGGGGGCCATTTCGATGCAGGTGATACTTGCTCAACCTCGCGGATTTTGCGCAGGTGTCGTCCGCGCGATCGAAATCGTCGATCGAGCCCTCGTCAAGCATGGCGCCCCCGTCTATGTGCGACACGAGATCGTACACAACAAGCATGTGGTGGAAAGCCTGCGCCAGAAAGGCGCGCGCTTTGTCGAGGAACTCGACGAGGTGCCTGGCAATGCGGTGACGATCTTCAGCGCGCATGGCGTGTCGCGGGACGTGGTCAGCGAGGCCGCCCGCCGCGAACTGCACGCGATCGACGCGACCTGCCCGCTCGTCATCAAGGTTCACAATCAGGGACGCCAGTACGCGGCAGCGGGCCGCCACGTCGTCCTGATCGGCCATGCCGGCCACCCCGAGGTGGAAGGCACGATGGGGCAGATTCCGGGCAAGGTCATCCTGGTCCAGAACGAGGCCGATGTCGCCACGCTGGACCTGCCGAATGACGCACCGGTCGCTTACATCACACAGACCACGTTGTCCGTGGACGACACCCGTAATATCATTGCGGCGCTCGGCGCGCGATTTACCAATCTGGTTGGCCCGAGTACACGCGATATCTGCTACGCCACTCAGAACCGGCAGAGCGCGGTGCGCGAGTTGTCCACCCGCGTGGACGTCATCCTCGTGATTGGCGCCACCAACAGTTCCAACTCGAATCGCCTGCGCGAAATCGGCACCGAGAGCGGCGTACCGAGTTACCTGATCGCCGATGGCAGCGAGCTGGACCCCACGTGGGTCCGCGACGCCGCCGTCGTCGGCATTACCGCGGGTGCCTCGGCACCCGAAGAAATGGTGGAAGACGTCATTGCGGCCTTGCGCCGCCTTGGTCCGGTCGAAGTCTCGACCATGGAAGGGATCGAGGAACATGCCGAATTCCGCCTGCCGGCCGAGCTGGACGATGTGAAGCAGGCCCCGGCGGCCAGTAGTACCACTGAACCCAGCGACGCACGCCTTGCCGACCAGACGGCGGCAGGCTGAAGCAACGAACCTAACAGGAAGCACCCCCTTGGCCATTCCCTTTCTGCAGGTCGCCCGCGTAGGCGCCTACATCGCACGCAAGCATCTTTCCGGGCAGAAGCGCTACCCGCTCGCCCTGATGCTCGAGCCCCTGTTCCGCTGCAACCTCGCCTGCTCGGGCTGCGGCAAGATCGACTATCCGGACCCCATCCTGAACCAGCGCCTGTCGGTGCAGGAATGCCTGGAGGCCGTGGACGAGTGCGGCGCCCCGGTGGTCTCGATCGCCGGCGGCGAGCCGCTGCTGCACAAGGATATGCCGGAGATCGTGCGCGGCATCATCGCCCGCAAGCGTTTCGTCTACCTGTGCACGAACGCGCTGCTGATGGAAAAGAAGATCGACCAGTACGAGCCGAGCCCGTACTTCGTGTGGTCGATCCACCTGGATGGCGACCGCGAAATGCACGACCATTCGGTGAACCAGGAAGGCGTGTACGACCGCTGTGTGGAAGCGATCCGCATGGCCAAGGAACGTGGCTTCCGCGTCAACATCAACTGCACGCTGTTCAACGATGCCAAGCCTGACCGCGTGGCCAAGTTCTTTGACTCGGTCAAGGCGATGGGCGTGGACGGCATCACGGTCTCGCCGGGCTACGCCTACGAGCGCGCCCCGGACCAGCAGCACTTCCTGCACCGCGGCAAGACCAAGCAACTGTTCCGCGACATCCTGTCGCGCGGCAACGCCGGCAAGAACTGGGCGTTCAGCCAGTCGACGATGTTCCTGGACTTCCTGGCCGGCAATCAGACCTACAAGTGCACGCCGTGGGGCAACCCGGCGCGTACCGTGTTCGGCTGGCAGCGTCCGTGCTACCTGGTCGGCGAAGGCTATGTGAAGACCTTCAAGGAACTGATGGAAGACACCGACTGGGACGCCTACGGTGTCGGCAACTACGAGAAGTGCGCCAACTGCATGGTCCACAGCGGCTTCGAAGCCACGGCTGTGGCCGACACGTTCGCGCACCCGATCAAGGCGCTGGGCGTGAGCCTGCGCGGCGTGAAGACCGATGGCCCGATGGCCCCGGACATCCCGCTGGACAAGCAGCGTCCCGCCGAGTACGTCTTCTCGCGCCACGTGGAAATCAAGCTGGCCGAGATCGGCAACCTGAAGAAGGCGCAGGGTAGCCGCGCCGAGGCCGCGCAGGCCGCCCAGGTGCACTAAGCCTGTTCTGGTGACGTGAAAGCAATCGGGGTCGGCATTGCCGACCCCGATTGCTTTTCCGGACCACTCAGGCCATTCAGGCCCACACAGGCATCAAGTCCGCGCGTTGTGATTCGTCAGGTACTTCACCAATCCATCCACGCCGTCACGAGCGACGATGTCCGCAAACTGCTTGCGGTACACCTCGATCAGCCACGCCCCCATCATGTTGATGTCATAGATGCGCCAGCCTTCCGCGCCGCGCTCCAGCCGATAATCGATCAGCATCTCGTCGCCGTTGTTCATCACCCGCGTGGCCACCACCACGTCGTTGGCATTGCTGCCGGTTTTGGCCGGCTTGTACGAGAATTTCGGGCTCTGCTCGCGCAGTTGCGAAAGCGACACCGCGTAGCTGCGCACCAGCAGCGCCGTGAACTGCTCCTGCAGGACCTTCTGCTGCTCCGGCGTCGCCTGTTTCCAGGCACCGCCCACCGCCAGGCGCGTGGTGCGACCAAAGTCGGTATAGGGCAGGAACTCGCGCTGGACCACCGCCGTGATCTTCCCGAGATCGCCCGCGCGGGTTTCCGGATCGGCCTTGATCTTCGTGATCACGCCCTCGACGGCGGACTGCACGAGCTTGTCCGGCGATGCGCTGGTATTGACCTGCGCATGGGCGGTACTGACGACGGCCACGGCGGCGATCGGCGCAATGATGGCGGCGGGAAGGAATCCGTAACGGTTCATGACAATCTGATGCTCAAGGTATCGGCCGGCTGGCCAGTCGAGCCAGTATATAGCGTATCGCCGCGAGGCCGGACCGCATGGCGCGCAAGGCGCTCCGGACCTGCAACGCCACCGTCACCCGCTATACTCCGGGTGCCGCCCACGCGCCCCTCCGCAACCGGGCGATGAAGAATTCAAACACATGATCAGACCGCTGCTCGTTCGCACCGTCAAATTCGCTACCGCCCACGCCTGGCTGGTAATTGGCATTTCCTTGTTGCTGACCGTTGCCGCAGGCATCTACGCGGCCCGCAACTTCGCCATCAACACCGATATCAGCCGGCTGCTTGAATCCGACGCCCCCTGGGCGAAGCACGACCAGGCCATCAGCGACGCCTTTCCGCAGCGCGACAAGATGATCCTCGCCGTGGTGCAGGCCCCAGCCAAGGAGCTTGCCGATGCGGCCGCCAATGAACTGGCCGATGCCCTGCGCAAGCAGCCCAAGCGCTTCCGCGCGGTCGGGCAGCCCGGTTCGGGCCCGTTCTTCGAACGCAACGGCCTGTTGTTCGCCGATACCGCGAGCGTCAACGACATGGCCGAGAAACTCACGCAGGCCCGGCCGCTGCTCAACAACCTCGCGCACGATCCCACGTTGCGCGGCCTGTCGGACCTGCTGACCACCACGCTGGCCCTCCCCTTGCAGCTCGGACAGATCAAGCTGGCTGACATGGAAAAGCTGCTCCAGGCGAGCGCGAATACCGTCGACGGCGTGCTGGCCGACCATACGGTGGCCCTGTCGTGGGCCGGACTGGTCGACGACAGCCTCAAGGCCAACGCCGACGGCAACGCGTTCAGTTTCGTGACGCTGTCGCCGGTGCTCGATTTCAGCGACCTGCAAGCCGGCTCTGGCGCCAGCGAAGCGATCCGCACCGCGGCCACCGAACTCAAGCTTGCCGAACGCTACAGCGCCGTTGTGCGACTGACCGGCCCGCAGCCCCTGGCCGACGACGAATTCTCGTCGGTCAGCGAAGGCGCCGCGCTCAATGGCATCCTCACACTGGTCGTCGTGATCGGCATCCTGTGGATGGCGCTGCGTTCCGCGCGGCTGATCACGGCCGTCCTTGTCAGCCTGATCTCCGGGCTCATCATCACTGCCGCGCTGGGCCTGCTGATGGTTGGCGCGCTGAACATGATTTCCGTGGCGTTCGCGGTGCTTTTCGTCGGCCTGGGTGTCGACTTCGGCATCCAGTTCGGCGTGCGTTACCGAGCAGAGCGGCACGAGCATGACGACATCAACAAGGCGCTGGAGCTGGCGGCCCGCGACGTAGCAGGCCCGCTCACGCTGGCCGCGGCTGCCACCGCCGCGGCGTTCTTCTGCTTCCTGCCCACCGACTACCGCGGCGTGGCCGAGCTTGGCAAGATCGCCGGCGTCGGCATGTTCATCGCCTTTGGCACCACCTTCACGCTGCTGCCGGCCATGATCCGCGTGCTGGCCCCGCCGGGCGAGGACGAAGTGCCGGGCTTTGCCTGGCTGGCCCCGGCCGATACCTTCTTCGAACGTCATCGCAAGGGCACGCTGGTGGGCGTGCTGGCAGTGCTGATCGCGGGCGCGCCGCTGCTGCCGCACCTGCGTTTCGATTTCGACCCGCTGCACCTGAAGGACCCTGACTCCGAATCGATGTCGACGCTGCTCGCGCTCAAGGATGCGCCGCAGGCCGGGACCGACAACGTCAGCGTGCTCGCCTCGTCCGTGGCGGCGGCCCAGCAGATCGCCACGCGGCTCAAGACGCTGCCGGAAGTCGAGCGCGTGGTCACGCTGAAGACGTTCATTCCGGATGACCAACCGGCCAAGCTGGCCATCGTCGCCGGCATGGCGAAAAGCCTGATGCCCGTGCTGACGCAAACGCGCTCGCAGCCGGCCGAGGACGTGCGCCGCGTGGCATCGCTGCGCAACGCTTCGCGCCAGCTCGCGCTGGCCGCCGAGGATCACCCCGGCCCGGGCGCGGCTGCAGCCGACCATCTGTCGCAAGCGCTCAAGAAGCTGGCCGATGCGCCGGCCGCCACGCGCGACCGCGCGGAACAGGCCATTGCGCTGCCGCTGCAACTGGCGCTGGCCTCGTTGCAGAACGCGCTGCAGCCCGAGCCGATCTCGCAGCAGACGCTGCCGCCCGAACTGGTCCGCGACTGGCTCGCACCCGATGGTCAGGCACTGGTCAGCGTCAGCCCGAAACTGCCCCCGCCCGGCGCGAAGAACGATGACGCCCGTGAAGCGGCACTGAACCAGTTTATCGACGTGATGGCGCGCGTGCAGCCGGACGCCACCGGCGGCCCGATCGCGATCCGCGGATCGGCAGACACGATCATGACCGCGTTCGTGCACGCCGGCGTGTTGGCGGTGATCTCGATCACGGTGCTGCTGTGGATCACGCTGCGGAGCGTCGGCGATGTGCTGCGGACACTGATCCCGCTGCTGGTTTCCGGCCTCGTGACGCTCGAACTCTGCGTGGTGTTCGGCATCGCGCTGAACTTCGCCAATATCATCGCGCTGCCGCTGCTGCTGGGCATTGGCGTGGCTTTCAAGATCTACTACGTGATTGCCTGGCGCCATGGCAAGACCAAGCTTCTGCAGTCGAGCCTGACCCACGCCGTGCTGTTCAGCGCCGCCACCACGGCGACGGCGTTCGGCAGCCTCTGGCTGTCGCATCACCCGGGCACTGCGAGCATGGGCAAGCTGCTGGCGCTGGCGCTGGCCTGCACGCTGGCTGGCGCGGTGTTCTTCCAGCCGATCCTGATGGGACGCCCGCGCCGTCAGCCGTCGGGCCGCGCCGAACCGCTCGGCCCGTCGCTGCCCCCGCTCTCGGTAGCCGCGTCCATGTCACAATCTGCCGATAACACAGCGGGGCCGGATCAACGCCACCCAGGAAGGTAGGCGCCGCACCCTTACAAGAAACCAAAGCCAAGACCGTTTCCCGATGCTATCCCGCTTTTCGCCTTCGGGCGCCGTAGCACTGCGCCAGCCCCGGCTTGCCCGCGCGCTGGCCGCCGCCTCGCTCTCTGTCCTCGCCACCGGCTGCGCCACAGGTCCTCAAGCCAATCCGCAGGATCCGCTGGAGCCCATGAACCGGGTGATCTTCAAGGTCAACGACACGATCGACACCTATGGCGCGCAACCGCTGGCCAAGGGCTACAAGGCGGTAACGCCGGAGCCGGCCCGTCTGGCCGTGACCAATTTCTTCTCGAACCTGTCGGACGTGGGCAACTTCGTCAACAACGTGCTGCAGGGCAAGGGCGTCGATGCGACCGAAACGATGATGCGCATCGCCATCAATTCGGTGCTCGGCATTGGCGGCCTGATCGACGTGGCGACGGCCGCCGGCCTGAACCGCCATTCGCAGGATTTTGGGCTGACCCTCGGTACCTGGGGCGTGCCCGCTGGCCCATACCTGGTGCTGCCGATCTACGGACCGAGTTCGTTCCGCGACAGCATGGGCGTGGCCGCCAGCATCTACCTGGACCCGGCGCACTATCTGGATCCGGCCTGGCGCAACTCGCTGTTTGGCGTCAACGTGATCAACACGCGCGCTAACCTGCTGGGCGCGACGGACCTGCTCTCGCAGGCCGCGCTCGACAAGTACGCGTTCGTGCGCGATGCCTATTCGCAGCGGCGCCAGTACCTGCTGAACCAGGGCGAGAACGCGCTGCCGTCATACGATGAGGTGGACGAGTCGGACAAAGCCTCGGAGGCCAAGCCCGCTGCTGCTGGGGAGGCTGCTCCGGCCAAGCCCGCTGCTGGAGAGGCTAATCCAGCCGCCCCGGCAACTCCGGCAACTCCGGCTGCTCCGGCTGCTCCGGCTGCTCCGGCTGCTCCGGCTGCTCCGGCAACCCCGGCTGCCCCGCCGTCCGATTCAGCAAAGTAGCCAGAATCAGAATAGCGTCTCGCGCCAATCGAGACGCTTGCCCTCTCCACCGCCCCCTAAAGGGCCTATCAATGGCTGCTGGTTCGCTCTTCGGCGGAGAGCGTCAGGGCGTTTGTCCGACGACTACGCAAAAAATTGCCCGCGTCGGGATACGACGCGGGCCGGAAGGCGCGCGGATGCGGAGTCCGCGGCACCCAGATCGTAGGCAATTTCCGAAAATGTGACTGCCAACAATTGTGTCGGCCTGAATTCAGGTCGCGCGGCTGCGCAGGGGCAACCAGATGGAGAACATCGTGCCCTTGCCAACTTCACTGGCAACCATCACCCGGCCGCCATGGCGCTCCGCCACGGTCTTCACAAATACAAGCCCCAAGCCACTGCCAGACGGCGCATCGGCGCCATGCGCGTGCACCCGGCTGAACGGCCTGAACAGTTGTGCCTGGGCGTCTTGCGGGATGCCCGGCCCCTGATCGGACACCTCGATCGCCATATAGGGGCCGAGCCGGCGCAGGCGCACCGTCACTTCGGTGCCGCACGGGCTGTACTTGATGGCGTTGTTGACCAGATTGGTGATGGCGCGAGCCAGCAGGGCTGGCGCCACGCGCATCCTCGGCCCCTGCTCGTCGATGTCGAGCCGCAATTCGGTCCCACGCGCCTTGGCCAGCGCCCACAATTCATCGGTGGCGTCGAGCACGATCTGCGTCAGGTCGGTCTCGGCAAACGTCAGGCTTTGCGATTCGGCCTGCGCAATCCGGATGAAATCGTCAGCCAGGGCAAGCGTGCGGTGCGCGTGTTCGCCGATTCGTCCGAGCAGTTCGGTCTGCGGCAAGGCACGGTCGGGGCGGGACTGCATGTCGATCAGTGCCAGGATCGACGCCTGCGGCGAGCGCATGTCGTGAGACAGGAAATGCAGTGTCTGCTCGCGCTGGCGTTCGGCGCGACGTATCGCGGTGATGTCGATCAGGCTGACGATCACGCCCGCGGGACGCCCCGCCTCGCCATGCAGCGGCCCGCCATGCAACAGATAGCGCCGGCCGTCCTCGGTGGTCAGTTCCACGCCATGCGAATCCGACGACGACATCACCGGCGCGTCACCTTCGAGCGCACCGCACAGCGCGTCCCAGTAGGCCAGACCCGGCCCCGCCACCGTGAACATCACCTCGATCAGGTCGGGCAACCCGGGGCGGCCTAGCTCGCCGTATGTATTGCTGCCGCGCATGTACCGCAGGTCGTTGGCATAGTACGCGCCGTCGATCCCTTGGAGCATCGTTGGCGCCAGCGCCACCGCCCGTCGGTTCGCGACCAGAATGCCGCCATCCAGATTGCAGATCACGGTAGCTTCCGGCAGGCTCTCCAGTCCGTCGGACAGAAAGCGCCGCATGTCGCGCAGGCGCGAGGTCATGCCGTAGACCGCCTGCATCCGGCCATCGAGCGAGTGGTCGATGCGCGTGGCCGGCGCCGGCAGCAAGCCGGGCTCATGCGCCAGGCGCCCGAGTTCTTCGGACAGGAAGCGAAGCGCGGCTTCCTGACGCCGCCAGCTCCACAGGGGGTAGACCATCATGCAGCCAAGCACCGCGCCCGACGGCGCGAACCACAGATGCATGCTGCCTGGCAGGCAGAGACTGGTACCGACGACCGCCGCAACGATCGCCATCGTGGCGAGCAGCGCATTGCGCGGCGAGAACCGCAACGCCGCCAGGGCCGCCAGCAGCACCGGCAGGATCGTCCCGAGCCAGCCCACCGGCTTGGGCACGGTAACGATGCCGGTGCCGTCGAGCAGCGCCTGCAGGGTGTTGGCCAGAATTTCGACACCGCTCATGGCGCGCCCGTCGCGCGATACCGGCGTCGGAAACACATCGCCGAGTCCGGTGGCGACGGTGCCGATCAGCACCGACTTGTCGCGAAAGTAGCCGCGACTGACCTCGCCAGAAAGCACATCCAGCACCGAGACGCGCGCGAACGACCCCGGGGGGCCGACGAACGGAATCCGCAATCGGTCCTGACTGATCCAGCCCGCGCCATCCATGCGTACCGCGCGTTCGTTGCGGAACTGCGCCGCTGTCACCGGTGTGTGCTGGCCCAGCGCCGCCATGGCGGCCGCGAAGTGCCAGACCGGCGCCCCCTCGCCATCGCCCTCGCGCAGATACACCTGTCGGGCCACGCCATCGGTATCCACAATCATGTTGATGTGGCCGGTCTGCGCCAGCAGGCCATCCATCGGGCCGCGCAGCCGCGCGCCGCTCGATCCTGACTCGCCGACCATGGGCAAGACCACGTTGCCAGCCCGCGCCACGGAACGCGCCAGGTCGGCATCGTCGGACGGATAACGGATATCGTGTTCGGACAGGATCACATCGATGCCGATCGCACGCGGATTGTCAGCGCCGATCTGGTCCACCAGCGCGGCAAGCACCGTGCGCCGCCACGGCCAGCGGCCGATCACCCCGATGCTTTCGTCGTCGATGGCGACGATCACGATGTCATCGCGGGCGGGATGCTTCTGGGCCACGATGGCCAGGTCCAGCACGGCCAGGTCCGCGCGCTCGAACCAGGAGAAACTTGACGCGGCGAGGGAGATCACCAGCACGGCGATGGTGAGCAGCGCCCACTCCAGTCGCGTGCGCCGACGAAAGCCCATGGCGCCCGGGGCGCCCTCCCGCTCGGCCGCGTCGAACTGGCCGCCGCGCAGGTCAGCTCTATTGGGCGCCAAGTTGCACGCCTTTCTTCGCGCCGCCCGTCATAATCACCGCACCCTGTCCATCACGCAGCACAGATTGCAGGTCGATTCGCTGTGGCGCGGAAAACGCGCTTGCCAGAGGCACGTCCGTTCCAGTGGCTCGTGCCACGCGAACGAAGTATGTGCCGGGTGCCGGGCGGGGAATCGAAAGCGCGCTCTCCGTAGTATGGAACGTGACCACATCGCCACTGAAAGCGGGATCGGACGCCATCTGGAGCACATAGCCCGTGGCAGCGGCGGCTCCGGCATCGGCAGGCCAGCGCACGCGCAGTTCCTCGCCGTTGTCGACCGGCGCCGGAACTGGCGGGGCCGGTTGCACTGTCACCTTTAGCGTGTCGCCCCATGGGCCCGGCTGATTCCGCGCATCGAACGAACGCAAGCGCCACCACCACTGCCCCACCGCCAGCGTGCGGACGGCCTCCACGCCATTTTCACGGCGCGTCTCGGCGCGTTGAGAAAACTCGGGATCGGCGGCCAGCGCAAGCTCGTAGCCCGATGCGTCCTGCACGGCAGCCCAGCGGAACGCCACCTCGCCGCCATGCTCGACGGCGTCGGGTGCAGGCATCAGCGAGAACGGCGCTGGCGGATTGCGCCAGACCTTGAACGGTTGCACGCCGTTCCGTCCGGCTAGCCGCTGTGGCGACAGGGCGCTGACTGCCAGGAAAAGATCGCCGTCCGGCAGATCGTCGAATACGGCCTCCGGCGACGCCGACTCCGTCGTCGCTACCCATTCGGTCAGCGCGGCATCGCGCGCCACGCCCGCGCGGTAGCCAGCCGCGCCCGGCACGGCCTGCCAGCGCACCGTGACGGCACGGCTGGAAATCGGCTGCGGCAGCGCGGCAACGACCGGGGCGGGCAACAATGCCGTTGGTTTGGACAGTCGGCCCGCGGTCGACACCCCGACACCGTAGCCGGCGGCGACTTGGGTGGCCGAGCCCGGACGCGCGCCTGCCCCCACACCGACCTTGCCTTCGATGACTTCGCTACGGCTACCACCGTCATCGGCGCTGACGCGATACCGCGTGCCACGCACGCCGGTCACCATCAACGGCGTGCTGATCTCATAGCGCCCGACGCCGCCACCCTTCGGCGCGACCGCCGAATCGGCGCCGCCCCTGTCGATGCCGATCATCGTGTCGGTCAGACCGCTGCGCGCGAATGTGCGCAGTCGGCGCACCTGCAGCTTGGTCGCCGCTGGCAGCGACACACGGGTCCCGTCGCTCAGTTCGAGCGTTGCCGCACTATTCGGACCGATCTCGATCCGCGCCGATTCGGCCAGCGCCATGCCGGTCTGCATCGGCCTGCCATCGACGCTTGCCTGTCCGCGCACGAAAACCACTCGCGCCGTCGACGGCGCTACGGGGATCTGCGACAGGGGAATGCGAATCCGCGTGCCGGGCACCAGCCGGTACGGATCTTCCACGCGATTGAGCGTCTGCAGCAGATGCCAACCGTCCGTGCTTGTCATGAAACGCGTGGCCAGGCCGATCAGGGTGTCGCCCCGCTCGACCTCATAGATGAAATCCTTGCCCTGCGTGCCCGCAGGGCCGGCCAGCGCACTGCCAGACAGAATCAGGGAAATCAGCGCACCTCCCACGGCGGCGCGGTGCAGCGTGGGACGGCTACTCATGAGCGGCCGTGGCTTCGAACCGATAGCCATGCGAATAGACGGAAGCCAGCCGCACACCGTTCTCGGGGCGCAGGGCCAGCTTGATGCGCAGGCGCGACATATGCGTGTCGAGCGTGCGCGAGGCGGCATCCATCGCACGCCCCCAGACGGCCTGTTCAATCACGTCGCGCGCCAGCAGGCGACCGATGTTGCGGAACAGGAACAATGCCAGGTCGAACTCGCGCGGCGACAGATCGACGTTCTGCCCGTCCAGCGCAATCACGCGCCGGCGCGCGTCCACGATATAGGCGCCCTGCCGGATCAGATCGTCTTCGTGCAGGGTCTTGGGATATGCGCGACGCAGCAACGCTCGCACGCGCGCGACGAACTCGCCCGGCCGGATCGGCTTGGCAAGGTAATCGTCGGCGCCCACGGACAGGCCCGCAACAATGTCGGATTCTTCGATGCGACTGGTCAGGAACAGGATCGGTGGCAGGCGCCCCGAATGCTGGCGGACCCAGCTCACGAGTTCGTAACCACTGACGTCCGGCAATTGCCAGTCCATGACGACCAGGTCGAACGCCTGGTCCCGCAATGCTCGCAAGAACGCGGAACCGGTCGCGAAGCTCGAGCATTCAAAGCCCGCTTCATCCAGCAGCTGGCAAATCTGCTCGGCCTGGCTGGTGTCGTCCTCCACGGAGGCAATTCTCATACTTCCCTCTGATAACTACGGCCTGTGTCTGGCACGGCGGTGTTATGTTACCGAACGGTAACACGGCCCGTCGAGGCTACGTTAGAGGGGATTCTGCGCTTCGGATGTTGCAGACCAACCTCAATCTTTACCTTTCTCTCTCAGTTTCCAATTGCGGGCGTAACGGTTTCGTGCACGCAAAATGCAGCATCGCCACGCATCGCGTCCTTTATTGGAGCATATAGGTTTCGTACTCGAGACGGTCAAGTTTACGATCGAGCAGATATAACGCAAGTGCTACGACGATCAGCAGCGAGACCGCGAAGCCATAGCCATACCAGGCCGGCCCAAGCTCGAGCGTGAGGCGCGTCAGCACGAAATTCAGCACGACGAACGTGCCGGTCAGCATCAGCACCTCGCGGCGGCGATCCAGGTAGAAGTAGATGTTCAGCACGCCCAGCAGCACCACCTGCAGGCTGGCGCCGATCACGTCCACGTAGAGCAGCGGCAGATACAGCTCGGAGATGCCGAGCAGTCGCAGCACCCATCCGCCCACCACGAACAGCACCAGCGACGCGATGGCTTGCACCTTGACGATCTCGTACAGGCCCAGGCGGATGGTCTGGACCATCGTGTTGCGCATGTCCTCGATATGCTCCAGCGAGCTGCCGCCGCGCACCGCGTTGTAGAACGCGTCGTAATACTCGACAAAGTCCGTCTCGATCCGCACCAGGAACACCGCCATGCCCGGGATGATCGCCAGATAGGCCAGGAACACCGGAATGTCGTAGATGATCGACGCATGGAGCGGCCCGATCATCTGCTGGCCGGTGGACGGCGCATACCAGAACATGAACTTGTCGAGCCAGATGCCAAGGTTGTAGAACAGGCCGATGGCGACCAGGCTCGGATACGCGTAGCGCTTCTGGAAGACCTCGAACGACATGAAGCGGCGGCTCGTGTAGTTCCGGTAGATCAGCGTGATCATGCCCACCAGCAGGCATAGCTGGCCGACCACAAAGCCGCCGAGCAGACCTTCGAGCCCGCTCTTGCGCATTGCCAGCGCCGCCAGCACGGTGATGGCATAGCCGATCAGGAAGGTCCACACGATGGCCTTGTACTGCTTCATGCCGGACAGGAAGATCGCCGCGATCCAGATGTTGCTCATGATCACGAAGCCCGCGATCATCAACAGCCGGTACAGCACCGACTGCTCCGGAAAGGCCCAGAACGCGCACGCCAGGCCGATCAGCCCCGCCAGCATCGTGGCCAGCAACGCCACCGCGTGATAGTTCGACAGCACCAGATCATCGCGACGCTCGAACAGCCGGTCCGAGGTGAAGCGCGTGAACGAGAGCTGCATCGGCCCGGTCAGTATCAGGCTGCACGCGATCAGGTACGTCACCGAGACCTGGAACTGCGTGATCAGCATGCCCGGAATCACGAAACCGACCGATAGCAGGCCAATCAGCAGGATGCCGACGATCGACAGCACCCACGGACCGGAGCTGATCACCCCGGCATAGGCATAGGCGCCGATCAGCCCCGAAAGGCTGTCCCGCCGCAGCATCTTGCGCAGTTCGAATCCGATGCCGGCCATGTCAGCGCCCTCCCCCGTGCACCGGGCACTTTGCCGGGCTTGCCCCGCCGCGTGCGTGATGCGTGTTGTCCGGCATCGCCATCATCGATGCATAGAGCGTGCGATAGCTGCCCACCATCTGTTCCTGCGTGTAGTAGCGTTCCACCCGCGCGATGCCGGCGGCCTGGGCCGCCTGCCATCGCGCGGGCTCCTTGATCAGTTTCAGCGCCGCATCGGCCAGCGCAGCCGGGTCCGCAATGCGCACCACGTCGCCCGCGGCCCCCAGCGCCGCGTCCTCGCCGGGCAGCCCGAAGACGAGCTGGCTGCACGAGCCAACGTCGGTCGTCACGCACGGCACACCCGCCGCGAACCCTTCGAGCACCACCAGCGGCAACGCCTCGGAAATCGAACTCAGCACCAGCACGCCGACTTTCGGCAGCAACTCGTCGATCTTCTGGAAGCCGAGAAACTTCACCTTGCTGCCCAGCCCGAGGCTTTCGGCCAGGCTGCGACACTCAGTCGCGTAATCCGGATCCTCATCCTCGGGGCCGGCAATCCACCCTTCGGCATCGGGATACTCCCGCACCACAGTCAGCATCGCGCGAATGAACGTCTTGATGTCCTTGATGGGCACCACCCGGCCAATCAGGCACAGCACCGGCGGCACACCCGGCGCGCGCCGCTCGCGCAGCGCCGAAAGGCGCGGCAGGTTGATGCCATTCGGGATATTGTGCGTGCGCTCGGCCGGCGCGCCATCCAGCACCTGGCGGCTGCGGTTGCCTTCGTACAGCGCCGTGATCTCGTCACCGGCCTCATAGCAGACGCGACCCAGCGTCTCGAAGAAGCGCACCCAGAGCTCGCGGAAATAGCTGATCTGGGAAATATCGCGCTCGAAGATGTTCCGGTTATCGCGGATCCACTGACTCTGGAACAGGTCGATCTTCCGTTCTTTCGTATAAATGCCGTGCTCCGAGACCAGCAACGGGCGCCCAGTGCGATGCCGCAGCATTGCACCGAGGAATCCCGCGTATCCGGTGGAAACCGTGTGATAGACCTTGGCGGGAATCAGCCCGTCCACGATCCGCACGAGCTGCCACAGCGGCTTGTGCATGATCCGGACAGTCCAGAAATAGTCCGTGAACGACGGATCGGTGCAGTACCGTCGGTACTGATCGGTGATCGTGTCCCACGCCCGCTTGCTGTAGAGGAACGCATCCTCGGACAGCGCGCCGCCCTCGCCCAGCGCCGGCATCAGTTCGCGAATCAGATCACCCGCCTCCACCTCCCTGCCGCGCTGGCGCAGCATTTTGTGCAGTTCGTCCGAGCGGTCGAAGGCATGCGCGTCGCCCTTCGTGCCATGCACCATCGGCGGCGGCGCGAAGTCGTAGAGGAAGTGCGTTTCCAAATGCACCACGTTGTCCGGCAGCGCGTAGGCCATCTCGCCATAGTCCTGTCGGCGGCTGCCGATGAAGACGATGCCGAACCGGATATCGGGGAAGGCGCGGATCATCTGATTGACCCAGCTCGACACCCCACCACTCACATAAGGAAACGTGCCTTCCAGAAGCAGCATGACGTCCGCGGACGTTCCCTTGACCAGAATCTCGCTCATGATTGCCAGTACCGCAGCAGGGGCCGCACCAGTGGGAGCGGCGAAGGACTGTCGAAATCCGCCATCAGGCGGCGCACGGTGGCATAGTCGCGTTCCAGGTAAGCCGCCTCGGCAAGCAGCGGCAACACGCGATCACGCGCGAAGCCGAGCGCTTCGGCACGAGCCAGGAACTCGCGCGCCTCGGCGGGCGCGTTGCGCGTCAGCGCCAGCCGGCCGCGCATGTACCAGAGCGCGGCGATGTTGCCGTCGATCTCCAGTGCCGCGCTGGCGTAGCGCTCCACCTGGCTAGCCGTGTAGCGGTACACATCGCCCTGCACCAGGTTCTGGTAGATCAGTTCCCAATACAGGTCAGCCAACCGCTGGTTGATCTCCCCGCGCGCCTGCGGGCTGTCAGCCGACTCCAGACGGGGCAGCTCGGCCAGGATCTTCTGCGTAAGCTGCTTTTCCGCGCCATCGAGCATGCCGTAGGCCAGCAGCCGGATATCGTCGGTGCTGTCGGCCAGCAGTTCGCGCAGCACCGGGCTGGCCGTTCGCGTGGGCATCGACTGCATGGCTACCAGCGCGGTCATGCGTTCAGGCAATGGCGCGCGCGTATTGCCGAGTTGCGCGCGCAGCCGCGCGCCCCCGCCATGGGTCACACGCTGGATCAGGTGGGTGACGAACTCGGGCAGCGCTACCGATGCAATACCGCTGTTGCTGCCACGGCGCGGGAACAGTTTCGAGAACAACAGGCTGCCCATGCACACCAACACGCCACCCGCCGGCACGAAGAAGCAGAACGCTGCCAGATAGCCATAGCTCCACACGAAAGGCGTCCGGAAGCGGCGCGGCAACAGGCGCCACAATGCCAGCCCCAGCAGCGCCGCGGCCGCGCCTTGCAGCGTCAGGAAGCCCAGCAACAGCGGCAGCCCAGTCCCGCCGCCGAACAGCAGCGCCAGGGCGGAGATCTGGAAGGCGGCGCCTCCGAAGGTCAGCTTGCCCATGGGTCAGCCTGCCCTTGCCGGTCCGGCGCCCGCCACGCTGGCGTCGCGCGTGCCATCGGCCTGCACGGCCGTGATCGTGGACGCCCCATCGAGCTGGCAGCGGTGCAGCAGCCGCATGAGCGCCTCCTCCGCACCCTCGGCGGGCACCGAGAGCGTGTAGACGCCAATATGCGCGCTTGAGAAATCGGTGCCGAACTGCGCGCGCAGCATGTCCTCGATACGCACCAGATAGGCGGATACCGCCTGGGCATCCGACAGTGGCATCAGCGTCAGCATGGCCCGGTGATGGGCGTTGCGCACCGGCCAGGCCACATCGAGCGCACGACGGCTGCGCACGACCTGCTCGAACAGCGCATCGCGCGCTTCGTCGAGGTCGAAGACCAGCGCCACCACCGAACTTTGGATGCCCGTCTCGTGACGCAGCCGCGACAGCCGCGCGTAGTCGAGCGCGAACGCATACGGAATAGCCGGTGCCATTTCCTGGATGCCGTGCGTGGCGCGGGCATGTTCCACGCCATCGGCGTAGTAGCCCATCAGCACCATCAGCATCTGCAGGTTTTCATAGGTCAGCGACAGGAACGGCATCCGTTCCACGACCAGCACGCCAATCAACCGGTCCGACCCCGCCAGCACGGGCGCGACGGCCACGTAGCGCGTCTGCGCGTCCTGCTGGAGCCCCGTGGAACGCAAATGCGCCAGCGCGCGCGTTTCAAGGCAGTGCCGCACGAGTGGATCGTTGACGTCGATCTCGAAGGCCGGGCCGATGCTGGCCACGGCGTTCGGCACGACACGCTCGCCATCGCAGGCATAGAGCGCCGCGCCCTCGACCTGACAGGCCTGTGCGACGACCTGGAGCATCGGCTGCGCGCCGGCCAGCGGACCGGTATTGCCGCCGTTCATCGCGTCCTGCAAGGCCACCGCGCGCAGTTGCGACAACGTGTCGCGCAGCGTCGTAGGACGCGCCAGCAGATCGTTCTCGAGCCGGGCATGAGAAATGCGCAGCAGATAGTGGTTCTTCGTCAGCGCGGCCAGCCGTTCGTCGAGATAGCGATTCACGGCCCGCGCTCGCGCCAGGCGCGTATTCCACACGTCCCCGAACTGCCCCGCCACCAGCACCAGCAGCAGCCCGCCCATGAAGAACATGCGCGGGAAGGCGCCACTGTGCGCGCCGATCTCGTCGAAAAAGAACCACCCGCCCAGCAGCATCAGTACCGCGCCAACACCCACCAACGTGCCATAGCGCAGCGCCAGAATCACCGGCAGCAGCCAGACCCATGGAAAGCCCATGCCCAGCAGCAGCGGGTTCTGCGGCAGCACGAGCCAGGTGACGCCCATTGCCGCCGCCATGATCACGATCATCTCGATCACGGCTGCCGCACCGCCACCCGCGGGCGCCAGCCAGCGCGCGTAGCGCCCGCCCAGGCCGATGCCCTGCCCCTGGCGCCTTGTTTCCACGGTCTTGGCCACGTCTCTCCCCCGTCCTTCCGTGCTCAACCCTGCATCAGCGGCGCCAGCAGGCGACGCAGCAGCTTCTGCGCCACGCCCGAGAGCGACTCGCGGCTCCAGCCGGCGTTGCTGCCGGTGGCCGACCACACCACCTGGCCGCTGGCCACGTCGATCAGCTGCAGCGAGATGCCCACGGCAGGCTCGCCGTCAACGCCAACTTTGTAGCGCCACTCCTGCACCGAGCCGGTCAGCGCGTAACGCGCGCGCTCGCCACGGGCCCACTCGAGCGCCTTGCCCACCGATTCACGCTCGGCCGGTTCGAACAGCGTTTCCGGGTTCAGCGAGGCGGGGTAGCGTTTGAGGTTCGCCACGCCGCCGGTCTTCAGCAGCGATTCGGCGATCGCCTCGGCACGCAGGCCAGCCTGGGGCGTTTCGGTGTTGTTGACGATGGGCAGTACCGCCACCACGTCACCGGGCGACATCTGCGGCGCGCGGCCCACGTCGGTCACCGCGCAACCAGCCAGCCACAGTGCCGCGCCGAGCGCGCCACACCAGGCCATCACGCGGCCCATGCGAGTCGTCATCCTGTTCATGTTTTCCATCCCCCTCGTTACTCTCAAGAACTCGATCATCAGTAGTCACTATCAGTAGAGCCAGCGATATCGCAAACCCACTTCCGTCAGCGGCGTGCCGCCGTTGCGGGACGCGGTTTCATGCAGCACGTACATCGACATGTGGTCGTTGCCGAACACCGAACCAGCCATGCCAAGCTGGCCGCGGAAGTTGTGCCCCGCGCGCGAGTCGTAGAGCGCCCCAACGTCCAGGAAGGGCCGCCACTTGCGCGTGTAGTCGTCGAGCAGTTCGGTGCCAAAGCCGAACAGCACACCCGCCTGCGTGAAGTTCTGCGGCATGTAGAACGCAGGCGTAGCGTCGCCACCGGCCGGCACCAGCCGCTGCATCGTGGGCGTCAGCGTGCCGCCGTTGGTGTTGTAAATGCCGCGCGTGCCGACGATGCGGACCGTGTAGTCGGGATACTGCGTGCGAATGCGATAGCCGGCCTCCACGTCGTAGACCATGCCGTGCCCCAGCGAGCTGCGGTCCTGCCCGTAGAAGCGGTCGTACTCGATCCGTCCGCGAATGAACTCGCGCAGCCCCAGCCGCCATGTCGCGCCCAGTTCGACCAGGTCCTTCATGCCGCCCACACGTAGTTGCGCCGATTCGTCCGCCTGCTGGTTGTAGCCGAGCCGGCCAGTGAAAGACACCCGATCCTCCAGGTTCCACGCGCCAGTCAGCCGCGCCGTGGTGAAGCTCTGCAGGCCGTCGCGACGCCCCACGCCCAGCAGCCAGAGTTTCTGGGTGTCGCGGTAGGTCAACGCCAATTCGGCGCGACGGTCGCTGCCAGGCACGTTGTCAAGCGCAGTACGGTCGGTCGAGCGCTGATCGCGGAACACGCCGCGCAGGTTCAGCGCATAGCCGTCCCAAAGCCGGGCTCCACCAGCCAGGCTGTACTCGTAGAACTCCAGCGGATTCTGACGCTGGTACGACGCGCGCGGCTCGATTGCCTGGGCGTTGAACAACAGTGCGTCCTGCAGTGTCTGCTGCAGCGAGTCATCAGTGCGCGCCAGTTCCTGCGTTTCAAACGCCTGGGTCTGGGCAGCGGAAAGTCGGTCGAGCTGGCGATTGACCTCGATCTGGCTCAGCACAGGCACCTTCCCGGCCTTGCGCTCCATGATCCGGTCGAGCTTGTCCATGTCGTTGTCGTCGAGCGCAATCGCGATCTCGGCATACGCGGGCCTCTGCAGCCGCTCGGCGTACTGACGGGCCAGCCAGGCTCGCGCGAGTTCGTTCGACTCCGACGACATCGCCCAGGCCAGCGCCACCTCGCGACTGGCGGCCGTAAGCTGCGCCTGTCTGCGCCGTTCGCGTTCCACCAGCGCCGGGGGCGGCGTCACCTCGAGCGGGGACAAACCCGGCACGTTACCGAGCTGCGAGGGCGATTTTGGATCGCTGGGCGCAGCCTGCCGCGCGGCGACGCTTTCGCGGTCGCGCCGCAGCATCTCGACGACGAGTCCACGCGACACATCGGCAGAGGCAAATATCTGCCCGAGCGCGATCATCTGCCGACGGAGATCCGAGCGTGCCGGACGGCCCTGCGCATCTTCTTCGTCTTCATCGGCATACTCGTCGCCGGCGCTTTCCTCGGCCCACTTCGCGCCACCCACGGCCCACGTACGATGCAGTTCGACCCATGCCTGCCGGCGGATACGCCAGGCCAGATCGGTCTGGCCGATAGCCTCGCAGGCATCGGCGGTCACGCCGAGCCAGAGCGGATCGGCGCTCTTGCCATGCTGCATCTTGCGCAGGAAGTGCAAGGCAGTGCGGCCGTCCTGGAAGCGCATCGCGCCGGCTGCGTAGGCACCCCAGAGGCTCGGATCATTCTCCGCCTCTGGCTTCAGCCGCAGCATCACTGCGCGCACCTCGGTGTCGGTACCCATGTCGACGAGTGCCCACAGCAGTGCGCCGTAGGTTTCGCTATCGGCATCGGCCTGCCCGATGGCATGACGCAGATCGGCAAGCGCGCGTTCGTGATTACCGGTCGCGCGCCAGTACTCGCGCGACGCATCAGGAAACCCGCCGACGATTCGGCCTGTCGCGTCTGCTCGGGAGTCAGGCTGGCAAGCATCTGCTCGATGCGGATATAAGCGTGCGCGCGCGTGTAGTAGTACATCGCCAACTGAAGCTCATCGAGCTTGCCGTTCTTGCGCCAGCCTGCCTCTGCAATGCGGCCGGCGTCGATCGGCCAGCGATCGTAGTACTCGATCAGGTTCGCGAAATCATCGTCCTCGGTATCGCGAACTTCGGCCAGGCAGTCGTTGCGGGCAGCGCCGGGCGGCATCGCCATGCAGTGATCGTCATGACTCTTGGCCATCGAGATCATCATCTGGCGATAGCCGTACTTGAGCAGATCGTCCCGCTGCGTCAGGCGGGCAAGCTGGGTGTACGTGCGCCAATAGAGCAGGTCCTGCGTGGTGGCCTTGTCGCGCGCAGGCAGCATCGCGTCCATCGCCTGATCCAGCCGGCCGCGCACGAAGAGTATGTTGGCGCGTTTGAGCGCGTAGAGCGGGCGCGCGCCGAAGCGCTTCTCCAGTTGGCCGTAGAGCTCGAACGCGCGGTCGTCCTTGCCGGCGCGCTCGGCCAGTTCGGCATTGCGCTCCATCACCTGACGCCCGTTCGGCCCGTTGGCGAGCCCGTCGAGGAATGCCATGCCGGCCTCCGGCTCGCCGAGCCGTTCGTAGGCCGCGACGACCTCGTCGATCGTCTTCAGATCGCCGCCCGCCGCACGATGCCGCAACGCCGCCAGATAGGCCCTGTCGTCGTTGAGGCCCGGCGCCAGCCGCATCACGTTATTCCACGCGCGTTCGTCGTTGGTCTCCTGCGCATACTTGAGCCAGCTTTGCAGCGCGACCATTGGCTGGCGATTCCATTCCGCCACCTGCGCCAGACGCTCGCGCCAGACGGCGTCGTTGGGCAACTTGTCCACGGCCGTCTGCGCCACGCGCTGGGCCTGATCGAGCTTGCCCGCGGCCAGGAACACGCGGTAGGCCAGGTCGTAGTCGTCGGGATTGAACGTCTTGCCATTGGCGACGGCCGTGGCCACTTCGGCCTTGGCCGTCTCCTGGGCCTCAGCCTGCGTGATGTCGCGCGTGGCCGGTTTCGTCACCACGCCAGACGCCGGAATCGCTTCCGCAGCCGCACGGCGCAGGCCGAATTCGCCCACCTGCTCGCGCAAGGCGAGGCCGCGCGGACCGTCGAGGAACACAACGCCGCGCGCGAGCCACGGCTCGGTATCGGAGACCCGGCGGAGGTTCCCCTGCCGTTCAGCCTGTGCGAACTGCGTGCCCTTCGTCGGCCGGTTGGCCGACAGCTTGAGCAGGCGCTCCACATACTTCGCCGCGATATCCGGCTTGTTCGCCGCCAGCGCCAGTCTGGTCAGATAGCGCAGTACCTCGGCGTCATCGAGCAGCTTTCCACCATGGCGCTCCGCTTCGGCCAGCGCTTCATCGAGCAGATTGCCGGCCTGCAGTGTCTGCAGGGCCTGCAGGAACAGCGTGCGCTGCTCGTAGAGATTTTTCGCGCGGGCCTGCGCCTCGAACAACGCGCGGGCGGAATCGCGATAGTTGCCGCCCGCCAGCGCGATGCCGGCAAGCTGGCGATTATAGAAATCCACGTTGGCCGGGTCGCGCACGCTGAGTTCGCGGAATAGCTTCACGGCGGCAGCCGCATTGCCGACCTGGCGCGACTGCGTGGCCAGCGTCTGCAGATCGGCCACCGACCAGGCGCGCAGCATCTCCGGCGTGGTGGCGTCCTTGAGCAGGCCGTTCATCATGGCCAGACGCTCCGCGCGCTCGGGGGAATCCGGCTGGGCCGCATAGGCGCGCTGCTGCGCGATCTCGATGCGCGTGCGCAGGATCTGGCCCGTCAGGTCCTGGCCCTTCACCGCCAACATGCGTTCGAGCATCGTCTCGGCATCATCCAGCCGACCACTGCGGGCGTACTGTTCGGCCAGCACGCTCATGAAGTTCGTATCGTTGGGCGCCACGCGTGACCACGCCTCGAGATAGGCCACGGTCAGGCCATCGACGGCCCTCCCCTGACCAAGCAGGCGCTCACGCAGGGTCTCGCGCGGGAACATCAGCGCCAGCCCGACCCCCACAATCGCGGTAAAGGTCAGAACCAGCGCCGGCGGCAACAGCCGCTCGCGCTCAGGCGCCGCAGCGGACTTCGACTTGTTGCTGGACATGGATCGGATCATTGACCGCCGGAGTATCGAAACGCAGCGTATTGCGATCGCGCACACCGGTTACTGGCTTGCCATCGATGGAAACACTGCACTGGCCCGCGTTGGCGAGCCGGAAGAACGGCTTGTAATAGCCGGCGAAGGTAAATCGGGTGACATTGCCATCGCGGCGCCAGTCGCGCACGAGACCGTTGGCCTCGGGCAGCTCCGGCACCGACTGCGTGGCCGTGGGTGCGAAACGGAAGCGCGCATTGCCACCATCCAGATGCACGTAGACGCCGCCACCTGGCGCCGGCGACGAACCCGTCACGCCGGTCGCGGTGGCCACGTCGGGCACGCCCGCGCCCGTCCAGCGCAGATTGCGCAGGTTGCCATCGCCCCGCACGCGCCATGCGCCGCTGGCCGGCGCGCCGTCGGCGCCATCGCCCAACTCGCGGGCCACGGCCATCCCCTGCCAGTCGATCACCTTGAGCACGTAGTCGGTGGAATGCATCGGCAGCAAGTTCTGCGTCAGCACGTAGTCATAAACCTTGCGCAGCGCCTTCAGCGATGCCACCTTGGTGCCCGAGTAACTGTGGTAGTAAATGTTCACCGCCTTGAAGCGGTACGGCTTCTCCGTCATCTCGAACGTTTCGATCACGCGCTCGAAGCCGTAGTACGGCCCATGCCACAGGTTCGTATAGACGTTCTCGTTCTGGTTGGTCGCGAACACCTGGAACGTGTGATCCGCCTTGTGGATGCCCAGCGGGGCGATGGCAGTCCAGGTCGGATTGCTGCGTGTGATCAGCGTGTCGCCGCCATTCATGTTCAGCACGCCAGCGGCTTCGGTCAGCTTGAGCGCCTCGGGCGGGGCCTGGCAATCGCCGGGCCACAGCACCAGCTTCACTGGCTTGTTCGGCGACAGCACCTTGTTGATGTAATCGATCGAGCCGCCGATTTCGCGGTTCAGGTCCATCTTGTAGCCCGGAATTGCCAGGTGATAGGTGTCATCGCCCTCGATGATCCTGGCATTGCTCTCCTGTCCCGGCACGGTCCGGCCCCATTCGAACGGATGCGAATAGGTATGGCTGGCCACCTCGACATACGGCTGCGCGAAGATCTTGCGGGCAATCGGCTCCAGTTCTGGTGCCAGCTTCGGATACATGCCGCTCTTGCCGACCTCGCCTTCAATCACGGACATCGTCATCGGCAGGCGGTACCGGTCGAAGATCTCACGGAACAGCACCTCGCCCGAATAACCGCCACCGGGAATCTCCGCCTTCGAGGCAAAACCGTCGCCATCGATATGGATGGTCAGCAGCCGGCGGCCGCTTTCGGTGGTGGAATCCGGCACCGGCATCAACGGCAGGCGCAATGCCTCGCGCAGGAAGTCGATCGGCTGCACGATCCAGCGGTCCTGCCCCTTGGGCGTGTTCTGCCGCACGGCGTAGGGGCCCATCACATAGCCGCCCCAGGCCGTGATCGCTGCGGCGTCATACGTCAGCGTGCCCGAGCGCAAGCGCAGCAGCGTGCGCGTGTTCGCCGCGCCATCGCGTATCTGCACCGGCACCGCATCGGTACGGTCCGGGGCCACCTGCTGCTCGAAGCCCATCATCTTGTCCTGCGACAGGATCTGGACGTCACCCGAGGTGCGGCCCTTGGCCACCTTCAGGTCCAGCATCCGCGCGAGCGCCCCGTCGGGCTGCGCGCCAAACCCGTTCATGAAGACCACGGGGATGCCCTGGCGAATCTGTTTCTCCGCCCAGGCATAGAAGCGGCCCGGGTTCTGGCGGATATTGCCGTTGGTCCAGACCACCACGCCGGCATAGCGGTCGGGAGTGATCTCCGGCAACGTGTCGCGCGTTTCGGCGAAATCGACGCGATAGCCCAGATAGTTGAGCGGCATCGACAGGAAACGCACGCCGACGCTGTCGTCGATGGAAACATCGAGCTCGTTTTCCTGCACCACCAGCACGCGGCGCGGCATGACCTCGAACGACCCGACGCCCACGGTCTGCAGGCCGGAATCGGTGACATAAGGAGTGATGCCCAGCGCGCCGATGCGACGCGCGGTGTCGCGTCGGCATTGGGCGTCGGTGGGCGGACAGTAGTCGATCGAGATCACGGGCAGGCCGTACTGCTCGCGGACAATGCGCGCCTGGTTAAGCAACCAGTCACGGTCCTGCTGACTGACTTCGGTGTACGTGCCCTGCGCCTGGTTCCAGCCGCGGAACAGCGATTCAAACACCACGCCGTAGGCCAGCGAATGCACCTGCGGCAGAATCTCGAAGCCACGGTTGAACAGCAGCTTCGCGTCTGGATAACGCGCCTTGATTGCCTGGAGCACACGCACCATGCCGGCTTCCTGACGCGCGCGGTCGGCGTCGGTCTTGGCCACGAGATGGTAAGAATCGAGCGTGTCGAGGAAGAAACCGCGATAGCCGCGTTCCCACAGCGGCGTGATTACCTTGTCGACATAGAAGGCGGGCCAGCCGTCGGCGGCCTGATCAACGACTCTGGCGTTCCATGCGTCATTGCTGCCGGAAAGCCAGGCCTTGGGGATGTCCTTGAAGTACGCGCGGCTCGGCAGAACTTCACCGACGCTGACATATGCGAACCAGGCGGTGTTCGGCGTTTTGGCGCTACGCGGATCGAAGCCGCTATCGGGCTCCACGACGGCCACGTCGAAGGCCTGCAGCATGTCCACGGGCGGGCGGGCGCCATAGTGAAATGCCACGCTCGGCGCGACGCGCGCTGGCGCCAGCGACTGCGCCAGCGCCGCGGTCGACGGCGTCAGTGTGCCAAGCACAAGCCCGACACCGGCTGCCACAATGGCAATCACGGCCATCACTACACGCCACGCACCGGAACGCGAGCGGCCTGTCAGCCCGTCCCTCTCCTCGAAAAGTCCCCGAATCCATCGTTGTAATTGCTTCACTGGCTTAAAGTCCGCTGCTGTTATGACGGTTGCCGATGGCGGCGCGCAGGCCCTGCTCGCATACATGGCCCGCATTTCGGACGATGCCCAAGCCTGCATTATGCCTTACACATCACTTCTATATAGGATTTTTCCTATTTTGCGAGCAGGTGGATCCTAGGCCATCCGTTTGAAACAGATTGTCAAAAATTGTGCCCGACAAGCCATGTCATGCGTACGACATTTGGCACGACTCAACCTGCGTGGCCCTTGACCACACGGGAATCGGTAAGCAGATGTTACACCGGGTGGTAAAAATGCAGATGTCCGCCGCCACTACGCTCGCCTTAACCACAAGTTTCTCGGCTCGGGCATACGGGATAACCATACCTCTCAGGATTTTCATTCCGGCATCTGGCCCATTTGAGGTATTGCGGCGTGATTGTCCGCATGGCAACTGCGGGGAACTGTGTGATATCTCACACTCCTCCTTACGAATATGTACCGACTGCCGGTACCGCCACGCCCGCAATGCCTGACATAACATCGTAGAAGGCACCCTGATGTCAGACAAATCCGGAATGGATGTAGAAGAATTTAATATCTGCTGTTTGTATGCCGAAACACCATTAGGGGCATGGTCCGATTGACAGCCAGAAAAAAACCGTCAAAATGGCTGCTCGCATGTGCGCCGGCCTGAAGCGTTTTGCTCCGGTTCGTTGTGAGCGACATGCTTGGTCGGGCAATTACGCCCATTTGAAATTCGAGGTTGGATAGACATATGGAAACCGGTACCGTTAAGTGGTTCAACGACGCCAAGGGCTTCGGCTTCATCACGCCGGACGCAGGCGGCAATGACCTGTTCGCACACTTCTCGGCGATTGAAGGCAATGGCTTCAAGTCGCTGAAGGAAGGTCAGAAGGTTCGCTACGTGAAGGCTATGGGCCAGAAGGGCGAACAGGCCACGAAGATCCAGGCTATCTAACTGGATCACCGGGCAGTTTATCTTGCCTGGGAAGCCCCGCTCCGGCGGGGCTTTCTGCTTTCTGGGCTTTCCACAGGGCAGATAATGTATTGCATTGATGACGTTCGGTCATCGCGGTGTTTCTTGCGCGTGGCAATTCACTTGGCCGCACTAATGGCCATGACGATATGCGCGGCGCAAATGGCACTTGGACAGACGACACGCAACTTCGGCAACGACCCGTTCCTGCGAATCTCGCAGGCGATCACCAATTGCCCCGAACCGGCGGGCCCGCGCATTACCGAGGCGGATTGGAAACGCGAGGCGCACCACCGCATCGAGGAAGGTAACCACTGCTATATGGAAGGCCGTTGCAGGCTGGCCAACGCTTACCAGTACGACCAGGAAATTGCCGAGGCCCTGCGGCGGCGGCTCGATACGCTGCGGCACACGATGCCCGCCTGGCAGCAAAGCTCGCTCTGGATCATGGTGCGGGGCCGCTGGTTGACCGTGCAGGGCTGCGTGGCCACGGATTTCGACCGGAAGGGATTCCTGGGCGCGCTGCGCGAAGTGCCAGACGTAGAACGGGTCATCGACCAGACCACCACCACCCCGGCACGCGGCGTACCATACCCACGTTATGGTGATAACGTCACAAATCCCCCGGCGCGATGAAGTTGCTATAATCGCCCGACTTCGAATCCCCCCAAATTCTGCCGTTCCCGGGGCGCCACCCGCTGGCTGCCCCGCTGGAAGGTATTTGACAATGCGTGCCGAGGAAACCCGTGGCCGGTACTGAAATCGCAACGCCAGGCGGGCCGATCGCCGGACCCGCCGTGTCATCCGGAAGCTCGTTCCACGCGGCCATGCGCATCCTGCCCGCTTCGCAGCGGCAGGCCATGTTCGAGATCTACGCGTTTTGCCGCGCCGTGGACGACATCGCCGATGGCGACACCCAGCACGCCGACCGGCTCGCCGCGCTGGAACAGTGGCGCGCCGACATCGCCGCCTGCTATGCAGGCCAGGCGCCTGCGGCGCTGCGCCCGCTCGACGAGCAGATCAAGGCGTTCAATCTCCAGCAGCAGGACTTCTCCGACGTCATCGACGGCATGATCATGGACGTCGTTGCCACGATCGTCGCGCCGGATGCCGCCACGCTGGACACCTACTGCGACCGCGTGGCCAGCGCCGTCGGCCGCCTGGCCGTGCGCGTGTTCGGCCTGGACGAAGCACCCGGCATCGCGCTGGCGCATCATCTTGGCCGCGCGCTGCAGCTGACCAACATCCTGCGCGACCTCGACGAGGACGCCGAGATCGGCCGTCTTTACCTGCCGGCCGAGGCCCTGGCCGCCGCCGGCATTCCCGTCGGCAAGCCATACGACGTCATCCATCATCCCGCGATCGCCGAAGTCTGCAACGGCATCGCGCGCGATGCTCAGGCTCACTACGATGCCTCCGCCGCGATCATGGCGCGCTGTCCGGCGCGCGTGGTGCGTTCGCCGCGCATCATGTCCGATGTCTATCACGGCATCCTGACCCGCCTGCTGGCCCGTGGCTGGCAACCGCCGCGCGCACGCGTGCGCGTGCCCAAGGCAAAGCTGGTCTGGATTCTGCTCCGACATGCCATCGCATGATTTGCCCGCCTTGTATTTAGCCAAGGCACGCGGCCATTGCCGCGTGCCCAGAACAGAGAAGTGCCCCCGATTTAGATGAACCAGGCCGCAACAATTACCCGCCCCCAGGATGAAACGCTGACCACCAGCGCCCGTCGCCCTGCCCAGCCGGCCCTGCCCGATCCGCTCGATGCCGGCATCGCACATGCCGTCGAATCCCTGCTGGCGCAACAGCAGTCCGATGGCCACTGGGTCTACGAACTCGAAGCCGACGCCACGATTCCGGCCGAGTACATCCTGATGGTCCACTACCTCGGCGAGACGCCGGATCTGGTACTGGAAGGCAAGATCGCCAACTACCTGCGCCGCATCCAGAACGCCGATGGCGGCTGGCCACTGTTCCACGCCGGCGCCTCGGACGTCAGTGCCAGCGTGAAGGGCTACTTCGCGCTGAAGATGGCCGGCGACAACCCGGAAGCCGAGCACATGCGCCGCGCGCGCGCCGCGATCCACGCGATGGGCGGCGCCGAGGCCAGCAACGTCTTCACGCGCACGCTGCTCGCGCTGTACGGCGTGATGCCGTGGCAGGCGGTGCCGATGATGCCGGTGGAAATCATGCTGCTGCCCGAGTGGTTTCCGTTCCATCTGTCGAAGGTGTCGTACTGGGCCCGCACGGTCATCGTGCCGCTGCTGGTGCTCAACAGCCTGCGTCCGCAGGCGCGCAATCCGCGCAAGATCGGCATCGACGAATTGTTCGTGCGCCCGTGCCAGGCCACCCGCCTGCCGCGCCGCGCGCCGCACCAGAGCCCGCTATGGGTCGGCGTGTTCCGCACGCTCGACGCCGTGGTGCGCATGGCCGAGCCGCTGTTCCCGCGTGGCCTGCGCCAGCGGGCCATCGAGCGCGCGCGTGAATTCACGGTCGAACGTCTGAACGGCGAAGACGGCCTCGGCGCGATCTTCCCGGCGATGGTCAACTCGGTGCTGATGTTCGACGTGCTCGGCGTGCCCGAGAACGACCCGAACCGGGCCATCGCGCGCCGCTCGATCGACAAGCTGCTCGTGGTCAAGGATGACGAGGCTTATTGCCAGCCATGCCTGTCGCCGGTCTGGGATACGTCGCTGGCCGCCCATGCCTTGCTGGAAGTCGGCGAGCCGCGCACGATCGCGGCGGCCGCACGCGGGCTCGACTGGCTTGTGCCGCTGCAGGAACTGGAACTGCGCGGCGACTGGACGGTGCGCCGTCCCAACGTCCGCCCGGGAGGCTGGGCCTTCCAGTACGCCAATCCTCACTACCCCGACGTGGACGACACCGCCGTGGTGGCTGCCGCGATGGACCGCGTGGACAAGGGCGACCGCTCCAACCGTTATGACGAAGCCGTATCCCGCGCCTGCGAGTGGATCGTCGGCATGCAAAGCAGCAACGGTGGCTGGGGCGCGTTCGAACCCGAGAACACGCACCTCTACCTGAACAACATCCCGTTCGCCGATCACGGCGCACTGCTCGATCCGCCCACGGCCGACGTATCCGCGCGTTGTCTGGCGATGCTGTGCCAGCTCGGCCAGATGCCGGCCAACAGCGAGCCGGCCGCGCGCGCGCTGCGCTACCTGCTCGACGAACAAGAGGCCGACGGAAGCTGGTTTGGCCGCTGGGGCACCAACTATATCTATGGCACGTGGAGCGCGCTGTGCGGGCTGAACGCCGCCGGCATCGGCACGGACGCGCCCGAGATGAAGCGCGCGGCCCAATGGCTGCTGTCGATCCAGAACGAGGATGGCGGCTGGGGCGAGTCGGGCGACAGCTACAAGCTCGAGTATCGTGGCTATGAAAAGGCCCCGAGCACGGCATCGCAAACGGCCTGGGCCATGCTCGGCCTGATGGCCGCCGGCGCGGGCGACCACCCCGCCCTGGTGCGCGGCGTCGAGTACCTGCTGCGCACGCAGGCCAGCCATGGTTTCTGGGACGAGCCGTACTTCACGGCGGTGGGTTTCCCTCGCGTGTTCTATCTGCGCTACCACGGCTATTCGCGCTTCTTCCCGCTCTGGGCACTGGCGCGCTTCCGCAACCTGCTGCGCGATGGCAATCGCGCCATCACCTGGGGGCTCTGAAGTCGTGGCGGTACTGGCAGTCAGCGGGATGGATTTCGAGGCGCGCATCGCGTCGGGACCGGGCGTGGAAACGCTCTATGGGCATCGCGATGCGGCACTGGCGCGTGTGCTTGACGCCAGGCTGGTGCAAGGCTGCGACGGCGTGATCAGCTTCGGCGTGGCCGGCGGGCTCGATCCCACGCTGCCGCCGGGCACCGTGATCGTCGCCACGGCCGTGCGGGTGGGCGACGCGTCTTACTCGACCGACCCGTACTGGACAGCGGCGCTTCGCCGCGCCCTGCCTCAGGCCGTGTGTGGCCTGCTGGCTGGCTCCGATACCCCGGTCACCACGGTGATCGACAAGACCGCACTGCACGAATCCCACGGCGCCCTGGCCGTGGACATGGAATCCCACATCGCCGCGCTGGCCGCCCAGACCCACCAAATTCCGTTCGCCGCGCTGCGCGTGGTGATCGACCCTGCCGACCGTCCCGTGCCCCCGCTGGCCGTGGCCGGCATGGCGGCCGATGGCAGCACCGACATCGGCGCAATCCTCTTCGGCCTGCTCAAGGCTCCGCATCAACTTGGCGGCCTGCTGCGGCTGGGGCGCGATGCTTCGGCGGCAAAATCCGCACTAACTGGCGCCCGACACGCTGTAGGCGCTGGCTTCGCATTGACCGCACTCGCGGCGGCCTGACGCCGCCCTCCCGTCTTTTCGCTCTCCCCCAACCCCTCTCGCGCCATCGCGGGTGAGGGGAGCGCACCCACGCCCATCAAAACACCGTCTGTTTTCTCCCCTCTCCCGCAGCGCCAGAGCGGGCTGGGGAGAAGGCAAGCTGTTCAAATTCCCATCCAGGTCAGGATCACACCCGCGTGCCGCAGCCTGACATCCCGCCGCCACCTGTCATCCACCATGACTTGACAGTCCGTCGCCCCCCTCCTATCCTCCGTTTCATTCCTTTGTTAAGATCGATGTTCTGTTCTATAGAACATCAAAAATCGGAGACCCCAGCATGACCAAGACCCACCCGACCCGTCCGACCCGCCCGGCCTCCTCGCGACGCCGCACCCTCGTGCACGGCCTGATCGCCGTGGCGGCCATCGCCGCCCTGCCGGGTGCGTCCGCATTTGCCGCCGATGCCTATCCGGCTCAGCCGATCCGTCTGGTCGTGCCGTTCCCGCCGGCAGGCGGCACCGACGTGCTATCGCGTCTGGTCTTCAACAAGATTGGCACCGCCACGCACTGGACGGTGGTGGTGGAAAACCGCGCCGGCGCCGGCGGCAACATCGGCCTCGACGCCGTGGCCAAGGCACGGCCCGATGGCTACACGATCGGCATGGGCCAGACCGCCAACCTCGCCATCAACCCGACGCTCTACCCGAAGATGCCGTACAACGCGGTCACGGATTTCACGCCCGTGGCCCTGGTGGCCGCGCAGCCCGTGGTGCTGATCGTGCGACAGGACTCGCCGTACAAGACGCTGGCTGACCTCGTGGCCGCGGCCAAGACCAAGCAACTGTCGATGGCGTCGGCGGGCACCGGCACCGTGGGCCACCTGACCGGCGAGATGTTCCAGCGCCGTGCCGGCTTCAAGGCGCTGCATGTGCCATACAAGGGCGCATCGCCCGCGCTGACCGACCTGATGGGTGGCCAGACCGACTTCTACTTCGCCACGCCGCCGATCGCCATGCCGATGCTCAAGGCAGGCAAGCTGCGCGCGCTGGGCGTGACGTCGGCCAAGCGCGTGGCGCTGCTGCCGAATGTGCCTACCGTCGCGGAGCAGGGCTACGCGGGTTTCCAGGCCGAGGACTGGAAGGCACTGGTGGCGCCCGCCGGCACACCGGCCGACGTGATCGCCCGCCTGAACGCGGAAGTGAACAAGGCGCTCAAGGATGCGGATACGATCGCCAGACTGCGAGACGAAGGCAGCGAACCGCGCGGCGGCTCCGCGGCCGACCTCGCCACGTTCATCAAGAGCGAGCACACGCGCTGGGGCACGATCGTGCGCGACTCCGGCGCTCGCGTTGAATAAGACCAACAACATTCCTGGCCGGACCCATATGTCCCACATGCCCCTCATGCAAAAGCCGCTTCGCAATATCCGCGTGCTCGACCTCACCAACGTGCTGGCCGGGCCCTTCTGCTGCCACCAGCTCGCCCACATGGGGGCCGAGGTGATCAAGGTGGAAACGCCCGGCACGGGCGACCTCGCACGTCAGCTTGGCGCCGATGCCGAGCTGAACCGCAAGCTGATGGGCGTCTCGTTCCTGGCGCAGAACCCCGGCAAGCGCTCGATCACGATCAACCTCAAGCACGCGCGCGGCAAGGAAGTCTTCCGCAAGCTCGTGCAGAGCGCCGACGTCGTTGTCGAGAACTTCCGCCCCGGCGTGATGACGCGCCTGGGCCTGGGCTACGACGAACTCAAGCTGGTGAACCCGCGCCTGATCTACTGCGCGATTTCCGGATTCGGCCAGGATGGGCCGCTCTCCGACCTGCCGGCCTATGACCAGATCATCCAGGGCATGGCAGGCGTGATGAGCATCACCGGCGACCCGCAGACCGCGCCGTATCGCGTCGGTTATCCCGTCTCCGACACGATCGGCGGCATGACCGCGGCCTTTTCCATCGCCGCCTCGCTGGCCGATACCGAACGCACGGAAGGCTACTTCCTCGACGTATCGATGCTGGAAGCCACGCTGGTCACGATGGGCTGGGTTGTTTCCAACCATCTGGTGGCGGGCAAGGACCCCGCCCCGATGGGCAACGAGAACATGACGGCGAGCCCGTCCGGTACGTTCCGCACCGGCGACGGCCCGCTCAATATCGCCGCCAACAAGCAGGAGCAGTTCGAAGCGGTGTGCCGCGTGGTGGGCCGCCCCGAGCTGGCGACCGACCCACGCTTTGCGGAGCGCCAGTCGCGCCTGGCGAACCGCGCGGCGCTGACCGCCGAACTGGAAGCGGAACTGGCGAAGAAGTCCGCCACCGACTGGTGGCAACTGCTCAATGAGGCTGGCGTGCCGGCCGGGCCGGTGCTGAAGGTGCCGGACACGCTCGCACTTCCGCAGGTGCGCGACCGCGGCATGATCGGCGCGTTCGAGAACGTGCCGGGCGTGGGTCGCGACATCCGCCTGCTGCGCACCGGTTTCAAGGTCAACGGGCAGGCACCGTCCGTGGACACGCCCCCGCCGCAGCTCGGCGAGCATACCGACGACATCCTCGGCGAACTCGGCTATGACGCCGCCGCCATCGACACCCTCAAACAGGAGCGCGCGCTATGAGCGCCACGAACGAAACGATCGACGCTGGCCAGCAGGCTTCGCAGGACTGGTGGCGTACCGAAATCATCGACATGAAGCCGGGCGAGATCCGCTATCGCGGCTACCCGATCGAGCAGTTGATCGGCAATGTGTCGTTCGCGCAGATGATCTGGCTGATGCTGCGCGGCGAGCTGCCGGGCAAGCGCGAGGGCGAACTGCTCGACGCGGCGCTGATGGCCGCCGTCGACCACGGCCCGCAGGCACCCAGCATCGCCATCGCCCGCATGGCCGCCACCTGCGGCGTGGGGCTGAACAATGCGATGGCCTCGGCGGTCAACGTGCTGGGCGACGTGCACGGCGGCGCCGGCGAGCAAGCGGTGGAACTCTATCAGGACATCGCGCGCCGCTTCGACGCCGGCACGCCGTTTGACGATGCCGTGGCCGCCGGCCTGGCCCACTATCGCGACCTGCACGGCAAGTTCGTCTCGGGCTTCGGCCATCGTTTCCATCCGCTCGACCCGCGCGCGCCGCGCCTGCTGACGCTGGTGGATCAGGCTGCCGACGATGGCGTGGTGTCCGGCCGTTACGCAGCGATTGCCCGCGCGGTGGAAAAAGCGCTCGGCGCGGGACGCGACAAGCCGATCCCGATGAACATCGACGGCGCGACCGCTGTCATCTACGCGGAACTGGGCTTTCCGGCACCGCTGGCACGCGGGCTGTTCTGCCTGTCGCGCTCCGTGGGCATCCTGTCTCATGCGTGGGAGCAAACCCAGCAGGGCGGCCGCAACAAGGGGCCGATTCCGCGCCAGTTCATCTGGACGTATGACGGGCAGCCGCAACGGGATGTGCCGGTGGATGGCGGGGCGGTATAAGGACGGCCTTAAGGACGGCATAAGGGCGGCCCAGGTCCACCGGGCCCGCCCGGGTATCCACCGTCAAACAATCATCTGCGGCTCGGTCACCGATTGCAGCGCGTCGCCGACCGGTGTCTCTTCGATCATGCTGGACGCCAGCATGAACTGGTCGCGGCCGCGCTGCTTGGCCTGATAGAGCGCGCGGTCTGCCGTGGCGAACAGGCTGCGCCACAGGCCCTCACGGCTTGAGGGCCCGCCGCGCAGCTCGGCCACGCCGATGCTGACGCTGGCATGACCGCCCGCGCCGGGCAGTTCGATCGCCCTCACCTTCCGCAGAATACGATTGGCCAGCGCAGTGGCCTGGTGCTCGTCCGTATGCGGACAGAGGATGCAAAACTCCTCGCCACCATAGCGCGCGGCAATATCGGACGCACGCCGCGAATTGTCGAGCGCCGTCGCGATTTCACGCAGCACGTTGTCACCGGCATGGTGGCCGTGCGTGTCGTTGACCAGCTTGAAATAGTCGACGTCGATCACGAGGCACGACAGCGCCTCGCCGTCGCGCTGCCAGCGCGCGATCATGCTGACGGCCATCATGTCGAGCGCGCCGCGATTGAGCAGCCCGGTCAGCGCATCGGTACGCGCGCCGCTCTCGTTGCGCGCGATGATCTGCTCCATCGACATCAGGCAGAAACCGAACAGGCCCAGCAACACGGCGACCAGCGGCGCCAGCGGCCAGACCGAGCCTTCGGGCTGCAGGAAGAAAGGCGTGACCTCGAAACCCTTGAATGTCGCCCCGTAGCTCAGCGCCGCCACCTGCGAGATCAGCAGCACCAGGTGGGAAGCCAGCACCAGCGGGCCGCCGATGCTCCTGCGGCCGCGCGCGCTACGCAGCATGGTGATGACAGTGGAAAACGAGATCAGGGCCAGCAAGCCGTACGCGAGGGCATGCATGAGCATGCTGCCGTCGGGCAGGCCGGTCAGCAGCATCAGCAGCACCAGCGCCACGAAGCCGACACCGTGCAGCAGCGCCGCTTGTTCGGACATGCCGTAGTAAACGCGCACGCCCCGGTAGATCGTCAGGCGGCCAAGTACATAGGCACCGGCACCGAGCGCGCCGAGTTCCGCCGATCCGGCGCTTGCGCTGGCCGCGACGACCAGCCCCGCGCCTGAGGCGATCACATGCCCGACAGCCCACAGGCGGCCAGCCTCATTGGCGCGCAGCGCGAGCACCAGCCCCGCCGCCATGACGAGCGTGCTGGAGAAAACCACCATCATCACGACCAGGACGGTCTGCTGGGCCAGGTGCACGGGAGTCGAATCCTCTAAAGCTACCGGGGGCGGCTGCCGCTTGTCGAGGTTTACCCTTGGCGGGTGGCCCCCTGTTGCAATCGTCGGCACGAAAGCACGCATCTTATCCCGCGCGGGTCACCGAGCGGCACCCCCGACAAGCCGGGGGATGCTCAGTCGTCCTGCGGGGCAGTTGCCGCCGAGGATGAGGGTCCGGCGGCTTCGACGACCTCCGGGAAGGTCCCGCCAAGCGCCTGCGTCAGCCCTCGCGCGGCATCGAGTACCTGTTCGCGGAACGATTCGGAGAAACGCGGCGTCGGGCAGGTCAGCGTCAAGGCGCCCTTCAATTCCCCACCGGGCCCGAACACCGGCGACGACACGCCCGCGATGTCGGGGCTGCGGTCGCCCACCAGCGCGATCACGCCTTCGTCACGGATACGCTGATAGATCTCTCCGCGCGCGCCGGCGAAAGCGCGCAGCACACGGCCGCCGGCGCCGCGATTGAGCGGCAGCAGATCGCCGGCACGAATGTGGTCGCGTACCGGCTGCGGGGAGTCCACGCGATAAAGGCAGAGCCGGTGCTCGCCCTGCTGGATATGGAACGCAGCCGATTCGCGGGTAGCGCGCACCAGTTCGCGCAACGCCGGCAACACGACCTGCTCGAGCGAGAACGACGCCGCGTAGACCGCATTGAGACGCGCGATCTCGGGGCCGAGCCCGTAGCGCCCATCGGCATGGCGCTGGATCAGCCGCGCATGCTCCAGCGAGGCCAGCAGCCTCAGCAGCGTGCTCTTGTAGAGGCCGCTGCGTTGCGCGAGTTCGGCCAGCCCCAACGTCCCGTCGCCCTCCCGGAAAGCCGACAGCACGAACAACGCCCGATCCACGGCGACGGCACCACCTTCGGCGGCGTGCTTGTCAGCTTCGGAGAGTTGGGCGGCTTTGCGGGGCATGGAGAAAGCGTCGAAGGCGTGGCATGGAACGGGCGTCCACGGTATAGAACGGTCAAATCAATGTCAATCTGCACGCCAACGCGCCGCACAGGCCGCGCCCATTCCCGGTATGATTGCCGCTCCCGGGTTTTCCCTATGTTGTCGTACCTGATACACGACCCGGACCCGGCCTGAATCCCCGTCCAATCGCGCCCCGCACCGAATGACCACCCCGCTTTCCCCCGAGGCCACGCCGCCGCATGGCGATCTCGCCGCCGGCAATGTGACCCGCCGCATACTTGGCATCGTTGTCTTCAACTTCATCGCATATCTCAGCGTCGGCCTGCCGATCGCCGTGGTGCCCGGCTTCGTGCATGGCGACCTTGGCTATAGCGCGGTACTGGCGGGTCTGGCGGTCAGCATCCAGTACCTGGCCACACTGCTGAGCCGCCCGTGGGCCGGCAGCCTGTGCGACATGAAAGGGCCGAAGCGCTCGGTGCTGACGGGCCTGCTGCTATGCGCGGGCAGCGGCTTGCTGCTGCTGGGCGCCGCGCAGTTCGCGGGCAACGACTGGCTCGCGCTGGGCTGGCTGCTGTCGAGCCGCCTGATGCTGGGCGCGGGCGAGAGCCTGGTGACCACCGGCACCATCGCCTGGGGCATCGGCAGCGTGGGCGCGCGCCATACGGCAAAAGTGATCTCCTGGAATGGCGTCACCACCTACGGCGCGCTGGCGGTGGGCGCACCCGTGGGCGTGCTGCTGGCCGGCCACGGTGGCCTGACCGCGATCGGCATCGTGACGTCGGTCATCGCCGGCGCCGCGTGGCTGCTGGCGCGCCGCCAGTCCGCCGTGCCAATCCTCAAGGGCGAGCGCCTGCCCTTCCGCAGCGTATTCCGCGCGATGTCACCGTTCGGCTTGTGCCTCGGGCTTGGCTCGGTCGGCTTTGGCGCGATCACGGCCTTCATCACGCTCTACTACGCGGGGCATGGCTGGGATCATGCCGCGCTGGCGCTGACCGCGCTCGGCACCTGCTTCGTCCTGACGCGGCTGATCATGGCCGACAGCATCACGCGCTTCGGCGGTTATCCGGTGGCGCTGGTGTCGTTCGCGGTGGAGGCAGCGGGTCTGGCGATGCTGTGGCTGGCCCAGGCGCCGTGGCAGGCGTTGGCTGGCGCGGCCGTGGTGGGCTTCGGTTTCTCGCTGGTCTTTCCGTCGCTCGGCATCGAAGCCGTCAAGCGCGTGCCAGCCACCAATCGCGGCTCCGCGCTAGGCGCCTACGCGCTGTTCTTCGATTTCTCGCTCGGGCTGACCGGCCCCGTAGCCGGCCTGATCACGAAGCACGCCGGCTACCCGGCCGTGTACCTGTTCGCCGCGCTGGCGGCGGTGCTGGCGCTGATGCTCAGTCAGGTCCTGGCCGCGCGCTATCGCGACCGGCTGGCGCCGGCCACCTGATACTCATCTGACTTCCACCGGATCAGAGCCGTTCGCAGCAGTACGCCTCGGTGCTGTACGGGAACGACACCACGTCGCGCCCCTGCAGCGCCGGGTCGGTGGCAATGACCTCGCGCAACCGGGCGCGCACGGCGTCCTGCTGGTCCTGCGGCAGCGACGCGATGAAGCTGACCGACATCACGCGATCGACGATCACCTGTTCCGGCGCGCCGCTGTGGGTGTACGCAAAGCGTGTCAGACCGAGCGGTCCCATGCCATCGGCCGGGAAGACCTTCTTCCAGTCCCCCTTGTAGAAGCGCGGCGCATCGCCCTCGAACGGCGTCATGATCTCGGTCAGCCTGGCGACCCAGCCCACCGACTCGTCGCGGACATTCCACACCAGTCCGAGCTTGCCACCGGGCTTCAGCACGCGGCGGATCTCCTGCACGGCGGCAGTGTTGGCAAACCAGTGGAACGCCTGGGCGCAGACCACCGCGTCGACGCTGCCGTCGGGCAGCGGAATCGACTCGGCGCTACCCGCCAGCGCCTGCACATCCGGCAGCTTCGACGACAGTTGGGCGCGCATGGCATCGACCGGTTCCACGGCAATCACCGTGGCGCCGGTCTGCGCCAGCAGGCGCGTGAACTTGCCGGTGCCCGCGCCGAGGTCGACAACGGTCTTGCCGGGCGCCACGCCAAGCGTGTCGCGCAGCCAGCCGGAAAGCTCGGTGGGATATTCGGGACGCCCACGGGCGTAGGTATCGGCCTGGGCAGAGAAGCCCTGGGCGGCAGCATGATGGATCGCAGTCATGAGCGCGTACGTTACTCCGCTCGCATGACAACGGCAAGACCTGCCTGCCAGTGCTGCTACTGTGGCCTCCTAGTGCGGCCTGCTAGTGCTGCTGCCCCCAGCGCCGGACGGTGACGCGCTCCAGTGTGGCGAATACCAGCCCTTCCACGGCCAGCCCGATCAGGATCACCGTGGCCAGCCCCGCGAACACGCGGTCGGTATAGAGTTCGTTGCGGTTCTGGAAGATGTACCAGCCCAGGCCGCCCTTGCCCGATGAAGCGCCGAAGACAAGCTCGGCCGCGATCAGCGTGCGCCACGCGAAAGCCCAGCCGATCTTCAGCCCGGAAAGGATGGCCGGCAACGCCGCAGGCACCAGGATCAGCACCACGAAGCGCAGCCCACGCAGGCCATAGTTACGCCCCGCCATGCGCAGCGTTTCCGGCACGCCGCGAAACCCGGCATACGTATTCAGCGCGAGCGGCCACAGCACCGAGTGCACCAGCACGAAGATCAGGCTCTTGCTGCCAAGCCCGAACCACAGCAGCGCCAGCGGCAGCAGCGCGATGGCCGGCAGGGGATTGAACATCGCCGTCAGCGTGTCGAGCAGGTCGCGCCCGATACGCGTCGACGCAGCCAGCGTCGTAAGCGCGAAAGCCAGTACGATGCCGGCCGCATAGCCCTGCAGCAGCACTGTCAACGACACCGCCGCCTTGCCCGGCAGTTCGCCACTGGCGATGCCCTCGCCGAACGCCCGTGCTGTGGCCAGGAACGTCGGCAGCAGCAGATCGTTGTCCTGAATGCGGGCGATGATTTCCCACAGTGTGGCCAGCACCACCAGGATCAAGGCCTTGCGCAACCAGCCTTGCTGCCACAGTTGCCGGTACCACGGCAGCGGCAGCGACAACGGCGCGGCCGTGAAGGGAGCCAGCACGTGCTCGTACTCGGGGCGAACCGGGGGATTGGCGGTACTCATCGCTTGCATCTCGAATCGAAGGGCGGGAATTTGGGGATACCTGGGGATTCAGGCGTGAACGATGCGGCTCGACGCATCCTCCACGCTGGCGGGTTCGTCGAACAGCATCCGGTGGATGCGGTGCGCGGCCGTCTGGAATTCCGCGCTGCCCTGGCTGGCCAGCGTGAACTGATGACTGTTGAGTTCCGCGCGCACCCGCCCCGGATGCGGCGACAGCAGCAGAATGCGGCTGCCAACCACCAGTGCTTCCTCGATCGAGTGAGTCACGAACAGCAGCGTGAAGGCCGCGTCGTCCCACAGCGCGAGCAATTCCTCCTGCATCCGGCGGCGCGTCAACGCGTCGAGCGCGGCGAACGGCTCGTCCATCAGCAGCACTTTCGGCCGCATGGCCAGCGCACGAGCAATCGCCACCCGCTGCTTCATGCCGCCCGACAGCGTGTGTGGATAGGCATCGGCAAAGGCCGCGAGCCCCACCTTGTCCAGGAAATGCAACGCCACGTCGTTGGCCTCGGCCTTTGACATGCCACGCGCCTGCCGCAGCGGGAACATCACGTTCTGTCGCACCGTTTTCCACGGCGGCAACTGATCGAATTCCTGGAACACGACGATGCGGTCCGGCCCCGGCTTTTGCACCCGTTGCCCATCGAGCCGGATCTCGCCTTCGGCCGGCGGCACGAAGCCCGCAACCGCCTTGAGCAACGTCGACTTGCCGCAGCCCGAAGGCCCCAGCAGCACGAACCGGTCGGTGGCGTGGACGTCGAAGCTCACGCGATGCGTGGCGCGCACCACGCGCTGCGCGGTGCGGTACTCCAGCGATACGCCATCCACCTGCAGCAGCGGTTCGTGACTGGCGACCACACGCAGGTGCGCGCTATTGCCTTCGGCCATGTCAACTCCCTTCGGCGGTTGCCGGGTCCTGGAAGAAATAGTCCTGCCACGACTTCGGCTGATGCTTGATCGCACCCACGCGATACATGAAGTCCGCCAGCGCGAACGTGTTCTGCGGCGTCACCTTGAACTGCACCTGCGGGTTCTTCAGGATCTTCACCAGCAGCGCGCGGTCGATCTTCGCCTTGTTCACGCGGATATACAGATCGGCGGCAGCTTCCGGGTTCTTCGTTGCGAACTGGGCGGCTTCGGCCAGCGCATCGACGAACGCGCGATAGGTTTTCGGGTTCTCGCTGCGGAATTTCTCGGTCGCGTAGAGCACCGTGGCGGAACTGGGCCCGCCGAGCACATCGTAGGAATTGAGCACGATGCGCGCGTTCGGATTCCCCGCCAGTTCCTGTTCCTGGAACGGCGGGTTGCCGAAGTGCCCAGTGATCTCGGTGCCGCCTGCAATGATCGCCGCGGCAGCATCGGGATGCGGCACCGCCACGGTCCATTTGTCGAGCCGGTTGAATTCCTTGTCACCCCACTGCTTGGCAGCGGCATATTGCAGCACGCGCGACTGCACCGAGACGGTCACCGCCGGCAACGCGATGCGGTCTTTCTCGGTGAAATCCGCAATCGTCTTGATCTTGGGATTGTTGCTGACCAGGTAATACGGGAAGTTGCCAAGCGACGCCACGCCCTTCACGTTCTGCTTGCCCTGGGTGCGGTCCCACAGCGTCAGCAGCGGGCCAACACCAGCCCCTGCGATGTCGATCGCGCCGGAGAGCAAGGCATCGTTGACCGCCGCGCCACCGGAAAGCTGCGTCCATTCGACCTTGACGTCGATGCCCTGCTGCTTGCCGTGTTTCTCGATCAGTTGCTGGTCGCGTGCGACGTTGAGCAGCAGATAGACCACGCCGAACTGCTCGGCAATGCGCAGGCGGCCTTCGGCGTGCGCATTGCCAGTCAAGGCAAGGCCCGCCGTCAGCATGGCAACGGCGGCGCGACGGGTCAGGGTGGAAGCAGACGTAAAGGCGGACGAAAACAACGACATGCAATGGACTCCTGAAAAATGGGGCCGGAGTGAAAAAACGGGAACCGGATCAGAACGGCTGATCGCCTTCGATCGTGGTGCGATACATCACGCGCCGCTGGTGATCGGGTGTGCCGGCGGCCAGATGCAGCAGCGACCGGTTGTCCCAGAACACGAGGTCGTGCTCGCGCCACTGATGGCGGTACACGTGCTCGGGCTTCACGCTGTGTGCGAACAATTCATCGAGGATCGCGCGGCTTTCGTCATCAGGCAGGCCGACGATGCGCGTGGTGAAATGCTCGCTGACGAACAGCGCGCGGCGCCCGGTCTCCGGATGCGTGCGAACCACCGGATGCACCACGGGCTTGACCTGCGCGATCTGCTCCGGCGTCAGGTTCGGACGCCACGGGCTGCGCGCCTGCAACTCCGCGTACCGCGCCAGATACGTATGCTCGGCGGCGAGATCGGCCACCTTGCGCTGCAGCGCTTCCGGCAGGCTCTCCCATGCGGTGTGCATATTGGCGAAAAGCGTGTCGCCGCCTTCGGCGGGCAACTCCCTTGCGTGCAACAGGGAACCAAGACTCGGTGTCTCCTTGTAGGAGAGATCCGAATGCCAGAAGTGGCCGGCATCACCCAGCCCGATCGGCTTGCCGTTCTCGATCACGTTCGAGACGATCAGCACTTCGGGGTGGCCCGGCAACTGGAACTGGTTCAGCACGTGAATCTGCAGCGGCCCGAAGCGGCGGCTGAAAGCGATCTGTTGTGCCGGCGTGATGCGCTGGTCGCGGAACACCAGCACGTGATGATCGAGATGCGCCTGATGGATGCGCTGGAAATCACCATGCGACAGCGGCCGCGCCAGATCGACCCCGATGACTTCCGCACCCAGTGCGGCGCCCAGCGGGCGGATTTCGAAATCCTGAAGGGATCTGGCGGAAGACTCGGTGGCGAGGTTGGCGGAGGTATCGACGGTGGCGTCGGCAGTGGCAATCGTCATGGCAGGTCTTTGCTCTGGGGGAAGCACAAGTCTTGCACTGTAGGGAAGCCGCACCAGCCGGACAACGAATCAAATCGCGCGCGATTATGCGGATTCCTTATATCGCGTTGGCGCGCCCGCGGCCTCGCGCCTAAACTTTCTGGAATGACTGGAACAACACCAGGCGCGCGGGAGGCCCGTATGCAAGATGCGATACGTTCCATGCTGTCTCTGTCGATGGCGACAGCCTTCGTGGTCTTGACGGGATGCGGAGGCAGCGACAAGCCCAAGGCAGGGGCACCCGCCACGTCCAGCGGCAGTCCGGCTTCCGCCGCATCCAATGCCGCATCCGTCGCCGCATCCAACGCCGGGGCCGGGGCCATCACCCAGCCGCCCATCCCGGAAGGCCAGCCAGCGGAGGCCGCAGCGCCCGGCCGGTTCCAGATCGTCGCCAGCGGCCAGACTCGCACCGGCCCGTTCCTGCTCGACACGCAGACGGGCCGGATCTGGCAGCTGAGGGAATTCGCCGGTCTTCAGGGCTCGCCCGTCGCGTGGCACGAGATGACGATCATCGACGACAAGGGCGGCATGGGGATTACGTCCACCCAGTTCCAGAAACTCTATCCACCACGTGGCGGTGTGCCGCCACAGGCCGCGCATCGGCGCCGCTAGCGACCCGGCTTCGCGTCCCCCGATGAAACTGCCCCACCCGCCCGCGCCGACAATGTGACGGCGGTGCGCCACCGCACGCCCGCAGCGCGATTCCGTGCCCTACACTCAAAGGCAGCAGCGTTCACAAGATGCTGCGCCGCACAGGACACCGCGAACCACAAGGGAGCAACCTCAAGGGGACAACCACATGGGCACTGTTGCGCGTTTTGAAATCGGCTTTACCCGCTACCTCTCCCCCGACGGCTCGCCCGAGCCCGACCTTCCCGACTTTGCCCGCGATCCGGCCACCCTGCTGCCGCTCTATCGCGCCATGGTGCTGACCCGGCAGTTCGATCTCAAGGCCATCGCGATGCAGCGCACCGGCCAGATCGGCACGTTCGCGTCCGCGCTGGGCCAGGAAGCGATCGGCGTCGGCGTGGCCACGGCGATGCGCCGCGACGACGTGCTGGTGCCGTCGTACCGCGATCATGCCGCGCAGTTTGTGCGGGGCGTCACGATGACGGAGAGCCTGCTGTACTGGGGTGGCGACGAGCGCGGCAGCGCGTTTGCCGCAGTGCCATATGACTTCGGCAACTGCGTGCCGATCGGCACCCAGGTTGGCCATGCGGCCGGCGTGGCCTACACGTTCAAGCTGCGCCAGGCGCCGAACGTGGCCGTGTGCATCCTCGGCGACGGCGGCACCTCGAAGGGTGACTTCTACGAAGGGATGAACATGGCCGGCGCGTGGCACGTTCCGCTGGTCATCGTTATCAACAACAACCAGTGGGCCATCTCGATGCCGCGCGCCAAGCAGACGGCGGCGGCGACGCTGGCCCAGAAGGCGATCGCGGCGGGCATTCCTGGCGAACAGATCGACGGCAACGACGTGATTGCCGTGCGGCAGCGCGTTGGCGCGGCCATCGAACATGCGCGCCACGGCGGCGGGCCGACATTGATCGAGGCGGTGAGCTACCGCCTGGGCGACCATACGACAGCCGATGATGCTTCGCGCTACAGGGACGATGCATCGGTCAAGGAAGCCTGGCGCTGCGAGCCCATTATCCGGCTGCGAGACTACCTGGCCCGCCTCGGCGCCTGGGACGCCGCGCAGGAAGAGGCGCTGATCAAGGAATGCCAGCAGGCCGTTGGCGCGGCCGTGCAGGCCTACCTTGCGCTGCCGCATCCCGATGCATCGGCGATGTTCGATTGCCTGTATGAAACGCTGCCAGACGCCATGGCCGAACAACTCGACACCGCGCGGCAATACGACGCCTCTGGCAAGACCGACACCTCGGGAGCCCATCATGGCTGAACTGCATATGGTGGAAGCCGTCAACCTGGCCCTGGCCCATGCCCTGGCCAACGATCCCGACGTGGTGCTGCTGGGCGAGGACATCGGCGTGAACGGCGGCGTATTCCGCTCGACCGTGGGGCTGCAGTCGCGCTTCGGCGAGGCCCGCGTCATCGACACGCCGCTGGCCGAGGGCGCCATCGTCGGCGCGGCCATCGGCATGGCGGCGATGGGACTCAAGCCTGTCGCGGAGATCCAGTTCGCCGGCTTCATCTATCCGGCGATCGACAACATCCTGAATCACGCGGGTCATATGCGGCACCGCACACGCGGCCGGATCACGTGCCCGATGGTCGTGCGCGCGCCGAGCGGCGCGGGCATTCACGCGCCCGAACACCATTCCGAAAGCCCGGAGGCCCTGTTCGCGCAGATGCCTGGCATCCGCGTGGTCATGCCTTCATCGCCGGCGCGCGCCTACGGGCTGCTGCTCGCGGCGATTCGCGACCCAGACCCGGTGATCTTCCTGGAGCCCACCCGCCTGTACCGGCTGTTCCGGCAGGAGGTCGCCGACGACGGCCAGGCGCTGCCCCTCGACGCCTGCTTCACGCTGCGCGAGGGCACAGACCTCACGCTGGTGAGCTGGGGCGCGATGTTGCGGGAAACGCTGGCCGCGGCCGATGTGCTGGCCGACGAAGGCGTTTCCGCGGCAGTGATCGACGTGGCCACGCTCAAGCCGCTGGATATGGAGACCATCCTGGAATCGGTTGCGCAGAGCGGCCGATGCGTGATCGTGCATGAAGCACCGCGCACCGCCGGCCTGGGCGCGGAGATCGCCGCCAACCTGGCCGACGCGGGACTCTATTCGCTGAGCGCCCCGGTGCAGCGCGTGACGGCGCCTGACACGGTGGTGCCGCTGGCGCGACTCGAACACAGCTACATGCCGTCGGTGGCGCGGATTGTCGACGCGGCGCGACGCGCGCTGGAAGCAGCCTAGCCAAGGAGAGATAGCGATGCGGATCTTCAAGCTGCCCGACCTGGGCGAAGGCCTGCAGGAAGCGGAAATCGTCAACTGGCATGTGAAGCCCGGGGACACCATCGCAGCCGACCAGCCGCTGTTGTCGGTGGAAACAGCCAAGGCCATCGTCGAGATCCCCTCCCCGTTCGCCGGACAGGTTGCGAAACTCTTTGCGCAACCGGGCGACATCGTCCACCTTGGCGCGCCGCTGGTCGGCTTCGAGGGCGCGGGGGCACCCGACGATGCCGGCACGGTGGTAGGCGCCGTCAAGGTCGGCACGCATGTGGTCAATGAAGGCGTCACGCGCGTAGGCGCCGCCGGCATTCCCGGCGGACACGGCATCAAGGCCACGCCGGCCGTGCGCGCGCTGGCGCGCAAGCTGTCGGTCGACCTGTCGATGGTCACCCCATCCGGCCATGATGGCGTGATCACGGCCACCGATGTGCAGCGCGTGGCCACCACCCTGGCGGACGTCGGCGCGCCGGACGTGCTGCGCGGTGTGCGCCGCGCAATGGCGCAGAACATGGCGCGCGCGCAGAGCGAAGTGGCCGCGGCCACGGTCATGGACGATGCGGACCTGCACGCGTGGCAGGCGACCGGCGCATCGGTGACCGGTCAGGACATCACGATCCGCCTGGTGCGCGCGCTGGTGGCCGGCGTGCGCGCGGAACCGGCGCTCAACGCGTGGTACGAAGGCAGGACCGGCAGACGCCACCTGCTCGAACGGATCGACGTGGGCATTGCGGCGGACCTGCCGGAGGGGTTGTTCGTGCCGGTGCTGCGCAACGTCGGCAAACGCGATGCCGCCGACCTGCGTGCCGGGCTGGACCGAATGCGCGCCGACGTGGTCGCGCGCACCATCGCGCCGGAGGAGATGCGCGGCAATACCATCACCCTGTCGAACTTCGGCATGATCGCGGGCCGCTACGCGGCGCCCATCGTGGTGCCGCCAACGGTTGCCATCCTCGGGGCGGGGCGCGTGCGCGACGAAGTGGTGGCATCCGGCGGCGTGCCTGCCGTGCACCGGGTCATGCCTCTGTCGCTGACATTCGATCACCGCGTGGTCACGGGCGGCGAGGCGGCCCGGTTCCTGCGCGCGGTCATCGAGGATCTGGAACGGCCCGAGTAGCACGACAGGAGTGATTCCGGCGATACCGGCACGGCCCTGGCCAGGCCGGCCATCCGCCACATGGATGAAGGCCATTTGTCCGTCCGGCAGGCAAACCAGTTCCTATACTGGATTTTCGCCGCATAGACGGCTGCGTCACGCCCCCACCCAACCCACCAATAAAGGAGCACGACCATGGCAATCCGACTTGGCGAGGAAGCACCGGACTTCACCGCCGACACCACTGAAGGGAAGATTCATTTTCATGAGTGGATCGGCGACAGCTGGGCCATCCTGTTCTCGCACCCCAAGGATTTCACGCCGGTCTGCACCACCGAGCTCGGCTACATGGCCAAACTGAAGCCCGAGTTCGACAAACGCAATACGAAGATCATCGGCCTGTCGATCGATCCGGTTGGCGACCATTCGCGCTGGGTCAAGGACATCGAGGAAACGCAGGGCGCCACGGTCAACTACCCGATGATCGGCGATCACGACCTCAAGGTGGCCAAGCTCTACGACATGATCCACCCCGAGGCGAGCGGCGGCCCACGCACGGCAGCGGACAACGCCACGATCCGCGCGGTGTTCATGATCGGCCCTGACAAGAAGGTCAAGGCCATGCTGGTCTACCCGATGAGCGCGGGACGCAATTTCGACGAGGTGCTGCGCCTGCTCGACTCGCTGCAACTGAACGCGAAACACACCGTCGCCACGCCAGTCAACTGGAAGCCGGGCGACGACGTGATCATCCCCACTTCGGTGTCGGATGACGACGCGAAGAAAAAATATCCACAGGGCTTCAAGACGCTCAAGCCCTATCTGCGAACGGTTGCCCAGCCGAAGTAAGGACCGAAGTAAGCACCTCTGTTAATACCGATGGGGTAGTCCGCACGACGGATAGGAACTATCCACAGAGAGCGTGGATAATCCCCCTCTTGACAACCCGCCAGCCCGCGCCGGTATTGGCTCAAGGTTGATTGCCTAATTTTTGGGCAATCAACCCTGACGGGGTTTTGCTTGCAGGGGTTGAAGATTTGTGCGTTGAGTCGGAGACCGGAGTCGGGGACCGGCCTGCTGCGCGCTGCTCCGATGCATGAGAAAGGGGGAAAGCTGGACCTCCTTCTCAATGAAAATCCCGACTCCCCACCATCAGCCTCCCCAGCAACGGACTCAGATCCACCAGTTCGTCCGCGACCAGATGGCGCACCTCGCCCTGTCGTTGCCAGGTGCCGATCACGCCGAGCAGCGTCGCTCCCAGGACCTCCTTGCGCTGCCGCTCCACCAGGTCTGGCCAGATGATGACGTTGACGGCGCCGGTCTCATCCTCGATCGAGGTGAAGATCGTGCCGCTGGCCGTCGATGGCCGTTGGCGTACGGTCACGATGCCGCATGCGCGCACGCGGCGGCCGTTGGCGCAGTTCGCGAGTTGGCGTGCCGTCGCGAACTTGAGCGCGCTCAGTCTGTGGCGCAGTAGTGTCAGCGGATGGCACTTCAGCGATAGCCCCAGGCTGGCGTAGTCGGCGGCCACGTCCTCACCGAGTTTCGGCTCGGGAAGTTGCAGTGCGTGCTCCTGCGGCGGCGCATCATGCAGCAGATCGCGATGCGCGGTCTGCACCGCCGCGCCACGCGCGTGCCAGCGTGCCTGACGTCGATGCCCCGCGAGGGATACCAGCGCATCGGCCGCGGCCAGCGCGTCAATGTCGTGCCGGTCCAGTGACGCGCGGCGCGCGAGGTCCTCGACGCTGTCGAATGGCCGCGCCACACGCGCCGCCTCGATCCGCAGCGCGGCAGCCTCGCGCATCCCCTTTACGCGATTCATGCCCAGCCGCACGTCGCGGAAGTTCTGCCCTTCCCGGCGCGGCTCCAGCGTGCTCTCCCAGTTGCTGATCGTCACGTCCACGGGCTGCGACGTCACGCCATGCCGGCGCGCGTCCTGCACCAGTTGCGACGGCGAGTAGAAGCCCATCGGCTGACTGTTGAGCAGTGCGCACAGGAACGCCTCGGGGTAATGACACTTGATCCAGGCGCTGACGTATACGAGCTTGGCGAAGCTGGCCGCATGGCTTTCCGGGAAGCCATATTCCCCAAACCCCTCGATCTGCTTGCAGATGGCCAGCGCGAACGATTCGGGATAGCCGCGCCCGGTCAGCGCCCGTACCAGCGCGTCCTGATGCTTCTTGAGATCGCCACGACGACGCCAGGCCGCCATCGAGCGTCGTAACTGATCAGCCTGCCCGGGCGTAAACCCGGCCGCCTCGATCGCAAGCTGCATGACCTGCTCCTGGAAGATCGGCACACCCAAGGTGCGGCCCAGCACGCGGCGGATCACGTCGTCGAAGTAGGTCGGCGGCTTGCGGGTGAGGCGGAACGCTTCGCGCCGCTTCAGATAGGGATGCACCATACCGCCCTGGATCGGCCCCGGCCGCACGATGGCCACTTCCACCACGAGGTCGTAGTACTTCCGCGGTTGCAGCCGCGGCAGCATCGATTGCTGCGCGCGCGATTCGATCTGGAACACACCGATCGTATCGGCCTTGCAGATCATGTCGTAGGTCTTGACGTCGCCATCGGGCAGATCTTCCATGCGCGTGGGCAGTCCGGCGCGCTCCGGGTCCGGATTCGGGATCATCGCCAGCGCACGACGGATCGCGGTCAGCATGCCCAGCGCGAGCACATCGACCTTCAGCAACCCCAGCGATTCCAGGTCGTCCTTGTCCCACTGGATCACACTTCGGTTTTCCATCGCCGCATTCTCGATCGGCACGAGCCGCGACAGCTTGTCCCGCGCGATCACGAAGCCGCCCACGTGTTGCGACAGATGACGGGGAAAGCCGCGCAACTGCTCCGTCAGGCTGGCCCATTGCCGCACGGTGATGGAATCGGGATCAAGCCCGTAGCGCGAAATGCGGTCAATGAACGCCGCGCCGCCATCCCACCAGGCCTGCCCCTTGACCACCTGTTCCACCACGCCCGGGTCGATGCCGAGCGCGCGCCCCACGTCGCGCAACGCGCTGCGCGAGCGGTACGTGATCAGCGACGCGGCCAGCGCGGCGCGATGGCGGCCGTATTTTCCATAGATGTACTGGATCACCTCCTCGCGCCGCTGGTGCTCGAAGTCGACATCGATATCGGGCGGCTCGTCACGCTCGCGCGACAGGAACCGGCCGAACAGCAGGTTGGCTTGTTCCGGGCTGACCTCGGTGATATGCAGGCAGTAGCAGACTAGCGAGTTGGCCGCCGATCCGCGCCCCTGGCACAGGATGCCCTCCTGGCGCGCGAAGCGGACGATATCGTGCACGGTCAGGAAGAACGGCTCGTAGTGTTTCTCCTCGATCAGTTCGAGTTCTTCCTTGAGTTGCGCCTCCCATTCCGGCGCCATGCCATGTGGAAAACGTTCGGTGATACCGCGCTCCACCTCCTTGCGCAGATAGGTGATCGGCGTTTCGCCGTCTGGCACGAGTTCCTCGGGATACTCGTAGCGCAGCATGTCGAGCGAGAAGCGGCATTGGTCCGCCAGCTTCAGCGTCTGCGCCAGCGCTTCGCGCGGATAGAGCCGCGACAGCACCTGGCGCATGCGCAGATGCGCCTCGGCATTTGGCGCGAGGGCCCGTCCACACGCGGGCAAAGGCTGGCCGATGCGGATCGCGGTCAGCACATCGGCCAGCGGCTTGCGCGAGCGGACATGCATATTGACCGCGCCGGCCGCCACCAGCGGCACGCCGGTTTCCGCCGACACCTGCTGCAAACGCGCGCGATGCATGGCTTCGGCATGGCCCTGCAGCAGTTCCATCGCCATCCAAGCGCGGTCGCCGAAGGTTGCGCGGCACCAGCGTGCCTGCGCGCGCAGGACGTCGAGATCGGCGCAGTAATCGGGCAGCAGGACCACCAGGCAATCCGGCATGCCGCGCAGATGCGCCTGCTTCGGCTGCGGATCGGCAAGATCGGATGGATACAGCAGATAGCTGCCCTTCTCCGCGCGGGTGCGGCCCAGCGTGATGAACTCGCACAGGTCGCCAAACCCGATGCGATTGCGCGCCAGCAGCACCAGGCGCGGTGGCGGCATGGTGTCTTCGGGCGCGGCTGTCAACGTGAAGCGGCTGCCGATGATCAGGTTGAACGCATCGGCAGCGGCGGCGCGGGCTTCGAGCACGCGATGACGGCGCGCGGCGGCATCGGGGTCATCGTCGAAATCGTCCGGCGACAGCGCATCCTCATCCCCCGCATCCCCCGCATCCTCCACACCTCCTGCATCGCTCTCTTCGTCGCCGGTGTCGAGGTCGAATACCGACAGTTCCTCCATCTCGTCGACATCGCCCGCCGTCTGCCCCGCGGCAAGCCGCCGGGCGCTGCGCGTTACCGCCTCCCACATATCCTCGCGCAGCACCTTGATCGCATGATGCGCGCGGGCGGTGCCGGCCACCGAGCATTCATCGGTCAGCGCCAGCCCGCTGTAGCCCAGTTGGAACGCGCGAGAAATCAGTTCCTGCGGATGCGAGGCACCGTTCAGGAATGTGAAGTTGGAGATGCAGTGCAGCTCGACGTAGTCGGGCAGCGACGGCAACAACGAAGACAGGCCGGACAGCACGATCAATCTCCTGGCATCCGGCGGGCTCAGGCAAACAGCCCGTGCAGGAACCAGCGGTATTCGCCGCCGTCTTCCTGCCCGTCGCGCGTGGGATGCCCCGGGCGTTCACGATAGACCCAGCAACGCAGCCCGTCGTCGCGCTCGGCGATGAAGTAGTCGCGCATGGCCAGGCCACCATCCCACCAGCCGGCCTCGATGCGTTCGGGGCGCGTCAGCATCACCAGCGGGCCCTCATGAACGGGGCGATGCTTGTGCACGCGCAGCGGCAATGGCGATTCCAGCAGCCATAGCGGCCGTTCGGGCGGAGTCGTGCCTCCGTTTGTCGTGCCGTTTGTCGTGCCCCGGGCGGGCGGTTCGTCGACAGGCGCCCATTGATTGGCGCGCTCGGGCCGGTGATCCGCCAGTGGATGCGGTTGCAGCACGTTGTCGCGCCCTAGCCGCGCCACCAGCGTATCGAGCAGCCGGCCCAGTTCCGCCGGTTCGGCACCCGGTTCCGGAAACAGCGAGTCGCTTTGCGGTACGCAAATTTCCATCGCCTCCACGCGCAACGCCAACCCGCCCACCGGCGCATGAAAGCGGATCTTGTCGAGCTTCTCGCGCAGTAGCTTCGACAGATGCACGGGATCGCGGCTTGGCTGCGCCAGCCTGAGCGGCACCGGCGTGCTGTCGGTGTCTTCGCCCAGCCGGTAGCGTTCGTGCTCCAGCATCAGCACGCAGCGCGTCACGCCGGCCTGCTGCACGGCCAGCCAGCCCGCGAGCGCCAGCAACAGCCGCTGCGCCCCGGCCAGCACGCCCTCGGCCGACTCCACGCGGCCTGGCAGTTCCATGCGCTGCGCAAACGCCGGTGGCGCCTCGAACCAGGCAAACCCGGACGAGATCTGGCCATAGGCCTGGTCAAGCCGCGCCAGCAATTCCGTGCCGATACGGCGTGACAACCCCGCGCGCGGCAACCGGCGCACCTGCCCCAGCGTGCGGCAGCCAATGCCTTCGAGCCATTCGGGATCGGCCAGCCTGTGCAGGCATTCCACCGGCAGGCGGTCGAGCAGGTGCGTCATGCGGGCGGCACGCACCGCGCGGCGCGCGGGCCGGACAATGCCGCGCGACGTCTTGCGCAACGGCTGACGCGCCAGCCATGCGGCGCCCTGCGCCGTGGTACCGCTGCCAATCTGCGCAAACGTGCCCAGTTGCCGCACACGCGCGCGAATCGCCCGGCACAACGCGCGATGGCCGCCGAACAGGCGCAGGCTGGCCGTGACATCGAGCATCACCGTGGCCGCTTCGGGTTCGGCATCGATCGCCACGGCCGGCGTGAAATGCAGCAACGCCAAAGCGGCCGAGGTCATCAATGCGGACTCCGCCGCGAGATCGCGATCGAGTTGCACCACATCGGCCGACAGCGCCTGCACGCCGCCGCGCCGCATTCCATAGCGCACGCCCAGCGCCACGGCCGGGCCATTGGCCAGCACCACGCGCTCGTGCTCGATCACCGCCACCGGCAGCGCCTGATGCAGCGTTCCGGTATGGGGTGCGGGCCGGGGATCGGCGGACGCACCGGCGGACGCACCGGCGGACGTAATGGCAGACGCACGGGCAGACGTAGCGGCGGGCATACCGGCATCGACCGGCTCAGGCCAGCTCGGTTGCAGCGCGTCCAGCGGCAGGCGCGGCAGGTGCACCGCGATCCAGTACGCCGGGATGGCTGGCGCTGCCGCGGATGTCGGAGATATCGGGAACATGATGATCGGCTCCTGCCGGAGTTGCTGGAACGACCAGAGCGACCGGAACGACCGGAACGACCGGCGTGGGCACCGCGGGCACACCCGCGCGCCGCGGCACATGGAGCATGCCTTCCAGCGGCAACAGCAGCGGCGTGTCGCGTGCCGGGCCGCGCCGCTTGTGAAAAACGATGGATAGCAGATTGCCGGGCAACGGCGATAACGCCAGCCGCAGCATGGCCGGCGACGATTCGTGCAGCACGCGGATCGGCCGCAGCACCCACACCACGGTATCGCCGGCCTGCGCCAGCACCTGCAGACGCCGCAGCGCCTCTGGCCGCGCCGCCAGGAGCCAGACCAGCACCGCGCCGAACGCCTGGCTGCGCAACATCTGCTCGGCCGCCCACGCCATGTCGGCGCGGCGCGATGCCACGGTCGCACCCGCCTGCGGACGTACCCAGTAAAGCTGGCGCGCGGGCAGGCCACCGTCGGCCAGTCCTCCCGCCAGCCCTCCCGTCAATCCGGCCGCATTGGGCAGGTACGGGGGATCGACGAAACCGATGCGGCGCCCCGCCGCGGCCAGCGCGCGCAACGCCGGCATCAGCAGACGCAATTCGCCCGCGCCACCCTGGGCCAGCAGCAACTCGGTCACGGCGCCAGCAGGCCAGCCGCCGCCTGGCAGTTCGGCCGTCAGGGCGTCGTACCCGGTCGGGCACACGGGCAAGCGCCCGGCGCGGCCGAGCTGACCCGCGCGCCACAGCCCGGGGTAGCGGTGCTCGAGTTCGCTCACCGATGCACGGGGCGCGGAGGAGGAAGCCGCATGGCCCGCCATGACTGTCGGCGGCGTGACATGCGATGACACGGTCATGATGTGGATGAAGAGGCGCAATCGACTGGCGTTGCCCTCGTATTTTTACGAATACTGTATATTTATACAGTATCGAGACCGATGCAAGCCTGCAGCACGAATGTGGCGCGCTCACCGCCTGGAATGTGCGCTTGTCAGCGAACTGCCACGGATTCCCGGCACGAATGCAAACAAATGTCATGCACGATTGTGCAGTCCGGGGCAGGTACGCAAAATGCGCGACATGAAACAACGGAATACGCGCGATTGCGTGCATCTGCTGATCGATGGTCTCAAGCGTCAAGGTCCGCTGCGCCGTGACGTGATGGCCGACGCGTGTGGTCTCACCCCCGAGGAAACCACGCGCGCGCTGAAGGCCGCGCGCCAGATGAGCGTGGTCGATCACGTGCCCTACGGTCCCGGCACGTTGCCCGCCGCCATCGTCTACCAGCTCACGGGCCGGCAGCTCCCGCCCGCCCGCAAGAGCACGCGCGTACCGCGCGCGCCCGACGACCGCTTCCAGCCGCTGCTGGAGGCCTGGTGGAACAGCAGCGAACTCGATCACGTCGATCGCGCGTAACCACGCTCATGCGCTCGCCGGCCCGCACCGGGGAGCTGGGGAGACTTCAATCGGGAATCAGGAGCGGGGCTGTCTCACGATGACCGACTCGATGGCCGATTCAATGACCGATTCAATGGCTGATTCGGCGCCGTGACAGGCCGCGTAATGGTCGCAGCCCTCGCACGAGGGCTCAGGGCAAGGATGAATGTCGAGCCGCTCGCAGACGCGGTGATAGAAGAACTTCTTCCATTTCATGTCCGTGGTATTGGCCGCGAAGACCGGCCAGAAGACCTGCCGCAGCAACGCGGACACATCGTCGCGCCCGGACAGGCCCATGTCCTGCCACAAGTGCGTATGGCCGAAGCAGCCGCAGGCCAGCGCGTGCGCGGCCCAATGCACCAGCGGCACCAGCGTCCCTGCCGCGCCCGGCGTGCAGCCGTCCTCGAGCATCTCCACCAGATCGGCGAATTCGCACGGCAGGCTGTCCGGCGCCTGTGGTGGAACATCTGGCGCCCACCCCGCCTGCGCGGCCCCGGGAAAGCAGTGATCCAGCATGTGCCGGAACGCGTCCGGCGGCAGGCCGAGCCATTGCGCGAAGCGCGGCAGGCGCCCCGCGCAGGCAGACTCCAGCACCCCGGCCAACGCCCGTGTAACGGGATCGCCGGGTTGGGCAGCAAAGGCATCCAGCAACAGCAGTGAGCGGTTCATCGTGGCAGCAGTACGGCAGCGCGCCCGCGGAATGGCGGGCATCGCATCGCAATATAACCACGTATATAACGCCAGTCAAACCGCGAACGGCGTCCTACTTCTCGCGACGATAGCGAGCCTGCACGATCTGCATCCACTCGCCGTTGTCGGCCTGCATGAACGACGTCAGCGTGCGGTGATCGTCATCCACCAGGGCCACAACATCGCGGTACTTCGCCGTTTTTCCCTCGATCATATTGCCATCCGGGCCGAACGCCGGGCCATCGGCACGCAGCGTGAGCGTGCGCCCATCGGCCTCGAGATCGCCTTCGTAGACCCACATGTGGGTCATCATCGAACCGATGAACGTGCCGACGAAATGCTTGCGAACGGGGTCGTAGCCGAGCGTCATGATCGTGACCGCCGACCCGCAGCCCGGAAACTCGCCCTCCGCACGCGCCTGCACCCAGACGTCGCCCACCTGGCTGACCTGCTCGGGGATCTTCCATTTTTCAGGCGGCGCCTCCGGGCCCATCTGGGCCTCGCCTTCGCCTACCCACCTGCCGACGAGCTTCTGTAGCCAGCGGTGTTCGTTGGTCGCTTCGATCTTCATGCAAACGCCTCCTTGTGAGTTGCGCCGCTACTTGTGTACGGCGTACACAAAAGGTTAGAAGACGGGGTCGTCGATGTCCAACAAAAACCCGCAAGATGACAAAAATGTCATCTTGCGGGTTTCCGGTGTGGCAGGGTCAGCGCGGAAATTACTGGGGCAAACGCACCTTCGGCACGATGAACTGGTTACCGGGGGCGCGCATCACATCGCACTGCGCCTCGCCCTTGCGGGCCTGTCCGGACTTGTCCACGTACTCGATGCTGCCGACCACGCTGTAGACGTCTTCGGCCACGCGGCGAGTGGTGCCTCGCACCCAGCGAAACTGGTCGGGATTCGGCAACGCGGCCTTCACTGCGTTCATGCAGGCACCGGGCGCCTCGGGCGCTTCGGGCTTGCCGCCGCGCTGGCCCAGCTCGACGTTGACGGGCGCGTCGGCCGAGGATGCGGCAGGCGCCGCCATCGCGGTCACCGGCAGCGCGATCAATGCGAGCGCCGTCAGCACGCGGCGCGCTTGGATCGTCATGGTATGCACTCCAAACAAAAAAGGCCGGCACGCGCGTTGCATGCCGGCCGGTTGCCATTGTACTGGCGTACGGATCGAATGTTCCGGGTCGCGTTACACCGACTACACCGACATGTCGCGCGGCTCCGGCTTGCGGTCATCGAACCAGCGGTACAGCGTGGGCACCATGACCAGCGTGAGCAGCGTCGACGTAATCAGCCCGCCGATCACCACCACCGCCAGCGGGCGCTGCACCTCGGAGCCTGGACCCGTCGAGAACAGGAACGGCACCAGACCCAGCATGGCGATCGTCGCGGTCATCATCACCGGACGGAAACGCTGCGTGGCGCCGCGCACCACCGCGTTGCGCAGCGACATGCCCGATTCACGCAATGTACGGATGTACGACACCAGCACCACCCCGTTCAGCACCGCCATGCCCCACAGCGCGATAAAGCCCACCGACGCCGGTACGGACAGGTACTCGCCCGTGACGAACAGCCCGATGATGCCGCCGATCGATGCAAACGGCAGCACCGTGATGATCAGCGTGGCATACCGCACCGAGTTGAACAGCAGGAACAGCAGGAAGAAGATCGCGGCGATGGTAATCGGCACGATGATCTTCAGGTGGCCCATCGCGCGTTCCATGTTCTGGAACTGGCCGCCCCACTCGAAGTAGTAGCCCTCGGGCAGCTTGACCTTGCTCTCGGTGGCGGACTGCAGTTCGGCCACGAAGCCGCCGAGATCGCGATCCTTCACGTTGATCATCACCACCACGCGGCGCTTGGCCATTTCGCGGCTGATCTGCGCCGGGCCATCGGTCACTTCGATCTTCGCCACGCTCTGCAGCGGCACCTGCACGCCGTCGGGCGCCGATACCAGCAACTGGCGAATCTCCTGCACGTTGCTGCGGAATTCCTCAGGCAGGCGTACGGCCGCCGCAAAGCGACGTTCGCCTTCGAAGATATCCGTGGCACGCTTGCCGCCGATGGCAATCTCGATGATGTCGTGGATGTCCGACACGTTCAGCCCGTAGCGCGCAATCGCCTGACGGTCGATCTCGATCGACAGGTACTGCTGGCCCGAGATCCGCTCGATACGGATGTCCTGCGACCCCTGGATGCCACCTGCCACGCGGGCGATCTGGCCGGCCAGGTCACGCAGCGTCTCCAGGTCGTCGCCGAAGATCTTCACGGCGATATCGGAACGCACGCCGCTGACCATCTCGTCCACGCGGTCCGAGATCGGCTGCGCCATCACGATCTGCACGCCGGGAATGGCCTTGAGCTTCTCGCGGATCGCGTTGGCGATGTCGTCCTGCGTCCAGCCATCGGGCCACTCGTCGCGGTCCTTGAGGCTGGCGATCGGCGTCGATTCGTTCTGGCCCTGCGGGTCAGCCGGGCTTTCGCCACGACCCACGCCCGAGACCACCGACTTCACGCCCGGCACTTCGAGCACCAGCTTGTTGGCCTGTTTCTCCAACTTGATCGACTCTTCCAGCGAGATGTTCGGCACACGGTCGATAGCCGGCACGATCGAGCCTTCCTTCATCTCCGGAATGAACGATGTACCAAGCAGCGGCACGATCATCAGCGTGGCGATGAACACCCCCACCGCCGACAGCACGGTCTTCTTGCTGTTTGCCAGCGACCAGTGAAGCATGCGCAGGTAGTAGCGCTTCATGAACGCGATGACGCGCGTGTCGTGTTCGGCGCCGCCCTTGAGCAGGTACGACGACAGCACCGGCGACAGCGTCAGCGACAGGAACAGCGAGATCGCCAGCGCGATCGAGATCGTGAAGGCCAGCGGCGCGAACATCTTGCCTTCCATGCCGGACAGCGTCATCAGCGGCAGGAACACCAGGATGATGATGCCCACGCCCACGATCACCGGCGTGGCCACTTCCTGCACCGCCTTGACCAGCACTTGCGTGCGCGTCAGCCCGGTTTTCTCCGCGTGGCCGAGCCGCTCGAACGCGTTCTCGACCACCACGACCGAGCCGTCGACCATCAGGCCGATGGCGATGGCCAGCCCCCCCAGCGACATCAGGTTGGCCGACAGCCCCACCTGGTTCATCACGATGAACGTCAGCAATGGTGTCAGCACCAGCGTGGCCAGCACGATCACCGAGGAACGCACGTCGCCCAGGAACAGGAACAGCACGATCACCACCAGCACCACGCCTTCGAGCAGCACCTTGGTGACGGTCCACAGCGCGGAGTCCACCAGTTCGCTGCGGTCGTAGTACGGCACGATCTGCAGCTTGCCCGGCAACATGCCACGCTCGTTGATATCCGCCACGCGTGCCTTCACGCGGCTCACCACTTCCTTGGCGTTGCCACCGCGCATCATCATCACGATGCCGCCGACGGCCTCGGTCTGGCCGTTCTTGACCAGCGCGCCCTGGCGGACCTCGTGGCCGATCGTCACCTGCGCCACGTCGCGCAGGTAGACCGGCGTGCCATTGATCTCCTTGAGCACGATGCTGCCGATATCGTCGACACCCTTGGCCAGGCCCACGCCGCGGATCAGGTACTGCTCGGCGTAGTGCGGCAGCACGCCACCGCCGGAGTTGGCGTTGTTACGCGCCAGCGCCTGGTAGACCTGCTGGATGTTGATGCCGTAGTGGCGCATCCGTTCCGGATTGACCAGTGCCTGGTACTGCCGCACGAAGCCGCCCTGCGAGTTGATTTCCGCCACGCCCGGGATCGAGCGCAGCAGCGGCCGCACCACCCAGTCCTGCGCGATGCGGCGCTCCGACAGTTCCTCCTGCGTCAGTTCGCGGTCGCCGTCGTCGGCGCGGTCCAGCGTGTACTGGTAGACCTCGCCCAACCCGGTGGAAACCGGCCCGAGCACCGGCGTCACGCCCTCGGGCATTCGGCCGGAAACCTCGATCAGCCGCTCCATGACGAGCTGCCGCGCGAAGTAGACGTCGGTCTTGTCCGTGAACACGAGCGTGATCAGCGACAGGCCCGCCTTGTTCAGCGAGCGCATCTCCTCGAGTCCGGGCAGGCCCGTCATCGACATCTCGATCGGCACCGTGACAAAGCGCTCCACTTCCTCAGGCGAGCGTCCCGTGGCTTCCGTGGCAATCTGCACCTGGACGTTGGTCACGTCCGGGAACGCATCGACGGATAGCTTCCCGGCCGCACGCAGGCCAAAGAAGAACAGCACCACGGCGATCACGCACACCACCAGCCGCTGCTTGATCGCGGCTTCAACAAGCGATGTCATCATGGCCGGTTACCCCTGCTCCTGCTGCTTGCGCTCGTTGTCCAGGTGGAACGCGCCTTCCACGACCACGCGGTCGCCAGGCTTGATGCCACTCTGGACCACACGCATGCCGTCGCTCTCCGGGCCCAGCTTCACCTTGGTCAGGCGGTACTGGCCGTCGCTAACCTCCACATAGACCTGTTCATCGTTGCCTTCACGGACCACGGCCGAACCCGGCACCACCAGCAGTTCCACCGGTTTGGCGGCGATCAGCATGGTGGCGAGCATGGCGGGCTTGAGACGGCCATCCTTGTTCTGGAGTTCGGTACGAACCAGCACCGTGCGCGACTGCGGATTCACGGTCCGGCCCACGTAGATCAGCTTGCCCGTGATGCGGCCATTGCTGTTGGCGAGTGACGGCACCTCGATATCGACGCTCTGCCCTTCGGCCACCTGCGCAGCCTGCTGCTCGGGCACCTCGGCGACGACCCACACGCGCGACAGATCGGCCACCGTGTACAGCGCGTCAGCCGGCTGCACCACTTGGCCCTGCGCCACGTTGCGCTCGACCACCGTGCCGTTGATGCTCGAGAACACCGGCGAGTACGACTCGATGCTGCCGCTCTTCGCCAGCGTGGCGATCGACGCGGCGGACATGCCGAGCACGCGCAGTTGATCGCGGTAGGCACGGGCCTCCGCCGCGGCAATCGCGTATTCGCTTTCGCGGCGCTGCAGTTCGGCACGGCCAATCACATCGGCGGCGAACAGTTGCCGCGCGCGCTCCGCATTGCGGGACTGCAGCGTGTTCTGCGCCTCGGCCTTCAGGAAGGCCATCTGGGCAGCGCCCAGTTCGCTACTGTGCAGACGGGCCAGCACCTGGCCCGCCTTGACCTCCTGGCCGAGCACAGCATAGAGATCGGTCACGCGGCCAGTCACGCTGGCGCCGATGCGCGAGACGCGCTGCTCGTCGAAGTCGATACGGCCCGCCACGCGCAACATCTCGCTGAATGGGGACGCGGCAACCGGCGCCACCTTGAGTGTGCGCTTGAGGTTCTCCGCGGGCTTGACGATGCCAGGTGGCAACTTTGGCGCCTCGGCGGCCGGGGCGGGGTCATCGGAACAGCCGGCCAGCGACAGCATCATCACGGCGGCGGCTGCAAAGGAAAGCAGGAATTGGGGACGCATGATCAGTTCAGATTCGGGAGATCGGGCATGGACGACGCCGGGGCGGTATTGACGCCCGGCGAGGCCGACATGAGCTTGTCAATCTGGATGGCGGCGACTTGCAGTTCGTACTGCGCGGCAATCAGCTCGCTGCGCGCGCTACGCAGCACGCGCTGGGCGTCGAGGTAGTCGAGAATGCCGCGCTCGCCGAAGCGATACGCGGACTCAGCCACGCCCAACGCCGACTCGGCCTCGCGCACGATGCCCGATTCGAGCGCCGTCACCTGGGCCTGCGCGATCTCGTACTGGCGATAGGCGGTGTCGAGTTCCTGCATCAATTCGAATTCACGCGCTTCGAGCGCCGTGCGGGCCTGCGTGGCCTGCGCCGTCGCCTCGCCCACCGGGCCGCTGCGGCGATCCCAGATCGGAATCGTCATCACCAGGCCAATCTGCGAAACATTGTTGTCGGGCTGCCGCTCGGAGCTGGCACGCACCGCCACCTCGGGCCAGCGCAGCGCGCGCTGGTAGTCCACGCCCAGCTTCGCGCGTTCCAGCTCGCTGCGGCGCTGGGTCAGTTCCGCATTGCTGGCCTGCAGCGTGTCGCGCAACGTTGCCAGCGGTGGCATGTCGGGCGCGTGCCCGAGGCTGCCGTCCAGCGCGAAGCGCGCGGGCATTACGCCTCCCACCTGCTGGCGCAGCGTGGCCTTGGCCTGGTCGACACGCAGCTCGGCCGTCTGCAGCGTCTTCTGCGCAGCCAGCAGTTCGGTGTCGGCCTTGATCAATTCATAGCGCGGGGCCTCGCCGACGTTCACGCGCACCTTCGCGCGCTCCTGGATCTGACGCGTCATGTTCAGGTCCTCGCGCGCGGCGGCCAGTTCGGTCTCGCGGCGCAGCACCTGGTAGTACGACGTCTTCACGCGCGCAGCCAGGTCGCTGCGGAAGCCTTGCCGCATTGCCTCGGACGCCTCCAGGCCACGGCCCGCCATCTGCTCGCGCAGATTGCGCTGGTTCGGGTAATCGAGTTTCTGGACGATTGCGTACGACGGCGCATTGCCGCTGGTCACGCCCGGCTGCTTGCCGGACAGGCGCCCATACATCACTTCCACCTGCGGGTTCGGATACGCACGGGCGCTGGTAATAGCAGCCGTGGCAGCATCCACATTGGCCTGCGCGGCTTCCACGCCCTTGTTGGTCGACTGCGCCAGTTGCAGCAACTGCGGCAGGTCGAACGTGTCGGGGGCTGGCGTGGTAGCGCGCGGCATGGCCCTGGCGGCGAGCTTCGCCGCTTGTGGCGAGGCAGCCCCGGGGGCGGCGGTAACGCCGGCCGGCACGGGCTGCGCGGCCCAGGTCGGCGCGCTCATCAACGACAGCGCGGCGGCCCAAGTCAACGTTTTCTTGGTCTTCATGTCAGGATCGGTCGAACGGTACGACTGCCCCGGCGCCTACACGCACGTTTCCCGTCACACGCCCCGCCACCGAACATCGTTCGGCAGGCGGGCACGCATGGCGTCAGACCGCGACGGCAAGCGTCACGGACGTGTGTGGGCTCAGGGGCAATGAAGGCGCACCGTGCGTGCAGTCAGCACGGACGGTGCGCCTGAGCGATCAGACGAAGGGTCTGGGCGGCCGGAACTGGCCTTCGGACTGGAACTTGCCGCGTTCCGTGAGCGTGGGCAGCACGACATCGACGGATTGCGCAAGCTGGAATGCGGGAAGGATGAATAACGCGCTGGTCTCGTCGACCGCGTCGAAAAGATCGAGCGGATCGAGCAGATCAGCCGACCAGATATTGCAGTACCCCGGCGGCGGACCGTCATCGAATTCCGCCTCGTCACCGAAGTCGGGATCTCCCGGCAGGGCAAGCTGCGCGAGATCGTCACCGGTGGCGAGCCTCGCATCGTAATCGGGTATGGCCACCTCAACCTTCGCCGCTTCCGCTTTCGCCGCTACCACCTTCGGCACGGCCGAGCGCACGTTCGCCGCTGCCGAGAACGACAGCGCGGACAGGCACAAGGCAGTCAGCAGGAAGAGGACGAAACGCATCAAATCGGGGGCGTGAAAAGCGGATAAAAATCACATTTCTTGTGACTGATACGGTACAACTGCGGCATCAGCCTGAGAATTGTGATATTGCGGCACAGCATTGTAACCGACCGCAACAATGGACCCGGCGGAGGGCGGCAAGTTCCTTTGGCGGCTCCAACGACGGATCGGTGTGGAGCATCCGCGCGGCGCGCCGGGGCGGAGCCACCGCCGCGAATGCGGTGCGGATCCCGCTTCAATCCGGCGTCCCCGATTCCACCGCATCACCGTTTTTTGCCCTATGCCAATCGCTGGATTGGCATACCTGCCAAGTGTCCGGGCATGTCAGAATGACGCCTTCGGGCCAGATCGGACTGGATCGGGCCAGATGAATCCTGGCTTTCCCGCACACATCGACTGTCCTGGCACCCAATGAAAATACACGGCAAGACCGCCGCGGAGATCTTCGACTGTGTACGCACCCTGACGCAGTCCCGGCAACTGCTCCCCGGAACGTCTCTTCCCCCCGTACGCGACCTGGCCCTGGAACTGGGCATCAATCGGAACACGGTGGCCGCGGCCTACAAGCGCCTCGCCATGGCGGGCATTGCCGTGACGCAGGGGCGGCTTGGCACGATCATCCGCGACCAGTACGAGCCGGGTGAGCAGGAAGGCACGCTGGCGGGCAGCCCCCTGACCGATCTTGCCAGCGGCAATCCGAATATCGAGTGGCTGCCGGATATCTCGGCCGCGCTGCAGAGTCGCCCCTACAAACCGCGGCTCTATGGCGAACCCACCGTCAATGCCGGGCTGGAAGCGTATGTGCGGAAATGGTTCGAGCCCGACTGCCCCACGCCTTTCGAAGTCAATCTGGCGCATGGCGCCGTCGATGCCATCGAGCGGCTGCTCAACGCGTATCTGGTGGCTGGGGACAAGGTAGCGGTCGAAAATCCCTGCTTCCTGAGCAGCATCAACATGCTGCGCGCCATCGGACTGCAGCCGATCGGCGTGCCCGTGGATGCGGAAGGCATCCAGGCAGAAGGTCTGGCAAGCGCCCTTGCCAAAGGGGCTCAGGCTGTCATCCTGACGCCGCGCGCGCACAACCCGACGGGCTGCTGCCTGAGCGAGAAGCGGGCGCGGGCAATCTCGCGATTGCTCGCAAAGCATCCCAATGTGCCGGTAATCGTCGACGACCATTTCGCCCTGCTCTCTGGCGCCTCCTACCACCCGGTGATTCCTCGCAGCACCTATCGCTGGGCCGTGGTGCGGTCCTTCACCAAGGCACTGGGCCCCGATCTTCGCGTCGCCGCGGTTGCCAGCGACGTGGCCACATCCCGGCAGCTACGCTTGTGCCTGGCGCCCGGAACAAGCTGGGTCAGCCACCTTCTGCAGGACATCGTCGAGGTCACCGTCACCCGCCCCGAGACCATCGGGCTGATCGACAAGGCCCGGAACGACTACGCCCGACGCCGGCAGGCGATGGAGCAGGCGCTGGACGCTCAGGGCATCGGGCACATGGCGCAGGGCGATGGCTTCAACCTCTGGGTGCCCTTGCAGCGCGACGACCAGGCCATCGCCCTGGCACTGGCCCGGCAAGGCTGGCTGGTCCGGCAAGGGAGCGTTTTCTCCGTGCAGGATGGCGTGCGGGGCCTGCGCATCACGATTTCCGCCATCGAACCGGCACAATGCGAACGGCTGGCGCAGGACATCAGGCGCAGCCTTGGGTAGATCGCCGTCACCACGGTGGCAATACAGTGATTCCCTGCCGTAACAACGACACCTTGCGACGATACCGGGCAGAAACGGTACAAACAGTACAAACGGGATCGTTCCACATTAGAATTCTGCCCCATGAAACAATCAGCGGCCCGATGCGTTGCACCGGGTCGCCCCAACGCCCGCCTCCATGTCCTTTTCGGTCCTGCTGCAACGCCTCGCCCCGCTACACCTGCTGACCCGTATCGCAGGTCAACTGGCGGATTGCCGTCAGCCCTGGCTCGCCCAGTACCTGATCCGCACGTTCGTGCGCCGGCACAAGATCGACCTCGATGAGGCATTGGTCAGCGACCTCACCACCTATCCGACGTTCAACGAGTTCTTTATCCGCGCGTTGCGCCCCGGCGCGCGCCCGATCGCCGCAGCAGACTGGACCAGCCCGGTGGACGGCACGATCAGCCAGATTGGGCGCGTCGAAGCCGGCCAGATGATCCATGCCAAGCAACATGCCTACAGCGCCACCGCGTTGCTGGGGGATGCCGCCCTCGCGAAACAGCTGGAGGGTGGGTGCTTTTCCACGGTGTATCTGAGCCCCCGCAACTACCACCGGATTCACATGCCGTGCGATGGGCGCCTGCTGGGCATGCGTCATGTGCCCGGCAAGCTGTACTCCGTCAGGCCAGATATCGTTGAAGGCATCGACGGACTGCTCGCCATCAATGAGCGTCTGGTTTGCTGGTTCGAGCATCCGCAGCACGGCGTCTTTGCGCTGGTGCTCGTGGGCGCGGCCATCGTCGGGCGCATCGCCACGGTCTGGCATGGCCTGGTGGAGCCCAAGCGATCCGGGCAAGTCTCGGAGTGGCACTACGCCGACGGCGCTACCGCACCTCAACTGAAGGATCTGCTCCAGGGTGTGGAGATGGGGCACTTCCAGCTCGGCTCGACGATCGTGTTGCTGATGCCGGGATCGGCATGGCAATACCATCCGGACTGGCAGGTCGGACAGCCGGTGCGGCTGGGTCAGGCAATTGCCAGCCGGGGCTGAGTCGTCCCGCATTCGCCCCACAATCCGCCCCACAATCCGCCCCACAATCCGCCCCACAATCGCCCCACAACCGCCCCACGCACCTGACCGATTTCAGCCCTGGATGTGCTCGTCCAGGGAGGTCTTGACGAACAGCGGCTCGATGCCGAGCACCCGCACGCCACCGGGGCCGCTTTCCACCACACGACGCTCATCCGTTGCCACAAGCAACTCGAGTCGATAGCCATCCGAGGCACCTAGGCGGCCCGCAATGTCCTTGACGGCCTCCGCGGCCCACGGTGTGCCGGAATCGAAATGGCCCAGCAGCCTGTCATGGCGCCAGATGTTGAGTCGATACGTTTTCATCGGATCACTCTCGATGCGTGATACAGGGGGTCGACGGCAATTGAAGCTCCAGGCTTTGCGCGCGACGGGTGGCTTCCAGAGCGGTCACCACGTGGTCGCTGGCGCTGGCCGCAGCCTCAGCCAGCGGCATTCCTTCCAATAGCCGCGCGGTCAACTTCGCGCTGAACAGGTCTCCGGTGCCCTTGGGTGACACCGGGATGCGGGGATGGCTCAGCACCTGCGCATCGTGCCGGGTAACGATGAGCAGTTTCATGTCGTCGTGTCCCCACGTGCCGGGGGCCGCGCTGGTGACCACCATCCATTGCACGCGATCGGTCAACAGGCTGCGCGCGGCGGCGACGACCTGCTCGACGCTGTCGGCGGAACGGCCACTCAGATGCCCGAGTTCGAAATCGTTCGGCGTGAGTCCATGCGCCAGCGGCAGAAGCAGCTCGCGCACGGCCTCGACCATGCCATCCGCGACATAGATCCCGGTGTCATGGTCACCGATCACCGGGTCGACGATCACCTGCACATCCGGGTACTCGGCCAACACCTGATTGATCCAGCGGGATAGCACGGCCACCTGCTCCGGATTGCCGAGATAGCCGACCAGGATGGCTTTCAGGCGCTGGAGCGCGCCACGGGCCGACAGGTCGCTTAGATATCCCCCGAACCAGTCGGTGGGTAGCGCCCCACCGTGCAGCGTCGGGTAGTGAGGGGTGTTGCTGAACATGACCGTCGGCACGGCGGCCACGTTCAGGCCATGCGCACGCAGCGTTGGCAACGCCACGTTGTTGCCAACATGGCCATAGACCACCTGCGACTGTACGGACACAACGTCCATGAAGATGGGACGCAGCGCGTCCCCGGAATCTGTCTCAGCAGACATGGATCATTCCCTTGCGATGCAATTCAGCGTGTGCCATCAACGTTCGTCTTGAAGGCCGGAGCGAGCAGCACTCATTGTAGGGTCGCCCTCCTCCGCCTCTGGCCAGTAATGGCTATCGGGCGTAGATCTGGCGCCAAAAATTGCCTGACCAACACGCACGACCGTGGCGCCTTCCTCGATAGCAATCTCGAAATCCCCGGACATACCCATCGAAAGCGCCTCGAGCCCGATGCCGACGGGCGCATCCTGCCGTAGCCGCTCGCGAAGCTCGCGCAGCAGCACGAAGCACTGGCGTACCCGCTCGGCTTCCGCCGACAGCAGCGCCAGCGTCATGAGCCCGCGCACGCGCAAGCCGGAGAACGCAGGCAGCGCGCGCAGAAATCCCGGCACCTCATCGGGATGCAGACCAAATTTGCTCGCCTCGCCGGACGTGTTGACCTGCACAAACACATCGAGCGCCCTGCCCTCGATCTGCAGACGTCGGTCCAGTGCCTCGGCCACGCGCAGGCTGTCCAGCGCCTGGAACTCGGTGGCGAAACGCGCCACGAGCTTGGCCTTGTTGGTTTGCAGGTGGCCAATCACCGACCACTGCAGGTCTTCCAGATCCGCCAGCGCCTCCCACTTTCGGTAGGCCTCCTGCGGCTTGTTTTCACCGAGCAGACGGCAGCCGGCCGCATGGGCCAGACGAATGCTCGCCTCCGGCTTGGTCTTGCTGACGGGCAACAGCCGCACACCGGCAGGATCACGGCCAACGCGGTGACAGGCCGCCGCGATGCGCGCATGAACCGCTGCGAGGTTGTGACGGAAGTCCTCCACGGACTCGGCCTGTGGCCAGCGGTTGTGCAGGTCGTGGAGCGGCTGCGTCGGATGTACGGAATCAGGGGAATCTGTGTGCATGGCCCGGGCCTCGGCGCATATCGGGATATCAGCGGTGAGCGGACATGCCACTCCCGCCGCAGCATTGTCATAGGACAAATGCTATCACGACACAGGACGGAGTGGGATCCGGCGAAAACCGAAACCATGCACAGGCTCAGGGGCGAAACGGCAGCCCCTACAGATCCAGCACCAGACGTGACCCCGCGCATCCGGCCACACAGACCATGACGTCCTGGGCGCGCTCCTCCGGCGACAGGACCCGGTCCCGATGAATCGGCGGGCCTTCCAGCCAGGTCGTCCTGCACGCGCCACAAACGCCGCCTCCGCAAGACACGGACACGTCCGCCCCAAGTGCCTCCAGCGTTGCGACCAGCCCGACATTTGGCTCGACGATCGCCTCCTTCCCGCTCCTTGCCAGCACCACGGTATAGGGCGCCGCGTCGGTATCTTCCACAGGTTTGGGCGGCGTGAAGCGCTCGATGTGCTTGCGGGCGTCCGGCCAGCCTTCGACGATCCGCTCGAAGACGTCAAGCATCCTCACCGGACCGCAGCAATAGGCTTTGGCGTTCCCATCGCACGCATTCAGAATTGCATCCATATCCGGCGCGGATTCGACGCGCGTGTCGTACAGCCGGACCCTGCCCGCCGCGATGGCGTCGCCCAGCATGTCGACGAGCGATGGCGCCCCCGCGCTAGACCAGTGCAGCACGTAGTTCGTCTGACCCCGCAGTTCGAGATCGCAGATCGTCGAGATAAACGGCGTCACACCTATCCCGCCTGCGATGAAGACGTTCATCCCCGTATCCGTGGTGCGGATGCCACCTCTGGGCAGCGACACCCCGATCGACGCCCCGACATCGAGCCGCTCGTGCACGAAGGCCGATCCCCCTCGCCCCGCCACCTCGTGCTTCACGGCGATGACATACCGGTTCCTGTCCGAAGGCGCGTTGCACAGCGAGTACGTGCGCACCAGGCCGCCTCCGAGATGCAGGTCGATATGCGCGCCGGGGGTGAAAGGCGGCAATGGCCAGTGGTCCTGGTCGCTGAGGACGAACCGCTTGACGCCGGGCAGTGGCTCGTCGATGGCGGACACCACCACCGAGACGGTCTTGATGGGCCGGGCCGCCATCAGGCTGGCCTCACTACATCGCCAATACGGACCACACCGCCGCTGAGTATCTTGCAGTTGAGACCCGAGCGATGAACGAGCGGATCGAAGACAGCCTTGCCCAGGATTTCCTCCAGGTGACGGCATGGCGTGGACAGGCGAGTGGCTTCCAGCAACGTGTCGCCAAGCCAGAACCGGCGCCCCACGAGGTGATTGAGAGGCACGCCCTCTACCGTGACGTTCCGGCGGTGTTCCTCGGGATGCAACACGACCTTGGCATCCCGGGCCAGCGCCTCGAGCGTTTCCAGTTCGAACAGCGTGACCTGCCGGCCCTCTTCAGGCTTGTGAGAGTAGAACCCTGCCTCGTTGCCGATCATGTAGCGATCCCCTTCGATACCCTTGCCAGCGACGAGGGTGATCTCCGGAAAGGGCAGCATCGGCAGGAAAGCCCTTGGCGTTTTGTGAAGAAAGCGGACAACACCACGCCACGACGGCGCAGTGGCTTCGACGCTGCGGTCTGAGGTCTGACTCACGGTTTCCTCCATACCCTTAAAATTTCCTATATGACACACTGTGTCATGAAATCATAGGGCCAGAGGTACGGCGCGGCAAGTGAATTGCAGAACTACGTGATCCGCTGTTGCCTGGAGCGAAAGTCAGCCTCCGCGAGGGTTCGCCTTCGCGTTACGCCTTCTTGCGATCGCTGACGACTACCAGGGCCTGTGCCTGAATCCGCCCCAGCGAACGTGACCGGTGCGGAATGGAAGCGTTGAAATACAGCGAATCGCCAGCGCTCATGCGCACGGTACGGTCATCGAACAGGACCTCCATCTCGCCCGAAACGACGAAGATCAGTTCCTCTCCCGCATGGCTCGCCATGGGCTGGCCTTCTTCCAGCGTGAACGGCGGCACCATGATGAACGGCTGCATCGCCTTGTCGGGCCGTTCGGTCGCAATGGCCTCGTAGGTATAGCCAAGGCGCTCCGTGGAAGGGCTGAAAGGAATCCGGTCCGCCGCCCGGATATGAAGAATCTCGTTGGCTCGCGACGACCGCGTGATGAGTTGATCCACCGTCACGCCCAGCGCATCGGCCAGCTTGAGCACAGTGCCAATGGTCGGCGACGACAGTCCCCGCTCCAGCTTGGACAGGTAGCTCTTGGTCAGTGACGCGCGTTGCGCCAGTTCTTCGAGCGTCAGGCCGTTGAGTTTGCGCAGCTCGGCCAGCCGCTCGGCAATGCTCGGCTCGGCCGCCACGGGTTCCACTTTTTGCTTTTTGCTCATCCCGGAATCGAGGTTTGTGCGCGCCTGAACCGGCGCATCCATCGGTCCGCGATTTTACGGCCCGATGGACCCACCCGGCAACTCGGTTGCACTAAGGACACTTTGGTGTCATGCTAGACACACTTGTTTCCAATATGCCCCCTGAAGGAGAATGCAAGTGCGTCCCACCCGCCCTACCCGCCCCCACCGCCGCCGTAGCCTGTCATCCATGGCCAGCCTGGCTGCCGCCATGCTGCTGAGTATCCCGTTCACCGCCAATGCCACCGGATACCCCGACAAGCCAATCACCCTGGTCGTGCCGTTCGGCGCCGGTGGCATTACCGACCTTATCGCGCGAGCGACGGGCAAGGCGCTCTCCGAGCAGCTTGGCCAGTCGGTGGTGGTAGAGAATCGGCCCGGCGCCGGCGGCAACATCGCTGCCGACTTCGTGCGGCGCGCGCGCCCCGATGGCTACACGCTGATGTTTGCCACCGTTGGCGTGCTGGCCGTCAATCCGCATACGGACGTCAAGGTCAACTTTGATAGCGCGAAGGATTTCACCTACATCTCGCTTGTGGGGTCCACGCCATTCCTCGTCGTGGTTGGCGCGGATGTTCCGGCTAACACTCTGCCCGCACTGATCAAGCTCGCTCAGCGCAAGCCCGATGCCATCAGCGTCGGCACCGCCGGCGTGGGGAGCGCGCCCTATCAGGGAATGCGCATTTTCCAGGACGTGGCGAAGGTCGAATTCCTGCATGTGCCATTCAAGAGCGGCGCGGAATCCGTCACCAACGTCGTATCGGGCCAGGTCAACATGACATTCGAGGCCACGCCCCAGGTGATGCCGTTCGTGACGTCCGGCAAGCTCCGCGCGCTGGCCGTGGCAAGCCCGCACCGGCTCTCCACCGCGCCGCAGGTACCCTCCACAGCAGAGCTTGGCTTTCCATCACTGGTATCCGGCTCCGTGGCCGGCCTGATCGGACCCGCGGGACTTGATCCGGCCATCGTGAAAAAACTCAATGCCGCCGTGGCGAAGGTGGCTGCCGATCCGAAGTTCAAGGCAACGCTTATCGCGCAAGGGACCGAGCCCGCCGCGTCATCACCCGAACAATTCCGCAAGCTGATCAGCGACGAGAATCAGCGATGGTCTGCCCTGCTTGGCGCAGGCAACAAGTAAAGCCACCTCCTATCCCGACTCCAGCACATCCCTGAAGGACACAACATGGCCAATACCATGCAGTTGAGCAAGAGCGAAATCGTCGCGTCTTCGCTCGAAAAAATGCAGACCGAACTCCGCGCGGACAGAATGCCGCTGCGCGAAGCTGTCGCCGAGACCTGCCGGATCCTGTTCACATTCGGGCACGATTCCGTGCTCTCCGGCCAGATCACGGCGCGGGCGGAACAACCGGGCACGTACTACACGCAACGCCTGGGTCTTGGCTTCGACGAAATCACGGCGGACAACCTCCTGCTCGTCAATGAGGATCTCGAAGTGATTTCGGGGAACGGGATGCCAAACCCCGCCAATCGCTTCCATTCGTGGCTCTATCGCGCGCGTCCCGATCTGAACTGCATCGTGCACTCTCACGCGCCGCACGCTTCCGCGCTTGCCATGCTGGAAGTGCCGCTGACGATCTCGCATATGGACACGTGCGTGCTGTACGACCAGACCGCGTTCCTGGAAAAATGGCCAGGCATTCCAGTCGGCAATGAAGAGGGCGAACTCATCGCGGGCGCCCTGGGCGACAAGAAAGCGATTCTGCTGTCGCACCACGGCCTGCTGGTGGCGGGCGCGTCGGTGGAAGAAGCCTGCGTGCTGGGCGTGATGTTCGAGCGCGCCGCTCGCCTGCAACTGCTGGCGATGGCCGCCGGGGAAATCCAGCCGATTCCACCCGAACTCGGTCGCGAGGCTCAGCGCTGGGTCAGCACGCAGAAGCGATTCGAAGCGACCTTCGCCTACTATTCGCGCCGCGCGCGCCGCCAGCTCGACGCGCAGTAAGGTTGGCGTAGTCCCGTCGACTGCCACAACGCCGCCGCCCGACCAGGCGGCCAGGCGGCTAGGCGGCTAGGCGGCGGCGTCGTGGACGATGCTTCCGGTCGCCGGCGTATTCATGGCCCCGACCGCGATATCCATCAGCACCCTGCTGCGCTCCGGCGACATCACAACCACAAGGTATTGCACGGGGTGCTGCTGATCGTCATAGATCAGCCGGTTGATACCGATCAGCGGCTGGCCCGGGGGTACCTGCAGCAGCCGCGCCTGCGCCGGCGATGCAGCGATGGCGGTGAACTCCTGCGCCACGCGCCCAAACCGGATGCCCCGCTTCATCAGCAGCTCGAACAGCGGCTCCGTTTCCAGATCCGACTGGTTGATCTCTCCGATATACGCCTCCGGCACCCATGTCTCGGTAATCATCACGGGCACTGCGGCCTTGCGGCGCAGACGCGTCACGTGCAGCAGCGGCGACGCCTCCTCGATCCCCAGTAGCTGCGCGATATCCCCTGCCGCCAGCAGCCGCTCGAAGTTCAGCACTTCGACCTGCGTTTCATCCGAAATCTGACGTAGCGATTCGAGATACCCAAGCGTGGCCATCGGGCGCATCGCCGGCAGTTCAAGGCGAACGAACGTGCCCTTGCCCTGGCGCTTTTCGACCAGCCCTTCCGCTTCCAGATCGGCCAATGCGCGCCGCACGGTGATGCGCGAAACGCCAAACATGGCGCAAAGCTCTTCCTCCTTCGGAATCATCGCGCCGGCGCGGTACTGGCCGCGCACGATCAGATCGCGCAGGACCGTGAACATCTGCCGGTGCAACGACGTGCCCGGGCTACGCTTTAGCGCGCTATGCATCACATCCGATGTCATTTGTGGCGAATCCCTCCTGTCAGTCCGGAGCTTATCTGAAATTCCCCTTGCTGTGCCGTATCTATGACATCATAATAATATAACAACATTAATTGCGGACGAGGCAGCGCATGCCAAGTCCGTACAGATAAGACGGAGACAACATGACTGATCGGACGCTGTCCGCGGCATCGCAGGCCGCCCCCGCACGCATCAGTGCCGGCGAACTGGCCGCACGGATAGACCGCCTTCCAGCCACGCGCAGCACCTGGAGCCTGGTCCTGCTGCTCTCGCTGGGGGCCTACTTCGAGTTCTATGAGCTCTTCTCCACGGCCTATGTGCTGCCCGGGATCATCCACAGCGGCGTGCTCAGCGCGACCACGGAAGGCTTCTTCGCCCTCGACGGCGCGGCGAGCTATATCGCCGCGACGTTCCTTGGCCTCCTGATCGGCGTACTGGCATTCGGGTCGATTGCCGATCGACTTGGGCGGCGCTCGGTATTCACCGTCGCCCTGCTCTGGTATTCGGCGTCGGCGGTATGCATGGCGTTCCAGCACGACGCGGCCTGGCTGAACTTCTGGCGGTTGATGACGGGCATCGGCCTCGGCGTGGAGCTGGTCACCATCGACGCCTACCTGAGCGAACTCGTGCCGGCGCGCATCCGTGGCCGCGCGTTCGCGGTGAGCGCGGTGATTTCCTACCTTGCCGTGCCGTCAGTCGCGCTGATGGCCTGGTGGTTCGTGCCGCGCACCGTGCTGGGTCTCGACGGCTGGCGCGTGGTGGTGCTGATGGGCGGCGTCGGAGCACTGTTCGTCTGGCTGTTGCGGCTGGGCCTGCCGGAAAGTCCTCGCTGGCTGGCCAGCCATGGCCGATTGCAGCAGGCCACGGCAGTGGTCGAGCAACTGGAAGCAAAAGCCCGCCAGCAGAGTGGCCGCCCCTTGCCGGCACCTCTCCCGCCGCGCGAGGTGCCCGTTGGCAAACCGGCCGCCTTCCGCGAGATCTGGCGCGCGCCGTACCGACGCCGAACAGTCATGCTCGTGCTGTTCCACGCCGCCCAGGCCATTGGCCTCTATGGCTTTTCGAACTGGATGCCCACGTTCCTGGTGCAGCGTGGCGTGGGGCTTTCCTCGAGCCTCGAGTACGGATTGATGGTCTCCCTCGTCGCACCGCTTGGCCCGCTGCTGGCGGTGGCCTTCGTCGATCGTGTCGAGCGCAAGACCCTGATCGTGGTCTCCGCGCTGGTAATGGCCGGCGCAGGCACGATGTTCGTGAACCTGAACAGCGGGGTCGCCATCCTGATGACGGGCGCGCTGCTGACACTCGGGGGAACCATGATTTCGCTGGGCTTCCACTCGTACCAGGCCGAGCTGTATCCGACGCGCCACCGCGCCAAGGCGATCGGCTTCGTCTATGCCGTGAGCCGTGTCTCCGGCGCATTGAGCGGATTCCTGATCGCCGCATCGCTGAAGCACGCTGGCGTGCCCGGCGCGGTGGGGCTGATCGTCGCCTGCATGCTGCTGGTGGCCCTGAGTATCGGCCTGCTCGGACCGCGTACCTCCGGCCTCTCGCTCGAGGAGATCAGTCAGTGACCCAACCCTTCGCATCATCCTCAAATCAAGCCAGGAGACCTCGATGAACGCTGCCACCCAGCTGCGCCAACTGCTCGCCCGACCGGAAATCGTGGTCGCACCGGGCGCTTATGACGGCCTCACCGCCCGCCTCGTTCAGCAGGCGGGATTCAGCGCCGTGTACATGACCGGCGCCGGCACCGCCGCTGCCCGCGGGTTCCCGGACTTCGGCCTGCTCGGCATGAGCGAAATGGTCGAGAACGCCGCCGTGCTCGCGCGTTCGGTGGACATCCCGCTGATTGCCGATGCCGACACCGGCTATGGCAACGAGCTCAACGTCACGCGCACCGTGCGCGAGTTCGAATCCCGCAACGTCGCGGCCATCCATATCGAGGACCAGGTCTTCTCCAAACGCTGCGGCCACCTGGACGGCAAGGAGATCGTGGAACGAAACGAGTTCCTCGCCAAGATCCGCGCCGCCGTGGCCGCGCGGCGGCATCCGGACTTCACGATCATCGCGCGGACCGATGCGCGCGCCGTGGTCAGCCTCGAAGAGGCCATCACCCGCGCGAACCTCGCACTCGAGGCCGGCGCCGATATGGCATTCGTGGAAGCGCCGCAAACCCGCGAAGAAGTCGCCACCATCCCGCGCGAAGTCAGCGGGCCTTGTTTGCTCAATCTGGTCCCCACCGGACGCACACCGCTGCTGCCATTCGCAGAAGCGGGGGAACTCGGATATCGCATGGTCATCCTTCCCGGTCTTCTGCTCAAGGCCTCCATCGAAGCCTGCGACACCGTGCTGCAGGACGTGCAGCGCGAGGGGCAAATGCCCGCGCCCCGGATGGACGCGACCGTCGCCGCGCTGTTCCGCCGGCTGGGTGCCGACGAATGGAGCGCGCTCCGGCAGCACTTCCAGCAAAGCCATCAGGAGTGAAGCATGGGTCGAACGCTTTTTGACAAGGTCTGGGATGCGCATGTCATCAAGGACCTCGGTGACGGCTGGGCGCTACTGCACATTGACCGGCATCTGCTGCACGATCTCTCCGGCGCGCCGGCCCTGGGGGAGCTCGCCAAGCGCAAGCTGCCGCCGCACAACCCGGAACTGTGCTTTGCAACGCCCGATCACGTCGTCTCCAGCGCGCCCGGTCGCACGGAAACAACGTATCCACTTGGTGCCATGCTCTGGGCCGGGCTCAAGCAGGGGAGCGAGAAAGGCCGCATTCGTCTGTTCGACCTCGGCCAGCCGGGTCAGGGCATCGTTCACGTCATGGCGCCCGAACTGGGCATCGCGCTCCCCGGCACGACCCTGGTTTGCGGTGACAGCCATACGTGTACCAACGGTGGCCTTGGCGCGCTGGCCTTCGGTATCGGCTCGTCCGAAATCGTGCATGTGCTGGCCACCCAGACGCTGCGCCAACAAAAGCCGCGGCGTATGCGCGTGCGTGTCGATGGACGACTGCCCAGGGGCGTGACACCGAAAGACCTGGCCCTGCATATCATCGCAACACTCGGCGCATCCGCCGGCGTCGGCCACGCCGTGGAGTTCGCCGGACCGGCGATCGAAGCCATGCCGATCGAGGGCCGGCTGACCTTGTGCAACCTCGCGGTGGAGCTGGGCGCCAAATTCGCCATGGTCGCACCGGACGACGCCACGTTCGACTACCTGCGCGGCCGGCCTTTCGCCCCAAAGGGCGAGTTGTTCGAGCGTGCCGTCGAGACGTGGCGGTCCCTGGCCGGCGACGCGGACGCCGTGTTCGATCGAGAAGAACACATCGTTGCCGAAGCCGTGCGTCCGGTGATTACGTGGGGCACCAGTCCGGACCAGGCAGTCGCCATCGACCAGTGCGTGCCCCACCCGGACGATGCCCCAAACCCGGCCGTAGCGGAGGAATGGCGCGCAGCGCAGGCGTACATGGGGCTCGAGGCCGGACAGGCGTTGGCAGGCACGCCGGTCGACTGGGTTTTCATTGGCTCTTGCGCCAACTCCCGGCTATCCGATCTGCGCGATGCAGCACACGTCGTGCGTGGCCGCAGCGTAGCCGCCGGCGTGACGGCCTGGGTGGTGCCCGGCTCCGAACTGGTCAAGCGCGCCGCCGAGGCCGAAGGGCTGGATCGCGTCTTCGAAGATGCTGGATTCCAGTGGCGGGAGCCCGGCTGCAGCATGTGCGTGGCGGCCAACGGTGAACAGGTGCCTCCGGGTGCGCGAGCGGTCTCCACCTCAAACCGCAATTTCGTCGGCCGTCAGGGACCGGGCGCCCGCACGCATCTGGCCAGCCCGGCCATGGCAGCGGCAGCGGCGATCACTGGGGTGCTGACCGACATCAGGAGCTTCTGAGATGCAACCGTTCCATACACTTGCTGGCCTTGCGGCGCCGTTGCCCCGCGCCAACCTCGATACCGATGTCATCATCCGCATCGAGCGCCTTACCACCGTACCCAGAGACCAACTTGGCGTGCACGCCTTCGAGGCGATTCGTTACCTGGCCGATGGCAGCCCCGATCCGGCATTCCTTCCGGCCCAGCCTGAGTTCTCCGGCGCGCCGATTCTTGTCAGCGGTGCCAATTTCGGCTGCGGCTCGTCGCGCGAGAGCGCCGTCTGGGCGCTGCAGTCGATGGGCTATCGGTGCATCATCGCGCCAAGCTTCGGCAGCATCTTCTACAACAACTGCTTCCAGAACGGCATCCTGCCCTTGATTCTCGACGAGGCGCTGGTCAGCGAACTGATGAACCTCGCGCGCCATGCCATCCCGTTCAAGGTGGATCTCCAGCACAAGGTGGTCGAAGCCGGCGATCGCCGCTGGAGCTTCGATATCGACCCACTCCGCCGGGAGATGCTCCTCCAGGGCCTCGACGAGATCGGGGGCACGCTGCTCGAAGACAACCAGATCCGTGCCTGGCAGGCCGCCGACCGTCAGCGCCGGCCCTGGGTATGGGACCTGTCCGAAGCCAATGCCGATAGCGGAAGCGGAGTCAAATCATGCTGAGCCGCCTGCTGGGACGTCTCCTGAAAGGACGAAGGGCCGGAGAGCAACGCCTTGCCTGGCATCACCCGGCCGTTGCCTCTGCCCCCGCTCTGCTGGAACTCAGCAGCGGCAGCTTCGGCGCCGGGCAAACGATTCCGGTCGCGCACGCCGGCAAGGGCGTCGGTGAGAATCGCTCGCCCGCACTCGCCTGGCGCGGCTTGCCTTCGGAGACCGAGGAACTGGTGCTGATCATCGAAGATGCCGATGCGCCCTTGCCACGCCCATTCGTGCACATGGTCGCCACCGGCATCGACCCCAACCTGCGCGGCCTGCCGGAGGCCGCCTTCAATCCACCGGCAAGCATCCATGCCGTGCTGGGCCGCAACAGCTTCGGCAAAACCGCCTATGCCGGCCCGAGAGCCCTGCCCGGCCACGGGCCCCATCGCTACTCCTTCCAGTTGCTGGCACTCAACGGGAAACTGCATTTCGACAATCCGCCGACGCTGCGCGAAGTGCTGGCGCAGCTTGACCGATCGGTCCTCGCCCGGGGCCGTCTGGATGGCATTTTCGAACGTATCTGAAAACATGGAGAACAGCATGAGCGAACAGGCTCGACGACAGGCCAGCGATCCCTCGGGCCCGACCGGCCAACTGGCTACCTGGCTGGCCAACTTCGACTTGAGCGCGGTGCCTGACACCGTGCGCGAACGGGCCAGGTTGCTGCTGCTGGACGGCGTGGGTTGCGCGCTGGTTGGCGCCCAGTTGCCGTGGTCCCGCACCGCGGTTGAATCGGTCATGGCCCTCGAAGCCGAAGGGCCGTGCAGCATCATTGGATGGGGTCGCAAGGCGACTGCTCCGGTGGCCGCCTTGCTCAATGGCACCTTTATCCAGGGATTCGAGCTCGACGACTTCCACCCGCTGGCGCCGCTGCATAGCGCGTCACTGATCCTGCCTTCGCTGCTCGCCACGGCGGAAAGACTCGGCGGCATCCGTGGCGATCGGATGCTGGCGGCGGCGATCGCCGGATTCGAGGTGGGTCCGCGCGTCGGCCTGGCCCTGCACGGTGGCCAAATGCTGTCGCGTGGATGGCATTCGGGTCCGGTGTTCGGCACGCACGCGGCGGCGGCGGCCGTGGGCTCGCTGCTGCAACTGGATGCCGCGGGCTTCGAAGACGCCCTTGGACTGGCGGCAACGCAGTCCGCCGGTCTGATGGCCGCGCAATATGAAGCGATGTCGAAGCGTATGCACCACGGCTTTGCCGCGCGTAACGGACTCTACGCCGCCCATCTGGCGGCCAGCGGCTACAGCGGTATCCAGCGCGTTTTCGAGCGCGAGTACGGTGGCTTTCTCTCGACCTTCGGCGAGGGGCACAACCCCGATGCCACACAGATCGCGCACGGACTCGGCGAGCACTGGGAGACGCCCCGCTTCGTGCTCAAGGCCCATGCGGCGATGGGCGGGCTGCACGCGGGCATCGACGCCCTCCTCGATCTCGTCGCCACGCACCGGTTCCGCGCCGAGGATGTGGAGCGCATCGACGTCGACCTTTCCCACGCCGTCTATCACCACGGCTGGTGGGACCTCGCGCGGCCAATCACGCCGATTGCCGCCCAGATGAACATCGCCTACGCGCTTGCGGTAACCCTGCTGGACGGCGAAGCCATGGTGCGACAGTTCGCGCCCGAGCGCATCGACCGCGATGACGTGTGGGCACTCATTCCACGGATTCGCGCGCACCACGACGCCGGATTCGACCAGGCCGGCGCGCTTGGCCGTGGCCGGACCCGCCTGCGCATTCGCCTGCGTGACGGCACCGAGTTGCAGGCCGAACAACCTGCCCCCAAGTCCGCCCTGCAACCGATGAGCCGCGAGCAGGTGGTGGCCAAGTACCGCCGACTCACCGACGGCCTGCTACCCGCGCAGCGCCAGCGCGCCATCGAGGATTGCCTGCTGTCGCTGGATGACCTGGAGGATTCGGGCACGCTCACCGAACTACTGGCGGGACCGGTAGGATCGGCGATGTCGTAGCGCCGATCTCATCCTGCCAAGACCACGTTCAAGGCCTCGTTCACCGCGGCGATCACGGGCAGCCAGTCGCCCGGCGTGGTCTGCCTGACCAGCCGTGCAGACGGATACCAGCGACTGTGCGTCGCATCCTGCCGCCAGCGCCAGTCAGCGGCCACGGCGAGCATCAGCCACAGTGGCTTGCCCATGGCACCGGCAAGATGCGCAATGGCGGTGTCGATCGACACAACGGCGTCGAGCGTTCCGATGATCGCCGCGGTGTCGGCCATGTCCTCGATGTGATGCCTGAAATCATGCAGCCGTCCGGTGCCGGCGTACATGGCAAGGTGTTGCGCATCATCGGCGGGGATGTCCCGCTGCAGCACAATCCAGTCGATGTCATCGCGCGCGAATAGCGGCGCGAGCAGATGCAGCGGGATGGCGCGGTTCTCGTTGGCGCGTATCCGTCCCGACCAGGCGATGCCGACGCGACGGCGCTTCAGGCCCGACAATCTGGCGCGCCACGTCTCGCGGCTGGCCTCGGGCACCGGCAGCGGCGCCGGCATGTCCGGAATGCTGTCCATCGACGTGCCAAGCATGAGCGGCAGACTCATCAGCGGGCACCACGCTTGCGCCTCGGGCGGCGCATCGTCCAGCGCGACGATTGAAACTCCCCACTGCAACTCCAGCGGCTTGAGCAGCCGCAGCAATGCCGATTGCACACGCAGGACCACCTTGCCCACACGGTCGCTTGCAAGTGGCACGAAGCGCAGGAAATGGAGCGTGTCGCCGAGGCCTTGTTCTGCGTCGACGACCAGGCAGCCGTCGAGCGGCGCGCCCGACCAGCGCGGCCACTGTGGCTCGCCAGCGTAGGCATCGAGCTTCAGGCGCCACTCGTATTCCGGCAGTCCACGCGCGAAATCTCCCGCCGACAACCAGTTCATCGCCCGGTGGAAATGGGCGACAGGCCAACCCGGCCGCAGTGCCAGCACGCGCTGGAACGCAGCTTCGGCTTGCACGTAGTGCCCGAGTGCAAGGTGTGCGATACCGAGGTTGAACCACGCGGGCGAGCATTGTGCATCGTGTTGCGTTGCCAGCCCCAGTTGCTCGATGGCCTGCGCGTACCGCTCGATCGCGCACAAGGTGGTGCCGGCGCCCAGACGCGCCTCGACGGAGGCAGGATCGAGCGCGATGGCGCGCAAGAACGCCTCCGCCGCAGGAACGCCATGCCCTGCCCCTTGCAACGCATGGCCAAGCAGTGCGTGGAATCGCGCCTGACCCGGGGCAGTTGCGATGGCCCGACGGGCAGCCACCACTGCCTCAGCATGAAGGCCGAGCGCCAACCTTGCCGAAGCGAGGTTGGCCAGCGCCGCCGCGTCCTGCGGCTGTAGCCGGATCACCGCCTCGAAACTCTCCACCGCCTCGGCGGCCTTGCCAGCGGCCATCCACGCAAGCCCAAGGTTGAAATGCGCTGCCGGCATGGCAGGTGCGAGTTGCGTCGCCCGGACGAGGCACGTCACGGCGGCGGCAAAATCGCCGGCTGCCTTGCAGGCGATGCCGAGGTTGACGATCACACCAGCATCGCCAGGGGCGAGCACGGCGGCGCGCCGCAATTGCGCCACGGCTTCGGCCGGTCGGCCCGCCTGGTGGCACAGCAGACCAAGATGGTGATACGCACCCGCGTGTCGAGGGTCCGATGCCAGCGCGACGCGATACAGGCGCTCCGCGCTTGCGAGGTCGCCGTGCCGGTGCGCATTCATGGCTTGCTCGAAGGCGGGTGTCTTGGCTTGCATGGACTGAAGGTGAATCCTGGCGATATCGGCATTTTTTGCCCATTTTTTAGTTCCAGTGCTCCTGTCGCACACCTGATCGCCGGGATTCCGGGCGAATTGTGGGTTCACCCGCGAAGGAGGGGTAGAAAAGCCGCCACGTCTTGCCGTCAGTGTCCGCGGACCATTCCGGTCGTATTTCCCCTCGCAGGAGACTTTCAGCAGTGAACAACATTCCACGCAAACCCACCGTCATTGCCGCCTTGTGCGCGACCATGCTGGCCGCATGCGGTGGCAGCGGTGACAGCAACAGCCCGAGCACCAGCACGCCTCCGACGACCACGCCCCCGGCCGTCACCACGCCGTCGATCACCGGCAAAGCCATCGACGGCTATCTGGTCGGCGCGACCGTCTGCCTGGACCTGAATGCGAACAACGTTTGCGATAGCGGCGAGCCGTCGGCCACGACCGACGCCAATGGCAATTTCACGCTGCCGTACACCGGCGACACCAGCGGCAAGCGCCTGCTGGTGCAGGTCACGCCTGCCACGAAGGACCTGTCCCGCCCGGCGGGCTTTACATTCCCGGCCAGCTACACGATGTCCGCCGTGCTCGAAGGCGGCACCACCGGCCAGCACGTGTCCCCGCTGACGACGCTGGTGACCGCGCAGATGGAAGCCGGCATGAGTCGCGACGAAGCGGTGCGCGCGGTGCAGGCACTGCTGGGCAGCAACGTCGATCCGACGGCCGACTTCGTGGCCAATGGCGACGCTGCCACCACCGCGAAGGCCATCGCCATCATCGACACGATCACCTCGCTGGCCAAGGACGGCAAGGCCGATGCCACGATCGTGCGCAACGTGCTGAACGCGATGGTCACCAAGGGCGACGTGGCTGTGACGCAGGCCGATGTCGATACCCAGGCCGCCAAGCCGCTGTACACGCTGGCCGATGCCTCCAAGGTATTGGCGGCGCCGGTGTACAGCTACATCGATTCGCTGATGACGAACCTGGGCTCCCCCACGCAAGCCGTCATCCAGATTCAGAACAATGCGCTGCGCAAGGACTACCAGGCACGCCAGACCGCCGGCGGCGCCTGGGAGGCGGCCGCCAGCGACTTCGTATCGCTGGGCGATCCGACGTCCGAGTTCGACATGAAGGCCGACGGCACCTGGACCAGGCTCCTCCAGCCCTCCGATCTGAAGGCACCGCTACCGCTGACCACCATCGGCCACCGGCTCGCCGGTACCGATCCGGTAACCGGCATTACGTTCCAGTACGAATCGCGCGACGTGGACATGAGCAACCTGCCGGCCTTTGACGCGGTAACAGGCGGCCGGTTCGGTCCCGACACCTCGCTGGCCCCGGCATTGCAGAATGCAAAGCTGCCGGCGGGCACCCAAGGCTACCTGGGCATCCAGTCATACGACACGGACCGTGTGGTGCTGCCGATCGACCTTGGCGGCTGCCCGGTCCCCTACCAGAGCAACAGCCAGTGCCCGATCGCCCCGGGACTGCCAACGGCCTACCCGTCGGCGGTCATCAACGACACGGCGCTGCCCAGCCCGCTCACGTCGATCCGTCAGCTCGTGGGCCGCACGATGATCGAGCCGGTGATGAGCCAGGTGAAGGTCCAGATCAACGCGGATGGCACGGCGCAGTTCTCGCTGCTGAACTCGGTGTTCGGTTCGCAGGTCAGCCCGGGCCAACCGCTCGGCATGACCGCTTACACCACGGTCACCGGCAAGTGGTCCATCTATGCGCGCAACGAAAACGTGATGGTTTTCGACATGTCGCGCGATGCCGCTGCCACCGTGGCAAGGCTGGGCTGGAACGCCTGGCCGGTGGGACAAGGCGCCAAGCTGGTATTCGCGCTACGCGATGGCCAGCTGCATAGCGGCGTGCTGTTCCCGGCGGGCTACACGGAACGTGCCTATCAGTTCCGTAATGGCCTGCCCAGCGTCCTGACTACTGCGGTCAATCAACCGCGCTGATGCATTAGGGCAGTGACGCACTGAGGGGCGCCGGACGGCGCGGAGCGGGCGGGCTGCGCCACCCGCTGCTTCGCACCGTCCGGCAAACCTGTCCTACCCGATCAGTCTGGTGCCCGCTCGGGCACCGGCAGGTGCACCCACTCCTTGTAGAACGCGTCGATATCCGGCTCGAAATCGTGGATCACCGGATACCACGGGGTGGGCGCCTCCACGTCATGCATCGCGCCGCACGACGGACAGTAGTACTCGCGATACACCTGCCAACTCGTATCAGGCGCCATCAGCGTCGGATAGACCTCGGCCATGGCCTCCTCGGTATCACGCACATAGATGGAGGCATGGAGCTTCCAGTTCTCGCGGTAGTCGCAGAACTCGTGGCCGCAGTCGCACTTGACCACCCACTTCTTGCTGGCGGCCGATTGCACGATATACATGTGCGGGCTGAGCGGCAGCACGATGCGGTCCGGAAAACTCACCTTCGCCTGCAAGGCCGCCAGGTACTGCTCGAAGCGGCTTTCGTCCTTGGGCATCGACAGCATGCGGAACGTGGTTTCCCAGTCGAGCTTCCCCTCGACGAGGTGGTCGACTTGTTCGTTGGTATAAACAGACATGGTTCGACTCCTGAGTGCGGTGGTTACTCTTCGACCTGGACGACGGTGGTGACGTCCGGCATCAGCGACAGATCCATACGGTGCTTGGCGCCATAGGCCGGCACACCCAGTTCCTCCTCTTTCACGTGCCATGCCTCGGGCAGGTTCCAAAAGTCCTTGAAGCTCTGCGTGAACTTCTCCGACAACGCAAAGCTCGTGGCAAACATGTGCTGCACCTGGACCGATGCGTGCTTGTTGAGAATGCGCTCGCGCTCCTCCTTCATCCACTCGCGCGTCGGCACCGCGCGCGCCAGGCGCTCCTTGCGGATCTCCGCGCGACGCTTTCTGGTCTTGGCGGCATCCACCGCGAACACACCCCTGGCGTCCTGAGCGAACACAGCGCCATAGACCTTCTGCGCATACTCAGGCAGCAAGAACTTCTGGTTGAGGTCCGCCTCGATTGCCTTCGAGTCCCGATCGAGTGGATCGCCGAAGCCCGGGCCGCCGCGCAGGTAGTTCAGGTAGAGATCGTGGTTGGCATAGCAGTCCTCGGTCGTGATGCACTGCTTGTCGCGCTTGACCTCGGCGGTGGCGTCGATATGGCGCTCGTAGTCCGGATTGGCCGGGTCGATGTCGCCGCCAAGCGGCAATGAGTCGCCGCTGGCAATGCGCTGTTCCAGCCCGGTGCGGTGCGCTTCGAAGCGATACCCGGTGGCCGACGGATAGCCACCCATCATGCCCCAGTCGCTGTTCATGAAGCCGTTGCCCATGAAGAACATCGTCCAGTCCTGGGCGTTCCAGACCATGCGCAGGGTCTCGAAGCCGCAGCCGCCGCGATACTTGCCGTAGCCGCCGGAGTTGGCCTTGACGTTCCGGCCCAGGTAGAGCAATGGCTCGGCCATCTCCCAGATCTCGATGTCGCCCATGTCGCCTTCCGGGTTCCAGATGGCAGCGGCGTGGTTGAGACCGTCCTTGACTGCGCACGCGCCTGTGCCGCAGGAGCTGGCCTCGAAGCTGTTGACCGCGTGAATCTCGCCATCCTGGTTGATGCCGCCACCCTGCAGCCAGTTGGAAGTATTGGCGTTGCCCGCGTTCACTTCCTCCAGATAGCCACGGCTGAAGTACGACTGAGAGAGACCACGCCACAGCGCCGCCCAGCCGGACACCAGAAAATGCCAGGCATACGCATGGCCGGTGCGCCGGTCATCGGGATTGCACCATGTGCCCTTGGGCAGCCGGAACTCGGTGGCGAAGTAGGCGCCGTCGTTGATACGCTGGGTCGGCACCAGGGTCTGACACATCATCACCCAGATGCCCGAGGTGAAGGCCACCTGGTGGGCATTGAACGTGTGCCAACCCCAGCGGCTCGCGCCTTCGAAATCCAGGCGCCACTTGCCGTCCGGGCGGATCGTCATTTCCACCGGCGAATGCATGATGGAGTCGAGCTTGGCAAAGGCGTTGGAGACCTGCACGTCCGGATGCTTGTACGGCACGTCGACGAACGATACCTTGCGGTACTTGCCTGGCAGCGTCATGGCCTTGATGCGGCTCAGGAGCCCGCGGCGGCCTTCCTCGATGACTTCGTAGCCGAACTTCTCGTAGGCCTCGATGCCGTCGGCGCGGATCACCTCCTCCACCAGATCGCGAATCATGTGGCAGCCGGCGATGCGGGTCCGTTCGTCGAGAATCCAGTATTTCGGCGTGCGTACCGAGCGCTGCGACTCATGCAGCCAGTCGCGGAACGGCACATCGTTCGCGCCCGTCTTGCGGCACGTGATCATGTAGCCGTCGCCGAAGCGTTGCGTCTGGCCCGTGGACATGGAGCCTGGCGTTACGGAGCCCGTGTCGATGACATGCGTCACGCCGCCCACCCAGCCGATCAGCTTGCCTTCCCAGAAGATCGGCACGATCGTAGCGATGTCGCATGGGTGCACGTTGCCGATGGAGCAGTCGTTGTTCGTGAACATGTCGCCGGGATGGATGCCGGGGTTGGCCTCCCAGTTGTTCTCGATCATGTACTTGATCGCCGCACCCATCGTGCCCACGTGGATGATGATGCCGGTGGAGGTCAGCACACAGTCCCCGACCGCGTTATACAGCGTGAAGCAGAGCTCGCCCTCCTGCTCGACGATCGGGCTGGCGGCAATCTTCTTGGCGGTTTCACGTGCATGGACCAGTCCACCCCGCAGCTTGGAAAACAGCTTCTCGTATCCGATCGGGTCGCTGTCCCGGAAGTCCAGACTGGTAAGGCCGTTGTAGTGGCCAGATTCTTCGGTACGGGCGAGGATGGCGTCGCGAAATTCCTTGAGGGTCTGGCCGTTCTTCAACAGATCGGCGAACCCGACTTCCTTGTTGCTCATCATGTTCATGATGTGTCTCCTTATTTGACTTCCTTGAGATGGAACAGGCGGTGCTTGTCGATCGTGGTTTCGAAGCCGCCCGGCACCACGAACGTGGTGGCGTCGGATTCGATGATGGCGGGACCCACGATGTGGTTGCCGGCCTTGAGCGACTCCATCTTCCAGAGCGCGGCATCCATCCATTCCTTGTGGCGGTAGAAGGGCCTAACCCCCAGGTAGGCCTCCCCGGGTGGCGTTGGACCGGCGTCCGGGTCCTCTGGCAGCACGGGCTTCTGCGTGACCACCATGCCGCGCAGGATGGCTCCCGTGATCGAAAAGCCCAGTTCCGGCGAGCGGGCCGAACTGGCGTAGACGCGCCCGTAGGTATTCTCGAACGCGTCGACGATGCGGTCCCAGTCCTCGGCGGACGACGCGGTGGCTACCGGCGAGACGATCTCGAGATCATTGAGCTGCCCCATGTACTGCATCTTGTAGCCCGGGATCAACACGACGTCCCTGGCATCAAAGCCGTTGGTCCGGAACTCCTCGATCACCTTGACGGCCAGTTCCGACCACGCTTCCTGCAGGATCCGGCACGCGGTCTCCTTGCTGGCGTCCGGTGCGAATTGCCCGACACCGAGATCCACCGATTTGTCATAGCGATACTCGAAGTCCGCGCAGGCGCAGCCGAAGGCCGAGAAGCCAGCCGCCCAGGCCGGCACCACCACGTCCTTGAAGCCGACGCCGCCGGTGTATCCGTAGGTATGCACGGGGCCCGCGCCGCCGTAAGAAAAGCATGTGAACTCGGCAGGGTTGTAGCCCTTGGCGCTGATGTTGGCGCGCAGATACTCGGACAGCGTGAGGTCCAGCAATTCGATTACCCCTGCTGCCGCGTCCTCGACCGACAGCCCGAGCGGATCTGCGATCTGTACCTTGATGTGCTGGCGGGCGCGTTCCACATCGAGCTTGATCGCACCGCCAAGAAAGTTCTCCGGGTTCAGATAGCCCAGCACGACGTGGCAGTCGGAGACGGTGACCGTATCCAGCCCGCTCTCCGGCCAGCAGGTACCCACGCGGTAGCCGGCGCTGTCGGGCCCTAGCTTGATCGACTTGCTGTACGGGTCAAGCCGCACGAAGCTGCCAGCGCCCGCGCCCACGGAGTCCATCGCCACCAGCGGCAGCGACAGCACGAGGCGCGCCATGTCGGGGTCCGACTTGATCGCGAAGTTGCCCTTGGTGATCAGCGCCACGTCGAAGCTGGTGCCGCCGATGTCCGAGCATGCGATGTTCTCGTCGCCCAGCGCCTCGCCCAGGAGCTTCGATCCGATCACGCCACCAATCGGCCCCGACACGATCGTCCGCGCCAGTTCCTTCGCCTTCCAGCTGATCGTGCCGCCATGGGTGGCCATCACACGCAGATCGAACTTGGCACCGTGTTTCTTGAAGCGGTCGCTGACCTTCTTCAGCGTCTGCCGCGAGGGCTCCGCGCCGTAGGCCTCGAGGATTGTGGTGTTCATCCGGTGGCTTTCCTTGCGCGACGGGTAATAGTCCACCGACGCAAACACCGGGACATCGACCTTCAGCTTCGTCAGTTCATCCTGCACGATGTCGCGCGCACGTTGTTCGCTGGACTCGTTCTTGTGGGATTGCAGCAGGCAGATGACGATCGCCTGCGACTTGGCCTCCACCAGTTCGCGCGTGGCCTGCCGGACTTCTTCCTCTCGCAGCGGAATGACGACCCTGCCCTGCACATCCGTGCGCTCGGTCACGCCACGCGTGCGCGAGACAGGCACCAGCGGTTCGTCGTAGCGATGCGTGTTCAGGTGAATGCGGTCCTCCAATGCGTAGCCCAGATAGCTCTGCAGCGCACGCCCCATCGAATGGATCTGCTCGAAACCGCGATTGCAGATAAGGCCGACGTCCAGGCCCTTGCGCATAAGAATGCGGTTGAGCATCGCCGTGCCGGAATACACGCAGGTCAGCAGTTCCGGGTAGACGTCATCCACGGTGCGCTCCCAGTGCGCCAGCGCATCCTCCGACGAGTTGTAGATGGCCAGCGATTCGTCGCCGGGGTTGCTCTGCGCCTTGCCGACCACGAACCGGCCGTCCGAGCGCACGAAGAATGTATCGGTCATCGTGCCGCCTGCATCGATGCCCATCACCTGTACGGTGGAGTGGGATTGCATGTTGTCTCCTGTCATTGGTGTCATCGTCGTGGGAGGTCCCACACACCCTTCATGGCAAGGGACATGCCAGGCGGCATTGGCACCTGCAGGAGCCGATCACATGTGATTGAAATCAATGCCTTGCCGTCACCGACTGGCCAGTTCGGGCATGGGGCAATCAACGCCCAACGTTGTGCAATTTCCGGACGTCTACGCGAAAGTGTCCGGATTCCGGACACTTTCGCGCCCCTGCTGCACAGCACAAACCCTTGATTGCAAAGAGAATTGTTGACTTGCGAAAAGCGTGGGGCTACGGTTGCCGGAATCAACTGAGAGTGATCGCTCCATGCCGTTCACCCACTACGGCACTCTGGTCCCCCGCATCAGCGACGAACCTGTCGTGGCCTCGGCCTGGGAACGCTTCCTGCGGGACCATCCCCATCATCCACATGAGGGGGATGGCGTACGCAGAGTTGTCCTCGCTTCCTGGCAGCGGTGTCGTTCCGAGGCTGTCGACCCGACCCTGCATTCGGCGCCGGGCGCCGCCGACGATCGCCTTCGCCAACTGCGCACCCAAAACCGTGACCTCTGCGACGCAGCGGGTCCGGCGCTCGAAGGCCTGCGCGACATCTTGCGCGAATGCGGCACGCTGATCATGCTCAGCGACACCGACGGCACCATCCTTCAGCTCAATGGCTCGACCCGCGTGCGCAGCGTCGGCGAGGAAGTCAACCTTGCCATGGGCGGATGCTGGAGTGAGGAAGTGATCGGCACCAATGCCATCGGCACCGCGATCGCCACCGTCGCGCCGGTGCAGATCCATGCCAGCGAGCATTTCTGCTGGGACGTCAAACGCTGGACCTGCGCCGCCGCGCCGATACTCGATCCGTTCGGACGTCACCTGCTTGGCGTCGTTGATGTTTCGGGCGTGAAGGAGTCATTCCACGGGCACACCCTCGGTCTGGTGGTGGCGGCGGCCCGGCAGATCGAGAGCGAGCTGGCTCGGCGCGACGTGGCGATGCACGAGCGGCTGCTGGCCCGCTCCATCGACGATTTCGTGCGCTATGCCAGCGACTTCGTGGTCCTTGCCGATTTCCGCGGCCGTGTCGTTCGTATCAACGGCCACTCGCAGGCCGCCGGGGATGCCCATGGTGTACGTTTCGCGCTGGAGACCGGCAGCGCGATACCAGGGCTCGACCTCACACAGACGGAGGTCGATCAAATACGTCAGCGCCCGGGCTGGCTGCGGCCCGAATGGCTTCACACGGTCAAGGATCGCGAAGGACTGCTCGGCACGATGCTCGTGATTCCACTCGCGGCACGCCCGGGCCGGACCAGCATTTCACTCCCCGCCGCCCCGACTGCGGTGACAACGGATGACCCGTTCACCGAGATCATCGGCGAGAGCGAAATTCTCGCCGCCACCAAGGCACGCGCCCGCCGTATCGCGTCGCTCGATCTGCCCGTGCTGCTGGTCGGTGAGACCGGCGCGGGCAAGGAGCTGTTCGCACGCGCATTGCATCGGTCTGGCAAGCGGCCCGACGGTCCATTCGTTGCCGTGAATTGCGGCGCTCTGACGCGCGAATTGCTGGCCAGCGAGCTATTTGGCTACGCGGAAGGCGCCTTCACGGGGGCGCGTCGCGGCGGCCATCCCGGAAAATTCGAACAGGCCGCAGGCGGCACGCTGTTCCTCGACGAGATCGGCGAGATGCCGCTCGACATGCAGCCGCATCTATTGCGTGTGCTGCAGGATGGCGTGGTGGTTCGTCTGGGGGATACGAGGGAGCGGCAGGTATCGGTGCGACTTGTCGCCGCGACCAACCGCGATCTGCAGAAGGAAATTGCCGCCGGGCGCTTTCGCGAGGATCTGTACCACCGTCTCTGCGCGGTCAGTCTGCAGCTTCCGGCCTTGCGCGACCGGCCTGGCGATATCGAGTCCATCGTCAATCACCTCAACCACAAGCTCGCGCGCAAGTACGGGTGCCCGCCGAAGCGGATCGAACCGTCGGTCTATCAGACACTGGTGCGCTATCGCTGGCCCGGGAATATTCGTGAACTACAGAACGTGTTCGAGGTCATGTTCGCGCTCGGCGAGAACAATGGCATCGATGTGTCGATGTTGTCCTCCCTCGTCGAATCCGGGCCGGCCGGAGACGCGACGGCTCTGGCCCCGATACCGATATCGGCAGCGTCTGGCCGCCTCGACGATCTGGAGCGGCAGGCGATACTCGCCGCCATCAACGATGCGCGCGGCAACCTTTCAAGGGCCGCCAGAACGCTGGGGATTTCAAGAAGCACGCTCTACGTCAAGCTTGCCGCGATCCGGACCTAAGGACATAGCCCCGGATGCAAACCTGCCCGTAGAGCGCGCAATGCCGAAGATCAGGCCAATGCCGGATAGTCGACGTAGCCGTGCGGGCCAGTACCACCGTAGAGCGACGCGTCCTCGAACGGACTGTTCAGCGGCTGGTTCTCACGGAAGCGACGCGGCAGGTCGGGGTTGGTGATCATCTTGCGGCCGAACGAGACCATGTCGGCACGGCCACTGCGGATCGCTTCTTCGGCCATTTCCTTGCTGTAGCCGTTATTGAGCATCCACACGCCCGAGTACAGGCGGTGCAGCGCCTCGTAGTCGAACGGCACGTTGTCGCGCGGGCCACCCGTGTAGCCTTCGACCACGTGGATGTACACCGGATGGAGTTTTTCCAGCTCACGCACGACGTATTCGAACAGCGGCTGCGGATTGCTTTCCACCGCATCGTTGACCGGCGACACCGGCGCCAGTCGGACACCCACGCGATCGGCACCGATTTCGGCAGTCACCGCCGCCATGACTTCAAGCAGGAAGCGGGCGCGGTTCTCGATACTGCCGCCGTAGGCGTCGGTACGCTTGTTCGTGCCATCGCGCAGGAAGGCATCGAGCAGATAGCCGTGCGCGCCATGCACTTCGACGCCATCGAAGCCAGCCTTGATCGCGTTGGCTGCGGCGACGCGGAAGTCATTCACGATCTCCGGAATTTCCGAAGCTTCCAGCGCGCGCGGCAGCGAGCATTCGACGTAGCCCTGGCCATTGATATACGTCTTGGCATTGGCCGCAATGGCCGAAGGCGCCACCGGTGCCTGATTGTCCGGCTGGAAATGCGAGTGCGACATGCGACCCGTATGCCAGATCTGCAGGAAGATCTTGCCGCCTTGCGCGTGCACGGCGTCGGTTACCGTCTTCCAGGCCGCGATCTGCTCGGGCGTGTAGACGCCGGGGGTGTTCGTGTAGCCCTGGGCAGTCTCCGAAACCTGCGTGGCTTCGGCGATGATCAGGCCGACGCTGGCGCGCTGGCGGTAGTACTCGACCACCATCTCGGTCGGCACCAGATCGTCATCGGCGCGGCTGCGCGTGAGCGGTGCCATGGCCATGCGGTTGGCGAGTTCGATACGGCCCAGCTTGATCGGCTGAAACAGGGCTTCGGTGAGGAATGCTTCGGTCTGTGCACCCATGAATGACTTACTCCAAGGTTGGACTGTGGTGGATGCCGGCCGCGGCGGCCGGCTGGAACAGGTGGTCGAACATCAGGTCGACGCTGCGGCGCAGCGGGGCAACCGAGCGTTCAATCTTCATACGCAGCAAGGCGCCTTCCCACGTATCCCAGACGAGCCCCGAGAGCTCGGCTGACGCGATATCGGCGCGGATCTCACCATGCGCCTGGGCAAGGCTGATCATGCCGGCCAGCCGTTCGCGCCAGGCGAACTGGGCGTCCTGCAGCACGGCCCGACAGGTATCGCTCGTCAAGGCGATCTCGGCAGCGAAGTTGCCGATCAGGCAACCCGCCTGCGTGGGGCAGCATTCGTGATAGGCAATCATCCGCGTGAAGACATAGCGGATCGCCGCCATCGGCTCGGGCGGGGCGTCCTCCATCATGGCTTCCCATGAGCGGTGCAGATAATCGGCGTACTCCGCGATGATCGCTGCCGCGAACGCTTCCTTGCTTTCGAAGTGGTTGTAGAACGAGCCCTTCGGCACGCCAGCGTGATCGGTGATCTGCTGGATGCCGGTGGCGTTGTAGCCGTGGTGGGAGAACAGTTCGCGACCCGCCTTGGTCAGGCGGTTCGGAATGTCGGTCTTGTCTGATGTACGAGCCATGGCGGAAATAATATGACCAGTCGTCTTAAAAAGTCAAACGCCTGAATCGTCACTATTTCCGCCATTGGCCGTGGGCCTGGCGGCCCTGCTCCGCCCAGCCTAGTCCAGATGTGCGCCAGACTGCTCAATCAATTGCTTGGACTTGGCGCCTTCCGCCAACGCCCATTTGCGGAATTCATCCGGCGACGCAGAAGGCAGCGCCTGGTTGCCTTGCGCCGCGAGCTTCTGCACCACCTCGGGATCGCTCAATGCCTTCTGGCTTGCGGCAAAAAGCTTGCGCACGACATCGGGCGGTAGATTGGCCGGGCCAAACAACCCGAACCAGAACGTGAAGTCGTAGCCCTTGACGCCGCTCTCCGACACTGTCGGCAGGTTCGGCAGCAAGGGCGACCGCTTCTCCGACGTCACGGCCAGCGCCTTGAGCTTGCCGGTCTCCACCATCGGCAGCACCGACGGCGGCGTGGCGAAGATCATCTGCGCATCGCCAGCAATCACGGCCGTCACGGCCGGCGCGCCGCCCTTGAACGGCACGTGCTCCATCCGCGTGCCGCCGAGCTTGTTGAAGTAGACGCCAGCCATATGCGGCGCCCCGCCGCTGCCGGATGAAGCATAGAAGTACTTGCCGGGATTCTGCTTCGCCTTGGCGATCAGTTCCTGCACCGACTTCACACCGATATCGTTATTCACCGCCAGGACCATCGGCGCGATGGTCCAGCGCGAGATTGGCGTGAAGTCCTTCTGCCCGTCGTAGCGAATCGTCTTGTAGAGGACCTTGTCCGCTCCGAAGAGGTTCGCGCTACCCATGAAGACCGTATAGCCATCGGGCTCGGCGCGGGCTGCCGCTTCCGCCGCGATGGTCGTGCCGGCGCCGGGCTTGTTGTCGATGATGATGCTCTGCCCCAGGTCCCGGGACATTCTCTCCGCGACGATGCGCGCCACGGCATCCGCGCCGCCGCCCGGCGGGAAACCGACGATCAGCCGGATCGGTTTGGTTGGATACGCGGCAGGGCCCTGCGCCCACGCCAGCGTCATCGGCACCAGCAACGCGGCGGCGATGCATACCCTCGATGCCTTCGCAATCTTCATGCTTCTGTCTCCATTTCGGTTCTACTGATGAAAGCCGGCTCCCTGGACTAGTTGCCCTGGAACCTTGGTTTGCGCTTTTCCCTCCAGGCCAGCGCGCCCTCCTTGATGTCAGCCGATTGCGCGGCGCGTGCAACGTCGACAGCCAGTTCCTCGACATCGAGCACGCCCCGGGCAATCCGGTTGAGGTGTTTTTTCATCCCAAGCACCGCGAGCGGCGCCATGCTGGCGACCGTTTCGCTCAGCGCATCGACGTTCACGTCGAGGTCGGCAGCGTCGACCAGCGATGTCAGAAAGCCGCAGCGCAGCAGTTCGTCCGACTCGAGCCGGGCCGCGGTCAGGAAGAGCCGCTTGGCCGTGTCCAGGCCGAGCCTGGTCACGTATCGCTCCATGCCACGCTTGTAGAAATGCAGGCCGAGACGCGCGGCGGGCATGAACATGTCGGTCGTCGGTACGCCAACGCGGAAGTCGCACGCGAGCGCGAGATCGGTGCCGCCGCCATAGACGCCACCGTTAAGCGCGGCGATGGTGACGGGTCGGCAGTCCTCGACCGCGTTGACGAGTTCCTCAAAGCCCGACCCACGCTGACCCGCCGCGAGCTTGCCGATATCGAAGCCGCTGCAGAAGTACTTGCCGGTGCCACGAATCCGCAGAACGAGCGCTTCGCTGGCGTTCACCGTTTCGATATGGCGATGAATCTCGTCAAGGTCATCGGGCCCAAGGCGATTGGCGACGTCGGGGCGCTGGAATGTGATGGTGGCAACTCGCCCTTCGATGGCGAGCGAGGGCAGTCCGGATGTGTCGGTCATGGGAGGTTTGGGGATGAAGGTGTGTAAAGGCGCTCACGCAGCAAATCTGTGCATGCGCAAGCTAACGTTATGTGTACATAAACGACGAAAAAGATCGAACTCCGGGCCGGAAGGCGGCCGGAAAGCGCCGGCAGCAGCGTAGAATCGCCACATCTACAGCGATGAACACAGGCATGTCGGAAGAAAAGAAGAGCCGCACCGAGACCATCAGGTCCGAGATAGAGCAGGAAATCCTGTCCGGGCACCTGCCGAGCGGCACCCAGATCGATGAACAGCAACTGATCGACCGTTTCGGCGTGTCCCGCACGCCCGCGCGCGAGGCGCTGATCCAGCTCGCCTCGGCGGGACTCGTCACCCTGGTGCCGCGCCAGGGCGCGATCGTGTCGTCGATTACATTGCGCGACTACGTCGCGCTGAGTGAGATCCTGGTCCAGCTGGAATCGCTTGCCGCCCGACTCGCCTCGCGCCGCATGACACCGGCGGAGCGGGACGCGCTGGAGACCGCGTACGAAGCGTGCGCGGCCGCGCAGGGAGATGCCGAGGCCTACCGCGCCGCCAACGACGAATTCCATGGCGTGCTCTACGAGGGCAGTCGCAACGACATCCTGGCCAAGCAGATCCGCACCATGCGCGCGCGGATGCGTGGCATGCGGGACTACCGCTTCGAGCACCCCGCGCGCGTTCGCGCATCGCTGGCCGAGCACAAGGCCGTGCTCGACGCGATCAAGGTTGGCGACGAGGATGCCGCCGCCGAAGCGATGGTCCGGCACATCTCCGCGGGCGGCAATGTCTATGCCGACATGATCGCGGCGATGCCCGACGATGGCGCGGCGGTCAGCCGCGGACGTCGCCCGTAAACACATCACGCGCATCACGCCGCGACCGGATGAGCGCAGTCGTGGACCACGGCGTTGCGTAGCAGGTCCTCGATCTCTCCCGCGGCAAATCCAAACTCCTGCAGCACCGAACTGGAATGCTCGCCCAGCGCGGGGGCCGGGCCGGTCAAGCTGGCGTTGCCCCCGTCGAACAGGACGGGTAGCCCCAGCGCGCGCGTCACGCCGCCGCCTGGCTTGCGGGCTTCCATGACCATCCCGACTGCCTTCGCCTGCGGATGCTCCAGTGCCTGCCCCACGTTCTGAACCGGGCCGACAGGCACCCCCACGGCATCGAATCGCTCCACCCACGTCGCCACGGGCGCGCCCCTCAGGACATCGGTGATCAACACTTCAAGTTCGGCACGGCGCGCGAGTCTTTCCGCCGCGCTGTCGAAACGCGGATCGGCCTTCCACTCCGGATGGCCCAGCACGTCGGCGATGCGCTCCCAGTTGGTCTGATTGGCGCCCCCGAGCGCGATACCGCCATCAGCGCATTGATACACCTGGTAAGGCGCGATGAGCGGATGCGCCGTGCCGACCGGCTTCGCAATCGCCCCGGTCGAGAAGTAGGCCGCCGCGTACCAGTAAAGCTGCTGCATCGACGCCTGCAGCAGCGAGGTCTCGACGCGCGAGCCCTCGCCCGTGCGTAGCCGGTTGATGTACGCGGCCAGGATACCGAATGCGGCCAGGATGCCAGCATTGACATCGGCGATCGACATGCCCGGCTTGACCGGGTCGCGGCCCGGCTCTCCCGTCACGCTGATGAGCCCCGAGAACGCCTGCAGAATCAGGTCGAAACCGCCCTTGCTGGCCAGCGGCCCCGTCCGTCCGTATCCGGTAATCGAGCAGTAGATCAGGGCCGGATTCACCTCGCGCAGCACGTCGTAGCCAAGGCCCAGTTTCTCCATCACTCCCAGACGGAAGTTCTCGGTCAGCACATCGGCCTGGGCAACCATCCGCTTGAGCACGGCCTTGCCCTCTTCCTTGCGCAGGTCAAGTCCGAGCGACCGCTTGCCGCGATTGACAATCAGGAAGGAAGGCGGCAATCCGCTGTCGCCCGGCCGACGGTACTTCCGCGCGTCATCCCCGGCAGGAAATCGCTCGATCTTGACCACGTCGGCCCCGAGATCGCCCAGCATCAGCCCACAGGTGGGGCCCGCCAGAATCTGTGACAACTCAAGCACTTTTACGCCAGCCAGCGGGCGAAACTCATTGGCTTCCATTTTTTGCATACTTTGACGCTGTTAATGTATGCGGATGGTACACCAAAATATTTCAAATCAAAAAGGCGAAATTTCGGCGGCTGGTGAACCTCGGTTCAGGCCAACGCCACCCGGCCGGGCCAACGCTGGCGACACACCGCCGCCAGCAGCAGCACCGGCAGAAAGACGCACCAGAAACTGACCGCCTGATAGGCAAGCGCGCCGAGCACCGCGCCGGCGGCAAACCCCACCACGGCTGGCAGCATCTTGCGCAGCCGCGTGACGATCGCCCCGGTCTGTTCCGGGCTGGCGGAAGTCAGATCGACGAGATCGATCACGACCTGGGTGGTATTGCCAGTCATGATGGTGGTCGGCCCCAGGTCGGCCAGCGCGGTACGGGACAACGCGTTCTGGATGCCCATGGCCACCACGGCCAGCATTCCCGCAAGCGTGGACGGCAACGCATTGGCAGTCAGGCCAGCGCCAGCCTTCGCCCAAAGCCCGGTGCCGATGAACAGCAGCAGGAACAGGCATTCGATGGCGAGCAGCAGCGCAACCACCGGACGCTGGCGTCGCGCGAAATTCGCCTCGAGCACACGTGTGGCGGCCACCGCGATGACAAAGGCCGGCAGTGCCAGCAGCTTGGTCGCCAGGCCGTCCGAGTTCCCAGTCAACTCCACGCCGATCATGATGAAGTTGCCGGTCACGTGGGCCGTGAACAGCCCGAACAGGGCGACAAAGCCAACCACATCAACAAAGCCTGCGACAAACGACAGCACACAGCCGTGCATGCTGGCCGGAATAGGTTTCTGGTTCTCGAGCGCCATGATTCCCTTGTAGTGGTCCCTCTATCGATCAACGTCGATTCCCGTCCGTGCGACGCTTCACTACTATAGGAATCAAACCAACGGGGGAGCGCGAGATGACAAGAGTTGGCGTGTGGCACTGGCTGCGCCCCCTGGCGACGATAGCGGCGTTGGCGGCCTCGGCCACCTGCCTGGTCGGCACGGCCAACGCCCAGTCATCCGTTGTGATTTACGGGCGACTCAATACGGCCGTCGAGTACGCGTCAGCCTCCACCGCGACCGATGGCACCCACCTGGGCGGCACTGCGCGGCTGACCAACAACCGGTCCGTCTTCGGTATTCGCGGCGAGGAAGCGCTCGGGTATGGGCTCAAGGCCATCTGGCAGGTCGAGAGCACGCTGTCGATCGACACCGGCGCGGGGCAGATCGCCGCGCGCGACACGCGGCTCGGCATGGCCAGCCCGTATGGCACCGTATTCATGGGCAACTGGGATACGGCATATACCACCTCGACCAAGACCCTCGACCCCTATTACCCGACCACCGCCGGCTATATGTCGATCATGGGCAATGGCGCGGCCGCCACCACGGACAACGTCCAGAACACCAACTCGTTCGACCGGCGCCAGCAGAACTCCCTGCATTACCAGTCGCCGCAATGGCACGGGTTAAGCGGCGCGATGACCTGGGGCCTGCCGGAAGAAAAGATCAGCGTGCCGCGTAATCCGGCGCTGTACTCGTTCGCGGGTGCGTACGAACGCGGCCCGCTCAGTGTGTCGATGGCCTACGAGATCCATCAGCACTATCAGACCGCCGGCCGTAACGACGATGGCATGAAGGTCGGCGTCTCCTACCAGTTCCCCACGACGACGATCGCCCTGGTGTACGAGCGATTGCACTATCGCACTGCCACCGGCGACCTGACGCGCAACAGCTATTACACCTCACTGGTCCAGAAGCTCGGACCCGGCAGCGTGAAGATCGGCTTCACGTTCGCCAGCAACGGCGCGGGCAATGCGACCGAGACGATTGGGTCATTCCATGCCGGCCCCGAGACCGGCGCCACGCAGATCACTGTTGGCTACGACTATCCGCTTTCCAAGCGCACGTCGATCTATACCTACTACAGCCGGATCAATAACAAGCGGAACGCCCTCTATGACTTCGCCATCAACGGTCTGGGCGTGAAGGCCGGCGCCGACCCGCAGACCTTTGCACTGGCCATGCGGCATAACTTCTAGCACCCGAGCGCGCCGTTCCGCCATGGGCGAAAGGAAGCGACGCCCAGGCAAGACGCCACTCCCTGCCCGACTGCCACCGGCAGGCCGCTCAGCTAGCGATACACAACTTCAGCCGAACAGCTTGTTCGCGGTCTTCGCGATCAGTTCGCCCTGGTGGCGCGCACCCGCGAGTTCGATGGCGCTCGGCTGACGCTGCCCTTGTCCACCAGCGATGGTCGTCGCGCCATACGGCGACCCGCCGACGATTTCATCCAGCGTCATCTGCCCTTGATGGCTGTACGGCAAGCCGACGATAGTCATGCCGAAGTGCAGCAGGTTGGCAATGATCGAGAACAGCGTGGCTTCCTGCCCGCCGTGCTGAGTGGCAGTAGACGTGAAAGCGCCACCGACCTTGCCGTTCAGCACGCCGCGCATCCACAGGCCACCGGCCTGATCGAGAAACGCGGCCATCTGCGAGGAAATGCGCCCGAAGCGCGTTGGCGTGCCGACCACGATGGCGTCGTAGTTAGCCAGATCCTCCACCGTGGCTACCGGCGCTTTCTGGTCGACCTTGAAGTGGGAAGCCTCGGCTACCGCCGCCGGCACCGTTTCCGGTACCCGCTTGACATCGACGGTAGCGCCGGTGGCGCGAGCGCCTTCAGCGACTGCCTCCGCCAGGGCTTCCACGTGCCCGTAGGTGGAGTAATACAGCACCAGGACCTTGGACATTTGCAGACTCCTTCATGAGGTTTCTATGGTTCCGGCAACGCCGGAGGGATTCGGCAGCGCCAGCCTTTGGGGCGGGCGCGCCACGACTCAAGGCAATTCGTCGAAGAAGAGATAAACGGCGACAATGCGGCCGTCCCTGGCAACGATGAAGTCGGTACCCGCATACGCAGGCGCTTCGCCAGGACGCCCCGATACCCATCGAATGCGCCCCCCGTCCCCCGCCACCTCGGGCTCGGCAATCGGCTGATACCGGAAGTCCGGATGCGACGCCTTGATAACACCTGCAATCCTGTCGATCGCGTCGCGGCCACGATGGACACCGCTGTTCGGATCGTAGAACACGCTGTCGTCAGTAAAGATATCGTCGATGGCGCGGCGCCTGCGCGCCGGATCGATTTCGCCGAAGACCTCTTCAAGATTGCGCCGCAACAGCGTTGGAATACTGTTCTGCATTGGTTGCCTCCTGCAGGCAATTCGTCATGCTTGCCAAGCAAGCGCCGATATCAGTTCGCCCGCAACGCCGTCTTGCGCGGCGCCGGCCCCGCAAGACGCGCGTCCAGGCTCCATGCGCCCGCGCCAAAGCTGGCGATCTGCAAAAGGCCGCCCGCGATCATCAGATTCTTCAGGAAGTGAATCATCTGATTCTGATCGGCGAAGTTGTGATGGAAGAAAACGGCTGTCGCCACACAGAATGCCGCCATCACTAGCGACGCCGCGCGCACCCGATAACCCGACAACAGCATCACGCCGCCGCCCACCTCGACCGCCACCGCGATCAGGTATGCCAGCGGCGCCGCCGGCAGGCCGACTGCGGAAATATAGCCAACGGTTCCGCCATATGCGGCCAGTTTGCCGAGACCGCTCATGAGAAATGGCGCACCGAGCAGGATGCGGCCGAGTAGCGGGAAGTACTTGTTGTGTTCCATGGTCATGTCCTTTCAGACGAAAGTGCTTCGAGGTGGATGGATCAAGTGACTCTCAACAGGTTTCCACCATCACCAGTTCAGAGTGTTCAAGCGCCGCGACGTCGATGGATGCGGCGTTCGTGATCGCCACCCCATCGCGTCGCCCGACGAACTCGCCATCCACGGCGATACGTCCCGAAGCCACCACGAGGTAAGCGTTGCTGTGTGGAGCGAATGAATGTGTGAGGCGATCGCCGGGCCCGAGCGTCGCGGCGAGAAGCCGAGCATTCGCACGGATCGGCAGTGCGTCGCCGTCGCCGGGAAATCCACTGGCCAGTACCGCGAAGCGTCCGGATCGGTCAGCCTCGGGAAAAGGCCGGGTCTCCCATCGCGGGTCACCGCCACGCTCGCGCGGCAGCAGCCAGATCTGATAGAGCCTGAGCGTCTCGCTGCCGCGGTTGGACTCGGCGTGACGAATGCCACGGCCGGCACTCATCACCTGAACCTGTCCCGCCCGGATCGTGCCGGTAGAGCCCAGCGTGTCGCGGTGTTCGAGCGTCCCCTGGCGGACATACGTGACGATCTCCATGTCGCGGTGCCCATGAAGCGGAAAGCCTCCATCGACCGCTATCTCGTCGTCATTCCAGACAATCAGCGAGCCAAGCGGGCGATGCGCGGGGTTGCCAGCGGCATCGACCTGGAAGTGGTGCTTCGCGCGGAGCCAGCCATGATCGGCTGCATCCAGTGATTCCCAACGCCGGTGTACGAGCATTTCCATCCCCTCGGTCAGGCCGTCCGCGATCGACCGGCTCTCCCATCGACCCGCACGATTTAGCGTGGTCTCTGGTTGGGATGAATGCTAGACAAGCAACGACAACGGCGAAATATCCGCATTTGCAAAGCATCGTTGCCACCAGTAGGATGATCCGATCATCCTGAAGGCCCCTCCACATGGATCAGATACCGGACCTCAACGACCTTCGGCTGTTCGCCGAAGTGGTGGATCGCGGCAGCTTCACTGCCGCCGCCCGTAGCCTTGGCCAGCAGACATCGAAACTGAGCCGGCGCATCCGCGCGCTGGAGGAGGCGCTTGGCGTGCGCCTGCTGAACCGCACCAGCCGCAGCCTGTCGCTGACGGAGACCGGGCGGCACTTTCACCAGCACTGCCTTGCGGTGGTGGCCGAAGCCAGGGCCGCCAAGGAGATCGTCGACCAGACCCGCTCGCAGCCGCAGGGCACCGTGCGGGTCAGTTGCCCGGTTGCGCTTCTCAGCTCGGGCGTCGCCGAGACGGTTTCCCGTTACGTGCGCGACAACCCACAGGTGCAGGTTCTGATCGATGCCACCAATCGCCGCGTCGACGTCATCGAGGAAGGGCTGGACTTCGCGATCCGCGTCAGGCCCGCGCCGCTGGAGGACACCGACCTCGCGGTCCGGCAACTGGGCTTGTCCACGTTTGTCCTTGTCGCAAGTCCGGAACTGGCAAGGCTGCACGCCCCGCCAGCCTCGATCGAATCGCTACAGGACTGGCCGACCATTGCCATGGCCAGCAACAACGAGCGATACATCTGGAATCTCGTCGCTGCCGCCGGAAAGGAGCGTGCTTTCGCGCACCGCCCCCGACTCGCAACGGACGATATCGCTAGCCTGAGAATCGCCGCGATGCTCGGCGTCGGCGTGGCCATGCTGCCGCGGGAATTCATCGAAGAAGATCTGCAGTCTGGCCGGCTGCTGCATCTGCTGCCCGAGCTGGCCTCGACAAGTGGGCTCGTGCACGCGATCTTCCCGACGCGGCGCGGCATGGTGCCCGCCGTGCGCCATTTGCTCGATGCCCTCGTCGCCGGATTCGAAGTCGCGAATCAGAAGCGATAGTGGATTACCCTTAGCCCAACTCCCGTCCCATCATCCAGCGCTTGTAACGCCTTGTCTGGCAGGCGTTGGCCATTTGCTGCACGACCAGTGCCCTGAGCGGGGAGACCCGTGGATGCGTGCCGCGTCCCTGGCTGAGCCGCTTGAGCTGGAACTTGACCACGGCCATGTTGGCCAGCGAACCCAGCACCTTGTTCTTCCATGTGATCGGGCGGAGCGCGGGCGCGTTGTTCCTGCCCGCCAACCAGTCGCGCGGCAGGTTGGGATCGATGGACAGCGCGGTAGCGATGCCAACCATCGCAATGCCGCTATCGACCACCTGGTCGGCCACGGCGCGGCGACGGATACCACCCGTGACCATCAGTGGCATCTGCGCGATGGCAGCGATATCGCGCGCAAAGGCCAGAAAGTACGCCTCGCGCTCGAGCGTGCGGCCATCCCGCGCCTGCCCTTGCATGGCCGGGGCTTCGTAGCTGCCGCCCGACAGTTCCACCAGATCGACGCCGAGCGGATTGAGCAGTTCAACCACGCGCTTCGCGTCATCGGGGCTGAATCCCCCGCGCTGGAAATCGGCCGAGTTCAGCTTGACGGACACCACGAAAGCCGGCGACACCGCCTGCCGCACCGCACGAACGATGTCGAGCAGCAGGCGCGCGCGGTTCTCAATCGGGCCGCCCCATTGGTCCTGTCGCCGGTTAGCCAGCGGCGACAGGAACTGACTGAGCAGATAGCCATGGGCCGCGTGGATCTGCACCCCAGTGAAGCCGCTCTGCTCGGCCAGTTGCGCGCTGCGGACGAAGCGCTCGCGCACATCGTCGATGTCGGCTGCCTTCATCTCCCTGGGAACGGGAAACTGCTTGGACAACGCGCCCAGTTCCAGCGGAACGGCTGACGGCGCCAGCGTGGTCTGTCCCAGCGCGGCGGGCATCTGGCGGCCGGGGTGGTTGATCTGCATCCAGGCGTGGGCGCCGTGCGCGCGCGCGATCCGCGCCCATTGCCGGAAGCGATCCAGATGGGCGTCGTTCTCCAGCACGACGCCATTCGGTCCGGTCATCGCCCGGTGATCGACCATGACATTGCCCGTAAGCATCAGGCCAGCGCCTCCCGCGGCCCAAGCTTCGTAGAGGCGCAGCAATGCGTCAGATGGCGCATGGTCCGCATCGGCCATGTTCTCTTCCATGGCGGCCTTGGCCAGGCGGTTGGGAATGACTGCGCCGTTGGGCAGGGTGAGAGGCGTGAACAGTTTCATGGCTGGGGTTCGCAGGCATTTGCGCATTGCGTTGACGACTGCGTAACCCTAAGCTTAAAGTCAACTTTAATGTCAAGTCCCCCTGGAACACTGCAGATGAAGATTGGAGAACTGGCACGCCTGAGCGGCGTGGCCGCCTCGCGCATTCGGTTCTACGAGGCAAGTGGCCTGCTCCAGCCGGCACAGCGGCAGGCCAATGGCTACCGCGAGTACGCCCCGGAAACGCTGACACGGCTGGAGATCATCCTGCGGGCCCAGAACGCCGGCTTCTCGCTCGACGAAATCCGCGCCATCCTTCCGACCCATCTCAACGACTGGCCGCGCGAAAAACTGATCGAGGTATTGCGGCGCAAGGCCGGCGAGATCGAATTGTTGGAACAGCGGCTGGCAGGCACCCGGCGCGACCTGCTCGCGCTCGCCCACGACATCGAGAACCTTGCCGACGACGAAGACTGCTCGGGACACGCGCGGCACGTGCTGGGGCAGATGGATCAGCGCTCCGGGCGCTGATCCATGCTGTTTCATTCAACGGTTACACCGATTACGCCGGGCATATCCCGTGCGTAGCCCGGCGATGCTGGACCAAAGTCCCCTACCCGATCCAGGCGTCGATTGATAGGCTTAGCTGCAGTGGCTCCCACGAGCCGCGTGTGGCTTGACGCCTGTGCAAAGAGGAAAGGACCAGGAAGCCACTCCGGCATCGGCGATATCAACAGGCAAAGCACGATCGTCAAGGCCGAACACGTCACGGAGGTGGCGCATGACCCGCACCGATCTGATCGCCTGCCCCGAATGCGACCTGCTCCAGCGCGCATTGCCCGTGCCCGTCAAGGGCACGCTGCGATGCTGCCGCTGCGACGCTGAACTTGCCCGCAACCGCCCCGACGGCCAGGAGCAAGCGCTGGCCCTTGCGCTAGGCGCGCTGGTGCTGCTGGGCATCTCGAATCTCTATCCGATCGTCGGTCTCTCCGTCAGCGGCACGCTGGTGCAAACGACCCTCGCTGGCGCGGTGCGCGTGCTGTTTCACGGCGACATGTGGCCGCTGGCCATCCTGGTCCTTGTCACGACCATCGTGATGCCGGTGCTGCAGACCGTGGGCATGTTGTGGATCCTGCTGCCGCTGCGTCTGGGTCGCAAGCCCTGGTTTGCGCCTCAGGTGTTGCGGCTCTGCCATCAGGCCGAGTCCTGGGGAATGACCGAGGTGCTGATCCTTGGCCTGCTGGTGGCCCTGGTCAAGCTCGCGCACATCGCGTCGGTAGTGCCCGGCGTCGCACTTTGGTCGTTCGGCGCGCTGATGCTCGTGCTGGTCGGGGCCCACACGGCCTTCGACCCGCATTCGCTATGGGCACACTTCTCGGCAGTGCGCGCAACCGGCGGTGCACGCGCGCATCTGGAACAGCCAATCGTTTCGGGCCCCATCACGGCGGCGTATTGCGGCCTGCTTTCGTGCCACGATTGCGGACTGCTGACCAGCGCCCACACGCGTGACCATGCGCTGGCCTGCCCGCGATGTGGCGCGACACTGCATAGCCGCAAACCCGCGAGCCTGACACGCACCTGGGCATTGCTGATTTCCGCCATCGTGCTGTACATCCCCGCCAACGTACTGCCGGTCATGTACACGAGTTCGCTGTTCGGCGCGGAGAACGACACGATCCTGAGTGGTGTCGCATACCTGTGGACATCAGGCTCGTGGATGCTCGCGATCGTGGTGTTCATTGCCAGCATTGCGGTACCGATGCTCAAGATCCTCGCGCTCGGCTACCTCGCCTTCTCCACGCAGTTTCATTCCACCTCTGCGCCGAAGCGCCGCACGAAAATCTATCGCGTGGTGGAGTTCGTCGGCCGCTGGTCGATGCTGGATATCTACGTGATCACCGTGCTCGTCGCACTGGTGCAATTCAAGGCCCTGGCCACGATCCAGGCCGGCCCCGCCGCCATCGCCTTCGGCGCCGTGGTGGTACTGACCATGTTCGCCGCGATGACATTCGATCCGCGGCTGATCTGGGATGAAGCGGAGCATCAAACATGACCAGTCCAGGCCAGGACCCCGATACCCCGGACTTCCCCGAAGCCGTCGCCAAGGCGCCATCGCGCTCGCGCTGGCGCCTGCAGCTCATATGGCTCGTGCCGATCATCGCCGTGCTGATCGGCGGCTGGCTCGCGGTGAAGGCCGTGATCGAACAAGGACCGACGATCACCGTCAGCTTCAAGACCGGCGAGGGCCTGGAGGCCGGCAAGACCAAGATCAAGTTCAAGGACGTCGACATCGGCATAGTCAAGTCGGTGGCGCTCTCCCCCGATAGCAAGCGCGTGGTGGTGACCGCCGAGATCGCCAAGGACGCCGGACGCCTGCTTGTCGACAACACGCGTTTCTGGGTGGTGCGGCCGCGCATCTCGGGCGGGTCCGTTTCCGGCCTCGGCACACTGCTGTCCGGCTCGTATATCGCCACCGATACCGGCACGGCGACAGCGACGCGCCACGACTTTGTCGGGCTCGAGACGCCGCCCGCATTCACCAGCGATGTGCCGGGCCGCGAGTTCACGCTAAAGAGCGAGGACGTGGGCTCGCTCGATGTCGGTTCCCCGGTCTACTTCCGCCGTCTTCAAGTGGGACAGATCACCGCGTTCGACCTCGACTCCGACGGACGCGGCGTCACGCTCAAGGTGTTCGTGAACGCCCCGTACGACCGGTTTGTGCAGCAGGGCACACGCTTCTGGCACGCCAGCGGCGTTGACGTTTCGCTCGATACGAGCGGCTTGCGCGTGAACACCCAGTCCGTGGTGTCGATCCTGATCGGTGGCATTGGCTTCGAGACCCCGTATGAAGCGCAGGACCAACCTGCTGCAGCGGCAGGATCGACCTTCGCGCTGTTCCATGACCGTGTCACCGCACTCAAGCGCCAGGACAGCGTCGTGCATCACTACGTGGTCAATTTCACGGACACGGTGCGCGGCCTGGCCGTCGGCGCTCCGATCGAGTTCCGGGGCATCGTGATCGGCGAGGTCACCGGCATCTACACGCGCTACGATCCAGCGACGCGCAAGTTCAGCATCCCGGTGGAAATAAACTTCTACCCGGGACGATTCACGTCGCGTTACCGCACCGGCGCCGCCTTGGGCCCGGTAGCCGAAAATCCCCGCGAGCTTGGCGACTTCCTGGTCTCCCAAGGGCTCCGAATGCAATTGCGGAATGGAAACCTTCTGACCGGGCAACTTTATATCGCGCTGGATTTCTTCCCCAACGCACCCAAGGCCAAGATCAACTGGAACGAAAACCCGCCGGAGTTTCCGTCCATCCAGGGCGATCTGCAGTCGCTGCAGCAATCCCTGACACGCGTTGTCGCGCAACTGAACAGCGTGCCCTTTGCGCAGATCGGCCAGAACACCAAGGACATGCTTCGCAACGCGACGTCGCTATTGACGCGGCTGGACTCAGAGCTCGTGCCGCAAGCACGCGACACGCTGGCATCGGCACGCTCCACGCTCGACTCCGCCAACACCGCGCTCGGCCCCGACTCGGCGCTGCAGCAGAACACGGCGGACGCCATGAAGGAACTCGCCCGTACCGCCGCCGCGCTCCGCTCGCTTGCCGACTATCTGGAGCAACACCCCGAAGCGCTGATACGCGGAAAATCGGAGGACAAGCCATGAAACGCGTGACAAGGTCGATCGCCAGCGCAAGCGTGGCATTCGTGGCGCTCATCGGGCTGCTGGCCGGCTGCAGCTCGCCGAAAGCGCGGTTCTACACGCTTGATCCGGACAACACTGTGGAGCGTGCCTCCACCGCGACACCAGTCCGTGTCGTCGTCGGGCCGGTGACGATACCGGATCTGGTCGACCGGCCTCAGATCGTGACACGTGTCTCGGCCAATGAAGTCAAGGTCAACGAATTCGCACGCTGGGCCGAGCCGCTCAAGTCCGAAATCTCCCAGGTCATTGCCGCCGATCTGAGAACCATGCTGGGGTCCGATCAGGTGACTGTCGTCGATACGGGTTCGAATGCAATGCCGGCCTGGCGTGTCCGCGTGGATATCCTGAGTCTGGATACGGAGCCGGCCGTCGCCGTGTCGATGGATGCGCTATGGACCATCCAGCCGCCGGGGAAACAGCCGGCGATCGCCGGGCGCTCGGTGGTACGCGAGGCCGTTGCCGGCGATGGCTTCGAGGCGATCATCTCGGCGCATAACCGCGCCCTCGCCTCGGTGAGCCGCGATATCGCCACGTCGATTCGCACCCCGTCGGGCCGCTGAGCGCCCAGAGCTGTCCGGCGCTGTCCGGCGGCTCAGCGGATAACCGAGTGAATCGGCGCGTCAGTCCAGCAGATCGGAGTAATCGCCCTGCGCGTAGCCGCGTGTGCGAGACCAGGGCGCGCTCGCCGGCGTCGCGACCGACGTGACACGCGTGATCTTCTTCTGTGTGCCGCTCGTGTTGAGCGACTGCACCAGGCGCGGATACTGCCCGGCCACATCCCATTGCACCGTCACGCGCTCGTCGCCGCGGCGGGCCGTGTATTCCTGCACGCCATCGCGTACGGGCCCGTTGGCCTTCATCGTCTTGAGCAGGGCGGGGTCGAGCAGATGGCTCGCCGCGGCCCAGGAACCATCGAAACCGATATTGCCGTAGTCACCCTGGCGCACCTCGAAGGTCTTGCGCATCTGATCGCTGACGAGCCGAACATTGAGTTCGCCGTTGGGCTTGCGTTCGATCCAGCGCGCCGCCGTGGAAACATCCATGTGCTTGTGGCCCTTGTCACCTGCCGCATGTTCTGCCTCGTCATGCGCATGCCGCACGCTCGCCGGCACTTCGCGCTCGATCCAGACCGAGTCACCGTTGCGATAGACACGCTCGCCGAACGACACATCACGCTTCACGCCATCCTTGCCGAGTGCCGACAGTTCGTGCTGCACGCGCAGCGCGAGTGGCCTGCCCGAATCCGTAGCCGTGGCCGCGAGAGCCGTCGACGAGGCGCATACGCCGAGCGCCAGCAGAACGAACTGGCCGATTGCCTGCTTCACGCCGGCTTGTTTCATGCTGGCTTGCTTCATGTTGATCATTGCCGTGCTGAAAGTGGAAAGCGCACGCCGGCGAACCGGCGTGCGTCATGGCACGGGCACGTGAAGTGCCCGTGTCGGGTACGACTAGGATCAGAGACCCAGGGCCGACTTGACCACACCGAACACCTTGGTGTTGTCGAGGGTGCCCTTCAACGGCGCGCTGCCGGGGCCGGTGGAGAACAGCATCACATCGCCGCCACCGTGCGTTTCGGCACCCGGGGAACCCAGGTTCACGCCAACTTCCTGCAGATAGTCATTGGCGGTGGTGTCCACCAGCGACGGGTTGTCGCGGGTAGCCTTGCGCGGGGTGCCACCGTTGCCGAACACCAGCGTGGTGTAGGGCAGACCGTCGGCCGCCAGGGCGGTCTTCTTGGTCTTGTAGTCGGTGGCCGTGGCCAGGATCGGGTTGCCGCGGTGCGAGTAGCCGTTGATCGTCATCGTGTGATCGTGATCGGCGGTGACCACGATGATCGTGTTCGACAGATCGACCATCGACAGCGCGCGCTTGATGGCGTCGTCGAAGGCGATGGTGTCTTCCAGCGCGCGCTTGGCGTTGGTGCCATGCAGCGCGTGGTCGATACGGCCACCCTCGACCATCAGGAAGTAGCCGTTGCCGTTCTTCGACAGCAGCTCGATCGCCTTGGCGGTCATGTCGGCCAGGCTCGGCTGGGTAGCGCCTTCGCCCTTGCCCGCCACGCGGTCGATCTCGTACTCGAGATGGCTCGTCGTGCTGAACAGACCAATCAGCTTGTTGCCGCTGGCCTGCATCATCTGGTCGCGCGTGGCGGCCACGGCGTAGCCCTTGGCGGAGAACTCCGTCAGCAGATTGCGGCCATCGGCACGGCCCTTCTTGTTGGTCGTGGCGTCAAACGGCGTCCAGTGGTTGCGTCCGCCGCCCATCAGCACGTCGACACCGTCACCCAGCGCCGTGTTGAAACCCGCGCCGCCCGGCACCGCTTGCGCGGCGATGTCGTACTGCGCATCGCGATGGCAGATGTGCGAGTACGTAGCGGCCGGCGTGGCGTGCGTCAGCTCGGTCGTGGTGATGGCGCCGGTCGCCTTGCCGCGCGCCTTGGCCAGTTCCAGCAGCGTCGGCACCGAAGTACCGTTGGTCGGCAGGCAGTTGTTGATGGTCTTGTTGCCGTTGCCGTCTGTGCCCGGCGCGGTCGCCTTCGTGTCCGGGGACATCGAGATGACCTCGTTGTTCATCTTCACGCCGGTCATGTAGGCAGCCATCGACGGTGCGCTGTCGGTGGTTTGCGCGTCGTTGGAGAACGTCTTGATGCGCGCGGTGCGCTTCAGCGATTCCATCGTCAGCTTGCCCGATTCGCCGTACTTGTAGATACGCGATGCGGTAACGGTGGCGGGGCCCATGCCGTCGCCCAGGAAGAAGATGACGTTCTTGGCCTCGCCAGCGGCGTGCGCCGCGGGCATCGTCAGGCAAGCGCTGGCCGCCGCGGCCGCCAGCATTCCGATACGGGTAGTGATTTTCATGTCGATATTCCGTTGTGCGGTGATGGCGGGTTGGCTCAGAGTCCGATTGCCTTCTTGATCAGGCCGAACACCTCGATGTTGTCCATCACACCGGTGAAGCTGGTGGCCCCGTTGCCCATGGCGCCGATGAACACATCGGTGCCACCGTGGGTTTCACCACCCGCGGGCATCGGAATCACAGCTTCCTGGTGATAGGTCTTGTCGAAGACCTGCACATCGGTCAGCGCGGTACGCGTGGCCGGACGGTTCTCGCCATTGCCGAAGCCGATGATCGAGAACGGGTTGCCGGTCGAATCGAGCTTGGCCGAACCAGTCACGTAGTCCTTGACCAGACCCAGCACGCCAGGGTTGGCATCGCTGGTCTTGCCCGTGCGCTTGGCATAGCCGTTCAGGACCAGGGTGTGGTCATGGTCGGCGGTGACGACGATCAGCGTGTTCTTCAGGCCCGGGTCGATGACGTTGAGCTTGTCGATGGCAGCCTTGATCGCGTCGTCGAATGCGGCGGTGTCCTGCAGCGCCTTGCGGGCGGTGGTCTCGTGCAGCGCGTGGTCGATACGGCCGCCTTCCACCATCAGGAAGAAGCCCTTCTTCTTGGCAGCCAGCACGTCGATGGCCTTGCCGGTCATTTCTGCCAGGCTCGGCTCCTTCGCCGGATCGCGATCGAGGTCGTAATCCATGTGGCTCGCGTTGAACAGACCCACCACCTTGGCGGAGCTGGCCGTGATCTTGTCGAAGTCCGACTTGCTGGCAGCGTAGCTATAGCCAGCCGTCTTGAACTCGCCGACCAGATCGCGGCCGTCGGTACGCTTGCCGCCTGCGGCCGTAGCCAGGAAGTGCTGGCGGCCGCCGCCGAAGATCACGTCGACGCCATCGGTCAGCGCGCTGTTGAAGCCGGCGCCCTTCGGTACCAGTTGCGCAGCGATAGCGTTCTCGCCGTCGCGGTGGCAGATGTGGGCGTAGGTGGCCGCCGGCGTGGCGTGCGTAATGCGCGTGGTGGTGACCACGCCCGTGCCGTAGCCGGCAGCCTTCATCTGCTCGAGCAGCGTCGGCACGCTCTTGCCGTTGCCCGTCGCGGGGCAGGTGCTGTCAGCGCCCGACACGTAGGCCTTGCCATTGGCGTCCACGGCGCTCGTTTCCGGAGTCATCGAGATGACTTCGTTGTTCATTTTCACGCCGGTCATGTAGGCGGCCATCGACGGGGCGCTGTCCGTGACCTGGGCGTCGTTCGAGTACGTACGGACGAAGCCGCTTTCCGGCATCGTGTCGATCGTCAGATCGCCTTCCTCGCCCACCTTGTAGATACGCGCGGCGGTCAGCGTCGTCATGCCCATGCCGTCGCCGAGGAAAAACACGACGTTCTTGGTCGGCGTGGCGCCGCCTTGTGGCTGCTCGATCGGCGGCGTCGTGCCACCGTTGTTGCCGTTGTTGCCATTCGACGCCGCGGCGTTGTTGTCATCGCCGCCGCAGGCCGCGAGGGCGACCGACATGGCGGCTGCCGCGAGTACGGAAATCCTTCTCATTATGGTGTCCTCCCTGTTTGAGACGGACTGGAGGATGCATGAGAAATGTGGCAGGAAGATTACTACTTGATTCTTCTGAGAGACATTCTTGGCTGACCCAGAATGGCAGCCATGTTGCAGCGCATCCGTTACATGGCCGTGGCAACAGGCCGGGTTGCCGCGCGGAAGGCGCTTCATTTCTGCAACACCTCGCGCCACACCACGGGATCGCGCTCCCGGAAATGGGCATGGGATGACCACGAACCGCATCCGGTCGCCAGTGGTTCGCAAATTGCGTGCTTTTGGCATTGCTCAGGCTGTTTTGCCGAATCTTCCAGGCGAGCGTCGTCACCGCCATCGTCTTCGGGTGAACGACGAAGCGCCGCGCGAGTTCGCGCCGAATCCCTGAACCACCGTCCACACGCTCTCCCGGCCGGATAGGGTTCACGCCCACACCCGGCACGGCGCCGACGGCGCCCATCCACTTGTTGCCGGAGACTCACCATGACCCGCTACATCGTGCTGGCAAGCTTCACCGATCAGGGCATCCGCACTGTCAAGGAAACGACCAAACGCGCCGCCGCCGTGCGTGAACTGGGCGCGCAACTTGGCGTGCAAGTGAAGGATGTGTTCTGGACACTGGGCAAATACGACGTCGTGCTGACGCTGGAGGCACAGGATGACACCGTGGTGACGGCGTTCGGGCTGAGCGTCGGCGCGCTTGGCAACGTTCACACCCAGACGCTTCGGGCATTCGATGCCACCGAGATGCAGGCCATCCTCGGCAAGATGCGCTGAGCCGCGCAGTGCTCCGAGTCGGTGTTTGCCACGGTCATCGTCGGCGAACACCGCCGCCGATGCATCGCGACAACAAATGTAATGCGCTTGGCGAAATTGGAAACACAAGTTTACTCGCCGTAGGGCGCGTGCGTTCTTAGACTCTCCGACTTCTGGAGATTGATATGAACAACTGGCTGAAGGAACGATTCTCAGACCCCCATCGGGCGATGGACACGCTCTGCACGGTGGCGTTTTCGCTCTGCGGACTGCTATTCGTGTACTTCATGGTCCTTGTGATCGCCGCGCAAATCATGTTCCGGTCGTAGGTGCCAGCGGTAGCGGAAGTCCTTGGGCTGGCCCGCTGCGCAATGGTTGGCCTCATCGTCAACTATTGGCCCAGCCTATCGCCCGAATAACGATCCGGTCTTGGACGCTATGGCGGAAGGCGCGGATCATTCTGGGCATGGTTTTTCCCACCCGTCGGAGTTTTCTGATGAAGTCCGCCCTGCTCGCCCTGTTTGGCGCAGCCTCCCTCCTTGCCTCGCTGTCAGCCGTTGCCGGCCCCGACTTTGCCGTGATCGAGCGCGGTCGCGCCGAGGCCCGGCAGCGACAGCAAGTCACCCGCCCGGCCTGCGACACCGCCGCGGCCAGCACGCCGAAGGTTTCGGCCACTCCGGCCACCGCTACCACTCCTGCGCAGTCGAGCTGACCTACACCGATCAGCCCTAGTCCATCGCCCATCTGCGGCGATACAAGCGCCAATCCGCTTCGTGACTCAGGCTGCGGCCTGAACGCATGGTCGCAGCGCCGTCGGGTGCGGATTGGGATCTGGATTTCCTCATGTCGCCTATCGAAAACATTCACTTCGATCCAGGGCGGCATTCGGTAAAGATCGTGCATCTTGACCGGACCAAGGGAATGCGCACGCGACGGGAGTACGCGGCGGACGAATCGGCTGCCTGCCGCTTGCCGCCCACGGTTGGACCGCGGGCGGCGGCCAGACTACCCGCCTGAACTACCAGATGGCCGAGCAGGTCACTGGGCCCTGGAGCGGATCCGTGGGCGCGAGCTGGGCAATCAACCGCGGCGTCGGCTTACTGCTGGAGATCGGTTACGGGTATAACCGCAACTACGTGATTGCTACTGGCTTCCTCCGGTTCTGACGACGATGCGCACGCCCCTGGTTATCCCGCTCGCTCTTGCCCTGGCCGCCGCGAACGCGGCCGCGCAGTCGAGCGAGCCGGCGCAGGACCCGGAACACGTAAGCTGGATAGATAAGGTCCTTAACAAGCTCGGCGCCTCGAAGCAGGTGGACCTGAGCCACGGCATCGACTGGGGCGTGTTACCGGGTCCTTTTTATAACCCGGAGATGGGTTTCGGCATCGGCGCCGCGGCCATCGGCCTCTACAAACCGAAGAACGCCGAGGAAGATACACAGCTCTCCACCGTCAACATCCATGGCTTCGCCACCACCACGGGGGCCCTGGGTATCGGCGTGGACAACAACACGTTCTTCGCCGACGACAGTTACCGCTTCGTGTTTTCCGGCGCGCTGATCAATATACCCACGTCGTACTGGGGCATCGGATACGACAACGCGGTCAACGACGCCAACAAGGAGGGCTATACGCGTCGCGGCGTCGTGTTCAAGCCCCGGGTCATGATGCGCGTGCAGCCCAACACCTATATTGGCGGCGGCGTCGACGTCGAGTACGACGACGCAACGCACCTGGATCGCGGCGCGAACAGCGCGCTGGCCACCGACCCGCACGGCACTCGCGTGCTCAGCAGCGGCCTGACCGCCCATTTTTCGTACGACACGCGAGACTTCCTGCCCAATCCGTACAAGGGGCAAGCGCTGCTGCTGAACGGCACCGTCTACCGGCGCGCGCTGGGCAGCGACACCGATTTCGAATCGCTGGAACTCACCTACGACCGCTACTTCCGTATGCGTGAGCGGGACGTGCTGGCGTTCGACATCTACGGCAAGTTCAACTGGGGCGATGTGCCGTGGAGCATGATGTCGATTCTCGGTGACAACAAGCACATGCGCGGCTACTTCATGGGCCAGTATCGGGACAAGGCGATGCTGACCGCCCAGGTGGAATACCGCTGGCACATCGTGGGCCGGCAGGGCATGGTGTTCTGGCTCGCCACTGGCGCCATCGCCGGCAACCCCGGCGGGCTGACGTCGGCCCACTGGCTGCCGAATGGCGGCGTGGGCTACCGCTTCGAGTTCAAGCCGCGGGTCAATGTCCGGTTCGATGTCGGTGTCGGTCGCCAGACGAAGGGCGCCTACTTCCAGATCAACGAAGCCTTCTGACGTTCGGCTGACCTTCCCGGGCGCAAAAAAAATGCCGCGACCATTGGCCGGCCGCGGCGTGTCAATTCGCCGGTCCGTGCGACACCCACTTGTCGCCCGTTTGCACCCATCGCTGGTGACCGGCTTGTCTTTCCATGGCAGAGGAAAACCGCCACGGCACAGATCGTAGGCGTCGCACATGACGCATTCGTGACAATTTGTCCTATCAATAGGGCATCTATGGCCGTATATGCCGTCCACACATTATTCAACGCTGTCGCAAAAACCACACGGTGAATATCGTGCCGCGCCGACGTTTTTCATGCATCACATCGAAAGTGCCGTTGGTAGGGAATATGTCCTCGAAAACCTATTGAAGTCAGCGATCGACACGGCTAAGGTTCAGCGCACATAACATTTTCCACGGTAGTCATTGTTGGTCAGAACAATGACTGCTCGCCCCCGACGGAAAAATAATGAGCCATTTCATCCCGGGACGCCTCGCGTCTCTCGCCACGCCGACTGCCGGATCCGCCGGCACTCGCTCGCGCCAGTTGCTGCGGCGCCATTGCCCGCAGCGCAATCCCATTTCCGATTTGTAGTGTGGTAGCAAGCGTCGACCAGTCCGGGCCATAAATATGTCCAACACCCGGTGCGTCGACACATCTGGGGGTAATCCGACCGCGGCGTGACGGGTCAACCGGCTGGGCCACCCAGACCCGCCGGCGCGCCATGCTGCAAGCGGAACGGTTGCCCAGGACCCTCGTCTGGAGAACGCTCGATGAGCAGTGTGATGAATCAAGGCAGCAGCCCGGCCTATGGCCCGGCCCCGTTCTTTTCCAAGGAAGCGACCTACGCCAAGCCGGGATTTTCCCGCTGGATGGTCCCGCCCGCCGCGCTGGCGGTTCACCTTTGCATCGGCCAGGCCTATGCATTCTCGGTATTCAACGTACCGCTATCGAGGGTAATCGGCATTACCGAGTCAGCGCCCGATGACTGGAAACTGACCACGCTTGGCTGGATTTTCTCGCTGGCGATCTTCTTCCTTGGCATTTCCGCTGCATTCGCCGGTAAATGGCTCGAGCGCGTGGGTCCGCGCCTGACGATGTTCACCGCCGCCTGCTGCTTTGGCAGCGGGTTCCTGGTCTCCGCATTGGGTATCTACACGCACCAGATCGCCCTGCTCTATCTCGGTTACGGCGTGCTGGGCGGCATCGGACTGGGCCTGGGCTATGTATCGCCCGTGTCCACGCTGATTCGCTGGTTCCCGGACCGTCGCGGCATGGCCACCGGCATGGCGATCATGGGCTTCGGCGGCGGCGCGATGATCGCCGCGCCGCTGTCCGTGGCGCTGATGAACACCTTCAAGACCGCTACGTCGGTCGGTGTGGCCCAGACTTTCGTGGTCATGGGCATCGGCTACTTCGTGTCGATGCTGATCGGCTCGCTGGCCATCCGTGTGCCCGCCCCGGGCTGGAAGCCGGCTGGCTGGACCCCGCCCACCACCGCCAGCAAGATGATCACGCGTAATCACGTGCACATCGACCAGGCCCTGAAGACGTCCCAGTTCTACCTGCTGTGGCTGGTGCTGTTCCTGAACGTGACGGCCGGCATCGGCGTGCTGGGCCAGGCATCGCTGATGATTCAGGAGAGCTTCAAGGGCAGCGTGACCGCCGCAGCAGCAGCCGGCTTCGTTGGCCTGCTGTCGCTGTTCAATATGGGCGGCCGCTTTTTCTGGGCTTCGTCCTCTGACTGGATCGGCCGCAAGAACACCTACTTCGTATTCTTCGCGCTGGGCGCTGTCCTGTACTGGCTGGTGCCACAGCTTGGCGCAAGCGGCAACATCGCGCTCTTCGTGCTGGCCTACTGCGTGATCATGTCGATGTACGGCGGCGGCTTCGCCACGATCCCGGCTTACCTGGCCGACATGTTCGGCACCGCCTTCGTGGGCGGCATCCACGGTCGCCTGCTGACGGCCTGGGCCGCCGCGGGTATCGCCGGCCCGGTGCTCGTGAACTACATCCGCGAGTACCAGGTCGCGCACGGCGTGACCGGCGCCGACGCATACACGATGACACTGCACATCATGGCGGCCCTGCTCGTGGTCGGCTTCATCTGCAATCTGCTGGTGGCGCGCGTCAGCGACCGGCACCACATGAGCGAAGCCGATGTATCCAGCCTTGCCGGCAATGCCAGCGCAGCCCACTGACCGCCCGACGGAGAGATGCACATGGACAATTCACAAGTGAAAGCCCACCCCACCAGCAAAGGCCTGCTGGCCATCTTCTGGCTGTATGTGCTGGTGCCGCTGGTCTGGGGCGTATCCAACACGATCACCCAGGCAATGAAGCTCTTCCACTGAGCGGCATCGCACGAAGAGAAGGCCGCATTCATGCGGCCTTTTTTCTTGCTCCCGGATCGAGCTGCCGAGTGAGGTCGTTTGAGCCGCGATACAACAATCTGGTATCGTAGAAAATCCAAAAATTACAAAACTCGGCATGTCATCAGCGATACTCGGCGTTGCTGCAGCGGGAGTGCTTTCTTTCTGTTATCGGGTGACCAATGTCTAGGCGCGATCCGGCGCTTCGCCGCAGTCAGAATCCGCCCATGTCGGCGGGCCGCCGGCGACTTCTTATTGCTGGAGGCTTACTGCTGCTGGTTGCACTTGGCTGGTCACTGGTAGCTGTCATCCGGCCCGCCATCCAGCATACGATCATCATCACCACCGGCGCGGACAAGGGCATCTATCAAGGTTTCGCGGATCGCTACGCGGCCATCCTGAAACGCGACGGCATCAAGCTCGAGATCCGCAGTTCTTCCGGTTCGATCGAGAACTACGAACGGCTGAAGAATCCGGATAGTGCGTACGAGGTGGGGTTCATCCAGTCGGGCACGGTCAGCCCGAGCGATACCGACGGGCTGCAGACCATTGCCGCCGTCGCCTATGAACCGATCTGGGTGTTCTATCGCGGCGCCGCCAGGATGGATCGGCTTTCCCAACTGCAAGGGAAGAAAGTCTCCATTGGCGTTCCGGGCAGCGGGCTACTCGAAGTCTCCCGGATCCTGCTCGCGCATAGCGGCATTACCGCTGCCAATACCACGCTGCTGCAAATGGACGCCAATGCGGCCTACCAGGGCCTCAAGGATGGGCAGGTGGACGCCGCGTTCTTCATCGGCAGGCCCGATGCGGAGATGCAGCAGACGCTATTGAACAGCGACCTGAAACTGATGAGCTTCGCCCAGGCTGATGCGCTGGTGCAGAAATTCCCTTCGCTCTCGAAGATTGTCTTCCCGCGTGCCTCGACCAGCATCGTCAACGATCTTCCGCAGGCCGACGTCACGTTGCTGGCCGCCAAGGCCCTGCTCGTATCCAAGGACACCATGCACCCCGCATTGGTGTACCTGCTGCTGGAAGCCGCCAAGACCGTCCACGGCGGCGAAGACTACTTCACGCCGCTCGGCACGTTTCCCAACCTGAACACCAACGAGTTCCCCGTTTCGGAGGAAAGCACGCGCTTCTTCAAGTCGGGGCGTCCTTTCCTGCAGCGATACCTGCCCTTCTGGCTGGCCAGCTTTGTCGAAAGACGGCTGCTGATCCTGCTCCCCTTCATGGCCCTGCTATTGGGCCTGTTGCAGGCCCTGCCGCGCTTCGCGGAGTCGCGGATCAAAGGCCGGCTCGTGGTCTGGTATCGGGAGATCAAGGCGCTGGAAGATGAAATCTGGAAAAGCGAGCGGCCAACGCGGCACCAGATTGCGCAGTGGCGCGAGGAAATCGAGCAGATCGATGCGCACGCCAGTCAGATACGGATGCCGCAGCGCTATTTTCAGGACGTCTACGCCCTCAAGCAGGCAATCGCCGTGGTGCGGAACCGGATTCTGCACGTGGCCGGAACGGTGAAGGAATAGCCGGTACACAAAAACAAGGGCTGGCCACGTCACCCGCCGGTGGCTCACCTGACCCCGGCGCAGTTCCCGTTTCATTGCCGTTTCCTTTCACGGGCGGAACGCAGCATTCCACAGGCCCGGCTTGCAGTTCGCCGGCGGCTTCATACACTTGACGGGTTGCCCTGCCGTAGCGGCCAAGGGCTCACCTTCCAACGAAATGGAGTCGCCATGAACATCGATCTGTCGGGCAAGACCGCCCTGGTCACCGGTTCCACCGCCGGCATCGGCTTTGCCACGGCGCGCGGACTGGCCGAGTCTGGCGCCCACGTGATCGTCAACGGCCGTAGTCAGGCCTCGGTCGATAACGCGCTGGCATCGCTGAAGAAATCCTATCCCACCGCCCAGGCCACCGGATTCGCAGGCGACCTGACCGACGCTGCCGTCTGCGACACCCTCGTCAAGACCCACCCGGCTGTCGACATCCTCGTCAACAACCTCGGCATCTTCGAGCCGAAGGATTTCTTCGATATTCCGGACAGCGACTGGACACGCTTCTTCGACGTCAACGTGCTGTCCGGCGTACGCCTCTCGCGCGCCTATGCCAAGGGCATGGCCGAGCGCAAATGGGGCCGCATCGTGTTTATCGCCTCTGAGTCTGGCATCAACATTCCGGTCGAGATGATCCACTACGGCTTTACCAAGACCGCGCAGTTGGCAGTCTCGCGCGGTCTGGCCAAGCGGATGGCAGGCACCGGCGTCACGGTGAACGCCGTGCTGCCCGGCCCGACGCTATCCGAAGGCGTGACGGCCATGCTCAAGGATGAAATCGCGAAATCCGGCAAGAGCGCCGAGGAAGTGGCGGCCGAGTTCGTCAAGGCACACCGCAGCACGTCGATCATCCAGCGCGCGGCCAGTGTCGAGGAAGTGGCCAACATGATCGTCTACGTCTGCTCGCCACAGGCGTCCGCCACCACCGGCGCGGCCCTGCGCGTCGACGGCGGTGTGGTCGACACGATCGTGTAAAGCACACCAAGGATCGACGACGGCCCGCTCCCGCGTGGAGAGGGCCGTGGCCGTCCCTGCGACTACGCTGCCTCGCCGCTCCACTCGCGTATCAGGTCCACGGTCAGGCCGTCGGCCTCGCAGGTCGCCTCGCCAAGTTCGCGCGCCCAGTACCGCTCCGACCCATCCGCCAGCCGCCACGCGTGCAGCCGGCGCGTATAGAGCTGCAGGTCGTACTCCGCCGTCACACCAATCGCGCCATGCACCGCGTGAGCGATCGACGTCACGGCCGTCACCGCATCACTCGCATTGAACTTGCCGATGGCTGCGCGCAGCCGGTCAGGTTGCCAGCCGTCGGCCGCGCAAGCGATCTGCGCCGCCATACGCACCGCCGCCACCTGCTCCGCCATCACGCTGATCTGATGCTGGATCGCCTGGAACTTGCCGATATTGCGGCCGAACTGCGCCCGGTCATTGGCGTATTGCAGCGTCAAGTCGAACACGCTCGACATCGCACCCGCCATTTGCACTGCGTGCAGGCATGCGCCCACCGAACGCAACAGCCCTGCCGGCAATGGGAATCGTTGCGTGCCAACTTCCCCGAGCGACAGCGTCAGGTCATCCCGCACGCCAGTAGGCGAAAGCGCCGCGGCTTCGCGATGGACGAGCGCCGCCTGGGCGCCGTCCTGCACCAGAAACCACGTTGCCGTGGCGCCGCACGGCACATGCGTGCGTTGCGCGCCGTCGAAATCGGCCAGCGCAATAGGCCCCTCCCGTCCCTCCGGCACTTCGACGCCTGCCATCCGCAGCACGGCCCGGGCAAACATCGTCTGCGCCAACGGCACCGGGAGCACATGCCGGCCCGTCACGAACAGCATCGGCGCGACGTCCGCCAGGCTCAACCCGGCTTCCGGCAGCAAGCTGTCCGCGAAGCCGCTTTCATCGAGCAAGCGCCAGAGATCCGCGCCACTGCCGCCGGACTCGATCTGTCGCACGACAGCGGGCGTGCAGTGATCGCCTAGTAGCGCTTCCAGTGCTTCCGAGTATTCGTTGTACATGGTGCTTCCTTAATCCCTTAAGCGTCCCTCAGCATCACTAGCGTCCCTGCATCCCTGTGTCCCTTAGAGGCGCTATCAAAATGAAGCGAAGCGGTTCTGGCTAGACGCGCGGCCGCAGACAGTACAAGTGGATCGGCCAAGGCCGCGCAACGACGCCAGAATCTTTTTGATAGCGCCTCTTAGCGAAGGCCCAGGCCGCGAGCAATCATCCCGCGAAGGATCTCTCGCGTACCACCGCGCAGCGAATAGGTCGGCGAAATCTGGCTGACATAGGCAGCGGTGCGAACCAGCTCCGCATCCATCGCCAGCTCCGGGTCATCGCCCAGCGCCGCTTCGGCCAACGCGCCGATCGACTGCTCCAGTCCGGTGCCGAGATCCTTGACCAATGCCGCCTCAACCAGCGGGCTTTCTCCGGCAGCTAGCCGCGCGGTCACGGCCACGGACATCGCCCGTAGCGTGGCCAGCCGGCCGACGATCCCGCCGATTGTGACTGCATCGCGGCGCACCGCAGGCAGGCGACGGAGCGCAGCCACCCAGGCATCGAGCAGCACCACGCTCGAGTACAGCCGCTCGGGGCCGCTGCGCTCGAATGCCAGTTCCGCGTTGACCTGTTCCCAGCCCGCGCCTTCGTTGCCGATCAGCGCATCGGCGGGCAGCAGCACGTCCTCGAAGCTGACCTCCGAGAAATGCGCATCACCGCTCAGATCATGGATCGGCCGAACCGTCACGCCCGGCAGAGACAGGTCGACAATCACCTGCGACAGCCCCTTCTGCCGGTCCCCAGCCTCGCCCGAGGTTCGCACCAGCGCGAGCATGTAGTGGCAGCGATCCGCGTTGGTCGTCCAGATCTTGCGGCCGTTCAGGCGCCAGCCGCCACCTGGCTGCGGCACCGCACGCGTGGCCACGCTGGCCAGATCGGACCCCGAATTGGGCTCGCTCATGCCGATGCAGAAGAAGGCCTCGCCCCGGCAGATACGCGGCAGATAGAACTCGCGCTGCGCATCGCTGCCGTAGCGCAGGATCAACGGGCCACTCTGGCGATCGGCAATCCAGTGCGCGGAAACCGGCGCGCCGCAGGCGAGCAGTTCCTCCACCAGCACGAAACGCGAGAACGCATCGAGCCCCGCACCGCCGAACCGCGCTGGCAGCGTGACGCCAACCCACCCACGTTGCGCAAGCGCGCGGCTGAACGCGGCGTCGAATCCCATCCACGATCGCGCGCGGACATCGGCGGGAAGATCCGGCAGATGCTCGGCCAGGAATGCCTTCACCTCGCGCCGGAACGCCAACGCCTCAGGCGGCAGGGATGTCAGCGAGAACGTGCCAAACAGTGAACTCAAAACGGTACCTCCGTAAGCGCCCGGTGAGCGCCTGATGCTGCTTCAATCCAGCGTCACGCCGGTGTCCTTGACCACCTTGTGCCAACGGTCGATTTCCGATGCCACGTACTTCGCATAGGCCTCCGGGCTCGACGCCCGCACCTCCGCGCCCTGCAGCGCCAGGCTGGCACGCACATCGGGCGCCGCAAGCGCCTTCAGCGCCGCGCTGTTGAGCTTCTTGATGATCTCCGGCGAGGTCTTCGCGGGCACCATCATGCCCTGCCACGCACCCACTTCAAAACCATGCATGCCAGACTCGGCCAGCGTCGGCACGTCCGGGAGTTGCGAACTGCGCGCGCTGCTGGTGACGGCAAGCGCGCGCATCCGCTTGTCGCGGATAAACGGCAGCGACGAGTTGATGGTGTCGGTCATGAACTGCACCTGCCCGCTGGCCAGATCGGTCAGTGCCGGGGCGCTGCCCTTGTACGGCGCATGGGCGGCGTCGAGCCCGTTGGCCTGCAGGAACAAGAAAGCCGCCAGATGCGTGACGTTGCCGTTGCCCGCCGAACCATAGGTCATCTTGCCCGGATTGGCCTTCAGCCAGGCAACGAACTCCGGCACGGTGCGCACCGGCACCTGCGCGTTGACTTCCAGCACGAGCGGCACCATCGCGGTCATCGCCACCGGCGCGAAGTCACGCTTCACGTCATAGGGCAGCTTCTTGTACAGCGCCGGGCTCAAAGCGATCGACGACGTGTTGTACAGCACCGTGTAGCCGTCAGCCGGGGACTTGGCCACCATTTCGCCGGCGATATTGCCGTTGGCGCCGGGCCGGTTGTCTACGATGACCTGTTGCCCGATCTCCTCGGACATCTTCCGCGCAATCACGCGCGACACCAGATCGGTAGGTCCGCCGGGCGGGAACGGCACGACGAGCCGGATCGGATGATCCGGAAACTCGCCCGCCATGGCTGGCGCGACAGCCGCCGTCAGCGCGAAGGCGCAACCGGCAAGCAGAATCGAACGAATGGAATGCCCGGCTTTTTTGCTCTGTGTCGGCATGATGGTTGTCTCCTCCAGAAAGTACGGCAAGTACTGCAAGTACAGCGAAAGCGGCTACGCCACCGGATCAGCGGCCCGCCAGCAGGCGTCGCGCCGTGTACGTCATGACCAGCTCGTTACGCTGATTGAACACCTCGATCGACGAATCCACCACGGCGCGACCGCTCTTCGACGTCGGACGAATGCCAGTCACGGTGATCCCGGCATGGATCGTGTCACCCACCACCACCGGACCGAGGATCTTCTGCGTCAGCTCGAGCATCGCCAGCCCCGTGCCCTGGATCATCGTTTGCAGGATGAAGCCCTCGATCAGCGAGTACGTCAGCGCGGCGGGCACCGGACGTCCCTTGATGGCGCCAGCCTCGTAACCTTCTTCGATAAAGATCGCTTCGAGCATCCCGGTGACCGAGATGAAGTTGACCAGATCGGTCTCGGTAACGGTACGGCTAAAGGTCTCGAAAACCTGCCCTTCGCGGATGTCCTGCCAGTAGAAGCCCTGGCCCAGGCGTTGCGGTTGTGAAGTCGTCATGGTGTCTCCTCGGGAATTCGGTGATGGATGCGGGGCCTACTGATTCGATTGCAGCCGGTCGATCTCGTCGTCGCCAAGTCCGGCGGCGGCAAGAATCTCGCGCGTGTGCTCGCCAAGCCTGGGCGGCACGGCCGCGCGCGCGCGTTCGCCATCGAAGCGCACTGGCGCGCCGGGAAAACGCAGCGTGCCCATCGACGGATCTTCGATCTGGTCGAAGAAACCGGTCGCGCGCAGGTGCGGATCGTCAACGAGTTCGTGAAGGTCGTTCACGCGGGCCACCGGAATTTGCAGCCGCTCGCAGATGGCCAGCCAGTCCGCCGTGCTGCGCGCGCGCACGAGTTCGCCAGTGATTTCATAGAGCGTTTCGATATGGCGCGTGCGGGCGGCGATATCGGTAAAACGCGCGTCGGCAGCCAGGTCCTCGCGCCCCGACGCCTGGAAGAAGTCACGCCAGTGCGCGTCGGTGTACGGCATCATGCAGACGTAGCCGTCCGCGGTCTGGTACGGCCGGCGCAGCGGTGCCAGCACACGCGGATAGCCGGACGGCCCGCGCGGCGGCTCGAAGTGCTGCCCGTACAGATGCTCGACCATATTGAAGGCCACCATCGATTCGAACATCGGCACTTCGACCATCGAGCCCTTTCCGCCTTGTCGCGCCCGGCCCGCAATCGCAGCCGAGATCGACAGCGCGGCCACCAGACCACTGGTCTTGTCCGCCGAGATGGTCGGGAAATAGCGCACGGTGCCGGTCTGCGCGGCCATCAGCGCCGCGTTGCCACACAGGCCCTGGATGATGTCGTCATACGCGGGACGGCCACCGTACGGGCCGTCCTCGGCAAAACCGAGCAGGCTCACGAAGATCAGTTGCGGATGGCGCGCCATGACGCTGGCGGGATCGAGATCCAGCTTCGCCAGCTTTTGCGGCCGCATGCTGTGGACGAAAACATCGGCCGACGCCAGCAGCCGGTGCAGCGCCGCCTGCGCCTCCGGGCGCTTCAGGTTCAGCACCACGCTCTTCTTGCTGCGGTTCACGCCCAGGAAGATCGCGGACATGCCGTCTTCGGTCGCCGGGCCGGTACGGCGCGTGGAATCGCCTTCGGGCGTTTCCACCTTGATGACTTCCGCGCCAAGATCGGCCAACCACTGGCTGGCGTAAGGACCCATCACCACGGTCGACAGATCCACCACGCGGATGCCGGACAGAGGCAGCATACCGTGTCTCCTGTTGTATTGATTCGATGTATTGATCGGCCAAGATTAAGGCAGCCGGCCTCATTGCGTCTAATATTAGATTTTTAGCAACCGATATTCATTGGATATCATCATGGATCTACGTCAGCTCCAGCAATTCGTCGTGCTGGCCGAAACCGGCAACTTCCATCGCGCCGCCGAGCGCCTGCACATGGCGCAACCCCCGTTGTCGATTTCGATCCGCAAGCTGGAGGAATCACTGGGCACGCCGCTGTTTGTGCGCACCACGCGCGGCGTGCGGCTCACCCAGGCGGGCGAAGCGGCGCTCAACGATGCGCGCCGGGCCCTGTTCCATGCCGGCCAGGCGCGGGCCGCAGCGGTGTCTGCGGCGCTTGGGGAACGCGGCGCGCTGCGTATCGGCTTTGTCGGCTCCGCTACCTATGCGTTGCTTCCCCGTCTCATCCCGGCCTTCCGCTCGGCACACCCTGGCATCGACCTGATCCTTCACGAATCCACGTCGGCCGCGATTCTGGACCGCATCGAACACGGCCAGCTAGACGCCGGACTCGTACGCTTTCCGATCCTCAACAGCGGCCCCTATACGCTGACCCCGCTCGAGTCCGACGCCTTCGTGGCGGCCGTGCCGGCCGACGGGCGTTTTGCCGAGCAGGAGAGCATCGCGTTGAAGGCACTGGCCGACGAGCCCTTCATCATGCATCCCCGTGCCGATGTGCCGAACCTGCAGGCCGTGGCGATGCTGCTGTGCCAGCAGGCCGGTTTCGTACCGCGCATCGCGCAGGAAGCGGTGCAGGTCCAGACCATCGTCAGTCTGGTGGAAAGCGGATTGGGCGTGGCGCTAGTGCCGGGCGTGGCGGCGCGTTACACGAATCGGCGCGTGCGCTTTCTGCGCCTGTCCAGCCCGCGCCCGGCGGCACGTATCGGCATCGCCCTGGCCACGCAGCAGGACACCGACGATCGCCATGTGCAGCGCTTTATCGCTGCAGCGCAGCGAATCGCAGGCGACTAGGCGCAGCGGCACAAGGCCGCTCCAGGCGGCTTCAGGCAGCAATTCCGCAGGGCGGCTGCGGCTATACAGCCGATGCATGGCCGCCATGAAACTTGCGCCATGGGTGCATGCACCTTGCCGCACGCGCCTTACATTCTGGCTTGCATCCGGGCGGTACCGCATCCATCCCTCACGGAATCGAGCCAGTGAAAAAGCTTCTGATTGCCAACCGCGGCGAAATCGCGCTGCGGGTTCAACGCGCCGCGCAGGATCTCGGCATTGCCACTGTCGCGGTGTACGCCACCGACGACGCGCAATCGCGCCATCGCCAGCTTGCCGATGAAGCCATCGCGCTACCCGGCAATGGTCCGGCCGCCTATCTCGATATCGACGCCATTCTCGGCGCGGCGCGCGCCGCTGGCTGCGATGCGATCCATCCCGGCTACGGCTTTCTGAGCGAGCGTGCCGACTTCGCGCAGGCATGCGCGGCAGCAGGTATCACGTTCGTCGGCCCCACGCCCGAGCAGCTTGCCCTGTTCGGCGACAAGGGCCGCGCGCTCGAACTGGCCGCGCAGTGCGATGTCCCGGTGATGCCGGCCACCCCCGGTGGCGCTTCGCTCGACGACGTCCGCGCGTTCTTCGCGGCGCAGCAAGGCAATGGCATCGTGCTGAAGGCCGTGGGCGGCGGCGGTGGACGCGGGATGCGCGTCGTCCGCGATGCCGAAGCGCTGCCCGAAGCCTACGCGCGCTGCCAGTCGGAAGCCCGCAGCGCCTTCGGCATCGAAGCGATCTATGCCGAGCGGCTGGTCGAACGCGCGCGCCATATTGAAGTGCAAATCATCGGCGATGGGACCGAGATCATCGCGCTCGGCGAACGCGACTGCACGCTACAGCGCCGCTTCCAGAAACTGGTGGAAATCGCGCCGAGCCCGGTGCTGACACCCGCCCTGCGCGATCGCATCGTGCAGGCCGCCAGCAGAATCGCAAGGCACACCGGCTACCGCAGCCTGGGCACGTTCGAGTTCCTGGTGGAGACCGACGACGCCGGCACGCCCCACGGCTTCGTGTTCATCGAAGCCAATCCCCGTCTGCAGGTAGAGCACACCATCACGGAACAGGTGACGGGTCTCGATCTCGTTGCCCTCCAGCTTGGCCTTGCCGATGGCCGGAGCCTGCGCGACCTGGGTCTCGACCCCGCCGCGCCGCCGACAGCGCGGGGCTTCGCTGTTCAGCTACGCATCAATGCCGAGGCCACCGATGCGCAGGGCCAGGCGCGCCCGGCGCAGGGAAGGCTCGAACGCTTCGATCCGCCTACCGGGCCGGATGTTCGCGTCGACACCCACGGCTACACCGGTTACGCGCCGCCTGCAGGCTATGACTCCCTGCTGGCCAAACTGATCGTGAGCACCGCCTCGCCCCGTTTCGAAGACGTGGTGCGGCGCGTGCGGCGTGCGCTCGGTGAGTTCCGTGTTGACGGCGTGCCAAGCAACCTCGACCTGCTGCGCGCCCTGGTGGCACGCGAAGACTTCGCGACGCAGCACGTCCATACGCGTCACTTCGAGGCGATCCTTCCGGAACTGCTGACCGCCGCGCAACGCGTGGCGGCCAGTGACGCAGCGCGACAGGCTTCCATCGGTATCACGCAGACCGCCCCCGTGCCTGTGCCGGTGCCGACCGCTACTGCCGAGGCCATCGACGAAGGACTGGTTGCAGTGCGCGCGCCAATGAACGGGCGCGTGGTCGAGATGCGCGTTCAGGAAGACGACATTGTGCAACCGGGCCAGATCGTGGCGATCCTCGACGCGATGAAGATGGAGCACACCATCGCGGCCGAGTGCGCGGGGCGTGTGATCGATGTGCGCGTCGGTGCCGCCGGCCAGACTATCGAAGGGCAAATCCTGCTCGTGCTGGAGCCGGTGGCTGACGCCGGCGTCGCGCATCACCGCAGCGAAGCGGCCGACCCACGCGCGATCCGCCCCGATCTGCAGCGTGTACGCGATCGCGATGCGTTCCTCGATGATGCCGCGCGGCCGGACGCGGTGGCGAAACGCCATGCGCGCGGCCAGCGCACCGCGCGCGAGAACGTGGCTGATCTGTGCGATGCAGGCAGTTTCGTCGAGTACGGCGCCTATGCGGTAGCCGCGCAGGCCAGCCGACGCAGCGCCGAGGACCTGATCGCCAATACGCCGGCCGATGGCCTGATCACCGGCACCGGCCGCATCAACGGCACCCGATTCGCACCGGAGCGCGCGCGCTGCGCGGTGCTGGCGTACGACGCCACGGTCCTGGCGGGCACGCAGGGCAAGCGCAACCACATCAAGACAGATCGCATCCTGCAGGTGGCCGCCGAACAGAAGCTGCCAACCGTGATCTTCGCGGAAGGCGGCGGCGGACGCCCCGGCGATGTGGACTTTCCCACCGTTGCTGGCCTCTACCAACCGTCCTTCGCCGCATTTGCCGCGCTGAGCGGCGAGGTGCCGGTGATCGGCATCGCCGCTGGCCGGTGCTTCGCGGGCAACGCGGCCCTGCTCGGCTGCAGCGACGTGATCATCGCCACGCGCGACGCGAACATCGGCATGGCCGGCCCCGCGATGATCGAAGGCGGCGGCCTTGGCGTGTATCGCCCGGAGGACATCGGCCCCGCCGCCGTGCAGTACCAGAATGGCGTGGTCGACCTGCTTGTCGACGACGAAGCCGAGGCCGTGCGCGCGGCGAAGCATTACCTGTCGATGTTCCAGGGCCGCACGCAGGACTGGGAGGCGCCCGACGCGCTGATGCTGCGCGGCGTGGTGCCAGAGAACCGCCTGCGCGTCTACGACACCCGTGCCGCGATCCAGGGCATTGCCGACGTCGGCAGCGTGATCGAGTTGCGCGCGGGCTATGGCACTGGCATGCATACCGCGCTGGCGCGTATCGAAGGCCGACCCGTGGGCATCGTCGCCAACAACCCGCGTCACCTGGGTGGCGCCATCGACGTGGACGGCGCGGACAAGGCCGCTCGATTCATGCAGCTGTGCGATACGCATGGCCTGCCGATCGTCTCGCTGATCGATACGCCGGGCTTTATGGTCGGCCCGGAGATCGAAGCCCGCGCGCAGGTCCGCCATGTGTCCCGCCTGTTCGTGCTGGGCGCCAAGGTGCGCGTGCCATTCATGGCCGTGGTGCTGCGCAAGGGCTACGGCCTGGGCGCGATGGCCATGGCTGCGGGCGGCTTCCGCGCGCCGGCGTTCACCATCTCCTGGCCAACCGGCGAGTTCGGCGGCATGGGACTGGAAGGCGCGGTACGTCTCGGCTTCCGCAAGGAGCTGGAAGTGCTGCCGGCTGGCCCCGAACGCGACGCCCTCTACCAGCAGCTCGTGGCGCAGATGTACGAACGCGGACACGCGATCAATGCCGCAGCCGGGCTCGAGATCGATGCAGTGATCGATCCGGCCGAAACGCGGCGCTGGTTGCTGGCCGGGCTCGATGCCGCCCCACGAGACGAGGCGCCCCGACGCTACGTGGATGCGTGGTAGCCACCGCATTGACTGAACTGCCCCCTGACTCCGCTCCCGCCGTGCCGGAGCGCGGAGCAAATACTCCTGGAGACACGATGGAAGACGCAGCTTTCTTCGCAGATCTTGAAGCGCGGCATCGCCGCATCTGGCCCGCCGGCCTGCCCACCTCACCGCAGTATCCACACGGCGAGATCAGCCTTGGCGAGACCCTGCGCGCATGGGCGCGCATCCAGCCTGAGCGGCCCGCGCTGATCTACTACGGCAGCGAGATCACCTTTGCCGAACTCGACGACCTGAGCGAGCGCTGCGCGGAACTGCTGCGGGGCCACGGCATCGGCCCCGGCAATCGCGTGGCCGTTCTACTGGGCAACTGTCCGCAGTTCCACATCGTGTTCTACGCGATTCTCAAGCTTGGCGCCGTCTATGTGCCCGTGAATCCGCTGTTCAAGGAACACGAACTGGCCTACGAGCTGAACGACGCCGGTGCGACCATGGTGATCGCGCTCGACACGCTTGTGCCGATGCTGATGACGGTGAAGCCGCAGACCAGCGTGGAAACCGTGTTCAGCACATCGGCCGGCGAATTCCTGCCCGCGCATCCCACGCTGCCGGTTCCGGCTGGACTCGACGCCGCGCCCGTGGCGCACGCGGGCACGATCGACCTGATGGCGGCCATCCAGACATGCACGGGAAACGTGCGCGATGTGAGCGTGAATCTCGACGCATTGGCCGCGCTGAACTACACGGGTGGTACCACCGGTATGCCCAAGGGATGCATGCATACCCAGCGCGACATGATCTACACGGCGGCCGCCACGCTGGCGGTCACCAGCGGGCGCGAAGACCAGGATGCAAAGCTGCCGTCGTCGGACGTGATGCTGAACTTCCTGCCGATGTTCTGGATTGCTGGCGAGAACCTCGGGTTGATCTATCCGATCTTCAGCGGCGCCACGCTGGTGCTGCTGGCGCGCTGGGACCCCCTCGCCGTCATGACCGCCGTGGACCGCTACCGCGTCAATCGCACCTTCATGGTCGTCGACAACCTTGTGGAATTACTGCAGCACCCCGAACTTGCACGGCACGACATGCGCTCGCTGCAACATACGCGCGTGGCATCGTTCATCCGCAAGCTGACCGTGGACCTGCGCCGCCAGTGGCGCGCGCTGACCGGCAGCGTCGTGGCCGAAGGCGCCTGGGGCATGACGGAGACGCACACGAGCGACACCTTCACCACGGGGATGCAGACAGACGATATGGACCTGCACGGCCGGCCAGTCTTTGTCGGTCTGCCAGTTCCGGGCACGCGCATCAAGATCTGCGACTTCGAAACCGGCGTGACGCTGCCCGTTGGCGAGGAAGGCGAGATTGTCGTCACCACGCCCTCGCTGCTCAAAGGCTATTGGGGCCGCCCCGACGCCAATGCCGAGGTGTTCCGGGACGGCTGGTTCCGGACAGGCGATATCGGCGCCTATGACGATGCGGGCTACCTGCACTTCCTGGGACGGCGCAAGGAGATGATCAAGGTGCGCGGCATGAGCGTATTCCCGTCCGAACTGGAAGTCCTGCTCGGACGTCATGCCGCCGTACTCGGGTCCGCCGTGGTCGCACGTCCCGATCGGGACAAGGGCCAGGTGCCGGTGGCCTTCATCCGCCTGCGCCCCGGGCATGACGATGTGTCGGCCGAGGCGCTGACGGCATGGTGCCGCGAGCATATGGCGACCTACAAGGTGCCCGAGATCCGCGTGGTGGACGAGTTGCCGATGACGGCAACGGGCAAGGTCAAGAAGGGGGAACTGCAGAAACAGTTCGAGCAGGACGAATAAGAGGCGGGCGGACAGCCTGCCACCGCGCCCCGACACGACCAAGAGAACATTGGAGACAACGATGAACACCCAGCGACGCCACTTGTTGAAGCTCTCCGCCGCGATGCTCGGCGGCCTCGCGCTGCACCGCCCCGCGTTGGCGCAGGCCGTCACCGGCCCGATCCGCATCGTCTTGCCCTATCCGCCCGGCGGCTCCACCGATGCGATCACGCGCTTTATCGCGGACAAGCTCGGTACCGCGCTGAAGACCAACGTGATCGTCGACAACCGCCCGGGCGCGGCTGGCATGATCGGCGCCGCCGCTGTTGCCACAGCCGCGCCTGATGGCCGCACGCTGCTGTTCACGAACACCGCCCTGATCCAGAGCCCGTTGATTCAGCCCCAGCCGCTGTACAACCCGCTGACCGATTTCGAAGCGCTCACTCTCGTGGCGGATGCCGCGCAGGTCCTGGTGGCCAGCGATGCCACCCCGGCCCGGACACTGCCCGAGTACGTCGAATGGGCCCGCAAACATCCCGGCTCCGCCTATGGCAGCCTGGGGGTCGGCTCCACTGGCCATCTGTACGGTGAACTGCTCAAGCGCAAGGCCGGTATCAATATCGTCCATGCCGCCTACAAGGGCGATACGGCGGCCATTGGCGATCTGCTGGCCAACCAGTTGCCGGTGGGCTTCGTCTCCACGGTGATGGCCAAGACCTATGGCGATGCCGGCCGCATCAAGGTGCTGGCAACACTGGGCCGGTCGCGCGTGCCATCAATGCCGAATGTACCGACGTTCGCCGAAGCCGGGCTCAGCGGCTTCGAGTCCATCGGCTGGATCGGCATGCTGGCGCCGGCCCGGACGCCGGCGCCACTGGTGCAGCGGCTATCGAACGAGCTTGCGACGATTATCAGGACGCCTGCCGGTTCGAAGATGCTGATTGACAGCGGCATGTTGCCCAGAGGCACGACGGCGCAGGAGTTCGCCGCGTTGCTCCGACGCGACCAGCAGGTCTGGCAGACGCTCGTGGCTCAGTCGGGCATCAAGGCCGAAGGATGAGGCACGAAGTGGCAGTACAGGAATGACTGCGTGTGCCCCGCCGGGGTTGTATGGGTCTCCGTGGTGTGCGCGACGAGATCGAACGCGGGGGCGAATTCGGCCCGCAGCCCTGCGACGTCGTATCGCGCCACCGGCAGGCCGCTGCACTGCGTGGGCCCGTCCAGCGCGAAGGTGGCGATGATCAGGTGACCGCCGGGCCGGACCGCGCGTCTGGCCTGCGCCACATACGCCCCGCGATCCTCTGACTCAGTCAGAAAGTGAAATACGGCACGGTCATGCCAGAGATCGACGGACGCTTCCGGCAATACCGGCGTGGTGACATCGCCAACGATCCAGCGCACGCCGGCCGCCCGCGCGCCCAGACGGTCCCGCGCGGCGGCCAGTGCATGGCCGGCGAGATCGACAACCACCAGGCGATGAAATCCCTGTGACAAAAGATGATCGACCAGCGTCGCGGCACCTCCGCCAATGTCGGCGATGGTGGCGTCCGCTGGCAGATCGAGCTTGCGGATCAGGTCGAGTGACAACGTCGGCGCAGATTGATACCAACTGACCTCTGTTGGCGGCTTCGTCGCGTAGACAGTCTCCCAGTGATCTTTGCTTTGCATGGCTTTACGGGCGATAGGCATGGTAGGGCCGGCGGCGGGCACGGCGATCTCCGTCGAAGGTACCAGAACCACGCTTTTCCATCTTCAGCGCCTTCGCGCAGGCCACGGTCACGCATCAGATCACGTCTTGATATATTCCACCGCCGTCGGAGCGGCGTGACCACCGCGTGTGGCCGCCTTGACACTTCGCTTAATGGTTTCTTTAATAAGTACGCATAACCGGCGCAAAGTCCGGCAAGCCTGTACATAACCAGAGGCCGCTATGCAATCAGGCAGCGTCGAAGATCCCCAACGCAAAACGGAAGAGCTGCGCAGCTTCCTGTTTCTGACCGCCGTGATGGTGCCCGTGCTCTCGATCATCGTCGTGGCCGGCTATGGCTTCATCGTCTGGATGAGCCAGTTGATCAGCGGACCGCCAACCCATTGAATATTGCCTTTCAGGATTGGCCTTTGGTCCAATGCCCGGGCCATAACAAGGCTGCGACGCTAGGCTGAGCAGCCGAAAAGCTGGAGTCCCCCGCCATGCCAGCATCAGGAGTGTCGATTCCCATCGTGCCCGTGCCGGCCGGCGAAGAGTGGCATATCGCCGGCATCATGGTGTACGCGAACCCGGAAAAGCTCGATGCCGTCTGCACGGCCATCGAGGCCATGACTGGCCTGGAGATCCATGCAATCAGTGACGCCGGCAAGATCGTCGTCACCGCGGAAGCGCCCAGCTCGCGCGCCATCGCCGCGCAACTCACCTGTCTGCATCAACTCGAAGGCGTCTTTTCCGCCACGCTGGTCTACCAGCACAACGAAGATGCCGCCGCCATGAACGAGGAGATCTCCGATGCCACTCACGCGCCGTGATTTCATCAAGCAGACAGCCATCGCCGCCACGGCCTCGGTGGCGGGCGTCTCGCTGCCGACGGATGCGGCCAATTTCGTGACGGACAGCGAAGTCACGAAACTGAAATGGTCGAAGGCGCCCTGCCGCTTCTGCGGCACGGGGTGCGGTGTGACAGTCGCGGTCAAGGACAACAGGGTGGTGGCCACCCAGGGCGACCCGCTTTGCGAGGTCAACAAGGGCCTGAACTGCGTGAAGGGCTACTTCCTGTCGAAGATCATGTATGGGCAGGACCGCCTGACCAAGCCGCTGCTGCGGATGAAGAACGGCAAGTACGACAAGAACGGCGAATTCGCGCCAGTCAGCTGGGATCGCGCCTTCGACGAGATGGAGACCCAGTTCAAGCGCGTGCTCAAGGAGAAAGGTCCGACCGCCGTAGGCATGTTCGGCTCCGGCCAGTGGACCGTATGGGAAGGCTACGCCGCTTCCAAGCTGTACAAGGCGGGGTTCCGCTCCAACAACATCGACCCGAACGCGCGCCATTGCATGGCATCGGCCGTGACCGGCTTCATGCGCACCTTCGGCATGGACGAGCCGATGGGCTGCTACGACGACATCGAGGCCGCCGACGTCTTCGTGCTGTGGGGCTCCAATATGGCGGAGATGCACCCGATCCTGTGGACACGCATCACGGACCGCCGCCTGAGCCACCCCAAGACCCGCGTGGCCGTGCTGTCCACGTTCACGCACCGCTCGTTCGACCTGGCCGATATCCCGGTCATCTTCAAGCCCCAGACCGACCTGGCGATGCTGAACTTCATCGCCAATTACATCATCCGCAATAACAAGGTCAACAAAGACTTCGTCAACAAGTACACGGTGTTCAAGGAAGGCGTGACCGATATCGGCTATGGCCTGCGCCCGGACAATCCGCTCCAGAAGGCGGCCAAGAACGCCGGCAACCCGAACGAATCCAAGCCGATTACGTTCGACGATTTCGCGAAGTTCGTCTCGAAATACGATGCTGACTACGTCAGCAAGCTCTCAGGCGTGCCCAAGAAGCAGCTCGAGCAACTGGCCGAGCTTTATGCCGATCCGAATCTCAAGGTCATGTCGCTGTGGACCATGGGCTTCAACCAGCACACGCGCGGCACGTGGGTCAACAACATGGCCTACAACGTTCACCTGCTGACGGGCAAGATCGCCACGCCGGGCAACAGCCCGTTCTCGCTGACAGGGCAGCCATCCGCCTGCGGCACGGCGCGGGAGGTAGGCACGTTCTCACACCGGCTGCCGGCCGACATGGTCGTCACCAATCCCAAGCACCGCGAGGAAGCCGAACGCATCTGGAAGCTGCCGCCGGGGACCATCCCCGACAAGCCCGGCTACCATGCCGTCCTGCAAAACCGGATGCTCAGGGACGGCAAGCTCAACGCATACTGGGTGCAGGTTAACAACAACATGCAGGCTGCGGCCAACATGATGGAGGAGACCCTGCCCGGCTACCGCAATCCGAAGAATTTCATCGTCGTCTCCGACGCCTACCCGACGGTCACCGCGCTCTCCGCCGACCTGATCCTGCCCACCGCGATGTGGGTGGAAAAGGAAGGCGCGTACGGTAACGCGGAACGCCGCACGCAGTTCTGGCATCAGCTCGTGGACGCCCCGGGCGAGGCGCGCTCCGATCTCTGGCAGTTGATGGAATTCTCGAAGCGCTTCAAGGTCGAGGACGTCTGGCCGGCGGACCTGATCGCGAAGAAACCCGAGTACAAGGGCAAGACGCTCTTCGACGTGCTGTATCGCAACGGCCAGGTCGACAAATTCCCGCTCAAGGAAACCGCGTCCGACTACAACAACTACGAGTCCAAGACGTTCGGCTTCTACGTCCAGAAGGGCCTGTTCGAGGAATACGCGACGTTCGGCCGTGGCCACGGCCACGACCTGGCGCCGTTCGACATGTACCACGAGGCACGCGGCCTGCGCTGGCCGGTGGTCAACGGCAAGGAGACGCGCTGGCGCTATCGCGAAGGCTCGGACCCGTACGTGAAGGCGGGTACCGGCTTCCAGTTCTACGGCAACCCTGACGGCAAGGCCGTGATCTACGCCCTGCCCTACGAGCCGCCGGCCGAGTCCCCGGACAAGGAATACCCGTTCTGGCTGGCCACGGGCCGCGTGCTCGAACACTGGCACTCCGGCTCGATGACGCGGCGCGTGCCGGAGTTGTACCGCGCCTTCCCGAATGCGGTGTGCTTCATGCATCCGGAGGACGCCAAGGCGCTGGGGCTGCGGCGCGGGGTGGAAGTGGAAGTGGTCTCTCGGCGCGGCCGCATGCGCACGCGCATCGAAACCCGCGGACGCGACGCGCCGCCGCGCGGTCTGGTATTCGTGCCCTGGTTCGATGCCAGCCAGCTGATCAACAAGGTCACACTCGATGCAACCTGCCCGATCTCGCTGCAGACCGACTTCAAGAAGTGCGCGGTCAAGATCGTCAAGGTATGAGTACAGGAGGACACGCCATGTTGCCAAGCCGATCCTGGGTCCCCCTGCCCCTGCTGGTCCTCATGCTGGTGGTCATGCTGCTCGGCGTGCCGCTGGCGCGCGCGCAGGGCCTGGTGGACTCGATGCGTGGCCCCACGCCGGTGGCCAACGAGACCTCGCCGCCAATACTGTTCCCGACCGAGAACAAGGACATCCGCCGTACCCGCAACTACACGATGCAACCGCCGACGATCCCCCACAAGATCGACAGCTACCAGCTCGACAAGGACTTCAACCGTTGCATGTTCTGCCACGCGCGCACGCGCACGGAGGAAACACAGGCCATTCCGGTCAGCATCACGCACTACATGGATCGTGACAACAACGTGCTGGCCGAGATCTCGCCACGGCGCTACTTCTGCACGCAATGTCACGTGCCGCAGGCCGATACCAAGCCGCTGGTGAACAACACGTTCGTCGATGTGGACGCGATCCTCAAACGCAGTGGCGGCACCAAGGGTGCCAAATAACCAGGCGACGGTGACCGATCATGTGGGACCTGATCAAGCGCTACTGGCATACCATCAACCGCCCCAGTGCCTACTTCAGCCTGGGATTCCTGACCCTGGGCGGCTTCATCGCCGGCGTGGTGTTCTGGGGCGCGTTCAACACGGCGCTGGAACTCACCAACACCGAGCAATTCTGCACCGGCTGCCACGAGATGCGCGACAACGTCTACCAGGAACTGCAGGGCACGATCCACTTCACCAACCGCAGCGGCGTGCGCGCCAAATGCTCGGACTGCCACGTGCCGCACAACTGGACCGACAAGATGGCGCGCAAGATGCAGGCGTCGAAGGAGGTCTGGGCCAAGATCTTCGGCACCGTGGACACGCGCGAGAAATTCCAGGCACACCGGCTGGAGCTGGCGCAGCACGAATGGGCCCGCTTCAAGGCCAACGATTCGCTCGAATGCCGCAATTGCCACGACTACCAGTCGATGGACTTCACGCGCCAGAGCCCGCGCGCGCAGGCCATGCACTCGACCTATCTGGCCAACAAGGAAAAGACCTGCATCGATTGCCACAAGGGGATCGCCCACCACGTGCCTGACATCTCCAAGGCCGAGGAGCAATAGCCTATGGCCGACGCGGTACTGGAGGCCCGCGAGCTTGGCGTCCGGCGCGGCCATTGCGCTATCTTCCGCGGCCTCGGTATTTCCCTGGCACCCGGCGACCTGTTGCAGGTGATGGGCCCAAACGGCGCTGGCAAGACCAGCCTGCTACGCGTGTTGTCCAGCCTGATGCCGCCCGCCGAGGGCGACCTGTACTGGCGAGGCCGCCCGGTGCGGGCCGGAGACCCCGACTATCTCGCGCAGGTTGCCTACCTTGGCCACGTCAACGGCATCTACCCCGATCTGTCCGCTTTCGAGAATCTTCAGTTCGCCGCTCGCATGGCTGCCCAGCAGCCCGATGCGGAAGCCATGCACCATGCACTGGCCCGGTTTGGCCTCGATCGCGTCGCCGATGCCCCGGCGCGCACGCTCTCGCAAGGACAGCGCCGCCGCGTGGCGCTGGCCCGGCTGGCGCTGACGCCACGCGCGCTATGGCTGCTCGATGAACCGCTGACTTCGCTCGATGACGCATCGACCGAGCGCTTCCACACGCTGCTCGCCGAGCACCTGCAGCGGGGCGGCATCGCCGTAGTTGCCACGCATCAGCGGCTGCCCGCCGAGGGTGCCGTGCTCGATCTCGCCACAGACGCGGGTTCGCCATGATTCAGGCCATCGGCACGATCATCGCGCACGACCTGTCGATCGCATGGCGGCGGCGCACCGGGCTGCTTGCCAGCCTGGTCTTCTTCGTCATCGCCACGAGTCTCTTTCCGCTGGCCATCGGCCCGGACCCGCAGCAGTTGCGCGCGCTGGCGCCGGGCATCCTGTGGGTATCGGCGCTGCTCGCGTCGATGCTGTCGCTGTCGCGGCTATTCACACAGGAACACGAGGATGGCAGTCTCGACCAGCTCCTGCTGTCGCCCCACCCGCTGGCCTTGCTCGTGCTGGCCAAGATCGGTGCGCACTGGCTGACCAGCGGCCTGCCGCTGCTCGTGCTGACGCCGCTGCTGGCCCAGCAATACAGCCTGCCGGCCGGCTCCGCGCTGCTGCTGTCGGCCTCGCTGCTGGTGGGAACCCCTGCACTTAGCCTGATCGGGGCCGTTGGCGCAGCATTGACGCTGGGCGTGCGCGGTGGCGCGGTGCTGTTGTGCATCCTGGTGCTGCCGCTGTCAATTCCTGTGCTGGTGTTCGGCGCCAGCGCGGGCGCGGCGGCCGATGCCGGGCTCGACGTGATCCCGCAGTTTTCGCTACTCGGCGCCTGCCTGGCGCTATCGCTGTTCCTGTGTCCGCTGGCCACGGCGGCAGGCTTGCGCATCGCCATGGAGTGACACGATGCAGCGCGACTTTCCCCTCGACGCCAACGCCCGTTCCCCACGCACCGCGCGGGCGCGCTGGCTGGCGTTCGCCGCGCCAGTGCGCTTCTACCCGCTTGCCGGGCGCCTTGCGCCCTGGTGCTTCGCCGTTGCGGCGCTGTTCCTGGCCCTCGGCCTGTACCTCGGATTCGTGGTGGCGCCCACCGATGCCCAGCAGGGCGAGGTCTACCGGATCATCTTCATCCACGTGCCGGCAGCGTGGATGTCGATGTTCATCTACGTGGTCATGGCGGGCTGGTGCGCGCTGGCGCTGGTGCTGCGCACGCGGCTGTCCTCGATGATGGCGTCGGCGCTGGCGCCCACAGGCGCGATGTTCACGGTTATCGCGTTGTGGACCGGGGCACTCTGGGGCAAACCCACGTGGGGCACGTACTGGGTCTGGGACGCACGGCTGACGTCGGAGCTGATCCTGCTGTTCCTCTACCTCGGCTACATGGCGCTGGAGGCAGCCATCGACGAGCCGCGCCGCGCCGAACGTGCCTGCGCCGTGCTGGCGCTGGTCGGCGTGGCGAATGTGCCAGTGATCTACTTTTCCGTGCAGTGGTGGAACACGCTGCACCAGGGCGCATCGGTCAGCCTGACTGCTGCGCCAACCATGGCGGCCACGATGCTGGCCGGCATGTTGACGATGACGGTGGCGTGCTGGCTATACGCGATCGGCGTGGCGCTGGTGCGCCTGCGCTGCATCCTGCGCGAGCGCGGCGAGATCGACGCCGGCACCCTGGAGACCACGCCATGAGCACGCTGAATCTCGACATGCTGGCCGGACACGGCGGCTATATCGCAAGCGCCTTCGGCATGACCTTTCTGCTAATCGCCGCGGAACTGATCCTGCTCCGCGCGCGGCGCCGCAACAGCCTGCGGGCAAGGTCGCGCCGATGACGCGCAGGCAACGTCGCCTCGGTCTGCTGCTGGCCGCGCTGCTGTGCGGCGGCACGGCACTGGCATTCGTGCTGAATGCGTTTCGCTCCAATCTCGTCTTCTTCTTCAGCCCGACCCAGGTGGCCGCGCACGAAGCGCCTGCATCCCGCAATTTTCGTCTCGGCGGCCTGGTCGCCCCCGGCTCGCTGAAGCGCGATCCTGAGAACCTGACGATCCGCTTCATCGTGACCGATACGCGCCACGACATACCCGTGGTCTACCGTGGCCTGCTGCCGGACCTGTTCCGCGAGGGCAAGGGCGTGGTGGCACGCGGGGCGCTCGATCGCGATGGCACGTTCGTCGCCAGCGAAATCCTGGCCAAGCATGACGAGAACTACATGCCGCCCGAAGCCGCCGATGCGCTCAAACGCGCCGCATCGGACAACCCCACGGAAAAAACGCGATGAATCCGGAACTGGGCCACTTCGCACTGATCCTGGCCATGCTCGTGGCGCTGGTGCTGGCAACGCTGCCGATGGTGGGCGCGGCACGCGGCAATGTTGCCTGGATGTGCCTTGCACGGCCCGCCGCTTTCCTGCATGGCATGCTGCTGATCGCGGCCTACCTCTCGCTGACATACGCCTTTGTCGACAACGACTTCAGCGTGCTTTACGTGGCGGCAAACTCCAACAGCGCGCTGCCGCTGATCTACCGCATGGCGGCGGTATGGGGCGGCCATGAGGGATCGATGCTGCTGTGGTCGCTGATGCTGGCGCTGTGGGCGATGGCCGTGGCGGGCTTCAGCCGCCGCCTGCCACTGGCGTTCGTCGCGCGCGTGCTCGGCGTGATGGGGGCCATCAGCACCGGACTGCTGCTGTTCGTGCTGTTCGCCTCGAATCCGTTCCTGCGTCTGTTGCCCCGCGCGATGGAGGGGCGCGACCTCAATCCGCTGCTGCAGGACCCCGGCATGGTGTTCCATCCGCCATTCCTGTACATGGGCTACGTCGGCTTCGCGGTGGCGTTCTCATTTGCGGTGGCGGCCTTGCTCGAAGGCCGGCTCGATGCGGCGTGGGCGCGCTGGTCGCGCCCGTGGACGATCCTGGCGTGGATGTTCCTGACCATCGGCATCGCGATGGGCAGCATGTGGGCCTACTACGAACTGGGTTGGGGCGGATGGTGGTTCTGGGATCCGGTGGAGAATGCGTCGTTCATGCCCTGGCTGGCCGGCACCGCGCTGATCCACTCGCTGGCGGTCACCGAAAAGCGCGGCGCGTTCCGTGCCTGGACCGCTCTGCTGGCGATCTTCACGTTCTCGCTGAGCCTGCTCGGCACGTTCCTGGTCCGCTCTGGCGTGCTCACTTCGGTCCACGCGTTCGCGGTGGATCCCCGGCGCGGCATCTTCATCCTGACCTTGCTGGGACTGGTCACGGGGCTGGCGCTCGCGCTATTCGCGTGGCGCGCGCCCCGCCTGACCCAGCGCACCGATTTCAACCTGACCTCGCGCGAGTCTTTCCTGCTGGCCAATAACGTGCTGCTGGCCGTGGCCGCCTCGGCGGTGCTGCTCGGCACGCTGTATCCGTTGCTGCTCGACGTGCTGGACCTCGGCAAGGTATCGGTCGGCCCCGAGTACTTCGAAGAGGTGTTCGTACCGCTGATGGCCCCCGCCGTGCTGCTGATGGGCGCCGCCCCACTGGCACGCTGGGGACGCAGCGACCTGCCCGACATGGCCAGGCGCCTGCGCTGGGCGGCCGTGGCAAGTGCGGTCATCGCGCTCGGGCTGCTGGCCGTGCTGCGCAACAGCTCCGCCATGACCGGGCTCGGCCTCACGCTGGCCGCGTGGTGCGCAATGAGCGGGCTGGCCAGCCTGGCCACGCAGATGCGGCACGCGCGCGACTGGCGCTCCGGCCTGCGCCAGTTGCCGGCCGGCTACTACGGCATGTTGCTGGCCCACATCGGCGTGGGCGTGTTCATCACCGGCGTCACGCTGGTCAAGAGCCAGGAGAGCGTGCGCGAGTTGTCGATGCGCGTGGGCGATTCGGTCGCGGTGGGCGGCTACGATTTCCGCTTCGACGGTGTGGCGCCGGTCAGGGGACCGAACTACGACGCGCTGCGGGGCACGGTTACGGTGACGCGGCAGGGCCGCCCGGTCACCACGCTAGCCACCGAGCGGCGCGTCTATCGCAGCCAGGACATGCCGACCACCGAGGCCGCCATCGACACCGGGCTCGCACGCGATCTCTATGTCGCGCTCGGCGATTCGTCGGATGCCACGTCCGCCGATGCCCGCTGGGCGCTGCGGGTCTACGTCAAGCCCTTCGTCTCGTGGGTCTGGGGCGGCTGCGCGTTGATGGCGCTGGGCGGACTCCTTGCCGCCAGCGACCGCCGATATCGCGCGCGCCATCCGGCGATGGCGGTCACGTCTGCGGTCACGACCAATGACGATGCGGGGGCTCGCCCCGCCACGCCCCCGCTGACGCTGCCGGCCAGCAAGGAGTCCGAAGCATGATGCGCTTCCTGCTTCCATTGGGCGTATTCCTGGCGATCGTGATCGCCCTGGCGGCGGGGCTGCGCCACGATCCACGCGAGCTGCCTTCGTCGCTGGTGGGCAAGCCTGCGCCCGCATTCGTACTGCCGGTACTTGAAACCTCTGCAAACGCCAACGTGCAAAAATTCGACCCGGCCAGCCTGCGCGGCAAGGTCTGGGTGTTGAATGTCTGGGCGTCCTGGTGCACCGCGTGCCGCGCCGAGCATCCGGTCCTGCTCGGCATGGCCGGGCAGACGCAGGTGCCGCTCTATGGCCTGAACTACAAGGACACGCGCGGTGCGGCGCTGGAGTGGCTGCAACGGATGGGCGACCCGTACAAGGCCTCGGCCGTCGATGCGGATGGCCGCGTCGGCATCGACCTTGGCGTGTATGGCGTGCCGGAGACCTTCATCATCGACGCAGCGGGTGTGGTGCGCTATCGCCAGGTCGGCCCGGTCACACAGCAGGTCCTCGAACAGAAGCTGCTGCCACTCCTGAAATCGCTCGAAAACGGGGGCGGCCGTGCCTAGAACCTGGCTCTCCACGCTGACGCTGCTGATTGCGCTCCATGCCGGCGCGGCATTCGCGCTGACGGATGCGGAACTCGACGCGCGCGTGCTGGCGCTCTCCTCGCAGCTTCGGTGCCTGGTCTGCCAGAACCAGACACTGGCCGACTCAAACGCCGATCTGGCCGTCGACCTGCGCCGCCAGATCCGGGCCCAGATGGCGCAAGGGGCCAGTGACGACGCGATCAAGACCTATCTGGTGCAGCGCTACGGCGACTTCGTGCTCTACAAGCCGCCGTTCAAGCCGCAGACGTGGCTGCTGTGGCTCGGCCCCTTCCTCCTGCTCGTGGCGGTGCTGGCCTGGCTCTGGCGCGGCAGGCGCCGCCAGATGGCCGCGGGCGATGCCGTGGAGGAGACGGAACGGGACATGCAATCGCCCGCGCGCCGCCAGTCGCCGCTGACCAATGCGATGCTGTTTACCGTGCTGCCACCGGTGGCCGTCGCGCTGTATCTGCACCTGGGCTCGCCAGTATCGCTGCTCGGATCGGCAGTGGCGCACGATGGACCTCACGGCCCCGATGGCGAGGTCACCCTGACGGCCGCCCGCGTCGAGGACATGGTCGACCAGCTCGCCGCACGCCTGCGCAAGAATCCGAACGACGCCGAGGGCTGGGTCATGCTGGGGCGTTCGTACATCGTGCTCGAACGCAACGACGACGCGGCGGAGGCATTCGCCCGCGCGGTGGCGCTGGAGCCAGAGGTGGCGTCGCTGCGTTCCGACTACGCGGACGTGCTGGCCAGCGTCAACGGCGGATCGCTCGAAGGCCCGGCGATGGCACAGATCGACGCCGCGCTGCGGCTCGACCCCGACGACCCGAAGGGGCTGGCGCTGGCCGCCAGCGCCGCCGCCGAACGCGGCGACAAGGCTGGCGCGATCGCCTACTGGGAGCACCTGTACCGGCTGCTGCCCCCGGATTCGCAGACCGCCGGCCGGATCGCCGCCAATCTGGCGGCCGCCCGGTCGGTAGCGGAGCCCGGACAGCGCAAATAGGGCCATTCACGGCCGTGCGGCCACACCTGGGCACATGTCACGGGTGGCGATCTCACGGCATCGTAGAATGGCTGCTGGCTTGCGCTTAAGGATTCCACCATGGCCGATTCACCCGGTCTGTATCACAAGACGTTCCTGTTGTTGCTCGCGGCGGTCTCCATCGCGTTCTTCTGGATTCTGCTGCCCTTCTATGGCGCTGTTTTCTGGGGCGCCGTCCTCGCCATCATCTTCGCCCCGCTGCAACGGCGCCTGACGGCCGGGCTGCGTGGGCGCAACAACGTGGCAGCGCTGCTCACACTGCTGCTGGTGCTGGTGCTGGTTATCCTGCCGCTGACGATCATCACCGCCTCGCTGATCAACCAGGGCGCCAGCCTCTACGACAGCATCCGCTCGGGCCAACTGAATTTCGGCGTGTACTTTCAGCGCGCCGTAGACGCCCTGCCGCCCTACGTGCGCACACTGCTGGCGAAGGTGGATCTGACCAGCATCGCGGACTTGCAGGAAAAGCTGAGCGCCAGCGCGTTGCAGGCCAGCCAGTTCGTGGCCACGCGGGCACTGAGCATCGGCCAGAATACGGCCCAGTTCGTGATCAGCTTCGGCATCATGCTGTACCTGCTGTTCTTCCTGCTTCGCGACGGCCCGCGGCTGTCCCGCAAAATCCGCACGGCCGTGCCGCTCAGCGATTTGTACAAGCAGCACCTGATCCAGAAGTTCACCACCGTGGTACGCGCCACCGTGAAGGGCAACGTGGCTGTGGCACTCGTGCAGGGGACACTCGGCGGCGGCATCTTCGCGGTCCTTGGTATCCAGGGCGCGCTGCTCTGGGGCGTGATCATGGCATTCCTGTCGCTGCTGCCCGCCGTGGGCGCAGGCCTGATCTGGGCGCCCGTCGCGGTCTACTTCCTGCTGACCGGCTCGACGGTCACGGGCCTGGTGCTGATTGGGTTCGGCGTGCTGGTGATCGGCATGGTCGACAACGTGCTGCGCCCAATCCTGGTCGGCAAGGACACCCAGATGCCGGACTACGTGGTGCTGATCTCCACGCTCGGCGGCATGGCGCTGTTCGGGCTCAACGGCTTCGTCATCGGGCCGCTGATCGCCGCGCTGTTTATCGCCTGCTGGGACCTGCACGCGCACGGTATCGACGAGAACGGCGATATCGGCAGCAACGGCCCCACCGCCTGACGGAGAACGACGGTGGATCGCCTGCAGGCCATGAAGACGTTCGTGACCGTGGTGGATGCGGGCGGCTTCACGCCCGCCGCCCGGAAGCTCGACGTGTCGCTCTCGGTGGTCAGCCGCGTCATCACCGAACTGGAGACACACCTGGGCGTGCGCCTGCTCACGCGCACCACGCGGCTGGTGCGCCCGACGGCAACCGGCGCCACCTACTACGAAAACTGCCGCCGCATCCTGGCCGAGATCGAGGAAGCCGAGCTTGCCACCACGGGCGCCCATGCCGCGCCGCGCGGCAAGCTGTCGATCACGGCTTCGGTCCTGTTCGGCCGTCGGTTCGTCACGCCGATCGTGGTCGAGTATCTGCGACGCTATCCGGAAGTCGATGCCGAATGCCTGCTGATCGACCGCAACGTCAATTTCGTCGAGGAAGGCATCGACGTCGGGGTCCGCATCGGCCCACTGCCCAGTTCGTCGTTGCAGGCCATCCCTGTCGGTCGGGTACGCCGCGTGGTCTGCGCCGCGCCTGACTATCTGGCCCGCGTCGGCACGCCAGCCACGCCCGACGATCTGGCCCGCCACACCGTCATCCAGACCACGGGTATCTCCACCCTGCCCGAATGGCGCTTCATGCGCGATGGGGAGAGCGCGCCGACGCGCCTGACGCCGCGCCTGGCCACCTCGACCAACGACTCGGCCATTGGTGCGGCGGTTGCGGGCTTCGGGCTGGCGGCGGTGCTCTCTTACCAGATCGCCGACGAAGTCCGCGACGGCAAGCTGCGCATCGTGCTCGACAAGTTCGAGCAACCGCCGCTGCCGATCCACGTGATCCATCGCGAAGGCCGCCACGCCATGCACAAGGTGCGCGCCTTCATCGATCTGGCTGTCGATACGCTGCGCGGCACGGCGTCGCTGAATCCGTAAGACGCCCCACCGTCAGGTTCTCCGCGGATTCTTCTCGAATCCGCAAGAGTCACTTCTTCCCCCGGCCATTTTTCGTGGCATGGGACGCCCCTATATTTGATGCGAGCCCGGCGTTTGCCGTGGCGCTGAACCATCGCATCCAAGGACGTCCCGACCATGAAACTCTATGTGCACCCGCTTTCCGGCCACGCCCACCGCGCACAGCTGTTCCTGTCCCTGCTCGGCCAGCCGGCAGAACTGATCGAAGTGGACCTGATGACCGGCGCGCACAAATCGCCCGAGTTCCTGAAGCTGAATCCGTTCGGCCAGATCCCGGTGCTGGTCGATGGCGAGACGGTCGTGCCCGATTCGAACGCGATCCTGGTCTACCTGAGCAAGAAGCTAGGCCGCACCGACTGGCTGCCCGAAGCACCGACGACGGCAGCGGCTGTGCAACGCTGGCTGTCGGTCGCCGCTGGCGACATCGCCTTCGGACCGGCCCGCGCGCGCATCGCCACGCTGTTCAACGCGCCGTACGATCTGGATGATGCGGTCGCGCGGGCCCACGTCGTGCTCAAGCGCATGGACGATACGCTGGCCGACCGCCCATGGATCGCCGCCGATCAGCCAACGATTGCAGACGTGGCGCTCTACAGCTATACCGCGCGGGCGCCGGAGGGCTTTGTCGATCTGCGGGACTACGGCAACGTGCGCCAATGGCTGGCACGCGTGGAGGCGCTGCCGGGCTTCGTCCCGATTGTGAAAAGCCCGGTCGGACTCGAAGCCTGAATCCGCCAGCCTGAAATCGCCTGCCTGAGAAGTCGCCACCTGGAGCGCGCCATGAACCGTCAACCTGCCCCCCATGCAGAGCTGCTGCCCGGCACGCCCTGGCATACCGGCGAGCGCATCCTGCAATCGCGCGCCGGCGTGGAAGAGCGTCTGGCCGAAGTGGGTCCGCGCGTGGTGCGTGATTACATGCCCGACCAGCATCGCGAGTTCTTCGCGATGCTGCCCTCCATCGTCATCGGCGCGGTAGCCCCGGACGGCCAGGTCTGGGCCACCCTGCGCGCGGGACAGCCAGGCTTCCTCCAATCGCCCAATCCGTATCTGCTGGAAGTCGCGAGCCCGCGCGATGCCGATGATCCCGCCGACAGTGGTATGGAAGACGGCAACGCCATCGCACTGCTCGGCCTTGACCCAATGACCCGCCGCCGCAACCGGCTGAACGGCACCGTGCGCCGCGATGACGCGCGCGGCTTTGGCGTGACGGTGGGACAAAGCTTCGGCAACTGCCCGCAGTACATTCAGAAGCGCGAGTTCGTGGTCACGCGCGACCCCGCGACGCCGGGCACCGTCGCGCCCCAGATCCTGACCGCGCTCGATGCTAGGGCGCGGACGTTGATCCGCCATGCCGATTCGTTCTTCGTCGCGACTTATGTGGATCTGCCGGGAGGACGCCAGGTGGATGTCTCCCATCGTGGCGGCCGACCCGGATTCGTGCGCGTGGATGCCGACGGCAGCCTGACGATTCCGGACTTCGCCGGCAATACGTTCTTCAATACGCTTGGCAACATGCTGGTGAATCCGGTGGCGGGACTGGTGTTCGTCAGCTATCCGACCGGCGACCTGCTGCAGATGACGGGCCGCGCCGAGGTCATCACCGATTCGCCCGAGATCAGCACTGTCGAGGGTGCGGAGCGGCTGTGGCGCTTTTTCCCCCGGCAGATCGTGCGCCGCGATCGGGCGCTGCCGCTGCGCTGGGATTTCATGCCCGGCGGCGAATCGCCGCAGGCGCTGCGGACCGGCATCTGGCCCGGAGATCCAGCTTCATGACAGGAACATGAAACCCCCACGGGTGTCAGGCAGCGCAGTGCCTGTGCCACAATCGCGCCAGTCTCTGCCCGCACGGATGCGCCCTCGAACATGTCCCTGGAAGCCCTGCAGAACATCAATCCACAATCGCTGCTCGACACCGCCATCAGCCTGGCCGCCGCCTTCGTCCTGGGCGGAATGATCGGCTACGAGCGCCAGTACCGCCAGCGCACGGCCGGCCTGCGTACCAACGTGCTGGTGGCGCTGGGCGCCGCGATCTTCGTCGATCTTGCCAATCACATCGCCGGCCATGAGGGCGCGGTACGCGTGGTGGCATACGTGGTATCGGGCATCGGCTTTCTGGGCGCGGGCGTGATCATGCGCGAGGAAGGCAACGTGCGTGGGCTCAACACCGCGGCCACGCTCTGGGGCTCGGCGGCGGTGGGCGCCTGTGCGGGAGCGGACCTGATTCTCGAAGCGGGCATCGGCGCATTGTTCGTCCTGGCCGCTAACACGATGCTGCGACCCGTGGCCGATCGCATCAACCGCCAGCCGATGGATACACCAGCCGTGGAAGTCACGCACACCGTGCATGTGATCACGCTACGCGAGTACCAGAAGACCGCCATGCGATTGCTCGAAGACGCGCTGGAAGCCGCGCAGTATCCAACGCGCGACCTGGAAGTCCGCGCGTTCGGCGATCAGGATGTGGAAATCGAGGCAGCACTGGTGGCCACCTCGGTGGACGGCGACGCGCTCGACGCGATCGTCGCCCGACTCGGCGGCACCAGCGTGGTCAGTCAGGCGTTCTGGAGCGCAAGCACAACGGAGTAGAAACGGGGTCGGCCTTTCAACCGGCAATCGCTTCAACGACCGCCGGCACCACAAGCTGCCCCAGCAGCCGCAGCGCAGTCATCTCATCGGCCGTCCACGCCTGCACATTCGCCAGATAGTTGAACGTGCCGATCACCGCGCCGCGTCGGCTCAGCGGCACGTTGACCACGCCGTTCAGGCCAAGGCCGCGAATCACGGCGATGTCGTCGAACACCGCTGCCAGCGCCTCGTCGCCCTCGCCGACGAAGACCTCGCCGCGCACCAGCAACTGACGCGTCCAGACCGTATCTCCCTTGATCTTCTTGCCGCCCACCGGATAGGCTGCCGGGTCGGACGACCATAGCCGTTCGATCTCGCCCGTCCTCGCGTGCCATGCGTTGATCGTCAGCAGGCCGGGGCCGACCATCGCCAGCGTGGCCTGCCCCACGGCATCCATCGCGCCTTGCGGCGTGGCCGCATCGCGCAGGCGGTCCAGCAATGCATTCAGTTGTGCCTGCCAATGCATCGGTAACGTCATGTTCGCTGCGCCCGCCATCATTCGCCCTGGATGCCGAGTTCGCGGATCAGCTTGCCGTAGCGGTCCGCATCGCGGCGCAGGATCTTGCCGAATTCCTGCGGGGTGGACGTCGCCGTCTCGACGCCGATCGACTCCATCTTGGCCTTGACGTCGGGCAACGCCATCGCACGGTTGATCTCGTTGTTCAAGCGCGTCACCAGTTCCGCAGGCATGTTCTTCGGGCCAAAGGCGCCGTACCAGACCGAAAGCTCGTAGCCGGGCAGCGTCTCGCCCACCGTCGGCACATTGGGCAGCAGCGGGGAGCGCTTGGCTTCGGTCACGGCCAGCAGGCGCAGCTTGCCGGACTTCACGTGCGTCAGCGTCTGGGTACCCGCCGAGAACAGCAATTGCGTCTGGCCCGCCACTGTATCGACCACGGCCGGCGCGCCACCCTTGTACGGCACATGCAGCAACTGCACGCCAGCCATCTTCTCGAACAGCACCGCGCTCAGGTGATTGGTGGAGCCGGGGCCCGCGCTGGCGTAGGCGACCTTGCCCGGATTGGCCTTCGCGTACGCAATCAGTTCCTTGACGTTGTGCACCGGCACGGACGCGTTCACGACCATCGTGTTGGTCACATAGGCCAGCAATCCCAGCGGCGTGAAATCATCCACGCCCTTGAACGGCATGTTCGGCATCAGCGCCGGGTTCATCGCGTGCGTGCTCATCGAGCCGATCAGCAGCGTGTAGCCGTCCGGCTTCGCGCGTGCCACCATCGCCGAACCGATGTTGCCGGAAGCGCCCGGCCGGTTGTCGACAATGACCGGCTGGCCGAGCGACTTGGTCAACTGCTCGGACAGCGTGCGCGCCAGGATATCCGTCGAACCACCCGCCGCCCACGGCACGATCAGTGTGATCGGCTTGGTCGGCCAGGCATCGGCCGCGCTGGCCAGGTTCGCAAACGACATCGTCAATGCGGCGGCACCGCACAGCAGGCTTCTCAGTACGGACTTCATCTCGGACTTCATCTCCAACCCCCTTCGGTTTCTGTTTCTGTATCGGTCTTCGGTAATGTCGTGCGTGAATCAGCGGCCGACGGCATAGCCCTGCATGCCACGCGCGTTGGCGCCGGCGCGCAGCACGAGCCGCCCCCTGGCGTCGCGCTCGCGTGTGCAGGCCGACATGCGGCCCTCTGACCAGTCATCACCGACGCGAACCTCGTGCCCACGGGCACGCAGCGCTTCGATCGTGGCAGCGGGAAAGCGCGATTCGACAGTGATGCGGTTCAGTGTGGTCTGGCGCGGCCAGAACGACTGCGGGAAGTGGTCGATATGCCAGGCGGGCGCGTCGATGGATTCCTGCAGGTTCATGCCATGCACCGCGTGGCGCATGAAGAATGCCAACGACCACTGGTCTTGCTGGTCGCCGCCGGGCGTGCCGAACACCATGTAGGGCTCGCCGTCGCGCATCGCCAGTGACGGCGACAGCGTGGTGCAGGGCCGCTTGCCCGGCGCCAGCGTGTTGGGCAGGCCCGGTTCGAGCCACGTCATCTGCAGGCGCGTGTTGAGCGCGAAGCCGAGCGACGGAATCGTCGGGCTCGACGACAGCCAGCCGCCCGAAGGCGTGGCCGCCACCATGTTGCCGTGCCGGTCGATCACGTCGATATGGCAGGTGTCGCCGACGAACAGCTCCCGTTCGGCCCATTCGGTTACCGGCGGTAGCGCGGCGAAGGTCGGCTCGCCCACGCCGAAGCGCGTATCGGCAGCGGTCAGCGTGCGCTCGGCCACGGCGGGGTCAGGCATACGCGGCGCGCGGCCACCCAGCGCGCCGGGGCACATCGTCAGCGCCGCCCGATCACCGATCAGCGCCGCGCGGCTGGCCAGATAGTGCGGATTGAGCAGCGTGGCCAGCGGGCTATCGACGAAGCGCGGATCGCCATACCAGGCGGCGCGGTCGGCCATCGCCAGCTTGGCAGCCTCGGCGATCGTGTGGACGAACTCGGGCGATGTTGGCGCGTGAGCCTCCAGCCCCGCATGGCGCAGCATCCCGAGTTGCTGCAGGAACACCGGACCCTGGCTCCAGATATCGCACTTGGCCACGCTGTATCGGCCAAAGTCCAGCGAGACGGGCGCCTCGACCGTGGCTTGCCAGTGCTCCATGTCCTCGAAGCGCAGCAGGCCGATGTGCTTTTCGCCAGTGGTGTCGCGTACCGGCGTGTTGCGGCAGTACACGTCGATCTCCTCGGCCACGAAGCCCTGATACCAGCAGCGCATGGCCGCGTCGATCTGGCCTTCGCGGGTGTCGCTCTGCGCGATCGCAGTCGTCACGATGCGCGTATAGGTATCGGCCAGCACCGGCAGCGTGTGCAAACTGCCGGGGCGCGGCACCTTGCCGTCCGGCAGCCAGGTATTGGCCGAACTGTGCCATTCGTCGCGGAACAACGCCTGCACGGCAAGGATCGCCTGCGAGATGCGGGGCACGAGCGGAAAGCCGTCGCGCGCGTAGCCAATGGCCGGTGCGAGCACGTCGGCGAGCGACCAGGTGCCATGATCACGCAGCATCGTCATCCATGCGCCGAACGCTCCCGGCACCGTCGCCGGCATCAGCCCGATGCCGGGCATCATCTCCATGCCCATCTTGCGCAGCGCTTCCGGATCAGCCAGCGCCGGGGCAGGGCCCTGGCCGCAGACCGAGCGCGCGGCACGCTCACGCTCGCTCCAGAACAGGATCGGCACCTCACCGCCGGGCCCGTTCAGATGTGGCTCCACCACCTGCAGCACGAAGCCGGCTGCCACGGCAGCATCGAACGCATTGCCGCCACGTTCGAGCACGCCCATGGCGGTCTGCGTGGCAAGCCAGTGGGTGGAAGCAGCAACGCCGAACGTGCCGACGATCTCGGGGCGTGTCGTGAACATGAAGTGTGCGCGCAATGGCTGGATCGGAATGTAGTCGAGTATAGGCAAGTGAAATAACCACCAAGAGCCAAATACTTATCGGTGCATTACCATTCGGTTATACGACTCCTTTCCATTGCCGCCATGCCGATCGCCACCGACAAGCTGCTGCACAACATCGTCTCCCGGCTGCGCCTGCGCCACCTGCCGCTGCTGCTTGCGCTTGAGCGGCAGCGCTCGATCTCGCGCGTGGCGGCCGAAATGAACCTGTCACAGCCGGCCGTGACCAAGGCGCTGCGGGAAATCGAGGACATTTTCACCACGCCGCTGTTCACCCGCACCCGCAACGGCCTGGAGCCGACCGCAACCGGCACGGCAGTGCTGGGCCATGCGCGCATGGCGCTGGCCGACGCTGACGCGCTGGGGCGCGAGCTGGCCGTGATCGAGGCCGGTCTGCGCGGCCGGCTGCGCATCGGCGCCATCCCCTATACGGCGCGCGCCGTGCTCGATGCCGCGCTCGCCTACGGGCTGAACCGCACGCCGCGCATCTCGGTGCTGGTCAGGGAAGGCACCACCGACGAACTGGTCGTCGCGCTACGCCAGCATGAACTCGATTGCGCGATCGCGCGATCGTTCTACCTGGCCGGGGAAGACATTGTCCAGCAACCGCTCTATCGCGAGGAGCCGGTGCTCGTGGTACCGTCACGCGCTGCCGCGCGGCTGTCGCGCGGCGGACTGGACTGGAAGCGGCTGGCCGAGCTGGACTGGATACTGCCGCCGCACCATACGCCGGTGCGCCGCACGATCAATACGATGTTCGCGCTGGCCGGCGTGGCGCCGCCGCTGCCGATCGTCGAAACCTATTCGGTCAAGCCGATGGCCACGCTGCTACGCAGCCAGCCGCACGTGATCACGATCGTGCCGAGGTCAGTTGGGGCCGAACTGGTCGAACTGGGCGATGCCGCGATGCTGCCGTTCTCGCTCTCGTGGGACCTGCCACCCGTGGGCTTGATGTGGCGGCGCGAGTCGCAGGAAAACGAACTGGTGACGGGGCTGGCAGCGGCGCTGCGCCAGGCCATCTGAAACGACAGCAGGAACAAGGAAAAGGCTGAAAACCGGGATGAAAACCGTTGGACTCTATCTGCTTACCGCGCTGGCCGAGATCCTCGGCTGCTATCTGCCCTACCTCTGGCTGCGCCAGGGTACGAGCCCGTGGGTACTCCTGCCCGGCGCCGCATCGCTGGCCGTGTTCGCGTGGCTGCTGACACTGCATCCGGACGCCTCCGGCCGTGTGTATGCAGCCTACGGCGGCGTCTATATCGCGATGGCCATCGCATGGCTGTGGGCGGTGGATGGCGTGCGCCCGAGTCCTTGGGATTTGGCCGGCGTGGCGGTGGCGCTGGGTGGCATGGCCATCATCGTGTTCCAGCCGCGCTGACGCGCCGCCCTGCTCTTCCTGCTCCCGCCCTTGCCTCCGCCTTTGCCTCCACCTTTCTCGCTATTGGAAGGTGCGCAGGTAAGCAAGAAGATCGGCGATCTGCTGCGGATCGCTCATGCCCCAGAAACGCATCTTCGTGCCCGGCACCACCTTGCCCGGCGACTGCACGAAGGCGCCCAGCGTGGCAACCGACCAGACCACGTTCGACGCCTTCATCGCATCGGAATAACGATAATCCGCCGTACTGCCGGCCTTGCGACCGAACACGCCATTGAGCTGGGGTCCGAATGCGCCACGCGCCGACGGGCCGACGCGGTGGCATGAGGCGCAGAGCCGGGCAAAGGTCTCCTTGCCGGCCTGGACATTACCGACGGCTGCATTGGCGACTGGATGGACAAGCAGGGCAAGAACCAGGGGTAATGCGTATTTCATGCTGCGGGATAGCTCGCCACCTCGATCAGGTTTCCATCGGGATCACGGCAATAGACTGATGTGATCGGCCCGAGCGCCCCGGTGCGTTGCACCGGACCGACTTCCACGGCCACCTTGTGGGCCAGGAAATGCGCAACCACCTCCTGCGGCGGCATGTGCGTGATGAAGCAGAGGTCGTCGCTGCCGGAGGTTGGATGCACACCCGTGAACCACGCAACGGTGTCTTCGCCCACCGGACGCAGATTGATCTTCTGCTGGCCGAACTTCACCGATACCCGTTTGCCGGAACGTGACTCGAAGTCCTCACGCTTCATGCCGAGCACCTGCTCGTACCACGCGGCGCTGGTCTCCACGTCCTTCACATTGAGCACGATATGGTCGAAGCGATCGATTGCGAGCGTCATGGGGGGCCTTTTTCCTGATGGGATTGTCGGGGTCCGTACGATACCGACAGTGAGATGTAACAAGACGTTTGGCTGTGAAACAAGCGGTACTGTACACCCCGTGTGATGCATACGCGTACGTATAATGCGGTCTTCCACGACGGGCGCGTCGTGCGTAACTGACGCGCCCAGACTCTGACTCAGACTCAGACTCCTCCGCCGGGCGGCATCCCATCCGCATGTCAGCCCGCACTCGTTGAAAGCGGCAGGCCGGCCACCATGCGCGGCTGCGCTTTCGTTGTCCATCCTGGCGCGTCGCGCCCGGCACTGCCTGCCGGGACTGACGGACCCGGAAAATTTCCACGAAGTGCAATTCGCCATGAGCAAGATTTCCAGGCTCGCCTTGAGCCTTGTATTGGCCGCACTGTTTCATGTCGCCGCCCCCGCGCTTGCCGCGGAAAGCGCCTCGGACGCCGAGGCCCAGCAGATTCCCGTGCTGACGCACGCGGAGGCCGTTGCCGAACTCAAGCGCCTGCAGACCGCGCAGGACCAGATCAAGCAGCAGGCCTCCAGCGCCTTGGGGCGCACCAAAATCAATGGACTCGACGACGACCTCAAGCAACTGGCCACCGATGTCGACAAGCTCGCTGCATCACTGACGCCGCAACGCGCGCAGCTGCAATCCCAGCTTGATGTGCTAGGCCCGCCGCCCGAAACCGGCAAGGCAAAGGAAGCCCCCGCCGTGGTCGCGCAGCGCGCCGAACTCACCGCGCGCAAGACGCAGCTCGACGACGAACTGAAGCAGGCGGCCAACAGCAAGGACAACATCGCGCACCTGCAGGAACAACTGGCCAAATTGCAACGCACGCAGATGAAGGATCAGCTTGCCTTGCGTTCGGAGAGCATCCTGAATCCCCAGTTCTGGAAGCCACTCTTTGGCCGCGCGCCGGAGGACCCGGAGCGGCCCGGCGCCTTCACCGACGAGATCGTCCCGATGTTCGAGCACGCCTGGGCGCCTGGGCAACGGGCGACCACGGTCATCCTGCTCGTAATCGCGCTGGCCGCGTGGACACTTGGGCGTCGTCTGCTCGAACGCGGCGCGGCGTGGCTCTGCCTGACGCAGTTGCCCGAGGCCCGCATCCGACGTAGCGCGTTGGCGTTCGCCACGACACTGGCCACGGTGATCGCCACAGCCATCGGCGTGCGCATTGCATTCGCGGCATTCACCGGCGGCGAAGACGTCCCGCCCGAGCTTCAGGACCTGCTGAACGAGATCGCCAAGCTGGCGATGACCAGCGCGCTGATCGCGGGCCTGGGCCGCGCCCTGCTCTGCACGCGGCATGCTTCATGGCGGCTGCCTGCGCTTGCCGATCGGTTGGCGCTCGCCATGAAACCGTTCCCGACGGTGCTGGCCGGCTTGCTCCTGCTGGCCGGTACGCTCGAGCAGTTCAGCCGCATGGCCGATACGAGCCTGCCGGTCACGCTGCTCGGCAGAGGCGTTGTGTCCTTGGTGGTGGTGCTGACGATTGGCGCCGCACTGCTGCGAGCCAGTCGCGTGCGCGCCGAACTGCTCGCCGCCGGAGAACAGCCCGAAGCCCGCGCCACGCTCGTCGGATTGATCCACCTCGGCGTCACGCTGACCGTGGCGATCTCGTTCAGCGCGCTGCTGATCGGCTACATCAGCATCGCGCGCTTCCTGACCTACGAACTGGTCTGGTTCGATATCGTGCTGTGCAGCCTCTACCTGCTCACGCAACTGACGCGCGACATCTGTGAGGCGACGTTCTCCACCCAGTACGGCGGCGGACGCGTCATCAAGCAACTGTTCGGCGCCGGCGATACCCAGCTCGAACAGGCCTCCACGGTCTTTTCCGGTCTTGGCTCCAGCGTGCTGCTTCTGCTGGCCGTGCTGGCGCTCCTTACCGGCGGCTTCGGCACGACTCCCGCCGATCTCTTCAACAGCCTGTTGGCCATGCTCGGCGGCGAGAAGCTACGCGCGCTGAACATCATGCCGGACCGCATCATGAACGCGGTGATCGCGCTGGTGGTCGGCATCTGGCTGCTACGCTCGGTACGACGATGGCTCGATGCGGAACTGCTGCCGAAGCTTTGCTCGGAGTCCGGATTGCGTGCATCGCTGATCACGCTGTTCAGCAATATCGGCTACGTGCTGCTGGTACTGCTGACGCTCTCGCTGCTGGGCGTCAAATGGGAAAACCTGGCGTGGATCGTCAGCGCGCTATCGGTCGGTATCGGCTTCGGCTTGCAGGAGATCGTCAAGAACTTCGTCTCCGGACTGATCCTGCTGACCGAGCGCCCGGTCAAGGTAGGCGACATGGTCAGTCTGGCTGGCGTCGAAGGCGATATCCGTCGCATCAACGTGCGCGCGACGGAAATCCAGCTGGCCGACCGCTCGACCGTGATCGTGCCGAACTCGCAGTTGATCTCGCAGAACCTGCGCAACGTCACGATGCACAACAACACGCAAGGCGTGGCCACGCTGCAGTTGACGTTCCCACTGAACACCGACCCCGAAGCCGTGCGCGACCTGCTGCTCGACGTCTACCGCCAGAACGACGCGATTCTCGACATCCCCGCGCCATCGGTGACGTTTAGCCAGTTGGCGCCAAACGGCATCACGCTGAGCGTCACCGGCTATGTGAACAGCCCCCGCATCGCTGGTGGCACCAAGAGCGACCTGCTGTTCGAGATCCTCAAGCGGCTTCGCGCCGAGGAGATTCCGCTGTCGGCGCCACAAACGCTGCGGCTGGAAAATATGGAGGCATTGGGGACGTAAATGGGGGTGGTAGATCAGGGGCGCAGATTGGGACGAGTCGACTCCCCGTCACCCCATCACCCCGTCAGCCCATTGCTCCTTCGTGCCCAGTCCAATAATCGGCGCCATCGTCATGGGTGGCGAGCGCGATCACCTGGGTGCACCGTTGGCATGTGTAGAGGAAGGCCTGCGCACCGGTGCCGGATATGGCATCGCCGGTGCGGATCAGGCGGGGGTGTGGCGGAACATAACCGGGACGACCCAGCAGGCTCTTGCAGAGTTCGCAAGGAACCATGGCGCTCTCCAGATTCTGGTGCGATTCGCGGCAATGACACCCGCGACAGGTGATTTTTGTGCAACGCAGCAGAATCCAGTATAGGCGCACGATCGTTCGATCGCCACGCCCGGGCGATGTGACTTATTCCTTACCGGCGAAGCGGTCCGTTGCGGCAATCAATTGGTCGAGAATGCCGGGTTCGCTCCAAGCATGGCCCGCGCCTTCGATCAGATGAAAATCCGCGTCCGGCCAGGCCTGATGCAGGGCATAGGCGTAACGCACCGGACAAGGCATGTCGTAGCGACCATGCACGATCACGCCAGGGATGCCGGCCAGACGATGCGCGTCGCGCAACAGTTGCCCGTCGTCAAGCCAGGCACCGTGTGTGAAGTAGTGGTTTTCGATGCGCGCGAATGCCAGCGCGAAATGTCCGTCGGCATGTTTGGTGCTGATATCGGCGTCCGGTAGCAGCGTGATCGTCTCACCTTCCCAGACACTCCAGGCCTGCGCGGCCTCGACCTGCTTTGCCTTGTCCCCGCCGGTCAGGAGCTTCCGATAGGCGGCCATCATGTTGCCGCGCTCCGCCTCCGGCACCGGGGCCTGAAAACGCGCCCATTTGTCGGGGAACATCTCCGATACGCCGAACTGGTAATACCAGTCGAGTTCGGCCCGCGACACCGTATAGACGCCACGCAGCACCAGTTCGCTCACACGCTGAGGATGTGTCTGCGCGTAGGCAAGCGCCAGCGTCGATCCCCATGATCCCCCGAACACAAGCCAGCGCTCGACGCCGATCCGCTCGCGCAGTTTTTCGATGTCGTCGACCAGATGCCAGGTGGTATTGGCCTCCAGCTCGGCATGAGGCGTCGACTGGCCGCAGCCGCGCTGGTCGAACAGCAGCACATCGTAGCGGGCGGGGTCGAACAGGCGTCGATGATCGGGCGAGATGCCGCCACCGGGCCCGCCGTGCAGGAACACCGCCGGTTTGGCGCCGCGCGTGCCGACGCGCTCGTAATACAGCACGTGGCCATCGCCGACGTCGAGCGTGCCGGTCTCGTAGGGTTCGGTAGCGGGATAGAGGGTGCGCGGTTCAGGCATGTCGCCTCCCGGAAAACCTTGAGGGAAGCCAAGTGTAGCGCCATCGTGCAGCGCAACGCGCCTTTAAGTTTCGTTTAAGTCTTGGTCCCTACAGTGGAGCCGTACCGCAACCGCCTCCTGGAAAGGTGACGTATGACCCCTCAAGACATGCAAGCACTGGAAACCTTCCTGAGCCAACTCGTGCAGGCTCGCGCCGATGGCAAGGACCCGCAGGCCGCGGCGATGATCGCCGATGCGGCCGCCCGGCAGCCCGACGCCGCCTATCTGCTCGTACAGCGCGCCATGCTGCTTGATCGCGCACTGGTGAATGCCCAGGCCCAGATTGCATCGCTCCAGCAGCAGGTTCAGCAAATGCAGCAGGGCCAGGGCTCGCGCAGCTTTATCGATGACGCCAACGCCTGGGGCAACCACCCCAACCGCCCGATGCCCGGCGCCGCTCCGTCCGCGCCGCCGCCATATCAGGCCGCCCCGCAGTATCCATCCGCGCCGCAACCCGCCCCGCAGCCGCCGCAAGCGGCCCGGCCCGGGTTTCTGAGCGGAGGCCTGGGCGGCACGCTTGGCAGCATCGCCACCACGGCGGCGGGTGTCGCGGGCGGCGCGATGCTATTCCAGGGCATCGAAAATCTGTTCCACCGCAACAGCGGTGGCGGCTTCTTCGGGCAACCGGCAATGGGTTCGGCGCCCACCGAGACCGTGATCAACAACTACTACGAGGACGGCAACGGTAACAACGGCAGCAACGGTGGCAGCGGCAATGCGCTGCTGGCCGACAACGGCAACCTCGACAGTGGCAACCTCGACAATGGTCTGGACGACTTCGTCGACGACGACTACCGGAACGACGACTCGATCTTCTGATTCTTCTGGCCGTCCTGAGCACGGCGCGGGATCCTGCCTCCGGTCCCGCGCCCAGGAGGCTTGCTCAGGCTGTCACGGTGATGTCACGGCGAGAGGCACTCATCAGTGACCAGCCGAACACGACCATACCGGCCAGCGCCAGCAGCATCCCGACCCAGCCAGTTGAGGTCCAGCCGAGACCGGCGGCGATCGTCACGCCACCCAGCCATGCGCCGAGCGCGTTCGCCATATTGAACGCCGAGTGATTGAGCGCGGCGGCCAGCGTCTGAGCGTCTCCAGCCACGTCCATCAGGCGGATCTGCAACGGCGGGCCCAGCGCCACGGCGGTGCCTACCAACATCACATTGAGCGAAGCGAGCCACGGGTATGGCGCGGTGTACACGAAGGCGCCCAGCACCAGCGCGGACCAGAGCAGCACACCACCGACGGTCGGCATCAATGCCTTGTCCGCCAGCTTCGCGCCGGCCAGATTGCCGGCCACCATGCCGACGCCGAACAAGGCCAGCACGATAGGAATACCGCTGGCGGGCATATGCGCCACCTCGAGCATCGTCGGCTTGACATAGCTGAACACCGCGAACATGCCACCAAAGCCGATGGCGCCAATGCCGAGCGTGAACCAGACCTGCTTGCGCGCCAGCGCGGACAGTTCGCGCAATGGGCTTGCATGGCGATCGGCGGGCACGAACGGCACCCAGCGCCACACCAGCAAAGCCGTGAGCGCGCCGATGGCGCCGACGATCACGAACGCGGCGCGCCAACCCAGCCACGTGCCAATGCCGGCAGCGATTGGCACTCCCACAAGGGTCGCCACGGTCAGCCCGAGCATGACCAGGCCGACGGCCTGCGCGCGGCGCTCGCGCGCCACCAGACTTGCCGCCACCAATGCGGCCACACCGAAGTAGGTGCCATGCGGAAATCCGGTGAGCAGGCGCACGACGAGCATCGGCAGATACCCCGGCGCCAGCGCGCTGGCGAAGTTGCCCAGGGCGAAGGCGCTCATCAGCGCAATCAGCAGGTTGCGGCGTGGCCAGCGCGCGCCCAGCACGGCCAGCAATGGCGCGCCGATGACCACGCCCAGCGCGTACGCGCTGATCAGGTGGCCGGCCTCGGGAATCGTGATTGCCAGATCGCGCGCGGCGTCGGGCAGCAAGCCCATGATGACGAACTCGCCGGTGCCAATGCCAAAGCTGCCAACGCCAAGCGCCAGCAAGGCACGGCGGTCAGCCGCGCGATCACGGGCCGTGGCGGCATCGCCTTCGGTAGATGAATTCGGGGACGAACGGGTGAGATCGGGAACGTTGTCGAAGTTTCCGTGTGGGGCGGTCATGAGCAGAGAGATTGCGAAGCACTTGTCATAGCTTGTCGCCGCTCACTGGCGGACAGGATCTTGCGTCCTGTCTCGGGGGCTCCAGCGTGCTCCGCGCGGCGCGAAGGCGCTATTGTGAAGCAAAACGGCGCTGCTTGCCGGGCACGGCCCGGTGTGGATGAAAAGGCCGGTCGGCGCACAATCGACACATCATTGACACACCATCGACGCCCCCATCGCCCGATGATCGGTGCACATTCCGCGCACGGTCGCGCCATGGTGGTCGATCCCACGATTCCATCGCATCCGTACTGCGCGCAGGGCTATCGGCGCACGATGCGCCGCCCTATGCTGAAGTTATGCGACGCCCGCGTCCCGTACCCGTGAACCACGGCCCGGGTGCCGCGACTCGTGTGTGGGAGGGGATATGTCCCTGCGTAGCATCCTGTTCATCGCCGCCGTGACCATTACCTGGAATTCGCCTGCAGCCGCGGCGGGCTGCCAATACGACATGCAGTGCAAGGGCGACCGAATCTGTCAGCAGGGCCAGTGCATGGCGCCCGACAGCGACGACTCCGACGCCGCGACTGCCAAGGGACCATCGGTACAACAGGCACAACCTGTGCAGCCGGCACAGGCGGCACCACCCGCGCAGTCGGCCATGAGGCTGACTCCCGCGTCCACCACCGCGAGCGCGCCGCGCAACTGCTGTACCGTGGCAGGCAAGTTGCGGTTGACCACACCCCAATCGGGCGATGCCGCGCTGATGGTCGGCGATGCCTGCCAGGGCCTGACGGCCACGGGTAAGCCAGTTCCCGGAACGGCCTGCAACTAACGCCTGCAGACATCCCCATCGACAATTCAACGTCATCCCGACGACATCTGACTGTCATCCGGCGGCCGCCATCACACCGCCATCACGGGCCCGGAGCCATCCGGGCCCCACCTATCGCACCGCCGCCGCGATCGACTCCCGCAGCCACTGATGCGCGGGGTCGCGATGAACCCGCTCGTGCCACAACATTGACATCTCGAATCCCGGCACCTCCACGGGCGCATCGACGATCTGCAGCCGGTCGTTGTCCCGCACCAGCCGGGCCGGCAGCATCGCGACCAGATCGGTGTTGGCCAGCACCGATTCAAGGTAGAGGAAGTGCGGCACGGACAGCACGACCCGTCGCGACAGCCCCACCTCGACCAACGCCTCATCGGTGGCGCCGACGAATCCCCCGCCCTCAGGCGACACGATCACATGCTCCAGCGCGCAGAACTGGGCGATGGTCGGCTTGCGCTTCAGGCGTGGGTGCTCACGACGGCCGGCCAGCACGAAGCGCTCGGTGAACAGCGGACGGAGATGCAGGCTTTCCGGGGCATCGGTGGTGATATGGAACACCAGATCGACGTCACCCTGCTCCGCCTGACGTGCAATCCGTGGCGGCGCCAGTTCAACGACCGCCATGCGGGTGCCGGGCGCGGCCTCGCGCAAGCCGGCCAGCGCCGGCAGCAACACGGTTGTTTCGCTGTAGTCGGTGGCGGCAATGCGCCATGTCTGCGTGGCCTCGGCGGGGTCGAACGGATGCTCCGGCGAGATGGCCGCCTCCAGCGCGGCCAGCGCCTCGCGCAGCGGTTCGCGCAGGGATTCAGCGCGGGCGGTGGGGCGCATGCCACGTGGCCCGGGCAGCAAAAGCGGATCGTCAAAGATCTCTCGCAGCCTGGCCAGATGCACACTCACCGAGGGCTGGGAGTAGTGCAGCCGCTCGGCCGCGCGCGTGACGTTATGCTCGGCCAGCAGCGTGTCGAGTGTGACGAGCAGATTCAGATCGAGGCGCCTCAAATTAATCATGGCAATACCTGGAATATTAGGAATTCATTTCCAATATAGCTCAGGCGAACCTAATCTTGGTCCTGACCCATCCTCAGTCATCAGGACACCGACATGAACGTACTGCTTGTCTATGCTCACCCCGAACCGAAATCGCTGAATGGCTCGCTCAAGGACTTCGCCGTGCAACGGCTGGAAGCGGCAGGCCATCAGGTGCGGGTCTCGGACCTCTATGCCATGCAATGGAAGGCGCCGCTCGATGCCGGCGACTCGCTGGCACCTGCGAATGGCACGCCGTTTCATCCGTCGCTCGCCTCGAAGCACGCATTCGAGAACGGACTGCAAAGTCCCGACATCGCACGCGAGCAGGAAAAGCTGAAGTGGGCCGACGCGGTGATCCTGCAGTTCCCGCTCTGGTGGTTTTCAATGCCCGCCATCCTCAAGGGCTGGATCGAGCGCGTCTATGCCTTTGGCTTCGCCTACGGTGTGGGCGAGCATTCGGATTCGCGCTGGGGCAATCGATATGGCGAGGGCACGCTTGCAGGCAAGCGCGCCATGCTGATGGTGACGACTGGGGGGTGGGAATCCCACTACGATGCGCGCGGGATCAACGGACCGATCGAGGACATCCTGTTCCCGATCCATCACGGCATCCTGTACTACCCGGGATTCGACGTGCTGCCGCCCTTCCTGGTATTTCGGTCGGGCCGGATCGACGGCGATCGCTATGCCGCGGTGACCGAAAAGCTTGGCCAGCGGCTGGACACGCTGTTCACGACGGAACCCATCGCCTTCCGGCCACAGAACGGCGGCCAGTACGAGATTCCGTCACTGATCCTGCGGTCGGACATCTCGCCGGGACAGACCGGATTCGCGGCGCACGTGGCGCTGGAGAACTAGGCCGCTGCAGCAGCCGTGGGCGTGTGGGCAGCCAGTTCGCGGTAATAGCGCGTGTGGCGATAGAGCCCATAGAGGCTCGTCGCCGTGAAACCGAGCTGCTGCACGAACAAGCCGTAGGTGCCGGTAGCCAGCGCGAAGGCACTCCACACCAGGTTCGAGCAGATGTAGGCAATCCAGCCCCAGCGCGACGCGCGGTTGTGAAGTGCGACAAGGAAGGAGCCGCTCATCGCGAGGGCGCAGCCCGACCATTCCAGTCCGTTGAGCAGGTTGGGGATTTGGGCCGCAAGCTCCATCTTTGTCTCCGTTTTGCGTTCATTTTTTGTATGCAAACCGAAGACTATCGTCACTGACAAATTCTGGCAAGAGGGGCTACCCGAGGTTTACCTCGGACTCGCCCCTCCCCCTTTGCGCCGCGCTCAGGCCCGCGTCAGGTTGTCCGCCAGCGCCACTGCGGCTTCCTCGCTGGTGCGCTCGAAGCGCAGCGGCGTCACCGACACCGCGCCACGCGCCACCACCATCGCCTCCGCATCGTCCACGTCGGGCCTCGGGCCGCGCGAGAACTGCAACCAGTGATAGGGGAAGCCGCGCGGGTCCACGTGCGCGCGGACGTCGATTGCGTTGATCAGCCCGACGCCCTGCCGCGATACCGTCAGCGGACCGGCCGTATCGGCTTCAACGTCCGGGAAGTTGACGTTCAGACACGCGTCATCACTCCAGCCCGCCATCACCAGGCGGCGAATCACATCGCCTGCCAGCGCCCGGGACGTCCCCCACTTCACCGCATTGCGATCCTTGAAAACCTGGCTCAGCGCGATCGAGCGGATGCCCAACAGCATGCCGGTCATGGCTGCGCCGACGGTGCCGGAGAACACGGTTTCGAGCCCGAGATTGCCGCCGCGATTGATGCCGGACAGCACCAGGTCCGGGGGCGTATCGCGCATCACGTGGCGTACTGCCATCACGACGCAATCTCCCGGTGTACCGCTGATGCCGAAGCGGCGCGGGCCATGCTCGGTGATACGCAGCGGATCATGCAGGCTGATCGAGTGCGAGGTGCCGCTTTGATCGTGCTCGGGCGCGACGATCCAGACTTCGCGCGCGATCGTGGCGGCGACCTCCGCCAGCACGGCAAGGCCCGGCGCATCGATGCCATCGTCATTGGTCAGGAGCACGCGTTCGACTACAGGTTCAGACATGGAATAGGCTCAGGTGGTTGGAGAAGGCCCGCCGCGCAGCCCCGAAGCGCCGCGCGAAAGCGACCTTTACTTTAGCCGATCCCGCTCCGTTCCCGCCGACCTCGTCCGCCACGAGACCGGCAGCCCCCGCTGGCTTACAACTGGGGCGCCCTGCAGGCCGCGCCGCCGGCATTCGCGGCCGGGGCCATGCCAAACACGGCCTGCGCCCCGCACTGCGAGCCAAACATGCGCGACTGGTCATGCCCCACGCCGACCACTTCGAACGAACGATGGGTGCTGGTCTGGTCCGGCGCACCGAGGAAGCTGTCATAGCGCCAGTACGCGCGCGCCCGCTGGAGGCGGCTCGGCCCTTCGGCTTCCGCGCCACACGACTTGTCGAGAACCCGATGGTTCGGATCGTTGTCCTTGCTGCCAACCAGATACGTCACCTGCCGCTGCATGTAGCGCCTGTAGAGCGTCTTGCCATCGGCGCCCTTCGCATAAGCCACCATGTCCTGCATGCCATAGCGGTACTTGTCGTAGCCGGAACACACTGCGGTGCTGTATGGCGCAAAGCGCTTGTAGTCCGGCGCCACGGGCCGATCCGGCGTGAAGTACAGGTATGAGGAAGGGTTGGCCACCACGTAGCGCAGATCGATGCCGCGCGCGCGCACCGCTTCGTCGACGTTGTTGAGCACGGCGTAGCGATGCACGATCTGTGCCCCGGCCGAATGGCCAGCCACGGTCACCTTGGTCACTGCGGGGAAGCGCAACTTGTCGGTGACATAGGCCACCAGGTCGTCCAGCACCTGCAGCGAACTGACTTTGACGCCCGATGCTGCATCCTCGCCGGAAATCCAGCCCTGCACGGTCCATACGGGCATGTTGTCAAAATGCTTGGCGGCATCGGGCGTGCCGGGGAAGTTCGGAGCAATCAGCAGGACTTCATCGGGATTCTGGCCACTGGCCTTGAGCAACTCCGCGCCAGTCGCGTAGTAGCCGTCACCATTGCGGCGCAGGCCATGCTGGATAAACACGACCTCCCTGATGCCCCGCATGTCGCCGCCGAGCGGATGGTTCGCGTACACGGGGAAGTCGTAGCCCGAGCCCTGGCCCAGATGCACCCGCTGCCATTGGGGCTTGCCGGTGGCAGCGGCCTGAGGCGCGTCGGACTGGGTCGCGCAGCCGGCGGCTAGCACGGCAGTCAGTATCAGTCCGAGGGCGGTTAGACGTACGGGACGCATGGTGTCTCCTTACTATCGGCGTCCGCCATGCTAACAGCCCTTGATATGGGTTCTCGACCACCCTTGCATGGGCCGCCGGAGCAAACCCTCGCCGCGCTCAGCGCGGCAGGCCTACGTAGTTTTCCGCGAGCGAACGGCATGCGGCTTCGGAGCCGACCAGGTAGTCGAGTTCGGCTTGCTGGATGCGGTGCGCAAACGCGTCGGCGTCCGGGAAGCGGTGCAGCAACGACGTCATCCACCACGAGAAACGCTCCGCCTTCCAGACGCGGCGCAGGCACTTCTCCGAGTACATATCCAGTTCGTGCGAGTCGTCGTGCTGGTAGTGCGCGATCAGGCCATCGGCCAGGTAGAGCACGTCGCTGGCGGCCAGGTTCAGTCCCTTGGCGCCTGTTGGCGGCACGATGTGCGCCGCATCGCCCGCCAGGAACAGCCGGCCGTAGCGCATTGGCTCGCACACGAAGCTGCGCAGCGGGGCAATGCTCTTTTCGATACTCGGGCCCGTGACCAGCGCCTCTGCGGCGGCCGGGTCCAGGCGATGACGCAGTTCGTCCCAGAAGCGGGCATCGGACCAGTCCTCGGGTTTCTCCGTGGACGGCACCTGCACGTAGTAGCGGCTGCGGGTCTTCGACCTCATGCTGCACAGCGCAAATCCACGTTCATGGCTGGCGTAGATCAGTTCGTCGGCCACCGGAGGGGTCTCGGAAAGAATGCCAAGCCAGCCGAACGGATAGACACGTTCGAAGATGCGCTTTGACGGTTCCGGCACGCTGGCGCGGCTGACGCCGTGAAACCCATCGCAACCGGCGATGTAGTCGCAGACCACCTCATGCTCTACACCATCCTTGCGATAGCACACACGTGGGCGATTGCCGTCGAAATCGTGCAGCGAAACATCTTCCGCTTCATAGACCGTCGGCACGCCCGACGCCTGACGCGCGGCCATCAGGTCGCGCGTGACCTCGGTCTGCCCATAGACGGTGACGTCACTGCCGATCAGCGCATGGAAGTCGATGCGGTGGCGCTCGCCGCCGAACGACAGTTCGATGCCGTGGTGCACCAATCCTTCCTCACGCAGCCTGCCGTCAACACCGGCACGCTTCAGCGCCTCAACCGTCACGCATTCGAGAATGCCCGCGCGAATGCGGCCGAGGACATACTCGGGGCTGCGTTGCTCGATGACGATGTTGTCGATGCCCGCGACAGTCAGCAACTGCCCAAGCAGCAGCCCGGCAGGACCTGCACCAATGATGGCGACACGCGTGGAACGGGAATTGAACGAGCCATTGGGGGCCATGGCGAGTCTCCTGGTTTGTATGTATTTGTTGGGCCTAACGATAGAGCCTCGCGCGCCATGCAGGAATGGACAGATCGAACCATCGAAGTGACAATCCGAACATTCAGGGTTCACCCGATATGCCCCCATGAGAACCGTTCCGACCTACTCGCTCTATGGCGTGAATTCTTCGGAGCCCCTGCTGGATCAGCTTCATTTCGAGTCCATCGCCTCGCGCAGCCAGCTCTACGCGTGGGAGATCAAGCCACACCGGCACGAACGCTTCCTTCAATTTCTGTACATCCATCGCGGCAGCGGAGAAGCCCTGCTGGAGGGCCGCAAGGAACGACTCGCAAGCGGGTCGCTGATCACGGTGCCACCGCACCACGTGCATGGTTTCGTGTTCGCGCCCGACGTCGACGGCATCATCGTGACGATGACCGACACCTACCTGCGCACGTTGCTGGCCGGCTTGCCTGGGACGGTGCCGCTGTTCGAGCACCCACGGCATGACCGCGTGGCGCGACGCCACGCGCTGGCGGGCACGCTGGCGCTGTTCAGGGAGGAGATGGAATCGGTATTGCCGTGGCGCGGCGCATCGCTATCGGCGTTGCTGACGCTGATGCTGGTGGGCATCGCGCGCATCGCCGAGGCGTCGGCCCCGGCGAAGACGCAGGCCGGCAGCCGGCCGGCCCGGCACTTCCGGCAGTTCCAGCAACTGCTGGAGACCGACTATCGCGAACAGAATGACATCGCGTACTACGCCGGGGCGATCGGCGTCACGCCGACGCAGCTCAACCGCATCTGCCGCCAACTGGCCGGGCATAGCGCATTGCAGCTCATTCACGCACGCGTGCTGGCCGAAGCGCAGCGCGACCTGCTCTTCAGCGATCTCGATATCAAACAGATCGCGATGACACTCGGCTTCTCGGACGCGGGCTACTTCTCACGCTTCTTCGCGCGGCTGACCGGGCAGACGCCTACCGCATTCCGCGAATCGGGCCGTGCCCGCCTGCCAGCGTTCGCGATCAAGGACGCCATGAACGCGACGGATACGGCAGGCGTGGCGGACGCCTGAGCATCAGCCGCGCGCGCGATCCACTTCGGCAAAGACTTCTTCGGCCATGTGGAAGGCCGAGTTGGCCGCCGGCACGCCGCAATAGATCGCGGTCTGCAACAGCACTTCCTTGATCTCGTCGCGCGTGACGCCATTGTTGGCGGCTGCGCGGAGGTGCAGCTTCAGTTCCTCGGAACGGTTCAGCGCCACCATCATCGCGATCGTGATCAAGCTGCGCGAATGACGTGGCAGCCCTTCGCGCGTCCAGATCTCGCCCCAGGCATAGCGCGTGATCAGGTTCTGGAATTCCTCGTTCAGCGGCGTCAGCCGTTGCAGCGAACGGTGGACGTGCGCACTGCCAAGCACTTCCCGACGCACGGCGAGGCCCGCATCGTAGCGCGCATGATCGTCAGTCACCGGCAGGCGGCCGTTGATGAAGTCAAGCAGCGCGGCGGTAAAGCGCCCCGGCTGCTCTCGGTTCGAGAGATGCGCGGCGTGGAGCTCTATATAGATGGCCCCGGGAATGGCCGCGGCCAGTGCCCTGCCCTCTTCCGCAGTGGTCGACGGATCGTCGCTCCCGGCGATCACCAGCACGGGTACCGGAATCGTCTTGACCGCCTCGCGCAGGTCGGCATCGCGCACGGCGGCGCAACTCGCCGCATACCCACGCGGATCGAGCCCTGCCAGCACGGCACGCAGATCATCGAGCGCGCGTCCGGACGTGGCGACGAACGTCGGCGTGAACCAGCGGCCCAGCGATGCATCGACCATGCCGCCCAGGCCATCGCGGATCACCGCGTCGATGCGCGTGTTCCAGGACTCGGCCGTGCCGATCTTCGGCGCGGTATTGGCCAGCACGATCTTCGAGAAGCGTTCTGGCGCATACGCGCCGAGCCACATGCCAGTCAGACCACCCATCGAAAGGCCGCAGAACACGGCCTTGTCGATGTGAAGCGCATCGAGGATGGCCAGCACGTCGCGGCCCAATGTCTCCACCGTCAGCGAAGTCTCGGTGGTAGTGGATCGGCCGTGGCCGCGCACGTCGTAGCGCACCACGCGAAAACGGCCGGCCAGCGCGTCGGCCTGGGGCTGCCACATCATGTGATCGGTGCCGAGCGAGTTCGAGAAAACAATGACCGGTGCGTCTTCCGGTCCGTCGACGGTGTAAAACAGCCGGGCGCCGGCTTGATCGAGGTAAGGCAAGGGAGTCTCCTGTCAGGCCTGGTCTTGGTTCTCTTGGATATCCTGGTTCGCGCGCAGCGCCTGCCAGTTGGCAACGGCGGCATTGGCGAAACGTTCGGATTGTCCAGCGTACTGCGCGGGATCGCTCAGGCGGTCGAGCGCGGCGTCGTCGAGCAGCCCCGCGTGCTTCGGATCTTCGGCCAGCGTGCGGGCCAGCGCGATACGCAGCGTGGTGTCTTCCGCCACCGCGCGGCGCGAAGCTTGCTCCACGAGATGATGAGCCTGCAACCGGCCGATGCGCCGCCCCAGTTCGAGCATGGCTGCCTCACCGAGGATCAGGCCATGCGTGATATCGAGGTTCGCGCGCATACGGGCTTTATCGACCTGCAACCCGGACACGACGTCCGCCATCTGGCGCAGCGCGCCTGCCGCCAGCGTGACGATCTGCGGCAGCGTGTCCCATTCGGCCTGCCAGCCACCAAGCGCACGCTCATGTTCCTGCGTCATGCCCGCAAGCATCGTCGCCACCAGCGGTGGCACACGCGTAGCCGCGGTCAGCACCGCCGCGCATCCCACCGGGTTGCGCTTGTGGGGCATCGTGCTCGATCCACCACGTCCCGGGCCGGATGGCTCGGCTACCTCACCAACCTCGGTCTGCATCATCAGCGAGATATCGCGCGCCATCTTGCCCAGCGTGCCGGTCAACATGCCGAGCGCGGTAGCCACTTCGACCAGGCGATCTCGATGCGCGTGCCACGGCAGCGCGGGCACATCGAGTTGGAGTTCAGCGGCGAAGCGGGCCGCCACGGCTGCCGCGTCATCGCCCAGGCTGGCAAGGGTGCCGGCGGCGCCACCGAACTGGATCACGCGGGCCTGCGCCCGAACGTGGTCTAGCCGCATCAGATCGCGGCGCAAGGCATCGAGCCAGCCGCCGGCCTTGCAGCCAAACGTGGTGGGCAGCGCGTGTTGCAGCCATGTGCGTGCCACCATTGGCGTGGCGCGATGGGTCGCGACCAGCGTCGCGCAGGCATCGCCCGCACGCAGCAAATCGACGACGATCTCGCGCAGGGCATCGCGCAGTTGCAGCACGAGCGCGGTATCGATGATGTCCTGGCTGGTTGCGCCCCAATGCACGTAGCGGCCAGCGTCGGCGTCGCGCTGGGTGACGGCTGCAGTTAATTGCTTGACGAACGGGATGGCGAGATTGCCGGCGGATACCGCCGCCTGCGCCAGCGCCTCGAGGTCGATCACATCGACCCTGGCGCAGACTTCAGTAATGACGGCGGCGGCAGTGGCGGGAATCACGCCGCACTGCGCTTCGGCACGCGCGAGCGCGGCCTCGGCATCGAGCATCCGGCGTACGGTGCCAGTATCAGAGAAGACCTCGAGCACGGCGGGACTGCCGAACATCGGGTTGGTCAGGCGAGAAAGCGTGGGCATCGTCGGTGGGGGCAAACCGGTGGTAATGCGCCGATTGTCATGCAAAGCAGGGCACGGGGGAAACCCCCGCGCCCTGCTTGCAGTGCATCAGATCAGATATCGAAGAACACGGTCTCGCCCGCGCCTTGCAGCACGACGTCCCAGCGGTAGCTGTTCTGGCCATTCGGCTGCGCGATCAGCGTGGCGCGACGCTCGGCCGGCACCAGCGCCAGCACGCTGTCGGCGGCATTGGCCGCGGTTTCCTCGGGGAAGTAGATGCGCGAGGCGACGTGCTTGACCAGCCCGCGCATGAACACCGACACCATGATGTGCGGCGCCTGCGGACGGCCTTCCACGTCGGGCACGGCGCCGGGCTTGACGGTAACGAAGCGGAACGACCCGTCTCCCTCGGTCGGCACTCGCCCGAAACCGGTAAAGCCAGGGACCAGCCCAAGCTCGCGCTTGTCTTCCGGATGGCGATAGCGGCCAGCCGGATTGGCTTGCCAGATCTCGACCATGCCATCGGGCACGGGCTCGCCGTTGCCATCGATAACGCGGCCTTCGATCACGATGCGCTGCGCGGTCAGGTCGGGCGCGTCGGCGGTCAGGTCGGCGCAGTTCAGGCCGGTCAGGCCGATATGCAGGTAGGGTCCAACGGTCTGGGATGCGGTGGCGTACAGCATGGCCTTACTCCATCGGCGTGGCATCGCGGCCGCGCAGCACGATATCGAAACGGTAGCCGAGCGCGTACTCGGGGGCGGTGTTTTCCCAGTCGAAGGTCGAGATCAACCGATTGCGTGCCTTCTCGTCCGGCACGCAGTTGAAGATCGGATCGAACGGCAGCAGCGGATCGCCGGGGAAGTACATCTGCGTGACCAGCCGCGTGGCATACGCGTTGCCGAACAACGAGAAATGGATGTGCTGCGGCCGCCAGGCGTTATGGTGGTTGCGCCATGGATAGGCGCCCGGCTTGATCGTCTTGAACTGGTAGCGGCCGTCGGCATCCGTGATGGTGCGACCCTGGCCCGAGAAGTGCGGGTCGAGCGGCGCATCGTGCTGGTCGCGCTTGTGCACGTAACGGCCGGCGGCGTTGGCTTGCCAGACCTCGATCAGCGCATTCGGCACCGGGCGGCCGTTTTCATCGAGCACGCGGCCTGTCACCAGGATACGTTCGCCGATCGGCTCGCCACCGTTGCCTACGGTCAGGTCGTTATCGCCCTCACTGACAAACTCGGGGCCGAAGGTCGGGCCGGTGACCTCGGAAAGCGATTGCGGCAAGGCGATCAGCGACTGGCTCGGCGAGCGGAGTTGCGTCGAGGCATACGGATCGAAACGGTACTCGGGCTGGGTGTTCCAGTACGGCCGACGGTACTGGTCCGGGCGGGCGGAGCGTGGGGGCATCGCGCTGTCTCCGTGGTGGTGTTGTGTGAGCGAATGGGCTCGACTGTATTCAACGGCATAAGTCATGTAAATTGAGTTTTTACGCAATTTGAATGATTTTTTGTTATGCATGGTAGCCCGACGTCACGTGAAGCCCGCATCGACACGTTCCGCAGCCGGATCCGGCTACGCCATCTGCATTGCTTCGTCACCGTGGCGCAAACCCAGCATCTGGGCCGGGCCGGGGAGCGCCTCGGCCTGACACAGCCGGCCGTCTCCAAGACGCTGACCGAACTCGAGGAACTGGTCGGTGCCCGGCTGCTGGTGCGGCAGCGAGCAGGCACGGACCTGACCGCCGCCGGAATGCGCTTTCTGCGCCAGGCGCTGCGCGTGCTCGAAGACCTCGACGCCGTGGCCGACAGCCTGACCGGCGCTGACGCCGCGCGGCAGGAGCGCATTCGCGTGGGTGCGCTGCCGAGCGTCGTCCCGGCTTTGCTGCTCGAGGCGGTGACTGACTTCCGCGCGAATCATCCGGAAGTCGGACTCGCGGTGCAAAGCGGCATGAACCGGACGCTGATCGACCTGCTCAAGGCTGACGTGCTCGATGTGGTGATCGGCCGCATGGACGACCCCGCCGCGATGGAGGGGCTGTGGTTCGAATCCCTCGCAGCCGAGCCGCTGGTGCTGGCCGTGCGGGCGGGCCACCCGCTTGCCGGCAATGCTCGCCCGACGATGCGGGACGTGCTGGCCTGGCCGATGGTGGTGCCGGCGGTGGGCTCGATCCCGCGTCACAGCACCGAGAGCCTGCTGGCGCGACACGGGTTCGCCTTGCCGGCCGGCTGTCTGGAAACGGCCGATGGCTATCTGGGCCAGCTCGTGACGCTGCAAGGCGACAGCGTCTGGGCGGCACCGCTTTCGGCCACACACCGCGCCGTCGCGGCCGGCGAACTGGTGCTGCTGTCCTTCGACACGCAAGGCACCGAAGAGCCGATCGGATTGCTCCGCCGGAGCGATCGCACACTCGAACCGGTGGCGGAAGCATTCGCCGATACGATCCGCCGCATCGCGGCGAGTCGATAGGGTTGCTGGCGGCACTTGCTACCGGCCCGCGCGGCTTTTTTCCGGTATCCCGCATTCCCCGCATGCCCTTTTCCGAAGCGGTGTCGCGGCGGATGCGCGGGTTCCAGCCAACTGTGTCTTGCGGGTTTACGCCGATATTTCGCGCGCCAAAACGCTGCGTATGATCCGTTCCTATTGAGAACAGTGGTTCGCCTTTAGAACAATAAAGGCGAAACGGCCGCGTCAAACGCCCGTCAGAAATGCGAGAGCGGTCGCCGACAGATCCGAAACGGAGACAATCATGTCCCATGCCCCGCACTCAGCAACCGGTACGCTGGACGTCCAGTCGCTCATCGACAGCCAGCGCTTCTCCGCCTATCAATGGCTCATCCTGGTCCTATGTTTCCTTATCGTCGCCGTAGATGGCTTTGACACGGCGGCCATGGGCTACGTTGCACCGGCCCTGGTACAGGATTGGGGTATCGAGAAATCGTCACTTGGCCCCGTCATGAGCGCAGCGCTGTTCGGCCTGGCCTTCGGCGCGATCTTCGCGGGGCCAATGGCCGACCGGGTCGGCCGCAAGAAGGTGCTGGTGCTGTCCGTGTTCTTCTTCGGTGCCTGCAGTCTGGCCACGGCTTTTGCGCCGACGATCTGGTGGCTAACTGTATTGCGATTCCTGACCGGCCTCGGCCTGGGCGCCGCCATGCCCAACGCAGTAACGCTGATGTCCGAGTACGCGCCAGCGCGCCGCCGCGCGGTACTGGTCAACACAATGTTCTGCGGCTTCCCGCTGGGCTCGGCGGCTGGCGGCTTCTTCGCGGCGGCGATCATCCCGCAGTTCGGCTGGCATAGCGTGCTGGTCTTCGGTGGCATAGTGCCGCTGGTGCTGGCGGTGGTGCTGGTGACCACGCTGCCGGAGTCGGTCCGCTATATGGTCGTGCGCCAGTACCCCACCGACCAGATCCGGCAGGTGCTGGCGCGCGTGACCGGCGCCCGCGTGGGCAGCGCAAGCGCCTTCACGATCAGCGAGGCCGCGCCCGCGTCGTCGTCGGCCATTGGCACCGTGCTGGCGCCGCGCTATCGATTGGGCTCGACCATGCTGTGGCTCACCTATTTCATGGGGCTGGTGATCTTCTACCTGCTGACGAGCTGGATGCCGACGCTGATGAAAGACGCCGGATTCTCACTGCAGCGTGCGTCGTTCCTGACCGCCCTGTTCCCGCTTGGCGGCGGCATCGGCACCATCGCAGCCGGCTGGTTCATGGACCGCTTCAATCCGAACAAGGTCATCGCCATTACCTACGCCCTGACCGGCGTGCTGATCTATGCGGTGGGCCAGGTCGCCAGCGGCGATCAGGTGGTGCTGGGCGTGTTGATCTTCCTGGCCGGCACCGCGATGAATGGGGCTCAGTCGTCGATGCCGTCGCTGGCCGCCGCGTTCTATCCGACGCAAGGCCGCGCGACCGGCGTGGCATGGATGCTCGGCATCGGACGATTCGGCGGCATCACCGGCGCACTGCTCGGCGCCGAGCTGTTGCGCCTGCACCTGGGCTTCGACGTCATCTTCACGCTGCTGGCGATCCCGGCGTTCGCCGCCACTGCCGCGCTGGTCGTCAAGCATGTGGGCGCCCGGGGCGCGGCCCCCCTCGACACCGGCGGGGCCATGGTGTCCGGACACTGAGCCCGGCCGCGTCGCCCCGGGCGCCGGTGAAGTTGCCCCATACGTGCTACCGTTCAGAGGTACCAGTGTCCAGCGCGCGATCTTGGATCAGCAAACCTCCGGAGACAATCTCTTCTTCATCGGCTTCATGGGCGCCGGCAAGACGACGGTCGGGCGCGCCGTGGCGCACGAGCTCGGCCGCCCGTTCTTCGACACCGACCACGAGATCGAGACGCGCTGCGGCGTGCGAATTGCCACGATCTTCGAGCTTGAGGGCGAGGAAGGCTTCCGCCAGCGCGAGTCGCGCGTCCTGGATGAACTGACGCAGCGCAGCGGGATCGTGCTGGCCACCGGCGGGGGCGCGGTACTGCGTCCGGAGAACCGCGCCATGCTGCGCGCGCGCGGCCAGGTGGTCTACCTCGACGCCACGCTGCCCGAGATCTGGCGCCGCACGCGGCGCAACCGCAACCGTCCGCTGCTGCAGACCGACAATCCGCGCGCGCGGCTCGAGGCGCTGTTTTGCGAACGCGACCCACTGTACCGCGAGGTTGCCCACATCGTCATGCCAGCCCATGGCGGCAGCATTGCCCAGGCTGCCGCCAATGTCCTGGCACAGTTGGGCCTTGCGCCTCCCGATGCCTTCCCACACGCACGAAATGACCACTCATGACCAATAACTCAAGTGAGTTATTGGTCCGCAAGCTACTCTGGATGCACACTTGCCGGGGGTCAGTCGACACGACCCTGAAACGACTTGGCAACTCTTGCTGCCCCGGCGATCCCGCGCGCCGGGGTATTTTCTTTTGCGGCGCCGCTTCTGCCGACAAGGGCCGACTCGATTGCCCTGTATCAAACTTCATAGCTCTCGGCACAGACGGACACAACTTTCCGCCCCGCCGTGGTGCACGATGGCGACCTCTTCAACGACTCAGCAAGGAGGTCCACCATGGAGATGACACACCACCCCGACACGCAATGCCCCAACCGGGCGACAGATGGTCAATGCGCCGTCGAAGCGCAGGACCAGCCCTCGAACCCGGAAGCCACGCAGCCCAACTCCCTTGCCGCGTTCATCCTGGCGATTCCTCCCGGCGACGCCAGCGATGAACGGGATTTCGCGCGAGTCCAGTGATCGGAGCGACCGAGCATGTATCTGGTCGACACCAACATCATCAGTGAGCAACGCAAGCGCGCCCGGGCGAACCCGGGCGTACTCGCATTTTTCGAGGATGCCGCCGCCAATGGTCGCGAGATTTTTCTCTCAGTCATCACGCTTGGAGAACTGCGACGCGGCGTGGAGCTCAAGCGCTTCCGCGGGGACCACAGGCAATGCCATGTCCTGGATGACTGGGTGCTGGCCGTACACCGGCGCCATACCCGGAACATCCTCGGCATCGATGCGCAGATCGTCGAACTCTGGGGCCATCTAAGCGTGCCAGACACGCAAAACTCACTCGATAAGCTGATCGCTGCCACAGCGCTGGTGCACGGACTGACAGTCGTAACGCGCAACGTCCGGGACTTCGCGAACACCGGCGTCCGAATCCTGAACCCCTTCAGCGACGTGCCGTCCGTGCGACGGGTTCTCGCTTTATGCCCACGCCTATTCCGCGGGCGATCCCAGGCGGCACAGTGTTGAGTCAACGAAGCGGCCGGCCATGAGACTACACTTACAGTTTCTACGCCGTATTTACCGCTTCCTCTGTGAACTCCACAACTCAACCCTCTCTGCCAGCCTTGACCGACTTCCTGGGCCGTCCGGTGCCCAGCCACGACAATCCGCGGCCGGACCGGCTCGTGAAAGGCAACCCTGATCGCACCACCTGGACGCACTACAGCGCCGCTCAGGGCGACTTTGACTGCGGCATCTGGGCGTGCGAGCCAGGCGCTTGGCGCATCGCCTTCCCCGCTGGCAAGGAAGAGTTCTTCCACGTCATCAGCGGCCGCTTGCGCATTACCAGCCTGGCCGGCGAGGCCCGTGAGTTCGGGCCCGGCGACGCCTGTGTGATTCCCGCCGGATTCGAGGGCGTGTTCGAGGTGATCGAGCCCGTGCGCAAGCATTTCGTCGTTATCGATCGCAACGTCCGTTGATTTCATTCTCAGGAGACCGTGCCATGCCCATCCGTCTATCCGTCCCGACCGTAGCACTGGCAATGCTCGGCACCACCGGCGTGGCACTGGCTGTCAGCCCAAGCTTCGATTGCGGGAACGCCAAAGGACAGGTAGAGCAATTGATCTGCAAGGACGATACGTTGGCACGACTCGATCGCGAAACCACTCGGCTCTACGGACTGGCGCTCGACGCCCGGTCATTGCCTGCCCCACAGAAGAAAACGCTTCTGGCGGCGCAGCGCGGCTGGATCAAGGGCCGCAACGACTGCTGGAAAGCCAGCGATGCCGGGGTCTGCGTCACTGCCAGCTATCTGGAGCGCATCCACGAACTGCGCCACACCTATGCTGGCGCTCGCACGCAGGACGACAAGGGCATCAGCCGCGGCCCATTCGATATCCGCTGCCCAGACATCAAAGCCGTGATCGCCGGCACATTCGTGCAGACGGAGCCGGGATTCGCCTATCTGCGCTGGCTCGATCAACAACTGGTACTAACGCAAACGCCTGCGGCTTCAGGCGCGCGATATGCGGCCACGACCGGTAATGGTGAAGCAGTGTTCTGGGACAAGGGGCCGGATGCCCAGCTAACGCTGCCCGGCAAGGCGGAGATGAGCTGCCGCGTAGGCATAAGAGACTGACGAGTACGGGGACCACGAATCACCGGGTCCAGTCAACGGGCCCAAGCGGGCTCTCGGAGCGATTGCACCCAAGACGTGCAACGCGCTCCGTTCATGGCCAGACAATCAGAGACGTCCTGCTCGTACCCTACTCGTACACCATGGTGAAGACCGAAGCTGCGTTCGCTCGCCCGCCTCTTACGGGCTCGCCAGTCAAAATATATCGTCCACCGAAACCGAACGTACTTGCTCCATCTGGCGCCCGCTCAATCTGCAGCAGTGGCGTCCGCAGTTGCAACGGCACTCCCGACCAACTCAGCAATTGCACGCCTACACCCGAGGCATTCGATGGATCAGGTGTGAGGCCAATAGTATTGGGTCTCCCTGCCAATGTCGTCACTGGATCAAACTGGATAGACGTCCTAGGGCCGGAAACGCAGTTCACGGTAATCTGGAATGGTATCGTGGGTCCGTAAGCACCTGCCTGACGCCCACTGAATCCGGTTGGATAGGCAACCTCTCGCATATTGACGCTTACATTTCGGGAGCCCGCAGCAACCGAACAGGAACGCGTATTCATTGTTCCCACAATGCTGACTTGCGTGAGACCCACGCTATTGCTTGCGCCATCGGTTGCGGATACCCGCAACTCGCCTCCAACAAATCGAAGTGCTCCCGCCTGCCAGTTTGGCGCAGTCTTGATGACTTCCACGCTTACATGCAGATAGCCTGTTCCATATGCGGGGGACGAGTCTATCGGCTCATTCTGCAAGTTTGCGATGATCGTAAGCGGGAGAGGGGTCGTACTGGTGGGTGTGCCGTAATACGATCTATAAGTCCAGATCGAGATCCGCACGCCAACGCCCGTCAAATTCGTGGGGTAAACATTCCTGAACCCTGGCACCGGCGCACCTGGCATCGAGAAACGGACGTATGCCTTGATCCGATTATTTGCAGTCTGGGAAGATTTGCACCAGCCGGCATTGTGACCGCCATAGGTATCCCAGGCTCCAGAAACGGCGTAAATCGCCGATCCAACGGGCACAGGGTTGGCGGTACTTTCAGAAACAGTGCCAAGATTAATATTCATAGTGGCCGTTGGTGACGCCGAGGTGCACCAGGAGGCCATGGCAGGAGACCAGACCGAAAACAGGAGCACTGATGCCAGCCAACAGTTTTTCCAATTTGAGGCGAGTATTTTCATCAGCGCAACCCCGAACATTCCGAATGACAAACGTACGTCTGCATACGTTAAGGCTGCACACAATGCCACAAGGGCTCGCCCCCCTCCATCGCAGTTGCCCGAATATTTGACTGATACCCACAAGCGACAAGCATCACGCTCAAGCGATACAAGCCGCGCTGCCTTGCGGTGCTCAGGGCAAGAAAATGCCTCAAGTCGCAGGACAACTTGAGGCAAGGGAAACATGGCTAAAGGGAGTTACTCCTGGCAACAGCGATATCCACGCCATTCGGCGCGGACAGGTCCGAGATTAAGATGGCCCCTGACGCAACAACATGGAAAACGTTCGACCCCGGGCGACAAGTCCATGCTGGAGCGTCGCAACTATCCCGGCAAAGGTGCCTCAGGCCACCTGGCCACCCTCCCCGGCTGCAAGCGCCACCGCTGCCATGGCATGTAGCTCGGTCGTATCGAATGTCGGCAATGCCGAATCCTCGGGCTTGATCAGCAACGTGATCTCCGTGCAGCCGAGAATCACGCCCTGCGCACCACCGGCCTTCAGCGATTCAATGATGCGCTGATAGACGGCGCGCGATTCACTCCGCACGACACCATGACAAAGTTCGTCGTAGATGATGTCGTGCACAAGCGTGCGGTCATCCTGATCCGGTATCACGACCTGGATACCATGGCGCTGCTCCATTCGGGCGCGGTAAAAATCCTGCTCCATGGTAAATCGCGTGCCGAGCAGGCCAACCCGTTCGATACCGGCACGACGCAGCGCGTCCGCGGTCGGGTCGACGATATGCAGGAACGGCACGTCGAGCACGGCTTCGATAGCGGGTGCCAGCTTGTGCATCGTGTTCGTGCAAAGCACGACGAAATCGGCGCCACCGGCTTCGACCTGGCGTGCCGCCTGCTGCATCTGGCTTCCCAGGTCCTCCCATCGCTCCGCATGTTGTAACGTCTTGATCTCTTCAAAGCAGACAGTGACCATGACGCTACGGGCGTTCCTGTGTCCGCCCAGGCGGGCCTTCATCCCCTGGTTGATCAGCCGGTAGTACTCGGCCGACGACTCCCAGCTCATGCCGCCAATCAGTCCTATTGTTTTCATCCTGCGCATCCCTTTGCTTTCATCTCCGCTCAAGCATGGACGAATCGCCCCCGATTGCCGTGGAGAAACCTCTGCATTTTCTCCGAGAAACCTCGGATCGAATGGCGTTACCTCTGCCAATATGGCCTGTCCTTTCTCATAAAGCTCCGTAGAATTCAAGTACTTCGTTCTCCACCTGCCATCGCAGAAAGCCCCATGCCCGCCCAATTCGAAGCCCTGCGAGTCCTGATCGTCGAAGACCATCCGTTCCAGCGCGCGGTAGCCGGCCACTTGCTCCATCGTCTGGGTGCCATGAATACCCACGCGGCAGCAGACGGACGCGAGGCGGAACAGGCATTGCGCGAACAGGCGTTCGACCTGGTCCTCTGCGACATCGATATGCCCAACTGCAACGGACCGGAACTGATGGCGCGGCTGACCCGCGATCGCGAGCACGCGTTCTTTGGCACGCCGCCGACTTGGGCATGGACCAGCAGTCTGGCACCAGACATCCTCGATTCGCATCGCGCCTTCGCCAGCGAGCACGTTTTCCCGCGCGTGTACGCGCTGGCCAAGCCGCTGCAATTGATAACGCTTCAGACCATTCTGGAAGAGGTCGCAGCCAGCAAGTATGTGCTGAATATGGCGAACCACAACGGGCCAACCGACAACGAGTTGCGCGATCTGGCATGCCACCCGGACGCGCTCGTCTTCATGCTCCAGCCGCAGTTTCACATTGCGACCGATCGCCTTGCTGGCGCGGAAGCGCTTTGCCGCTGGCAGCATCCGAGACTGGGCCTGATACCGCCCACGCTCTTCATCCCCCGGCTCGAGGCGCTGGACGCGGCCGATGTGATCTTCCTCACCGCGATCGATCGATGCCTTGCGGCTCTGATTATTCTGTCCAAGGCCGGCATTACCGTGCCAATCAGTGTCAATGCGTCGGCGCAGACGCTCTGTCGGCCTGGCCTCGTGGAGCGGCTCGAAAGCGTGGTCGCCGCAAGCGGCGTGCCGCGCGCGCGGCTGACGCTCGAATTGACCGAGGAAGCCACTGTTCGGGATCCTTTCGCGCTCGGCATCGCGCTCAATCGCTTGCGGCTGCTCGGCTACCGCATTGCTATCGACGACTTCGGTATCGGCATTGCCACGCTGAAACTGCTGGCGGACCTTCCGTTCACGCAGATGAAGGTGGACAAGTCATTTGTCAGCCAAATGCTGGCCGGCAACCAGCGCGCCACGATCTGCCGCAGCATCATTCGGCTGGCCAATGATCTCGGCATGGAGTGCGTAGCCGAAGGCGTGGAAACGCCTGCGCAGTGCGCGGCGCTTCGCGCACTCGGGTGCGATATCGGCCAGGGATATCTGTGGGCACCACCCGAGCCCATCGACGTGTTTCTCAATGCCGCGCCTGGCCGTTATGGACAGGGATGATTGCCGCGCGCTGGCGCGCCCTCCCGCCACCCTGAAGCACCGGCCTTGACAGCACTCGAGAGCGCTTTAACCATCTTTCTTCGATTCACCTCCTGTGCCCCCCCCCAGGCGCAGCCAGACACTCGGCGTGGTAGCTACGCCACTCCGAGCATTGCATGACATCGCGGCAATCCATACAATAACGATTCTCATTTACAAACAAGCTCACCTCCGCCGGCCCGTCGGGCGACAAGGAATGGACGATGGCCGCCGACGCTGGTCCACATCACGATATCCAAGCGCTCTACAGCGGCCACCATCGCTGGCTGCTCGGCTGGCTGCATCGCAAGATCGGCTGCTGGCACCGCTCCGCCGATCTCGCGCATGACACCTTCATACGTTTGCTGGCGCGTGAGGAAGCCCTGGCGATCGCCGAACCCCGCGCGTTCCTGACGACCGTCGCCCAACGGGTGCTGGCCAACCAGTGGCGGCGCGAGAAGCTCGAGCAGGCGTATCTGGAAGCCCTCGCAAGCCGGCCGGCCGCACTGACTCCTTCCGAGGAAGAACGCGCGATCCTGCTGGAAACCCTCAACGACATCGCTGAACGGCTCGACGGATTGCCTGTGGTAGTCAAGCGCGCGTTCCTGATGGCGCAGCTCGAAGGCCTGAGCCAGGCCGATATTGCGTCCGCCTTGCGAATCTCGGTAACGACGGTCAAGCGCTATCTGGTTCGCGCCGGCGCGCAGTGCTACTTCGCGATGTCCCTCGCATGAGCGCGCAAGATCTGGGGATACCACCGCACGTGGCACGCGCCGCAGTGGAATGGCTGGTAACGCTGCAAGGCGGTGAAACGAATGAGGCATCCCTCGCCGCGTGGCGCCATTGGCTCTCTCAGCATCCCGACCACGCGCGCGCCTGGGCGCGAATCGAGGCAGTGAATGCGCGATTACGCGACGTCGCATCGCCACTGACCACGGCCGTCGCGCACGCGGCGCTGACTCCGCCGCGCTCCGCGAGTCGCCGCCGGGCCGTCCAGGCGCTGGTGGTTGCCTTCACCGGCGGCGCGGTAGCATGGGCTGCGCGAGATCACGCGCCGTTGCAGGACTGGCTGGCCGATGTCCATACGGCCGTGGGTGAGCAACGTCTTCTGTCGCTCGCGGACGGCACGCAGGTCAGACTCAATACCGATACCGCCATCGATATCGCCTTCACGTCCACCGAACGGCGCGTTCTCCTGCGACGTGGCGAGATCCATGTCCAGACAGCCCCGGATCACCACTGGCCAACGCGCCCATTCATCGTCGCAACCGCCTCGGCCACGCTACGCCCAATGGGCACCCGGTTCGCGGTGCGCGTATCGGGTGACGCCGGCTGGATCGGCGTCACCGAAGGCGCCGTCGCGGTTCGGCCACAGGCAGACCCTACGGGCGGACGCATCATCGCCGCAGGCAAGCAGGCACGATTCACCCCGACGAGCGTCGATGCCCCCACGCCGCTGCCCGAGAGCGATACCGCCTGGACCGACGGCATGATCGTCGCCACGGACATGCGCCTGGCGGATTTCCTCGCCGAGGTCGACCGCTATCGACCTGGGCGGCTGCGCTGCGCGCCAGACGTAGCGGATCTGCGCGTGTCAGGCACCTTTCCGATAGCGGATACCGATCGCATCCTCGATGCCCTTCGCACCGCCCTGCCCGTGCGCATCCAATTCCTGACGCGCTACTGGACAACGGTCCTTCCCGCCTGATTTTTCGTTTTTTTCCGCCAAGGAGTGGTCTGTTCTGGATTCTCGCGTGACATAGGAGATGAGTCCTACTTTCACGCCTCTCCCGCCGTCGAATCCATGCCATCCCGAATCCTGGCGCTGCCGCGCCGCCGCTCCACCGTTGTTCTGAAACACACGCTCCTGCTGGCCGCCCTATACGGCGCCGGCGCCCTGTCGGCCATCGATGTCATGGCACAGGGCACGTCCACGCAGGCGACGTCGTCGCTTCGCACCTTTGACATTCCTGCCGGGCCGTTGCAGGCCACGCTGAATCGCTTTGGCCGCGAAGCCGGCATCCTGCTGGCATTCACGCCCGAACAGGCCGCCAACCACCAGAGTCCGGGCCTCCGGGGCCAGTACAGTGTGCGCGACGGACTCGATACGATCCTGCAAGGCACCGGCCTCGCCGCGTCGCCACAGGCCAACGGCAGCTACGTGCTGACACGCAAGGTCACCCAGGCCGAGAGCCAGCCCGCCACCGATGGCCACGTGGCCGCGCTGCCGCCTGTCACGGTCAGTGCCGACGCCGAGAGCTATCGCGCGCCGCCCACCACATCGGTGCTTCGGTCGGACGTACCGTTGCTGGATACCCCGCAGGCCGTCAATGTCGTGCCGGCGCAGGTCATGGCCGACCAACGGCCACGCAACCTCGACGACGCCGTCAACAACATCAGCGGCATCACGCAGGGCAACACGCTGGCCGGCACGATGGACGCCGTCATGAAGCGCGGCTTTGGCGACAACCGCGACGGCTCCATCATGCGCAATGGCATGCCGCTGGTACAAGGCCGCAGTCTCAACGCCAATGCCGATAGCGTCGAAGTACTCAAGGGACCCGCGTCACTGCTCTACGGCATCATGGATCCGGGCGGCGTGATCAACATCGTTAGCAAACGCCCGTCGCTGCAGCGTTCCACCTCGCTCTCGCTGTTGGGCACCACCTACGGGCATGGCAAGAACGGCGCAGGCGGCACGATCGACACCACGGGCGGCATTGGCACCACCGGACTGGCCTACCGGCTGGTGGCCGACTACGTCGACGAATCGTACTGGCGCAATTTCGGCGAGCACCGCGAGACGTTGATCGCGCCTTCGATAGCCTGGTATGGCCAAGACACCCAGGTCAATCTGTCGTATGAGTACCGCAAGTTCCTCTATCCATTCGATCGCGGCACGGCACTTGATCCGCGCACGATGGAACCGCTACCGATTCCAAGCCGCCAGCGCATCGACGATCCGCTCAATGAAATGCATGGCGAGTCGCACCTCGCGCAACTGACCGTCGACCATCAGTTCAATACGGACTGGCGGGCCCATTTCGGCTATAGCTACAACCGCGAAGGCTATGACGCCGGACAGTTGCGCAATACCGGGCTGAACCCCGTCACCGGCGCCGTCACTCGCCGCAACGACGGCACGGACGGCGCGTTGAGCACCGACAGCTACGGCGTGGCGTACGTCAGCGGCAATTTCCGCGTCGCCGGCTTGCGTAACGAACTGCAGGTGGGCATGGACAGCGAATACCGTCGCATCTATCGACAGAACATGTTGCGCCAGAAGGCTGCCGCACCATTCAACTTCTGGAATCCGGTCTATGGCCGCGAGACGCCATCCACCACGATATCAGCGAGCGACAGCGACCAGACCGACACCCTGCACGCCACGTCGCTGTTCTTCCAGGACAGCCTGTACCTGACGGACAAATGGATCCTGGTCAGCGGCGCACGCTACCTGAGCTACAGCCAGGTAGCCGGACGCGGCCGACCGTTCGTCACGAACACGGATATCTCGGACCAGAAGTGGCTGCCACGCGCCGGCATCGTCTACAAATGGACGCCGGCGCTTTCCCTCTACGGTAGCTATACGCAATCGCTGAAGCCGAATTCGACGATCGCACCGCTCAGCGGCGGCGCGGTGATCGACGCGTCGATCACCCCGGAACAGGCCCAATCCTGGGAACTCGGTGGCAAGGTCGATCTGGCCAGCGGGGTGAGCGGCACGCTGGCGCTGTTCAACATCGACAAGCGCGACGTGCTCGTCTCGCAGTTCAACCCGACCACCGGACTGACCGACTGGCGCACATCGGGGCGCGCACGATCGAGCGGCGTGGAACTCGACGTAACCGGCCAGATCGGCCGGCGCTGGAACGTGATTGCCAGCTACGCCTATATCGACGCCAAGACCACCGAAGACCCCAAGTACGCCGGCAACCGGCTCTGGAACGTTGCGCAGCACACGGCCGCGCTGTCGGCGGTCTACGACTTCGGCGAAATTTTCGGGGGTGACCGCCTCCGGCTCGGCGGTGGCGCGCACTACGTCGGCAATCGTCCCGGCGATTCGGCCAACAGCTTCTGGCTGCCAGCCTATACGGTGTTCGATGCCTTCGCCACGTACGAAACGCGGGTCGGCGGGCAAAAGATGCGTATGCAGCTGAACGTCAAGAACCTGTTCAACCGCGTGTACTACCCGTCGGCGGTCAACCAGTATGCAGTCGCCGTCGGCGACCCACGTCAGGTCACGTTGCTGACCACTTTCGAGTTCTAAGGATTCACGATGCCAGTTTCCCTGCTCCGCCGCACGCTTACGATCGGCGCCATGCTCGCTACTTGCGGCATGGCGTCCAATACCCTTGCGGCCACCGCGTCGCGCGGCACCGTCGCGCTGGTCATGCAAACCAATGGGCCGAATGCCGACGTCGACCAGAATATCCGCCTCCACCTGGAAGGACGCGGATTCACCGTCAGGATGCTGAACCAGGACACCCCGGCATCGAACGCAGGTGACGTCCGCCTCGTGATCCTGTCGTCAACGATCTCCGCGAAGCAGGTCGGCGCGGGCTGGCGCGAATTGGCGGTGCCGCTGCTGACCTGGGAGGGCGACCTGCTGGACGATCTGGCCATGACAGGCAAGCATCTGGACACCGATTACGGCGAATCCCGACGCGAGCGCTTTGTGTGGCTGGTCAACGCCCCGCATCCCGTCGCGGCAGGGCTGCCGGCTGGCGCCACGAACGTATATCGGAAACAGGCGGCAATGAACTGGGGCAAGCCCGGACTCGGCGCCAGCATCATCGCCACGCTCTACGGGCAGCCCGAGAAGGCGGCCATCTTCACCTACGAGAAAGGGGCAACGATGGACTACGAGTCGCTCGCGCCCGCCCGTCGCGTGATGTTCTTCCTCGGCAACGATACGTTCACGAACCTGTCCGGCGCGGGCATCAAGCTATTCGATGCCGCGATCGACTGGGCGACGGGAGACAGGTAGCACGGCCTGGCAAGGCTGTCGGGGCGCTGCCGGCGCTACAATGCGCGCTCGACCATTCCCGGAGATCGCCATCATGTTGCCGGACAGCGAATCCCTACTCCTGCTCGTGACACGTGAAATGCCCTTCGGCAAGCACAAGGGCACGCTGATCGCCGACCTGCCGGGCAACTACCTGAACTGGTTTGCCCGGGAGGGTTTTCCTCCGGGGGAAATCGGCCGTCTGCTGGCACTGATGCACGAGCTCGACCACAACGGCCTGGCCCATCTGCTCAAACCATTGCGGGCACAGATGGGCCGCCGCTGACACTGGCTACGCCTAGCGCACCGTCTGTCCCGACACGACCTGATTCACCGTGTCGGGCGGAATCTGGTAGCTCCAGGTCTCGCTAAGCACCTTGCCGTTCGATACCAGCGCCTCGCGCATTTCCACCACCTTCTTCGGGTCCTTGACCTTGATGCGCAGCGTCACACGATAGCCCTTGGTCACGGGATTCGGCTGGATCACATTCTCGATCACCTCCGCGTTGTCGCTGACGCTGAACGACGGCTGCACCGGCGTGTTCGGCGGCAGATTCGCCAGCACCGGGCCTTCAAAGTCGATCACGAATCCAAGGCTGCCGTCGAGATGGCGAATCAGGTTGGCCTGCGTGATCTCGCCCGCAGTCCGCATCGTCTGCTTGACCCATGCAAGGTCTTTCGCAAAGATCGCGCGCTCGTCCATGGTCCAGTGCATGGTGTAGTCGGCGCGAATCGGCTGCCCCTTTGGCGGCAGCTGGTCCGGCGTCCAGAACGCGACGATGTTGTCGTTGGTCTCGTCGGGCGTGGGAATCTCCACCAGTTCGACCTTGCCCTTGCCCCAGTCACCCTGCGGCTCGATCCACGCGCTCGGGCGCAGATCGTAGCGGTCCTTCAGGTCTTCGTAGGCAGAGAACTCCCGCCCGCGCTGCAACAGGCCAAAGCCGCGCGGATTGTTGACTGCGAACGTGCTCAGCGCCACGTGCTTCGGGTTGTTCAGTGGCCGCCACAGCCATTCCCCGTCGCCGGTGTGGATGGCCAGGCCATTCGAATCGTGCAACGCCGGGCGGAAGTTGTTGGCGTCGCGCTGCTGGTTCGGCCCGAACAGGAACATGCTGGTCAGCGGAGCGATGCCAACCTTCGTCACCGGGCCTCGCATGAAGACGCGCGCCTGCACCTTGAGCGTCGCGTCCTCGGCCGGATGGAGTTCGAAGCGATAAGCGCCCGTGGCGCTCTTCGAATCGAGCAGCGCGTAGAACACGACTCGCTTGTCCTGCGGGTTCGGCCGCTCGATCCAGAACTCGCGGAAGGCCGGGAATTCCTCTGGCTCGGACAGACCCGTATTGATGGCCAGACCACGGCTCGACAGGCCATAGACCTGTCCCTTGCCGATCACGCGGAAATAGCTGGCGCCAAGCACGCTCATGACCTCGTCGAGCTTGTCGGCCCGGTTGACCGGATACAGCACGCGAAAGCCGGCATAGCCCAGCTTGTTCGTCGCCGCGCGGTCCAGCTTCAGATCACCGAAGTCGAAGCGGCTTGCGTCGTATCGAATCTCCTGGACCTTGCCGCCGACGATTTCGCTAATGCGAACCGGCGAGCTGAATTGCATGCCCTGGTGATAGAAGCCCAGGCGGAACGGTGTGCCCTGGTCGTTCCAGGCCAGATGATCCAGCTTCGGCTGGATCTTGATGTAGTCGGCGAACTGCATCTGGGCAAACGCCGGCGGCAGGTTGCTGACCGGCGCCGCATAAGGCTGCTCCGCCAGTTTCTTGGCACGCGCGGTCACGTCGTCGAGCGAGAAGGCATGGGCGGCCGGCGACACGCCGACAAGGCACCCGGCAAACGCAAGCCCCGGCAAGAGAAGTTTCATCCTGTTACGCAAAGACGCGGCAAAGACGGCAAGAACCACAAAACCCTCCAGGTACAGACATCGATCAAAGGCCACAAGATTGCCAGTGTATGGCGTATAAGGCTGTAGACTTGCGGCGCAGTTCACAAAAATAACCCATTTCGCCTGACTAGCCTGTCAGACACATGGCGACAGCCGGGTCATCCTCCGTGCCGCATCATTGCCGGACGAGGCTACGGCAATCCGCCCATCAGAGACAAAAGCAACATGCGAATGCTTTCCACGCTGGCCCTCGCGGCTGGCTTTGCCTGCGCGCCCTTGATTGCGCCAATCTCCGTATCGTCAGCCTTCGCGGCGGACGTCCATGCCACCGGCAAGTCCGACAAGCAGGCGCTCATCGCCGATCTGATCGGCCGGATGACGCTCGACGAGAAGATCGGCCAGCTCCGCCTGATCAGCATCGGGCCCGAGATGCCACAGCCGCAGCTCATCAAGGAAATCGCGGCAGGCCGCGTGGGCGGCACGTTCAACTCCATCACGCAAGCGGAGAACCGCCCGCTGCAGAATGCGGCAGTCACGCAGAGCCGGCTGAAGATTCCGATGTTCTTCGCCTACGACGTGGTCCACGGTCATCGCACCGTGTTCCCGATCAGCCTTGGCCTGGCATCGAGTTGGGATATGGATCTGGTGGAAAAGACCGCGCGGATTTCAGCCGTAGAAGCCGCCGCAGATGGCATCGACGCCACGTTCGCGCCAATGGTCGACATCTCGCGCGATCCGCGCTGGGGCCGCACCTCGGAAGGATTCGGCGAGGACCCATATCTGGTATCGCAATGCGCGCGCGCAAGCGTCAAGGGCTTCCAGGGCACGTCCCCGGCCAATGCCGACAGCCTGATGGCCTTCGTCAAGCATTTCGCGCTGTACGGCGCGGTAGAGGGTGGGCGTGACTACAACACCGTGGACATGAGCCTGCAGCGCATGTACCAGGACTACCTGCCGCCCTACCGCGCCGGTCTGGACGCGGGTGCCGGCGGCGTGATGATCGCGCTGAATTCGATCAACGGCCAGCCCGCCACGTCCAACAGATGGCTGCTGCGCGACCTGCTGCGCAAGGAATGGGGCTTCAAGGGCGTCACGGTCAGTGACCACGGCGCGATCGACGAACTGCTGCGCCACGGCGTGGCCAGCAACGGCCGCGAGGCGGCTAAGCTGGCCATCGAAGCCGGTGTCGACATCAGCATGGCGGACACGCGCTATCTGGAACAACTGCCGACCCTCGTGAAATCGGGCGCCGTGCCGGTAGCGCTGATCGACGATGCCGTGCGCGAGGTGCTTGGCGCGAAGTACGACATGGGCCTGTTCGCCGACCCGTTCCGCCGTATCGGTGTGGCGGCCCAGGACCCGGCCGATGTCGACGCGGAGAGCCGCCTGCACCGTGCCGAAGCACGTGAGGCCGCCCGCAAGTCCATCGTGCTGCTGGAAAACCGCAACCAGACGCTGCCGCTGCGCAAGTCAGGCAAGGTGGCCGTGATCGGCCCGCTGGCCGACGCGCAGATCGACATCCTGGGTAGCTGGTCCGCTGCGGGCAAGCCTCGTCAATCCGTCTCGCTGCTGCAGGGTATGCGCGACGCGCTGGCCGGCAAGGGCGAGGTGATATACGCGCGCGGCGCCAACGTGACCGACGACGCCCGCGTGGTCGGCTATCTGAACTTCCTGAACTGGGACAGCCCCGAGGTGGTGCAGGACAAGCGCTCGCCGGGAGAGATGATCGACGAGGCGGTACGCGCGGCACGCGATGCCGACGCGATCGTCGTGGCCGTGGGTGAGTCGCGCGGCATGTCTCATGAAGCCTCGAGCCGCACGAGCCTGTCGCTGCCGGGCAGCCAGGAGGCACTGCTCAAGGCGCTGAAGACCACCGGCAAGCCGCTGGTGGTGGTACTGATGAACGGCCGCCCCCTGACGGTCAACTGGGAGAAGGACAACGCGGACGCGATGCTCGAGACCTGGTACGCCGGTACCGAAGGCGGCCACGCGGTCGCGGACGTACTGTTCGGGGACGAAAACCCGTCGGGCAAGCTGCCGGTCTCGTTCCCGCGCTCGATCGGCCAGATTCCGACGTACTACAACCACCTGCGCATTGGCCGACCGTTCACGCCAGGCAAGCCGGCCAACTACACATCGCAGTACTTCGAGGAAGAATCCGGCCCGCTCTACCCGTTCGGCTACGGCCTGAGCTACACCACGTTCAGCGTGTCCGATATCCGGCTGTCGAGCCCGAAACTGGCCCGCAACGGGACGATCAACGCCAGCGTGACCGTGAAGAACACCGGCAAGTACGCCGGGGAAACGGTAGTGCAGTTCTACGTGCAGGACGTAACCGCATCGGTCGTGCGTCCGGTCAAGGAACTCAAGGGATTCCGCAAGGTGATGCTCGCGCCCGGCGAATCGCGCGCGATCGAATTCCCCGTCACCGAGGACACGCTCAAGTTCTATAACGCGCGCCTCGAATACGTGGCCGAACCGGGCGATTTCAATCTTCAGATCGGCCTGGATTCAGCCTCGGTGCGCGAGGCGCGATTCACGCTGGAGTGAGACGCGTCAGCGGTTGCCGTCGAGCAGGTCGTTGAGGATCTCGTCGAAGCCAGCCTGGGCGTCTTCAAGACCCTGCAGGGCCGCGTCGAAGGTTTGCAGCGCAAGCTTCGACGGCTTGCCGGCGCCCTGCGGGGGATACTGGCTCAGCAGGGCGGTAAACGCCACCTGAACCTGGCGCGTGGCATTGACCACACGCTCCATGGCTTGCGCTTCTTCGGCGCGCTTCTGTTCGTCGTTCATGCGCAACAGCCCTCCTGGGCCTGGATTCGATATGCGGCATATCGTACAAGAACTCGCGGGCACCCGGCCCGGTCCAACGCCGCGTTACCCATTTTTCGGTTAGGCTGGGCAAGATCGTTCGCCCGTGACCAACCCTTCGCCCCCATGTTTTCACTCCTGCGCAGAACGCTGGCCGCCACGCTCGTGACCGCCGGAGGCTTCGTCTGCTACTGGACCTACCTGACCATCAACCAGGAACGGCTGCTCTTCGATGCACGCCGGCGCCCGCCGCGCGATCTGCCGGACGGCATCGTCGGCTACTCGCATGCCGTGCCGGGCGGCCAGTTTCGCGGCTACTGCTACCACGCCGACCACGAGGGCGTGGGCGACCTGTTGTTCTATCTGCCGGGACGGGGCGAAGATGTGCTGGAAACGCTTCAGTTCATGAAGTGGCTGCCGCACGGGATGGGCTTCGCGACGTTCGACTATCGCGGAATCGGTCACTCGGACGGGATGCCCTCCGAGGCGGCTGCCGTTGCCGATGCCAGCCAGTTCCTGCTGCATCTTCGCCGGGCCTTCCCCGGCGTGCGGGTGCATGTGGTGGGACGCTCGCTCGGCACCGGCGTGGCGATCCAGCTTGCCGACCTGCAGGATTTCGAAAGCCTGCAACTGATCACGCCATACGATTCCCTGCTCGAGATCGTGCGAAAGCGCTTTCCGCTGGTACCCCTACGTCAGTTGATGCGGCATCACTTCGATTCGATCTCGCATTGCAAGAAGGTGGTCCAGAGCACCAAGGTCCTTTTGGCCGAGAGCGACGACGTCGTGCCCCACGAATGCTCTGAACGGCTGATGGCGGCCTGGCCCGGCCCGGTCGCGCTGCAGATGATTTCGGGGGTCGATCACTACACGATCATCGAGCGTTGGGAGACATGGCACGCGCTGTGCGAATTCGCGCGGGAAGTGCCGCATCAGCCGCCAGACCGCACCCAACAGCATCCTCCCTCCGACCATACCGAATCCGGTGTGCCTTTGCCGCTCCCCGCAGCACGGTAGAATGCGCGCCATGAAAAAATTTGCAGTCAAGGCTGCCGGCGTCGTCGCGGCGCTGGGAGCCGCCGGCGTCCTGCTCGTCGGCTTTGCCGCGGTAGTCAGCCTGCGGCAACTCCCCTCGGTCGACGCATTGCGCGACTATCGTCCCCAGGTACCGCTGCGCGTGTTCACCAGCGACGACGTTCTCATTGGCGAGTTTGGCGCCGAGCATCGGGAGTTCATCCCGATCGAGAAAATGCCGAAGCTGATGACCGAGGCGCTACTCGCGGCCGAGGACGACCAGTTCTACAACCATGCTGGCGTGGACATCCCCGGCCTGGTCCGCGCGGCACTGGCAGACCTCGGCGAGGGCTACGCGCAGGGCGCATCCACCATCACGATGCAGGTGGCGCGCAATTTCTACCTGTCCCGCGAAAAGACGCTGGCCCGCAAATGGTACGAAGTCCTGCTGGCATGGCAGATCGACCGCACGCTGCCCAAGGACCGAGTCCTTGAGCTCTACATGAACCAGGTCTACCTGGGCGAGCACGCCTACGGCTTCGGCAGCGCCGCTCAGACGTACTTCGGCAAGCCGCTCGCGTCGCTCTCTCTGGCGGAGACCGCGATGCTGGCGGGGCTGCCCAAGGCACCCTCGACGATGAATCCGCAGGTGAACTACCCGCGCGCCAAACGTCGCCAGGAGTATGTGCTCGGCCGGATGCTGGCGCTGGGCATGATCACGCAGGACCAGTATCGCGAGGCGCGCGGCGCGCAACTCGTGGTGAGCCGCGACGCCAACGGCAGTTTCAGCGGGCACGCGGAATACGTGGCCGAACTGGCACGGCAACTGGCGTTCGACCGCTTCGGCGACGAAGCCTATACGCGCGGCATCAATGTCTACACCACGGTGTCGTCGGTGCGCCAGACAATGGCGTACGACGCCGTGCAAGCCGGACTGGCCAGTTACGGCAAGCGGCACGGTTCGGCGAAGGCTCAGGTCGCCCTGCCCCAGGCGGCACTGGTCTCGCTCGACGCGAGCACCGGTGCGATAGAAGCCATGGTGGGCGGCGCCAGTTTCGATACGAGCCGATTCAACCATGCCACGCAAGCACAGCGCCAGCCGGGATCCACGTTCAAGCCGTTCATCTATTCGGCCGCGCTGGAGCGCGGCATTTCTCCCGGCACGCTGATCAACGACGCGCCGCTGGACGACCCGCGCTGGCAACCGTCGAACGATGACAATCGCTTCGTCGGCCCGATCACGGTACGTCAGGCGCTGGCGGAATCGCGCAACCTGCCTGCCATCCGCACGCTGCGCGCCATCGGCATCCCCTACGCGATCGACTTCGCTGGCAAGTTCGGCTTCTCCACCAAACGGCTGCCGCCGTATCTGCCGCTGGCACTGGGCACGGGCACCACATCGCCGCTGCGACTGGCGGCCGCCTATGGCGTGTTCGCCAACCAGGGCCACCGCATCGAACCCTATCTGATCGACAAGATCACGGATGGCGACGGAAACGTGCTGTTTGCCGCGCAGAACGCAGCGGAGGTGACGCGCGTGATCTCCGAGCGCAATGCGTTCGTGATGAACAGCCTGCTGCAAAGCGTGGTGGACGAGGGTACCGGTACCGGCGTGAAACGCTATTTGCGCCGCGACGATGTGGCCGGCAAGACCGGCACCACCAACGATTCGGTCGACGGCTGGTTCGCCGGCTACGCGGGTGATGTGGTAACCGTGACGTGGATGGGCTTCGATGACAATCGCAGCCTGGGCCGACACGAGTTCGGCGCGACCACCGCGCTGCCCATCTGGGCTGCCTACATGGAAGGACGCCTGGCCGGCGCGCCAGAAGCCAGCTTCCCGACGCCACCGCAGCTTGCCCGCCTTAATGACGACTGGGCCTACGCGGAGAACGCGGACGGATCCCACGGGCTTGCATCGATTGGATTCCCGCCGCCGACTGTCACGCCGGACGTACCTGCCGACGGAAACCCTCCCGGCGCACCGACAGCCGCGGCGCCGACCCCTGCAGCGCTTGAGATATCGCCGCAGGTATCGTCCCAACGTCCTACTGCTTCCGGCCTGTGACCACGGCCGACATGCCCGCTTACGCGACACCGCTGATCTGGAGCGTCGCGGCGCTATCCACGGCGGGCGTGCTGTTCCGGCCCTTCCGCCTGCCCGAGCCGTTCTGGGCAATGGCTGGCGCGCTGGTGCTATGCGTGGCGGGACTGCTGCCATGGCGCGACGCTCTCGAAGCCGTGGCACGCGGCAACGACGTCTATCTGTTCCTGGCCGGGATGATCCTGATCTCGGAACTCGCCCGCAAGACGGGCCTGTTCGATCATGTGGCCGCGCTGGCCGTGCGCGCCGCGCAAGGGTCGGCGCGCAAGCTGTTTGCGCTGGTCTATGGTTTCGGCATTGCGGTGACAGCATTCATGTCGAACGATGCCACCGCAGTCGTCCTCACGCCCGCGGTCCTCGCCGCGACGCGCGCGGCACGTGTCAGGCACCCGTTGCCCTATCTCTACGCCTGCGCGTTCATCGCCAATGCGGCGAGCTTTCTCCTGCCAATCTCCAATCCGGCCAACCTCGTGCTGTTCGGTGACCGGATGCCGCCCCTGTCCAGCTGGCTGGCACGCTTCACGCTGCCATCGGTGGTGGCCATCGCCATGACGTTCATCGTCCTGTACTGGACGCAACGCGATGCACTGGCCGAGCCGATCGAGAATGACGTGCCGACGCCCCCTCTGACGCTCCAGGCATGGCTGACGACGCTGGGCATCATGCTGACCGGAGCGGCACTGTTGACGGCCTCGCTGCACGGGCAAGATCTCGGCTGGCCAACGTTCATCGGTGGTCTGTTGACCCTGACTGTCGTCTGCGCCACCCAGCCGCGACTACTGGTCCCGGCGCTTAAGGAAGTGTCCTGGGGCGTCCTGCCGTTGGTGGCCGGACTCTTCGTCCTGGTTGCCGGCCTGGCCCAGACCGGCTTGACCGCTCAACTGGCTCATTGGGTGCGGATGCTATCCGCGCTGCAGGGGCCGGAGGCCGTGCTTGGCGCCGGTGCGGCAGGCGTGCTCGTCGGCATCACGAGCAACATCGTCAATAACCTGCCGGCTGGACTGTTCGCAGCCTCGGCGCTGGCGGCCGGCCACGCTTCGGATACCGTCACGGCTGCCGTGCTGATCGGTGTGGACCTGGGCCCGAACCTGTCCATTACCGGCTCGCTGGCCACCCTGCTCTGGTTGACCGCCCTGCGCCGTGAAGGTCATATGGTCAGCGCCGGCACCTTCCTGAAGACCGGTGCGCTCGTCATGCCGCTGGCATTGCTCCCGGCCCTGGCGGTACTGCGCTGAGGCCATGCCCAGCAGCAGGTTGTTGCAGGTTGTGGTGCAATGCCAACTGCCATATAGTGAAGCACCGCGCACCGCGTGCGCCGACGCCCAACTCCCTGCGGCCACTCATGTCACACAAGGATCAGTCCGATCGCCCCGAGCACACGCCCACCGCCTCGCCCGTATCCAACCGGATTCGGGCGCGCATCGAGGCTGCCGGCGAGCGCTTCCATGCCAACGACAATATCTCTCGCCATATCGAGCACGGTGAACTCGAAGCCCTGCAGGCCGAGGTCGAAGCCCGCATGGAAGAGGTGTTACGCACGCTGGTGATCGACGTCGACCAGGATCACAACACACGCGAGACCGCTCGCCGCGTAGCCAAGATGTATCTCAAGGAGATCTTCGCGGGACGCTACGCGAAGGCACCGGACGTGACCGAGTTTCCGAACGTGGAACAACTCAACGAACTGATGATCGTCGGGCCCATCCGCGTGCGCAGCGCCTGCTCTCATCACCTGTGCCCGATCATCGGCAGCTTGTGGGTGGGGGTGATGCCGAACCGCCACTCCAATCTGATCGGCCTGTCCAAGTACGCGCGACTGGCTGAATGGATCATGTGCCGACCGCAGATTCAGGAAGAAGCCGTAGCGCAGATCGCCGATCTGTTGCAGGAGAAGATGAATCCAGACGGCCTGGCGATCGTCATGGAAGCCGAGCACTTCTGCATGCACTGGCGTGGCGTGCGCGATACCGATGCCAAGATGACCAACAGTGTCATGCGCGGCTCGTTCCTCAAGGACGACAAGCTGCGCCGTGAATTTCTCACCCTGCTGAATCTCAATCGCCGCTGACTCGCTGCCCGGAGGGAACACCGATGCTAGTCCGCCTGCTCTACGCCAGCCGTGCAAGACAGCCGCTTGACGCCGATGTGCTGGATGCCATCCTCGACACCAGCCTGGAACAGAACCTGCGTCATGGCATCACCGGCGTGCTGTGCCACAGCAACACCGTCTTCCTCCAGGCGCTGGAAGGTGATCGGGAAGCCGTCTCTCGGCTTTTCCTGAATATCGGCCGCGATGATCGCCACCACCACGTCGTGCTGCTGAGCTACGAAGAGATCGCCGAGCGCGCCTTTGCCGGCTGGTCGATGGGGCGCGTCAACGCGGGCAAGCTCAATGCCGCGACGCTGCTCAAGTACTCCGCGCAAGGTGAACTCGACCCCTGCCGCATGCCCGGTGCGGCATCGCTGGCACTCCTCACGGAACTGATCGCCGGGGCGTCGATCGTCGGCCGCGGTGGCGAGCGAGGACGCCACTGATGACCGAAGGCGAGCCCGGCGGCTACATGACCACGTAAATACGTGCGCGTTTGCGGATTACTGGGTAGATACCTGCCCGAACAGGCCGCATTCAAGATCGCTCTCGAATTCCTCGATCCACGCCGACCCCGGGCCGGCCTCGTAGACGCTTTCCGCGCCGGTACGCTGCCGCCGCACCGTCACCTGACGGGCTGACGTTCCGTTTACATCAAAAACTTCGAACTCCTGGGCTGCAAGACCAACCTGCCGGAACAAGGCTTCGAGATCCTGACGTTCGTTGGCGGGAAACTCGGCGAATTGACGCATTGCCATGGCACACCTCCATGCGGGGGTTGTACGGCGCGATGCAACGTAAACAGCTGGCACGCGCGGCTTAGAGAATGCCACCAAAACCAACGGCAAGTGGCGCGCGACGAAAGACCATGGTCTGGTCGAATGTATTGTGACGCAGCCGACGTTCGCGGCGCGGCGGCATACATCGCACATTTCAAGGAATAGCGATGGACCCGACACTCCCCAGCCCGTAGTGTTTTTGCTCATCCACTCATTCATCACGGGCGAGACACACAATGCAGACGAAATCCAGCACGTTACGGGAGACGGAACACCGGCGAAAAGCCATCCTGCAAACGGCGCAGGCCCAGGCGGAAGCGCTCAACGGGATGTATCGGGACACACTCTCAGCGTTCCTCGTCGCACCAAATGCCGTGCCGCTGCCACGAGCCGCCCGTGCGATGTTCTGGCTCGGGCGGCTGCGGCAATGGCGCGCGATCGACCTGAGCGGCGACGAAGCATGCCCGCCCCCCAACGTGACCTCCCTGCAACTCGGCGTCATCGAGTCCATCGCCGGCACACATGCGCTGGCGCTCCACAAGGAAAAATGGAGTGGCCCGCACAGCCGTCAGGCATACGAACGCGATATGGCCCTGCAGGTAGCGATGCTGCTAGCGCTGGAGTGGCGCGAACTCGCTGCCTTCGCACTGCAAGCCTGGTTCGGCACCAGCAGCGAGCTGGCTTCCCTGCACCCGGTCAGTGGCATGACCGGCTTGATCATCGGTGTCGCGGGTCAGGCGCTTGGGGTCGGTGTGCCGCAAGCCACGTTCCAGAAGGGTGACGCCGTACTCTCAAAGATCGTCGAGCACTGGCAGGATAGCGATATCGCATTCGCGCCGCTGGCTCGTGAGCTGGCCGACAGACACGTCAACCAATGCCGGCTCGACACCGACCACTCGCTGTTCGACTTCGATCACCCCGTCGAGCAGGCCATTCCCGTCGAGCTTTTGATGCTTCTGCGCTTGCGCGACGGCGACGGCGACGAGGTCCCGGCATGGCTCGCCCGCCACGGTGCTTTCTCCCATCCTGCGGCGGTCATGCTCAAGGCGATCACCCCATCTCAATCGCAACGGTGTCACAGCTTCATCACCAGCGCCACAACGCTTCTCCCTCAGTATGGAGACTTGTCCGCCGCGCTCGACCGTCAGCTCTCCGCGTCGCGCAGAATTTCAAGCTAAATCGTCGATTTGTCCCACCTATCGCCTTACCTGCCTTCGATTTATTTGCATCGAAACCATCAAAATCAGTCGAAGTACGATTTTAGTTTGATTAGTTAATTGCGAGAATCTTCGCCTTACGACTCTTGCCCGAACGCCTCCGCATGACTCTCCCGTCTCCATCACGACTGCGACGATATTCGTGCAGTTGAGATGCCATAGTGACATTCGCTATCGAACAGTTACAACACAAGTTGATCGCAAACAATTTCGACTAAACAGGTACGACTATCTCGCGCCGATACGATATAGAGTAATTTCCCTAATTTTCAGATAGCTAAACCCCCTCACGCAGCGCGTTCGCCCGAATGCGTTGCCTGGCTGCGAAAGGACATTGATGCATGACTGCGAAAACCATTCGGGTGGCGCTGGCGGATGATCATCCGCTCGTCGTTGTCGCTTTGCGAGATTGCCTGCAGCGTACTCCCGGCTTCCAGGTGGCATGTGAATGCACCAACGGCAGTGAACTGGTTGACGCCTTGACGCAGAATCCGGTCGACGTTGCCGTCACCGACTTCAGCATAGGGCATGGCGATACGTCACTGGACGGATTCAATCTATTGCGCAAACTACACAGGCGCCATCCGGACACGCGCATCGTGGTGGTCAGCGCCCAGACGAACCCTGGCGTGGTCAGCCGCGCGATGAAGCTCGGCGCGCGCGCGTTCGTCAGCAAGGAAGACGAACTCGACGAAATCGTGCGCGCCTGTATCCATGTCACCATCAGCAACGGCCATTTCTATTCGCCGTCGATTCGGGCGGTGCTGGACAGCGCCACCGCGGCGGCCACGGCCGCCCCAGCCACGGAGCTGACATTGCGTGAGCTCGATGTCGTCCGGCTCTATGCGCAGGGCTTCCAGCTCACCGAAATCGCCAACAAGCTCGGGCGGTCGGTGAGCACGATCTCCAGTCAGAAAACCGTTGCCATGCGCAAGCTGAGCGTCCAAACCAATACGGACCTTATTCGCTACGCCTATGAGAACGGCCTGATCTGATCCTTCAAATGCAGCAAATACTCGATCGCACACAGGAGTCGCTGGCGCAGGCGTTTGCTTCGCTGGCGCGCAACGCAAGACGGCAGCGTCAGCTCTACTACGCCACAGTCGGCCTCCTAATTGCGATCGTCATCGTATCGGCCATCCTGCTCGGCGGGCTTGCGGCTGCCAAGCAGCTCGACATCCGACGCAGTCATCTTGCCCAGTATGTCAGCGCGATCTCCCTTCAACTCCAGAGCGATGCCTCATTCCTGCGCCGAACGACGCTGACGGTGGCGCATTACCTGAATGCCCGCAGCGATTCGCCCACCGATCCAGATCTTCTCGAACGCATACGTCGTACTGGCATCGCCGTTGCTCCTGATGGCCGCTACACACTGCTGGTACCCTCGAGCACGCAGCAGGCCTGGGGCCGTTCGCTTCCAGAACGCGTCTGGCAATTGCAGCAGATTGCCATTGCTGCGCTGACCACCCGCGTCGCCTTCGAACTCGATAATCCCGCCTATGTGGTCGACGCGAATGCCGAGTACGCCGTCATCCTGACACCGTCTCCAATGCCACTCGACGTGGCGCTTCTGATTGCCGAGCAAAACGACCCTGTGGAAGTACTGCGGGACAAACTCGTTCAGGCCTTGCAGGCCCGGACCGGACAGGAGCTTCCGCGTAACGGAGAGCAGGTTTGGATCGGACCCGTCGAGGATCCGGTGCTGCACTCGCAAGTCATGACGTCCGTGGTAGGGACAACGGCAGGCGACGGACACCGACCTGCGCTCATCGCATCGAGTACACCTGTCAATGCCTTCCTGTCCCAGCTCAAGCGCCCGAGCGATCCAGCCATGCTGCTGTTGCTCAACCACGCGGAAGACCGCATCGACATCTCCCCGCGGGGAAGCTCGCTCGAAGTCGCGGAACGCATTCTCTCGCGCACACGCCGCCTGCCCCCCGACACACTCCGGCTCGGAAGATCCGGCCTGGTGCTGGTGCAGCCATTGCGCCAGGATTTCGGCTCCCTTGTCTATTTCCTGGCCTACGGCAAGCTATTCAGTTCGATCTACTACGAACTGATGACCATCGGGTCCCTGAGCATGATGTTGATCATCGCGATCGTGATATCCACACGCTACTGGGACATTCATTTGCTGAGACACGGCCAGGCCGAAGCCGCCCGCGCGCTCGAGAACGAAACGATCAACCATATCCTCGTCAATGCCACGCCGATCGGGCTTTGCATCGTCCGCCAGCAGGACCACGTCATCGTGACCTCGAACCTGGTTGCCGACACGTTGCTTGGATGCAGTCGGGGAGCGACGATGCCCACCCGGATCATCGACGCCTTGCGCCAGCGCCCCTCGCAGGCTTTCAGTGACGCGTTCGGGCCAATTGCGCAGATCAGGGTGCCCGGGTACGCCCATGCCGACGCTTCCCGGCGGTGCAATTCCACGACGGAAGCCGCACCTGCTTCAAAGCCACAGTTTCTGCAAATTACATCAGCGCCCGCCAGATACCGCGGAGAGTGCGTGCTCTTCTGTGCCATTCAGGACGTAACAGCACAACAACAACTCGAGCAGAAGCTTCGATCCGCCCAGCAAGCGACGGAAGCCATGATGCGTGCCCGATCGAATTTCTTTGCCGCGATGAGCCACGAGATACGCACGCCACTGAATGCGCTCCTGGGCAATCTCGAACTGCTCGGGCGCAGCCGCGGCCTCGAGGCACACGCAACACGGCTACGCGCATTGCAGTCGTCCTCCGAAGGGCTGCGTCGGATCGTCAACGATATTCTTGATTTCTCGAAGATAGATGCTGGCGAGATGAAGCTGGTGTCCGCACCTTTCAATCCGCTCGACGAACTTGAAAGTCTGTCCCTTTCCTACGCGCCCATGGTGACGGATCGACCGATCCGCTTCTACGCCCAACTTTCGCCTACCCTGAGTACGCTTCTGAGGGGCGACCGCATGAGGCTGGCGCAGATCGTCAACAATCTGCTTGGCAATGCGTTCAAGTTCACGGCGAGCGGGAAAATCACGCTTAGTGCGGAGATTTCTCGAGATGCCCAAGGAATGGCGACGCTGGTCTGCCGGGTGCGAGACACCGGAGACGGCATGTCTCAGGCGCTGGCTTCCCGTGTATTCCAACCCTTCGTGCAAGGCGAGACCAGCACCACGGCGTATTACAGCGGCACTGGACTCGGCCTCTCCATCTGCGCCCGACTGAGCGAGCTGATGGGCGGACACATCAGCGTTGAAAGCGTGGAGGGCGTGGGCAGTGCCTTCACGGTAGTCATTCCGTTTGCCGAGCCTGCGGCAACGGCCCCGGCACATGGATTGACGATGCTTGGTGGCATGGTCATGGTGCTATGCCAGGAAACGGAATCTGGTGCCACGCTGGAAGCCTGGCTGACAAGAGTCGGCTGCCAGGTGCACGTGCTGCCGGCCAGTTGCGCCGCCCACACCTGGCTATGTACCAGCCATCCCCAGATCATGGTTGTGACCGGAGAGTATGGGCTCGACACAATCAGATCACTTCGAACCATTTGCCCGGCGAACGCCGTGTGGATCACACGCAATGGGCCGGATCGCCCAGCAGAGCTGGAATCGGGAATCTTTGAGGTTTCCGCATACAACCATGCCGCCATCCTGGCCGGCGTAAAAACCGCATTGATCGGGCCACCGCGACCGGTCGAAACAACAAACGGAACCGCCGGCGCAAATGGAAAGGCGCAGGCCGAAGCGACTCCCCATTCGCCCGATCAGCGTGGCACGGTTCTGGTCGCCGAAGACAACCCACTGAACCGCATGCTGATTGCCGAGCAACTCGAGACGATCGGCTGGACGTCAATCGTGGTCAACGATGGGCGCCAGGCACTCGCGGTGCTCGATCAACAAGCTGTCGACATCGTGCTGACCGACATCCAGATGCCGGTAATGAACGGATACGAACTGCTATCTGCAATCAAGGCCAAAAGGCCGCCGCTGCCCGTTTTTGCATTCAGCGCGGTCACGCACGCCGGTCAGGCCTCCGACTGGCATGCTCGCGGATTCGACGGCTACATTGCCAAGCCAGTGTCGCTGGCGGAACTGGAGCACGCCCTGCACGGCGTGTCCCTGCAACCGGACGTAGATGCCGCGCGCTCCACACCCGCCTCCAGCGACAGTCCCGCCGATATCGTCCCGGCGGCCGATCGCGAGCGCTACCGGGCGCTGCTGCGCGAACACCTGCAAACGGATGAGCCCAAGCTTGCCGGCATCCTGCTCAGCCGCAATACCCAAGCCTTGGGCCAATGGGCTCATCGTTGCGCGGGGGCATTCCTGATCGTCGGCGCAACCACCATCGTCAAGCTCTGTCGAGCCGTCGAGCGCCTCTGCGATGACGGAAACGAGTGGTCGCCCCTCCTGGAAACAGAAGCCGGTGCATTGCAGGCGGCGGTGCATGACTTCCGCGCCAGCCCGGATCAGCCCGAGGAAACGTCAACTACTTGATCCGGCGACGCAAGAAAGCGTTGTCACGTAGCCGCATGACGCACCGTGAGAGATATCCAGATTTGCGCTGCATGGCCTGACAGGACGATAATGGCGGGGCCGTTCTCTTCCTGATCCAGGGCGCCAAAAGCGGTCTGACGGGGTCTCCGGGCCCGGAATGGCAAGCCCAAGCCGCTCTCTGCCCCGTTCCATGCAGCCCCATCAAGGACTCCCCTATCCCCAGCGTGCCTGGGCAATCCTGACCGTCTTCTGCGGTCTCATCATGGCCGTGCTCGATGGCTCGATCGCCAATATCGCGTTGCCATCGATCTCCCGTGAGCTTAACGCCGAAGCCGCCAGCACGATCTGGGTCGTCAATGCCTACCAGTTGACCGTTACCATCTGCCTGTTGCCGTTGTCGTCACTGGGCGACATCCTCGGCTACAAGCGTGTGTACCGGACTGGGCTGGCAATCTTCCTCATCGGATCGCTGCTCGCCGCATGCGCGGTGAACCTGCCGATGCTGGTGGCGGCCCGTGTCATCCAGGGCATCGGTGGTGCCGGCATCATGAGCGTCAATACCGCGCTCGTGCGATTCATCTATCCGCCGACCAAGCTCGGACGCGGTATCGGACTCAACGCGCTGGTGGTTGGCGTGACGATCGCCGTTGGCCCTTCACTCGGCGCGCTGATCCTTGGCATCAGCAGCTGGCCGTGGCTGTTCGCGGTGAATGTACCGGTGGCCATCGTCGCGCTATGGATCTCGCGCTGGGCGCTGCCTGACACACCGGCCCAGCCGCGCGCGTTCGACTATCCCAGCGCCGTGCTGTCCGCAGTGGTCTTCGGCATGTTTATCCTCGGCGTCGACAGCATGGGGCACGCAACACTGCGCGTCGGTGGCGCGATCGGGATCGCGTTGGCCATCGTCCTCGGCTGGCTGCTGGTGCGTCGCCAACGCGGGCGTCCGGCGCCGCTGGTACCGGTCGATCTGTTCGCGAGCCGCGCCTTCACGCTGGCTGTCGGCACATCGTTCTGCTCGTTCATGACGCAGATGCTCGCGTTCGTAGCCTTGCCGTTCTATCTCGAGTATCAGCTTGGACGCAGCCTGCAGGAAACGGGCTTGCTGATCACCCCCTGGCCGCTGATGGTCGCCTTGATGGCAGCGCTGTCCGGCAGGCTGTCGGACTGCTATCCGGCCAGCATTCTGGCAGGCGCGGGTCTGATTATGCTGACTACCGGTCTGATTGGCCTGGCCTTGCTCTCGCCAACCGCCAGCAGCTTCGATATCGCCTGGCGCACCGCGCTGTGCGGTATCGGCTTCGGCTTCTTCCAGTCCCCGAACAACCGGGCGATGATCGGCGCCACGCCACGTGAGCGAAGCGGCGGTGCCAGCGGTGCTCAGGCAACGACGCGTCTGCTGGGACAGACCACGGGAACCGCAGTGGTCGCGCTGCTGTTCAGCCTAGACAACGCTGGTGCGGCGAGAACCGCGCTCTTCGCCGCCGCCTGCGTGGCGGCGATCGGCGCAATCATCAGCTTCAGCCGGCTGCGCGACGCCCTGCCCGCACCGACCGAAGGCGCGGCCGAGCCGGACGCCTGACTACCCAAGGGCCAGGACTCGCGAGAGCCCCGGCCCTTGCCGGGAAGATGCGGTATTAGTCCGCCTTCGCGCCAGAATCCTTCACGACCTTCGCCCACTTGGCGATCTCGCTGCGCTGATACTCAGCCAGCTTCTCAGGCGTCCCGAGAACCGGATCGAGACCCAACGTCTTGAGCTTTGCCTGCACGTCGGGCTGCGTGAAAATGCGGTTCATCTCGGCGTTCAGCTTGACCACGATCTCTTTCGGCGTATGTGCCGGCACGAAGACCGCGAACCACGATGTTGCCTCGTAACCGGGCAGGCCCTGCTCGGCGATAGTCGGGATGTCCGGTGCGGAGGCCGAACGATGCGCACTGGTCACGCCCAGCGCGCGCAGCTTGCCCTCCTTCACCACCGGCAGCGCGGACGGCAGGTTGTCGAACATCATCGTGATGTGGCCGCCCAGCAAGTCCGGAATGGCCATCGCCCGCCCCTTGTATGGAACATGCTCGATTTTCGTTCCCGCCATCGTGTTGAACAGTTCGCCCGCCACGTGCAAGGACGTACCGATACCCGGCGTGCCAAACGTCAACTGCCCCGGCTTGGCCTTGGCCAGCGCAATCAGTTCCTGCACGTTCTTCGCGGGCACGGACGGATGCACGACCAGCACGTTCGGCGTGGACGCCAACAGGATCACGGGCGTGAAGTCCTTGACCATGTCATAGGGCATCTTGCTGTACAGCGCGCCATTGATCGAATGCGTGCCGACCGTGCCCAGCGCCAGCGTGTAACCATCGGGCGCTGAGCGGGCCACCGTCTCCGCGCCGATATTGCCGCCCGCGCCCGGCTTGTTGTCGACGATAACGGGCTGCCCCAGCGAGAACTTCTCGGAAAAAATCCGCGCAAGAATGTCCGGCGCACCACCGCTCGGAAAGCCGACCACCATGCGGATCGGCTTGGCCGGATAGGCATCGTTCGCCTGCGCGGCGGGAATCGCCGCTAACGAGGCCGCGGCAGCCAGCATCGCCACGACATGGCGACGCGTGAACATTCGTACATACATGGATCTGTCTCCTGATTCTCCGGGCTTTTCGCCTCTGGATATGGGATAGGCCCGCGCGGGGCCCTGAGTTAAACGACGATGTTGCCAAACTCCTTGGTGACCTGGTCGTGCAGCCGACGCATGCCACGCAGCCACCGATCGTAGTCTTGCCCCTTGCGACGGTAGTACTCCAACACCTCGGGGTGCGGCAGGATCAGGAAGCTCTCGTTGGCGACGCCTTCGAGCGTCTTCTCAGCCACGTGCTCGGCCGTGACCGAACCAGCCTGCAGGAAGCCCTTGCGCTCGCCGCCCTCGCCGAACAGCATCTTCGTCTGCACACCCTGCGGGCAGATGCAGCTCACCTTGATGCCGCGGTCGCCGTAGGTGATCGACAGCCATTCGGCAAAGCCGATCGCCGCGTGCTTGGTCACGGCATAAGGCGCCGATCCGATCTGCGAGAGCAGACCCGCAGCCGAGACCGTGTTCACGAAGCACCCATCACCACGTTCGAGCATCTGCGGCAGCGCAGCCTTGGCCGCGTGGATATGCGCCATGACGTTGATTTCCCAGATGCGCTGCCATTCGTCCGCGGTGGCATCAAGGCCCTTGCGCAGGATGATGCCGGCGTTTGAGCAGAACACGTCCACCTGACCGAAACGCTGCGTGGCGGTGTCGACCAGATTCTGCACGGCTTCGGCATTTGCCACGTCCACGCGTTGCGAGAAGATCTGGCAGCCTGGCGCGGCCGCCACTGCCTCGGCGGCCACCTGCGACGCGCCGGCCTCGTCAATATCCGCCACGGCGATGCCGCGTGCGCCGGCACGGGCAAACGCCAGCACCAGGGCGCGTCCAATACCGGTGCCGCCACCGGTCACGATTACGGTCTTGTTGCGAACTTCCATGCATGCCTCCAAGGTTCGATGTCTGCGATGAATTGGGTCAGGCTGGCCGCCAGAGTCTTGCCGCGAGCGCGTCCGCCAGCTCGCGAATGCGGGGGCCAAGATTGCCTTCGAGAATTTCGGGCGATAGCCGCGTGGACGCCCCGCCGATGTTGATCGACAGCACCTCCGAGCCATCCGCCAGACTCACCGGCGCGGCGGCGCCACTCACCGAACGGTCCCACTCGGCGTGCGCCATGCAGAAGCCGCGTCGCGCGTGTTCGCGCAGTCCACGCTCGAGCTTGGTGCGGATGGATGCCCAACGCGGCCCGTGGTGACGCTCGAGCTCGGCGAACACCGCGCCTCGCCGATCGGATGTCAGGCCCGCCAGCCACGCCTTGCCGATGGCCGAGGTCGCCATCGGCAGCCGCGAGCCAGGCGTGAGCCTCATCACCAACGCACCACGCGGCTGGCACACCTCGAGATACACCATATCGTGACGATCCGGCGCCGCCAGCGCCACCGTGCAGCCAGTGGCAAACGCCAGAGACTGCATCAACGGCTGCGCGATATCACGAATGCCGGCCCCCGAGAGATAGCGCTGCGCAGGTAGCATCGCCGCCTGGCCAATGCGGTATTTCTCCTGGGCCTCGACGTACACGAGGTACCCGAGGCTGGCCAGCGTGTACGTCAGGCGCGAAACGGTTGGTCGGGGGATGCCGGTACGACGCGACAACTCCGCATTGCCAAGGAAGTCATCGTCCGGTCCAAACGCACGCAGCAACTCCACGCCGCGGGCCAGCGCCGTGACGAAGTTCCGATCCCCATCGTCGGCGGGACGCGCGGCATCGGCCGATACCAGGGCGGTATCGGCAGGCATCGGAATCGAGGTTGTGCGCTTCATTTCGACTTCATATCAGTTTCCGGCAAGGAACGACCGTGCTATGTGCGGAAAGAATAAAGGTCATACACACGGCAAGTAAGGCAAGGTCCGTCCGGACGCAACTTTCACACTGAAATCAGGGATAACGCGGAGGTTCTGAAAGGCTTCTGCAAGCCCATATTTCGCACAGCGGAATACTACGTCCGATCGCTTGACGCTACTTAAAACGCTATGCAACAGTCGTCAAAAAAGAACGACCGTGCGAGAACGTCACGGCGTCAACAGACAGTGTCGGTACAAACCCCTGTATCGGCGCAAGGAGACGGTTCATGGCATTGTTTTTTCAGCAGTTTCTCAATGGCCTGACTTTGGGCGGCGTCTATAGCCTGGTCGCACTCGGGCTGACCCTGGTCTACGGCATCCTGCACGTACCAAACTTCGCGCACGGCGCGTTCTACATGGCCGGCGCGTATGTCTCGTACTACGCCATGACCACGCTGGGCATGAATTACTGGCTGGCCATGCTGGCGGCGGCCGTCGTGGTGGCCGTGCTGTCGATGCTGGCGGACCGCCTGGTCTTTTATCCGCTGCGCCATGCGCCCGAGGTTCACGACATGATCGCCGCCATCGGCATCCTGCTGTTTCTCGAAGCCGGCGCGCAGGCCCTGTGGGGGGCCGACTTCCACCGCATGCCCACGCCGTATGGTCAGATGGTCGAGATCTTCGGCCTGACCGCTCCACTGCAACGGCTGTTGATCATCGTCGCGGCATTCGGCCTGATGGTGCTGCTCCACCTGTTCCTGACGCGCACGGTCACGGGTTCGACGATCGTCGCCATGGCGCAGAACCGCGAAGGCGCCGCGCTGGTCGGTATCGACGCCATGCGCGTGACACTGCTTGTGTTCGCGATCTCTGGCGCGCTGGCCGCCATCGCCGCCACACTCTACGCGCCGATCAACCTGGTCTATCCGAGCATGGGCAACCTGGTCATCACCAAGGCGTTCGTGATCATCATCCTCGGCGGCATGGGCAGCATCCCCGGCGCGATCGTGGGCGGGCTGATCATCGGCATGGCCGAAAGCTTCGGTGGCTTCTACATCTCCACCGACTACAAGGACATCATCGCCTTCCTGCTGCTTGTGATCATCCTGTCGGTGCGTCCGCAGGGCCTGTTCGCCGGCAAGACCGCCTGACAGGAACCAGGAGACCACCATGAAAACAATGCAAGGCAAAATCGGCTGGACGCTGTTGTTCGTCGCGGCCATCGTGTTTCCGCTGGCCGTCCCCAACAGCTACTACCTGACGGTGATGACGCTGGCCTTCATCATGGCCATCGCCACGCTCGGGCTGAACCTGCTGACCGGATACACGGGCCAGCTCAATCTCGCGCATGGCGGCTTCATGGCTATCGGCGCCTACACCCTGGGCATCCTGACCGTCGACCATCAGATGCCGTACTGGCTCGCGTTCGCGTTGTCCGGCGTGGTCTGCATGGTTTTGGGTTATGTCGTCGGCACGGTGTCGCTGCGCCTGAAGGGGCACTACTTCTCGATCTTCACGATGTGCGTGGGCTACATCATCTATCTGCTGATCGAGAAATGGGAGAGCCTGACCCACGGTGCGGTAGGCCTGATCGGCATCCCGGTCCCGGCTTCGATCGGTCCGATCGCCTTCGACAGCGTACAGGCGCAGTACTACCTGGTGCTGGTCTTCCTGGCCCTGGGCACATTCGTCATGCATCGCATCGTCAGCTCGCTGGTCGGCCGCAGCTTCATGGCCGTGCGTAACAGCGATGCTCTCGCGGAAGCGCTCGGCATCAACCTGATGCGCACCAAGGTCCTGTCGTTCGTGCTCTCCGTGGGCTACGCCGGATTCGCCGGCGCGCTCTATGCCGGCCAGGTACGCTTCCTGGGTCCGGACATCGCCCGCACCGACATCACGTTCGACATGGTCATGGCGATGCTGGTCGGTGGCACGGGCACGCTGCTCGGTCCGCTGCTTGGTTCGCTGCTGGTACCGTGGGTCACGCAGACCCTGCAGTTCCTGCAGGACTACCGGATGCTCGTGTTCGGTCCGGTGCTGATCCTGCTGATCATCTTCGTGCCGGATGGCATCGTCGGTTCGTTCCTGAAGCGGCAAGTCCGCCGAGCCGCCGCCGCGCGCCGTGGACAGATGGCCGCCGCGCGCCCGACGCAAACCACGTCCGTCCCGACCACCCGCCCCGGAGCCGAGAATGCTTGAGATCCGCAATCTGACCAAGAAATTTGGCGGCCTGACCGCGGTGCACGATGTGTCCGTAACGTTTGAGACCGGCCATATCAACGCGATCATCGGTCCCAATGGCGCCGGCAAGACGACGTTCTTCAATCTGATCGCTGGCACCCATGCGCCGACATCGGGCCAGATCCTGCTCAAGGGACAGGACGTCGCCGGACTGCGCGCGGACCAGATCGCCCGCCTGGGCGTGGCGCGCACGTTCCAGGCCACCTCGCTGTTCGACCGCGCGACCGTGCTCGACAACCTGATCGTCGGCCATCGGCTCCGCACAAAGTCCGGGCTGGCCGACGTGCTGTTCAACACGCGCCGCCTGCGCGAAGAAGAGAAGCTGTGTCGGGAGAAGGCCGAGGCCGCGCTCGATTTCGTCGGGCTGTCACACCTGGCGCATGAACTGGCTGCGGATATCACCCAGGAAGCGCGCAAGCGCGTGGCGTTCGCGCTTGCGCTGGCCACTGACCCGGATCTGCTGCTGCTCGACGAACCTGCCGGTGGCGTGAACCCGGAGGAGACGGTCGGCCTTGCCGAACTGATCCGCAAGATGGTCCGGCACGGCAAGACCGTCTGTCTGATCGAACACAAGATGGACATGATCATGCGACTGGCCGACAAGATCATGGTGCTCAACTACGGCGAAAAGATCGCTGAAGGGACGCCAGCGCAGATCCAGCAAGATCCGCACGTCATTGAAGCCTACCTGGGAGCCGACCATGTTGCAGCTTGATCGCGTCTCGCTGTCGTACGGCAGCTTCCGCGCCCTGGACAATATCTCGCTGCACGCAGGCGCCGGAGAACTTGTGGTACTGCTTGGCGCAAACGGCGCGGGCAAGAGCTCCATCTTCCTGGCGATGAGCGGCATCCATCGCATCAGCGGCGGCAGCATGCGTTTCGACGGCCGCGAGCTTGGCGGGATGAAGCCGTCGCAAATCGTGCAGGCGGGACTCGTGCACTGCCCAGAGGGCCGCAAGCTGTTCCCCGCAATGAGCGTCGAGAAGAACCTGACGCTTGGCGCCTATGTGCATCGCCGTGACCGGGCCGGCATCCGCAAGACGCTCGAAGAGGTCTACGAGATGTTCCCGATCCTGCTCCAGAAGAAGGATGATCCCGCGGGATCGCTGTCTGGCGGGCAACAACAAATGGTGGCGCTGGGCCGCGCGCTGATGAGCCGCCCGCGCGCGCTGCTGCTCGACGAGCCCTCGCTGGGTCTTGCACCGCTGGTGGTCAAGCAGATGTTCGAGATCATCCAGCGCATCAATCGCGCCGGCACCACCGTACTGCTGGCGGAGCAGAACGCCTACGCGGCGCTCGGCATCGCCCATCGCGCCTACGTGATCGAGAACGGTCACATCGTGATGGAAGGTGATCGCGATACGCTGCTGAAGGACGAGGGGATCAGGAAGGCGTACATCGGCGGGTAATTCGATTCGCCGAACTGGCTGGATGCACCCTTCTCTCACTCGCGGGAAAAGGGCGATAAGGGCGTAGAGAACAAGCGCAGTCAAAACTCAAAGGAGACAGCAATGCAGTACAAGACATTGGGTCGTTTCTTCCCGCTGGCCGCATGCGCGGTGGCGGCATTGGTCGCATCGGCACCGGCATTGGCGCAGGAAGTGGTCAAGATCGGCTACACCGGCCCGCTGTCGGGCGGCGCGGCGCTCTACGGCAAGAACGTGCTGTCGGGCATCCAGATGGCTGTCGACGAGATCAACGCCAGCGGCCTCGAGGTCAAGGGCAAGAAGGTCAAGCTGGAAGTCGTCTCGCTCGACGACAAGTACGCGCCTGCCGAAGCCGCGATCAATGCGCGTCGCCTGGTGCAGCAGTACAAGACCCCGGCGGTGTTCGTACCCCACTCGGGCGGCATCTTCGCGCTGCAGGCCTTCAATGAACAGGAAAAGTTCATGGTGATGGCGTACTCGAGCGTGCCGCGCATCACCGACGCCGGCAACAAGCTGACGATCCGCATCCCGCCGGCATACACCGGCTACATCGAGCCGTTCGTCAAGGCGCAGATGAAGCGCTTTGGCAAGAACGTGGCGCTGGTACCTGCCGACCATGACTACGCCAAGGCCTGGGTGCAAGCGTTCGTGCCGGCCTGGGAAGGCGCGGGCGGCAAGGTGGTGGGCAACAATCCGATGTCGTACACCAAGGCCACCGACTTCTACACCGGCGTTTCGCGCGCCATCGCCGACAAACCCGACGTGATGTTCGTCGGCGGCCCGTCGGAGCCGACCGCGCTGGTGGTCAAGCAGGCACGCGAGCTTGGCTTCAAGGGCGGCTTCATCATCATGGACCAGGCCAAGATGGACGAAATGGCCAAGGTCACGAACGGTCTGGCCATGCTCGAAGGCTCGATCGGCGTGATGCCGCTGGTCAACGACGCACGCCCGGTGGCACAAGCCTATAACGCTCGCTACAAGAAGCTGCACGACGGTCGCGATGCCACCACGGAAATGTCGCTGAACTACACGATGACCTGGGCGCTGGCCAATGCCATGAAGCTGGCAGGCACCACCAGCGACGCAGCGGCCATCCGCGCGAAGATGCCCGAAGCGGTCAAGACGCTGCCGAAGGATGTCAATCCGAACGAGGTGGAAGGCATCGACGCCAAGGGCGGCTCCATGGCCGATACCGTGGTTGGCTGGGTGCAGAACGGCAAGATCGCGCCGGTACGCCTGTCGGAACTGGGCAAGTAAGCAGCCCGCCGGAGAGAGACGACGGAGGAGTGGGACCCTGCTGGCGGGCAAGCCAGCGCCATAACTAGAATCGCAAGTGGAGAGAAAGCAAAGGGCGTCCGATGATTCGGACGCCCTTTGTCTTTCAGGAGGTGCCGCTGGACATCCACCCCCTATCCCGCTAGCTGGCGAGGGTGAAACACCACGGACTCATCAACGACCGTCGTTATGTGCCTGTTCCTCACGACTCTGACGCGCGCGCTCCTGCTGCGCCCGTTGTTGCTGCTGTTGCTGTTGCTGCTGCTGTTGTTGCTGTTGTTGCTGTTGGATCTGGCGCTGGCGGTCCTGCTGTTGGCGCTGTTGCTCCTGCATCTGCCGTTGCTGCTCCTGTACCTGCCGCTGTTGTTCCTGCGCCTGGCGCTGCTGATCCACCTGTTGCCGCTGCATGGCCTGCTGACGCTGCTGCTCGAATTGCTGGCGCTGTTGCTCCTGGAACTGGCGTGCGTGTTCGAGCTGCTGTTGCTGTTGCTGTTGCTGCTGCTGCACCTGCCGTTGTTGATCCATCTGCTGGCGTTCTTGCGCCTGCCGTTGCTGGTCCGACTGCTGTTGCCGCTGCTGCGACTGCCGTTGCTGATCCATCTGCTGACGCTCTTGCGCCTGGCGCTGCTGATCGAACTGCTGCTGACGCTGTTGCGACTGCCGTTGCTGATCCATCTGCTGACGCTCTTGCGCCTGGCGCTGCTGATCGAGTTGCTGCCGCTGCTGGTCCTGCGCCTGTCGCTGCAGCGCCTGCTGCTGACGCTGCTGGAATTCCGCGGACTGCCGCTGGCGTTCTTCCGTCTGGCGTTGCTGGTCGAACTGCTGACGCTGGATCGCCTGCTCCTGTCGTTGGGACTCCTGCGGCAGACCACGCATCTGGTCCGGCCGCGGCGCGAAGCCGCGACCGCTCTGGGCCGCCTGGCTAACCCGCACATCAGGTTGCCACGGCATTGCCTGGGCTGGCTGCCCACCCCGGCGTGAACCCTGTTGCGGCCGCGCTTCCTGCGTCGGCCCCCGCCATGCCGGCCCCGCACCCGCCGTGCCGCCTTCGCGCGCGAAGCGGTTTGCCAGTTCGTCGGGCCCCACACGGCCAGGCTGACGCGCGGCAATCGCCTGCCGCTCAAACCCCGCGCGCGCCATCGGCGGCAGCCCGCGCGGCTGGGCCGCGCCAATCAGGCTGGTCTTGACCGGCGCCATCGGCGGCGCGCCAAAGTTGCCTTCACCAGCGGGCAGATGCCGCCACTCGTCGCGCGTACGGGCACGCGGCACCGGTCGGCCCTCCACGAAGCTCCGCGACGACATGCCAGAGATCGCGCCAGGTACCTCGCGGTTGTTCCAACGATCCCGATCGCCACGGGCGATAAAGTTGTTGTTGATCGTGACGTTGTTGATGCGCGTGACATAGGTCGGGCTGGCGCGATAGATCGGCCGATACACATCGCGCGGGCCCAACGGATACCAGGCCACCCCCGGCCCGCCGCCGATGCTGATCGTCGCGCTCACGCCACCGACGAATCCGACCACCGCTGGCGCATAGTAAGGCCGCACCGAGATCGGCCCCGGCACCCATCCCCAGCGGTTGCCGAAGTAGGCCCAACGCCCATAGTGAGAAGGCGCGAAGCCCCACGGCGCGTCGTCGACCCAGGTCCAGCCCCAGGGCGCCACCCAGGCCCAGTAGCCCGAACTATAGGGCGCCCAACCGGCTGGCTCGGCGCGAGGAAACCACACCGCGCCATAGCCCGGGTCTTGCTGCCAGTCACCATAGTCGTCCAGCGCGGTATAGCCCGTCATATCGCGCGGAACATAACGCGCCGATACGGACTCATCCTCGCGCGCGTCGCGCGCGGCCGTCCACTGGTCGAAGCTGTCGGGTCCACCAACGTTGCCCGGACCGGCATCCGCGAGATCGGCACCCGCAAAGCGCATCCGCTGCCCACGGCTCATTTCGATCGAACGCGTGTCGCCATAAAGCACGGCGGTGCCGTGGCGGATCGACACCTGCGTCGTGGTGCCGTCGGGGGAAACGTCGAGCCGGTAGTCACCCGGCTCACGTGGCACAAACGCCAGATTGGGTGTATCAATCTCCACTTGCTGGTCGGGTGGCAGCGCGCGCACGCGCAACTGGAGCGTGCCTTGTGTCAGTTTTACCTGCGTGGTGTGATCGTCGAGGTTCAGCACCCTTGCGGCGGTGCCGCCACCCAGTCGGATCGCAGTGGCGCCGGCGTGAAGTTCCGCTCGGCCGCCCGGATCGACCCAGACCCGGTCGCCAGTGGTCACTGGCCGATTCAGGCCGATCGCAGCCCATTCGTCGGAGCCCGCCGGAGCAAAACTGAGGCCGCCGGCCGCATCGGTTACCGTGGCAATGCGCGAGGAAGGGTCCGCCGACTGTGCAGTTTCCGGGCCGGCGGGCACTCCGGCTCCGCCTTGCCCCTGCTCGATGTAGCCAGGAGGCATGTTCGGGTTATAGCCCTGAGCGCCGGCCGGTGCCTGCGCGAGCAGCGCGGCCAGGCCGAACGCCACAGGCGCCAGCGCGAATCTTGTATGGGATTGCATGTGTGTTACCTGAGTCCGGTGGGCCACCGCGCCCACGCGCGGCCGCCATCGTGGCGACCTGTCAGTGCCACCCTACATCTGATAACGATGCAGAGTTCTACCTGTGTACCGGACTTTGTAAGTACATATTTCCCCGCGGCCCGGCCGGGCGATGGGGGATAAAGGTGGAAACAAATCCGTCGCCGGTGTCAGCGCGGCTGGCGGCGGAGGTGCTCTGTCAGGAGGTCAGCGGACATCGGGCGCCCATAGAGATAGCCCTGCGCCTCGATGCATCCGTTGGCCAGCAGGAATTCCCGCTGGGCGTTGTTTTCCACCCCTTCGGCGACCACGCCGATGCGCAGGCTCTGCCCGACGTTGATGACCGAACGCACGATCGCCGCATCGACACTGTCTTGCGTGACGTTGCGAATAAACGACTGATCGATCTTGAGCCGGTCCACCGGGAAGGATTTCAGGAAGCTCAGAGATGCATAGCCGGTGCCAAAATCGTCGCAAGTCAGCGTCACGCCATCGCGGCGCAGCGCCTGGAGCTGGCCCGACACCTCGTCGCCCTGCTGCAGTGCGATGGTCTCGGTGATCTCGATCTCCAGCCGGTCGGGCGGCAGCTCGAGCGCCCGCAGCACATGGCGGACCTCGGTCAGCAAGCGGCTTTCGGACAGCTGGGCGGCAAACAGGTTGATCGCCACCCGGGGGGCGTCGGGAAACGTCAGCGACCACGCCCGCGCCTGCGCGCAAGCCGTGTGCAGCAGCCACATGCCGACGTCCGCCGCCACGCTGCTCGCGGCCAGGGCGTCGATAAACGCGGCCGGGGCCAGCAGGCCCAGCGTCGGATGCCGCCAGCGCATCAGTGCCTCCGCGCCCAGCACGCGGCCATCCCGCAGGTCCACCTGCGGCTGGTACAACAGTTCGAACTGCCGCTGGGCGTAGGCTTCCCGCAAGGCCTGGACGAGCGACAGTCGCGTCATCACATCCGTGCGCATCTGCGGCTTGAAGAAGCGGATCGTGCGCCCGCCATCGTGCTTGGCCCGGGCCAGTGCCAGGCTGGCGGCTGCCAGCACATCGGAAGTGGTATCCCCGCCGGTCGGCATCACGCACGCGCCCAAGCTGGCCAGCACATGGTGGCGGCGGCCGTTAAGTTCGTGGGGGGCAGACAGCATCGACAGGATGGCGGCGCTCACGTGCCGCACCAGCGTCGGGTCCGAGATGGAGGTCAGCAGCACGGCGAACTCGTCGCCGCCCACGCGGCCAACCACGGCATCGCGCAGCCGGCGGGCAACTTGCTGGAGGATGGCATCGCCCTCCATATGGCCATGCATGTCGTTGAACGCGCGGAAATCGTCGATGCCAACCAGCAACAGGGAAAAGCGGGGCGTCGCCTCGCTATGCAGGCGCGTTTCCAGCCGATTCAAGAATGCCTGGCGAGCGACCACGCCGGTCAGCGGATCGACATCCGCCGGCGGCAAGGCACCAGTCGCCTGCGCCTCCGACTTGGCCACCATCCCTGCCCTATCTGTTGTGATGAACATGTTCCCTGCTCAAGCTATTTGGCAAGTGTGACGAAAACCTTGGAAAATGCAAGCGCTTCCAATTTCCGGCGCAACGGCGCAACGCCCCGGGCACCGCGTTGAAATGGCTTGGGCGTTACAGTACCCTACGCCGCAAAAGGCTACCACCCAAACGAGGGATACCCCCAACTGGGTGACGGCGCCCGCCCCAACGCATGACCCAGCCCGCCCCGAGCCCGGCGGCCTCACCGGAGACGATCCTGATCGTGACCCACTGGACCATCCGCACCCGCATTCTGGCGAGCTTCACCATCATCCTGCTGGTCATGGCACTGATGAGCGGCGTCGCCTACCGACGGCTGTCCGCCATCGAGCACGAAACCACCGTGATGCGCACCGATGCGCTGCCGGGCCTGAACTACAGCGCCGGAATGCGCGGGGTCTGGGGCGAAATCTACGTGCTGGCCTGGCAGACGGTAACCGCGGCCGATGCTCCGCAGCGCGCCCGCCTGCTGACGCAGACGCAGGACGCCATGCAGCGTCTGGACCGTTTGGAGCAGCAGTACGACGCCACCATCGTCCGTGACGACGACCGGGCCCGCTTCCACAACTACCAGGCCGTCCGCGCCCGGTACCAGCAGGCCGCCCAGCCGTACCTTGACCCTGCTCAGTGGAAGGATGCCGCCACAGCCCAGGCCGCCCTGCGCGGCAGCGCGCACGACCTCTGGTCTGATGGCCGGAAGTTGCTGCAGGACATCGTCGACGACAACGGCAAGGTCAATGAGCGGGCCTCCACTGGCATCGTTGACTCGGTGGTAACGGCCAAGGTCAGTATCGAAGTGGCATTCGGCATCGCCGTGCTCGCCGCCCTGATCGCCGGCTATCAATTGCTACGCGCCATTACGGTGCCGATGGGCAAGATCGTCTCGCTGCTGAAGACCATGCGCGGCGGCGACCTGCGCCAGCGGATGGTGCTGCATCGGCAAGACGAGTTCCAGGCCGTGGAGGAAGGTTTCAACCAGATGGCCGACGAGCTGACGTCGCTGGTCGGACAAGCGCAACGCTCGGCAATTCAAGTCACTACCTCGGTCAACGAGATCGCCGCCACGGCGCGCCAGCAGCAGGCCACCGCCACCGAAACGGCCGCCACGACCACGCAGATTGGCGCGACTTCGCGCGAAATCTCGGCTACCGCGCGCGACCTGGTCCGCACCATGAGCGAGGTTTCCCACGCCGCCGACCAGACAGCCGGACTGGCTGGCACCGGTCAGGTGGGTCTGTCGCGCATGGAAGCGACGATGAACCACGTGATGGAAGCCGCCGGCTCGGTTAACTCCCGTCTGGCCACGCTCAACGAGAAGGCCGGCAATATCAACCAGGTGGTGACCACCATCGCGCGCGTGGCGGACCAGACCAACCTGCTGTCGCTGAACGCCGCGATCGAGGCCGAAAAGGCCGGCGAGTACGGCCGCGGATTCTCCGTGGTGGCCACCGAGATTCGTCGCCTGGCGGACCAGACCGCCGTGGCCACCTACGACATCGAACAGATCGTGCGCGAGATCCAGTCGGCCGTGGCCGCCGGGGTGATGGGCATGGACAAGTTCTCGGAGGAAGTCCGCCGCGGCATGTCCGAGGTCACCCAGGTGGGCGACCAGCTTTCGCAGATCATCGGGCAGGTTCAGTCCCTGGCGCCGCGCGTGCAGATGGTCAACGAAGGGATGCAGGCGCAGGCAGGCGGCGCCGAGCAGATCAATCAGGCGCTGATCCAGCTGTCCGAAGCCGCGCAGCAGACGGTGGAGTCACTGCGTCAGTCCAGCCAGGCCATCGACGAACTGACGCTGGTTTCCAACGAACTGCGCAGCGGCGTCTCGCGCTTCAAAGTCTGAGCAGGCGACCCCGGAGCCGCCATCGCCATGGCCCTTTTCCTGCTCTTCCGCATCGGCGCCGATCGCTACGCGCTCGATAGCGCCGAGGTGGCCGAGGTCCTGCCGCTCGGCCCCGTCAAACAGATACCCGGCGCGCCGGAGTGGGTCTGCGGACTGATGACCCGGCACGGACAGCCCGTGCCTGTCATCGACATCACCGCGCTGGCCACCGGCACACCCGCCACCGCGCGCGCCAGCACCCGCACCGCGCTGGTGCATTATCGGCGCGCGCGCGACGCCGGCACCCAGCCTCGCGTGCTTGGCCTGCGGCTCGAGCACGCCAACGAAACGCTGCGCTGCGATCCCGCATCGTTCATCGATGGCGGCATCGACCCGACACACGCCCGCTATCTTGGACCGGTGCGCCACGATCCGCGTGGCCTGATCCAATGGGTACATGTCGGTGCGCTGCTGCCCGACGCCGTCCACGCCATGCTGTTTTCCGCAACGTCCCCGGCATGACCGACGCCCCCCATCCGCCCACCTTGATCGAGGCGCTGCTGAAGGAACGCATCGGGCTTGATGCCGCATCGGTCGGCCGAGGCACGATCGCGCGCGCGGTGGAAGAACGGCGCCAGGCCCTGGGCGCCGATGACCCCGCGGCCTACTGGAACCTGCTTCATGCGGTGCCGGACGAGCTGCAGGCGCTGATCGAGTCCGTCGTCGTCCCGGAAACCTGGTTCTTCCGGCACCGCGAGGCACTGCTCGCGCTGGCCCGATTCGCCGCGCAACGGGTGTTCGGGGCCGGGGAGCCGATGCTACGCATCCTCAGCCTGCCCTGCTCGACCGGTGAAGAGCCCTATTCGATCGCGATGGCGCTGCTCGACGCCGGGATTCCGGGCAATCGCTTCCGCGTCGATGCCATCGATATCAGCGCACGCGCCCTGGAACGCGCGCGCGCCGCTGTCTATGGCGACAACGCGTTTCGCGGCCAGCCGCTGGACTTCCGTGATCGCTACTTCATGCCGGTCACCGGCACACCGGCGACCTATCAACTGCTGCCAAAGGTCCACAATCAGGTACGGCTGCTATACGGCAACCTGATAGACCCCGACTTGCTGAGGCACGAAGCGCCGTACCACTTTGCGTTTTGCCGCAACCTGATGATCTATCTCGATCCGGCCACGCAGTGCGAAGCGATCCGGACCCTGCGCCGCCTGACCCGGCCAGACGGCATGATCTTCGTTGGTCCCGCGGAAGCAAGCCTGCTGACGCGCGAGGGGCTGGCCGGCGCAGGGGTCCCGCTGGCCTTCGCCTTCCATGCTCAGCCAGCCGCCAGCCCATCGAGCCACGCGCCAGCAGCGCAAATGGTGCTGCCGCCACAGCCCGTGATCACGAGGGCCCGATCGGCCGCCACCACCCCGGCAAGGCACGCGGCGCCCGTGTCGGATGTGGCGACGAGCAGCCCGTCAGCGCAGCCAACACCCGCGCCCAGCCTCGAAGCCGCGCTGGCTGCCATGGCAGCCATGGCCGATCGCGGCGAACTCGATCGCGCCCTGGCGGCGTGCCAGCAATTCCTGGCTGAGCACGGGACATCGGCCGACGGCTGGTGTCTGCTGGGCGTGCTGCACGATGCCTCGGGCCGCGCCACCGAGGCGCACGCGGCCTACCGCAAGGCGGTGTATCTCGACCCTGGCCATGAAGAAGCGCTCTATCATCTGGCCGCCCTGCTCGACAGCGGAGGCGATACCGCCGGCGCGCACCGCTTGCGCGAACGCGCCCAACGTCATGCCCGAATGAGCCATGACTGAACCAAATTCACTGTTGCCCCATGCCGCCCCGGCAAGCGCCATCGACGACTGCTGGCGCCGCATCGGCGTGACCGGCGATCGCACCTGCCCGCTACTCGCCACGCACATCACCTGCAGGAATTGCCCGGTCTACGCCCAGGCCGCCTTGGTGTTGCTCGACACACTGGCCATCGACCCGATCGTCCAGCCTGCCAGCGATAGCGATACGCCCATCGACCCATCGTCAGCCGACCGGCTGGCCGGAGAGTCGTACATGGTGTTTCGCGTCGGCGACGAATGGCTGGCCTTGCCGACGGCCGCGCTGGGCGAAGTCACTGCGCCTGCGCTGGTCCACTCGCTGCCACATCGGCGCCATGCCGCGCTGATCGGGGTAGCGGCCGTGCGCGGCGCGTTGCTGACGTGCATCTCGCTGGCGCTGCTGTTTGGCGAATCCGCTGAATCCGCTGAATCCGCTGAATCCGCTGAATCCGCTGAATCCAACGGGCGTGGCGGCCAGGATGCCCAGCGCGCGGCGCGCTTCCTGATTCTTGGCCAGGGACGCAATGCGATCGCGCTGCCCGTTGCCGAGGTAGCCGGCGTCGAGCGCGTCACGCAGGATGTCTTGCTGCCCTTGCCGGCGACGCTCGCGCGCGCCTCCGCCCGCTATTCACGCGCGCTGTTCGATTTCAACGGCCACAGCGTCGGTCTGCTTGATGCCGACCTGCTGCGGCAGGCGTTGACCCGGAGCCTGTCATGAATCCGGAACAACTCCGTGATGCCTCGTTGCTGGACCTGTTCGCGCTCGAAGCCGACGCGCAGGCCGATGTGCTCAATGCCGGCCTGCTGGCCCTGGAACGCGATCCCACGGCAGCCGTCCAGCTCGAGGCTTGCATGCGCGCCGCGCATTCGCTAAAAGGGGCCGCGCGCATCGTCGGGCTCGACGGTGGCGTGCGCGTTGCGCATGTGATGGAGGATTGCCTCGTCGCCGCGCAACGTGGCGGCCTTCTGCTGAGCGCCGCCCATATCGATGCGCTGCTGCAAGGCACTGACCTGCTGCAGCGAATCGGCCATCCGCCCGATGGCAACGCCAACTGGCCGGAGCTTGGCGGCAAGGCGGAGATCGACGCTTTCGTCGCCCGTCTCGAGGCGCTGCTCGATGGTGGCGCGGATGTGGCGGCACTGGCAGCACCGACAGTGTTGCCGTCGGCCGCCGAGCCCTCGCCGCCGGAGCCCCCGTTATCCACGGTCGATCGCCCGTCAGCGAGCACCGTCGCGCCGGCGCAGCCACAGGAGTACTCCGGCAACCAGGAACGCATCCTGCGCGTCAATGCCGAACGGCTGGACCGGCTGTTGGCGATGGCCGGCGAGTCGATGGTGGAGACGCATTGGCTACGGCCGTTCGGCGTCGCGATCCAGCAAGCCAGGCGTCAACAGATGCGCGTGATGCAGGCGCTCGATGGCGTTCAGGCGCTGCTCGACAGCCCCGATAGCACCGTGCCACGCTTGCGGGCGGCACTGATGGAGACTCGCCAACTGCTCGAGGACAGCCACGGCCAGCTCACCCAGCGCGTGGAAGAATTCGACCAGTACGATCACCGCCAGAGCGGACTGTCGCGCCGCCTGTACGACACAGCGCTGTCGTGCCGGATGCGCCCGCTGGCCGATGGCATCACCGGTTACTCGCGCATGGTGCGCGACCTGGGCCGCTCGCTCGGCAAGCGTGTCCGACTGGAGTTGTCCGGCGAGCAAACCCAGGTCGACCGGGACATTCTGGAACATCTCGACGCACCGCTGGCTCACCTGCTGCGCAATGCGGTCGATCATGGCATCGAAGCGCCGGAGACGCGCCGCGTCGCCGACAAGCCGGAAGAAGGCCGGGTATCACTCCATGCGTGGCACAACGCCGGCCGGCTTGTGATCGAGATCTTCGATGACGGCGCAGGCGTCGATCTGGAAGCGTTGCGCGCCGCCATCGTGCGGCGAGGCCTCGCCCAGGCGGACACCGTCGCGCGGCTATCGCAAGCCGAGTTGCTCGAGTTCCTGCTACTGCCAGGATTCAGCATGCGCGAGACGGTTTCCGAGGTCTCCGGCCGCGGCGTCGGGCTCGACGCCGTGCAGGACATGGTGCGTGCCGTGCGGGGCAGCCTGAGGCTTTCCCAGCAGCCTGGCAGCGGCCTCCACTTCCATCTCGAGTTGCCGCTGACACTGTCGATCGTGCGGGCGCTGCTCGTGGAAATCTCGGGCGAAGCCTATGCATTCCCGCTGGGCCACGTGCTGCGTGCCGTGGCCGTGCGCCGCGAAGACATCGAACAGACCGAGCAGCACCAGCACTTCCGCCACGACGGCAAGCCGGTGGGACTGATCAGCGCCGCGCAGGTGCTCCAGCGTCCCGAGCGTGGCCAGGATGGAGATACCGTCCCCGTGGTTGTCATCGGCGAGCAGGATCGCGTGTATGGCCTTGCAGTGGATCGCCTGATCGGCGAGCGATTGCTGGTGGTGCAGCCACTCGCGCAGGCCCTTGGAAAGATCAAGGACATCGCGGCGGGCAGCCTGACCGACGATGGCACGCCGGTCCTGATCTTCGACGTCGAGGACATGCTGCGGTCGGTGGAAAAACTCGTCTCCGATGGCCGCATCGAACGGGTGCGCCATGGCGGCGAGGAAACGACCCAGACACGACGCAAGCGCGTGCTGGTGGTGGATGACTCGCTGACCGTGCGCGAACTGGAGCGCAAGCTGCTGAGCGGACGCGGCTACGACGTGGCCGTCGCGGTGGACGGCATGGACGGATGGAACGTGCTGCGCGCGGAATCGTTCGATCTGGTGATCACCGACGTCGACATGCCGCGCATGGATGGCATTGAACTCGTCAGCCGGATACGGAGCGATGCCCGCCTGACGCATCTGCCGGTAATGATCGTCTCGTACAAGGACCGCGAGCAGGATCGCGAGCGCGGCCTGCAGGCTGGCGCGGATTACTATCTGGCCAAAGGCAGCTTCCACGATACCGCGCTGCTCGACGCGGTACGTGACCTGATCGGCGAGGCACGCTCATGAGAATCGGCATCGTCAATGATTCCGCGCTGGCTGTTACCGCATTGCGGCGCGCGCTTGCGCTGGACGCCACACTCGAGATCGCCTGGATCGCCGGCGACGGCGAGGAAGCCGTGCGGATGGCGGCGACCCAGACTCCTGACCTGATCCTGATGGACCTGCTGATGCCGGTCATGGACGGCGTGGAAGCCACACGGCGCATCATGGCCGAATCGCCGTGTGCGATCGTCGTGGTGACCATGGACCTCGGCCGTAACGCGAACCAGGTGTTCGATGCCATGGGGCACGGTGCGATCGATGCCGTAGACACCCCGACGCTCACCGACTCCGACACCAAGCTCGCGGCCGGCCCGCTATTGCGGAAGATCCGGAACATCGCACGCCTGCTTGGCGGACGCGCGCAGGCGCCCCATCCGCTCGCGGCGGCCACCAAGACGCCCACCGCGCCCCGGCTGGTCGCGATTGGCGCATCGGCCGGCGGCCCGGCTGCGCTGGCCACGCTGCTCGGCGCGTTGCCAGCTGACTTTGGCGCGGCGGTCGTCGCCGTGCAACATGTCGACGAAGCGTTCGCCCAGGGCATGGCCGAGTGGCTCGACGCGCAGTGCCAGCTGCCGGTACGCCTTGCCCGGGCTGGAGAGGTACCGGAGGCCGGTGCGGTGGTGCTGGCCGGCACGAACGATCACTTGCGCCTGACCAGCTCGGGACGCCTCATCTATACCCCCGAACCTTGCGACTACCTGTATCGCCCTTCGATCGATGTGTTTTTTGAAAGCGTGGTGGAACACTGGCGCGGTGAAGCAATCGGAGTATTGCTGACCGGCATGGGACGCGATGGGGCGCAAGGCCTGAAGGCCATGCGTGAACGCGGCTTCCAGACCATCGCGCAGGATCAGGCCACGAGCGCCGTCTACGGGATGCCCAAGGCGGCGGCCACACTGGGCGCGGCGAGCGAGATTCTGCCACTGCAGAAGATCGCGCCGCGACTAGTCATGACGTGTGGCGGCGGTCGGCGGTAAGAGAAAAGAACAGGAGGCGAATAATGCCCAGACAAATCAAATCGGCCGATGCGGCGGCCACCCATGAATACCCGGCGATGGTGCTGCTGGTCGACGATCAGGCCATCATCGGCGAGGCTATCCGGCGCGCGCTGGCCAGCGAATCCGATATCGACTTCCACTATTGCTCGCAGCCCGAGGAGGCCGTGGCGGTGGCCGAGCGTACCAAGCCCACCGTGATCCTGCAGGATCTGGTCATGCCCGGCACCGACGGGCTGACGCTGGTGCGCCGCTACCGCGAAAACGCCACCACGCGTGATATTCCGATCATCGTGCTGTCGACGAAGGAAGAGCCCACCATGAAGAGCGCGGCTTTCGCGGCCGGCGCCAACGACTATCTGGTCAAGCTGCCGGATTCGATCGAGCTGATCGCGCGTATCCGCTACCACTCTCGCTCCTATCTGAACCTGCTGCAGCGTGACGAGGCATATCGGGCGCTGCGCCAAAGCCAGCAGCAATTGCTCGAGACCAACCTGGAACTGCAGCGGCTAACCAATTCCGACGGACTGACGTCCCTGTCGAACCGGCGCTACTTCGACGAGTACCTGGGCGCGGAATGGAAACGCGCCCAGCGCGAACAGACTCAGCTTGCGCTACTGATGATCGATGTCGACGCATTCAAGGGCTACAACGATACCTACGGCCACGTGGCCGGCGACGAGGTACTGCGCCGCGTGGCCACCGTGATTCGCGAGAACTGCGCGCGGCCGGCGGACCTGCCCGCGCGCTTCGGCGGCGAGGAATTCTCGATGATCCTGCCGGCCACGTCGCCCGGCGGCGCGCGACTGCTGGCCGAGAAGGTCAGGCGCGCGATCGAGACGCTGCGCATTCCGCATGCCTGCTCCCCAACCGGCGGATTTGTCACGGTCAGTATCGGCGGCGCGGTGATCGTACCGGGAAGCGATGCCGATTTCAGCCGGCTGATCGAGGCTGCCGATGCGGGCCTCTATCAGGCCAAGCGTAATGGACGAAACCAGGTAGTGATGGCGTAGTTCAGAATCTTCTGCTCCCGGGTTTCCAGTTCTTGGCTTCCATCGCCGAAGCCAAGGTAAATCCTCGCCTGGGACACAACAAGTCAACGCCTTGACACGCATCGCAATGCCGATGCGTCCGCGAGCCATCGCCCCGTTTCCCCGGCGGATGGCCCGACACGATGCCGCACCGGATATTTCTTGGCCCCCTCCTTTCCCCCGCATTGTGCGCCGCCTTTGAATGCCAAGGCGACCTATCCCGCTCAAATCGATATTTTTCCTCGCGCGCTAATTATCAATATCAACGCATCGTGTAAATAGTATTTGCGCCAAAAATCATAATAATAGACTCACTTGCTCCAAAGCAAAAAAGAGCACCATAACATTATCACTGCCCAGCTAAAATTATTGGTGAAGTTAATCATTAAACTCAACCGTAAATAATAAATGACAAAAACAAAATTATTTACACCCAATACACGCGAGCAATGAAATGACATACAACCATCTTTCACGAAACTTCGCTTCAGCATCACCCGTTTCCAGGGCCTCAACGCTTCGCCGGCCGCGCACGGAACTCCTTCGCATTGCAGCCGCATCGGCTTTGGCCCTTGCGGCGCTGGCCGGATGTGGCGGCGGTGGAGACAGCGGCCCGTCATCGGGCAGCACGCAACCTGCGCCAACCCCGACGCCAACACCAACGCCAACGCCAACGCCAACACCAACGCCAACACCAACACCAACACCTGGATACCCACGCACGACTTTCGACTTGGCCGGCGCGCTCGAATACGGGCAAACCAGTGTCGTGAGGCAGAACGAAACGCGTATCGCACCACACCTGGTCGAAGGCCGCAGCACGCTCCTGCTGTTTACGCCAACCAAGCCCATCAGCAATGACCAAGAAGTATTTGTCGAAGCAATGCTGAACGGCGTATCGATGGGACGTCTCTTCCTGAAGAAGCCCGCCGACCTGAATGGCTATGCGGAAGACAGGATTACCCAGGACACCTTGCCACGCTACAGCACACAGGCGTGGAGCACGCAGATGCCCACTGGGTGGATGAAGTCCGGTGTCCAACTAACCGTTGGCTATGACGAGCTGCGCCACGAGGTAAAACAGATCTACGCATACCGCGTCACGAATAGCCTTCCCCCGCTGGCGGCTCCATCGGAACTCACATACACACGAACCAAGGTGCTGTTCTGGGAGGATCCTGATTCCAATGCCGATACCCTCGATTCGGACAAGCTCGCTGACGAAATCCACGCCCGCATGCCGGTAAGCAGGATATCCATCGTGGACTACCTGCCTGCACGCTGGAACAGCGTCATTATGATGGACTCCCCAAATCCCCCAAGGAGGTTTGATTCACTGAGGCAGATACCGATCTCTGGGGTCCGTCCAACCCACCACACAGCGTGGGCCGCGAACATCATGGTGGACAAGGCAAACACCGGACGCGGTTTGCAGGCCGCCGACCCCTACGACATGCTCAATCAGTCGTCGCCGCTTGCTTATGGAGCCACCCTTTCTCAAGGACGCTATAAGGACCGCGACGGAAATCTCCAGAGCGCCTTCAGCGTTGATATCGCCCGTCCTGGCTGGGCTCAGATCCGATGGAACAGGGAATGTGGCGGTGAGATGAACCATGCACTAGGCAGAGTCGTAGGCTTGACCCCATTCGTTGAAGGGCAACCCTTGGAGTTCGGAGGCGAGTATCCCGATGGTCTCATATGGGCAGCCTCGCACCCGCAGCCATTCGATACCGCGCGAGGCGTATTCAGAACGTGGTATGCGGCCACCGATGGCTTTACCATTCGGTCGTCAGACAAGCCACTGCGCGGCCGGATTGATCCTCAGTTCTACCACAAGGAAATCAACGACTATAAAGAGCCTGCCGACAGTCAGAGCTGCTTCTCTCCTTATACAAACAGCAACACGCGCGCGATCCAGCAGCTGCTGGAGTCAACACCAACGCTGCGGACCGTGGCCGGAAACCCTGGTTACTATCTTTGGGATGACACGACACGAACTTACGCTCCCGTCGCGCCAAACTGGAAAGGTGCGGCGTTGCAGTTGAAACCGGATCGTATGGGCATTCCGGTGGCTACCGTGATCGGCTCGCTGACATCCAGCGAGAGTCCGGGCGCCAGCATGCTCTTCCCGCCGTTGTTCGCGGCCAGCGGGAACACCTTTGCCCTGGAGGAAATCGGCACGACTTCCATCAGCTACAGAGGGGCAAGGTACGCGGCACGGGTCCGCTACGCGGATGGCAGCCACCGGATCTTCATCATCCCAAAAGAACTGCCTAGCAAGGACCGCGCATACTATTTCTCGTTCAACCTTCCGATTGCCGACAAGCCTGTCGAAGTATCCTTGTACCGCTTGCAGCACCCGTACGTGGAAAACGGTCCCCGCGGACTGTCCCCCTCTGACACACTGCTGTCTACCCAGGCCATCACGGTACCCACCTCAATGCCTGCGGTCGTGACTCGGGGCGGTGATTCCCGGCAAGAAGCGCGTACGGCAATGGTAAGCAAGCTATGCACGACTCAGACATGCGAGACAGAGAGTATCGATATCGCCTGGCATCCGGATGACGAGTCGCAACTGTATTTCGTCGCCGGGCGGCCCTCGCTCGGTCTGACGACTCCCGTTGGGAACCCCAAGGACGCGCCAATGCGGCTTGAAGTAATGATGAAGGGACCGGACGGCAATCAACGCGTCGTGGTATTCCGGGCTTCGCGCGCCGTCAATACGACCGCCGATGGCTATCGCCTGAGCCCGGCAAACTATTGGACCGAGCCGGAATTGCTCAAGGACAGACTACAGCACCTCTATATCTGGGTTCATGCCAACGACAACACCGCGTTGCCGGCCGGCCGCTACACGATGACAGACGCCGTAAAGCTGCTCGACGTGCATGCCGTCAGCGGTGCCGGCGACAGAATCGTCGACAGGGTCAAGCTGAACGCCACATTTGAAAAGCTCTGACGCACTAGCATAGTTGCCACCCCGGCGCCGGTGCAGCGTTTCCATCGAGACGCTGCACCGGCGCATTTTCATGCTGCGCGCCGACACGCATCTCATCTCTCGCGAACAAAGCCAGCGGCCTTGTTGAGTGCTTCGTTCGTGGAACCCCGATAACGACAATGCAGACATGACGATGCCGGTACCACGCCTCATTCCAGGCGGCGTACCGGCATTTGCATTGGTTTATTCGGCTGTCTCGCTCATGTCGTCCTGAAGGACGTTGAGATGTGCGAGGTAGGCGTCCAGTTCGGCCCGTCCCGCATCCGTGATGCTGTAGACGCGGCCGTTTCCCTCGACAAGTTCGGCGGTAATGGATCGCGCCATCAACAGGCTACGCAGGATTGGGCGCAGCGCGCGGATATTCTTGTCGATGCCTCGCTCGCGCAGCCGCTCCATCAGGTTGAATACCGTGGATGGACTGGCCTGGACAAGCCGGAGGATATAAAGCCTGGAAACGATACGATCGAGCGATGGCGTTTTCATGGGCGCAGGCAACGCAACTAGCGGTGCGGAGAATCGAATCATCGTGCGCAGCCCATGACTGCAGCGCAGTCGGGCAGTCCTATCAGTGCTTCAAAGAAACGGGGGCGCTTTTGGCACCCCCGCAAGCTTACTCGGCTCGCGCCGGCATGGCGCCGGCGCTTGTCGTCAGAATTACTCTTCCTGGAACGCTTCTTCGCGCTTCGCCTTGATCGACGGCAGTGCCACCACGGCCACCAGTGCGGCAGCAGCAATCAGCAGGCCCATCGACAGCGGACGCGTCACGAACACGGTGAAGTCACCACGCGACAGCAGCAGCGAGCGGCGGAAGTTCTCTTCCATCATCGGTCCGAGCACGAAGCCCAGCAGCAGCGGTGCGGGTTCGCACTTCAGCTTCAGGAACAGATAACCGATCACGCCGAAGGCAGCAGCCATGAACACGTCGAACGTCTGGTTGTTCACCGAGTACACGCCGATGCAGCAGAAGACCAGAATCGCCGGGTAGAGGAAGCGATACGGCACGGTCAGCAGCTTCACCCACACGCCGATCATCGGCAGGTTCAGGATGATCAGCATCAGGTTGCCGATCCACATCGAAGCGATCAGGCCCCAGAACAGCGCGGGGTTGCTGCTCATCACCTGCGGACCAGGCTGGATGTTGTGGATCGTCATCGCACCGACCATCAGCGCCATCACGGCGTTGGGCGGAATGC